>Ga0181374_1000001_pt1 | contig 667090 bp, 631 predicted proteins | sample LowvirmetaG_2_FD_130086 | JGI IMG/M metagenome (GOLD analysis project Ga0181374, IMG submission 130086) | Marine viral communities from the Subarctic Pacific Ocean - Lowphox_10 viral metaG | ecosystem: Environmental > Aquatic > Marine > Oceanic | place: Subarctic Pacific Ocean | collected...
AGAAAGGGGCAGAGCTTACTCCTGAAGCTACTGCAACGCTTGATCATGCGCAGTTAGCTTATGCGAATTGTGGCTCGCAGGCGATTATGCTAGCTGGGCACACAGACAGTGCGGGTACGATGATGTTCAACCTCGGGCTGTCCGAAGGCCGAAATGCGGCTGTGCGCGATTACCTGACCGCACGGGGAATTCCCGATACGCGTATCTCCAGCGAAGCTTTTGGGGAGACGCAATTACGTATTCCCACCGCTGACGGTGTACGCGAGATGCAGAACAATCGGGTCGAAATAACCTTCGGCGGTCCTGAACTGTAAACCTCGCCCTCAATTACATCCTCGCCCTTGTGGCCATAAGGGCTCCCAGCGCCAGCCAGTTCCAAAAGCCGCGCAGGATCGCGGGCAAATACTAATATTCTCGTTCAAGCCCCACCAGTGCCCGATCCAGAGCCTCCAAAAGCCGCGACCTGTCTGCTTTCCCGAACGGCGGCGGCCCACCTCCTGTTGCTCCGAGCGGCCCGTCCATGCCGGCGCGCAGATCGGCCATGATGGCGCGAGTGGCTATGGCAGTTCCGATGCTGGCGCTGTCGAAGGGTTTGCCATTGTGGGCGAGGACCTGGGCCCCGGCTTTCAAGCATCGGTCGGCCAGTAATATGTCGGCGGTGATGACTATGCTGCGCGGCCCGGCATTCTCTGCGATCCAGTCGTCCGCCGCGTCGAAACTGTCCGAGACCACCACTCGCTGCACCCGCTCGCTTACCGGCACGCGGAAGGGGGCGTTGCTGACTACGCGTACCTGTGCCTTGTAGCGGGCGGCGACGCGGTAAATCTCATCCTTCACCGGGCAGGCATCGGCATCGATCAGGATGGTGACGGGGGATGAATTTCCGTTCATACCCGTTGTGCCTAGCGTGCATGGGCTGCGACGCAAACCATACCTAAACAGCGAACGCCCGCTTAACCCCGCTGAATGCGCGATCTGAGAAACCCAAAAAGAATGCGACCGATGGACTCTGGGTATCGATAGCTTCAAACAGCGGTCTGAATAATTTCATGCCCCTTGGATCCATTGCATCGCAGCAAGTGGCCGTGGGTGTCTCCTTCGCGCTGAGCACTCATGATTGTATGGCTGGCCCTGCCATTCCATGGAGTGCGGCCCCAGTGCAGAGCCGCGGCAACCTTGCGTTTCGTATCAGTTTGCCATCAAGGAACCTCCCAAGCGATCCGTCCGCAATCCCTTGACCCAATCGGCGAATCCGCTTAGATGCGCCGTATCCAAACCCGCTGTGATGCGTGGTTCGGATAGATAGAGTTGAACATTGCCGGTTATGTCCCGGGGCCTGGCGCTACATGCGCTCGGGCTCTTTTCTATTGAGCGCATGGGTTTGTCCCGGCGTTTTGGGGCGGCCGTCAGAGTAACCCGGTGGCCTTGCGGGCTGTCTGGTGGAGTGTTTCAGGCTCGTGCGACTATAGGGCAGGCGGCGCGCTTTGTTGCGGTGCTGCTGTCCGGCTTGGCCTCGAACTTGGGTCGAGGTGATGTTCGACGCGCGGGCTTAGAATATTCCTCCAAACTCCCACTAGTCGCCGCCATTCATGTTTCGGTCCATCCGGCCCGGGCAAACGGTGAAGAGAAAGATATCTATGCCGACGATCAACCAGCTGGTCCGTAAGGGCCGCGTTCCGCAGAAGGCCAAGTCCAAGGTCCCTGCGATGGAAGCCAATCCGCAAAAGCGCGGCGTTTGCACCCGTGTCTATACGACGACCCCGAAGAAGCCGAACTCGGCATTGCGCAAGGTTGCCAAGGTCCGCCTGACCAACCAGCGCGAAGTCATCAGCTACATCCCGGGCGAGGGTCACAACCTCCAGGAACATTCCGTGGTGCTGATCCGCGGCGGCCGTGTGCGCGACCTTCCCGGCGTGCGCTATCACGTGCTGCGCGGCGTGCTCGACACGCAGGGTGTGAAGGACCGCAAGCAATCGCGCTCCAAGTATGGTGCCAAGCGGCCGAAGTAAGGTTTAGGGGCTTGTCGTCGGCGGTGTGCTGGCGGCGAGGTCCGAGTTTTTGTTGGGTGCGGAAAACGCATCCGCGTTTTCCTCGGTGCCAGCCCGTCTCCCCCTCCCAACCACCCGATCATTTTCCGCTACGGTATCGGGTGGTTGGGAGGGGCAGACGGGCTGGCACCGCAAGGCGCCCCGGACGGGGAGCCGCACTCCAGAGGAGTTTCAAATATGTCACGTCGTCGTCGTCCCGAGAAACGGGAAATCCTGCCCGATCCGAAATTCAAGGATCAGGTGCTGTCGAAATTCATGAACAACCTCATGGTCGATGGTAAGAAATCCACCGCGGAACGCATCGTCTATGGCGCGTTCGATACGGTCGAGGCGAAGGCCAAGGCCGATCCGCTGCAGATGTTCCACGATGCGTTGCAGAACATTGCGCCGCAGGTCGAAGTGCGCAGCCGCCGCGTTGGCGGTGCCACCTACCAGGTGCCGGTCGAGGTTCGCCCCGAGCGTGCCCAGGCGCTGGCCATTCGCTGGCTGATCGGTGCGGCTCGCGGCCGTCCGGAAACCACCATGAGCGCACGTCTTTCGGGCGAGCTGATGGATGCGGCAAACAATCGCGGCAATGCGGTGAAGAAGCGTGAAGATACGCACCGCATGGCGGACGCGAACCGCGCGTTCAGCCATTACCGCTGGTAACTGGCGCTGCTAATCGGTCAGGGCGTCTCGCAGCAACGGCGAGGCGTCTTTAACCGGTCGAACGAAGCATTACATGGGGTGCGAGCCTGGCTCCCCCCGCTATTTTGAGGAATAGATTATGGCCCGCGAATATCCGCTGGAGCGTTATCGCAATATCGGCATCATGGCGCATATCGACGCCGGCAAGACCACCACGACCGAGCGTATTCTGTATTACACCGGCAAGTCCTACAAGATCGGCGAAGTGCACGATGGTGCCGCGACGATGGACTGGATGGAGCAGGAGCAGGAGCGCGGGATCACGATCACGTCTGCTGCCACCACCACCTTCTGGCAGAACGAAGATGGCAAGGGCGAAAAGCACCGCATCAACATCATCGATACGCCGGGCCACGTCGACTTCACCATCGAAGTCGAACGTTCGCTGCGCGTGCTCGATGGCGCAGTCGCCGTGTTTGACGGCGTCGCGGGCGTGGAGCCACAATCCGAAACCGTATGGCGTCAGGCCGACAAATACGGTGTGCCGCGGATGTGTTTCATCAACAAGCTGGATCGTACCGGCGCAGACTTTTATTACTGTGTGCAGTCGATCGTCGACCGCCTCGGCGCGAACCCGCTGGTGCTGTATCTGCCGATTGGCGCAGAGGACAAGCTGCAGGGCGTGGTCGATCTCGTGAACAATCGCGGCATCGTATGGGAATCCGAAGGCCTCGGCGCGGAATTCAACTATGTCGATATTCCTGAGGATATGGCCGACAAGGCTGCCGAATATCGCGAAAAGCTGCTCGAAGCGGCTGTCGAACTCGATGACGATGTCATGGAGAAGTATTTCGAAGGCGAGGAGCCCGATGCGAAAACGCTGAAGGCACTGATCCGCAAGGGCACGATGGACCGTAAGTTCGTTCCGGTGCTGTGCGGTTCCGCATTCAAGAACAAGGGCGTCCAGCCCCTGCTCGATGCGGTGGTCGACTACATGCCGTCCCCGCTCGACGTTCCCGCCATCAAAGGCGTGCTGCCCGACAGCGACAAGGAAGAAACCCGCGAATCGAGCGACGAAGCGCCGTTCAGCGCGCTGGCGTTCAAGATCATGAACGATCCGTTCGTCGGCTCGCTCACCTTCACCCGTATCTATTCCGGCCAGCTGTCCAAGGGCAGCGTGCTTAACTCCGTCAAGGAGAAGAAGGAAAAGATCGGCCGCATGCTGCTGATGCACTCCAACAACCGCGAAGATATCGAAGAGGCATTTGCCGGCGATATCGTTGCGATTGCGGGCCTGAAGGAAACGACCACTGGCGACACGCTGTGCGCCACGTCGGCTCCGATCATCCTCGAGCGGATGGAATTCCCCGAACCGGTCATCGAACTGTCGGTGGAACCCAAGACCAAGGCCGACCAGGAGAAAATGGGCGTCGCGCTCAATCGCCTGGCTGCCGAGGATCCTTCCTTCCGCGTCACGACCGATCACGAATCGGGTCAGACGATCATCAAGGGCATGGGCGAGCTTCACCTCGACATTCTGGTCGATCGTATGAAGCGCGAATTCAAGGTCGAGGCCAATGTCGGTGCGCCGCAGGTTGCCTATCGTGAATCGCTCGGTCGCCAGATCGATGTCGATTACACGCATAAGAAGCAGTCGGGCGGTTCGGGCCAGTTTGCGCGTGCGAAAGCCACGTTCATTCCGGGCGAGCGCGGCCAGGGCATCGTCTTCGAGGACAGCATCAAGGGCGGTAATATTCCTCGCGAATATATCCCCAGCCTCGAGAAGGGCATGAGAGAGCAGGCCGAAAGCGGTTATCTCATCGGCTTCCCGATCATCGATTTCACGATCCAGCTGACCGATGGTGCTTACCACGATGTCGATTCGTCCACCGTGGCGTTCGAAATCTGCGGACGCGGCGCCATGCGCGAAGCGGCCGAACGTGGCGGCATCAAGCTGCTGGAGCCGGTGATGAAGGTGGAAGTGATCACGCCGGAGGATTACCTCGGCGACGTGATCGGCGATCTCAACTCCCGCCGGGGCCAGATCCAGGGCACCGACACCCGCGGCAACGCGCAGGCAGTGGAGGCGCACGTACCGCTGGCCAACATGTTCGGCTATGTGAACGAGCTGCGCTCTTTCACGCAGGGCCGGGCGAACTACTCGATGCAGTTCTCGCATTACGAGGAAGTTCCGGCCAGCGTCGCGTTGGAGGTCAAGGAGAAGCTTGCCTAAGGTGCTTGCCTAAGGCGGGCCAACGGTCTAGGGGCGGCGCCTGTTTCGCGGGTGCCGCCTAAACCCCGCAATATTTACAATTCTACACACAGAGGTTTTACGAAATGGCGAAGGAAAAATTCGAGCGGAACAAGCCGCACTGCAACATCGGCACCATCGGTCACGTTGACCACGGCAAGACGACGCTGACGGCGGCGATCACCAAGGTGCTGGGTTCGGCGGTCGATTTCGCCAATATCGACAAGGCTCCCGAAGAGCGTGAGCGCGGCATCACCATCTCGACCGCACACGTCGAATATGAAACCGATGCGCGCCACTATGCGCACGTCGATTGCCCGGGCCACGCCGACTACGTGAAGAACATGATCACCGGTGCCGCCCAGATGGACGGCGCGATTCTGGTCGTGAACGCAGCCGACGGACCGATGCCGCAAACCCGCGAGCACATCCTGCTTGCCCGTCAGGTCGGCGTGCCGGCGCTGGTGGTTTACCTCAACAAGGTCGACCAGGTCGACGATGAGGAACTGCTGGAACTGGTCGAGCTGGAAGTTCGCGAGCTGCTTTCGTCCTACGATTTCGACGGCGACAACATTCCGATCGTCAAGGGTTCCGCTCTGGCCGCTCTGGAAGGCCGCGACGAGGAAATCGGTGAGAAGTCGATCAAGGAACTGATGGACGCTGTCGATCAGCACATCCCGCAGCCGGAACGTCCGGTGGACCAGGCATTCCTGATGCCGATCGAAGACGTGTTCTCGATCTCGGGCCGCGGTACGGTTGTGACCGGCCGTGTCGAAACCGGCATCGTGAACGTTGGCGACGAAGTCGAAATCGTCGGCATCAAGGACACTGCCAAGACCACCGTGACCGGTGTCGAAATGTTCCGCAAGCTGCTTGATCGCGGTGAAGCCGGCGACAATATCGGCGCCCTGATCCGCGGCGTCGGCCGTGAAGATGTGGAGCGCGGCCAGGTCCTCGCGAAGCCGGGTTCGGTCAATCCGCACACCGACTTCAGCGCCGAAGTCTACGTCCTGTCGAAGGACGAAGGCGGCCGTCACACGCCGTTCTTCGCCAATTACCGCCCGCAGTTCTACTTCCGTACCACGGACGTGACCGGCGAAGTGGTTCTTCCCGAAGGCACCGAAATGGTGATGCCGGGCGACAACGTGACCATCGACGTCAAGCTGATCGCTCCGATCGCCATGGACGAAGGTCTCCGCTTCGCAATTCGCGAAGGTGGCCGGACCGTCGGTTCGGGGGTTGTCAGCAAGATCACCAAGTAATATAGGGTCCGCACCGGCGGGGGATTCGCTTCTCCGCCGGTCAGGATTCTTTGGAGGGGCCGCCCCTTTCCGGTTAGCCGGGAGCGCGGGGCGGGCCTTTCTTTTTGGGAGCAAGGTTCTTTGCCGAACCGGACCTCCTTGGCTCTTTCGCATCGGTATAGGTAATGGAAGCTCAGAATATCCGGATTCGCCTCAAGGCGTTCGATCACCGCGTTCTCGACCAGGCAACTGGCGAAATCGCTGAAACCGCACGTCGCACCGGCGCCCTGATCCGTGGCCCCATTCCCATGCCGACGCGTATCGAGAAGTTCACCGTGAACCGCGGCCCGCATATCGACAAGAAGTCGCGCGAGCAGTTCGAGGTGCGCACCTACAAGCGGCTGCTGGACATCCTTCAGCCCAACGCCCAGACGGTCGACGCTTTGATGAAGCTCGATTTGGCTGCAGGCGTGAATGTGGAAATCAAGCTGGCGTAAGCCGGTTTGTACCGGTCCTTCCGGCGGACCTTAAACGGCTCGGAAAGTTTTGGTCGCTCAGGACGAGCGACCCGACACTGGGATACCTCCGGCAAGCGCCGGGTATGCGTCCCCCGTCTCGCGGCAACGGTCTTCGGGCCTGCGCTGCATTCAGCCCGGACGGGGCTCGCACGAAATTTATTGGGCTGAGCACGCACGCGGGGAATGGTCCTCTCGTGCCTCTGTGTAGGAGTAATGACGATGCGCACCGGCGTGATCGCAAAGAAAGTCGGGATGACCCGCCTGTTTCAGGAGGATGGCCGCCACGTGCCGGTCACCGTCCTGTCGCTGGAAAACTGCCAGGTTACTGCGCAGCGCAAGTCCGATCCGGATGGCTATTTCGCCGTCCAGCTCGGCGCGGGCAAAGCCAAGCAGAAAAACGTCAACAAGCCGCAGCGCGAGCAATTCGCCAAGGCGCAAGTCGGCCTGAAGATGAAGGTCGCGGAATTCCGTGTCGAAGACGAAGAAGGTCTCCTTCCCGTCGGCGCCACGATCACCGCGGACCACTTCATTGCCGGCCAGAAGGTCGACGTGACCGGCCACACGCAGGGCAAGGGCTTTGCCGGCGCCATGAAGCGTTGGGGTTTCGGCGGTCTGCGTGCCACGCACGGCGTTTCGATCTCTCACCGTTCGCATGGTTCGACGGGTAACCGCCAGGATCCGGGCCGCGTGTTCAAGAACAAGAAGATGGCCGGCCATATGGGCGACCGTCAGCGCACGCAGCAGAACCTCGAGGTTGTCCGCACGGATGCCGAGCGTGGCCTGATCTTCGTCAAGGGCTCGGTCCCCGGGCACAAGAATGCCTGGATGCTGATTCGCGACGCGGTGAAGGTGCCGCGTCCCGACGATGCGCCATTCCCCGGTGCAATGCGCCGCAACGCGGATGAAACCGCGACCGAGGAAGCCGCACCCGGCCTCGTCGAAAGCGCAGCCGAGCACGAAGTGACGCCCGAAGTTTCCGCAGAGCAGCAGGCCAAGCTTGCTACCCAGCAGGATGCCGGCGTCGGCACCGAAAGCGGTACTCCGGAAGCGGATGCCAACAGCAAGAACGAGGAGGGCTGATCCAATGAAGGTGAAGGTCCAAGAACTAGGCGGAAAGGCGTCCGGCGACATCGAACTGAACGATGCCGTGTTCGGCGTGGAGCCGCGCGCAGACATTCTGCACCGCGTGGTAACGTGGCAGCGTGAAAACGCCCGCGGCACTGCCCGTCCGGCGCAGGAACGCAGCGACGTCAACCGTACCGGCAAGAAGTTCGGCAACCAGAAGGGCGGCGGCGTCGCTCGTCACGGTGCGCGTTCGGCTCCGATCTTTATCGGCGGCGGCAAGGCACATGGTCCGCGCAAGCGCGACTTCAACCAGTCGCTGAACAAGAAGATCCGCGCGCTCGGCCTGAAGATGGCTCTTTCGTCCAAGGCGAAAGACGGCATCGTGGTGCTCGACAGCCTGGAATTGAAGGATGGCAAGACGAAGGAGCTCAAGGGCCACTTCGACAAGGCCGGCTTCGCAGGCAAGGTGTTGGTGATTGGCGGCGAAAGCGTGGATGCCGGCTTTGCCCGCGCCGCGAAGAACCTGCCCGGCGTCAACGTGCTGCCGGCGATGGGCGCCAATGTCTACGACATCCTGAAACACGATACGCTGATCCTGACCAAGGATGCGGTCGAAAAGCTGGAGGCGCGTTTCAATGGCTAAAAAGCAGGAAATGAACGCCCGTCATTACGACGTGATCCTTGCTCCGCACATCACCGAGAAGTCCACCATGGCTTCGGAGCACAACGCGGTTGTGTTCAAAGTGTCGAACGACAGCACGAAGCCGCAGATCAAGGCTGCGGTAGAGGCTCTGTTCGATGTCAAGGTGACCGGCGTGAACACGATCGTCACCAAGGGCAAGACGAAGCGCTGGAAGGGTAGGCCCTACAAGCGCAGCGATTTTAAAAAGGCCATCATTACGCTGGCCGAGGGTGACATGATCGATGTCACCGAAGGCGTACGGAGCTGATCCGATGGCATTGAAGAATTACAAACCGACAAGCCCCGCACGTCGCGGCCTGATCCTGGTAGACAAGTCCGGCCTGTTCAAGGGCAAGCCGGTCAAGCAGCTTACCGAGGGTAAGACCAAGACCGGTGGCCGTAACAACAAGGGCCACGTCACCTCGCGCGGCATTGGCGGCGGTCACAAGCAGAAGTACCGCAAGGTCGACTTCAAGCGCCGTAAATGGGACGTGGAAGGCACCGTGGAGCGGATCGAATACGATCCCAACCGCACCGCTTTTATTGCCCTGGTCAAGTATGACGATGGCGAGCTGGCCTATATTCTTGCCCCGCAGCGTATGGCTGTCGGCGACAAGGTTATCGCCGGCGAGAAGGTCGATACCAAGCCGGGCAACGCGATGTTGCTGGGCCAGATGCCGGTCGGTACCATCATCCACAATGTGGAGATGAAGCCGGGCAAGGGCGGGCAGATCGCTCGCTCCGCCGGGACTTACGTCCAGCTGGTCGGCCGCGATCGCGGCATGGTGATGGTGCGCCTGAATTCGGGTGAGCAGCGTTACCTGCGATCCGATTGCATGGGCACGGTTGGCGCGGTTTCGAACCCCGACAACCAGAACCAGAACCTGGGCAAGGCCGGTCGTCGCCGCTGGATGGGCATCAAGCCCCTGACGCGCGGCGTGGCCAAGAACCCGGTCGATCACCCCCATGGTGGTGGTGAAGGCAAGACCAGCGGTGGCCGCCATCCGGTGACCCCGTGGGGCAAGCCGACCAAGGGTGCCCGCACTCGCAAGAACAAGCAGACGGATAAGATGATCATCCGTTCGCGTCACGCCAAGAAGAAGAGGTAACGGACATGGCACGTTCCGTATGGAAAGGTCCGTTTGTGGAACTCAGCCTTCTCAAGAAGGCCGAAGAAGCGCAGGACGCAGGGGCTAACAAGCCGATCAAGACCTGGTCGCGCCGCAGCACGGTCCTGCCGCAATTTGTTGGCCTGACGTTCAACGTCCACAATGGTCACAAGTTCATCCCGGTATCCGTCTCGGAAGAGATGGTCGGTCACAAGCTCGGTGAATTTGCGCCCACGCGCAGCTTCCCGGGTCACGCGTCCGACAAGAAGGGCAAGCGATAATGGGCAAGGCAAAATCTCCCCGCCGCGTTGCGGATAACGAGGCGCTGGCCGTGGGTACGCAAATTCGCGGCTCCGCGCAGAAGCTCAACCTCGTGGCGCAGTTGATCCGCGGCAAGAAAGCCGAAGAGGCGCTGAACATCCTGACCTTCTCCAGGAAGGGGATGGCCAGGGACGCGCACAAGGTGCTTTCTTCTGCGATTGCAAATGCGGAAAATAACCACGATCTGGATGTCGACGCATTGGTCGTCGCCGAAGCCAGCGTGGGCAAGTCGATCACCATGAAGCGGTTCCACACGCGCGGCCGTGGCAAGTCCACGCGCATCCTGAAGCCGTTCAGCAAGCTGCGGATCGTGGTTCGCGAGTCGGAAGAAGAGGACGCATAAGATGGGTCAGAAGAGCAATCCGATCGGCCTGCGCCTGCAGATCAACCGCACTTGGGACAGCCGCTGGTACGCCGAAGGGCGTGACTATGCGCAGCTGCTCAAGGAAGATATCGAAATCCGCAAGCACATCATCGATACGCTGCCGCAGGCCGCAATCTCGAAGGTGGTGATCGAGCGTCCGGCCAAGCTGTGCCGCATCTCGATCTACGCTGCCCGCCCCGGTGTCATCATCGGCAAGAAGGGTGCGGATATCGAAAAGCTCCGCAGCAAGCTGGCCACGATGACGGCAAGCGAAGTGAAGCTGAACATCGTTGAAATCCGCAAGCCGGAAATCGATGCCAAGCTCGTCGCCCAGGGCATTGCCGACCAGCTGATCCGTCGCGTGGCTTTCCGCCGGGCGATGAAACGCGCGATGCAATCCGCGATGCGTCTGGGTGCCGAAGGTATCAAGATCGTTTGCGGTGGCCGTTTGGGCGGGGCGGAAATCGCCCGCGTCGAACAGTACCGCGAAGGCCGCGTGCCGCTGCATACGCTGCGCGCCAATATCGATTATGCCGAAACCGAGGCGCTCACCGCCTACGGGATCATCGGCATCAAGGTTTGGGTCTTCAAGGGCGAAATCCTCGCTCATGACCCGACTGCACAGGACCGGCTGATGATGGAAGCACAGACTTCCGGCGTCCGCCCGGCACGTTGAGCTTAGGTAAGAGCAATGCTGCAACCGAAGAAAACAAAATTCCGCAAGGCTTTCAAGGGCCGGATCAAGGGCGATGCGAAGGGCGGCACCACGCTGAACTTCGGCTCCTATGGTCTCAAGGCGCTTGAGCCGGATCGTATCACCGCTCGCCAGATCGAGGCGGCTCGCCGCGCGATCACGCGTCACATCAAGCGTCAGGGCCGGCTCTGGATCCGCGTCTTCCCCGATGTGCCCGTGTCGAAGAAGCCTGCCGAAGTCCGTCAGGGTAAGGGCAAGGGTTCGGTCGAATATTGGGCCGCCCGCGTAAAGCCGGGCCGGATCCTGTTCGAACTCGATGGTGTCCCGGGCCCGCTCGCCGCAGTCGCATTCCAGCGCGCTGCAATGAAGCTGCCCGTCAAGACCAAGGTCGTCGCCCGTCTTGGCGACACCTCGCACCTGGGAGCATCGTGATGGCCGATATCGAAGATATGCGCACCAAGACCGACGATCAGCTCGCCGAGAGCCTGGTCGAGTTGAAGCGCGAAGCATTCAACCTGCGTTTCCAGGCAGCGACCAACCAGCTCGAGCGTCCGGCCCGGGTCAAGGAAGTCCGCCGCCATATCGCGCAGATCAAGACGTTGCAGAGCGAGCGTGCTCGCGCTGCCCAAGCAACCGCCAAACAGGAGGCCTGAGATGCCAAAGCGTATTCTCGCAGGGACCGTCACCTCCGACAAGACGGACAAGACCGTGACCGTACTGGTCGAACGCAAGGTGAAGCACCCGCTTTACGCGAAGATTATCCGCCGTTCGAAGAAGTACCACGCGCATGACGATGCCAACGAATATGTCGTCGGCGATGTCGTGCGGATCGAGGAGACCAAACCGATCTCCAAGACCAAGACGTGGAAGGTTATCGACCGCGTGCAGGCGTCCAAGGGCGTGGCCGTGGAAGCAGATATCGAAGTCGAAGCGGCTGCGGCCAGCACAGACTGATTGTTTGGAACTGCCGGACCTGTACCGGCAAGCCAGTAGGAAGGAACCGCATCGATGATCCAGATGCAGTCAAATTTGGAAGTCGCCGACAATAGCGGCGCGAAGCGTGTCCAGTGCATCAAGGTGCTGGGCGGCTCCAAGCGGCGCTTTGCCAGCGTGGGCGACGTTATCGTCGTCTCCGTCAAGGAAGCGCAGCCGCGGGCCCGCGTGAAGAAGGGCGACGTTCACCGTGCGGTGATCGTGCGTACCCGCAAGGATGTACGCCGCCCCGATGGCAGCGTGATCCGCTTCGATTCGAACGCCGCGGTTCTGGTCAACAAGACCGAAGAGCCGATCGGTACCCGGATCTTTGGCCCCGTGGTGCGCGAACTTCGCGGCCGTGGGTTCATGAAGATCATCAGCCTAGCTCCGGAGGTGCTGTAATGGCATCCGCTAAGATCAAGAAGGGCGACAATGTCGTCGTGCTTTCGGGCAAGGACAAGGGCCGCACCGGCACCGTGTCCAAGGTTATCCCGAAAGACGGCAAGATCGTCGTCGACGGCATCAATGTGATGACCCGTCACCGCAAGCCCAGCCAGGCCAACCCGCAAGGTGGCATCGACCGGATCCCGGCCCCGATGCACCTCGCCAAGGTTGCCGTGGCCGACCCCAAGGACGGCAAGCCCACCCGCGTTCGCTTTGAAGAGCGTGACGGGAAAAAGGTGCGTATTGCCGTAAAATCCGGAGAAGTGATCGATGGCTGATTATACTCCACGCATGAAGTCCAAGTTCGAGGGCGACATTACCAAGGCGATGACCGAGAAGTTCGGTTACAAGAACGCCATGGAAGTGCCGCGCATTGCCAAGATCACCCTGAACATGGGTGTCGGCGAAGCGAGCCAGGACAAGAAGAAGGTCCAGACAGCTGCCGAAGAAATGGCGCTGATCGCGGGCCAGAAGCCGGTCATCACCAAGGCCAAGAAATCCATCGCCCAGTTCAAGCTGCGCGAAGGCATGCCGATCGGTGTGAAGGTAACCCTTCGCCGCGAGCGCATGTATGAATTTCTCGACCGACTGGTGACCATCGCAATGCCGCGCATTCGTGACTTTCGGGGCCTGAACCCCAAGAGCTTCGATGGGCGTGGTAACTACGCGATGGGGCTGAAGGAGCAGATCGTGTTCCCCGAAATCAGCTACGATCAGATCGAGAAGGTGCGGGGCATGGATATCATCGTCACCACCACCGCCAATACCGACGAGGAATCGCGCGAATTGCTGCGCTTGTTCGGGTTCCCCTTCCCCAAGGAAGAGACGGCGGAAACAGAAGAGAAGCAGGCAGCCTGAGGGCGCGCCGCACAGATACGCAAGGAAAGAGAGCTTAAGTCCAATGGCGAAACTGAGTTCCATTAATAAAAACGAGCGCCGCAAGAAGCTCGTGAAGAAGTATGCAGCCAAGTATGAGCGGCTCAAGGCGATTGCCGATGACAAGTCGCTCGACGAGGGCGAACGGCTGATCGCGCGCCTGAAAATGGCCGAGATACCGCGTAACGGTAACCCCACGCGCGTTCGCAACCGCTGCAGCACCACCGGCCGCCCGCGCGGCTATTACCGCAAGTTCGGCATCAACCGGATCGAACTCAGGAACCTTGGCAACAAGGGCCTGATTCCGGGCCTGACCAAGTCGAGCTGGTAAGGGAATAGATTATGCCCATGACCGATCCTTTGGGTGACATGCTCACCCGTATCCGCAACGGCCAGCAGGCGAAGAAGGACTCCGTCCTTTCGCCCGCTTCCAAGCTGCGTGCAAACGTTCTCGAAGTGCTTCAGCGCGAAGGCTACATCCGTGGCTATTCCGAAGACGAGAGCGGCAAGCACAAGGCGCTGCGGATCGAACTGAAATATTTCGAGGGCGAGCCTGCGATCAAGCACGTCGCCCGCGTCTCCAAGCCTGGCCGCCGCGTCTACTCGGGAAGCCAAGAACTTCCGACCGTACGCAACGGCCTCGGCATCACCATCGTCTCGACCCCCCGGGGCGTGCTTTCGGACAACGAAGCGCGCACCGAGAATGTCGGCGGCGAAGTGCTTGCAGAGGTGTTCTGATGAGCCGCATCGGGAAAAAAGCGGTGGCGATCCCCAGCGGGGTCACTGCCAATATCGAAGGCGATACGCTGACCGTGAAGGGGCCGAAGGGCACCCTGACGCTGGGTCTGGCCGATTCCATCGACTACAAGGTCGAAGGTGACGAGATCCAGGTCAATCCGGCCAACGATACGAAGCAGGCGCGGGCCTTTTGGGGCATGCAGCGGACGCTGGTATCGAATTTGGTCGAAGGCGTTACCGAAGGTTTCACCAAGGTGCTCGAGATCAACGGCGTTGGTTACCGTGCCGCAGCCAAGGGCAAGACCCTGAACCTGCAGCTTGGTTACAGCCATGATGTCGACCTGCCGGTGCCCGAGGGCATCGAGGTGAAGACACCGGATCAGACCACCGTTGAAATCAGCGGTATCGATAAGCAGGCCGTTGGCCAGTTCGCTGCAGAAGTGCGCAGCTGGCGCAAACCGGAGCCTTACAAGGGCAAGGGCATCAAGTATCGCGGCGAGTACATCTTCCGCAAGGAAGGGAAGAAGAAGTAAGATGGCAAAACTGTCTCTCTTTGAACGTCGCCGGCGCCGCGTGCGCACGGCGCTCCGCAAGCGCGGCGGCATGCGTCCGCGTCTGTCGGTCCACCGCACCGGTCGGCATATCTACGCCCAGATCATCGACGATGTCGAAGGCAAGACCGTGGCTGCCGCATCCACCCTGGGTGCCAAGGCTTCGGGCGCGAATGTCGATGCTGCCAGCCAGGTGGGCAAGGATATCGCCGCAGCCGCCAAGAAGGCCGGCGTATCTACCGTGGTGTTCGATCGCGGCGGGTTCCTGTTTCATGGCCGCGTGAAAGCGCTGGCCGATGCCGCCCGCGAAGGCGGGCTGGAGTTCTAATATGGCCGACGAGAAAAAAACTCCCGAAACCGCCCAGGCTACCGATGGCGCTCCTGCGGAAGCGGCCAAGGTCGAAAATGCTCCGGTAACCCAGACACCCAAAACCGATGCCGACAAGCAGCCGGAAGTCGCCAGCGAAGGCTCCACGCCTACGCCGACGACTGCCGACACGGAAGCAGCTGTCAACCAGTCCGCTGCCGGCGGTGTGGCTCAGCCACGTGGTCGCGGTGGTAACGATCGTGGTGGCCGTGGTGGCAATCGCGGTGGTGGCCAGGGCGGCGGTCGCGGTCGCGGCGGTCGTGACGGCAATCGTCGCGGTGGCCGTGACGAGCCCGATGATGGCATCATCGAGAAGCTGGTCCACATCAACCGCGTCTCCAAAACGGTGAAGGGCGGCAAGCGCTTCGGTTTCGCTGCGCTGGTCGTGGTCGGTGACGGTTCGGGCCGCGTCGGTTTCGGCAAGGGCAAGGCGCGTGAAGTGCCGGAAGCCATTTCCAAGGCAACCGCAGCGGCGCGCAAGAAGATGATCCGCGTTTCGCTCAAGGAAGGCCGCACGCTGCACCATGATGGCAATGGCCGTTTCGGTGCCGGCAAGGTTACGCTGCGCAGTGCGCCGGCAGGTACCGGCATCATTGCCGGTGGCCCGATGCGTGCCGTGTTCGAAAGCCTGGGCGTTTCCGACGTGGTGACCAAATCGGTCGGCACGTCCAACCCCTACAACATGATCCGCGCCACTTTCGAGGCGCTGACCGAACAGACCAGCCCCAAATCGGTAGCGCAGCGACGTGGCAAGAAGGTCGCCGACCTGCTTGGCCGTGGCGGTGCCGAAAAGGCTGAAGCTGAGGCCGATGCCGCAGCTGTCGTGGAGTAAGCAAGATGGCTACTATAAAAATCAAGCAGGTCGGTAGCCCGATCCGCCGTCCCAAGGATCAGCGCGCGACGCTGATCGGCCTGGGCCTGAACAAGATGCACAAGGTGGTTGAAGTCAAGGACACCCCCGAAGTGCGCGGTGCGCTGAGCAAGCTGCCGCACCTTGTGGCCCTGGTTGACTAAAACCATTCCGGAGTTCCCGCGAAAGCGGGGATCTCTCGCCGCCGGCGTGACGCCGGCGGCCTGAGGCTCCCGCCTTGGCGGGGGTTCACCAATTCAAGCGCGAACAAAAGCGAAAGCGAGTGCAGACATGACTATCAAACTAAACGACCTCCGCGACAATCCCGGCGCCCGCAAGAACCGTATGCGCGTCGGCCGCGGTATCGGTTCGGGCAAGGGCAAGACCGCAGCGCGCGGCCAGAAGGGCCAGAAGAGCCGTTCGGGCGTCGCCGTAAAGGGCTTCGAAGGCGGCCAGATGCCGCTGCACATGCGCCTGCCGAAGCGCGGCTTCAACAACCCGTTCGGCAAGGATTTTGCAGAAGTGAACCTGGGCATGATCCAGAAGTTCATCGATGCGGGCAAGCTGGATGCCAAGGGCACCGTCGATCACGCAGCGCTCAAGGCCGCCGGCCTTGCACGCGGCGGCAAGGACGGCGTGCGCCTGCTGGGCAAGGGCGAATTGACGTCCAAGGTTACCTTCAAGGTCGCCGGTGCATCCAAGGGTGCCATCGCAGCGGTCGAAAAGGCAGGCGGTTCGGTGGAAGTCACCGCGCCGATCAATGCCGAGGTCAAGGCCGCCAAGAAGGCCAAATCAGCCAAATAATCGGGCAAAAGGGCGCGCGGGGTTCGACATTCGGACCCCGCGACCTATATATCCGTTTCGCGCTGGCAGTTAGCTGCGGCGGGAATGGATAAAGTCAGGAAAGCCGTACTTCATGGCATCACGCGCCGACAATATCGCGAGCAATTTAAGCCTCGCCAATTTCGGTAAGGCTACCGAGCTCAAGCAGCGTATCTGGTTCACTCTGGGTGCGCTGGTGGTGTTTCGCTTCCTCAGCTTCGTGCCGCTGCCCGGTGTCAATCCGCTGATCCTGGAAACGCTGTACGATACCACGCGCGGCGGCATCCTCGACCTGTTCAACACCTTCTCCGGCGGTTCGCTGGAGCGGATGAGCCTGATCGCGCTCGGCGTGATGCCTTACATCACCGCCTCGATCGTGATCCAGCTGGCCGCATCGCTTCATCCGGCGCTTGCCGCGCTGAAGAAGGAAGGCCAGTCCGGCCGGCAGAAGCTCAACCAATACACCCGTTACGGCACCGTCTTCCTCACCGCGATCCAGGGCTGGTTCCTTGCGTCGGGCCTGGAATCCTACGGCGCGGCGAGCGGGCTGCAGGCGGTAGTCGATCCCGGCTATACCTTCCGGATCGTCGCCGTGATCAGCCTGGTTGGCGGGACGATGTTCCTGCTGTGGCTGGGCGAACAGATCACTGCACGCGGTATCGGCAACGGTGTTTCGCTGATCATCATGGCCGGTATCGTGGCGCAGTTCCCCAGCTTCACCGCCAGCATGTTCTCCGGCTATGAAGCGGGCAGCATCGGTTCGGCGCTGATCATCGGTTTCCTGCTAATGGTCGTGGTGCTGATATTGTTCATCTGTTTCATGGAACGGGCGCAGCGGCGTCTGCTGATCCAGTATCCCAAGCGCGCCACGCAGCGCGGAATGATGCAGGCCGACCGCTCGCATTTGCCGCTCAAGCTCAACACCGCAGGCGTGATCCCGCCGATCTTCGCCAGTTCGCTCTTGCTGTTGCCGCTGACGATCAGCCAGTTTGCGGGCAATACGGTCGATGCCGAAAGTGCCACGGGCAGTTTCATCAACCAGCTCAACTTTTACCTCCAGCATGGCCAGCCGATCTACATGACGCTGTATGCCATCGGGATCATCTTCTTCTGCTTCTTCTACACCGCGGTCGTGTTCAACCCGGAAGAAACGGCGGAGAACCTGAAGAAGAATGGCGGCTTCATCCCCGGTATCCGGCCGGGCAAGCGCACCGCCGATTATCTCGATTACGTGCTGACGCGCATCACCGTGGTCGGTGCGATTTACCTGACGCTGGTCTGCGTGATCCCCGAATATATGATCGCCCAGACGGGTATTCCGCTGTTCCTAGGCGGAACCAGCCTGCTGATCGTGGTCAATGTGACGGTCGATACGATCAGCCAGATCCAGTCGCATCTGCTCGCCCATCAATATGGCGATCTGATCAAGAAGGCGAAGCTCAAGGGGCGGACGCGCTAATCGCGCTCAAACACGGGGACCAACTGCGTGAACATCATTCTCTTGGGCCCTCCGGGCGCGGGCAAGGGCACCCAGGCTGCCAATCTGGTCGAGCATCACGGGATGGTCCAGCTGTCCACCGGCGACATGCTTCGCGAAACGCGCAAGGCCGATACCGAGCTTGGCCGCAAGGTGGCAGATGTGATGGATTCCGGCGCTCTGGTGTCGGATGAAATCGTATCCGCGATGATCGATGCCAAGCTGTCCGATCTGGGCGACGATGTCGGCGCGATCTTCGATGGCTATCCCCGGACCGAGGCGCAGGCTCATTCGCTCGACGAAATCCTCGCCAGCCACGGCCGCAAGCTTGACTATGTGATCGAACTCGGGGTCGATGAAGATGCGCTGGTCGATCGGATCACTGGACGATATACCTGCGCCAATTGCGGCGAGGGTTATCATGACCGCTACAAGCTGCCGGCAACGCCGGGCGTTTGCGACAGATGCGGCAGCACGGAGTTCAAGCGCCGCGCCGACGATACCGAGGAAACCGTGCGCAAGCGGATGGGTATCTACCGCGCCGATACCGCCCCGATCCTGCCGATCTACGAAGAGCGTGGCATCGTCACCCGGGTAGACGGCATGGCCAGTATCGAGGAGGTGGGCCACGCGCTCGACGCCATCCTGAGTCCGGCAAAGGGCTGATCGCCGTACCCCCTTTCGCCCGTCACCTGTCCGTGGGATAGGGCGCGCGAGAGGAATCGCAATGCACTACCCATCTATCCTGCTGGCTAGCGCGCTGGCCCTTGGCGCGAGCGTCCCCGCAGCAGCGGAAGTTATCGACGAGGGTGAGGATCATTTCGTCACCCGCGACATGCGCGTTGTCTCCGCCGATCCTTACGAGACCTGGGCCGCGTTGATCGCGCCCAACACGTGGTGGAACGACAACCACACCTGGTCCGCCGATGCGTCGAACATGTATCTCAGCGCGCAGGCCGGTGGATGTTTCTGCGAATTGTTGCCCGAACGCGATGACGCGCCGGAAGGCGTTCGCCGGGGCAGTGCGCGTCACATGGAGGTCATTCAGGCTGCCCCGCCGATGGTCCTGCGCATGCGCGGCGGGCTCGGCCCCCTCCAAAGCGAGCCGGCGGACGGCGTGCTGACGGTTACTTTGAAACCGGTCGATGGCGGCACGCGGATCCTGTGGGAATATGTCGTTGGCGGGGCGATGCGCTTCGATGTGCCGACGATCGCCAAGGCAGTCGACGGGGTGATGAGCCAGCAACTTGCCGGGCTCGCCAATTTGCTCGGTGAAGTCGAGGGTGCGCAGCCGGTTGGCGGCGAGGAAGATGCGGACGTGGGCGAAGCGAGCGACGAAGCCGATGCCGTAATCGAGGATATCGATCCGGCGGAGGGCCTATCCGAAGACGCTTCGGAAGAGGCTGAAGACACCTCTGTCGCGGATGAAGAAAGCGATGAAGCCGAGATCGATCCTGAGGACCAACCACAGCGGATCGAGCCCCAACGCGTTCTAACGCTGGAAGAGGCGATCGACCGGATGGCCGGGCAAGACGACCAGTAATAGCGCCGCCTAAAGTTCAAGGATGTGATGCAATCGCTTGGCGCGGCGCAAATTGGCGCTAGGGTAGCGCCGTGAACGTGCGAATCGGGCGCTGATAAGCCCGCCCGCATATTTGGCTGGGTCGCGTATTTCCAACAGGTGGGTAAACAGCTCACCGGAACCAGGGGGAACCGATCATGGCAGTAACCGACCACGTTGACCTATCCACCTTCATGCAAGGTGTGAAGAAGCGCAATCCCGGCCAGGACGAGTTCGTCCAGGCGGTGCAGGAAGTGGCGCAGGACGTTTACGATTTCATCGATGACAAGGAAGAATATCACGAGGCGCAAATCCTGCGCCGTATCGCCGAACCCGACCGCGTGGTCAGCTTCCGCGTTTGCTGGGAAGACGACAATCACAATATCCGCGTGCAGCGCGGGTGGCGCGTCCAGAACAACAACGCCATCGGCCCTTATAAAGGCGGCATCCGTTTCCATCCGAGCGTGACCGAAAGCGTGCTGAAGTTCCTCGCCTTCGAGCAGACCTTCAAGAACTCCCTGACCGGCCTGCCGATGGGCGGCGGCAAGGGCGGATCGAACTTCAATCCCAAGGGCAAGAGCGATGCGGAAGTCATGCGCTTCTGCCAATCCTTCATGACCGAGCTGTATCGCCATATCGGCCCCGATACCGATGTACCGGCAGGCGATATCGGCGTGGGCGGGCGCGAAATCGGCTATATGTTCGGCCAGTACAAGCGCATCACCAATCGCTGGGAAGGCGTGCTGACCGGCAAGGCGCTGGAATATGGCGGCAGCCAGATGCGGCCCGAGGCGACCGGTTACGGCGCGGTCTATTTCATGCAAAACATGCTGCAACACAAGAACGAGGAAGTGGACGGCAAGACCGCCGTTATCTCGGGATCCGGCAATGTCGCCACCCATGCGGCCGAGAAGATCACCCAGCTCGGCGGCAAGGTGCTGACTTTGTCCGACAGCGGCGGTTTCATCCACGATCCCGACGGAATCGATCAGGAAAAGATCGATTTCGTGAAGCATCTGAAAAATGTGAAGCGTGGCCGGATCAGCGAATATACCGAGCATTTCTCCGGCGCGACGTATCATGATGGCCGCCGGCCCTGGGGCATCTCCTGCGACCTTGCTCTGCCTTGCGCGACGCAGAACGAACTCAACGAGGATGAGGCGAAGGAGCTGGTGGCGAACGGCGTGCAGGCCGTGTCCGAAGGCGCCAACATGCCGACCACGCTGGAAGGCGTGCATGTCTTCCACGATGCGAAGATCATGTACGGCCCCGGCAAGGCCGCCAATGCCGGCGGCGTCGCGGTTTCCGGTCTCGAAATGAGCCAGAATGCGGAGCGCATCAGCTGGAATAACGAGCGCTTGGGCGAAATGCTGACCGAACTGATGGAGGGTATCCACGGCAAATGCGTGGAATATGGCCAGCAGGATGGCGGCTATGTCGATTACGTGAAGGGCGCCAATATCGCTGGTTTCAAGAAGGTGGCGGATGCCATGCTCGCCTTCGGCGTGGTGTGATACTAGGCGCGTATCGGCGCTGAAAAAAGGGCGGCAGGTTTTGACCTGCTGCCCTTTTGCGTTTAGATGATCCCTGCAACGCACCTCCGAACGCGATTTCGGCGGCAGGAAAATTCGCGCCGGTTCACAGTAGAGTCTACTGTTGACGGGGGCCGCGACTCGCTCTAGTTGCGCTGTTCATTCGAGAATTGCTGAATGGTCCGGCAGGCGGCAGCCAAACTTGCGCGCCATCCGGGCTTTTTGCCGTTTAACGGTCGGTAGATTGTCGGATGAGTGAACCGCTATGAGATAGGGGCGGCGCGTTACCGCGATGCGGAAACGGTGTCTGGCCCTTGTGGAGCATGGAGAAGTAAGTGGCTCGTATTGCCGGGGTAAATATCCCCACCAACAAGCGCGTAATCATCGCGCTGACCTATATTCACGGAATTGGCCGGACCAAGGCCGTGGAAATCGCCGACAAGCTGGGAATCGATCACACGGCCCGGGTTCAGGATCTTTCCGATGCTGAAATCCTGCAGATCCGTGAAGCTATCGATGCCGATCATCAGGTGGAAGGCGATCTTCGCCGCGAAACTGCGATGAATATCAAGCGGTTGATGGACCTTCGTTCCTATCGCGGACTGCGTCACCGGGCCGGCTTGCCGACTCGCGGCCAGCGCACGCATACCAATGCGCGCACCCGCAAGGGCAAGGCCAAGCCGATCGCCGGCAAGAAGAAGTAAGCACGGTTTTTCCGGGGTGCCCGCTGGGCTGGTCCCGACCGTGTTTCGTCAACTTACTCAACGTTTAGGAATTCACCAATGGCACGCGAACCAGGACGCGTCAGAAAACGCGAACGGAAGAATATTTCTTCCGGCGTGGCGCACATCAACGCCAGCTTCAACAACACCATGATCACCATCACCGATGCGCAGGGCAATGCAATCAGCTGGTCCAGCGCCGGGACGATGGGCTTTAAAGGCAGCCGCAAAAGCACGCCTTACGCCGCGCAGGTTGCCGCGGACGATGCCGGCAAGAAGGCCGCCGAACACGGTGTGCGCACGCTGGAAGTCGAAGTGAAGGGCCCGGGCTCGGGCCGCGAGAGCGCGCTGCGCGGTCTTGCAGCGGTGGGTTTCACTATTACCTCTATCCGCGACGTTACGCCGATACCGCATAATGGCGTGCGCCCATCCAAGCGTCGCCGCGTCTGATCCGAAGCTGCCCGGCGGCCCGTACGGGGTCGCCGATCCCTCACTCGGACCGGACGCTTCGCCAGCGCCCCGGTCCGCACCCGCATTTAAACCCTAGGGGAAATCCATGTCCGTCAACACCAAGAACTGGCAGGAACTGAAGAAACCCACCCAGCTCGAACTGAAGGAAGGCGGCGACAAGAAGCGCAAGGCCACTTTCATTGCAGAGCCTCTTGAGCGCGGCTTCGGCCTGACGCTCGGCAACGCATTGCGCCGCGTGCTGCTCAGCTCGCTGCAGGGTGCGGCCATCACCTCGATCAAGATCGAGAACGTGCTGCATGAATTCTCTTCGCTCGCCGGTGTGCGCGAAGACATCACCGATATCGTCCTCAACGTGAAGCAGATCGCGCTGAAGATGGAAGGCGAGGGCCCCAAGCGCCTGCAGCTGTCCGTCACCGGCCCTGCCGAAGTGAAGGCCGGCGATATTGCCGTATCCGGCGATATCGAGGTGATGAACAAGGATCTCGTGATCTGTCACCTCGACGAAGGTGCCACGCTCAACATGGAACTGACCGCCGATGTCGGTAAGGGCTATGTCGCTGCCGTCCAGAACCGTCCGGCCGATGCGCCGATCGGCTTGATCCCGGTGGACAGCCTGTATTCGCCGGTTCGCCAGGTCAGCTACAAGGTGGAAAACGCCCGTGTCGGCCAGGAACTCGATTACGACAAGCTCAGCCTGACGGTCGAAACCGACGGTACGGTCACGCCGGACGATGCCGTGGCCTATGCCGCGCGGATCCTGCAGGACCAGCTGACGCTGTTCGTGCACTTCGAAGACGGCATCCCGCAGCCGCAAAGCGCGATGATCGGCCAGGCCGCTCCGCAGGAAGAAAGCGACGCGAACCAGCTCAACCGTTACCTTCTCAAGAAGGTCGACGAGCTGGAGCTCAGCGTGCGTTCGGCCAATTGCCTCAAGAACGACAACATCATCTATATTGGCGACCTGGTCCAGAAGACCGAAGCCGAGATGCTGCGTACGCCGAATTTCGGCCGCAAGTCGCTCAACGAGATCAAGGAAGTGCTGTCCAGCATGGGCCTGCGCCTGGGCATGGACATTCCGGGCTGGCCGCCCGAGAACATCGAAGAAATGGCCAAGAAGCTGGAACAAGAGCTACTTGGTTAATCCGGGTTTGGGCGGCGCACCCTGAGCGCCGCCGGCTACGGGCTACCTCATACGGGCCCATAACGAACGAAGGAAAATACAATGCGTCACGGAATTTCGCAGCGTAAGCTGAGCCGCAAGTCGGGCCACCGCAAGGCCCTGTTCCGCAACATGTCGGCCGCGCTGATCAAGCATGAGCAGATCGTGACCACCTTGCCTAAGGCCAAGGAACTGCGCCCCTATATCGAAAAGCTGGTCACGCTGGCAAAGCGCGGCGGGCTTTCCAATCGCCGTTTGGCGCAAAGCCGCCTTCTCGACGAAACGCAGTCGAAGAAGCTGTTCGACATTCTGGCCGATCGCTATTCGGACCGCGATGGCGGCTATACCCGCATCATCAAGGCCGGCATCCGCGCCTCCGACAGCGCACAGATGGCAGTTATCGAATTCGTCGACCGCGATGTCGACGCCAAGGGCCAGGATAGCGGCCCGGTGATGAATGCCGAGGAAGAAGAATTCGAAGCCGCGTAAGCCGCGCTTCGCAAGCTGTAGCGAGAAGGGCTGCCGGGAAACCGGCGGCCCTTTTCATTTGTGCCCGCCAGCTTGTATCCAGCGCCTTGCAAACCGGCCCGCGCCATCTAAGTCGTTGGCGAGAGACAATTCAAGGGAGATCCCCCATGCGCATCCGAACCGCCTTCACGGCCGCTCTATTCGCCAGCACTGCCACGCTGATGACCGCTACAAATCCTGTATTCGCCCATGAGGTTTCCGAAAACGTGACAGCCCCGACCTATCCCGAAACCCGCGCAGGGGATGTGACCGACACGATTTTCGGGCAGGAGATTGCCGATCCTTATCGCTGGCTCGAAAACGATGTCCGGGTGGACGAGGAGGTGGCCGATTGGGTCGAGGCGCAGAACGAGGTCACCGATGCCTACCTCGCCACCATGCCGGGACGCGAGGCGTTCGAGGCGCGGATCAAAGAGTTGTATGATTACGAACGTTTCGGCCTTCCGACCGAGAAGGGCGGACGCTATTTCTACACCCGCAATGACGGATTGCAGAACCAGTCAGTGCTGTATGTTCGCGACGGGCTGGACGGTGAACCGCGCGTCCTGATCGACCCCAACGAATGGGCCGCGGACGGCGCGACCGCGCTGGCCGGATGGACGCCGACCGAAGACGGCTCGAAGCTGCTTTACGGGATCCAGGATGGCGGCAGCGACTGGCGGACGGCCAAAGTGCTGGACGTTGCAACCGGCGAAGTGCTGGAAGACAGCGTCGAGTGGATCAAGTTTTCCGGGCTGGAATGGGCGAAGGATGGCAGTGGTTTCTATTACAGCCGCTTCCCGGTTACCGAGGAAGGCGAAACCTTCCAGGCGCTCAACAACGATCAGAAGGTCTATTTCCACCGCCTGGGCATGCCGCAAAGCGAGGACCGGGTACTGTTCGCCACGCCCGATAATCCGGAACTGAACCATGTCGGCGAAGTGTCCGACGATGGCGACTGGCTGATCGTTACCTCCAGCAGCGGCACCGATGATCGCTATGAAATCACGCTGATCGACCTGACCGACGATGATGCCGAACCGCGCGTGATCGTGCCGGGGTTCGACCATGCCTATTCCTATCTCGGTAATGAGGGCTCGATCTTCTATTTCCGCACCAACCAGGATGCGCCGCGTTACAAGATCGTTGCGATCGATATTGGCGGAGACCTGTTCGAACCGCAGACGATCATCGCGCAGGATGAGGCCAAGCTGGACGGGGTCAGCATGGTCGGCGGCAAGCTGGTTGCCGAATATCTGGTGGATGCGAAAAGCGAAGTGCGCGTGTACGATCTGGCAGGAAAGCGCGTGCGCGATGTCGCTTTGCCCGGCATCGGCAGCGCGGGTGGCTTTGGCGGCGATGCCGACGATACCGAAGTGTTCTATTTCTACAGCAGCTTCAACTCGCCGACCACTGTCTACAAATACGATCTGGATAACGGAGAGAGCGAGGTCTGGGCGCAGCCGGAAGTGGCGTTCGATCCGGCCGATTACTCGGTGGAGCAGCAATTCTACACCTCGAAAGACGGCACGCGTGTGCCGATGTTCATCGTGCGCCGTGCCGATATCGCCGCGTCCGGCGATGCGGTTCCCACGCTGTTATACGGCTATGGCGGCTTCAACATCTCGCTGACGCCCGGCTTCAGCCCCAGCCGGATCGCCTGGCTGGATGCGGGCGGCGCGTATGCCTTGGCCAATATTCGCGGAGGCGGAGAATATGGCAAGGAATGGCACGATGGCGGACGTCTGGCGAACAAGCAGAACGTGTTCGACGATTTCATCGCAGCCGGCGAATTTCTGAAGGCGCAGGGCTACACCACCGATAACGGTCTGGCGGTGCAGGGCGGTTCGAATGGCGGACTGCTGGTGGGCGCGGTGGTCAACCAGCGGCCCGACCTGATCGATGTGGGCCATGCGGCGGTCGGCGTGATGGACATGCTGCGCTTCGACCGCTTCACTGCGGGCCGGTACTGGGTAGACGATTATGGCTATCCCGACCGCGAGGACGATTTCGCGATGCTGAAATCCTATTCGCCCTACCACAATATCGCGGACGGTACCGACTATCCGGCGGTCCTGGTCACCACGGCCGATACGGATGACCGCGTGGTTCCCGGCCACAGCTTCAAATACACCGCTGCGCTGCAGGCTGCCGACCTTGGCGACAAGCCGCAGCTGATCAGGATCGAAACCCGCGCGGGACACGGTTCGGGCAAGCCAACAGACAAGGCGATCGAGGAGGCTGCCGATGTGGGGGCGTTCCTGGCGTTTTGGACCGGCCTGGACCTTTCGAAAATGGGGGAATAACGCGCGTTCATAAAAGTAAGCGCATTTCTGAACAAACACTGTCGGCGCAATTCAGGGTCGTCTCAGGGGCATTCCTCTAGAACATACTTCGAAGCCGGGCAGTCCCGCTGCGGCTCGCAAGTAAGGAATGCCCCATGAAGATCATTTCCAAAGCCCTTGTCGGAACCGTCGCCGCAGGTGCGATGGCGATGACCTCCGCCGCACCCGCCTTTGCCCGCGACCGCGACCGCGGCGGTGTCGATGCCGGCGACATTATCGCTGGCGCCGTAATTCTGGGCGGCATTGCCGCCATCGCCTCTGCCGCCGGCAAGCGTGACCGCTATGACGACAGGTATCGCGGCCGGTACGACGATCGCCGCTATGGCTATGAACGCCGCGGCAATGGCAGACGCGCCGTTGAACAGTGCGTTCGCGCCGCCGAGCGCGATGCGCGCCGCTCCGGCTATCGCTTTGCTGATGTCACCCAGATCCGCGATGTCGACCGGACTCGCTATGGCTGGCGCGTGAAGGGCCGTATCCAGGTCGATGGCTCGCGCGGTTACAATCGCTACGATCGGTATGATCGCGGCAGCCGGTATGACCGCAATGACCGTTACGACCGCCGCGGATATGGCGGGTCGGACAATGGCCGCTTCACCTGCGATATTTCTCGCGGACGCGTAGTCGGCCTGGATTATCGCGGCATTCGTGGCCTGCGCTAATCGGCGGAACCACACCGAACCGGGCGGTTCAGACTAAAGACAGTCTGGACCGCCTAGTTCTATGTTAAGCAAATCAAGCTCGCCATATTCCTGTAGGGGACCCGAGATGCCCGTGCCTTTCTGCCTTTCCGCAATTTCTGCCATGACAGCCGCGCTGTCGATGGCGGTCGCTCCCGCGTCTGCGGCTGAGCTTCCGGTGCCCGTTCAGGCGCAAACAGTGCCCCAGGTCGCGATGTGGGATGGGCAGGACGATGTTGCGGATAATCACCGCTATCGGCGCTATCGGCGCAACCGCGGCGTTGATGCGGGCGACGTGATTGCCGGTGTTTTGGTGCTGGGCACCATCGCTGCCGTGGCCAGCGCCGCATCGCGTAATGATCGTGAGCGCGACCGCTACCGCGATGTGCGTTACCGCGACCGGCGCGATGATGATCGCCGCTATTCCGACGATCGCGGGATCGACCGCGCGGTGGATATGTGTCTTGCCGAAATAGAGCGCGATGTGCGCGTAGAGGGCGTCGATAACGTTTCGCGCACCGGCGAGGGCTGGCTGGTCCAGGGCCGCCTGTTCGATGGCCAGGGCTTTTCCTGCCGGATCGGCAATGATGGGCGGATAGAGGATATCGGCTATGGCGGGCGCGGCGATGCGTCTGCTGCCAGCTATGCGCCGGTCGAAGACCGACAGTTCTCCGAAGAGACCTATTTCAAGGCCTGGACCGACGTGGATCCGTCCGCAACCGGACCGGAGCCGCAAGTGCGTTACACCGAGGTCGACTACGCGCCGGACGAACAGCGCGTGCCCGCCTATCCGGGCGGCCCTGTCGATGGCGATTATTACGTGGCCGAAGGCGGCCGGTAAGGCTTAGTCCTTGCTGTCGCTGGTGTAGCGATAGGCGGGCAGCGACAGGCCGAAGCGGATCGCGGCGGCGCGCAGGACGAAGCCCGCCACCGCTGCTCCGGTCCACACCACCGGGCTGGGCAACTCCAGCATCGTCCCGCCTACCGCCAACGCGGCGGACAATGCCGCCGCCGTTACATACAGCTCGTGCCGCATCAGGATCGATGGCCGGCCGGCAATGACATCGCGGATGATACCGCCGACACAGCCGGTGATCACGCCCATCAGGAAGGCCGGCACCGGCGGGATGCCATAGGATAGCGACTTCACCGCACCGAGCACCGCATAGGCCGCCAGTCCCAGCCCATCGGCATAATCCAGCAGCCGCCCGTCGTAACGCTGGGTGGGTACGAACCACGCGGCTAGCGCGATGCCAAGGCACACCGCCGCGACCCACGGATCGTTGATCCAGAACACCGGTGCATCGATCAACAGGTCGCGCACCGTGCCGCCGCCCACGCCGGTGATCAGCGCGAAGAAAACCATCGTCACGAATGTCTGGCGTTCCTTGGCCGCCAGCAGGGCCCCGGACAGCGCAAAGATCGCTACGCCGAGTATATCGAGAATATCGACCAGCGGGGTCAGGATAATTTCAGCCACTTTTCGGTACCTTTATACGCGCCTTGCGTCGGCGAAACATCAAGATCGTACCCAGCAGCGACCCGATTACGGCAAGCGCGGCGAAGATGATCAGCACCGGGTGCGAGGTGTCCTCGCGCGTCTGCAAATCCATGATATGCAGCCCCCAGGCAAAATCGAAAATCCGCCACCAGCGCGTGCGGACCGCAGCGACCTCGCCAGTTTGCGCGTTGATATAGACATGCGTTCCATCCGCCAGTTTGGCCCGCCAGGACGGGATGGGCCGGCGAAAATCGAACGGCGTATCCTCGGCATTGAATCGCTCGATGGCTTCGATACGCTCGCCGCCAACGATCGTCTCGGCAACCGTCTTGCGGACGTAATCCTCGTCTACCGGAGCCAGCGGTTTTGCCGCCATATCGGCTGGCAATCGCTCGACCGTACCGTCTTGGGCGGTCAGCAGCCAGATCGCACGGCCATCCTGCATGATCGTGCGCATTTCCGAATAGCGGGCAGGGTTTTCCACCGGGAAGTCGATCGGACGCGGGTTTCCGGCGGGCAATAGCTCGGCCGCCGCTTCCTTGCTCAGGTGATTGCCACGCACCTCGTCTATTGGCTTGGCGACCATCACCAGACCGGTAATCGTCCACATCAGGATCGGAATACCTGTCGCCCAAGCGAGCCAGATATGCCATTTGGCGAATTTGCGCATGAGGCTGCGTCCCTGCATCAATGTCGGTCAGGACCGGAAAAGGTTATCGGGATTGGCCATTGCCTTGAATTCGAGCGCATTGCCACTGGGATCGCGCAGGAACATCGTCGCCTGCTCCCCCGGCTCTCCGGCAAAGCGGATTGTCGGTTCTATGATAAAGGCGGTTCCGGCTGCCTCCAGGCGCCCGGCCAGGCTGCGCCATGCATCCATCGTCAGGACCACGCCGAAATGGGGAACCGGCACCTCGTGGCCATCGACCGGATTGCTGGCGCGGTCCCCTCCGCCAGGCGACAAGTGCGTAACGATCTGGTGGCCGAAGAAATTGAAATCGATCCATTGGGAGGATGACCGACCCTCCTCGCAGCCGATCAACTGACCATAAAAGGCGCGAGCGGCGGCCAGGTCATCGACCGGAAATGCGAGATGGAAAGGGGGACGGTTCACCGATTGTCTCTCTTTACCAATCCTAGCGCGAAGCCATAACCGAGGATTGCCGACACCCCAAACCCGGCCAGAGGCGTGGGATAGTTCGAAACGATGGACATCACTACAAATCCCCCCAGCGATCCGGCGCAGGCGAAGCGAGCCGAGCGCGCTAGCGGCGCGGCGAACAGGATGAGCAGAAATCCGGCGAGCAGCGCAGCGGCCATCATCAGGGCAAGGGGCAGGTTCGTGGATAAGGCTTCGACTAGCACCCGCTCGACGAATGGCTGCGCGGGCAACTCGCCGCGAGTAGCCATAACAAGTGTGGCGACAAACCCCGCAATTGCCGCCACGCCGACGCGCCAGTCGCGCGTCACATGGTGAAGTCCGGCAGCGCCGAAAACCAGCGCCAATCCCGTGGCTGCATCCGGCTGGAGCAGCGCCGCGAGCAGGGCGGCGAGGAGCAAGGGAGCGGCATAGGCCTGATCGCGGGAGGTGAGCACGCACAAAGCGGGCACACACAGCATCCCGGCGTGTATGTTAAACGCGCCGATTGGCACCCACCGCGCAATGCCGTTCAACTGCGGCCCGGTCACCAATGGGAGGAAGAGCATCGCGACCAAGACAATTGCCAGCGATCTGACAAGGAATATCGAGCGAGGTTGGCGGCCGAACATTACCCACAGGCCGGCAGCGACGAGGGCAGCGAGGTTTCCCGCGGCATAGCCGGACGGTGCGCCGCCCACGGCCATGAACGCCGCGCCCGCTAATACCGGCAGCGCGAGCGCGGCCAAACCGGGTAAGCGCGCAGTTCCAGTTCGCACCTGCCCTGCCATAATGCCGTCAGATGTGGATCGCTTGCCCCTGCACGCCCATGGCTGCTTCTTTCAGCGCCTCCGCATGGGTTGGGTGGGCATGGCAGGTATAGGCGATGTCTTCGGATGTTGCGCCGAATTCCATCGCCAGGGCTGCTTCCGCGATCATCGTGCCCGCCAGGCTGGCGACGATGTGCACGCCCAATACGCGGTCGGTTTCCGCATCGGCGATGACTTTCACGAAGCCGTCCGTGTCGCGGTTGGCCTTGGCGCGGCTGTTCGCCATCATCGGGAATTTGCCGACCTTTACGGTGTGTCCGGCTTCCTTGGCCTCTTCCTCGGTCATGCCGACATCGGCGAATTCGGGCATTGTATAGACCACGCCGGGAATTACCGCGTGGTTCACGATCCCTGTCTGCCCGGCGATGTTTTCCGCCACCGCGATGCCTTCATCCTCGGCCTTGTGGGCGAGCATGGGGCCGGGGATGCAATCGCCGATCGCCCACACACCGTCTATCTTGGTGCGGAAATCATGATCGGTTTCGATCTGACCGCGCTTGTTCAACTCCAACCCGATCGCATCGATATTCAGCCCTTCCACATTGGGGCGGCGACCGATGGACACCAGCACATGGCTCGCTTCGATAGTGGTCTCATCGCCCCCGGCGGCGGGCTCTACGGTCAGAGTGACTTTCTTGCCCTTTAAGCTGGCGCCGGTCACCTTGCTCTTCAGCTTCAGGTCCATGCCCTGCTTCTTAAAGATCTTGCCCGCTTCCTTGCGGACATCCTTGTCCATGCCCGGAAGCAGCATGTCGAGATATTCGACCACGGTGACTTTCGCACCAAGGCGGCGCCAGACGGAGCCCAGTTCCAGCCCGATAACTCCGCCGCCGATCACCACCAGATGTTCGGGCACTTCGCCGATTTCCAGCGCGCCGGTAGAATCGACGATCCGTCCCTTGTCATTATCGACCTCGACACCCGGCAGCGGCGTCACGCTGGACCCGGTGGCAATGACGATATCCTTGGCGGTGTGGGTCGTGCCATCCACCGTCACACTATGCGCGTCTTCGAAGGCGGCGTAGCCCTTGATCCAGGTGACCTTGTTCTTCTTGAACAGGTATTCGATCCCGCCGGTCAGCTCATCGACGGCCTTGTTCTTTTCCGCCAGCATGGCTTCGACGTCGAGTTCGACGGTGGTCTTCATGCCCCATTTGGCCATGTGGCCGCCCTCTGCCTCCTCGAACAGTTCGGAGGCGTGAAGCAGCGCCTTGGAAGGGATGCAGCCGACATTGAGGCACGTCCCGCCCAGCGCTTCGCGGCTTTCCACGCAAGCGGTCTTCAGTCCCAGCTGCGCAGCACGAATGGCGGCGACATATCCGCCCGGGCCCGCGCCGATGATAAGGCAATCGTAATTGTAATTGTGGTCAGCCATTGTTCGTCCTCAGAGGTCGATCAGCATCCGCGTGGGATCTTCGATCGCTTCCTTGATAATCTTGAGTGCGGTTACCGCTTCGCGTCCGTCGATCAGGCGGTGATCGTAGCTCAGCGCGATATACATCATCGGGCGGATAACGATCTCGCCATCGACGACCACGGCGCGGTCTTCGATCCGGTGAAGGCCCAAAACGGCGCTTTGCGGCGGGTTGATGATCGGGGTGGACATCAGGCTGCCGAACACACCGCCATTGGAAATGGTAAAGGTGCCGCCTTTCATGTCGTCCATGGTCAGCGTGCCGTCCTTGGCCTTCTTACCGAAATCGGCAATATCCTGCTCGATCCGCGCGAAACCTTTTTGATCGGCATCGCGGATGACCGGCACGACGAGGCCGTTGGGCGCGCTGACTGCAACCGAAATATCGACATAGTCGTGATAGACGATCTCGTCTCCGTCGATTTGCGCATTCACGCTCGGCACGTCTTTCAGCGCGAGGCAACTGGCCTTGGCGAAGAAGCCCATGAAGCCGAGCTTGATGTCGTGCTTCTTTGCGAACAGGTCCTTGTATTTCGTCCGCGCCTCGATCACCGCCGTCATATCGACATCGTTGAAAGTGGTCAGCAGCGCAGCTTCTTCCTGCGCGCCCTTCAGCCGCTTGGCGATGGTCTGGCGCAGGCGGGTCATGCGTACGCGCTCTGTCTTGCGCTCGCCTGTTTGAGACGGGGCAGGGGCAGAGGCGGTCTTGGCCTGTTCGGGCGCGGCCTTCTCCAGCGTACCGCCATCGCGCTTGGCCTTGGCCGCGGCGAGAACGTCTTCCTTGGTCAGCCGGCCATCCTTGCCGGTGCCCTTGATGGTGGAGGGATCGACCCCGTGTTCCAGCACTGCGCGGCGCACGGCGGGGGAGAGGGTCTGGTTGCCCGCCTCCCCGGCGCTATCATCGTCGCCGCTTGCGCTTTCACCGCCGGCCTCGGCGCGCTGTTCCTTGCCTTCTTCGCGCTGCTGCTTCGCCCGGCCGGCTTCCTCGCGGCCGCCGGCAGGCGCTCCGCCTTCCTCGATTGTCGCGATGACCGCGCCTACTTCAACCGTATCGCCGATCTCGACGGTCAGCTTGCCCAGCACACCCGCCACGGGGGAGGGGACTTCCACCGCAACCTTGTCGGTTTCCAGACTGACGATCGGCTCGTCCATCGCCACCGCGTCGCCGGGCTGTTTCAGCCATTCGCCGACGGTCGCTTCGGTTACCGATTCGCCCAGCGTGGGTACTTTGACGTCTTGTGTCATGCTCGCTCCGTCCGTTGGCGGGAATTATCTGTAATCACGAAAATGCCTTTTGCGCGCCGCCAGTATGGGGCTTGCCTTGTTTTGCACCCTTGCCGACCTGCGCCAGGTCAAGCGCGACCGAAACCAGCGCATCCTGCTGTGCCTTGTGGCGCGGGGCGTACCCTGTGGCGGGAGAAGCGGCGACTTCGCGCCCGGCATAGATCGGGCGCATCCCGTCATGTCCGGCATCGCGCGCCGCCAGCTCGATCAGACGGTCCACGAAGAACCACGCGCCGTTATTCTGCGGCTCTTCCTGACACCAAACGATTTCCTGCAGGTTTTTCATACGCTTGAGGCGCACGGTCAGCGGTTCGCCGGGGAAGGGGTAAAGCTGCTCGATCCGCACGATCGAGACATCGTCGATGCCTTCCTCGTCGCGCTTCTCCATCAGATCGTAGGCGACCTTGCCGCTGCACAGCACCAGCCGGCGGATTTTCTCATCCGGAATTTCGGTGGTGTCGGATTTGATCCGCATAAAATGGTGCTCGCCCAGGAATTCGTCCGCCTCGCTTTTGGCGAGCGGGTGCCGCAGCAGGCTCTTGGGCGTCATGATCACCAGCGGCTTGCGGAACGGACGCAGCATCTGGCGGCGCAGCACGTGGAAGTAATTGGCCGGGGTGGTGATGTTGCACACCTGGATATTGTCATTGGCGCAAAGCTGCAGAAACCTCTCCAGCCGGGCGGAGCTGTGTTCTGGCCCCTGGCCTTCGTAACCATGCGGCAACAGCATCACCAAGCCGTTGGCGCGCAGCCATTTCGCCTCGCCAGCCGCGATGAACTGGTCGATCATGATTTGCGCGCCATTGGCGAAATCGCCGAATTGCGCTTCCCACATCACCAGCGTTTTCGGGTCCGCCATGGCGAAACCATATTCGAAGCCGAGCACGCCATATTCGGAAAGGGTGGAATCATACACTTCGAACTTGCCGTGGGGCAAAGTGGTCAGCGGGATGTATTTTTCTTCGGTGTTCTGATCGACCCAGATCGAGTGGCGCTGGCTGAACGTGCCGCGACCCGAATCCTGGCCGGACAGCCGGACACCGTAACCCTCGGTCACCAGGCTGCCGAAGGCGAGCGCTTCTGCCGTGGCCCAATCGAACCCTTCGCCGCTTTCGAACATCTCCGCCTTGGCCTTCAGCACCCGGCCCAGCGTCTTGTGAATGGTGTGCCCTTCGGGAACGCTGGTCAGCGTGCGGCCGAGGCTGTCCAACAGCTTCTTTTCGATCGCGGTATCGACGTTTCGGCGGGCGGTTTCCGGATCGGCGGGCTTGTGCAGGCCGCTCCAGCGTCCGGAGAACCAGTCGGCCTCGTTGGGCTTGTAGCTTTTGGACGCGGTGAAATCATCTTCCAGCTGCGCCACGAATTCATCGCGGAGCTGCTCGCCATAGCCATCCTCGATCGTGCCTTCTTCGGCGAGGCGCTGCGAATAGAGCACGCTGACCTTGGGATGTTTGCGGATCGCATCATACATCAGCGGCTGGGTAAATTTCGGCTCGTCGCCCTCATTGTGGCCGAAGCGGCGATAGCACCACATATCGACCACCACGTCGCGCTTGAACTTCTGGCGGTATTCCATCGCCAGTTTGGAAGCGAAAGTCACCGCTTCGGGATCGTCGCCATTGACGTGCAGGATGGGCGCCTGGACACCCTTGGCAACATCGCTGGGATAGGGGCTGGAACGGGCGAATTTGGGGCTGGTGGTGAAGCCGATCTGGTTGTTCACCACGAAATGGATACACCCGCCGGTGGAATAACCGCGCACGCCGGACAGGCCGAAACATTCCCACACCACGCCCTGGCCGGCAAAAGCTGCGTCGCCGTGGATCAGCACAGGCAGAACCTGTTCGTGATCGTCCAGATCGCTGCGGATCGCCTGCGCCGCGCGCGCCTTGCCCAGCACCACCGGATCCACCGCTTCCAGGTGGCTGGGGTTGGGGACGAGCGACATGTGCACGTTGATCCCGTCGAACTCGCGGTCGGTGCTGGTGCCGAGGTGGTATTTCACATCGCCCGAACCGCCGACATCGTCCGGGTTGGAACTGCCGCCGGAAAATTCGTGGAAGATCACCTTGTACGGCTTGGCCATCACGTTCGCGAGCACGTTGAGCCGCCCGCGATGCGCCATGCCGTAGATGATCTCGCGTACGCCCATCGCGCCGCCATATTTAATCACCGCTTCCAGCGCGGGGATCATGCTTTCGCCGCCATCGAGGCCGAAACGCTTGGTGCCGACATATTTCTTGCCGAGAAACGCCTCATACTGCTCGCCCCGGATCACGGCGGCGAGGATGGCTTTCTTGCCTTCGGGAGTGAACTGGATCGTTTCGCCGGGGCTTTCGAACTTTTCCTGCAGGAAGCGGCGCTCCTCCACATCGGAAATATGCATGTATTCCAGCCCGACCTTGCCGCAGTAATCGGCCTGAAGCTTGGCGTAGAGCGTGCCGATGGCGACCCATTCGAAGCCCATATTGCCGCCGACATAGACTTCCAGATCCTCCTGGCCGGCAAAGCCATGCCATTCCAGCTTGAGGTCTTCGGGCATTTCGCGGTTGGACAGGCCCAACGGGTCCAGATCGGCTGCAAGGTGGCCGCGCACCCGGAACAGGCGGATCAGCAGCATCGCGCGCAAGGCGTTGTCGGCAGCTGCCTCGATCGCCTTGTCATCGACCGGCTTGCCTGCCTTGGCGGCGGCTTGCTTGACCGCAAGCTTCATCGCCGTCGGGTCGAGCCCGTCGGTCAGATCGTCCTCGCCCGCTAGGTCCAGCGGCCATTTGGGATTGGCCCAGCTCGGCCCGGCCTGCGCCTTGCCCTGGTCGGGCAATTCGGGGAGGAAATCGTGGCTTTCGTTACCCATCAGAGGCACCTTTTAGCGCCGGTTTACGTCCGGCTGTTTCTTGGCAATGCGCCAGACACGTCCTTGCTCCCGAAAGGCCGGGCGCGTGGGTCAGGCCATTTCCTTCAGCATCGCATCGAGCGTGGTGCCGAGTTCGCTGGGGGAGGGGGAGACGCGGATGCCTGCTTCTTCCATCGCCGCGATCTTGTCGTCGGCGCCGCCTTTGCCGCCCGAAACGATCGCGCCCGCATGGCCCATGCGGCGGCCCGGAGGCGCGGTGCGGCCTGCGATGAAGCCGACGGTCGGCTTGCGGCGACCGCGCTTGGCTTCGTTGGCGAGGAATTCTGCGGCTTCTTCTTCGGCGCTGCCGCCGATTTCACCGATCATGATAATGGATTTGGTGTCATCGTCGGACAGGAACAGGTCCAGCACGTCGATAAAGTTGGTCCCGTTCACCGGATCGCCGCCGATGCCGACTGCGGTGGTCTGGCCGAGGCCGACCTGCGTGGTCTGGTGGACTGCCTCGTAAGTCAGCGTGCCGGAGCGGCTGACCACGCCGACGCTGCCCTTTTTGAAGATGGAGCCGGGCATGATGCCGATTTTGCATTCTTCCGGTGTCAGTACGCCGGGGCAGTTCGGGCCGATCAGGCGCGATTTGGAGCCTTCCAGCGCGGCCTTCACGCGGACCATGTCGAGCACCGGAATACCCTCGGTAATGGCGACAATCAGTTCCATCTCGGCATCGATAGCCTCGCAAATGGCATCGGCGGCAAAAGGCGGGGGTACGTAGATGCACGATGCGGTCGCGCCGGTCGCCTCCTTGGCCTCGCCCACCGTGTTGAAATTGGGCAGTCCGATATGCGTGGTCCCGCCTTTGCCCGGCGTAACACCCGCCACCATCTGCGTCCCGTAATCGAGCGCCTGCTGCGTGTGGAACGTGCCGGTGTCACCGGTCATACCTTGGGTGATGACCTTGGTGGATTTATCTACGAGGATGGACATGGTGTCTCCGTTCAGTTTCGCGGCTCAACGCGCGTGGATTGATAAGTTAGACCTATTTGATTTTCGCCGTTAGTTGGCGGCATATAGCCGATAAGTGTCTCGTCTGAATTGCCGAAGCCGGGTCGCCAATTTCGACGCCATCCAAAATCCATTAGGCCTTCTTCAAGCTTTGGATCTCCGAGTATAAACCCGCTTGTTGCGGCTCGCTTGGCCCATTCAAGCACATAATAGTAACCGTCTGATGCTGGAGAGATTTTTGCGATCGGAACCCTCACGCTACACACATGAAGGTCAACTTCTTTGCCTGCAAAGGTGGAGTCAATTAGTACGACAGCTTCACCTTCAATACGTTTGCCATAAGCAAGTTGCGGTTCCCCTATTACGCCAATGGGATCGGCCAGCTCTTTTTCTAGCCAAGTTTCTGGCTCAGCAGCCAGTAGAAACCAGCCAGCAGAGGTTAGGTCGCTTTCACTGTAAATGAGATCGCAAGCTTCGACCGCCGCATCCAGGATCGCAGGCAAGGGAAAATCAGCAACGGTAGCGTCACTAGTTTGAGCTTGCGTCAAAGATAGTAAGAGTGCGGACGAGAAGAGCATGGCTTAGTTCAAAGAGCTATCCAGCCCCTTACACGCCTCGAGCAGTTCCTCGACCGCGTCGGTGCTGACCTTGAGGTTGTCGCGCTCCTCGTCGCTCAGTTCGATTTCGATCACGTCTTCCGTGCCGCCCGCGCCGATAACGGTGGGGACGCCGACATACAGGCCGTCGAGGCCGTATTTGCCTTCGACATAGGACGCCGATGGCAGGATACGCTTCTGGTCGCCCAGATAGGCTTCGGCCATGCTGATCGCGCTGGTGGCGGGGGCGTAATAGGCCGAGCCGTTGCCCAGCAGCTTCACGATTTCGCCGCCGCCTGCGCGGGTGCGCGCCACGATTTCATCGAGGCGATCTTCGGAAATGCCCTTGATCTTGGCCATGTCCTTCACCGGGATACCGTTGATCGTGGAATAGCTGAGCACAGGCACCATCGTATCGCCGTGGCCGCCCAGCACGAAGGCGTTCACATCCTTGACCGAGCATTCGAATTCCCACGCCAGGAAGGTTGCGAAACGCGCGCTGTCGAGCACGCCGGCCATGCCGACCACCTTGTTATGCGGCAGGCCGGAGAATTCGCGCAGCGCCCAGACCATCGCGTCGAGCGGGTTGGTAATGCAGATCACGAATGCGTCCGGCGCGTTGTTCTTGATGCCTTCGCCGACCGACTTCATCACTTTCAGATTGATGCCCAGCAGGTCGTCGCGGCTCATGCCGGGCTTGCGCGGGACACCGGCGGTCACGATGATGACGTCCGCGCCCGCGATATCGGCGTAGTCGTTTGATCCGGTGATCTTCGCGTCGAAACCCTCGATCGGGCCGCATTGCGAAAGGTCCAGCGCCTTGCCCTGCGGCATACCTTCGGCGATGTCGAACAGGACGATGTCGCCCATTTCCTTCTTCGCAGCGAGGTGGGCGAGCGTGCCGCCGATCATGCCGGAGCCGATAAGGGCGATTTTCTTGCGGGCCATGGGTGTGGGTGCCTTTCGCTATACGCTTCGCTTGAGGCCGAAACACGGCCCAGGGATTGAACGCGGAAAGCCACCAGACGAGCGGCGACCCCCCGATAATTGCGGCCACCGGCCTAGGCTTGCAAAAGCCCGTTTGCAACCGCGAAACGGACCCGGTTCGCGGTATCTTTGCGAGTGCTTTTCAATAGCGATAAGGCGCGTTGGCCCGCCATACTGGATCGACGCAGATAAGCGCCGTTCGTTCCCGTCCGAGCGCCGCCTGACTAGCAAGCGGTTCAGGCAAACGCGCGGCTTAGGTGGACAAAGTCGGCTCGGTAACCGGCAGGCGCTCGACCAGCGCCGCGCGCGGCGGTCTATTCGAAGGTCCGCCCGACATTCATCAAGTTGCGCTGCGCATCCGTGACCTCGCCGATAATCTTGCGCATGAACCAGGCCGAACCAGCCATGAGGATGCTGGCAAGGATCGATAGTCCGACATTGGCAATGGGCGGGGTCGTCCAGAAAAATCCCGGCATCGTGTCCACCACACCCACGAACAGCAGCACCAGCAACAGCAGCGATCCGGCCAGATGGCAGGTCCACCAGGATGCTACGTCGGGAACGCTGGAGCGCGACAATTCAGGTATCTCGCCATGGCTGCGATTATGCAGCTCGCGCATGGACAGGAACGGTACGAACAGATTGGCGATCGGCACGAAAAAACTCCCCACCGACCAGCCGGGCGAATAATCGAGTTCCTCCAACCCCGCCCGGGCGAGGTTGGCGCGGGCGCGGTAGAACCACACAAGCACACCGATCCCCGCCAGCAGGAAGGTTAGGAACTCCGCGAGGCCGATCAGACGGGACATAGCCAACGCGATGAATATCGATTGCGGCGGCAAGATATTCAGAAACCCGAGCGCCGAGGCGATGGCTGGCAGGATTCCGATGCCAACGACCGCAATGTACACGAGCAACATGATGCGCGTGTAGTAGTGCCAGTAAGACAGCTCGGCCTGAGGCTGAATTACCGCTGGCGATCCCGGCTGTGCCTGCGCGGCGGTGTTCATCTGCTCGTCCCCCAAAAGAAATCTCCGCGCAATCAATGCGCGGGGACCGTTCTTCTTGCAAATGGCAGAGGGTGGTTATCCCCGTGCGCTGCTCGGCGCGCCGTCGGGGCCGAGTACTTCCTGCATCGCCTTGAGAATCGCCTGGCTCTGCTCTGCACCCGATTGCGGTGCGCGCAGATTGGACTGCTCGGAGATTTTTTCCCAATTGGCGGTAAAACCTTCGACGTTGCGATCTTCTTCCTTCAGCCAGACCGCATCGTTCATCATCACCCATGCCGAGTGGAAACCACCCGCTCCGGCACCGACGATGGCGTTGCTGGGCGCATCTTCGCTGACCAGGAACAGCGCGGCGGGGGCGACGTTTTCCGGGCTGAACAGTTCGAACGCCTGTTCCGGGAAAATATCCTGCGTCATGCGCGTCCCGGCAACCGGGCTGAGCGAGTTGCAGCGAATGTTGTATTTCGCGCCTTCGAGGTGCAGCGTCTTGGTCAGGCCGGCGAGGCCCAGCTTGGCCGCGCCATAATTGGCCTGGCCGAAATTGCCGAACAGCCCGGTGGAGCTGCTGGTCATCAGAATGCGGCCATAGGCCTGCTCGCGAAACAGGTCCCAGCATGCCTTGGTGGCATAGGCGCTGCCCAGCAGATGGACGCGGACCACGAATTCGAAATCCTCGGGGCTCATCTTGGCGAAGCTCTTGTCGCGCAGCACACCGGCATTGTTGATCAGGATGTGGACGCCGCCCCATTTTTCCTTCGCATCGGCGACCATCTTTTCCATCTGGTCGTATTCGGTGACGCTGGCACCATTGGCCATCGCTTCGCCGCCGGCTTTCTCGATTTCCTCGACAACCTGCGCGGCTGCATCCGAAGTGCCCGTGCCATCGCGCGAACCGCCCAGGTCGTTGACCACGACCTTGGCGCCGCGGCGGGCCAGTTCCAGCGCATATTCGCGGCCCAGACCGCCGCCTGCGCCGGTGACGATGGCGACTTTATCCTTGAACGAAATGGTCATGCAAATTCTCCATTGATGGCTGGCCCGCTTTCCGCGCGCGTAAACTATGGCCAGCGAGGTCGCATTTTCGGTGCGGCATTGCAACAGGGCGCGCCGTGCTTGGCGATTCCGTAACGGCGCTGGCGCGATCCGGACTGGCTACAGCGCGATCAACGCCGCTTCAAGCTCGCTTAGCGAATCGATCACGCCGTCCGCGCCAAGCTCGTCCGGCAGCCTGTCGCAATAGCCATAGGCGGCGGCGATCACCGGGACCTTCGCGGCCTTTGCGGCCATCACATCGTACGTGCTGTCGCCGACAAAGGCCATGCGCCCGCCGCCGCAACGCTTCCTCGCCTCGAGGATCGGATCGGGCTCCGGCTTGGCCCGGCCTTTGCCCATGGTGTCGCCGCCGATGATAGTCACGAAGCGATCGGCAAGGCCCAGTTGGGTGAGGATATCGGTGGCGAAACTTTCGAACTTGTTGGTCACCACCGCCATCTGGACGCCATGCCCGGCAAGCGCCTCCAGGCATTCCAGCGCGCCGGGATAGGGGCGCGAATGCACCGCATTGTTCTGCGCGTAATAAGTCAGCATTTGCTTGTAGAGCGGGCGAAACTCATCCTCCGGCAATCCCCCCTGCGCCTCCACTGCGCGGGCGAGCATGATCTTCGCCCCACCGCCGATAAGGTCCGTCGCGCTGTCCGCTGGCACCGGATCGAACCCTGCCAACCCCAGCGCATGATTCACCGCCGCGCCCAGGTCACGGTGCGTTTCAAGCAGCGTGCCGTCGAGGTCGAAGCCGACGATGTTGAAAGGAAAATCGCGCATGGTGTTTAACATCTTGGGGCGCGATGGGCGAAGGTTCTTCAAACCGCAAGCTATCGGTGGCATTGGGCGCCCTATGACCGATAAACTTCCATTCGCCGCCATCATCCTCGCCGCGGGCAAGGGCACTCGCATGAAGAGCGATCTGCACAAGGTGCTCCATCCCATCGCGGGCCGCCCGATGCTGCTGCATCTGCTCGACAGTTTCGCCGAGCTTGGCCCCGAGCGCACCGTGGTGGTCGCAGGCGATCGGCGCGAGCAGCTGGACGAGGCGCTGGCGGGGCGCGACGTGAGCGTTGCAGTGCAGGAACCGCAGCTGGGCACCGCCCATGCGGCGCTCATGGCAAAGGATGCGCTGGACGGGTTTTCGGGGCTGGTGATGGTGTGTTTCGGCGATTGTCCGATGCTGACCGCGCCGACTGTGGAGCGGCTGGTGGGCGCGCTGGCGGGCGATGCGCGCGTCGCCGTGCTTGGCTTCCGGCCCAGCGACACGCTCGCCTATGGCCGGATCATCGCCGATGAAGATGGCCCGGAGCCGCGAGAAGTGCGCAAGATGGTCGAACACAAGGATGCCAGCGCGCAGGAGCGTGCCTGCACCCTGTGCAATTCCGGCGTGATCGTGGCCCATACCGACGATATCTGGCGTTTGCTGGACAGCGTCGACAACGACAATGCAGTCGGCGAATATTACCTCCCCGATGTGGCTACAAAAGCCATTGCCGAAGGTGCCCGCGTGGTCGCCGTGGAAACCGATCCGGCGGAAGTGGCCGGGATCAACAGCCGCGCCGAACTCGCCGCCGCCGAAGCGCAGTGGCAGGAATTTCGCCGGGCTGAGGCAATGGCCGAAGGCGTGTCGCTGAAGGCTCCCGAAACCGTGTTCTTCAGCTTCGACACCCAGCTTGGCCGCGATGTAACGATCGATCAGAACGTGGTATTCGGCCCCGGCGTGAACGTGGCGGACGGTGCCCATATCAAGAGCTTCAGCCATATCGAAGGCGCGACTATCGGGCAGGGCGCACAAGTTGGCCCCTTCGCTCGGCTGCGCCCCGGCGCGGTGCTTGAAAAAGATGCGTTCATCGGCAATTTCGTCGAGATGAAAAATGCGGTTCTGGGCGAGGGAGCCAAGGCCAGCCATTTAACCTATCTGGGCGATGCCGAGGTGGGCGCGGGCGCGAATATCGGCGCGGGGACAATTACCTGCAATTATGACGGCTATTTCAAGCACAAGACCGTGATCGGCGAACGCGCCTTCATCGGCAGCAACTCCGCCCTGATCGCTCCGGTGAAGATCGGCGCGGATGCCATCGTCGCCGCCGGCAGCGCAGTCAGCCGCGACGTGGCCGATGGAGAGCTGCGGATGGTGCGCGCAGAACAATTGATGAAGCCCGGCTGGGCCGACCGCTTCCATGATGCGATGAAGAAGAAAAAAGGGGCGGGGAAGCAAGCCGCGGAGAAGAAGGGCTGAGCGACGATCCGCTTTGCTGCTGGCTGTGCCAACGCCCGTTCGGGGCGAAGGTGCAGTGGCATCACACCGTGCCGAAATCGAAGAAGGGGCGCGAGACGGTTCCAGTCCATCCGATCTGTCACAAGACGATCCATCGCAGCTTCACCAATGCCGAGCTGGCACGGATTGGCGCCGACCGGGCGCGGTTGATGGAGAGCGAGGAACTGGCGCGCTTTGTGCGCTGGGTGGCGGGCAAACCCCCCGATTTCAACGCGAAGGTGCGCTGAGTTTATGACGGCGTATATGACGGCGGCCCGCGCCCGAGGAACCGCTACCCCTCCCAACCGCTTTCTGACCGAGCACCATGAGGAGCGAAGCATGAAAATTTCAAAATGGGCATTGGCGGGCGCGGCTGTCGCGGCCCTGGGCACGGTGGCCTACGCCCAATATCGCAGCAATTCCGAAGAGCCGGACTATACCTCCATCCAGAAAGACGGCGCGATAGAGCTACGCGATTATCCTGCGCTGGTGGTAGCGGAGGTCATCCATATCGGCGATCGCCGCCGTGCGGCCGGTGCCGGGTTCCGGCGGTTGGCGGCCTATATCTTCGCGCAGGATCGACCGGGCGCGAAGATCGCCATGACCGCGCCGGTCCTGCAGGACCAGACGCAGAAAATCGCGATGACCTCTCCGGTCATACAAGATGCCGAGCAGGGCGGTGCGTGGCGAACGCGCTTCATCATGCCGCCCGAATACACACTCGATACGCTTCCCGAAGCGGCCGAAGACATTACCCTGACAGAGCTGCCCGCACGGCGGATGGCGGCGATTCGCTTCAGCGGGAACGGCAACGGCGCCGATCTGCGCGAGAACGAGGATTTGCTGCGATCATGGATCGCCGCGCAGGACGGGCTCAGCATTACGGGCGAGCCGGAATTCGCCTTTTACGATGCGCCGATGGTCCCGCCGCCGATGCGCCGCAACGAGGTGATGATACCGGTCGCCTCCGAGTAACTCTTGAAACGATAGAGGCGGCCCTTCTTGCGAAAGGCCGCCTCTATTGCGTCAGTCGTGACACGAAGTTCTGCGAAGCCTCAGGCGGCGACCTTCTCCGCCAGCACGGTCAGTCCGTTCTCGCCAACCTCGGCAAAACCGCCTTCGACCTGGATGGTCTCCGGTTCGCCGCCCTCGGTCTTGTAGACCTGTACCGCGCCGTCGCGGATGGTCGACATGAAGGGCGCGTGGCCTTCCAAGACGCCGAATTCGCCTTCGGCACCGGGGACGACCACCATATGGACATCTTCGGAGCGCTCCAGCTTGGCCGGTGTGACGAGTTCGAAATGCAGCGCCATAATCAGGCGTCCTCGGCCATCTTCTCTGCCTTGGCGACAGCCTGATCGATCCCGCCGACCATGTAGAAGGCGCTTTCGGGCAGGTGGTCGTATTCGCCTTCGACGACGGCCTTGAAGCTTTTCACCGTATCTTCCAGCGCGACGAATACGCCTGGAATGTTGGTGAACACTTCGGCCACGTGGAATGGCTGGCTGAGGAACTTCTGGATCTTGCGCGCGCGCTGGACGGTCAGCTTGTCCTCTTCGGAAAGCTCGTCCATCCCCAGAATGGCGATGATGTCCTGCAGCGACTTGTACTTCTGCAGCGTTTCCTGGACCTTACGAGCGGTTTCGTAATGTTCCTGGCCGACGACGCGCGGTTCCAGCACGCGGCTGGTCGAATCGAGCGGATCGACCGCCGGGTAGATGCCCAACTCCGAAATCGCGCGGTTCAACGTGGTGGTCGCGTCCAAGTGAGCGAACGAGGTTGCCGGGGCAGGGTCGGTCAAGTCATCTGCGGGAACGTAAATGGCCTGGACCGAGGTGATCGAGCCCTTGTTGGTCGAGGTGATACGTTCCTGAAGGTTGCCCATGTCGGTGGACAGCGTCGGCTGATAGCCCACGGCGGAAGGAATACGGCCAAGCAGCGCGGACACTTCCGAACCGGCTTGCGTAAAGCGGAAGATGTTGTCCACGAAGAACAGCACGTCCTGGCCTTCTTCGTCGCGGAAATATTCGGCCATCGTCAGGCCGGACAGCGCCACGCGGGCACGCGCCCCCGGAGGCTCGTTCATCTGGCCGAACACCAGCGCCACCTTGGAACCTTCGGAAATCGCCTCGCCAGCTTCGTTCTTGGCGATCACGCCTGCGTCGAGGAATTCGTGATAGAGATCGTTGCCCTCGCGGGTCCGCTCACCCACGCCGGCGAAGACGGACACGCCGCCATGGCCCTTGGCGATGTTGTTGATCAGTTCCTGGATCAGCACGGTCTTGCCCACGCCGGCACCGCCGAACAGGCCGATCTTGCCGCCACGTGCATAGGGCGCGAGCAGGTCGATCACCTTGATGCCGGTGACGAGGATGGCCGCTTCGGTGGACTGGTCCACAAAGGCGGGCGCTTCGGCATGGATCGGATTGGCTTTTTCCGCGCCGACAGGGCCGCGTTCGTCGATCGGCTCGCCAATCACATTCATGATGCGGCCAAGCGTCTTGGGGCCAACCGGCACCGAAATTTGGCTGCCGGTATTGATGACTTCCTGCCCGCGCGTGAGACCTTCGGTCGCATCCATCGCGATGGTGCGCACAGTGTTCTCACCAAGATGCTGCGCGACTTCGAGAACGAGCGTCTTGTCGCCATTCTTCGTCTCAAGCGCAGCGAGAATTGCGGGCAGTTCACCGGGGAACTGCACGTCGACGACAGCGCCGATAACTTGGCTGATAGTGCCGTTTGCCGTGAGGTTCGGGCGTTCCATTACGGGGGCGGTGGCCATGTCTTTTTCCTTAGCCTAAATTACAGCGCTTCCGCGCCAGCAATAATTTCAATGAGTTCGGTGGTGATCGCGGCCTGGCGGCTGCGGTTGTACTGGATGGTCAGCTTGTCGATCAGCTCGCCCGCATTGCGCGTGGCGTTGTCCATTGCGGTCATCGAAGCGCCCTGTTCGGATGCCTCGCGCTCCAGCAGGCTGCCGAACAGCTGGGTCTTGACGTAGCGGGGGAGCAATTCTTCGAGGATCGCTTCCTCGTCCGGTTCATATTCCACCACCGCATCCGACGCCTCTGCGGTTTCGGGGGCGGGGACGGGGATGAGCTGCTGCGTCACCGGGTTCTGCACCAGTGCGGACTGGAACATCGGATAGACCAGATGCGCGATATCGAACTCGCCTGCTTCGAACCGCTCGATCAGATCGGCGGCGATAGCTTCGGCTTCCTCGAAGCCCGGCTGGCGGACATCGGAGGTGTCGAACATGTTCCGGATGCGGTTGGCATAGTCGCGCTTGATCGGCGCGCGGCCTTTTTTGCCGACGAGGTAGAAGCTGACATCCTTGCCATCCTCGATCAGCTTGCGCGCCTGCGCTTTGGCTTCCTTGACGATGTTGGAGTTCAGACCGCCGCACAGCCCCTTGTCGGTGTTGACGACGACCAGCAGATGCTTGCGGTCATCGCCTGTTCCGGCGAGCAGCCGGGGTGCTCCGTCGCCGCTGACCTTGCCGGCCAGCGAAGCCATCACCGTGCTCAGCCGCTCCGCATAGGGGCGCGCCTGTTCGGCAGCCGCTTGTGCACGGCGCAGCTTGGCTGCCGCGACCATCTGCTTGGCCTTGGTGATCTTCTGGGTCGATTTAACCGACCCAATCCGATCCTTAAGTTCCTTGAGCGATGCCATGGGTGCTTACGCGAACTGCTTGGCGAAAGTGTCGAGCGCGTCGACGGTGCGCTTCTTCACATCGTCTTCGAACTTCTTGCTGGTGCGAATATCGTCCAGCACATCGGCGTGGTTGCTGCGCATGAAGGCGAGCATCTGCGCTTCGTAATCGTTCACCCGGTCGACTGGAACGGTATCCAGATAACCATTGGTGCCGGCAAAGATCGACACGGTCTGTTCTTCGAACGGCATGGGGCTGAACTGCGGCTGCTTGAGCAGCTCGGTCAGGCGTGCACCGCGGTTGAGCAGCTTCTGCGTCGAGGCGTCGAGGTCCGAACCGAACTGCGCGAAGGCAGCCATTTCGCGATATTGCGCCAGGTCCAGCTTCATCGAGCCGGAGACCTTCTTCATCGCCTTGGTCTGCGCGGCCCCGCCCACGCGGGACACCGACAGGCCGACGTTGATTGCCGGGCGGATGCCCTGATAGAACAGGTCGGTCTCGAGGAAGATCTGGCCATCGGTGATCGAAATCACGTTGGTCGGGATGTAGGCCGACACATCGCCCGCCTGCGTCTCGATGATCGGCAGCGCGGTTAGCGAACCGTGACCCTCGGCCTCGTTCATCTTCGCGGCGCGCTCGAGCAGGCGAGAGTGGAGATAGAAAACGTCGCCCGGATAGGCTTCGCGGCCCGGAGGACGGCGCAGCAACAGCGACATCTGGCGGTAGGCGACGGCCTGCTTGGAAAGATCGTCATACACGATCACGGCGTGCATACCGTTGTCGCGGAAGAATTCGCCCATCGCGCAGCCGGTGTAAGGTGCGAGATATTGCAGCGGAGCAGGCTCCGAAGCGGTGGCGGCGACCACGATGGAATATTCCATCGCGCCGTTTTCTTCCAGGCTCTTCACGATCTGGGCAACGGTGGAACGCTTCTGGCCCACGGCAACATAGATGCAGTAGAGCTTCTGGCTCTCGTCGTCGCCCTTATGCGCGTCCTTCTGGTTGATGAAGGTATCGATCGCGACGGCAGATTTGCCGGTCTGACGGTCACCGATAATCAGTTCGCGCTGGCCGCGGCCCACGGGAACGAGCGCGTCGATCGCCTTGAGGCCCGACTGCACCGGCTCGCTGACGGATTCGCGCGGGATGATACCCGGCGCCTTCACTTCGACGCGGCTCCGCTCGGTCGTCTCGATCGGGCCTTTGCCGTCGATCGGGTTGCCCAGCGCATCGACCACACGGCCCAGCAGCGCCTTGCCGACGGGAACGTCCACGATTGTTTCGGTCCGCTTGACCTCGTCGCCTTCCTTGATCTCGGCGTCGGAGCCGAAGATCACCACGCCGACATTGTCCGCTTCCAGGTTCAGCGCCATGCCCTGAACGCCGTTGGAAAATTCGACCATCTCACCGGCCTGGACCTTATCGAGGCCGTGGATACGGGCGATGCCGTCACCGACGCTCAGCACGGTGCCGATTTCGGTTTCTTTCGCTTCGGTGCCGAAATTGGCGATCTGGTCCTTGATGACCTTGGAGATTTCTGCGGCGCGGATTTCCATGGAAGTACCTCTTCAAAAGCCACCGCTTAAGCGGCGGGAGCCTTCATTTGCTGTGCAAGCGAGTTGAGACGGGAGCGGATCGAGGCGTCGATACGCTTCGATCCGATGGTGACGACGAGGCCGCCGAGCAGGTCGGGGTCCACGTTGGATGTGAGTTTGACGGTGCGGCCTTCGCGCGCGGTCAGCTTGGTCTTGAGCGCCGCGATCTGGTCTTCGGTCAGCGGGTGGGCGCTGGTGACTTCGGCAGTAACCTCGCCGCGCTGCGCGGCAGCAATGGCATGGAAGGCGCGGATCATGGCGGGCGAGTCGCCCAGCCGGCGGTTTTCCGCCAACACACCGATGAAGCGGGTGGTCAGCTCGGAAAGCTTCAGCGCCTTCGCTACGCCTTGCAGCGCGGCACCGGCGGCACCGCGCGAAATTTGCGGGTTGGTGGTCAGCGCGCGCAAATCATCCGATTCGCGCAGCGCCTGCTGCAGCGTGCCAAGGTCCGATTCGACTGCCGAAACGGTGCCCGCTTCCGAAGCGAGATCGAACAGGGCCGAAGCATAGCGGCCTGCCAGGCTAGCCTGAATACCGGCGGAAATCTCCACGCGTCCCTTATCCTTCTACGCTCGGGTGAAAAAGCTGTGTTGTCGCTCGCGATGATATGCCCGGTTACGGGCACTCGCAAAGCTGGCGCGCGCCTAGCATCGGGCCGAAAGCGATGCAAGCCGAGTCCTCGCCCGAAGCAGCCATGGCTCTTCAAAACCGGGATGAGTTGCGCTATGCCACTGGCATATCGAGTGGCGACAAGCCGCCGCAACGGGAGAGAGAGAATGCAGCTGACCCCACTGGCCCCGCTTTGCGGCGCGGAAGCCCGCGAAGTCCAGATGCGCGAGCTGGAAGGCGATTCGCTGGAGCAGTTGAAGCAGGCGGTATATCAGCACGGCGTGGTGGTGCTGCGCGGACAGGAGCTCAGCCAGCAGGACCACCTCGAATTTGCACGTCGCTGGGGCGGGATCGATGTGAACCAGTATTTTCCGCTGGAGCAGGAATTTCCCGAAATCGCGGTCGTGCGCAAGAAACCGGACCAGGAAACCAATATCGGCGGCGCTTGGCATACCGATCATTCCTACGACCAGATCCCGGCGATGGGCTCCATCCTCGTTGCGCGCGTGCTGCCGCCCAAGGGTGGGGACACGCTCTATGCTCATATGGGCGCGGCCTATGACGCGCTGCCGCAGGACCTGAAGGACGAAATTGCCGGGTTGGAGGCGTTCCACACCGCCGACCATGTTTACAAGGCCGACGGCCTCTACGCCCAAACCGACATGGGCAAGGATCTGCGCGGACAGGATCAGAAAACCGGCGCCACCCACCCGATCGTGATCCGTCACCCGGTGACGGGGCGCAAGCTGCTTTATGTAAACAGTGCCTTTACGATCAATATCGTCGGCCGATCGCGCGAGGAGAGCCTCCCACTGCTTGGCCGTCTATATGAGCATGCCAGCAACCCCGATTTCCAGTGCCGCGTGGTGTGGGAACCGGGATCGGTCGCGATTTGGGATAACAGGGTGACGTGGCACAATGCGGTGAACGACTATCACGGCCACGCGCGGGAGATGCACCGGATCACGCTGTCGGGCCAAGCGCTAGCGGCTTAGTTACCGCTAAGCTCGCACCGATACACCAGCCGCTCGTTCGGGCGATCGGGCAGCAACGCCGATACGCTGCCTTGCATGTCGCCCAGCCGGTTCGCGGCGTCCGGTGTTTCGCATGCCGGGGCGGTGTAGCTGCCCCTGGCGGTGCGGGCAGCACTCATCGCGGTGCGGCCCAGCAGAAAGCGGTCCACGCGGAAGCTGGCTCCGATATCCGAGCCATCCGGATCGAAGCGGTTGACCGATACCGCATCTTCCTCATTCGGCACGAATAGCCGCGACCAGTCCCCTGCGACCAGTCCGTATTGGGTGCGTTCGTTGACACAGCCATCGGCGCGCCAGTCAAACTCCAGTTCCTCGATCGGGTCGCCGGTGATGCGGCTGCGCGTGAGATCGAGCGTGCAGAGATAGGTGCCCTCCTGCGCGTCGCGGGCAATCGGCGGAGCGGTGCTGTCATCCTGCGGCTGGTTCAACGCTGCGGACACCCGGCGATCGATCTCGTCGAGGCCGGGCCGCGTGAACCACAGCGCCAGCGCGGCCATGATTGCGGCCGCGCTGATCGTTCCCGCGATCATCAGGCGTTTCTCGTTTGCACCGGCAGCCTGGCGCGCCTGCCAGGCAACCAGCCCTGCGCCGATACCGATCAGCAGCAGGACCGCCGCCACCGCCATCGCATTTTCGCGGTCTGCGGCCACCGATTGTTCTGCCTCCAACTGCGCCCGCTCGCGAATCTGGCGGGTGACTTCGGCGGCGGCCGACAGGTCGGCGCGCGCGGCAGCCTGCTCGCGCTCGATCCGCACCCGCTCGGCCTCGTCCAGCTCGGCCAGGCTGCGGCACGGCATCGTGTTGACGCGCGGCTCTATATCATTGGCGCGCAGGAAGGGCAGCAGCTCGCGGGTGGAGACTGCAAAATAGAACTCCGCATCGGTCCCGTCCGAATCGGCGCCGAAGCTGTTCACGCCCAGTACCCGGCCGCAGCCATCCAGCAGCGGCCCGCCCGAATTGCCCGCTGCGATGGGTGCGGTGTGCAGGATCGTGTCGAACAGGCGCGACGGGCGGCGGCCGGAGATGAAGCCGCGGCTTTTCACCGGGGGCTGCGCGCGAAAAATATCCGCGGCGTTCAGCCCCTGCGCCATATCGACGTTGCGGGGATAGCCGACCGCCGATACTTCGCCGCTGTCACCCGCCGCATTTCCGGCAATGGTGAGCGGTGCCAGCCGCAAGCTCCCGGTAATTTGCACCAACGCCAGATCGTTGCGCGGGCTGAGCGCGACGGGGCGCGCATCCGATGCTTCCTCTCCCTCTGCCGGGACGATGCCGATGCGCAGCGTCGGGTCTTGCACCACCTCGCGGACGACATGGGCATTGGTTACGATATGGGTGGAGCCGACCGCGAAGCCGGTGCCGTGGCTGACCGGGAACACCTCGCCGTCTTCCTCGCCGATTATCACCACGCGCACCACACCGCGCGCCGCCGCATCGATATCGGCTGGCTCTCCCAATGCCGGTGCTGCGGCAAACAGAATGCCGAACATGACGCCGGCGAGAGTAGCGAAGAGCAGGATGATGCGAGCCATGAAGCCGCCTCTATCGGCCAATCGGCTTTGAAAGCAAGATTCGGGAAGCGCGGCCTGCATGATTACGATATTACCAGGTCACGATGGAAGACACCGGCTTTAACAATCCTCCAAAGCGCCCCGATGCGGGCGAGGCATGGGCCGCGTTCGAGGTGAAGGACCGCCGCCGCGACGGCGATTTCGTGGGTGCGGTGCGGACCACTGGTATCTATTGCAAGCCAAGCTGCCCGGTCAGAAATCCGCTGCGCAAGAACGTCGAATTTTTCACTCATGCGCGCGATGCCCGCGCAGCTGGTTACCGCGCCTGCCTGCGCTGCCGTCCAGACGATCTGGGCCGCGACCGCGAGGCGGTGCTGCACGCGCTTGCGCGGCTGGCGCGCGCCGATGGGCCGGTTGCGCTGGGTGCGCTGGCGGCGGAGGCGGGTTACGCGCCGCATCATTTCCAGCGCCTGTTCCGCCGCGATGTCGGGATTACTCCGGCGCAATATGGCAAGGCTTTGCGCGCCCGAACCGCCAAGGAAAGGCTATGCGAGGCGGAGAAGATCACCGCCGCGCTTTACGATGCGGGCTTCAGTTCGAGCTCGCGGTTTTACGATTTGATGGAAGGACGGCTGGGGATGAGGGCATCGGCATGGAAAGATGGAGGGCGCGGTGCGACGATCCGCTGGGCAGTGGTGCCGACCTATCTGGGCGAAATGCTGGTCGCTGCCACAGATAAGGGCGTGTGCCGCCTGTCGTTCGAAGAAGGGCGCGAGGAGCTGGAACGTCGCTTCCCCAACGCTGAACTGGTGGAGGGCGGGAAGAATTTCGCGGCCTTGGTGGAGCAAGTCGTTACTGCGGTCGAGCGACCCGGAGATGCCCGCCACATCCCGCTGGACGTGCAAGGCACTGCGTTCCAGGAGGCGTGCTGGCAAGCCTTGCGCGAAATTCCGGCAGGAGAAACCCGCACCTACGCCGAGATCGCGGCAGCAGCGGGCAACCCGAAGGCGGTCCGCGCAGCAGGCAGCGCCAATGGAGCGAATAACGTTGCCGTCCTGATCCCCTGCCACCGCGTGATCCGCAGCGATGGGTCGATTGGCGGCTATGCTTATGGCGAGAAGGTCAAGCGCGAATTGTTGAGGCGGGAAAGCACCCCGGCGGGTTAATCGCGTGCCCAGCCATCCTTCGCAGGCTCCAGCGTTTCCAGAAACGCCTCGGCGCTGTCCAGATACTCCGCCTGCCGCTCTTCTCCCATCCGGTCCCAGTTAGAATAGATGCGGCTGACGCGGTTGTTCTTTTCCAGCCGCTCGCGGTGCTGGTCCATAAAATGCCAGTAAAGCGCGTTGAAGGGGCAAGCGCCTTCCCCGGTTTTCTTCGACACCGAATAGACGCAGTCGCTGCAATAATTGCTCATCTTGTTGATGTAATTTCCGCTGGCGGCGTAGGGCTTGCTCGCCAGCTTGCCGCCATCGGCGTAGAGCACCATCGCGGCCACATTGGGCAGTTCGACCCATTGATAGGCATCGGCGTACACGATCAGATACCAGTCCTGCACCTGGCGCGGGTCCAGCCCGGCGATCAGCGCGAAATTGCCCAGCACCATCAGCCGCTGAATATGATGCGCATGGGCATTGTCGACCGTGGAGCGAACCGCATCCGCCATGCAGCGCATATCGGTTTCGCCGGTCCAGTAAAACTCGGGCAGCGGGCGGTGGGCGTCCAGCGCATTGTCGCTTTCCAGCCCCGGCATGAAGCGCCAGTAGAAGCCGCGCACATATTCGCGCCAGCCGATGATCTGGCGGATGAACCCCTCCACCGCGTTGAGCGGCGCATTGCCCTCGTAATATTCCTTCGCCGCACGCTCGCACAAATCGATCGGATCGAGCAGGCCCAGATTGATGCTGGTCGATAGCATGGAGTGGAACAAATCGTCCTCTCCATACACCATCGCATCCTGATAGTCGCCGAAGCAGGGGAGGCGCTCGGCAATGAAAGCATCGGCGGTGTCTTCGGCCTCGTCACGGGTGACGGGCCATCCGAACGAGTCGAGGCTGCCGACGTGATCGGCGAATTGGCCCTCGACCAGTGCGATCACTTCGCGGGTGATGGCATCCGGTTCAAACAAGGGTCGCTGCGGCGCGGAGAGGCCATCTTTGGGCGGTTTGCGGTTTTCGCTATCGTAATTCCACTCGCCGCCTTCCGGCTTGTCGCCGTCCATCAGCAGGCCGGTCTTGCGGCGCATCTCGCGGTAGAAGAACTCCATGCGCAGGGTCTTGCGATCCTCCGCCCATTGGTTGAATTCCGCGATGGAGCAGAGATAGCGATCATCGGGCAGGATTTCGACCGGGCAATCGAACTTGTCGGGCCATTCCTCGATGGCCTGTTGCACCCGCCATTCGCCTGCCTCGACAATATGGACCGCGCGCGGATCGTGTCGCTCGATGGCGCGGGCGACTTCGCCGGTGAAGCTGCCCGAATTGTCCTGGTCGGTCAGATGGATGTAATCGATCGTCCACCCGGCAGCGCGTAATTTCCCGGCGAAATGACGCATGGCGGAAAAGATCAGCGCGATCTTCTGCTTGTGATGCTTGACGTAGGTCGCCTCGTCCCAGACCTCCATCATCAGGATGACGGTATCATCCTTCTCGCGCCCGCGCAGCGAGGCGAGGTTGCGGGTGAGCTGATCACCCAGCACTGGGACGAGGATGGGCTTTGGTAAAGGCATGGCCGCCTAACGCGTCAAGCCAGGTTCGGCTCCATTCCTGGTTCGCATTTCGCCCAGGCGCGCTGGTAGGCCTCGCGCTGGCCGATGCGCTGGAGATAGGCCTTGGTGTTCGGTCTATCGCCCAGCGGCGTCTGGCGCATCATTCGCCCGGTGGTGAGGCAATAGACCATCATGATATCCGCCAGCGTCAGCTGCGATCCGCCGAAAAACTCCGCCTCGCCCAGCCGCTGTTCCACCATGTCCCACGCCTTGGCCGTGCGGTCGGCGACGAACTGGCCGGGCATCTCGTTTTGCGGCTGCGCCATGGACAGCATCAGCTGCATCATGCCGTTGGTCATGAAAGTGCCGTTGGTGTAGTGGAACCAGAACAGGTGATCGGCAAAATCGGCGTGGTCGGGGCCGGGCGAATGTTTTGCGCCGCCAAATTTGCGGTCTACATATTCGCAGATCGCGCCGCTTTCGCCCAAGGTCAGATCGCCGTCCTGGATTACCGGGGCCATGCCCGCCGGGTGCAGCGCCTTCAGCTCGTCGGGAGCCAACCGGTTATCCGCGCGCCGGTCGTACCGCTTGAACTCGTAATCCAGCCCCAACTCCTCGCACAGCCAAACGACACGTTCGGATTGCGAGATACCGAGGTGGTGGACGGTCAGGGTCATGCGATATTCCTTCAAACGAAACTATAGGGATCGATGTCCACGCTTACGCGCACACCTTGCGCAAAGTCGAGGCTGCCGAGCCATTTGCGGATCACGTCCTGCACATTCGCACTGCGGCGGGCATTGATCAGCAGGCGGTAACGATAGCGGCCGCGCAGCAGCGCCATCGGGGCAGGGGCGGGGCCGAGAATGGCGAGATCATCGGCAGCCGGGCGGGCGGCACCGATGCGGTTTGCCGCCTCGCGCGCTTCGGCCTCGTCCTCGCTCGATACGATAATCGCGGCCCAGCGGCCGAAGGGCGGGGCGCCCGCGCTGCGGCGCGCTTCGGTCTCCGCTTCGTAAAAGGCGTCGCGGTCGCCATCTGCCAGAGCGGCGATAACCGGCGCGCCGGGGTGGCGCGTCTGGATCAGTACTTCGCCCGGCTTCGCCCCGCGCCCCGCACGGCCCGCCACCTGCGCAACCTGCTGATAGGTCCGCTCGGCAGCGCGCAGATCGCCGCCTTCAAGTCCCAGATCGGCATCGACCACGCCGACCAGCGTGAGTTCGGGGAAATGGAATCCCTTGGTGACCAGCTGCGTGCCAACGATCACGTCGATCGCCTTCGCCTCCGCCTGCGCCACGAAGGCAGCCGCTTTTTCGGGCGAATTGAGCGTATCCGAGGTGACCACCGCCACCCGGGCCTCGGGCAGGATCTCGCGCACCTCGTCCGCAATGCGTTCCACGCCGGGCCCGCACGCAACCAAACAATCGGGCTCGCCGCATTCGGGGCAGGCGGGGGGCGGCGCGGTTTCGTGGCCGCAATGGTGGCAGGCGAGGCGGCTGGAAAGCCGGTGTTCGACCAACCATGCGGTGCAATTGGGGCACTGGAAGCGGAACCCGCAATTGCGGCACAGCGTCAGCGGCGCATAGCCGCGGCGGTTGAGGAACAGCAGCGATTGCTCCCCCCGGTCGAGACGTTCCTGCAATTGTTCGACCAGCCGGGGGGCGAGCCAATGGCCGCGTTCAGGCGGTTCCTCGGTCAAGTCGATGGTGGCGATGCTGGGCAGTTGCGCCCCGCCGTAACGGCTGGCGAGATCGAGCTTCTCGTATATTCCGCTCTCCGCCATTTGCAGGCTTTCCAGCGCGGGCGTGGCGCTGGCCAGCACGACCGGGATCGCTTCGAACCGGGCGCGCATTACCGCCACGTCGCGGGCGTTGTAGCGCACGCCGTCATCCTGCTTGAAGCTGACCTCATGCGCCTCGTCCACCACTATCAGGCCGAGCTTCGCATAAGGCAGGAACAGCGCCGAGCGCGCACCGACCACCACTTGCGCAGTGCCCGCCGCGATCGCTCGCCATGCCCGCCGCCGTTCGGTGGATTTCAGCGAGCTGTGCCACACCACCGGGGCCGCGCCGAAGCGGTCCTCGAACCGCCGCAGGAATGCCTCAGTCAGGGCAATTTCGGGCAGCAGGACGAGCACTTGCCGCCCGCCCTCCAGCGCCGCCGCCAGCGCCTCAAAATAAGTTTCGGTCTTGCCCGACCCGGTCACCCCGTCGAGCAGGAAGGGGGCAAATATTCGTGCTTTCACCGCCTTGACCAGCGTGTCTGCCACCTCGCGCTGATCGGCGTTCAATTCGGGCACATCATGGCCCGGATGGGCGCGCGGATAGGGGCGATCGACACCCACCGCGACCGGCTCTAGCACTCCCTGGCTGACCAGCCCGCGCAGCACGCCGTCCGATACTCCGGCGAGTTCGGCCAGCTCGCGAATGGTTGCTTGCTCGCCTTCCAGCGCCTCCATCGCGGTCTGGCGCTGCGGAGTCATGCGCGAAGGTTGCGCCCCGGTAAGGCGATATTCGGTCATCGTCGCCGGGCCGCGCAGCGCGCCGCCCGAAGACAGCACCATGCGCGCCACATGGGCGAGCGGGGCGCAGTAATAATCCGCCGTCCATTCGATCAACCGCCGCAATTCCGCGCGCAAGGGCCGCACCGGCAGCACCTCCAGCAGCGGGCGTAGCTTCGCCTCAGGAACATCGGTGCCGGGCAACCGTTCTGCCTCCCACACGATCCCGACGATCTGGCGGGGACCAAGCGGGGCGACAACGACGCTGCCCGGGCCCACGGTCATCGTTTCCGGCACGCGGTAATCGAGCGGGCCGAGTGCGGCGTTGAGGATCAGGAGTCGGGCGCGGTTCATATCGGTTGCGCCTATATGGGCAGTGCTGCGGTGGGGCGGCAAGATCGCAGGAGCATTCAATGACCGAGTTTCTTATCAGCCGCCGTAAACTGTTCGCCGGAAGCGCCGCAACGGCGGCAGCGCTGGCCTTGCCCGGATGCGCTACTTTGCCGGGCTTCAGTTTCACCGATGCAATCCGCCGAATGCTGCTTTTGTCGAGCGAGCGGGCGTTTGCACGGATGACGCAGGATGGCGGTTTCTGGGACAAGCAGGTTGCCCGCGTCGGCTTTGGCGAGATGCTGGGCGCGCGTGGCAATGTGCTTTCGAACATTCTTACCTCGGCACTGTTCAAGTCCCGGCTGGAAGATGCGCTGGCCGATATCGCCATCGAAGGCAGTGCGCGCGCCGCGCCGATCGTGGCCGATACGGTGCGCACCATCGGGTTCGCCAACGCGGTCGCGCTGGTGCGCGGCGGGCCGAGCGCGGCCACATCGTTCCTGCGCGGCGAGATGGGCGGCGAGCTGATCGATGTGCTGGTGCCGGAAATCGGCGATGCGCTGCGCGTGGCGCGCGATCCGCTGGTGGGGCAGGCGCTCAGCGCGCTGACCGGGGTGGATGTCCCGCAGGTCGCCAACACCTTCGCGCGCGAGGTGGACGATACCATCTGGAACGAGATTTCGCGCGAGGAAGGTTCGATCCGGGCCGATCCGGGCGCCACCAACGATCCGCTGATCATCGGCGTGTTCGGGGCTGGCGCCGCGCTTTAGTGCGCAGTGCCGGGCGACCTATGGCGAGTTGGCGATCATCCGGCTAAGGCGGCAGGGAATCGCCTTATCCGGGAGCACGCAGCCATGAAATTCTTCGCCGACACCGCCGAAATCGATGCCATCAAGGACCTCGCCGATACCGGCCTGCTGGATGGGGTAACCACCAACCCTTCGCTGATCCACAAATCTGGCCGCGATTTCATGGAAGTGACCAGGGAAATCTGCAGCCTGACCGATGGCCCGGTCAGTGCCGAGGTGGTCGCGCTGGAACACGCCACCATGATGAAAGAGGCGGACAAGCTGCGCGCCATAGCCGACAATGTCTGCATCAAGGTGCCGCTGACGCTCGATGGGCTTAAAACCTGCCGCAAGCTGACCGACGATGGCACGATGGTGAATGTGACCCTGTGCTTCTCCGCCAATCAGGCGTTGCTCGCGGCAAAGGCGGGGGCAACCTTCGTTTCGCCTTTCGTCGGCCGTCATGACGATAACGGGTTCGACGGGATGAGCCTGATTTCGGACATCGACCTGATTTACAGCAATTACGGCTTCGAAACCGAAATCCTGGTCGCCAGCGTGCGCCATGCGGGCCACGTGCTGGAAGCGGCCAAAATCGGTGCGGATGTGATGACTGCGCCCCCGGCGGTGATCAAGGCGCTGGCCAACCACGTGCTGACCGACAAGGGTATCGAGGGCTTTCTGGCCGATTGGGAAAAGACCGGGCAGAGTATTTTGTGAAGACGTTCGCGAACAACCTAAAACCCCGCGCAGGCTGGGCCGGAGCCGCCGCAAGCCGAAGGCTGGACTAAAAAAGTGTCAGACGATTCTCCCCTCGACCGTTTCAAGCGGGCTTTGACCGGCGCCAGCCGCGCTTTGGCGGAAGAACCCGAAGTCGAGGTCGCGTGGAGCGCCGACAGTCCCACGCAATCCGGCACGAACTTCCGGGTGCCACTGCCGGGCCGCAGCCTGCCCGCCGACCAGGCGCGCGAGGCGCGCGGATTCGCCGATAGTTTCGCGCTGCGGCTGCGGCTGCATGACGAGGCAGTTCATGGCGCGAATGCTCCGCCCGAACCCGTGGCGCGGGCGTGCTACGATGCCATCGAGCAGGTCCGCTATGAAGCGCTCGGGGCCAATAATTACAGCGGGATACGCAGCAATCTTGTGGCGGCGGTGGAACTGCGCACGGCGAGCGATCCGATTGCGCGCGCGCAAGTGGCGAACGATGTGCCGCTGCAAACCGCCCTGTCGCTGATACTGCGCGAACAATTGACCGGCCAGCCTGTGCCGGACCGCGCGCAAAAGGGCGTCGGCATGGTGCGCGACTGGGTGGAAGAGCGGATCGGCAGCGATTTTGAATCGCTTGCCCTCTCGCTCGACAATCAGGAAGATTTCCAGTCGCTTGCGCTCGATATCTTGCGCAATCTCGACCTCACCCGCCCCGAAGATACCGATTCCTCCGACGAAGAGGATGAGGATGGCGAGGACGAGGACAGCCCCGAAGAGGATCAAACCGACGAGGATGACGAGGGCGGCGCGGACCAGCAGCCCACCGAAATGGCGGGCGAAAGCACCGAGGATGGCGAGGCTGGCGAGGACACCAGCGAGGCCGAGGGCGAGGAAGAACAGAGCGACGGCGAAATGGGCGAGGAGGGCGAGGGGATGCAGCCCGTTCGCCCCAACCGCCCGTGGACCGATCTGCCCGAAGATTTCGATTACACCCAGTTCACCGAGAAATTCGACGAGGTGATCGCCGCACCCGAATTGTGCGATACCGAAGAACTAGACCGGCTGCGCGCCTATCTCGACAGCCAGCTAACCGGTCTGCAATCGATCGTGACCAAACTGGCCAACCGGCTGCAACGCCGCCTGATGGCGCAGCAGAACCGCAGCTGGGATTTCGATCAGGAAGAAGGCATGCTGGATGCCGCGCGACTGGCCCGCGTGGTGGTCAGCCCCGGCCATTCGCTCAGCTACAAGATGGAGCGGGATACCGAGTTCAAGGACACGGTCGTCACGCTGCTGATCGACAATAGTGGATCGATGCGGGGGCGGCCCATATCTATCGCCGCGATCAGCGCCGATATCCTCGCCCGCACGCTGGAACGCTGCGGGGTAAAGACCGAGATCCTCGGCTTTACCACTCGCGCCTGGAAGGGCGGGCAAAGCCGAGAGGCGTGGCTGGCCGATGGCAAGCCGCAACAGCCCGGCCGCCTCAACGATCTGCGCCATATCATCTACAAGCAGGCGGACGAGCCCTGGCGCCGCGCGCGCCGAAATCTCGGCCTGATGATGCGCGAGGGGCTGCTGAAGGAAAACATCGATGGCGAGGCGCTGCTATGGGCGCATAATCGCCTGATCATGCGCCCCGAGGATCGGCGCATCCTGATGGTCATATCCGATGGCGCGCCGGTCGATGATTCCACGCTCAGCGTGAACAATGCCGGCTATCTCGAACAGCATTTGCGCAAGGTGATCGAATGGATCGAGAAGCAATCGCCGGTCCAGCTCGCAGCCATCGGCATCGGCCATGACGTGACCCGCTATTACAAACGCTCGGTCACGATCATGGATGTGGAACAGCTCGGCGGCACGATCATCGAGCAGCTTGCTGGATTGTTCGAGGTGGAGGGCTAGGGCTTCAGAGCATAACGTCTACGCGGATCGCCGCGCATGATGAATTGCTGGACGAACAGCATCGCGATACCGAGTATCGCCAGATTGACCGTTGCGAAAACGACCCAGAATTGCTGCGCGTCCAGCGAACCGACCATCCCGAACCGAGGATTGGTTGCAAGCTGGCTGAACCCGGCCATCAGCAATCCGGCATAGGAAAAGGCGAAACGTATCTGGTGGTTGCGCAGCCAGGCTGGATCGCGGGTCGCCCGCCAGCGCATCAGCGCCAAGATGCCAACCAGCGAACTCACTCCGCCAACCAGGATAAACAGGTGGAAAAAGCCCCACCCGCTATCGCCGAAACGCAGCACGGTGGCAGGCACGAAAGCGACCACGCCGGTGGTGATCAGCATGGCGATCACATAGATATAAGCCACCCTGCGATGGCGCTGCGTGCCCTTGGGCATAAAGAATACAATGGCCCCGGAAATCAGCGCGAGCGCCGCGCCCCACACGTGAACTTGCAACAGAAGTGACAAATTTTCGAACATGGCCGCTCTCCCTCAGCACGCATCTCCTTCTCGGCCTTGCGTCTAGCTGCCGATGCCGCCAAGTCGCCAGAAAGTCGATCAAAGGAAAACTTAGCCCGATGAACGTTTCGCAAGCTGTTGCCACCCGCCGTTCGGTGCGGACATTCCTCGATCGGCCGGTGGACCGGCATGTTCTGACCCGGATCCTGGAAAAGGCGCAGCGCAGTCCGTCCGGCGGTAATACCCAACCCTGGCACGGCATCGTTCTGACCGGCGCGCCGATGCAGGCGCTGTTCGACCGGGTGGCGCAGGATCTGCCCAAGGGACGCGATGCATTTGCGCCCGAATATAACGTCTATCCCCCCGAACTGGACGGAGCATACGAGCAACGCCGCCGCGGGGTGGGCGAGGATATGTATGCCGCGCTGGAAATCCCGCGCGAGGACAAGATGAAGCGCCTGATGTGGTTCGGCGAGAACTTCCGCGCATTCGGTGCGCCGGTGCTGATGCTGGTCCACACGCCCAAATACATGGGCCCGCCGCAATGGTCCGATATCGGCATGTGGCTACAAACCATCGGCCTGTTGCTGCGCGAAGAGGGGCTGGATTGCTGCTATCAGGAGGCGTGGGCGGTCTACTCGCCCCAAATCCGCGAAGTGGTGGATATCCCCGAGGACCACATCTTTTTCTGCGGCATGGCCATCGGCCACCGCGATCCGGATGCTGCGGTCAACAATTTCGACGTGAAGCGCGCTCCGCTGGAAGAAACAGTGCGCTGGGAAGGCTGGGATTGACGCGCGCGCCGCAGCCGCACACATCGCCTCCATGTCCGATTTGCCGTTAAAGCTGTTCAACAGCCTCACTCGCTCGCTCGAGGTATTCCAGCCGGTCCATCCGGGTGAGGCGCGCGTCTATAGCTGCGGGCCGACGGTCTATAATTACCCGCATATCGGCAATATGCGCGCCTATGTCTTCGCCGATGTGCTGGGGCGCACGCTCAGCTGGAAGGGGTACGATCTCACCCACGTCATCAATATCACCGATGTCGGGCATTTGACCGATGATGGCGATGCGGGCGAAGACAAGCTGGAGAAGGCGGCCGCGCAGTCAAGCCGATCGATCTGGGATATCGCGAAGCATTATACGCAGGCCTATTGGGCCGATGTGGAAGCGCTGAATATTCGCCAACCCGCGCATTGGTCGGTCGCAACCGATTATGTCGAGGCGATGATCGCATGGGGTGAGAAAATCGCGTCCGATCATTGCTACGAGCTGGATAGCGGGCTGTATTTCGATGTCTCGACCGTGCCCGATTACGGTCGGCTGGCCCGCGCCGTCACGGAGGATGGTGAAGGCCGGATCGCTGCGGTGGATGGCAAGCGCAATGCGGCCGATTTCGCGATCTGGCGAAAAACTCCGGCTGGGGAGGCTCGGCAGATGGAATGGGATTCGCCCTGGGGCAAGGGCGCGCCCGGCTGGCATCTGGAATGTTCGGTAATGGGTGAGAAGCTGCTCGGCTTCCCGTTCGATATCCACACTGGCGGCATCGACCACCGCGAGATTCACCACCCCAATGAAATCGCGCAGAACCAGGCCTTTTGCGGCAGCGACCATTCGGGCGCGAGTATCTGGATGCACAACAATTTCCTGGTCGAACGGGCCGGGAAGATGTCCAAATCCTCGGGCGAGTTCCTGCGTTTGCCGCTGTTGGTGGAGAAGGGCTACCACCCGCTCGCTTACCGCATGATGTGTCTGCAGGCACATTACCGAAGCGAGCTGGAGTTTTCGTGGGATGGGCTTGGCGCGGCGCTGACCCGGCTTAAGCGGATCGTGATGGCGGTAGAACGGCTCGCCGATAGCAGCGCTGGCGATCCCGCTCATCCGAAGTTTACGGACATACTTGCGCGCTTCGACGCGGCAATTTCGGACGATCTGAACACGCCGCTCGCGCTGGTGGCGCTGGAGGAGGCGTTGGCCGTCAAGAAGGTCGATGCCGGTATCAAGCGTGCGGTGGTCGAGCGGATCGATACAGTTCTCGGCCTACGGCTATTCGATCTTTCGCGCGCCGACTTGCGGATCCGCCCGGCCAATGCGCAGCTTACCGAAGCCGAGATCGAAGACGCGCTCTCCCGCCGCAAGGCCGCTCGCGCGGACAAGGACTTCGCCGCCTCCGACGCTATTCGTGACGAACTCGCCGCCAAAGGTGTCGAAGTGATGGATGGCGATCCGCTGGGGTGGGACTGGAAATTATGACCGTTACCAAAACCAAAGCCACACTCTCCGCCCTGATCCGCCCGCTGGTGGAGCCGCGCTTGCCTGACTGGGTCGAGCCGCACTGGTTCGCCTCGACCGAAGAGCTGATGGCGGGTGTGGGTGAGGCCGAGATCGGCTGGTTCGATCTCTACGATCATGCTCCGATGATCGAGGCTGCCAAGGCGGCGAACAAGCTACGCTGGCTCAATTCGATATATGCCGGGCTGGACTTCCTGCCGCTGGACCTGCTGGCGCAGCGCGACGTCATCATCACCAACGGCGCGGGAATCAACGCGATCACTATCGCCGAGTATGTGGTGATGGGAATGCTCAACATCGCCAAGGGATACCGCGAGGTCGTCCGCGCGCAGGAACGCCGCGAATGGCTGACCGATTCCCCCGGCAAGCGCGAGCTATATGACAGCAAGGCATTGCTGCTGGGCTATGGCGCGATCGGGAAGTTGATCGAGCAGCGGCTGGCGGCATTCGGCGTCAAAGTCACGGTGGTTCGCAGGACGCCGGGGCCGGACACGCTGGGGCCGGACGAATGGCGCAGCAGGCTGGGCGAGTTCGACTGGGTGATCCTGGCCGTTCCCGCCACCCCCGAAACCGATGCGATGATCGGTGCCGAAGAACTCGCCGCGATGAAATCCGATGCCGTGCTGGTCAATATCGCGCGCGGGGCGGTGGTGGACCAGCCAGCCCTGTTGGAGGCACTGGAGGCCAAATCCATCGGCGGGGCTTTTCTGGACGTGACCACGCCTGAGCCGCTGCCGCAGGATCATCCGCTGTGGTCGCTGGATAACGCGCATATCACGATGCACCTGTCGGGCCGCGCGCAAACGCTGATGTTCCAGCGCAGCGCGGACCGGTTTATCGAGAACCTGGCGCGGTACAGGGCGGGCGAGGAACTTCATCCGCGTCTCGATCCGCAGCGCGGATATTAGCTGGCCTTACCGGTCTGCAAACCTGCAATGGCGCGCATTTGCAGCGCCTAATCGCTAATGCGTGACTCGCATCACATCATTTGATAGGCCTACTCCGCAGATACGAGGCAGGGCGATCCTGACCTCGTTCGGTGGTCGCATAACCGGTTTACATCGCGCGGATCTTTCGCGCGGTTTCAGGGGGAAATGTGATGGCCGAAAAGTCCAAAAAAGCGTCGGATGTATTTATCGATTGTCTCGAGGCCGAAGGCTGCGAGTATATATTCGGCGTTCCGGGTGAGGAAAATCTCGATTTCCTCGACTCGCTGGGCAAGTCGGACAAGATCAAGCTGATCCTCACGCGGCACGAACAGGGCGCGGGCTTCATGGCGGCGACCTATGGCCGCCATACCGGCAAGACCGGCGTATGCGTCGCGACGCTCGGCCCCGGCGCGACCAATTTCGTCACCTCCGCCGCCTATGCCCAATTGGGCGGGATGCCGGTGCTGATGATCACCGGCCAGAAACCGATCAAGAAATCCAAGCAGGGCCGCTTCCAGATTCTCGACGTGGTGTCGATGATGGAACCGATCACGAAATATGCGGTGCAGATCGCGGCGGGCGACAACCTGCCCAGCCGGGTGCGCGAAGCCTATCGCCTAGCAGAGGAGGAAAAGCCCGGCGCCACGCTGATCGAATTGCCCGAAGATATCGCCGAGGAACAGGCGACCGATTTCAAGCCACTGCCGAAAAGCGTGGCCCGCCGCCCGTCGGCCGAACCGAAAGCCGTGCGTCAGGCGGTCAAGACGATCGAGAACGCCAAGGCCCCGGTACTGGTGATCGGCGCGGGCGCGAACCGCAAGCTGTGCGGGCGGATGCTGGAACAGTTTGTCGAAAAAACCGGCATTCCGTTTCTCACCACGCAGATGGGCAAGGGCGTTATCGACGAGCGTCACCCGCTATTCCTGGGCTGTGCGGCGCTGTCGGCAGGCGATTTCGTCCACCGCGCGGTGGAGGATTCCGACTGCATCATCAATGTCGGCCATGATGTGATCGAAAAGCCGCCCTTCTTCATGAAGGACAATGGCGTCCAGGTGATCCATGTCTCAACCAAGACGGCGGAGGTCGATCCGGTCTATTTCCCGCAGACCGAAGTGATCGGCGATATCGCCAATGCTATCTGGCAGATGAAGGACGATATCACGCCCAACCGCAGTTGGGATTTCGACCACATGCTGGCCTATCACAAGGCGGAGTTGGACCATACTGGCGGCCTGGCTGCGGATACACGGTTCCCGATCTTCCCGCCGCATCTGGTCCAGCAGGTGCGCGATTGCATGCCGCATGACGGGATCATCTGCCTCGACAACGGGGTTTACAAGATCTGGTTCGCGCGCGGTTACACCGCCTATCTGCCGAACACGGTGCTGCTCGATAATGCGCTGGCCACGATGGGCGCCGGGCTTCCCTCCGCGATGATGAGCGCGATGCTCTATCCCGACCGCAAGGTCATGGCGATTTGCGGCGATGGCGGGTTCATGATGAACAGCCAGGAGCTGGAAACCGCCGTGCGGCTGAAGCTCAACATGACGGTGCTGATCCTGCGCGACGACGCCTACGGCATGATCCGCTGGAAACAGGCCAATATGGGTTTCGAGGATTTCGGGCTGACTTACGGCAACCCCGATTTCGTTAAATATGTCGAAAGCTATGGCGGCCACGGTCACCGCGTGGAATCCTCCGAGCACCTGACCGAAGTGCTCGCCCATTGCCGCGATACCGATGGGGTTCATCTGATCGATTGTCCGGTCGATTATACGGAAAACGACCAGATCTTGAACATCGACATCAAGGAACTGTCGAAGAAGCTGTGAGCTAGTCCTTCGAGACGGCTCAGGCATTCGCCTTCGCCTCCTCAGGACGAACGGGAGGGGGCGCTAACCTTCTTTTCCGTTCGTCCTGAGGAGCGAGGACGCAGTCCGAGCGTCTCGAAGGACAGGCATCAAGGCGCATCAAATGACGAAACTCAAAGACACTTACCCGCTCTATCTCAACAACAAGGCCGCGCAGCCCAACACCGATCTTGAGGTGACGGACAAGTACACCGGCGAGGTGGCTTTCCGCACCGCTCTGGCCACGCCCGACGTGATAGAGGAGGCCATCGCCGGAACTGTCCGCGCGACCGAGCCGATGGCGAAGCTGGCCAGTTACGAGAAGCAGGATGTGCTTGAACATTGCGTCAAACGTTTCCGCGAACGGTTCGACGAGCTGGCCTATTCGCTCTGCGTCGAGGCGGGCAAGCCGATCAACGATGCGGAGGGCGAGGTCACCCGCCTGATCGACACGTTCAAGATCGCCGCCGAGGAAGCGGTGCGCAATTATGGCGAGGTCCAGCCGCTCGATATCTCCGCGCGGGCCAAGGGCTATATGGGCATGTGGAAGCGCGTGCCGATCGGGCCGTGCAGTTTCATCAGCCCCTTCAATTTTCCGCTTAATCTCGCCGCGCACAAGATCGCGCCCGCCATCGCGATGGGCTGTCCCTTCGTGATGAAGCCCGCCAGCAAGACGCCGCTGGGTGCGATCATCATGGGCGAGGTGCTGGCCGAATGCGACGTGCTGCCCGAAGGCGCTTTCTCGATCCTGCCTGCCAGCCGTGACGGTGCGAACATGTTCACCGAAGATGAGCGGCTGAAACTGCTCAGCTTCACCGGCTCCCCCGGTGTCGGCTGGGATCTGAAGGCCAAGGCGGGCAAGAAGCCGGTAATTCTGGAACTGGGCGGCAATGCGGCGGTGATCGTCGATAAGGATGCCGATCTCGATCATGCGCTGGAGCGGATCATTTTCGGGGCGTTCTACCAGTCCGGCCAAAGCTGCATCGGCGTGCAGCGGATCATCATTCACGAAGATATCTACGACACGTTCAAGGATATGCTGGTGAAGAAAACCGGTTCGCTCGTGGCGGGCGATCCCAAGGACCGGGATACGTTCATCGGTCCGATGATCTCCGACAAGGAGGCCGGACGGCTCAAAGGCTGGATCGACGATGCCGTCGAAGGCGGCGCGAAACTGCTATGCGGGGGCGGCCTGTCGAACGGCAACATGCTGGAAGCGACGCTGCTGGAACATGTCGATTGCAAGGCCGATGCAAATTGGGAAGAGGCGTTCGGCCCGCTCGCCAACCTGTCGAAATTCAGCGATTTCTACGAGGCGCTGGAACAGGTGAACAATTCCAAGTTCGGCTTGCAAGCGGGTATCTTTACCCGCGACCTGCACCAGGTCCTGGACGCATGGGATACGCTCGATGTCGGCGGCGTGGTGGTGAACGATGTCTCATCCTACCGCGTCGACAACATGCCCTATGGCGGGGTGAAGGATTCCGGCCTCGGCCGCGAAGGTATCCGGTTCGCGATGGAAGATATGAGCGAGATCAGGAATCTGGTCATCCGCCGCGAAAGCGCTGGCTGATCGATCCTGATCGTCACCGCCGCACGGGGGGGGCGGGGTGACGATCAGGTCGGAACCGGAGTTCTCAGGCGTCCACCAGCAACAGCACCTCGCAATCCACCAGCATGCGCGGACCCGGCAACATGGTTTGCTCCACCGCCGCTATAGTCGCATCGGCGACCAGCTGGCCGGGAATGGCAAATTCATGATCGGGCAGCGCGGCGATGAAATCTTCTCCCGCTTCCACCGCTTCGCGTCCTTCGAACACCAGTCTTACCGCATCGCGGGTGCCTTCGAAAGTGATGCTGGCCCATGCGCGTTCGGTATGGGCGGCGACGATCGGATGGTCGCCGCCTAGCGCGACCAGCGCATTGCGCAAGTGATCGGCCGGCCCGCGGCGGGCGCGCCTCACGCGCGGCGTAGCCTCAGTCTGCATGAGCGAGCTCCCTCATCGAACCGGATGCCGCATCGAACCCGGCCATGAAGGCACGGATGCGCGCTTCGGTCGGCCCACGCGGTTCGCGGCCCATCCGCAGGTCCAGCACGAAGCGCGGATCATGCGCGGCGAGCCGCCCGAACTTGGTGGCTGGCATTTCGTGACGGCGGAGAAAATTCTCGACGGATCGGATTAACATGGGTGCTCCCTTGGATCTGGCTGTTTGCCTTGGCGACTCGATTCGTTCTCCCTTTGTTCCTATTCAAATCCTAGGGGATTATCCCCTTGCGACAAGTAGGCAATCGTGCTAGATAATGGTCATGCCAAAGATTAAAGCCCCTACACTCCGCCAGTTTCAAGACCGCTTCCCGACAGAAGAGTCCTGTTTAGAGCACCTTAAGCTGACCCGCTTCGGTGAGCGCCATGACTGCGAGAAGTGCGGAAAGGATGCCAAATTCTACCGGATTGCCAAGCGCCGCGCTTATGCCTGCGAGTATTGCGGATCACAGATTTATCCTACGGCTGACACACCGTTCCACCGCACCCGCACAAGCCTGCGCGATTGGTTCCATGTGATGTTTTTATTCACGACTTCGCGTAACGGCGTTGCTGCCAAAGAAGTTGAGCGCCAGATCGGTGTTACCTACAAAACGGCTTGGCGCATGTGCCACGAAATCCGCAAGTATATGGCGATTGTGGACGGCGACACACCGCTTGGCGGCGAGGGCAAGGTTGTCGAAATCGACGAAACTTTCATCGGCGGATATGACAAGGGCGGTTTCGGCGGCAAAGGCAAAACGGTTGTCATGGGAATGCGGGAGCGCGGCGGTGAGATCATCACCCGCGTTGTCGCAGACCGTAAGAGTGCCACCCTGCGCCCTCACATCGCTGGCAACGTCAATCCGCTAACCGAAGTCCACACGGATGAATTGAACGGCTACAAGGTTGTCCCGTTCATTAAGGGCATGAAGCACCGCACGGTGAACCACAGCGCCAAGCAGTACGTTGGCAAGGGTGGTGTGACGGTAAACGGTATCGAGGGCTTTTGGGCGCAGCTAAAGCGCGGAATTAACGGCACTCACATCCATGTTAGTCAGAAGCATCTTTCGAAGTATCTGGGCGAGTTTGAGTTTCGCCACAATCGCCGCTCTGCTCCGCAGTTGATGCTTGCCGAGTTGATGACTTCTTTCGCACGGTAGGGGCTTTGCCCTTCACCATAGCGTCTAGGAGGCGGTCAAAGCGGGCGAAGGGTTTATTACTGTGGCTCATATCCGAAGATCATATCAGCTTCTTCGTCAAAATCCGAATTCGGATTGCAGTCTCTCTCTTCGAGATACTCGTCAAAGGCTTCCGCTAATGACGATTTGCCGTGCTCCTGCGCCATCGGCCAGACGCGAACCAAGTCGCTTGATCTGACCAGTATTCCTAGAAATTGCTTCGGTTCCGCTACTGTGAATTTTCCAGCGGTGCACGCTGCACCACGCGTTTCGTTCGGAAAGGCCCCTTGTGAAAATAACTCGGCAAAAGGCTGAAAAAAAGCGTGCTCCCAAAAAGCTGGTTCGATAGCCACGGAAGTTGCCGCTTCAGCGTCAGCCCAATGCCGCCCGCGTGGGATGCCGCGAAAACGAACATCACCCCGCGCGCCCATTTCTAATACTTCGTTTTCTATCAGTTTTTCGGCTTCAACTGCTCCCATTTTTGGTTGCTTGAATGCCCAAACACTGCGCCGCGTGATGTAGTTCAGCGCCAGCGGGAACGAGAGCCACTCGGGTAACTCGGGCGCGCGCTTGCGTCGCCTCTCTATTAGTTTTTTCCACCAGTGCTGGCCATCGACAGTAATCCCCCACAGCAAAACCAAAACACCAACTGCCATGAGGATAAACCCGGCATACCAAGCAAATGAACCTTCTGGAGCAACTGTCACAGCACCACCTCCCACCAAGCCAACGCCCGCTGTCCAAGTTCCTCTCGCGATTCCGATTGCCATTTGATCTTCATAACATTTCCTAGATTATAGTCGAGAACTACTTGTCGGAAGGGGATAATCCCCAAATCCTACTTGTCTAGGAAAAATCTTTCGTCTAGGAAGGAAAAATGAGGAAGCCGCAGGAAACCGCTGGATCCAATGCGCGAAAGGCGGATGGCCCTGCTGCACCAGAGGCGGATGCGCGCGAACGGCTGCTCGCGCTCAGCCGCGAACGCAAAGCGAGCCTGGCCAGCCTGTCGCAGCTGATCGGCAGAAATGCGTCGTATTTACAGCAATTTATTAGCAAGGGCAGTCCGCGCAAGCTGGAGGAGCGCGACCGCAAGGTGTTGGCGGAGTTTTTCGGCGTGGCCGAACTGGAACTTGGCGCGCCGGAGGATATTTCCGCCGACTCGCCCGCCTTGCCGGCAAAAAGGCGCGACTGGATCGACGTGCCCCGGCTGCCGCTGGGCGCTTCTGCCGGGCCGGGCGCGTTGGGCGAGGCGGAGATACCCTTCGACAGCTTCCGCTTCTCGGCCCGCTGGCTGCGCGAACAGGGGCTGGAGGCCGCCCAACTCTCCGCCATCGCGGTGGAGGGCGATTCGATGGAACCGGTGCTGCGCGATGGCGACGAAATTCTCGTCGACCGCACCCCGCGCGCCTTGCGCGACGGCATCCATGTGGTGCGGCTGGGCGACGCGCTGCTGGTCAAGCGGCTGGACACGGCGCGGCCCGGCCGGATCGTGCTACTCAGCGCAAACGACGCCTATCCGCCAGTGGATGTTGCGGCGGACGAGGTGGAGGTTATCGGACGCGTAGTGTGGAAGGCGGGGCGGTTGTGATGTCTGCTATTGGGGTGGTTTTGCGACTGTCCGCTTTTGACGAACCAAGCACTTGACGTTTATGATAGATATTGAGGTCAAGAGGAGACGGGCAATGTCGAAGATCTTTCGAGGGTATTGGTTTTATTGGCTGCTCGTTCCCTGCCTGATCGCTGCGTGGCAATTGTCGCTGACGCCAGAAGCCCTCGCTGATCCATTGACCTTGGAGCGCGTCTATCTGATTGACAGCGCCTTGCTGCTCCCAATCCTGTATTTTCTTTATCTCCGCTCGCGTGCCACGCTCAAAGCAGCAGTCTTCCGGTCTTTAGCGCTTGGCGCTGCTGCTTTGAGTTATGCGGCGTGGCTGATGCCAGAGGGGACGGGGCAGGTGTTGCCCTCCCTGAGTTGGCTGCGCTGGACGGCATTACCGCTTATTATCGCAATCGAACTTGTCGCGTTCGTTGCGCTCATGCGCTATCTCTATGGATCTGATCCTAAAGGAGAAGAACTCGTAAATCAGGGTATTCCGCCGCTAGTGGTCAAGCTCCTGCTCATGGAAGCCCGTTTCTGGAAGCGTGTGTTCCGTCTGATCACCGGCAAGAGCGACTAGATCATCTCATCCTCATCCTGCTCAGCCGTGGTCAACGCATATTCGGGATTTCCGGCTGAAGACTTCGATGATTATGTGCGGCATCAAGGCGCAAAGTCGACGCGAAATTCTATCGTCTGAACGTCCGCTTCCGGCGAGCCCAGCGTTTGGTCTTATTACCGACTTTGGGTCGTTAGCAGTCGCTCGCATCCCTTGCATTCGCACCTTGCACCCGCCAAATCCCCCGCATGACCGAAACCACCACCCAACCACCGATGCGCGCCGCGATCATGCCGGTAACGCCGCTCCAGCAGAATTGCTCGCTCGTCTGGTGCACCGCTACCATGAAGGGGGCGCTGATCGATCCGGGAGGGGATTTGCCCAAATTAAAGGCCGGCGTGGCGAAGTCAGGGGTGACGCTGGAGAAGATCCTCGTCACTCACGGCCATATCGATCATTGCGGGGAAACCGGCATTCTCGCAAAAGAGCTGGGTATTCCCATCGAGGGGCCGCAAGAGGCCGACCGGTTCTGGATTTCGCGGCTGGACGATGATGGCCGCAAATATGGCATCAACGGGCAGGTGTTCGAGCCCGATCGCTGGCTGGAGGATGGCGACACCGTCACCGTCGGCGACCTGACGTTGGAGGTGATCCACTGCCCCGGCCACACGCCCGGCCATGTCGTGTTCTTCCACCGCCCGAGCAAGTTCGCCATCGTCGGCGATGTGCTGTTCCAGGGAAGTATCGGTCGCACCGATTTTCCGATGGGCAACCACCAGGACTTGCTCGATGCGATCACCCAGAAGCTCTGGCCGCTCGGCAATGACGTGACCTTCATTCCCGGCCACGGCCCGACGAGCACATTCGGGCAGGAACGCAAGACCAACGCCTTCGTGAGCGATGCGGCGCTGGGGTAGCAGGTAGGAACAGCCAAGGGAGCGGGGATGCGCGGTCGCACCCTGCCTGACAAGCGCTGGAACAGCCTCCCAAGCCGCAGGCTGGTTGGATTAGATTACCCCCAGCACAACCAGCACAGCAGCCACCGCCAGCCCCAGCAGGGTCAGCATCGTCACCAACACGCCGATCATGCGCGATTTGGCGGCGGTTTCAGCATCCATTCCAAAGGCGTGCAGTATGCGGGCGATGATAAAGATTGCCGCCACATAGGGCAGCCATACCTGGCCTTTTCCGGCGATCTCTATCGCGGCGATCAGCAGCAGGACGAAAGGGGAGCTTTCCACGAAGTTCAACTGGGCGCGCATTCGGCGGATCAAGGCGGGGTTTCCGCCATCGCCATGCAACACATCCTCGCGGCGGCGGATCTGTCCGACCCGCGCCATCAGCCAGATCGTAAGGACCGCAGCGGCTGCAGCCGTGCACAGTGTAACAGGCAAAATCATGGTCGTTCCCCCTCTATATGGTGGCAGACCGCTACCGGACGAACAGGATGCATGCAACGGAGCTTGCCTTTGGCGCGAATCCCTATATACGCGCCCGCTTCCCGTCATGGCCGGGCCTTCCTCGCTGCGCGCACATTCGCGGCGCACTTGTATGCGGGGGAGCGTTGGCCTAGATCGACCGCAACACACGACTGAATTGTCCAAGGAACAGGTGCCGCAATGGCTGTCCCTAAAAGAAAAGTTTCCCCGCATCGCCGCGGCCTTCGCCGCTCTCACGATGCGCTCAAGCCCATGGCATTCCATGAATGCTCGAATTGCGGGGAGCTCAAGCGCCCGCACAATTTGTGCTCGCATTGCGGGTTCTACAACGGTCGCGAGATCGTCGAGCCTAGCCTTTAAGCATCCCGATTAAACGGAGAACGCCATGAGCCGCCTACGTATCGCTCTCGATGCGATGGGCGGGGATGAAGGCGTGCGCGTCATGATCGATGGCGCCGCCACCGCGCGGCGCAAGCACGATCGTTTCCAGTTCCTGCTGGTGGGCGATCAGACGCGGATCGAAGCCGCGCTGGAAGATCACCCCGGGATGCGCGAGGCATCCGAAATCCTCCATTGCGACGATGTCATCAGCGGCGATGAAAAGCCCAGCCGTGCCATTCGCCGCGCCAAGACCACCAGCATGGGCCTCGCCATCGACGCAGTGAAACGCGGCGAAGCGGGCGCTGCGCTCAGCGCAGGCAATACCGGCGCGCTGATGGCGATGAGCAAGCTGGCGCTGCGCACCATGCCCGGCATCGACCGACCGGCGCTGGCCGCATTGATGCCGACGCTGGAAGAAACCGATGTCATCATGCTCGATCTGGGCGCCAATACCGATGCCGATGCGCGCAATCTGGTCCAATATGCGATCATGGGCGCGGCTTATTCGCGTATTCTTTCGGGCAGCAAGCTTCCCGGCAGAGGGCAACCGCGGGTCCGGCTGCTGAATATCGGGACCGAGGATACCAAGGGCACCGATGCGCTGCGCGATGCTGCGGCAATCCTGCAAGGCGCAACCGGTCTGGAACTGCAATTCGACGGTTTCGTGGAAAGCGACAAGATCAATCGCGGCGAAGTCGATGTGGTGGTGACCGATGGATTTTCCGGCAACATCGCGCTCAAGGCGATCGAGGGAACCGCGCGCTTCGTTACCGATTTGCTGCGCAATGCCTTCACCAGCTCGCTGCGCTCCAAGATCGGCTTCCTCGTCAGCCGCCCGGCAACCGAATTGCTCAAGCATCATCTTGATCCGAACAACCATAATGGCGCGGTTTTCCTCGGGCTGAACGGCGTGGTGGTGAAAAGCCACGGCAGCGCCAATGCCGCCGGGGTGGCCAATGCGGTGGAGGTCGCCGCGCGGCTGCTGGAAGAAGATATCACCAACCGCATCGCCAGCGATCTGGCTGAGCTGGGTGAAGACCGGCTGCGCGAATCGGGCAATGCCGGCGAATCGGTCAAATGATTCGCAGCCAGCTGAGGGGTAGCGGATCCGCCCTGCCGAAACGGGCGGTCAGCAATGCAGAGCTGGCCAAGACCGTCGATACGACCGACGAATGGATTGTCGAGCGGACCGGTATTCGCCAGCGCTATATTGCGGATGATGGGGAAACCACCTCCACTTTGGCCACCGAAGCTGCGCGCCGCGCGCTCGATGCTGCCGGGATGGATGCCGCCGATATCGACCTGATCGTGCTGGCCACGGCAACGCCTGACCATACCTTTCCCGCCAGCGCGACGCAGGTGCAGCAGGCGCTGGGCTGCCGCGGCGGTATCGCCTTCGATGTGGCGGCGGTTTGTTCCGGCTTTCTCTACGCGCTGGGCACAGCCGATTCGATGCTGCGCACCGGCATGGCCAAGCGTGCGCTCGTGATCGGCGCTGAAACGTTTAGCAGGATCCTCGATTGGGAAGACCGCACGACCTGCGTGCTGTTCGGCGATGGCGCGGGCGCAATCGTGCTGGAAGCTGTCGATGTGTCGGATGATGTCGATGCGCCAGGCCTGCTCGCCACGCGTCTGCATGCCGATGGGGAGTACCGCGAATTGCTCTATGTCGATGGCGGCCCCTCGACCACGGGCGAGGTTGGCAAATTGCGTATGCGCGGGCGCGAAGTGTTTCGTCATGCAGTGGTAAACCTGGCCGAGGTTCTTCGTGAAGTCCTTGAAGATACAGGACATTCACCCGAAGATATCGACTGGGTCGTGCCCCATCAGGCCAATGCACGCATCCTCGATGCGACCGCGCGTAAGCTCGGCCTGCCAGCTGAAAAGGTGGTGGTGACGGTGGATCGCCATGCCAATACCTCCGCTGCCTCGGTCCCGCTGGCATTCGATACGGCGGTGAAGGACGGGCGGATCAAGCCTGGCGACCTGGTCATGTTCGAAGCGATGGGCGGTGGATTTACCTGGGGCGCGAGCCTGCTGCGCCTCTAGAAAAACCAGTTTTTTCAATCCTGCGCGTTGCCAAACGTGACAAGTCGCGTTACAATTAGCAATTGTTGTATTGGGTAGGAATGGAGGCGTTGGAAGATGCGTTCGGTGGGCACTCTTACTCGCGCCGATCTGGCCGAGACAATCAATCGTAAAATGGGTTTCAGCCGGGCCGAAGGGCTCGACATGGTGGAATCGATCCTGGCCCATATGTGCCACGCGATGGGCGAAGGGGAGAACGTCAAGATCTCCGGCTTCGGCAGCTTCATCCTGCGCGACAAGAAGGAACGCGTCGGCCGCAACCCCAAGACGGGGGTCGAGGTTCCGATTACGCCGCGCCGCGTGATGACCTTCCGCGCCAGCCAGCTGCTCAAGGACCGGATCGTCAAGGGCGGCTGATATGGCGGGTTCTCCCTTCGACGACGGCAAGGATGCGGGCGCGCTGCGCACCATTGGCGAAGTCGCGAAGGCGCTGCGGATCAAACCGCACGTCCTGCGCTATTGGGAACAGCAATTCAGCGCTCTCGAACCATTGAAACGCAGCGGCGGTCGGCGCTATTACCGCCCGGAAGATGTGAAGCTGGTCGAACGGATCGATCGGCTGGTCAATCACGAAGGTTATACGCTGAAAGGCGCCGCGCAGGCGCTGAAATCGGCTGCGGGCGAAGATGGCGAGGTTGGCAGCGCGCATGCCGGTCCTGCCGAAACGCCGTTGGCTGAACTGCCGGTTTCGGGTGCGGATATACGGGTGCCGGCGGAATTGCTGGCGGGCCTGAAATCCATCCGCGCAGATCTGGCCGCCGCGCTGGACCGCTAGGCCCTATTGCGCCGCAACCAGTTCCTCGGCCACTTCCAGATCTACACTGACCAGGCGGCTGACGCCCTGTTCCACCATCGTCACACCGAACAGGCGGTGCATCCGGCTCATCGTCACCGCATTATGTGTCACGATCAGGTAACGCGTGCTGGTCTCGCGGACCATCTGGTCGAGCAGGTCGCAGAACCGGTCGATATTGGCATCGTCCAGCGGTGCGTCCACCTCGTCCAGCACGCAGATCGGGGCCGGATTGGTCAGGAACAGCGCAAAGATCAACGCGATCGCGGTGAGCGCCTGCTCGCCGCCTGACAGCAGGGTGAGCGATTGCAGGCGTTTGCCTGGAGGCTGCGCAAAAATCTCGAGCCCTGCTTCCAGCGGATCGTCGCTGTCGATCAGCGCCAGATGGGCCTGCCCGCCTTCGAACAGCCGAGTGAACAGACGGCGGAAATGCCGATCGACCTGTTTGAACGCGGCTTTCAGTCGCTCGCGCCCCTCGCGGTTGAGATTGCCGATCGAACCGCGCAAGCGGCTGACTGCCTCGCCCAGCTCGGCCTGTTCGGCTGCGCTGGAGCCGTGTTCGGCTTCGATCCGTTCCAATTCTTCGGTTGCCACCAGATTGACCGGCCCGATGCGTTCGCGGCTGGCAGTCAGGCGGTCCATTTCCTCCGATTCCTGCTGCGCGCCGGCAATCGTCTCCGGATCGAAATCGAACCGGTCGGCCAGCATCGGGGGAGGGCACTGGAATCGCTCACCCGAAAGGCGCGCCATTTCGGAGCGGCGCTGCTCCTCGTTTTCCGCCCGCGCCGCCAGTCCGGCGCGGGCCTCGCGCGCGGTGGAGAGTGCTTCGTTGATCTGCGAAAGCGCGCGGTCCTGGGCGTCGCTGGCCGCCTGTGCCTGCGCCACGGCGGCTTCGGCCTTGGCGAGCTCATCGGTCAACCTTGCGCGCACCGTGTCGCCTCGCTCTATCTCGCGGTGGAGACCTTCGGGCTTGGCCGCGACCACCGCGCGCTCCTCCTCGATTTCGTCCAGCCTGCGCGCCGTTTCGGACAGCCGGTTGGCCGCATCGCCGGAGCGCGCTTCCCAATTTGCCATGTCCGATTTTTGGGCCGCCACCCGTTCGCGCGCCACCGCCAGCGCCTGCGTTTGCGCAGCGAGAGCGGCGCTTGCCGATTGTACCGCGTCGCGTGCCGCCTCGTTCCTGGCCCGGACCGCGTCCAGCCGGGCGCGGCCGGTTTCGGGATCGGGCAGGGTAGCGCGTTTTTCGAGCGCGGCGGCGAGGTCTGCATCGGCCTGAACCCGCCGCTCGGTCAATTCCGTCTCCGCCTCATCGAGTTCGGCGAGCCGACTTGCCATCCGATCACGCGCGGCTTCGGCCTGATCGAGCGTGCGCAGGGCGAGGCGTTCATCGTCCGTCGCTTCGTGCAGGCTACGCTCCGACGAAACCAGATCGCGCTGCAATTCGCCCAGTTGCTCGGCGGCTGATCGTTCGTCGCGCTCGGCCGCGCTGGCATTTTCCTGCAATTCGGGAAGGCGCCCTGCCAGTTCGGCGAAGCGGTTTTCGGCCTCCAGCAGCGCGGCTTCTGCCCCGCCTTCGCCGCGCGCAACGAAACCGTCCCAGCGCCTTAGTGCGCCGCCAGTGGTGACGAGCCATTCGCCGGGCTCGAGCGTGCGGCCATCGTCGGTTTCGGCGACATGGACCAGTGCCAGCCTTGCGGCCAGCTGATCCGGGCAGCTCGTGACATGCTCCGCCAGGCTTTGCGCCACCTGCTTGGGCGGCGCGCGCCCGGTCCAGTATCGTCCGTCTTTTGCCCCGGGGTTGCTCTCGCCTGGTGCGCCCAGAGCCGCCTTTGCATCGCGCCCCAGAACTGCGGCGAGCGCGCGTTCATAGCCTGGCCGGGCGCGGACCTTGTCGAGAGCGAGCGGCAGGCCGTGCCGGGCCGCAGCCTGTTTGGCACGCGCTTCGCGGTCTTTGGAGAGCGCCCTGTACTCGCGCTCCACCCCGGCCAGTTCCGCCCGAGCTGCCGACAGATTGCTGGCAGCCTCGTCGCGTGACGATTGCAGGTCGGCCTTGGCTGTGCGCTTTTGATCGAGCGCCTCGCGCAGGCTGACAACTTTGGCCGAGGCCTTATCAAGCTGCGCCTCCGCCTTGCCGACGGCCTGCTGCGGATCGCCGGCTTCGGACAGCGAGGCGCGCGCTGCCTGCATTCGCCGGGCTTCGGCTTCGATACGCTGGACCCTCCCTTCGGCTTGCTCGATTTCCGCCTGGGCGACACGCCATTCGGCCTCCACTCCGGCGTGATCGGCTGTCGCATTGGCCAGCGCCAGTTCTGCCGCGCGCGCTGCTTGCTCGGCCGATTCGCTGGCGCGGGTAAGGCCGGGTAGCTTGTCTTCGTCCTGCGCCAGCGCGGTGCGACCCGCCTCGAGCTGGAGGGCCAGTTTCTTCAGCGCATCGGCGGCATCGCGGGTCAGCCGGTCGGCCTCTCCGCGATCTTCTTCCAGCCGGGTCTTCTGGCGGTCCAGATCGGCGAGGCGCTGTTCGGCGGCCTCCAGCTTCTCGGTCAGCGCGGCCATTCGGTGGCCGTGCGCGCTGGCATCGTCGCGCCGGTCGGCCAGTTCTTCGCGCGCATCGGCAAGCGATTGTGCCGCTGCGCGCTGGGCCTTCTGCGCTTCGCCCGCCGCCAGCCGGGCCCGCTCGACATCGGCATCGGCATTGCCGGCGGCCTTGCGCGCCTCGTCAGCCGCCGCCGCCGCCTCGCGCCAGCGTGCATAGAGCAGCCGGGCTTCCGCAGACTGGATCTGGCCGGACAATTTGGTGTAGCGTTCCGCCTGCTTCGCCTGCCGCCGCAGCGAGGCCATCTGCGAATCCAGCCCCGCCATCAGGTCTTCCAGGCGCGCCAGATTTGTCTCTGTCTGGCGCAGTTTGCTCTCGGCATCGCGGCGGCGGACGTGGAGCCCGGCGATACCGGCGGCTTCTTCCAGCATCTGCCGCCGCTCGGTCGGCTTGGCAGCGATGACTTGCGCAATCTTGCCTTGGCTGACGAGGGCGGGACTATGCGCCCCGGTCGCCGCATCGGCAAAGGTCAGCGCGACATCCTTGGCCCGCACATCGTTGCCATTTACGCGGTAGGCACTGCCCGCGCCGCGCGCGATGCGGCGGGTAACATCCAGTTCCTCCCCATCGTTGGTTTCGCCCTGCAACACCACTTCGGCGAAATCGCGCGGCGGGCGCTGGGCGGTCCCGGCAAAGATCACGTCCTCCATCCCGCCCGAGCGCATGGATTTGGGCGAGTTTTCGCCCATCACCCAGCGGATCGCCTCCAGCAGGTTGGATTTGCCGCAGCCATTGGGGCCGACGACCCCGGTCAGGCCCGGTTCGATATGTAGTTCGGCAGGTTCGACGAAGCTCTTGAAGCCGCTGAGTTTGAGCTTCCTGATCAGCATTCGCGGTCGAACCTCCCCCTCAAGATGGCCTGGCGTGCGGCCTTACCGCGCGCCAGCCTCCTGCAGCAGGGGTTCCAGCGTTTCCCAGCTTTGCGGGCCGACATTGTTGCCGTTGATCAGGAAAGTCGGTGTCGATTGGACGTTGTTCAGATCGGCCTGTTCACGCGATTGTTCGGCGATGGCGCGGATATTCTCCGCATCGGCGAGGCAGCTTTGCGCCTGGTTACGTGACAGGCCGCGCGCGGCGAACCAGTCGATCAATCCGGCGGCTTCGGCGATGCCGATCATCCGCTGATCTTCCGGCAGGGTCATTGCCTGTTCCGCCATTGCGCCGTTCTGGCCGATGGTCTGGCTGAACTGGTTGAGCGATGCCCAGGCCTGGTCGGCCAGCGGGTGGAAGCGAGCCGGATCGCCGCAGCGGGCCAGCACGGAAATGGTCAGGTCGAGCGGATCGCGGATCAAATTGCGGATTTCAAAGGACACGACGCCGGTGGGGACGTATTCTTCCTCCAGCGCAGCCGCCCCGGTCGCGGCGAAAGAGGCGCAGCCGCCGCAAGTGTGGCTGGCGAATTCCACCAGCTTTATCGGCGCATCGGGGTTGCCGATACGGTAGCCGCCCTCTTCGGTTTTAACCGCTATATCGCCCCATTCCTGGCCTTCGGGCGCTGCGATCGGATTGATCGCTTCGCCGCTGCTCACACCGTCTGCAGTGCCGGCGTCGTCGCAAGCGGCAAGGGCGAGGGTAAGCGGAGCTGCAAGGGAAGCGAGGGCGAGGGTGCGCAATTTGGTCATCGGGTCCGGTTCCTGTGGGTTCGGGTATGAGGGTAATGCAGATGGAGGCCCGCGCAAGGCTTCGCCCATGGCTTTTGAACAGGCATCAAGGGCGATACAGCGCAGTCAGTTGCGGCTCCAGCGTGGCCCAGTCATGCGTGCCGCGCAGCACCTCGCCATCGACGGCGAAGCTGGGGGTGCCCGACAGCTCGTATTTCGCAAGATCGGCGGCGCTGGATTTGGCCAGCGCAAGAGCCTTTGCGTCGTCGGCCAGGCACTGGTCGACCTGTGTGCGCTGGTAACCGCGCCGTTCCATCATCTTGTAGAACCCGAAATCGGCGGCAATGGCGCGGCGGCGCGCGGTGTGCGGGCCAAAATTCCAGCGCTGGCGCTGCGCTGCGGTGGCGCGCCCGGCAATCGGCAACCATTCGTCCTGGCTGCGCATGAAAGCGACGTGGTTCTGGGGAAACTTTCTGGGATCGCCGCAACTGGTCAGCATCGCCGCTGTCAGATCGAGCGGGTCGCGCACGATATTGCGTACCTCGCGCTGCATATGGCCGGGGCCGATAAAGGCGAATTGCAGCGTGCCTTCGCCCTGCTTGGTAAAGCTGGCGCAGTGGTTGCAGGTATAGCTGACGAATTCGGTCAGCGTATGCTTGGCATCGGGATTGCCGATCACATGGCCATTATCGACCTGCCGAACCTCCGCATTCCAATTGGCGGTTGCGGCGATGCCGAATGTGGCTGCCACTGCCAACGCTGCGCCTTTCCAGGCTTTGCCGATTTTCATTGATCGCGATCCTCTTTCGAACCCATGCTGCGAGCGAGCGATTCCAGCACCGTGCGCAGTTCCGGATCGCCGATATCGCGCAAACTGTCCCCCAGTTCCATAGGGATCGGCCTGAGCGATGGCGGCGCCTTGGGGCGCGTTTCAGCAGCCGGCGGCTTAACCTCGCCTTGCCGGATTTTTACCCGCGCAACCGCCTTGTACCCGAAGAAGCGGTTCACCCGGTCCATGATTTCAGGAATCACGTGCTGGATCAGCGGCGCATGGGCGGGAATGACGACTAATTGCAGGATGCCTTCGGACTTCTCGCCCGGCGGAAAGCGGATTGCCTCGGGCGCGCAAACCCTTGCATGGGTTTCGCCGACGATTTCGGGCCAGCGTGTGACCACGCTCGATTGGACGAAGCCGAACCGGCGAAATGCGGTGCGACCGATTTGCGGCATCAGATCCGCAATCGGCTTTGCCGGACCGCCGCGTGGCCGCTCATATTTGCGTACTCTTGGCTTGGCCGCGGTCTTGCGCGCGGCCTTGACCGGCTTATCTGCCCCGCCCCCTGTCGCTTGGCTTTTCGCCGGTTTGTCTGTGTCCCGTTCCATGTTGCCGGGTGCCATGCCATAGCCGCCGGGTGACTGCCAGCGCCCTTCCACAAATCGCCGCTTCGCTGCTCGGCTGGTACGATCACCATGCCCGCAGCCTGCCATGGCGTGCGGCCCACGATGCGCCCCCGCCGGACCCTTACCGCGTGTGGCTGTCAGAGGTGATGTTGCAGCAGACCACGACTGCAGCGGTCGCGCCTTATTTCCGCAAATTCACCGAGCGTTGGCCCGATATAGCGGCGCTCGCCGCCGCGCCGGAGGTGGACGTGATGGCGGCATGGGCGGGGCTGGGATATTATTCGCGGGCGCGCAACCTGGTCGCCTGCGCCCGCGAAGTGGCGGCGCTTGGCGGATTTCCGGAAGAGGAGCGCGCGCTGCGCAAGCTGCCGGGTATCGGCGACTATACCGCCGCAGCCATCGCGGCGATTGCATTCGGACGGCGCGCGGTGGTGGTCGATGCCAATGTCGAGCGGGTGGTGGCGCGGTTGTTCGCCATAGACGAGCCGCTCCCCGCCGCGCGCAAGGCGATCCGCGCGGCCACGGACACCATCACTCCCGAACACAGGGCGGGCGATTTCGCGCAGGCAATGATGGACCTGGGTGCCACGATCTGCACGGCGCGCGATCCGCGCTGCCTGCTATGCCCTTTGGCAAGTGACTGCGCGGCGCGGCGGCAGGGCGATCCGGCGCGCTTGCCGGTAAAGCCTGCGAAGAAGGCAAAGCCGATGCGGCAGGGTAGCGCCTATTGGATCGAACGCGGCGGTTCGGTCTGGCTGGTCCGGCGGCCGGGCACTGGAATGCTGGGCTCAATGCGCGCTTTGCCCGATGATGGCTGGAATGCGCGGGGCGATGGGACAGGCTCCCCGCCTTTTGTTGGCGAGTGGCAACCGGGCGGCACCGTGCGCCATGCCTTCACCCATTTCAGCATCGAATTGTCGGTCCGGATCGTCCGCAATGCGCCGCGAGCACCAGAAGGCGAGGGCGAATGGTGGCCTATCGAATCGCTTGCAGAAGCGGGGCTGCCGACCTTGTTCGCCAAGGCCGCCCGGCTTGCGCTCGCCTAGATAATCCCGCCGCCAAGCGACAGGCGAACGACCGCGATCAGGAACACGATCAGGCAGAAATTGCGCCCGCCATTGGAGGATGACAGCGCCCCGATACCTGCACCAAGCACGGCAATCGGCAGGACCACCCAATTGCCCCAGCCAAGGAACGGGATTGCGGAAGGGATCGCCAGCACCAGAGCGACGATACCGATGAAGATGGATACGAGATTGAGCATGTGTATTATATAGGTAATACGCGGGCGTCTTGCAACCGCCAGAGTGCCGCCAAGGCTTGTTGGCCTTCGCAATTGACCGTTCACGCGCCTTGCCCCAACACGCTTGAACATCAATTGCACAAAGGAACCTACCGCGATGGCGCACCGGAATTTCGATCGTTCGAGTTTGTCTCGCCGGGGCTTGTTGCGCGGGGGTGCGTTTTTGGGGGCCGGGGCCTTCCTGTCCGCGGTTCCCGCAGCTCGCATGGCGCTGGCGCACGATCCGGCGGTTGTCCCGTCCTGGCCGATTGTGCGCGCAATGGTCGAAAATTATGTTGCCGAGGGCAAGGTCGCCAATATGCTCGCGGTGATGGGCTGGGGACAGGGCGAGCCCGAAGTGATCGGCAAAGGCGTGCTGACGCTGGGTAAGCCTGCGCTCGCGGATCGGGACAGTCTGTACCGGATCTATTCCATGACCAAGCCGGTCACCGGCATGGCCACCTCCATCCTGATCGATAGCGGCGATCTGGGCCTCGACCAGCCGCTGCACGAGATTCTGCCGGCCTATCGCAACATGCGCGTGCAGACGGTGTATGACGGATCGATCGAGGATACCGTGGCGGCGGAGCGCGATATTACCATTCGGCACTTGCTGACCCACACCGCCGGGCTGGGTTACGGGGTCATCCAGAAGGGCCCGATCCGCGAAGCCTACGAAGAGCGCGGATTGATCCCCGGGCAGATCAGCCGAATCCCGATCCCCGGTCTCAGCCGGGCGAAGCCGGTGGACAGCCTGGAAGCCTTCGCGGACGGATTGGCAGAAATGCCGTTGGTCTATCAACCGGGCACGAAGTGGAGCTATTCGGTCAGTCTCGACCTGCTCGGGCGAGTGATCGAAGTGGTTTCCGGGCAGAGCTTCGACAGCTTCCTGGCCGAACAAATATTCGCCCCCGCCGGGATGGACAGCACCTGGTTCACCGTACCCGACAGCGAAAAGGACCGGCTGACGACCAATTACGGCGTGCTTGGCGGTAATCTGCTGCCGATCGATATTGCCAGCAATTCGGTCTATCTCGACGAACCGGCCTTCCCCTTTGGCGGGGCAGGGCTGGTTTCCTCGCCCCGCGATTATGATCGGTTCCTGCAGATGGTGGTCGGCTATGGAGCAGTGGACGGTAAGCGGGTGATGAGCGAAAGCGCGGTGGCGCTGGCCACTTCGAACCTGATGCCGAACGGGCTGACGATGGATTTCGGACCGAGTATCTCGGGCGGTTTCGGGGCCGGCGGGGTGGTCGGCCTGGGCGAGTTCGAAGGCACTTACGGCTGGGGCGGTGCGGCTGGCACCGCCGCGTTGGTGGATATGAAACGCGGCCTGCGCGCATCGATGTACACGCAATATATGCCGTCCGAAGCATGGGGCGCGCAGACCGAATTTCGCCAGGCGGTTGCCGCCGATCTGGTCGCGGCGGCGACCGGGATGATCCGGCCCGATGTAGTAAATGCAGTGGCCGCCGGCGACGCGAACTAGCATGAAGCCAATCGCTTTCGCCGGATCGCCGCTGGACCGCGCGGACCATTTGCGCGGCGATGCGGATGCGCTTGCTGGCTTGATGAACTGGCGCGCGCGGCTGCTGCTGCTCGACGGGCTGAACCCCGCCATGGGCGAAGATGGCGGTCTGGCATGGGGCACTTTGGCCGATGCCCCGCAGGATGCAGAGCTGGTGTTTCTCGGCCTGATCGAGGGCAAGGCACATTTCGCCGCCGTGCCGGGGATCGATGCCACCGGGGTCAGTTTCGATCCGCGCGTCTGGCAGATCATGCATTTGCTATCCGCGCCGGACCTGGCCACTTACGGGACTGCCCGCTGCCTGGTGGACTGGCATGCGCGGCACAAATTCTGCGCGCGCTGCGGCCAGCCGACCACGCTGACCAAGGGCGGCTGGCAGCGCAATTGCAACGATTGCGGGGGCGAGCATTTCCCGCGCACCGATCCGGTCACGATCATGCTGGTCGAACATGGCGATTCGCTGCTGCTGGGCCGCCAGCCGCGCTTTCCACCGCGTGCCTTTTCCGCGTTGGCCGGCTTCGTCGAGCCGGGTGAGACTATCGAAGAGGCGGTAGCGCGCGAGGTGCATGAGGAGGCGGGCATTCGTGTGCGGGACGTGACCTATATCGCGACCCAGCCATGGCCGTTTCCCAGCCAGTTGATGATCGGCTGCCATTCCATCGCGCAAGATACCGATATCACGATCGACGAGACCGAGCTGGAAGAAGCGCGCTGGTTCACGCGGGACGAAGTGGCCGAAGCGATGGCGGAAGGCCGTGATGCGCCCAATCCCACGGCGGCATTCGCTGCGCCGCCCCGCGCTGCTATTGCGCATTCCCTGATCAAATGGTGGCTAGAGAAATGACCAAGACCGCAGACACAGTGCAAATCGATATCTGGTCCGATGTGATGTGCCCATGGTGCGCCATCGGCTATGGTCAATTGTCCAGGGCATTGGACGAGCTGGAAGGCGAAATCGCCGCAGACATTCGCTGGCGGCCGTTCGAACTCAATCCGGATATGCCGGCCGAGGGCGAGGAGCAATCCGCCCATCTAACGCGCAAATATCGCCGCTCCGCCGAAGAAACGCAGGGGGTGCGCGACAATATGAAAGACATTGCCCGCCAGGCGGGGGTCAGCCTGGAATATACCGGCGAGGGCGAAGCGCCGCCCGCGATGATGTGGAACACCTTTGCAGCGCACAAGCTGCTCGAATGGGCGTTGGCAGAGCATGGCGCAGAGGCGCAGATGCGGCTCAAGATGGCTCTGCTGGAGGCACATTTTCAGCATCGCCGCCGAATCGGGGAGCGCGACGTGCTGCTCGATATCGTGGCCGAAACCGGGCTCGACCGGCAAGCAGCGGAAACGGCGCTGGACGATCCGGCGCTGGGCGAGCGGGTAAAGGCCGAAGAGCGCAGCGCCTTCGACATGAACATAACCGGCGTACCGGCGATGGTTATTGACGGGAAGTTTCTTATTCCCGGCGCGCAGGCTCCGGAAACCTATGTCAATGCATTACGCCGCGTGGTTTCGCGGCGGTAGAGCCCGGTCAGAGCCGCGGAAGCAGAAATGCCAGCAGCGCTACGAGGACAAGGGTCCCCACGCCATAATAAAGCAACGACCGGCGAGCCCTGCGGCGGCGCTCCAACGTACGATGATCCAAGACTATACCCCTGAAAAACAAGAGCACCGCAGCTATCGGGTTTCCTTCAGCTTGGCAACTAGCGCAGAGCGCCTATAAGACCGCCTCTACCGACATTTTCAATTTCATGATTTGCAAGGGCGCGCGACGTTGAACGCCATTTCGCCAACCTACCATTCGCATATTCGCAGCGATATATTCCCATTTCTGCCGAAAACCGGCGGAAGTCTGCTGGATATTGGCGGCGGTGACGGGGCGACGGCGTCCGCGATCAAGCAGCGCGGGCTGGCGGACAGGGTGGGGGTGGCCGATATGGTCCCGCCCGCATCGCAGGCCGCGCTCGATTTCGATTATCAGGGCGATCTGACCGCGCCGGGCTTCATCGAGAATATCGGTGCGGAGCAAGGCCCGTTCGACATCATCCTGGCTTGCGATATCCTGGAACATTTCGTCGATCCGTGGGCGATCGTGCAGCGGCTGCATGGCCAGTTGAAGCCCGGCGGCGCGCTGGTGGCGAGCATTCCTAATGTTCGGCATTGGACGGTCAGCGCCGGGCTGCTGTTCGGCGATAATTGGGAATATACCGAATCGGGCATTCTGGATCGCACCCATCTGCGGTTTTTCGTGCGCCAAACGGCGTGCGAACTGGCGTCCTCCAGTGGCCTGCAGATAGAGCAGGTCGCTGCATTGCCCAGCGGCAGGCGGATCGATCACGCGATGATGACATTGCCGTTCAAGGGGCTGCATTCGCTCGCCGCCCTTCAATATGCGGTCCGCGCGCGGCGGGTGGATTAAAGCCTGCCGTCCTCGGCCAGATCGAGGAACCGCGTGATGTCGGGAGCCAGCAAGTGCTCTCCGGCCGCGACGATCCGTTCATGGTCCCAATCCCACCATGCGACCGCCAGCAACCGTTCGATAGTGGTCTCGTCGAAGCGTTTGCCCTTCGGCTGGGCAGGCACGCCTCCGACAATGGCATAGGGTTCGACATCGCGCGCCACCAGCGCGCGGTTCATCACCACCGCCCCGTGGCCGATCGTTACGCCCGACAGGATCGTGCAATCGGCTGCCAGCCAGACATCGCTGCCAATGGTGACATCGCCCCGCGTGACCGGGTGTCCGGGTATATGTCGCAAGCGATCCTCCAGCACGGTAAAGGGGTAGGTCGTTACCCAATCCGTCCGGTGGCCCCCGCCCAGATGTACCTTCACCCCCGCTGCGACCGAGCAATAGCTGCCCATCGCAAAGGTCGATCCCTCGCCGTAATCGACGATCTCCAGCTCGCCGTAACTGCCGCTGCCGATGGGATATTGGGGATAGCTATCGGCCAACAGGCGCAGCTTGGGCCGCATCCCGAGCTTGCGCCTTATCCGGTCACTCAATCGCTTCTTTGTCACGCGTCAGCCTTTGCGCGCTAGCGGCAAACGGCGCAACAGGCCGAACGCAAATTCGCGAATGCGCGGCGGGGCGAGCAGCCATGCGGCCAGCATCGAAGCCAGCGCGACGGGCGCAGCGTAGGCCAGCGCGCGCAGCGGGGCGATGGGCGCGGTTTGCGGCAGGATCAGTGCAGCGGCCACCATTGCGGCGAAGGTCAGCGTCAGCATCATGCCATGATCCACCCGCCGCTCCGCCGCGAGGAACAAAGCGAGCGTATCGACGCTGTTGCGCGCCAGATAGACCCATGCCGCACCAGCCAGCCCAAACCCCTCCAGCGCAATCCACAAGGCAGGCAGATAGACCGGCAGCTGCGCCAGCATGATCTTGGTCACCACATCGGGCCGCCCCTGCGCCTGCAGCCGGGCATAGGGAACCTTGGCGAAGATATTGGCCCAGCCGGCGATCGCCAGGATCTGCAGCAGGGGGGCGGAGCGCGCGCCCAGATCCTCGCCCAGCCAGGCCCGCATCAACGGATCCGCCAGGACGATCAGCACGGCGACCGGCGGGGTGGCGATGGCATAGAGCGCGCCGACCGCTTGCCGCGTCAGTTTCCGGCTCTCTTCCTTGTCCAGCACCGCCAGCCGGGGAAACAGCGCATTTGCCAGCGCATCGGCGACCACCGCGATCCGGCGAGTCGCATCGAGCGGGACGGCATAGACGGTCACCGCGACCGCGCCGATGGCTGCGCCGATCAGGAAGCGGTCGGAGAAAACCAGCACCATACCGATCATTCCACCCGCCGTTACCCAGCCGCCATAACGCAACATGCGGACCAGCTCGGCAGCATCCCACCCCCCAATCGCGCCTGCACCGAATTCCTTGCGGCATTCGCGCCACAGCAGCAGCACGGCCAGCAGCCGTGCGGCGAGGGCGGCCAGCACCAGCCAGACGAGCGTTGGCCCGGCGAGCCACGCGACAGCCAGCGGCGCCAGCTGGAACAGGCTGGTATTGGTAATGGTGATGCGGTTGACGATGAAGAATTTCTCCCGCCCCATCAGCGCCCCGCTCAATATTGCCAGCGTCGTCACGATTGGAACGCCGATGGCCATCAGCGGCACCAACGGCATGGCCTCGGCGCGCAGATCGGCATCCAGCTTCATGCCCCTGGAGAACATGAACCACGCGGCCACCGCCATGATTGCCGCGCCGATGGCTCCGATAACCAGGTTGGAGGTCAGTGCGGTGCCCAGCGCACCGCGCCGCTCCTGCGCTGTGCCGTTTTTCAGCGCCGCGACCCTCTGCGTGGCGGCGCGTCCCAGGCCAAGGTCCATCATCCCGAACAAGCCCAGCACCAGCCAGACGATCGCCAGCACACCGTATCGCGCGGCCCCGATCAGATCGATGTAGATCGGGATCGTGACGAGGAACAGCAGCAGCGGAACGGTGAACCCGGCCAGATTATAGGCAGCGTTGCGGCCAATGCTCATGCCGTGCCTGCCATTCCTGCTGCATCCATCAATCCGCGCCGCAGCGCCGCACCGATGGCGGGCCGGGTAAAACGCTGCGCAGCTTCGCTGCCCTGCCATTCGGCCAAGGCCTGCTTCAATCGATCTTCGTCATCATGCAATTCCCGCATGGACCGCGCGATGGCGGCATCGTCGCGCGCATCCACGGGCAGCGCGAACGGGCAATCGGCGAAATAGCCGTCCACTGCAGCTCCCCGGGGAAAGGCGATCGGTAATCCGGCGAACAGCGCTTCGATAAATACCAGCCCGAAACTCTCGCGCCGGGACGGCAGGATGAAGCCGCGCGCTGCATTGAAGCGAGCTGCGATTGCGTCATTGGGGAGCGCCCCTTCGAAGGTCATTCCCTCGGCGCCGTGGCTGTGCGCGGCGGCGACTTCGCCGGTTGTCCCGCCGCCGATGATTGCCAGCTCCGCATCGGTTCCGCCTTCCCTGACTGAGCGTAGGGCGCGGGCCATGGCGGGCAGATTTTTCAGATCCGCATGGCGCAGATGGAAGGCACTGACCAACTGCGCACCACCTGTTTTGGGGGCGATCATGGTGTCGCGCGCCATCGGGCAGGGGAGCAGCGTAGTGCCGCCAGCACGCTTGCCCAGCCGATCTTCCAATGCGCGCAAGGCCCAGGGGGTGAAGGGAAATACGTGGTTGGCCTCATGAAATATCGGGCGCAGAAAACGGTGGAGGTCGGGACGCATCTGCAGAATGCGCTGATCCGTATTGCCCTGGACTGAAAGCGCGTAGGGTACGCCGAGCAGGCTGGCCGCGCGGGCCACGGCGAACCCTTCCACCGTCAGCTTGTGACCCACCAGCAAATCGGGCCGTGGCCCCTTGGCGATCCGTTCTGCCAGCACCTCGCCCAGGCGGACAAGCAACCGGCGGTGATGGATCCCGGCGGGCGGGGCGGTATAGACCAGCGCGTCCAGCGCATCGTTCTCGCTGGCAGCCTCCAGCGACAGGCGCGGCCATGCCCAGCTGGACTTGGGCGGGCTGCGCCGATTGAGCGACAGGACCTTCTGGCGAAAATCGCTTTCCACCAATCCGGCCAGCCGCTGTATCACCGGCGTCTTGTTCGGCTGGACGGTATCGGGATGATCGGCCGTCACATGGATGATGAATGGCCGGCCCGGCTGTGTCATGTCCCCGTCATATCCTCGCGCCTCAGCCGATTTTTCGCAAGGTCGGCTCGGGCAGTCCGTCGCCGCCCGCTGCCCGCGATGCGGCGGCCAGGCTGAGGACCTGCGTGTCGCAACCTGGGGGGACGACCAGCACCTGCGATGCCGCCAGCCTGGTGACCGGTCGCTGGGTCGAGAGGCCGCAGCGATAGCCATAGCGCCACAGGTCGAGCGTCGCCGCGCTGGCCCCTTCTATGCCCAATCGGTAGCGGCCCGGCTCCAGCGCCATCAGCAGCTGTGCCGGGCGCGATGCGGGGATATCGACGCGCGACAGGTGAAAGCCATTGCCATCGGCGGCGGGCAAGGGGGTGTAGCCTTCGAACAGGCGCCATTCATAGGGCGTAGGCAGCTCTTCGGCCTCTGCGCTGGGCCAGCCGGGAATCAGGCGGTCGCTTTGCCAACCGGACATCAGCCGTGCCAGCTGGGCACCTTGCGCGAAGCGTCCATCGATCGCCAACTTGGCCACGACCGGGGCGGCCACGCTGCGCGGCACCGCATTGCCCGCATCGCTGCGGGCACGGAAAATGTCGCGCAGCATGTCGAACGGCATCTGGCCGCCTTGTTCCGCCAGCAGCCCTTCGGCCCAGGGCGCATCTTCGCTCAGCGCCGAAACGATGGCAGTCCGGAAAGCCGGGTTGCCCCCTGCCTCGGCAAAATCGGCTGCGAGCTGTTCGCGCGCCCGCCCGCGCCGGAGCAGCGCCTCCGCACTGGTTGCGGCGGTCTGGTAATCCTGCCGGTCCAGCGCGCGAATATAGGACACGCGGTGAACCAGCTCGCCATGCCACCCCAACGCGCCAGCCGCTCGCAAGATTGCCAGCCCGCGCCCGGTATCGCCTTTGGCATAGGCAGCGTCGGATAGAGCGACTGCTGCTTCACCCGACAAGGGCGCAGCTTCGAATGCATCCACTGCCAATCTGCCCGATCTGGCCGGGGAAAGCGCATTGGCCGAGCCATCGAGGAAGCGGCGGGCGCTGGCAGCCTGGTTGAGCGGGAAATCCGCCGCTGCCGCCACCCGCGCCTTTGCCAGCTGTTCGCCGATGCCGGCGGTCAAGGCGGCTACGGCGAGCGAAATGCTCAGGATCAATCCGGTTGCGCGGCGCACCACTGTCTCCTTGCCGTGGCGATATCGGGAGTGCTCGGCCCGCTCCGCACAAGGCTGCGCTGCAACCCGGCGGGCAGGCCGCGAGCCCTATTCCTTATCGTTGCCGCTGCCATAAGCGTAATAGGAATAGTGATAATCGTAGCTGTAGCCCGCATCGCGGAAGTCGAACTTGGTCATCACGATACCCACGATATTCGCGCCCGTTTCGTTCAGGCGGCGCACTGCGGTGCGTGCCTGGCCGTAATGCGCACGGCCCGCTTCCACGATCAGCACGGTGAAATCGGCCAGGCGCGACAGCATCGGCGCATCCGCCAAGCCCATGACCGGGGCGGAATCGATAATTACCACGTCGTAGGAGGCGCGCAGCTTGTCCAGCAGGTCGCCGACCAGATTGCCGGACAGGATTTGCACGGGATTGGGCGGAATCGGTCCCAGCGTCATGGCGTGCAGCCCTTCGGTTCCGGCAGGCTTGATCGCATCCTCGATCGGAATACGGTTCATCAGCACATCCATCATGCCCGACTTGTTCTTCTCGCCCAGCAGGCGGTGCAGGCTGGGGTTGCGCAAATCGGAATCGATAATCAGCACGCGCCGCCCGATCCGCGCAAAGTCGCGCGCCAGAGCAAGTGCAGTGGTCGATTTACCTTCGGCCGGCTGGCCGGAGGTGACCTGGATCACCTTGTGACGATCGCCGGCCGTCGCATAATCGATCGCGGCACGGATCGAGTAGTATGCCTCGTTGAGATCGCTGTGGGTGTCTTCCATCGAATCCTGGTCGGTATCGTTCACCAGCGGCGTGGTGCCGAGCAGCGGAAGTCCAAGTTTGCGTTCCGCATCCTCGGGCGAATACAGCGTATCGTCGACCGCTTCGCGAACCACCGCAAGGCCGCCGCCCACGATCAGGCCGAGAATTAGCGAGATCAGCAGATTGCGCGGAAAGCTTGGCGAGATGGGCGAAGTCGGCACGGCTGCACGGTCGAGCAGCGTGATATTGTTCGCATCGATGTCCGACGCACTGTCGATTTCGCTCAAACGGCGCTGCAATTCGGCGAGCCGTTCACGCTGGTTTTCCGCATCGCGCGACAGGATGTTCAGCTGCACCCGGCGGTTCTGTTCGGACAGGGTTTCGTCGGCCAGTTCCGTCCGCGCGGAAGCCAGGCGCTGTTCTTGGGCCAGGGCGACTTGATATTCGTTGCGAATTGAATTGCGCAGGGAGGCTGCGGCGCTATCGAGCGCTTGATTGACCGAGGCGACTTGCGCTTCGGCACGTTCGATTTCGGGGTAACCGTCGAGATACCGCTCGCGCAGCTGTTCCAGCTCCGACTGGGCTTGCGCACGCCGGGTCAGCAGCGTCTGGATGGCGGCATTGTTGCGTGCCTCGGGCAGGTCGAGCGGCGATGAACGGCGAGCCGATTCCCAGCGCTGTTCGGCCAGGATACGGTCGGCACGCGCATCGATGTAGTTACGGTTGATCTGGACCAAATTGCCGGTCGTGACCGAAGGAGCTCCGCCGGACCCTTCATCGCCGTCTCCGTTACCGGGCGCATTGCCGGTATCGATCAGGCGGTTGCGGCGAGCGAATTCGACCGCTGCGGTTTCGGTATCGGCCAGCTCGGCCTGCAATTCGGCAACCTGTTCCTGCAGGATTCGCTTGGCATAGCTGTTGGCGTCGAACCGTCCCTGCACGTTCTGCGCCACGAAGGTTTCGGCATAGGCATTGGCGACCCGCGCGGCCTGGCTCGGCTGCGGCGAGGTGAAGCCGATCAGCACGATCCGGTTCTGCGGCTGGATTTCCATATTCACGTTGGATTGAAGCAGCGAGGCGACCTTGTTGCGCCGCGCAGCCGCCCGCTGTTCCGGAGAAAACGATGGGTTCACCGGATCGGCATTCATCGCCGCAAGGAATTCGTCATCGCGGGCAAGGTTCAACCGGTCCGTCACGGCCAATGCCATGCTGCGGCTTTCCACGACCAGTTTCTGGGTATTGAGATAGCGATCGATTTCGAACGTCCCGATCACCGGGCTGACATCCTGGCTGTCGGTGATGCGCAGGCTTTCATTATCGACCTGCACGCTGGCCGAAGAGCCGTAGATGGGCGTCATCAGCAAGGTCACGACCAGACCGATCAGAACGGCGGATACGGTCAGGATTGCCAGCATCCGCCGTTGGCGCCAGGCCATCGCGCGAATTTCCCCAATGCTGATACCGCTCCAGCTCGGCCCCTCATCGGGAGCGATATAGCGGTCGAGGCCGTGGACAGGCTCTCCATTCGGTGCCTTCGCCCCGGCGGTCATGGCGTTATCTTGCATGAGCTAAATTATCCCCGGCTCAAAAACGTGTAAAAATGGCGAATGCCGGCAGCGCGCTCAGCAAATTCTGCCACGCCTGGCTCGCACCGGAGGTGCCGACCATGATCCGGTCTTCCGGCTGCAGCAGCGGATCAACCATGGTGCCGGTGCGCACTGCGTTCAGATCGAAGCGCGCGGCGGTCTGCTGCCCGCCGATTTCGCGAAACACGACCACCTGGTCCAGCTTGGCTATTTCGGTAGGCCCCTTGCCCATCGCGATCGCGCCCAGCAGGGTGGTCCCCGGCTCGAAGGTAAACACGCCGGGTTGATCGACCGCGCCTTCCACCGTGACGATATGCGAGCCAAGCTCGAGCAGATTGACCGTTACGAATGGGTTGCGCAAATAGCGCGAGGCCAGCTGTGCGCGGACATCGTTGGTAATTTCATTCACCGAGCGTCCGGATGCCTGCACCCGTCCGACGATAGGCATCATGAATGCCCCGTCTTCGCCGATGCGCACTCTTTCGATATTCAGCTCTGGCTCGCCCAGTACCGACACGCTTACCACGTCCTTGGCGCGCAGGACGTAATTCTCATCGGCCAGCGAGGGGCTGACAAACGCCCCGGCCGGTGCGCCAATCGGTGCTGTTGGCGCAACAACGCCCGTCTGTACTGGCGGAGTGCCCCCACATGCTGCCAGGGCCGAGCAAAGTGCCAACGCGCCAAGGCGCAGAAAATCATGCTTCAATCTCACGCGCATTTCCGTCCATTCAGCGCAACATCTACGTTGCGGACCATTCCACCGGGCCGGGTCTTAGACAGAGCCCCCCGAGGTTGCAAGGCGACTAGGGGTTAGTGCCGCGTTTCGCGCCATCATTCCAAAGGCCAGTCCGGCAAGAACTGCGATAGTTACGGTGCGCGCCGGATAGTCGACCAGCGAATGCAGCATCACCATCAACAGCATGACCGAACCGAGCCGAGCCAGCAGCGCATCGCGCCCGAGCGGTGCCGTCCATACCGTCCACGTGCCGCGCAGCCACAACCAGGCGAATGCCGCGATAAGCAAGAGCGAGGCGATGCCCCCTTCGATGGCCAGCTCGATATAATCGTTATGGGCATGGTTCACATACAGCATGCCGACCATGTCGAGCGGTTCGAACATTTCGTAAGCCACGCGAAATGTGCCAAAACCTGACCCCGCCGGCATCAGAGCCTGCGCGGCCGCCACGGCCTGCGGCCAGATCTCGAACCGCCGATCGTCGGCCAGCGCCGCGCGCTCGCCGATGGCGCCAAGCTGCCCGTCTCCCAGAAACGGCAGCGCCAGGAACGCCGCCGCTCCCAAGCCGATCAAGCCGAGTGCCGGCCACAGCAATTTGCGCGAGCGGCCCAGCTGCGGGGCGAGCCAGGCCAATGCGGCGGCGGGCAGACCGATCGCCAGCAGCAGCAATCCAGCGCGCGAGGCGGTCAGCAGAACCAGCAAAGCCGCCACTATCGCCGCTGCTGCCAGAACCATGTCGGGCGTGCCCAGCGCTTCCCAGCTCGACGGATCGCGACGCCTCTTGCGGCGCAGTCCGATCCAACCGCCCAGCGCCATCAGCCCCATCAGCGCAAAGGTCGCCTGGTGATTGTGATTGGTGAAGAAGCCGATGGCGAAGAAATTATCCGCCCGGCCATCCTCGAACGGATAGGCCCAGCGCATCCCGGTGATCTGGAGGAAAGCCATCGCCGCCCCGATCGCAAGCGCCGCAACCACGCCGGTCAGGATCGCGCGGATGCGTACTTCGTCCCCGGACCGGATCGCCACGTAAAAGGCGATGGGCGGGATCAGGAACAGCAGGCTGCGCCACGTGGCCTCTATATCGAGAGAAATCGGGCGCCAGATCGGCTCTCCGAAAATGGCCCGGTCCATATCGGCCACCAGCTCGCGCCCGGGCAGGGCGGTCCAGAGCGAGGGCGGCAGCGGCACGAATTGAAGCAGCACGACAAGCGGGACGGCCATGACCTGCCAATCGCTTGCACTAGGACGCCCGAAAGCGGAATGGCGGCTGGCTATCGCTGCGCCAAGCAGCAGCGCTGCAATTGCTTCGGCCGCGCCGCGCGGCAAGGGGTAGGTATTGTTAGCCCCGCCGATTACCAAGATCAGCGCGGTCGCCAGCGTCCATATCCATGGCCGCGCGCGATCTCGCCATCCTACTCCGCGAGCGAAGGATCCGCTGTCCTCGCCTCTGCGGATAACTCGCCGGAGACCGTCATCGAAATCCCGGGCATCCATATCGCGGGGCGATTGGGCGCTTTGAATTGCCTGACCGCTCATCTATTGGCGGGGCCCAGCGTTTTAGAACAACAAACAACGAACTGCCTCATGCCCCTGACACTGGCCGACTGGATCGGCGCTCTTTTGTATATCGTCACGATGCTAGCCGCGATCGGGGCTGCGTGGCTCGATGGCCGGCGCTCCGGCCGTCCTGCAGCCGCAAGGGCGCATTGGCTGGCCATTGCCGCATTGTTCGCCGGAATGGCCGCATGGCGGCTGGGAAGCGGGGAGGAAAGGCTGCAAGCCATATTACGCGGTGAATTAGTCGAAGGCGGGCAATACGCAAGCCGTTATACGCTGCAAGGTCCGCTGATTGCCGTGCTGGTGGTGTTGGCGCTGGCCATCGGGGCATGGGTGATTTGGCGCTGGAGGCACCAGCCATTGTACAGGGCAATATCGGGCGGAGGGGCACTAGGTTTGCTTGCCTTTTCGTTGCTTAGGCTGATGTCCTACCATCCGTTCGACCGGCTGATCTACGCTTCGCTGGGGCCGTTGCGGCTGAACTATCTGATCGAGCTGGCGCTGATCGGCGCGGTGTTCGTCGGCATCTGGGTCATGTGGACCCCGGGCGATGAGCAGAGCCGAACCGAGGGCGAAAAGCGACGAAACGCGCGGCGGCGGCCAAGGTAAGCTTGCCTATCAGATTGCCGCAGAGTTAATCCCGACGTAAGGGCGACAGCGGTAATTGCCGCCGAGGCTATGGCTTCGCGCCGATATTGCGAGGTTTTGGGCATATTTGCATAGAGCCTGCAGCCGCGAATGAACGATAGCGCCACTGGGATCCAGGGGATTGATGGAACACAAGCCGATAGCCTCCCAGCCGACCATGGCAGCGCCGCCGGTCGGTTTACGCAGGCAATTGTCCTATATGCTGGCTGCGCTGGATGCCGCAGTGATGGGCGTAGCCTTTCTGGCAGCGAGCCTGATCTGGCATGGCGCATTTTACCGCACGCCGGAGGCGAGCATCGCCTTGGCGCTGGCCTATTTCGCTTTCGCGCTGAGCAATGGCGCTTACGCAGGCACGATTTACGGCATCGGGCGGCCAGATGGCGTTCGCGAAGTCGTCTGGTCGGCGGTGAGGAGCTTTCTGGCCGCCTTGGCGACCGTCACTTTCATAACCTTCGTGATGAAAGAGCAGACCACCCTTTCGCGCGCCGAAGTGCTGATAGGGGCAGGGCTGTTCCTAGTGATGGTGGTGCTAGCGCGCTGGCGCTGGGCGATCTGGGTCACGCGCAACTGGCCCCACGGTGTGCTGCGCATCGGTTTGGTTCGCGACAATGGCGGGCCGGACGTGGCGGGTGGCTTTGCCGTGGTGGTGGAAGCCGATGGCTGGCTCGATCCCAGCCATGATTCGCCCGAGATGTACGAGCGGCTGGCCGAAGAATTGCACGGCTGCGAGCGGGTGGTTGTCGCCTGCACGCCCGAGCGACGCCAGGCCTGGAGTGCAATGCTGCGCGGGATGGGCATTCGCACGGAACTGCTCGCCCCGGAAATTCGCGGGGCCGGCGTACTCGATATTGCGCGTTTCGGGCCGATGCGCACTCTGGTGATCGATTTCGGCCCGATGAAGTTTTTCGACCGGGTGGCGAAGCGGGTGGTCGATATTGCGATCAGCCTGCCGGCACTGATCCTGCTGGCCCCCGTGATGTTGGTCATCGCCATTGCCATCAAGCTGGATTCGCCGGGTCCGGTATTGTTCAAGCAGCAGCGCCTGGGCCTCGCCAATCGGCGCTTCGAAATGTTGAAATTTCGCTCGATGCGCGTGGATGGCAGCGATTCGGAAGGCGCGCAATCGACCCAGCGCGGCGATCCGCGCGTCACTAAGCTTGGCGATTTCCTGCGCAAGACCAGCCTCGACGAATTGCCGCAGTTGGTAAACGTGCTTGGCGGAAGCATGAGCATTGTCGGCCCGCGCCCCCATGCGCTGGGCAGCCGGGCCGGTGACCAGCTGTTCTGGAATGTCGATAACCGGTATTGGCACCGCCACGCGGTGAAGCCTGGCCTCACCGGGCTGGCGCAAGTGCGCGGCCACCGCGGGGCCACGCACACGACCGGCGATCTGCAGCGGCGGTTGAATTCGGACCTCGAATATGTCCGCGACTGGTCGCTATTCCTCGATCTGTGGATCATCTTCGCGACCATGCGGGTGATGGTGCACAAGAACGCCTATTGAGCTGCAATCTGCCGAGCCCGCTGCGGTTCGCTGGACCCCATCGCCGCTTTGCCATAGCATTGCCCTGATTATGGTTTTGGGGATTTTCGCATGAAATACTGGCTCGCCGCTTTCGCTCTTACCGCTCCGGCAATCGCCTCCGCGCAGGATATGCCCGCTGCTGGGCAATCCGAAGCGGGCCAATCCGAAGCCGCGATGCAATACACCGAATTGCGCGAGGAAATCTGGCAATGGGTGCTCGATAACAATCCCTCGCTGGCCACGTCGATCGGTGACCGGCGCGGCGATGGGAAACTCGGCGATATGTCGCTGGAGGCCTATGACCGCCAGATCGCCGAAACGCGCGACTTTCTTGCCCGGCTAGAGGCGATCGACGAGCGCGCGCTTCCCAGCGATCTGCGCGTCGATCGCGCGATCCAGCTCGCCAGCCTCCGCGACGAGATCGCAGGGTCCGCCTTCGATCAGAACCGCTATGTGATTTTCACCAATCGCGGCGGCTGGTTCTCCGGCTTCGCCTCCGCGCCCTATCGCAGCCCGTTTTTTACCAAGGCGGATTACGAAAGCTATATCGCCCGTCTGGAAGCCTATCCCGAACTCAATCGCCAGGGGATCGATCGCAGCCGCATGGCAGTGGCGCGCAGCCTGACCCAGCCTTGCGAGCCGATGGAAGGGTTTGCCGAGCGGATCGACCGCCAGATTTTCGACAACGCGGAAGATTCGCCGTTCTGGCGGCCATTCGCCGAGCGCCCCGCCTCGATTTCGCAAACCGACTGGGATGCGCTCGTGGCGCGTGGCCGCAGCGCCATCGAAGGGGATGTGATCCCCGCCTATCGCGACTTCGCCGAATTCTATCGCAGCGAGTACGAACCGGCCTGCCGGACCGGCACACCCGGTATCCTCGCCAGCCCCGACGGCGCAGAGTATTACGCCTACCGCGTGCGCAGCTTCACCACGACCGACATGATGCCGGACGAGGTGCATAATCTCGGCCTGTCCGAAGTCGCGCGGATCCGTGCGGAGATGGAGCAGGTTGCGGCCAACGCCGGCTACGACACGCGCGAGGCCTATATCGAACACCTGCGGACCGATCCGCAATATTACATGACCGATGCGGACGAATACGTCGCCTATGCGCAGGCGCTGGCCAAGGAAATAGACGGCTGGATGCCCAAGCTGTTCGGTACGCTGCCGCGCCAGCCTTATACCGTATCGCCGATTCCCGCCGCGCAGGCACCGGGCAACACTACGGCCTATTACGAGCGCGGTTCGCTGGAGACCGGGGCGGCGGGCATCTACCGCATCAACACGACCGAGCTGGACCAGCGCCCGCTATGGGAATTGCCCGCGCTGGGTGTGCATGAAGCGGTGCCGGGCCACCACCACCAGATCGCCTTGCAGCAAGAGCTCGACATCCACCCGTTGCGCGCTAACGGCACGTTCTTCACCGCCTTCGTCGAGGGGTGGGGGCTGTATTCCGAACGGCTCGGGATCGAGATGGGGCTGTACGATACCCCCGCCAAGCAGATGGGCCGGCTGAGCTATGAAATGTGGCGCGCTACCCGGCTGGTGGTCGATACCGGCATCCATTCGAAAGGCTGGAGCAAGGCGAGGGCGGTTGAATTCATGCTCGACAATACCGCGCTGACACCCGGCAACATCGATGCCGAGGTCAACCGCTACATCACTTGGCCGGGACAAGCGCTGGCCTACAAGATCGGCGAGCTGAAGATCCGGGAATTGCGCGGGCGGGCGGAAGATACGCTGGGCGAAGATTTCGACCTGCGCGCGTTCCACGATGCCGTGCTGGAAAACGGCGCAGTGCCGCTCAGCGTGCTGGAAGCGCATATCGATGACTGGATTGCGCAGCAGCAGGGCGGATAGCGGTCAGGCGGGCTGCGCACCCAGCGCATTGAGCACTATCGCGTGGACATTGACGACTGCTTCCAACCGCGCGCCGAGCAAGGCGGTGCCCGAAACCTTGCGCTGGACGAACAGCGTTTCGGCAGGCGGCAGGTGCCAGCTCGCCTTGTCTTGGGCGATGGCCAGGCCCTCGTCGCGCAGCAGCGGCACGAAGCTGCGATCGCCGAAATCGAACGGCGCGTCGCGGCCCATCTCGTTCACGATGATGGCAATCATGCGGTCGATCCGCTCGCCGTGGCGTTCGACTGCCGCCGGATTGACGAACCCCGCGGCAACCGCCTCTTCGCGTACGCGGCTGCCATCCTGCGCCAATCCGGCTTTCAGCAAGCGGCGATAGGCGTCTGCAATATCGGGCGCGACCGCGCGGGTGGCGCCGAAATCCAGCAGCACGATCTTGCCCGCGACTTCGCCCTCGGCAGGGCGTTGGTAGCGAAAATTGGCGAAGTTCGGGTCGGTCTGCATCACGCCGAATTCGAACAATTCGCGCGCCACCAGCGTGATCAGCCGCTCGAACACAATATCGCGCTCGGCCTGCGGTGCGTCGGTCAGCGATTCGATCGGGATGCCTTCGACGTAGTCCATCGCCAGGATACGGTCGCGCGTCAGGCCTTCATCCAATTGCGGCACCACGAAATTCGGATTGTCGGCCAGACGCGCAGCATAGAGCTGCATCTGTTCGCCCTCGCGGCGATAATCGGCTTCCTCGTGGAGTTGTTCCTTGGCCGCCGCCAACAAAGGCGCGATATCGAGTTCCTTGGGCAGCAGCCCCGACACGCGCAGCAGCGCGGCGACATTGTCCACGTCGCTATCGATGCTTTGCGCCACGCCGGGATATTGCACCTTGATCGCCAGCGTCCGGCCATCGGGCGTGAGCGCGCGGTGAACCTGGCCGATGCTGGCAGCTGCGATGGGTTTGGGTTCGAAGCGCCGGAACTGCCTGCGCCAATCCTTGCCCCATTGTTCGGCCAGTACCTTGTCCAGCTGGCGCGAGGGCATGAAGTTGGCGCGGTCGCGCAAGGTGGCAAGGATATCGGCCAGCTCGGGCGGCAATATGTCGCCGGCATCCATGCTGATCATCTGCCCCAGCTTCATCGCCGCGCCGCGCAGATGGGCGAGCCGATCTGCCAATCGTTTGGCATTGCCGGGGGTGAGGATCATCTGGTCGAGCGACACACGCTCGCCATTCGCGATACGGCGAGCGCCCTCGGCCAGCATCCCGCCGGCGACTCCGCCCGCCAGACGCGCAAACCCGCCAACCCGCGACACGCGCCCGGAAGGCACGGCGCTGTGGCGGTCGCGGTCCTGCTGATCGTCAGCCATCTGCGGCTGTCAGCGGATTGCGATTAACGCAGGAAGTTGACGTAAATGCCGTGGATCAGGCCTGGCACGAAAAAGATGATCGTGAGGATCAGGTTGATCCAGAAATCGTTGCTCAGCCCATGCTTCAGCGCCACGCCCAGCGGCGGCAACAGGATGGTGGCGATAAGAATGATGATGGGCATGTTGGTTCGTTCTCCAATTTAGATTTGTCTGGAGAACCGCCCAATCGCCGCTGTGTTCCGTAAACGGTCCACCATGCGGCCGGGAAACCGGCTATTTTGGCGCTCGTTAGGTGGAAAATGGTCGGGAAGAGAGGATTCGAACCTCCGGCCCCCGCCTCCCGAAGACGGTGCTCTACCAGGCTGAGCTACTTCCCGACTCAGTGGCACGGAGCAAAGCTGCACCCATGCGGTAGGGGCGCGCCTATAGGGGCGGGCTGGCGCAGTGGCAAGCGGGATGGTGGCAAGGGCGGAGATTGCTTGTACACCCCCGCCAATGCCCGCCGATTCTCCGCTCCGTGATTCTCGACCTGCCGGTTCCCCTCATCCGGAACAGCAATATCTCGATCTTATGCGCCGCATCTGGACCACGGGGAGCGAGCAGGTCGACCGTACGGGCGTAGGCACGCGGTCGGTGTTCGGCACTATGCTGCGCTTCGATCTGGCGGGCGGGGCCATGCCGCTGATCACGACCAAGCGGGTTTTCTGGAAAACCGCCACGCGCGAAATGCTGTGGTTTCTCACCGGCAACACCAATATTCGCCCACTGGTGCTGCAGGGGGTGAAAATATGGAATGAATGGCCGCACGCCAACTATCTGCGCGAAACCGGCGACGAGATTTCGCTGGAGGAATTCGTCGACCGGATCGCCGACGACCAGGGTTTTGCAGCAAAATGGGGCGATCTGGGACCGATCTATGGCAAGCAATGGGTCGATTGGCCGACTTACGAGGCTGCGCATGATGGCACCTATCGCCGGGGCGAGGGGGTCAACCAGGTTGCGCGGGTCATCGAATCACTGCGCAATAATCCGGGCAGCAGGCGGCATATCATCGAAGGATGGAATGTGGCGCAGCTGGACCAGATGGCGCTGCCGCCATGTCACAAGACCTATCAGTTCCAGGTGCAGGGAAACCGGCTGAACTGCGCGCTTTACCAGCGCAGCTGCGACGTGGCGCTCGGGCTGCCGTTCAACCTGTGGTCGGGCGCGCTGCTGCAGCGGATGATTGCGCAGCAGACCAATTTGGAGCCGGGCGAATTCGTCTGGATGGGCGGCGATACGCATCTCTATCTCAACCACGAACATCTGGTCACCGAGCAGTTGAGCCGGGAACCGCAAGGCCGCCCGACGCTTGATTTGAAGCGGCGTCCCGAAACGATTTTCGATTACGCGATCGAGGATTTCGAAGTTTCCGGTTACACGCCGCAAGGTGCGATCAAGGCGCCCGTCGCAGTTTGATCACAGCAGTTGCGGCGAGTGGTAAGGGCGGGGCGGTTTGCTAGGTTGGAGCCGATGGCTTGACCCGGAACCGAGCTTGAAATAAAATAACGCCGTTACGCAAGATTGCGTCCATGCGGGGGAGAACGCCAGATGGCCGACGGGCCGAGCGACAATAAGCGAAGCGGCGGCGAACGCGGCAACAAGCCTGCGCTGCAACTCCACGTCCCCGAACCGCATTATCGGCCGGGCGACAAGGTCGATTTCAGCCATGTCGAAGTGCCCGAAGCCGGCCGGCAGCCACGCCCGGACGAAGCCTGCGCCGCGCGCGAAACCGAGGGGCTGTGTTACGATCTCGTCCGCGTGCTGGGCGAAGATCACCGCGCACATGGCCCCTGGGATCCTAAACTCGATGCCGATACTTTGCGCACCATGCTGCGCAATTTTGCGCTGACACGCGCCTTCGATGAACGCATGTTTCGCGGACAGCGGCAGGGCAAGACCAGCTTTTACATGAAGTGTACCGGGGAAGAGGCGACCAGTATCGCATCCTCCATGGCGCTCGCCAGCGACGACATGGTGTTCCCCAGTTACCGCCAGCAGGGTATCCTGATCGCGCGCGGCTATCCGCTGGTGGAGATGATCAATCAGATCTACTCCAACCGCGGCGACAAGCTGAAGGGCCGCCAGCTGCCGATCATGTATTCCAGCCGCGAACACAGCTTCTTCTCGATCAGCGGCAACCTCGCCACGCAGACCCCGCAAGCGGTTGGCTGGGCAATGGCATCCGCGATCAAGGGCGACAGCCGCATCGCCGCGACCTGGGTGGGCGAGGGCAGCACGGCGGAGGGAGATTTCCACAGCGCGTGCACCTTTGCCACCGTGTACAATGCACCGGTTATCCTCAACGTTATCAACAACCAGTGGGCAATCAGCAGCTTCAGCGGTTTTGCCGGGGCGGAGCGGACGACTTTTGCCGCGCGGGCGCTGGGTTACGGCCTTGCGGGCCTGCGCGTAGACGGCAACGATCCGCTCGCCTGTTATGCCGCGCAGCAATGGGCCGCCAACCGGGCGCGCGCCAATGCCGGGCCGACGCTGGTGGAATATTTCACCTACCGCGCGGAAGGCCATTCAACATCGGACGATCCCAGCGGCTATCGCAGCGCGCAGGAGCGGGAGGAATGGCCGCTGGGCGATCCTGTCATGCGGCTGAAGAAGCACCTGATGACGCTGGGCGAATGGGACGAGCAGCGCGACGAGGCGATGGACGCCGAATGCGCCGACCAGGTCAAGAAAGCGACCAAGGAAGCCGAAAAGAACGGCATTCTGGGCCACGGCCTGCACCACCCCTTCCGCACCATGTTCGAAGACGTGTTCGAGGAATTGCCCTGGCACCTGAAGGAACAAAGCGAGCAGGCAATCCGCGAACGCGAAACCAAGTTTCCCGAAGGGCTACCCAAACAGTGAGCCAGACCGAAACAAACACCGTTGGCGAAGCGACCATGGAAGAACCGCGCCGCCTCAATATGATCGAGGCGATCAACGATGCGCTCAGCATCAAGCTGGATCAGGACCCTGACGTCATCGTCATGGGCGAAGATGTCGGCTATTTCGGCGGGGTGTTCCGCGCCACTGCGGGCCTGCAGGAAAAATACGGCAAGACCCGCGTGTTCGATACACCCATCTCGGAATGCGGGATTATCGGCGTGGCGGTGGGAATGGGCGCATACGGCTTGCGCCCGGTTCCGGAAATCCAGTTCGCCGATTATATCTATCCCGGCCTCGACCAGCTAATCAGCGAAGCGGCGCGGCTGCGCTATCGCTCGGCCGCAGAATATATCGCCCCGCTGACCGTGCGCAGCCCGTTTGGCGGCGGTATCTTCGGCGGCCAAACCCACAGCCAGAGCCCGGAGGCGATTTTCGCTCACGTATCGGGCCTGAAAACCGTGATCCCGTCCACGCCATATGATGCCAAGGGCCTGCTGATCGCCGCGATCGAAGACAATGATCCGGTGATTTTCTTCGAACCCAAGCGGATCTATAACGGCCCGTTCTCCGGCTATTACGACAAGCCGGTGGAGCCGTGGAAGAAGCATGAAGACAGCGTGGTCCCCGAAGGCCACTATTCCATACCGCTCGGCAAGGCGCGCAAGGTAACCGAGGGCGAGGAGCTGACCGTGCTGGCTTACGGCACGATGGTCCATGTCGCCCGCGCCGTGTGCGAGAAGAAAGGGGTCGATGCCGATATTATCGACCTGCGCACCATCGTCCCGCTCGATATCGAGACGATCGAGGCTTCGGTAAAGAAAACCGGGCGGTGCCTGATCGTCCACGAAGCCACGCGCACCTCCGGTTTCGGCGCGGAACTCAGTGCGCTGGTGACCGAACGCTGCTTCTATCACCTGGAAGCGCCGGTCGAGCGCGTGACCGGCTTCGACACACCCTATCCCCACAGCCTCGAATGGGCCTATTTCCCCGGCCCTGTCCGCATCGGCGAGGCCATCGACAAGATTTTGAGCGAGTAGCGCCATGGCCAGATTTACCTTCAACCTCCCCGATATCGGCGAAGGCATTGCCGAGGCCGAACTGGTCGAATGGCACGTCAAAGTCGGCGATATGGTCGAGGAAGACGACCGGCTGGCCGACGTGATGACCGACAAGGCGACGGTCGATCTGGAAAGCCCTGTATCGGGCAAGGTGCTGGAACTGGCGGGCGAAGCGGGCGACACGATCGCAATCGGCGGGATGCTGGTGGTGATCGAGGTCGACGGCGATGCCGAGATCGAATTGCCGGACGAGGACGCCGAGAACAGTGAAGCTGTCGAACCCGCACCGGCCCCGAAATCGGACGAGGTTGCAGAGCGGATCGAGGTCGAGAACTCCGATGCGAGTGATGCGGACGATGCCCATGCGGCGGACCCCGAGCCGGCCAGCCTTCCCGAAACCACTCCGGCGCCTTCGCCAGCAACGCATGCGAAGGTTCTTGCGTCTCCCGCCGTCCGCAAGCGCGCGAAGGATCTCGGGATCGATCTCATCGAAGTGAAGCCCGCCGAGGATGGCCGCCTGCGCCATGGCGATCTCGACGCGTTCCTGTCCTATTCGGGCGGGTATTCCGCCGCATCGCCAACGCGTTCGGACGAGGAAAAGAAGGTCATCGGAATGCGCCGCCGCATTGCCGAGAATATGGCTGCTTCCAAGCGCAACATCCCGCATTTCACCTATGTGGAAGAGGTCGATGTGACCGACCTCGAAGTGATGCGCGCGCAGCTGAACGAAAACCGCGCCCTTCGACAGGCTCAGGGTAGTCGGCCTAAATTGACCATCCTGCCGCTGCTGATCACCGCGATCTGCAAGACGCTGCCCGATTTCCCGATGATCAACGCCCGCTACGATGACGAGGGCGGAGTGGTTACCCGCCATGGTGCGGTTCACATGGGCATGGCCGCGCAGACCGATGCGGGGCTGATGGTGCCGGTGATTCGCAACGCGCAGTCGCTCAACCTCTACCAGCTCGCCAATGAAATCGGCCGCTTGGCCGAGGCTGCCCGCACCGGCAGCGCCAAGTCGGAAGAGTTGTCCGGCGGCACGCTCACCATCACCTCGCTCGGGCCTTTGGGCGGTGTGGCGACCACCCCGGTCATCAATCGGCCCGAGGTGGCGATTATCGGCCCCAACAAAATCGTCGAGCGTCCGATGTTCGTGCCCGATGGTACCGGCGGCGAACGCATCGAGAAGCGCAAGCTGATGAATATCTCGATCAGTTGCGATCACCGCGTCGTGGATGGATATGATGCCGCCAGCTTTATCCAGCATCTCAAGAAATTGCTCGAAACGCCGGTCCTGATCGTCAGCGGCTAGCGGACCAGCGCGCTATAGGCAATTCGTCCGCGACCCTTGGCAAGGCGGCTGGGCGCGACGTTCCAGCGCAGATGAGTCGCATCTTCGGGCGAAGCGAGCCGAGATGCGATACGCAAAGTGCCCAGCCGGCCCCAGCTGCGTCCGCCATCGGCGGATATCTCCAGCGTATCGTGGCTCGATCGCTGGAAGGCGAGGTGGCGCGGTACTTCGCTGGAAACCAGATAGCCGCGCGCGGTCTGTTGCAGCCCCGGCGATGCGGCATTCCATTCGACCAGCAGAACCACCCGGTCGCCTTTTTGCAAGGTGGAAGCAGGCTCGATTGCGCGCACGGTGCCAGCAGCGCTGCTTTCGGCGCGGTTTTCGATATAGACGGCGCGGCTGATCGATAGCGCCGATTGGGCTGCAAGGGCGCCGGTCAGCAGGCAGCTGACCGAGCCTAGCAGCAACCCCATCCGTCCAAATCCTCGCTTTATTCGCACAGCCAAGCCCCCTGTTCCGACAAGAAAAAGCATTGCCAGCCAGGTGCGAAAATATGGTTAATTCGGCCTTGCGATTGACCCTGTGGGAGCGAGATAAAAATACCCGCTCAAGTCCAGTTGACACCGCCAACGCGCTGGCCTAGTGGCGCTGCTCGCAAGCGGGACCGCACGGTTCCTGGTTAGCGGGTGTAGCTCAGTTGGTTAGAGCGCCGGCCTGTCACGCCGGAGGTCGCGAGTTCAAGTCTCGTCACTCGCGCCATTGCGTTTTTCCTTACCAGAACAGGTTCGAAAACGCATGGCGCGCGGCGCGGTTTAGTCGCGTTACTCGGCTCTATTCGGCCTTGTCCGGCGCGCTCCATTTGCCGGTTTCCATCCAGATCAGGAAACGTCGCAGCGGCAACAGCCAGACTGTGCCGAGCACGATGTAGATGATCGTCTGCAGCGCGACATGCTGGCGCGTGATCCAGTCGGATATGCCTACGAAAAACAGGGCGTAGGCGGTCAGTCCTATAACCAGCGCCAGAATCCCCACCGGAATGCGCCAGGTCGGTTCTTCACGCATTATCGGCTTCCTCGAATGGGCCATAAAGGCGAGTGGGGGTGACGACTGCTGCCAGCGACCGGTCGTGCGGTTCGCTGGGCAATGTCTCGGTCAATTGAACGTCCCACGCCATGCCGATGGCGATCGTCTCGGGATGCTCCGCCAGCCAGCGATCGTAATGTCCGCCACCCTGGCCGAGCCGTTCGCCATCCGCAGTAAACCCGACCAGCGGCACGAACAGCACATCGGGCTTTTCGGTCGGGGCATCGGCAAGCGGCTGCATCATGCCGAAAGCGCCTTGTTCCAGATCGGTTTCGCCGAACGGATCGCTGTGCCGCGCAAATTCCATCGGCGCCTCGCGATTGGAGAACCGGGGGAGGGCGATAGGGTGGCCAGACTCGGAGAAAAACTTGGCGTATCCGGCCGCCGGCGCTTCGTCCGAATTGGCGTGATACAGCCCGATAGTCGCACCTTGCGGGATCAGATCGAGCAGCGGCGCGGGCGGGCGTTTGAACAGCAGCGCCCGGATCGAGTCCGGCTGTGCTGCGGCATGTTCCTTCCGGGCCATGCGGAGCTGTTTGCGAAGGTCTGTTTTGCTGATCACACTGCCCATTATGGGGTGATGTTGCCGGAAGTCGAGGTAGGGCGTGGCACAGCGCAGCCTGGAAGGGCGGATGCCCGGCCGCACCCCAACAAAAAGCGAGACCACCATGGGTCGTTTGCCGGTATAAATCCGCCGACGCCTAAAACGTCAGGTGGGCGCCGTATACATAGGAGCCCCGGGTTCCGATTGCTCGGCCCGTTACTCCCGGCAGGGACAGCTCCCTAGGATTGCTTATAGCCCCGGGGATAGTGATCGGCTCGTACCGGGCAGTCTCGCCAGCAAGGTATTTAGGGTGCCGGGGCCTTGCCCTCAAGCTTATCTGCGCATTCTTCCAACATTCCGGCAAAGCGTTCCAGCGCGGGGGCGAGATCTGGATCGGCGGCGGCGGGCGTGGGAGAGGAGCCAATGGCCGACTTGCGAGCCTTCTCAAGCTCCTCCGCCATCCGATCTTTATCGGCGATGGCGGTTTCGGCGCGCTGCTGTGCCTCGGCCAGCTGGGCCTTCAAATCTTCGCGGGAGGCGGCCTGGGAGTCGGCTTGCGACCGGGCTTCCTGCAACTCATCGGCCAGCAATAGCGCGGCGAATAGCAGGTTCTGCGCTTCCTGCGGGGCGAGGTTGCCGCCCAGCTGGTCCAGCTTGCCATCGATCAGCGCGCCGAGCGAGGCGACCTTGGCTTCCTCTCCCGGGGCGCAGGCGACGGTATATTTCCGCCCGCCGACTGCGAAGGAGACTTCGGTGGGCTTGGCGTTCACCTGTCCAGTTCCCTGATCAATTCGTCCAGCTGTTTCAGAGACTTCGCCACTGTTTCTCGCAATTCCTCGTGATCGACGACCAGCGCGGAGACGGACGGCGGGGCCGGTTTGATCGTGTCGGCGCTATGCGCAATGCGCGCCAACGCGCTTTCGATGCGCTTCACTGCATGTTCGATACGTTCGCCGTCCATAGACTGCAAAATAGCGGGAATCGGCGGGCATGCAAAGGGTTGAGCGGCATTGTTGAAAACTCGCGTGAAGTGGCGCTGGTTTGTTCTCCCGTTCCGATATTCGGCTTAGCTTTGGGGATGCGGGGCGCGCTACGCTTGACCTCGACAAGCGGCTTGGCGATGGGTTCGCGCGCGCCGCGAATCGCCCAGGCTCGCCCGAATTACAGACCTGTTCGAATTACTCAGACCCGAAAGTCTCCACATGACGATTTCCGCCGACCGTTTTGCGCCCATGGCCAACGCCATCCGGGCGCTATCGATGGATGCGGTGCAGGCGGCCAATTCGGGCCATCCGGGAATGCCGATGGGCATGGCCGATGTCGCCACCGTGCTTTGGGGCGAATATCTCAAGCACGATCCCAAGGCGCCCGATTGGGCGGACCGCGACCGCTTCGTGCTCAGCGCGGGCCATGGTTCGATGCTGATTTACAGCCTGCTGCACCTGTCCGGCTATGCCGCGCCGACGATGGCGGATATCCGCAATTTCCGCCAGCTGGGCAGCCCCTGTGCCGGCCACCCCGAAAACTTCCTGCTGGACGGCGTGGAATGTACCACCGGCCCGCTTGGCCAGGGCCTGGCGATGGGTGTCGGCATGGCCATGGCGGAACGGCATTTGAACGGCGTGTTCGGCGGCGATCTGGTGGATCACCGTACCTGGGTAATTGCTGGCGATGGCTGCCTGATGGAAGGCATCAATCACGAGGCGATCGGGCTGGCGGGCAATCTCGGCCTGGGCAAGCTGGTGGTGCTGTGGGACGACAACAACATTACCATCGACGGGGCGACCGACCTTTCGACCTGCGAGGATATTCCCGCCCGCTACCGCGCGACCGGCTGGCACGTGGTCGGCTGCGACGGGCACGATCCGGCATCGATCCGAGCCGCGCTGGACGAGGCGGTTGGCGATGATCGCCCGTCGCTGGTCGCGTGCAAGACCGTGATCGGCAAAGGTGCTCCGACTAAGCAGGGCACTGCCGCCACCCACGGCGCGCCGCTCGGCCCCGAGGAAATCGAAGGCGCCCGCGAACGCCTGGGCTGGTCGCACGAGCCGTTCGATATGCCCGAAGAGATTCTGTCCGACTGGCGCGCAACCGCCGATCGCGGCGCGCAGGCGCATTCGGCGTGGCGGGACCGCCTGGCTTCGGACGATGACCGGCGCGGCAAGTTCGAAAGCCACATGGCAAATGTGGGCGACCTCGCCGGACCGGCACTGGAAGGGCTGATCGCAGGGCTGGCCGCAGAGCCCAAGAAGGTTGCCACTCGCAAGGCCAGCGAAATGGCGCTGGAGCACCTGACCGGCGCGATCCCGCAAATGGTAGGCGGCAGCGCCGATCTGACCGGATCGAACAACACCAAGACGGGCCATACGTCCCCGATGACGGCCGACGATCCTGCGGGGCGCTATGTCTATTACGGCATTCGCGAATTCGGCATGGCGGCGGCGATGAACGGCATGTCGCTGCATGGCGGCGTAGTCCCTTATGGCGGCACCTTCCTGATCTTCAGCGATTATTGCCGCAACGCCATCCGGCTAAGTGCATTGCAGCAGACCGGCGTGGTCTATGTGATGACGCATGACAGCATCGGGCTGGGCGAAGATGGCCCGACCCACCAGCCGGTGGAACAGGTGATGAGCCTGCGCCTGATCCCCAACCTCAACACCTATCGCCCGTGCGACGTGATCGAGACCGCCGAATGCTGGGCGCTGGCGCTGCAAACGCCGGAAACCCCTTCGGTGCTCGCCCTGTCGCGCCAGGGCCTGCCGCAGATGCGCGGCGAGGGGGACGAGAATTGGAGTGCGGCAAGCAACCGGTGTGCACAGGGTGGCTACCGCCTGCGCACGGCCAGTGCAGCGCGCCAAGTGGTGTTGGTTGCCACGGGCAGCGAGGTTCATCTGGCCGCCGAAGTGGCCGAAGCGCTGGAGGCGCAGGGCATCGGCGCAGATGTCGTCTCCATGCCGTGCACCGAATTGTTCGATGCACAGGATGCCGCCTACCGCGCGGATCTGCTGCCTGCCGACGTGCTGAAAGTCTCGGTAGAGGCGGGCTGCACGCTGGGCTGGGAACGCTATGTCGGGATGGACGGGCTGACCATCGGACTGGACCGTTTCGGCGCCAGCGCCCCGGCGGGCGACCTGTTCGCCAAATTCGGTTTTACGGTGGACGCAATCGTCCCTCAAATAACAAGCAAATTGAACGCTTAAGCAGGAGTTTTTCGCATGGCTACCAAGGTTGCAATCAACGGTTTCGGACGTATCGGGCGGCTGGTGGCGCGCGCTCTGCTGGAGCGGGACGACCACGATCTGGAACTGGTCGCGATCAACGATCTGGCGGATGCGGATGCCAACGCGCTGTTGTTCCAGTATGACAGCACGCATGGGCGCTTCCCAGGCACTGTCAGCGTGGATGGCGACACGATCACGGTGAACGGGAAGGGCATCAAGGTTACCTCCGAGCGCGATCCCGGCAATCTTCCGCATGCCGATATGGGCGTGGAGCTGGTGCTGGAATGCACCGGCTTTTTCCAAAGCGACGAAGCCGCGCGGCCGCACATCTCGGCAGGGGCGAAGAAGGTACTGATTTCGGCCCCGGCCAAGGGTGTTTCCAAGACGGTGGTGTTCGGGGTCAACCAGGACAGCCTGACGGCGGAAGACGATATCGTCTCCAACGCCAGCTGCACGACCAACTGTCTGGCCCCGGTTGCCAAGGTGCTGAACGACACCGTGGGCATCGAGCGCGGTTTCATGACCACGATCCACAGCTACACCAACGATCAGCGGATGCTCGACCAGATGCATTCCGATATGCGCCGCGCGCGCGGCGGGGCACAGAACATGATTCCGACCACCACCGGCGCGGCCCGCGCCGTGGGCCTGGTGCTGCCCGAGCTCAACGGCAAGCTGGACGGTTCCAGCGTGCGCGTTCCCACGCCCAACGTCTCGCTGATCGATCTGGTGTTCACGCCGGGCCGCGACACCTCTGCGGAGGAACTCAACGCCGCGCTGAAAGCCGCCGCCGAAGGGCCGATGAAGGGTGTGCTGGACTTCACCGAACAGCCGTTGGTTTCCTCGGACTTCAACCACCATCCCGCCAGCAGCACGGTGGACAGCCTCGAAACTTCGGTAATGGAAGGCAAGCTGGCCCGCGTGGTTTCGTGGTACGATAATGAATGGGGTTTCTCGAACCGCATGATCGACACCGCCGGAGTGATGGCGGGTTTGTGACAACATTCTTCTCCCGCCGGGAGAGGAAAGGGATGGACCAATGCCAAACTTCAAAACCCTCGATGACCTGCCAGAGGATCTGACCGGCCAGGTCGCGTTGGTTCGGGTCGATCTGAACCTGCCGATGAAGGATGGTTCGGCCACCGATGTCACGCGGGTGGAAGCGGCCAGGCCGACCATTCTCGAACTGGCCGACAAGGGCGCCAAGGTGCTGCTGCTGGCCCATTTCGGGCGTCCCGGCGGACAGCGATCCTCGGTATTGTCGACCAGCATGGTCGTAGGCGATGTCGAGGGTGTGCTGGACAAGGAATTGATGTTCATCCCCGAGGTTTCCGGCCCGGTGGTCGAACAATCCATCGGCATCTTGCGCCCCGGCGATATCGGCCTGCTCGACAATGTCCGTTTCTGGCCGGGCGAGGAAGCAAACGATCCCGAATTCGCCGCCGCAATGGCCGAACATGGCGATTTTTACGTCAACGATGCCTTTTCCGCCGCGCACCGCGCCCATGCCAGCACCGAAGGGCTGGCGCGGGTATTGCCCGCCTATGCAGGCCGCGCGATGGAAGCGGAGCTGAAGGCGCTCGATGCGGCGCTGGGCAATCCTGAAACGCCGGTCGCAGCTGTGGTTGGCGGCGCGAAAGTTTCGAGCAAGCTCGACGTGCTGCACAATCTGGTCGGCAAGGTGCAGCATTTGATCATTGGCGGCGGGATGGCCAACACCTTCCTTGCCGCGCGCGGCGTGGATGTGGGCAAGTCGCTGTGCGAGCCTGACCTGACCCATACGGCCAACACAATCCTCGACGAAGCGGACCATGCCGGCTGCACCGTGCACCTGCCTTACGATGTGGTCGTGGCGAAGGAATTTGCCGCCAACCCGGCCAGCTTGCGGACCTGCAACGTTCACGAGGTCGGCGCGGACGAAATGATACTCGATATCGGGCCGCAGGCGACAGAGGCGCTGGCGGATGTGCTGAAAACCTGCCGCACGCTGGTCTGGAACGGCCCGCTCGGCGCGTTCGAAACGCCGCCTTTCGACGAGGCGACGGTGGCGCTGGCGAAGACCGCCGCTGCGCTGACGCAGGATGGCTCGCTGGTTTCGGTCGCGGGCGGCGGGGACACGGTTGCCGCGCTCGCCCATGCCGGGGTCAAGGACGATTTCACCTTCGTCAGCGCAGCAGGCGGCGCGTTCCTCGAATGGATGGAAGGCAAGCAGCTGCCCGGAGTAGCCGCGCTGAAAGCATGATCGAAAACCGCCATTTCTTCGCCACGCCGTTCATCTCCGATACGCTGCAAAGCGAGGCCGGAATCGCGGCATTGCGCGAAGCGGTGGAGGCGGAGCGGGCGCGCGATGCGGCGGGGGTCGACATCTCCAATATTGGCGGCTGGCATTCGAACACCGATATGCTCGATTGGGGCGGCGAAGCGGCGCGGGCGCTTGCGCACAAGGCCATGCAGATGGCCGACAGCGCCACGCTGGACAGCAAGGCGGCTGCGGGCACGGATTTCGCGCAAGGGGACTATGGCTGGCACCCCGAAATGTGGGCCAATGTCAGCACCAGGGGTAATGCCAACCAATATCATTCGCATCCCGGCAGTTTCTGGTCGGCCGTCGCCTATCTGGATGATGGCTATGCAGGCAGCGGCGAAGCGGGGCTGGGCGGAGAGCTGCAATTGCTCGACCCCAGAATGCCGATGATCCGAATGACCGCGCCCGATCTGCGTCTGAAAGGCGCGGACGGACGCGCGATCCACAACGAAATCGCCATCCGCCCGCGTACAGGACTGATCGTGATGTTCCCCAGCTGGCTGCAACATGCCGTGCGGCCGTTCAACGGCGAGGGGACGCGCATCTCCATCGCGATCAATCTGATCGCGGCGAAGACCGTCCCGGCCTAGCGGTAATCCGGGTTTGGCGCATCGAAGCGCAGGCCCTCGTCCCACAAATCGCGGCTGTTGCCATGCGCAGGTAGACCGCCCGCATCCTTCAACATGCGCGCGCTATGCATCAGGTTCCACACCATGAAGGTCGTGTTGCGGCGCGTGAATTCATTGTCGAAGCCTACACGGCTGCCATCGTCCTTCTCGTCGCCATAGCTGGGACCCGGCCCTGCCTCTCCGATCCAGCCGGCATCGGCCTGCGGCGGGATGGTAAAGCCGACATGCTGCATCGAATAAAGGATGCCCATTCCGCAGTGCTTGATCCCGTCCTCGTTCCCGGTGATCAGCGCACCGCCGACCTTCCCGTAAAAGATGTACTGCCCCTTGTCGTTGGTCTGTCCCGAATGGGCGTAGAGCTTCTCGATGATCATCTGGCATACGCTGCTTTTCTCGCCGAGCCAGATCGGCGTGGCGAGAATGACGATATCGGCGGCTTCCACGCGCGGCCAGATATTCGGCCAATCGTCCTTGTCGGCGCCGTGTTCGGTCATGTCGGGATAGACGCCCCAGGCGATATCGTGCTCGGTCGCGCGGATACGGTCCACCGTGACCCCATTTTTCTCCATGATTTCGGCGGCCATGTCGATCAGCGTGTCGGTGTGGCTGTCCTGCCCCGGATATTTCAGCGTGCAATTGATGTAGAGCGCCTTCAAATCGCTGAAATCTGTCGTATTCTCGCTGCAAAGCTGTTCCTGCGTGTCGTCGAGCATGGCCATTATCGTCTCCCTCTTCGGTATCTCTACGTTGTGTGCCCCTGCCTTGTTCCGGCGAAGCTTGCCGCTGTCCCGCGCGCTGGCTAAAGCGCGGACCAATACGAACTCACCTGCGAAGGAATGCCCCCGATGAATACCGCCGAGATGACTGCCAAGATCGCCAAAGGAAACGGATTTATTGCTGCGCTTGACCAGTCGGGCGGCTCCACTCCCAAGGCTTTGCGCGGTTACGGGGTGGAAGACAGCGAGTGGTCGGGCGATGACGAGATGTTCGCCAAGATCCACGAGATGCGCTGCCGGATCGTGAATTCTCCGGCATTCACGGGCGACAAGGTGCTGGGCGCGATCCTGTTCGAAAAAACGATGAATGGCTGCATGGCGGACGGCATGCCGGTCCCTGAAAAGTTGGCGAACAAGGGGATCGTGCCGTTCCTGAAAGTCGATGCCGGTATGCATGAGGAGGCCAACGGCGCGCAGCAGATGAAAGATATGCCGCGGTTGGATGAAATGTGCGCCCGGGCGAAAGAGCTGGGCGTGTTCGGCACCAAAATGCGCAGCGTTATTCACTCGGCGAACGAGCAGGGCGTGGCAGACAATGTGCGCCAGCAAATGGATTTCGGCCTGCGCATCCTCGATAATGGATTGATGCCGATATTGGAGCCGGAAGTTTCGCTCGATAGCGACAGCCGCGGCGAAGCCGAAGCCATGCTGCTGGCAAGCGCGCTGGAGCAGCTGGAACGGCTTGGCTCCGATCAGCAGGTAATGTGGAAACTGACCTTGCCGGTGAAGGCCAATACCTATCAGGCGCTGGTCGATCACCCCAAGGTCCTGCGCGTGGTTGCCTTGTCGGGCGGTTACAGCCGCGCGGATGCAGTGCGCGAGCTGGCAAAGAACAACGGCATGATCGCCAGCTTCAGCCGCGCGCTGCTCGCCGAGCTGAAGGCGCAGATGAACGATGCGGAATTTGACGCAGCGCTCGCCGCCGCAATCGACGAAATCTACGAGGCTTCGCGGGCGGGTTGACGCGGGCGACTGGGCGCCCGGTACGAAATCAGGTTTCGGAGCGCGACTCGCTGGGGCTTGGCCAATAGGAAAAGCCGAACTCGTAATTGGATGCCCGGCTCATTCCGCCGACCGGGGGCGCAACGGGCGTGGCAGATACAAGAGCCAGAATTCCGTCGCCGATTGGCAGGCTCTCACCTAGCGCCAGCTGCGAAGTGAAACGGTCCCCGCCAGCCGTGATAGTGGCGGCGATAACGAGTTTTCCCGCCTGAATACACATGACCCCGGCGGGGCAGCGGCTGTCTTCGACGATTGCGACCGGCTCGATCGACAGGCCATCGCCAAGTTCCAGTATCTCGCCAAGCCTCACGCTGTCCGGCTGCACCGCGTTTTCGCTGGGCATAGCGGCCGGCGGCGGCGCGGGATCGTGCGTCATCGCTGCGACAGGCAGCAGGGGCAGGGCAGCAGACAGGACCACGGACAGCATGGCCGGAAAATTCACCTGACAGGTTGAACCGCCACTGAATGCTTGGAAGCGGCGGCGTGCGCCGCTAACCCCGGCGCATGACATCCTGCCAGCTCTATCTGATCTCCCCGCCCAGCCTCGCAGAAGATTTTGCCGACCGGTTGCGCTGCGCAATCGATGCCGGCGAAGGCGGGGTGGCCGCCTTCCAGTTTCGCGTGAAAGGAGCCGACCAGCACGAGGCTACGCGGCTGGCGGCGCCCTTGCAGGACATCTGCGCTGCCAGCGATGTGGCGTTCATCGTCAATGACAGCGTACCGCTCGCCAAGCGGCTGGGTGCGGACGGTGTTCATCTGGGCCAAAGCGATGGCGATCCGCGCGAAGCGCGCGAGATATTGGGACGCGAGGCACAAATCGGCGTGACCTGTCATGCCAGCCGTCATCTCGCCATGGAAGCGGGCGAGGGGGGAGCGGATTACGTAGCATTCGGCGCGTTTTTCGATTCCACCACCAAGTCGAGCGAGCACTGCCCCGATCTGGAAATCCTGGAATGGTGGAGCGGATTGTTCGAAATTCCCTGCGTTGCGATAGGCGGTATCACCCCGGACAATTGCGCACCTCTGGTCGAGGCTGGGGCCGATTTCCTCGCTGTCTCCGGCGCGGTGTGGAATGCGGATGAGGCCGAGGCGATACGTGCCTTTGCGGCGAAACTGCGCTAGCGTGCTGCCATGAACCTAGTGGACCGCATGCTCACCATCGTCATAACGGCAACATTGACCTCGGCCATCTGGATCGTGGCGGGCGGCAGCCTGATAGAGCTGGCCGATAGCGACAGCCAGCGCGAGACCACCCGCCCGGCAGAGGCCGCGCCCAGTCCGGACGCCGCCGAACTGACCGAAGGCGACGTTGCCGGCACCCCCGAATTGTCGGGCGATGCGCTGGAAGATGCGGTGGCGCAGGAGCAGCAAGCTGCCGAGGAGGCCGTGCTGGATACCGAATCCGCCACCGGTCCGACCAGTGGCGAGACCAGGAATTTGCTGATCCCGGTGCTCAATGTTCGCCCCCGCGACCTGACCGATACTTTCGCCGATTCGCGCAAAGAGGGGGAGCGGATGCATGAAGCGATCGATATCATGGCCCCCGACGGAACCTCGGTGGTGGCGGCGGCGCCCGGCGTGATCGAAAAGCTGTTCGTGTCCAAGGCCGGCGGCAACACGATCTACGTGCGCTCGCAAGACAAGCAGACGATCCATTATTACGCCCATTTGGGCGAATATGCGAAGGGGTTGAAGGAAGGCCAGCGGATCAGGCGGGCCCAGCGGCTCGGCACGGTGGGGTCGAGCGGCAACGCCTCGCGCGAAGCACCGCATCTGCATTTCGCGATTTTACGCACGACCGCCGATGCAGCGTGGTGGGAACCGACCAATGCGGTCAATCCATATCCCCTGCTGACCAACAAGCGCTAACCTCCAACCGGAAGTGAGACCTCAGGCGCGTTTGGCCCAGCGGGTGCAGCGCAGATCGGTCGCGCGCCCCGCCTCGTCCAGCTTGCGCAATGTGCTGCGGCTTTCGCGCAGATAGGCTGCGCCCTTCATCGGTCCGCGCGAGAACACCACACGCTTTCCGGTCAGCAGATAAGTGCCCCAACCGTCCTCGGTGGAATAGGTGCTGGAATCGGCGATCACGAATGTTTCGCCTTCCACCACGCGGCGCGCCGGTCCGGCAGCATCGCCGGGCAGCGAGCAGACGTAAGTGCCGTGCTGCAACGTCCCCAGCGATCCCCCGGGCGAGGCTGCCGCAGGCGAAACCATCGCGGAAAAGGCCAGCGCGGAGCCAGCCGCCGCTGAAAGAACACAGAGAAACGCCGATCGCATCGCGCCATCCTATCACCGGCCCTTCGTATTATCCACTATCCTTGCCGCCTTGCGCGCCAGCGGCTAAGGCGCGGCGCGCAAGGCGGGCGCTCGCCCGCGGCTCTTTCCCATTCTGACGAAAGCACAGCTCACATGAAGATCAGCGGCGTAGATATCCGCCCCGGCAACATCCTGGAATATGAAGGTGGCATCTGGAAAGTCGCCAAGATCCAGCACACTCAGCCGGGCAAGGGCGGGGCCTATATGCAGGTCGAAATGAAAAACCTGCAGGATGGCCGCAAGACCAATGTCCGTTTCCGCAGCGCAGACACGATCGAGAAGGTGCGGCTGGACACCAAGGAATTCCAGTATCTCTATGCCGAGGATGATATGCTCGTCTTCATGGACAAGGAGAATTACGAACAGATCATGCTGCCACGCGACCTGCTGGGCGAAGCGGCCGAATTCCTGACCGACGGGATGGATGTGATGCTGGAACTGTGGGAGGAAAAGCCCATCTCCGTACAGCTTCCCGACACGGTCGAAGCGACAATCGTGGAGGCCGATGCAGTGGTGAAGGGGCAGACAGCCTCGTCCAGCTACAAGCCCGCAGTGCTCGAAAACGGTGTGCGAGTCATGGTCCCGCCGCACATCGGCAGTGGTACGCGCATCGTGGTCGATGTGTATGACCGCACCTATGTCGGCAAAGTAAGCTGAGCGCAGCGCAATGGCACAGATTTCCGGTATCATCCGCGTGATGGAGCGCGCCGCGCGCAAGGCGGGCGGCAGGTTGAGGCGCGATTTCGGGGAGGTCGAGCACCTTCAGGTCAGCCGCAAGGGACCGTCCGATTTCGTATCGAAGGCGGATCAGCGCGCCGAGCGTACCTTGTATGACGAACTTCTCTATGCACGGCCCGACTGGGGTTTCGTGCTGGAAGAAGGCGGCATCATCGAGGGCGCGGAAGGTATGCCGCGCTGGGTAATCGACCCGCTCGACGGAACCAGCAATTTCCTTCACGGCATCCCGCATTTCGCGATCTCCATCGCCGTGCAGGAACCCAAGCTGGACGGATCGGGCTGGGGCGACGTTACCGCAGCGCTGGTCTATCAGCCGATTACCGATGAAAGCTTCTGGGCGGAAAAAACGCGCGGCGCATGGTTGCAGGATGCACGCCTGCGCGTTTCCAGCCGCCAACGTATGGGCGATGCGCTGATCGCTACCGGCATCCCTTTTCAGGGCCATGGCGATTTCGGCGAATGGACCCGAATTTTTGGCGCCATCGCCCCGCAAGTGGCGGGAACCCGCCGCTTTGGCGCAGCATCGCTCGATCTCGCCTGGCTCGCTGCCGGGCGTTACGACGGTTTTTGGGAAAGCGGACTGAACCCTTGGGATACCGCCGCCGGTTGCCTGCTGGTGCGCGAAGCCGGCGGCTTCGTGACCGACTTTCGCGGCCGCTCGCTGCCGATCTGCGACAAGCAGGTGCTCGCCGCGAACCAGGGCCTGCACAGCAAGCTGCACAAGGAATTGGTCGGCGCGCTGAAATAGGTTTGGGGTTGGGTGCGTTTGTTCGTGAGGGTGCCAGGCTTCTGCCGGCATTGCGTTGCGATTAAACCCTCGCTAAGCGCGCATCGCTACCCCGCGAACATAACCCGTCTTGGGCCCCTGTGGTGGAATTGGTAGACGCGCTCGACTCAAAATCGAGTTCCTAACGGAGTGCCGGTTCGACTCCGGCCAGGGGCACCAATATTCGGCTTGGCAGAGGCAATCCGCCTCAGCTCTTTTCGAAAATCAGCACGTGCTGATCGATTCCCGCCGGTGCGAACCCAACCTTGCGATTGTCCAGCATCCGGCAACACGCCCAATCCTGCGGAAAAGGCTTGCCAAGCGGGGCCTTGCATGGGCAATCGGACCTCGTGGAAATGCCCGGCATACCTTCGTACCATGCGATCGCCGCAATGGCGGTGACGATCGCGATGTTCGTTGGCTTTGCGCGCGGCAAGATGAGCCTGGAAATCATCAGCCTGCTGACCATCGCGGTGATCGCGGTGGGGCTGTATTTCTTCCCGTTGGAGGGAACTCGCGAAACCGATGGGCTGGTGCTGGCCTTCGAAGGGTTCGGCCATCCGGCACTGATCACGATCTGCGCGCTGATGATCATGGGGCGCGGCTTGGTGGTCACCGGCGCGCTGGAACCTGCCGCCCGGCTGTTGGAGCAGGTGTTCAAGCAGAATTTGCAGATCGGCCTGCTGGTTTCGCTGCTGATTGCCTTTTTCCTGTCCAGCGTGGTGAACAACACGCCGGTGCTGGTGCTGCTCATCCCGATCTTTGCCGCGCTCGCGCAGCGCGGCGCCTTGCCGACATCCAAGACGTTGATTCCGCTCAACGCCGCCAGCCTGCTGGGCGGGCTGGCCACCACCATCGGCACTTCGACCAACATCCTGGTGGTATCGATCGCGGTTGATCTGGGCATGCCGCGTATGGGGGTGTTTCACTTTACCCCGATCGTGCTGGCCGCATCGCTTGTCGCGCTGCCTTATCTGTGGCTGGTCATGCCCAGATTGCTGGGCGACAACCGGGTAGAGGAGCAATACGGCCCGCGCAATTTCCGCGCGCGGTTGCGGATCGGCAACAAGAGCCAGCTGATCGGGCAGAGGCTGGAAGATCTGCTGCCGAAAATGCCCGATGGGGTGAAATTCCTCGACACCCCGCATGGCGAATTGAAGGCCGGGCAACGCATGGTTGTCAGCGGCACGCATCAGGGCCTCGAAGACGCGATGCGTATTCTCCAGGGCGAGGTTGCGCCCGATTGGGTGCTCAACCGCATCGAGGGCCGTGCGCGCGCGACACGGCAGGATATTTCGGTCGTCGAAATGGCGATTACATCGGACAGCCGTTTGCTCAGCCGTACTTTGCCCACTAGCGGGATCGGCGATCTCTACGGTGTCGCGGTGCTGGGCATTCATCGCCCGACCAAGCTGCTGGGCCAGCAGGCCCGCTATTCCGACGGTGGGGATCTGCGCTTTGCCGAAGGCGACGTGCTGCTGGTGATGGGGCTGCCGGACGATCTTCAGGACTTCGCCCGTGCCGACAGCCTGCTGATGCTGGAAGGCATGCGCGAAGTGCCGCGCCGGTCCAAGGCGTTGCTCGCCGCAACGATCATGGGCATCAGCGTCGGCCTGGCATCGATCGGTATCTTCCCTATCGCCATCGCCGCATTGGGCGGAGCGATCCTGATGTTCCTGACCGGCTGCGTGAAGTTCGACCGGGTGGGAAGGGCGCTGTCGGGGCAAGTTATCGTGCTGGTTGCGGCGAGTATCGCGCTGGGGCGGATCGTGCTGGAATCGGGGGCGGCGGGATGGCTGGGCCAGGTGCTGGCTTACGGGCTGCAATATCTTCCTGCGGCGGGCGTACTGGCGGCGATCATGCTGTTCGTTACCATACTGACCAATTTTGCCAGCAACGCCACCGCCGCCACGGTGGGCACGCCCATCGCCTTTGCCATCGCCACCCAGCTGAACCTGCCGCCGGAACCGCTGATCCTGGCCGTGCTGTTCGGCTGCAATCTGTGTTACGCCACTCCGATCGCCTACCAGACCAACATGCTGATCATGTCGGAAGGATCGTACGAATTTCGCGACTATATCCGCACCGGCGTGCCGCTGGTGGTGCTGATGGTGGTCACGCTATCGATCTTGCTGGTGGTTTTCTACGGGCTATGAGACTTTTCCCAAGAACCGCGCCTGACATAATTCGGCGTTACATTTTTATTAGAAGCACCTGAAGACTGAATGGAGAGAGCGATGCGATTTGGATTTGGTTTGCTGGCAGGAACCGCCGCAATGGCCTTGGCCGCACCAGCACAGGCGAACGAGCTGCGCGATGCATTGAGCGCCGATATGCCCGAGCTGATGGAGCTTTACCGCGATCTGCATGCACATCCCGAACTCAGCTTCGAAGAGGTGCGCACCGCAGCCAAGCTGGCCGGAATGGCGCGCGATCTGGGCTTCGATGTGACCGAGCAGGTCGGCCGCACCGGCGTTGTCGCGGTGATGGAAAACGGCCCCGGCCCGGTGGTGATGATCCGCGCGGATATGGACGGGCTGCCGGTGGTGGAAGATACCGGCTTGCCCTACGCCTCCACCCAGATCGCCACACCCGCCAGCGGCGTGGAAACCGGCGTGATGCACGCTTGCGGGCACGATACGCACATGGCCGCATGGGTCGGCGCGGCGCAGCTGCTGGCGGAGCGCAAGGATGAATGGTCGGGCACGTTGGTGATGATCCTGCAACCGGCGGAAGAGCTGGGCGAAGGCGCTCTGGCGATGCTGGAAGATGGCCTCTACACCCGCTTTCCCAAGCCCGATTATGCGCTGGCATTCCACGATGCGGCGCAATTTCCTGCCGGGATGATCGGCTATTCGCCCGGCTATGCGCTGGCCAATGTCGATAGCGTGGATATCACCGTGAAGGGCGTAGGCGGCCACGGCGCTTACCCGCACACCGCGAAAGACCCGATCGTGATCGGCGCGCAAATCGTGAACCAGTTGCAGACCTTGGTCAGCCGCGAATCCTCGCCCCTCGATCCGGCGGTCGTAACCGTCGGCAGCTTTCATGCCGGCGCCAAGCACAACATCATTTCGGACGAGGCGAAATTACAGCTGACCGTGCGCAGCTACTCCGATGAATCGCGCAAGTTGTTGCTCGACGGCATCGAGCGAATTTCGACGGGTGTGGCGATGGCGGCTGGCGTGCCGGAGGACCGGATGCCGACCGTGACCGTCGCCGATCCCTACACTCCGTCCACCTTCAACACGCCCGATTTCACCGAAAGCGTGATGGCCGGCTTTCGCGAAAGGTTTGGTGACGACCGCGTGATGCAGGTGCCCAGCGTAATGGGCGGCGAGGATTTCGGCCAGTTCCTGCGCGCCGATCCCGACGGGGTGAAATCGCTGATCTTCTGGGTCGGCGGAGTGCCGATGGACCAGTTCGAGCGGGCGCAAGCGGGCGAGGAACAGCTGCCCTCGCTGCATTCGCCCTTCTGGGCACCCGACGCCGAAAAAGTGATCGCGACCGGGGCCGAGGGGCTGGCCAGCGCGGCGCTCGACCTGATGCCGCAATCCGGGGGGTAGCTTACGGTCCTTATTGCCTCGAGGACTTAACAAAAACGGCCGCCGAAACCCCGCGAAGGGTCCCGACGGCCGCATTCTCCTCCCCAGGAGAACGGTGAAGCTTCAGGCTACCGCCTAGCTATCGGAAACGTACGTCCCCAGCCGGTGATGCAGGGCGTTGACCTTGGCCAGTTCCTCGCGGTCATCCGTGGTCTTGGCATGGCTTGCCAGGGCCGTGCGCAAGAGGCGGAAATCGGCGGTCGAGAACAATGCTCTCGCGCGGCCCGGCTCTTTCTTCTGTTCGGTATCGCTCATCGTGTAATCCTCTCCCAGTCGCAGCTCAGGCGGCTGCGAACTGGTTCATAGTATTGTCCTTGCCGCCTGCCTTCAATGCAGCTTCCCCGGCAAAGTTTTCCTTGTGATCGTCGCCAATGTCGGAACCGGCCATGTTCTGGTGCTTCACGCAGGCAATGCCCTGGCGGATTTCCTCGCGTTGGACGGTCTTGACATAGCCCAGCATGGCTTCCTCGCCGAAATAACGCTTGGCGAGATTGTCGGTGCTGAGCGCCGCCGTGTGGTAGGTCGGCAGCGTAATCAAATGGTGGAAGATGCCCGCTCGCTTGGCTGCATCGGCCTGGAAGCTCTGGATGCGAGCATCGGCTTCCACGGCCAGTTCCGTCTCGTCGTAATCCACGCTCATCAACGCGGCGCGGTCGTAAGCAGACAGGTCGCGGCCTTCGGCTTCCCAGGCGTCGAACACCTGCTGGCGGAAGCTCAGCGTCCAGTTGAAGCTGGGCGAGTTGTTGTAGACCAGCTTGGCATTTGGCACGACTTCGCGGATCCGGTCGACCATGCCGGCGATCTGCTCGACATGCGGCTTCTCGGTTTCGATCCACAGCAGGTCGGCACCGTGCTGCAGGCTGGTGATCCCGTCGAGTACACAGCGATCTTCGCCCGTTCCGGCGCGGAACTGGAACAGATTGCTGGGCAGGCGCTTGGGCCGCAGCAGCTTGCCTTCGCGGCTGAGGAACACATCGCCGTTCTTGATGTCGGACGGATCGACCTCTTCGCAATCGAGGTAGCTGTTATACTGGTCGCCCAGGTCGCCTTCTTCCTTGGTGTAGGCGATCTGCTTGGTCAGGCCCGCGCCGAGCGAGTCGGTCCGGGCAACGATGATGCCATTATCGACGCCCAGTTCGAGGAAGGCGTAACGGATTGCGCGGATCTTCTGCAAGAAGTCCTCGTGCGGCACGGTGACCTTGCCATCCTGGTGTCCGCACTGCTTCTCGTCAGAAACCTGGTTCTCGATCTGCAAGGCGCAGGCGCCCGCCTCGATCATTTTCTTGGCGAGCAGATAGGTCGCCTCGGCATTGCCGAAACCGGCATCGATATCGGCGATGATCGGCACGACGTGCGTTTCGTAATTATCGATATCGTTCTGGATGCGCTTGGCTTCGACCTCGTCGCCCTTCTCACGGGCAGCATCCAGATCGGCAAATAGCAGGCCTAGTTCGCGGGCGTCGGCTTGCTTGAGGAAGGTGTAGAGTTCCTCGATCAGCGCGGGAACGCTGGTCTTTTCATGCATGGACTGGTCGGGCAGCGGGCCAAATTCGCTGCGCAGGGCGGCGACCATCCAGCCGGACAAATAGAGGTAACGCTGCTTCGTGCCGCCGAAATGCTTCTTGATCGAAATCATCTTCTGCTGCGCGATGAAGCCGTGCCACGTGCCCAGCGACTGGGTGTATTGCGCCGGGTCCGCATCATAGGCGTCCATATCGGCGCGCATGATGTCGGCGGTGTATTTTGCAATGTCGAGGCCGGTGTTGAAGCGGTTTTGCAACTTCATCCGCGCGGCGGCTTCTGCGTCGATCGCATTCCACGGCGCGCCGTTTTTCTCGATAGTCTTGCCGAGAGTGTCGATGGCGTTCTGGTAGGTCATTATGAATTCTCCAAATCGGGGAGGGAGGCGCGAATCATCGCGTCTGCTGTCCCCACCCTTTTCGGGCACGGCACGGCCGAATGACAGGAAAACTTACAAAATAAACTGTCGGAATGCGGCTATTTCGGCCTATTGGGTTGTCAAGTTGTCAATAACATGACAAAGCTCGCTCATGAGTGAAAACGCCATCTTTGCCGGGCCCGCGCTTCGCCGATTGCGCAAGCGTGAAGGGCTGACCCAGGCCGCAATGGCCGCGCGCCTGGCGATCTCGCCCAGCTATCTCAACCTGATCGAACGCAACCGCCGCCCGCTTTCCGCCCGGGTTATGGTGCAGGTGATCGAGCAATTCGATTTCGATCCGCGTTCGCTGCGCGAAGACGAATCGATTGGCGGGGTGGACGGGCTGGCCCGGCGGCTGGCGGATGAGCGGTTTTCCGATCTCGGCATCGACCGCGACGAAATTGCCGAATTCCTCGGCGCGGCTCCGCAGGCTGCCGCCGCCTTCGCCCGGCTGTTCGATAGCGGTGCCGGGCAGGGCGATGCCCGCGTCGGCCCGCTGGAGGAATCGCGCCGCGAGATAGAGCGCTGGCGCAATCACTTCGCCGATCTGGACCACGCGGCGGAGGGATTGGCCGACGAGCTGCGCCTGTCGCGCAACGATATCGGTGCCGCCCTAACCGAACGGCTGCGCGAGAAGCACCAGCTGGCGCTGCGCATCCTGCCGCAGGATGTGATGCCCGGCACGCTGCGCCGCCTCGATCTGCACGCCCGCCAGTTGCAATTGTCCGAAATGCTCGGCCCGGCCTCGCGCAATTTTCACGTCGCCTTGCAGATTGCCCAGATCGAACAGCGCGAGGCTATCGCCAATCTGGCGGCCGGGGCGCAATTTAACGAGGAGGCCGCGCGCAGCCTGTTCGAGCGGCATTTGGCGGGCTATTTCGCGGCGGCTCTGCTGATGCCTTACTCGCGCTTCATGCGGGCCTGCGAGGCGACCGGTTACGATTTGCCCGTGCTGATGCGGCGGTTCAATGTCGGCTTCGAGCAGCTGGCGCACCGGCTGACGACGCTGCAACGCGTCGGCCAGCGCGGGTTGCCGTTTTTCATGGCCCGGATCGACCGCGCCGGACAGTTTTCCAAGCGGTTCGCGGGGGCGAGCGGCGCGACCCTGCTGGAAAGCGATACAAGTTGCCCGCTATGGGACATCCACCGCGCCTTCGAGCGGCCGGACGAGTTGATCGTCCAGCAGGTTCGGCTGGAGGATGCCGGGGCTGCCCCTGCGGACTGGCTGACGATCAGCTCTGCAGTGGAAGGCGGGGCTGGCGAGGCGCGCTTTGCCATCGCGCTCGGCATCGAGACCCGGCTCGCCGCCGATTTGGCACAGGCTCGCGGGCTGGACCTGTCGGGCAATGCAGCGCAACCGATCGGACTTGGTTGCGCACGCTGTCACCGCGCGGATTGCCGCCAACGCTCGCTCCCCCCACGCGGCGCGGTGCTCGCTTTCGATGCGATCAGCCGCGGGGTCACGCCATTCGCATTCGGCAAGGAGTGAGATGAACGGCCATTAACCGACAAAAGCAAGCGGCGCGGAACCGCGCTGCCGCGATAATCGTTTGGCCGTCATTATAGAGGATTTCTCATGACCGAAGAACGTATTACGAGAACCGAAACGCCCGATGGCGACACCCATACCACCACCACCATCGTGCGCGACAATGAACGGTCCGGCGGCGGCGGCAAGGGCTGGGTGATGCTGGCTTTGCTCGCGGTCGTCGCGATTGCTGCCGTCCTGATCTTCTCGCAGATGAGCGGCGCGGAAGTTGCCAAGGACAATGCGGTTGCCGATGCAGCCGGTGAAGTTCGCGAAGCGGCAGGCCAGGTCGGCGATGCGGCGCAGGATGCCGCAGGCGAGCTGACCGGCGACGAATAAGGCGAAATTAACCGCTACATCCGGCGATGGGCCGGGTTTAGGCGCTGCCTGTAAAGTTTACCGACATTTCATACATCGCGGTTAATCCGGGAGGCCAAGAGGGAGCCACCGAGCCACGACGCGATGTTCCGCCTGTTCAAACATTATATTCCCCACGCAGTGATGCTGCTGTGCCTGCTCGATCTCACATTGCTGTTTGCAGCTGGCGAGATCGGTTGGCAGTTGCGCGCAAATCAGATCGGGATCGATCCCGGCCCGCTGTCGCAGCGCACCTTTCCTATGGCCGGGTTTGCCTTAGTTGTGTGGATCGCGATGCTTTCGGTCGGGGTATACGGGGCGCAGGCGCTGCGATCGATGCAATTTGCCGGGGCGCGGCTGCTGGTCGCAATCAGCCTCGGGATAATCGCCTTGTCGGTGATCGAGTTTTTCGCGCCGGGCGAGACGTTCTGGCGCTCCACCTTGATCTACGCGATGGCCTTGTCGATCCTGTTTCTGATCGCCAACCGGCTGTTGATCGGATCGCTTCTGGGTACGTCCGCTTTCCGTCGGCGAGTGATGGTGCTGGGCGCGGGCAATCGTGCGCAGCGGCTCCAGAAGTTGGGCGAGCGGCCCGAATCCGGTTTCGCCATCGTCAGCTTCATCGGAATGAACGAAGGCGAGCAGGTCGTGCTGGAAGCGATCCCGCGCGGGGCAATCCACGATCTGGGGCGCTTCGTCGATAATTTGGGTGTCAGCGAAGTGGTGCTGGCGCTGGAAGAACGCCGCAATGCGCTGCCGCTTAAAGATCTGCTGCGCATGAAAACCATGGGCGTGCACATCAACGATTTCTCCAGCTTCATGGAGCGCGAGACCGGGCGCGTCGATCTCGACAGCGTGGATCCCAGCTGGCTGATTTTTTCGGACGGGTTTTCCAGCGGGCGGATGGTTTCCAGCGTGGTGAAGCGGATATTCGATATCACCGCCAGCCTGCTGCTGCTGCTGCTTACAGCACCGATCATCCTGCTGTTTGCCATGCTGGTGAAGCTGGACAGCAAGGGACCGGCATTGTTCCGGCAGACCCGCGTGGGACTGTTCGGCCAGGATTTTCAGCTGATCAAGCTGCGTTCCATGCGCACCGATGCGGAAAAGGACGGGGCCAAATGGGCGTCCGAAAACGATCCGCGCGTAACGCGGCTGGGCCGGTTCATCCGCAAGGTTCGGCTCGACGAACTGCCGCAGCTGTGGACCGTACTGAAAGGCCAGATGAGCTTCGTCGGCCCGCGCCCCGAAGTGCCGCAATTCGTCGACGATCTGGATGACAAGCTGAAATATTACGCGGAACGGCACATGGTGAAACCGGGCATCACCGGTTGGGCGCAGATCAATTACCCCTATGGTGCGAGCATCGAGGATTCGCGGCACAAGCTGGAATACGATCTCTATTACGCCAAGAATTACACCCCGTTCCTCGACCTGCTGATCCTGCTGCAAACGTTGCGGGTAATCCTGTGGCCGGAAGGCGCGCGCTGATCATGGGATGGCCAAGCGCCTTCTGGACCGTCACGGGTGCTGCGCTGCACATGGTGGGTGCGGTGGGCTGCCTGCTGGCGCTCGTCTGGCTGTGGCAGCGGGCCGACCGGACACGCCCCGATTTTCGCGCCAGCATGATCGCTCTAGGCCTGACCGCATTGTGGGGTGCGGTGGTCGTAGCATACGGCCCTGCCAGCCACGAAGCGGTGGTGGCGGAAATGGCCCGCAATCTGGGCTGGATCGCGGTGATCTATCGCCTGTTCGCGATGGACGGACGCGATCGCAGCCTCGGCCCGATCCGCCCCGTTATCGGTGCGCTGGCTTTGGTGGAGATGCTCCACGCGGCGCTGCTGCTGGCCGATTTGCGCCTACCCGCTTCGCCCGAATTGAACGCAGCTATATTCCAGACCTACACCCTGTTCCGCATCCTGGTAGCGGTCGGCGCGCTGATGCTGCTGCATAATCTGTGGCTGGGCGCGGGCGCCAGCACGCGGCAGGTACTGCTATGGAGCGGTGCTGCGTTGGCCGGGCTGTGGGCGTTCGACCTAAACCTCTATACCATCGGCTATCTCTCGGGCGAAATGCCGCAGGAACTGGCTGCAATGCGCGGGCTGGTATCTATGTTAATGGCGGTGGCGCTGGCGATTGGCGCGAATACAGCGCAGGCGAAATTGCGGCTGCGCCCTTCGCGCGTGGTCGCCTTTCGCACCTTGTCGCTGTTCATCATCGGGTCCTACCTGATCGCGATGGTGGGCATCGCGCAAGCTTTCACCATGCTGGGCGGCGATTTCGCCCGGCTGGCGCAAACCGGCTTTATCCTGGCGGCCATCGTCGCCGCCTTGCTGTGGCTACCATCGGCAAAATTGCGCGGCTGGGCGCGGGTGACGCTGGCCAAGCACCTGTTCCAGCATCGCTACGATTACCGCGCAGAATGGATGCGCTTTACCCAAACCATCGGCGAAACCGGCGAAGACACGCAGACTTTGCATCAAAGGGTTGTCAAAGTGGTTGCCGACATCACCGAAAGTGCATCCGGCTTCTTGCTGCTGCCAGGCGATAATACCGGCGGCGAGCCGGCTGCGCGCTGGAACTGGGATGGCACGCTGCCCGTCGGCCAACCTGCCATCCCGCCTGAGCTTTCCCGGCTGCTGGAACAGCATAAGTTTATTGTCGATCTGGACGACGTTCGCACGGGGAGCGACCAGCACGGCGAGGGACGGCTGGTGCCGGACTGGCTGGTTACCAATGAACGGGCTTGGGTGATCGTCCCGCTGCTTCATTTCGAACGTTTGATGGGTATCGTCGTGGTGGCGCGCCCGCCGGTTGCGCGGGCGCTCGACTGGGAGGATTTCGACCTGCTACGCATCGTCGGCCAACAGCTGGCCAGCTATCTGGCGGAGCAGGCGGGCGAACAGGCGTTGATGGAAGCGGCGCGGTTCGATGAATTCAACCGCCGGATCGCCTTCGTCATCCATGATATAAAGAATCTCGCCAGCCAGCTTTCGCTGCTGGCCGGCAATGCCGAACGTCATGCAGAGAAGCCCGAGTTTCGCGCCGATATGCTTGTTACCCTGCGCAACAGCGCCGACAAGCTGAACGCGCTGCTGTCCCGGCTGGCGCGGTACAACGCCAATCCGGCAGAGCGGCGCGAGGCCACCGATCTGCGCGACATCGGACAGCGCGTAATCGCCCGGTTCCAGAGCGCACACCGGATCGATCTGATCCGTTTCGACAGATGCGAGGTTTTGGCCGACCCTGAAGCGCTGGAACAATCGCTGGTCCATCTGGTCCAGAACGCGGTCGATGCGAGCGACGAATCCTCCCCCATCGCGCTGGAAATCTCCAGCGACGGTTTGCGAGGGATGGTCCAGGTGGTCGATTCCGGGTCCGGGATGAGCGCGCAATTTATTCGCGAAGACCTGTTTCGGCCATTTGTATCGACTCGCAATGGCGGCTTCGGCGTGGGCGCATTCGAAGCGCGCGAATTGATCCGGGCGATGGGCGGACAGCTCGATGTGGATTCGCGCCCCGGACTGGGCACGCGGTTCACGGTTACCCTGCCGATGGTCGATGCCGCGCAGCTGATCGCCGCATCGCAAAACCCAGACAAACAAGAGGTCGCATAGTGTCGCAATCGAAACCCGAAGCCTTGCCCAAGCTGCTGATCGTGGAAGACGATCCCGGTCTTCAGGCGCAGCTTAAATGGGCTTACGAAGATTTCGAGGTGATCATCGCCGGGGACCGCGAAAGCGCGCTGACTGCTTTGCGCAGCGAGGAGCCCGCAGTGGTCACGCTGGACCTCGGCCTGCCGCCCGACCCCGACGGGGTGAGCGAGGGTTTCGCCGTGCTCGATGCGATCATGGAGTTGAAACCGGACACCAAGGTAATCGTGGCCACCGGTCACGAGGCCCGCGAAAGCGCGCTGACCGCGATCGAGCGCGGGGCGTATGATTTCTACCGCAAGCCGATCGATATCGAGGCGCTGGGGCTGATCGTCCACCGCGCCTTCGGCCTCCACCGGATCGAGGCGGAGAACCGCCGATTGGCAGCGCAGGCAGGCGACGATCGCAAGGTGTTGGGCAAGCTGATCACCAACGCCCCCGAAATGGTCAAGGTCGCGCGCACGATCGAGCGGGTGGCGCGCACCAATGCCTCGGTCATGTTGCTGGGCGCGAGCGGTACGGGCAAGGAATTGCTAGCCCGAGGCCTGCACGATGCCAGCGAGCGCAAGGACGGCGCGTTCGTCGCGATCAACTGCGCGGCGATTCCGGAAAACCTGCTGGAAAGCGAGCTGTTCGGCCATGAAAAGGGCGCTTTCACCGGCGCGGTGAAGACCACCGAGGGCAAGATCGAGCTCGCCCAAGGCGGCACTCTGTTCCTGGACGAGGTGGGCGACATCCCGCTGCCCTTGCAGGTCAAGTTGCTGCGGTTCCTGCAGGAACGCACGATCGAGCGGATCGGCGGGCGCAAGCCCATCGCGGTCGATACGCGGATCGTCTGCGCCACTCATCAGGATGTCGAGGCCATGGCGGGCGAGGGCACGTTCCGCGAGGATCTGTTCTACCGCCTGGCCGAAATCGTCATCAAGATACCCACTCTGGCAGAGCGGGCGGGCGATCCTGCCTTGCTGGCAAAATATTTCCTCGGCCGTTTCGCGCGCGAGATGAACCCGCAGGTCAAGGGCTTTGCCCCCGACGCGCTGGCCGCGATCGATATGCATGAATGGCCGGGCAATGTTCGCGAGCTGGAGAACCGGGTCAAGCGCGCCGTGATCATGGCGGACGCCCGCCTGATAAGTGCCGAAGACCTCGACCTGCAAAATGGCGAGGACGAGGATGCCAGCGCGCTCAACCTGAAATCGGCACGCGAGGAATCGGATCGCAAGCTGATCCGCCATGCGCTGGCGCGCAGCGAAGGCAATATTTCGGGAACCGCGCGGATGCTCGGGATCAGCCGCCCGACGCTTTACGACCTGCTCAAGCAGTATGATTTGCAGGCTTAGCCTTACCGCCCTGCTGACGCTGATCCTGGCGGCATGTAGCGCCGAGGTGGATGAGCTGCCGCCGCTGGAACAGGCGCATGCCGCATTGCAGCGGGGCGATGGATATTCTGCAGAAGTGCGCCTGCGCGAAATGCTGGATACCGGCACGCCGCCGGCCGAGCTGGCAGCCTATCTGGGCAAGGCTGAGCTGCAGCAAGGCAATTTTCCCGAGGCACGCCAATGGTTGCAATCCGGCGACTTCAGCGAGGCGACGCGCGGACTGGGCTTCCACACGCTGGGCCGGGTGGAAATGGCCGATGGTAATTTGCCCGCAGCCGGGCTGGCCTTCGACCGAGCGTACGAGTTCATCCCCGACGATCCCGGCCTGTGGGTGGATATCGGGCGGCTGCGTTATCGCGGCGGTGCACAGACGCAGGCGATCGAGGCCAGTATCCGCGCTGCCGAATTGGGGCCGCAGCATCCGCGTGCATTGCAATTCCGCGCCCAGCTGGTGCGCGATTCGCGCGGGCTGCGCGAAGCGCTGGAGTGGTTCGAGCGCGCTGTCGCTGCCACTCCGGACGATCCGGAACTGCTCGCCGATTACGCCGCCACGCTGGGCGAGCTGGGCCGCGCCCGCGAGATGCTGGAGATCGTCCGCCGGATCGCGGTAATCGACCCGGCCAATCGCCAGATGCTCTATTTGCAAGCCGTGCTCGCCGCGCGCGCGGGCGATTGGTCGCTCGCTCAAACGTTGCTCACCAGAAGCGGGCATGTGGAACGCGGCATCCCGGCGGCTTTGCTGCTGTCGGGCATTATCGACCTCGAAAACGGCAATGCTGCATCCGCCGCACAGGCTTTCGGCAGGCTGGAAGCGATGCAGCCGGAAAACCGCCGGGTGCGGCTGTTGCTCGCCCGTTCGCTGGACCAGGCAGGCAATCATGCCGAACTGCTCGCCCGCTTTCGCCCCGATGCCGAATTGCCGAACGCCTCGCCCTATTTGTTGACGCTGGTTGGCCGCGCTTACGAAGCGCAGGGTCAGCGTGAGGAGGCCGCGCCGTTCCTCGACCGCGCGGCGCAAGCACGCTCGGGCAATCTGGTCGCGCTGCGCGGCAATATGGCGCTCGGCGTGCTGCGGAACCGCGGCGAGCTGGCCCCCGGGGAGACGCTGGCACTGGTGCGCGATTTAATCGTATCGGGCGAACGCGCTGAGGCGGCGCGGAGGGCCGACGCCTTCCTGCGCGATCATCCGGGATCCGCCGATGCAATGGCGCTTGCAGGCGATGCGCTGTTGGCAAATTACCGGATCGACGTGGCGCTGGCGCACTATCGCAAATCGGCGGATATCAGGCTACCCTGGCCGCTCGCCAGGAAAATGATCTACGCGCTCAACGCTGCACAGCGGCCATCCGATGCGCGCAATTTGCTGGAACGGCATCTGGCCGGCGATCCGTTCAACGCCGAAGCGGCGAACCTGCTGGCACGGGCGGAGTTCGATGCCGGCCGGTTCGCGCGCGCGGCCATATTGGCAGATCATGCGATAGAAATCGGCGGCGGCCGCGATCCCTATTTATTGGCGCTGCGTGCGCAGATCGCCTTGCGCGGCGGTGTGGTTGGTTCTGAGACCGGCTCTGAGATTGGGGCCGAGACTTTCGCGCGCCGCGCACGCTCGCTCCAACCGCTGAACCGCGCGGCCAATGACACGCTGGCCTTGGTATTGGCGCAGCAGCAAGCGGCGCCAGACCCGGCCACGCACTAGACCGTGTCAGCCCTTCGGCTGGTAGGTCTGCTCTTGGCCAGGAAAGGTGCGCGCACGCACTTCCTCGGCGTAGCGTTTTACACTGCCCTCGATCTGCTGGGCAATGTCGTCATATTTCTTCACGAAACGCGGCACACGTTCGAACATGCCGAGCATATCGTCGGTCACCAGTACCTGCCCGTCGCACTGCGCCGATGCGCCGATGCCGATGGTGGGGCAGGAGATCGCTTCCGTGACGGCGATGGCGATGGGTTCGACCACCCCTTCCACCACGACCGCAAATGCGCCAGCGTCGTCCAGAGCCCTGGCATCGGCGACGATCTTGTCCGCCTCGGCATCGCTGCGCCCGCGCGCCATATATCCGCCCAGCACATTCACCGCTTGCGGGGTCAGCCCGACATGGCCCATCACCGGAATGCCGCGCTGGCTCAGGAACGCAGCGGTTTCGGCCATCGCTTCGCCGCCCTCCAGCTTGACCGCCGCAGCGCCGCTTGCCTTAAGCAGCATGGCCGCGCTTTCGAAAGCCTGCTGCGGCGATGCTTCGTAGGAACCGAAAGGCATATCGACCACCACCACCGGATGATACGATCCGCGCACCACCGCAGCGGCGTGGTTGGCCATCATGTCCAGCGTGACGGGGATGGTGGAGGGCAGGCCGTAAATCACCTGACCGAGCGAATCCCCCACCAATAGCAGGTCGCAATGCGCATCGAGCAGCTGGGCTTGGCGTGCAGTATAGGCAGTCAGCATCACCAGCGGTTCTTCGGTCGTGCCATCGACCTTGCGCGCGCGGATGCGCGGGACGGTCAGCCGCTTCATCGGCTGCGGGGTGGGATTGGCGCGGCTGGTGCTCGTATCGAGCTGAAAAGTGGTGGACATGATCACGCCTCTAGCAAATCCGCCCCTCGACGCGAACGACATTTCATTGCAAAGACATCCGCGCAATAAGAATGACAGGCCCCCTGCGGGCCAAGGACGGGGATTTACAGATGGTTGCAGTACCTCAGCAGACTGGCGAGCAAGGCTGGTCGAGCCGCACGGCTTTCATCCTGGCGGCGGTTGGCGCGGCGGTGGGGCTGGGCAATATCTGGCGCTTTCCGACGCTGGCGGGCGAGAATGGCGGCGGTGCCTTCGTGATCGTCTATCTCGGCTGCGTCCTGCTGATCGGCCTGCCACTGATGCTGAGCGAATTCGTGGTTGGCCGCGCGGGTAAATCCGACGCGGTGGGCTCGGTAATCAATGTCGCCGAACAATCCGGTATCAGCCGCAAATGGAGCCTGTTCGGCGGGCTCGAAATCCTCGCGGGCTTCCTGATCCTGTCCTTCTATTCGGTCGTGGCGGGCTGGGTGCTTTATTATGTGTGGGTCTCGGGCGGCGATTTCCTGGCGAACCTGCTCGATGGCAACGCTTTCGGCTCGGCCTTTCCGGGCATGGCGCAGGCGGATGTTTCGGGGATGATGGGCGGGCTGTTTGCCAGCCCCGGATTGCTGATCTTCGTCCACGCGTTGTTTATGCTCGCGACCATCGCAATCGTGGCCAACGGGGTGCATAACGGGATCGAGAAGGCCGCGACGTGGCTGATGCCGGCGTTCTTCATCCTGCTGGTCGGGATCACGATCTACGGCGCATTCACCGGCGATTTTGCCGAGGCGCTGGCGTTCCTGTTCACCCCGGACTTCTCCAAACTGAGCTTCCCCGTCGTCAACGAGGCGCTGGGCCAGGCGTTCTTCTCGCTTTCACTGAGCGCGGGCGGACTGATCACCTATGGTGCCTATGTCGGGCGCGATGTGAACCTGGCCCCGACTGCGGCGACGATCAGCCTGACCGATACGGGCGTGGCGCTGTTGGCGGGCCTGATGATCTTCCCGATCGTGTTCGCGGTGGGCCTCGATCCCTCCGCCGGTCCGGCGCTTATCTTCCAGTCGCTGCCGGTGGCTTTCCAGACCATGCCGGCCGGATCGCTGATCGGGTTCCTGTTCTTCATCCTGATCTTCTTCGCGGCGCTGACCAGCTCGATCTCCTTGCTCGAAGGGCCGACTGCCTGGGCGATGGACCGCTTTGGACTTACCCGTCCGAAAGCCGCCATCACGATCGGCTTCATCGCCTTCCTGATCGGCGTGATCTGCGCATTGGGCTACAACGTGCTGTCCGATGTGCGCCCGCTGGGCTTCTGGAGCATCTTCGAGGACACCGACATTCTCGATACGCTGGACGGTGTGACGGGCAAGATCATGCTGCCGCTGGCCGGGCTGCTGCTCGCCATTTTCGTGGGCTGGAAAGCGGACCGCAATCTGGTGATGCGCGAAACGGGCCTGTCCAGCGGGATGTTCGCGCTGTGGCGCTTCCTGGTGGCATGGGTTGCGCCGATCGCGGTGTTCCTGATCCTGCTGTTCGGCCTGTTCCCCGGCCTGCTGGAAAGTGCGGCACAGGGCAGTTCCGCGGTATGACCCGGCTCAGGCCATAAACAAAATGGGCCGCCCTCTTGCGAGAGCGGCCCTTTTTTGTTGTTCGGTTGGTTCGGGGTTAGAGCGCCGTTTCGACGTGCTCGTCCTTCGCCTCGTCACGTACATCCTTGCCCAGCAACATCTTGGCAGTCGTCATCATACCCAGATCGCTGTTCCAGATCTCCGCGCTGCCGAGGTCCATGCGCAGCATCAGGAGATTGGGATCGTCCTTGCCGCCGGGAAACCATGCCTCGACGATGTTGCTCCACTGTTTCTCCAGCCGTTCGCGGCTGGTTTCTTCGGTCAGATTACCCTGGAACCGGGCGAAGATTTCATGGTCGTCGCCCGCGAATGTCGCGGTCGCTGCGCCCATCTTGGCCAGATGATGATCCTTGGTGGTGAAGAACCAGATTTCGCTATCGGCATCCTTGTCCAGCTGGGCGGTCATCACCACAGCCTCTTGCGGATTGTCGTCTCGGGCCAGGAACAGGAACGGCGAATCCGCCATTGCGCGCCAGAACTTTTCCTTCAGCTCGTCCGCTTTGCCTTCTTTGTAATTCATCGCATTCTCCATTGTCCGGGTTTGTCCGCTCAACGGGGCATTGGCGCGTTTTGTTCCGAAACCGGTGTTGGCAGGTTGGCAAAAGGCCCGGCTCGCGCTGGGGCGAACCGGGCCTTGCCGATGCCCTTATTTGGGCGAGGGATCAGTTGCCCGGTGCGACGACCAGCCGGTTATTGCGCGGCTGCAGCGAACGGGCGGAGAAACCGAGCGCCTGTTCGAAGGCCGCAATCTGGCCGGAGCTGGCTTCCAGCACCTCGTCCACCACGTGCCAGTTCACATTTTCGCTGCAAGGCGGCGTCGTCAGCGAGCCCTGGTAGCGATAAACCTCAAGGTCGTCGGGCACCATGTCGCTGAAATCCAGCGTCACCTTGCTGCCGCTGCCGCTCGCCATCGCGTCGATAATTGCCTGCAGGGCCGGGTTCGGTTCACCCTCCTGGAATTTCATGCCAAGCACACCCAGCACGCCGTCACCCGTCGCATGAACGAAATGTGCAGCGAGCGGATAGCGTTGCCCGTTCACCTCGTGCTCGCTGGGCGTGTGGAAATGTACCTGGATGAAGTTGAACAGCATATCGCCGGAGATCATGCCCATGCCTGCAGGTGCGTCGACCTGAACCTTGTGCGTGCCCAGTTTGAGCGTACCTTCACCCATGCCGTAGCTCGCCGCAATCTCGATATCGCCGAATGCGTTGGCATCGGACAGGTCGATCGGCGATTGCATCGCACCTTGGCCGCACGGGGCGTAGTCAGTGTTGGCATCCGCCCAGCGTTCGGCGCTGGAACCATCGGCATAGGTCCAGTCCAGTTCGCTTTGAGCAGAAGCTGCAATGGGAGTTAGCGCCAGTGCAGCGCTGGCTAGCAGGGCGGGAATAGTCTTGATCATTTCGTTTCTCCGGTTCCGATGCCTCGATCATGCGAGGCGGTCTGTTTTAACGGCCGGGACGGGATGCGGATGATATGCATGCGGGCCCGGTCGCTACGTCCGACATCACGAACATGATCGTTCGCCAGAGGGGCCCGGTACGCAGCCTTTATACGTTTCACATTTGTCGGAGTTCCCCGCGTAGAACCCAACAAATATTGACTCGCAATTCCGAATGGAGAACATATAAAGAACTTATGGGCGCGCAAACCACAATCGAGAAGCTGGAAATCCTTGCGGATGCGGCGAAATATGATGCTTCCTGCGCATCGTCGGGCACGTCGAAACGTAGCTCGCTGGGCAAGGGCGGCGGCATCGGTTCGACCGAGGGGATGGGTATCTGCCACGCCTATGCTCCCGATGGCCGGTGCATTTCGCTGCTTAAGGTACTGCTGACCAATCACTGCATTTTCGATTGTCATTATTGCATCAACCGCAAGAGCAGCAATGTCCGCCGCGCGCGCTTCACCCCGCAGGAAGTCGCCGATCTGACGCTGAGTTTCTATCGCCGTAATTACATCGAGGGTCTGTTCCTGTCCTCGGGCATCATCAAGAGCTCCAACCACACGATGGAGCAATTGGTGGAAACCGCGCGTATCCTGCGCGAGGAGCATGAGTTTCGCGGCTACATCCACCTCAAGACCATTCCCGAAGCCGATCCTCAGCTGGTTCATATGGCGGGCCTGTATGCCGACCGCGTTTCGATCAATGTCGAGCTGCCGACCGATGCCGGGCTGACGAGGCTCGCTCCGGACAAGGATGCGAAACAAATCGAGGGCGCGATGAAGGGGGTCAAAGCCTCCATTCGGCAGGCGAAGGATGAAAAGAAGCGGTTCAAGCACGCGCCACGCTTCGCGCCTGCGGGGCAATCGACGCAGATGATTGTCGGTGCGGACAAGGCGAGCGATGCCGATATCGTGGGCAAGGCGAGCCGGCTGTATGACGGGTTCGGCCTTCGCCGGGTGTATTATTCCGCCTTTTCTCCGATCCCCGATGCGAGCGCGGTGCTGCCGCTCAAGCGGCCTCCGCTGATCCGCGAGCATCGGTTGTACCAGTCCGATTGGTTGATGCGGTTCTACGGCTACCGCGCGTCCGAAGTGATGCAGGCGACCGACGATGACGGGAATCTGCCGCTCGACATCGATCCCAAGCTGGCCTGGGCGCTCAAGTTTCGCGGACAGTTTCCGCTCGACGTGAATCGTGCGTCGAAGGAGGAATTGCTGCGCGTTCCCGGTTTGGGCGTGAAAGCGGTCGGGCAAATCCTCGCATCGCGGCGACATCGTACCTTGCGGCTGGAGGACGTGGCGAAGCTGACCGTGTCGATCGCCAAGGTCCGGCCTTTCATCTGCACTGCCGATTGGCGGCCGCTTACTCTGACCGACCGGGCCGATCTTCGCGCGCTTCTCGCGCCCAGGCAGGAGCAACTGGAACTGTTCGCAGCGTGATGGCCAGCGCCCAACCTGCGGACCAAACGCATTACGCGGTAAAGCTGGACGCGCCGGACGATTTTGCGGCTTGGCGCGATGCGGCGCGGGTGCTGGTGCAAGCCGATATCGCCCCCGACCGGGTGAGCTGGACCGAACCGGGCGGATCGGACGATCTGTTCGCGGAAGGGGCCAGCGCGCTCCCTCAGCCTCCCTCCAATGCGCCAACTCCGCGTGTGAACAAGCGGTTCCTTTCGCTGGCGAAGAATGCGGCGCTTCATTCCGACCCTCGACGTTTCGCGCTGCTCTACCGGCTGCTCTGGCGGTTGCAGCAGAACCCGCGGATGATGGAGGACAAAGCGGACGACGATGTTCGCCGGCTGGCGGAACTCGACAAATCGGTCCGGCGCGACAGCCACAAGATGCACGCTTTCGTGCGTTTTCGCGAGGTCGAAGATGCAGCGGGTGAGGCGCATTACGTCGCGTGGTTCGAACCCGATCACCATATCGTTCGCGCCAATGCGGGTTTCTTTATGCGGCGTTTCGCCAATATGAAATGGTCGATCCTGACACCGCGCGGCTCGCTGCACTGGGACGGCGAAACCATGCGCGAAGGCCCGCCTGCCCAGCGCGGCGACGCGCCCGAGGGCGATCCGGTCGAAGACCTTTGGCGCAAATATTATGCATCCATTTTCAATCCGGCACGTTTGAAAGTCGGAGCGATGCTGTCCGAAATGCCGAAGAAATACTGGAAGAACCTGCCCGAAGCATCGCTGATCCCCGAATTGGTGGCAGGTGCGCAGACGCGGGAAGCGGAGATGGTCGATGCTGGTGGACAGAACTTCGCAGAACGTCCCGATACGCTCACCGCAATCGACAAGGCGATCCATAGCTGCCGCAATTGTCCGATCGGCGAGATGGCGAATGAAGCGGTGATGGGTGAAGGGCCGCAGGATGCCGCGCTGATGATCGTCGGCGAGCAACCGGGCGATCAGGAGGACCGGCTGGGCAGACCCTTTGTCGGGCCCGCCGGGCAATTGCTCGACCGGCATATGGAGCGTGCCGGCATTGCGCGCAGTACCGCCTATGTCACCAATGCGGTCAAGCATTTCAAATTCGCCCAGCGCGGCAAGCGCCGTATCCACCAATCGCCCACCGCCAAGGAAATCGATACCTGTCGCTGGTGGATGGAAAGCGAACGCGCCATCGTGAAGCCGAAGCTGGTGCTGGCGCTGGGGGCGAGTGCGGCGCGCGCCATGCTGGGCAAGACGGTGAGCATCACGAAGGCCCGGGGGGAGCCGATCCCGCTCGACGATGGTAGCGAATTGTGGATCACCGCCCACCCGTCCTATCTGCTCAGGCTGGATGGCGACGCGCGCTCGAAACAGGAAAAGCTGTTCGACGCGGACCTTGCCGCCGTGCAAGAACGCTTGCAGGAACTGGTACCGTGATGCTGCAAACCACTTGAAAATTCGATGGCCTTCGCCGCCGCGTGCGGTCTGGGATCGGCGTGTGCTGCTGTGGCTGATCGTGGCGGGTATTGCGATTGCCGCGCGCGCCTGGCTGGCGGACCATCCGCAGCACAATCCCTGGGCACCGCTCGATCTGCGCGATCCACCGGGCTGGGCGACTGCTCAGAAGCTGGCCAGTTTGCGCGGCGATCCGCAGGAATGTCGGGCGGTGCTGGAACGTAGTGCGGTCAGCTTCACGGCGCTGGACGAAGCGGGAGAGGGCGCCTGCCGCCGCCCGGATCGCACCGTGCTGGGCGAGTATCCGTTCAGCCCGGCGTCGCCGCCGACCACCTGCCCCGTCGCCGCAGGGTTGACCCTGTGGCTAACGCGCGAGGTTCAGCCGGCCGCGCGCGAAATTCTCGGCTCTCCTGTCAACGACATCCAGCATTACGGCGCGTTTTCCTGCCGCCGGATCTATGGCGGGCAGACTGGCCGCTGGAGCGAGCATGCCACGGGCAATGCGATCGATATCGCCTCTTTCACTTTGGAAGACGGACGGCGCATTTCCGTTCAAGACGACTGGCAGGGAGAGGAAGAGAGCGCAGCATTTCTGCGCGCGGTTCGCGGCGGTGCCTGCGATATTTTCGGCACCGTTCTATCGCCGGACTACAACGCCGCCCATGCCGATCATTTCCACTTCGACCAGGCGGCGCGCGGGTTTGGCGGGGTCTGCCGCTGAGGCTTTAAAGCGCTTCGAGCGAATAGCCGGCGCTGCGCACCGTACGGATTGGATCCTTCGCTCCATCGACCGCGATGGCCTTGCGCAGGCGGCGAATATGGACATCGACCGTGCGCAGTTCGATATCGCTTTCCGTGCCCCACGCGCCGTCCAGCAATTGTCCGCGGCTGAACACCCGTCCGGGGCTTTCCATGAACACCTTGAGCAGGCGATATTCGGTCGGTCCGAGGTGCAGCGACTGGCCGCCGCGCTCGACCCTGTGCGCCACCGGGTCCAGCGCCAGGTCGCCAACGGTAATCGTCTCTCCCGCCAATACCGGGCGGATGCGCCGCATTACTGCGCCGACCCGCGCGATCAGCTCGCGGGGGCTGAAGGGTTTGGTGAGATAATCGTCCGCGCCGGTATCGAGCCCGCGAATCCGGTCGTCCTCGGCTTCGCGTGCAGTCAGCATGATGATCGGCACATGCGCGGTGCTTTCCTCGCGCCGCAGGCGGCGGCACACTTCGATGCCGCTGGTACCCTCGATCATCCAGTCGAGAATGACGAGATCGGGCACATCCTCGCGCGCCAGTTCCAGCGCCTCGTCCCCATCGGCGGTGGTGCGAACAGCGTATCCCTCGCTCTGAAATCGGAATTCCAGCAATTCGGCCAGAGCCGGATCATCCTCGACGAGCAGGAGTTTCGCTTGTGACATGGCATCCTTCTCCGCCCCGGATGTTACACCATAGTGACAGCCATGTGTCGGCTCATATTTCGGGCGCTACATCGCGTCTGCAAACTGGTCAGTCGTCATGGTCGGGTGGGTAATCGCCGGTTGCCGCGTAATGGACCATTTCCGCGACATTGGTCGCATGGTCGCCGACCCGCTCGATATTGCGCGCGACAAACAGGATCTGCGCGGCACTCGAAATGGTGGCAGGGTTTTCCATCATATAGCTGACGACGTTGCGGAATATCGAATTGTAGAAGGCATCGACCTTGGCATCGGTGGCGATCACCTCGCGCGCCAGCACCGGATCGCGCGCAGCGTAGGCGGTCAGCACATCGTGGACCATCTCGGCGGCGATTTCGCCCATCGCGGGCAGCAGGGCGAGTGGTTCGAATTTCTTGCGCGCCTCGATCATGCCGACGCGTTTGGCGATGTTTTTCGAATAGTCGCCTATCCGCTCTACCACCCCGGCGATCTTCAGCGCGGCGATCACTTCGCGCAGATCGTCCGCCATCGGGGCGCGCAGGGCGATGATTCGGACCGCCAGCCGGTCCACTTCCATCTCCAGCGCATCGATCTTCTTGTCGCGCTTGATCACCCGCTTGGCGAGTTCCTCGTCTCCCTTGGTCATCGCTTCGAGCGCTTCCTGGATGGACACTTCGGCAAGCCCGCCCATCTCCGCGATCAGGCCGCGCAGCCGGGTAATGTCTTCATCGAATGCCTTGACGGTATGTTCGGTCAAATGCTTGCTCCTGACGCCGTTGCTAACCGTAACGGCCGGTGATGTAATCCTTGGTCCGTTCTTCGAGCGGATTGGTGAATATGTCCGTTGTGCGGCCGTATTCTACCATCTTTCCAAGGTGAAAAAAGGCCGTTCGCTGTGAAACGCGGGCGGCCTGCTGCATGGAGTGGGTGACGATCACGATGGCGTAGCGGCCATTGAGGTCGTCGATCAGTTCCTCGATCTTGGCGGTGGCGATGGGGTCGAGTGCGCTGCACGGTTCGTCCATCAGGATAACTTCGGGATCGACCGCGATGGCCCGCGCGATGCACAGCCGTTGCTGCTGTCCGCCAGACAGCGCGGTGCCGCTATCGGCCAGGCGGTCCTTCACCTCGTTCCACAGGCCGGCGCGTTGCAGCGAAGTTTCGACAATCGCGTCGAGCTCGTCCTTGGTTTCCGCCAGCCCGTGGATCTTGGGGCCATAGGCGATGTTGTCGTAGATCGATTTGGGGAACGGGTTGGGTTTCTGGAACACCATCCCGACCCGCGCGCGCAGCTGCACCACATCCATTTGCGAGCGGTAGATATCCTGCCCGTCCAGCATGATCTCGCCTTCCACCCGCGCGGTGGGAATGGTGTCGTTCATGCGGTTGAGCGTGCGCAGGAAGGTCGATTTGCCGCAGCCCGACGGACCGATGAAGGCAGTGACATATTCGGTCGGGATATCGATCGAGACATTGTCGATCGCCATCTTGTCCGAATAGAATACCGAGACATCCCGCGCGCGCATCTTCGCTTCGGTCTCGTCCAGATTGGGATGAATTACGGTCACCAGCTCTTCTCGAATTTGTTGCGCAGATAGATGGCAAGGCCATTCATCAGCAGGAGGAAGCCCAATAGCACGATAATGGCGGCGGATGTCCGCTCCACAAAACCGCGATCGATTTCGTCCGACCACAGGAATATCTGCATCGGCAGGACGGTGGCGGCAGAGGTGAAGCCATCGGGCGGCGTCGCCACGAATGCGCGCATACCGATCAGCAGCAGCGGCGCGGTTTCACCCAGCGCGCGGGCCATGCCGATGATCGTGCCGGTCAGGATGCCGGGCAGGGCAAGCGGCAGGACGTGGTGGAACACGACCTGCACCGGCGATGCGCCGACGGCCAGCGCGCCGTCGCGAATACTGGGCGGCACGGCCTTGATCGCATTGCGCCCCGAAATCACGATCACTGGCATCGTCATCAAGGCCAGCGTCATGCCGCCGATCAACGGGGCGGAGCGAAGGTTGGGAAATATGGTGAGGAACACCGCCAGCCCGAGCAGACCGAAAATGATCGAGGGCACCGCCGCCAGATTATTGATCGACACCTCGATCACATCGGTCCAGCGGTTTTTCGGCGCGTATTCCTCAAGGTACAAGGCCGCCAGCACACCGATCGGAAAGGCCAGCAACAATGTGACGATCATCGTCAGGAAACTGCCCTTGAGCGCCGCCCAGATGCCGACCAGCTGCGGGTCGGTGGCATCGGACCGGCTGAGAAATCCGCCATCGAACCGATTGGCCAGCTGGCCGCTATCATAAAGCTGCCCGGCCATCGCCACGTCTTCCGGCGATCCCTCGCCCTCCAGCCCGGCGGCAAGGCCGCTGCTGGCAGGCAGCCACAATTCGGTATCCGATTGCAGCAAGCCGGGATCGGCGATGATCTTGTCGGCGGCGACACGCCATGCATCCGTGTTGAGCTCGCTCGCCGCATCCTCGCCCAAGGCTTCCTGCGCGCTCATCGCGATCAGTTCGGGCAGGCCCGCGGCTTGCAGCGATTGCAGCGCGCCGGTTTGCTCCAGCGCGGGCTGGCCAACGGGTAGCTGGGCGGAAGCGAAATCGACCGGTATTTTCAGCTCGGCCCGCTGGAACCCGCCAATGCCGTTGATCGTCATGGTGGCAAGCAGGAACACCAGCACGGCGACCGAGAAGATCACCGCGCTCATCCCCATCAGGCGGAAACGCTTTTCCTTGGCATAACGCTTCTTCAGCCGCGCTTCGAAGGCGGGGGAGCGCGTAGAAGCACGTCCGGAATCCATCACGGGCGCCGGGGGCGGGGTGGGGGCCGTGTCACTCATAGGCTTCGCGGAACCTCTTGACGACGCGCAGGGCTATAAAGTTGAGCGCCAATGTCACCACGAACAGCACGAAGCCCAATGCAAAGGCGCTGAGTGTGGCGGGCGAATCGAAGCTGTTCTCCCCGGTCAGCAGGGCCACAATCTGGACGGTGACGGTGGTCATCGCCTCCAGCGGGTTGCCGGTCAGATTGGCGGCAGTGCTGGCGGCCATCACCACGATCATGGTTTCACCGATAGCGCGGCTGACGGCCAGCATGATGCCCGCCACGATGCCGGGCAGGGCCGCAGGCACGAGCACACGCTTGATCGTTTCGGACTGGGTTGCCCCCATCGCCAGGCTGCCATCGCGCATGGCGCTGGGTACGGCTGCGATGGAATCGTCGGCCATCGAACTGACGAACGGAATAATCATCACCCCCATCACGAGGCCTGCCGCCAGCGCGCTTTCGCTGCTGGCATTGGTGGCGCCCAACGATACGGCAATGTCGCGAATACCCGGCGCGATGGTGAGCGCTGCAAAATAGCCATAGACCACCGTCGGCACGCCGGCCAGAATCTCCAGCGCCGGTTTCAGCACCTTGCGCAGCCCCGGTGCGGCATATTGGGTCAGCCAGATCGCGCTCATCAGGCCGAGCGGGATGGCCACGATCATCGCGATGATCGCACCGATGAAAATGGTGCCCCAGAACAGCGGGACCGCGCCGTAACGGCTGGGATCGGCGGTGCTGGCGGTAACGTCCGGCCCCCATGCGGTGCCGAACAGGAAGTCGACCGGGTTCACCATGCCGAAGAACCGGATCGTCTCGAACACCAGGCTGGCAAGGATGCCGAGCGTGGTGAGGATGGCCACCAGCGAGGCGATCAGCAGGATTGCCATCACGATCCGCTCCACCCGCGTTCGCGCGGTGAAATCGGGGTTGAGCCGGAGGAACGAGTACGCCCCGCCGGCGAATGCGATAACCAGTGCGGCAGCCAGGCCGATCCAGTTATAGCGCGCGATCGCTTCGCGGTACGGCTCCACCAAAGCGCGCGCATCGGGATTGAACACCGCCATCGCTTGCCCGCTCGCGACCGAGCGCGCCTCGCTCAGCAGCGTATCGCGCTGGAAACCGAACGCCGGAAGATCAGCTGCAGCCGGGCTTGCGAGCACCGTGCCGGTAATCAAACCCGGCGAAATTGCCGCCCAGATCGCCACGAAAATCGCCGTCGGGATGAATACCCACAGCGCGACATACCAGCCGTGATAGTTCGGACGAGCCACGATCCGGCCGCTGCTGCTGGCGCCTTGAAACGCCATCGCCTTCGAACGCGCAGCTACCCACCCGGCGACTGCCAGGCCGATGGCGGCAAGAAGGAGCATGAGCGGAGACATTCAGTGGCGGTCCAGAACGGAAAGGTCAGCGGGCGGCAGTTCGAGGCGGGGATAGCAGTGGCGTGGGGGGCGGCAGCGAATCAGGCAGGTTTGCTTGGTTCATACTTGTTCCGCTTTGCCTCCCGGCATGTCCGATGCATTTCCATCGCGGAGCGATAGCAGCGCATGGGATGTTTTTATGACAGGTTTATGACAGCGCATCCCCGCCTTCCGAAGGTTCGATTTCCAGCACGGGAAACCGCACGATGAAGCTCGTCCCTTCGCCCAGCTTGCTCTTGATGTCGAGCCTTGCGCGGTGGCGTTCCACAATATGCTTGACGATTGCCAGTCCCAGCCCGGTTCCGCCCGACGCGCGGCTGCGGCCCGGATCGGTGCGATAGAAGCGGCGGGTGAGATGGGGGATATGTTCCTGCGCGATCCCTTCGCCTTGGTCGGTTACTTCCAGAACCGCGCGATTATCCTGCTGCTGATGGCTGAGCGAGACCGACACCCGGCCATCCGCACTGCCGTATTTGAGCGCATTGTCGACCAGGTTGCGCACCAATTGTTCGATCTGCTGCGTGTCGCCTTCGATGATCGGCGCCGTATCCAGCGCCAGGTCGAGCCTTGCCGTACGCTCGCTCCCGGCGGCATCGCGGGCGGCGCGTTCGACCAGCGGCCCCAGCGCAATATGCTCGCCGGGCACCTCGTGCTTTTCCGCTTCGATCCGCGATAGCGACATCAGGTCGCTGACCAGCTGCTGCAATCGGCGCGCCTCGCGCAGGATGGTCTGGCGGAACTTGGTGCGCTTAGCCTCGTCGAGATTGGTACCGCCTTCCTCCAGCGTCTCGACATAGCCGATGATGGAAGCGAGCGGCGTGCGCAATTCGTGGCTGGCATTGGCCACGAAATCGGTATGGGCCCGGCCGATGTCTTCTTCCGCAGTGCGATTGATCAACTCGATCACGGCCAGATCGCCATCCAGTCCCTGCCGGCTGATGCGCCACACGTCGCGGCGGCGGGACATGCCGCGCGCAAGCGTGCTGCCGCTGCGCCCCTTATCCACCAGCTTCAGCGCATCGGGATGCCGCAACGCCACGCGCACGTCCTGCCCGATGATGTGAGAGCCCAGCGTCTTGCGGGCAGCGCGATTGGCAATCGCGATACGGTTGCGATCGGTCAGGATCAGCGGATTGCCGGCAAATTCGATCAGGTCGGCCATACGGTTGGTGTCGAGCGGCGCTTCGGCAGGGGTGCGGGCTTCGCCGTCATGTTCGCTGGCGACCAGCCACAGCGTTCCGGCCCAGATGGCGAAAACTCCCACTGCCAGCCAAAAGCCTAGGCCAAGCAGGAATAATGCGATTGCCGAGATAAAGGCAATGATGAGGCCGGGCCATGGCAGTGCGGGGCGGTTGGGCATTGCCCGGCCCCTAACCGCCGCGGCCCGCCTCTGCCAGTGTTTTTGCCGGTGGATCATCGGGCGGTCTCGAACCATGCCGGCCGCAGTGGAAAGACGTGATCGCCGGTGTGATCAAGCGCACATGCGATCTTCCAGTCATTCCTTAAAGATATTGAAAGCGAACCGGAATGCAGCCATGATGCAATTCGAGGTCGCCAAAAAAACAAGACGAGTCGCCTGCGCAGTTACTGCGCTTCGTCTGTCTGGGTGATCGTACCCTGCCGATCGATGCGTAAAAGCTGCGTTGCTTTCATACCGTGCCCCCGGGTGCGGTATGTTCGAACGCTGAAAGCAATACGTCGATCGAGTGGGGGAAACACTTTGGATACTAATTTCGGCAACTCACGGATTCTCGGTTCAAGGTCGTGCGGTCCGCTTGCCAGCAGATCCATACGGCGCAATTTCGGTATGGCGATAGCAGCGGTACTCGCCGCCAGCGTATCGCAGACTGCCATCGCACAATCCGTACCGGGCCAGGTGTCGCCGCCTACGCGGGACGAACTGGCCCCGCCGCAAGCGCGCGAAGAGCCGCGCCGCGATGTGACGCTGACCATCGACGGCGGAATGGAGCGTCTGCCCTGCGCGCTCGACGATCCGCGCTATGCCGATATTCGCCTGACCCTGAGCGATGTGAATTTCGCCGGGGCCGAACGCGCTCCGGAAATTTCCCTCAGGCCCGCTTATGAAGGGTATCTCGGCCGCGATCTGCCGCTGTCCGTCCTGTGCGACGTGCGTGCCAATGCGCGGCAAATCCTGACCGAGGCAGGCTATCTCGCGACGGTAGAAATTCCCGAACAGCGGCTGGCCGATGGCAGCGCCGAATTTCGCGTGGTGTTCGGCCGGTTGACCGCAGTGCGCGTGCGCGGTGATGCCGGACCGTCCGAACGCCTGGTGGCCGGCTATCTCGAGCAGCTCACCGGCAACGACGTGTTCAACACACGCGATGCGGAGCGGTATTTGCTGCTGGCCGACGATATTCCGGGCGTGGACGTGCGGCTGTCGCTGCGCCCGGCGGCGGGCGGCGAACCGGGCGATCTGCTGGGCGAAGTGGCGGTACTGAGGCGCCGCGGCGCGATCGATCTCAACGTGCAGAATTACGGTTCGAAGGCGCTGGGCCGGTTCGGCGGGTTGCTGCGCGGCGAGATATACGACCTGACCGGGCTGGGCGACCGAACCTCGCTGTCCTTCTTCACCACCGCCGAATTTTCTGAGCAGCAGACGATCCAGCTGACGCATGATTTCCGTGTCGGGCCCGAAGGGCTGACCTTCGGCGGACAATTTACCTATTCGCACACCAATCCGGACATTCGCCTGCCCGGTTTCGATGTCGAATCGGATACCTATTTTGCCAGCATCTACGCCCGCTATCCCGTGGTGCGCCGCCGGACGGAATCGATATTCGTCTCGGGCGGGTTCGATTATGTCGATCAGGATGTCGAGCTCAACGATTTCGCCCTGACCCGCGACCGGGTGCGCATGGGCTATGCGCGGGTGGATTTCGTTACCACCGATGCCGATAGTATTGCCAGGATCGGCGGATACACTCCGTTCGAGCCGAAGAAACGGCTCTCCGGCAATATCGAGCTGCGCCAGGGTTTCGACATTTTCGATGCCAGCCCCGATTGCCGTCCCGATCTGCTCGCCTGTGCAGCCGGCGGCGCGGCGACCCCCAGCCGGATCGAGGCCGATCCCACACCGCTGGTGCTGCGCGCAGGGTTGGAGGGCGAGTATCGCCCGATACCCGACATCACCTTCGCATTGCGCGCCGATGGACAGGTGTCCGGCGATCCGTTGCCTGCTTTCGAGGAATTTTCGGCAGGCACCTATTCGATCGGGCGCGGCTATGATCCCGGCGCAGTATTGGGCGATAGCGGCGTCGGGCTGAGCGCGGAGCTGCGCTACGGCTCGCTCGCGCCGGACAGTGCCGAAAGCTTCGCCTGGCAGCCTTACGTCTTCACCGATGCCGCCTGGACCTGGAACGAGGATCCCAGCCGAAGACCGCTCAATCCCGACCGTTTATGGTCGGCGGGCGGGGGCGTGCGCTTCGCCTATGGCGGTGCGCTGCAAGGCAATTTGACGGTGGCCGTACCCCTCGAACGCCCAGACCTTGCCGCCACGCGCGGCGATGTCCGTGTGCTCCTTTCCGTAACTGCCCGCCTGCTCCCCTGGAGATTCTGAGATGACCGCTACCATAATCAAACCGAACGCCCGCAAGAGCAGCCTGATGCTGTCCAGCGCCGGGCTCGCAATGTCGGTCGCACTGGCGCTCGCTCCGGAAAAGGCAGCCGCACAGCTCAACAACAATCCGGGCGTAGCGTTCAACGCCGAACCCACCGTTGTGCAGGGTTCGGCCACGATCGATCGGCAGCCCAATCAGGATACGGTGACGGTAAGTTCCGCAACTGCTGTCATCGACTGGGTTCCATTCCAGGATTCCAACGGCACGGCGGAAATCTTTCTGCCCGCCGATGCCACAGGCACATTCCGGACGTTCAATTCCGACTTTGCAGTGCTGAACCGGATCCTCCCCTCTCAAAATGGGGACATCACGGTATTCAACGGCACGGTTCTGTCGCGCGTTTTCCAGAATTCGAACGAGAGTTTCGTTCCCGGCGGCACGGTGGCGTTCTATTCCCCCTCCGGCATCCTGATCGGTTCGAACGCCGTGTTCGATGTCGGGCAACTGATCCTCACCACGCTGGAGCCCAATTTGCAGCAATTTGCCGGTTTCACCACCGGCAACACGTTGAATTTACTCGCCCCATCGACCAGCACCGCGCGCATCCAGATCGATCCCGGCGCGCAGATCACCGGCAGCCCCGAAAACAGCTTCCTGCTCGCCGCAGCGCCGCAGATCATTCAGGGCGGCACCGTCGATATCAACGGCTCCACCGCCTATATCGCGGCGACCGAAGTCAATGTCAGCTATGCCGGCGGGTTGTTCAATATCGCCATTCCGGTGGGGACCACGGTCAACAACGCCATCGACCATACAGGCACCACCACCGGTCCGGCAAGCAGCGGCGTTAGTGGTGACGAGCATGTTATCTATGGAGTCGGCGCAGCGCAAAACGATCCGATCCGGCTATTGTTCAGGGGCAATCTGGGCTTCGCCCCAGCGCAGGAGGCCGGGATAGATAATGGTGATATTATCCTGGCGGCTAATTTGGACGTGTCCGGAAAGACTGTAGCGTCCGGCTCGGTCGATGGTGGCATCGACCAATTCTTCGATACGAGCAATGCGACCGCCGGGGGCCAGGCGGATATTTTCCTGTTCGGAATAGATGTAACGAGCGATCTGTTGTCGGTAACTCCGGACATTGTCCGGATCGATCCAACTGCAACCGACAATGTGAATGCGACTTTCAGCGGCGACGTGCTGCTGGTCGGCACACAAGAAGCCTCGATAAGGCTGGCCCCGGGCAAGTCGATTTCGATTGCGGGCGATGCGCTGCTGAATGCCGGTGATATGGCCCCCGATCAAATAAATCCCAGCGAACCCATGGATATTAACGCCCAGGGCGGGCTTGCTCTGATCGAGGCGCAAGCGGGAAGTACGATTTCAATCGGCGGACGAACTCGGCTCGACGCGAGTGCAACTAACGGTTTCGATCTGCCAAACCTTATTGCCGGAGACGCCATCGGCGGCCGGGCAACTATCATCGCAAACGGCGGCACGATCAATCTGGCGGGCGATGTCAGGGTGAATGCGAGTGCAGATGGGTCCGGGCTGACGGACGGCTTAACCGAAGCGGGAACTTTTCAAGGCGGGACAGCGGAAATTTTTGCAGACATCGGCGGGTCGATAAATATCTCCGATTTGGTTCTGCTGACGACCAATGCCAGTAGCCCTGTAAACAACGCTATGATGCCGTCCGATGTAACGCGCGGGGGCTTTGCCGGCCTGGGCATCGGTAGTGGTGGCGGAACCATAAATGTCGACGGAAGCGTAACCGCCCAGGCCTCTGCATTGGCAGGGTTCGGCTTCACATCAGGTAACGGAGCAGATGCGGCAGGCGGCGAGGCGGCGATATTCACGAACGTATCGGACACCGATGCGACCGGCTTGATAACAATTGGCGAAGGAGTGGGACTGTTTGCCAGCGCCACTGCCGGGCGCAACGACAGTGGCATAGGCGGTACTGCCAGTGGCGGGGCCGCACGAGTTAGCATTTTCGGTGGACAAATCGACATTTTTGGCGCGGTTTCTGCCGACGCTAACGCGACTGGCGGTGACGGGGTCGATGGTGGTTCTGCGGGTGGCGGGGTGGCTGGTGTGTTCGCCCAGTTCGACGGTATTGCCATCGATGGCAACGTCACCGCGAGCGCTGTGGGCGTAGGCGGAGATGCCGTGATCGGCGCAGGCGGACGCGGCGGCGATGGAACGGGCGGTAACGCCTTCGTTCAGGCGGAAGGCGATCTTACCCGCACCGGATCAATAACAATCCTGGGCGGCGCATCTGTCACCTCTCGCGGGATTGGCGGCACCGGCGGCGCAGAAGGATCCGAGGGTGAAGCCGCGGGACGCGGCGGCGATGGGTTTGGCGGCACGTTCACTCAAACCAATGCCTTCGATTCCAACCTGGTCAACGGTGCCTATATCCTTGCATACGGCGACAACGGCTTCCTTGATATCGGCAGCGTCTCCCTCGACGCGACTGGTCAGGGCGGCGATGGCGGCGACGCGATCTTCGGGCCCGGCGGCAGGGGCGGCGATGGCCTTGGCGGCTTGGCGCAGGCTGGATCTTTCTTCGGAAATGGCGACGGTTCGGTGGCACTGGGCGAAGTGTCTTTCGACTCGGTCGGCGCGTTTTCCGACGGGATTGGCGGCGATGGTGGATTTAATGTCGAAACCGAATCCGTAACCGGCGATGGCGGTGACGGCAGCGCGGGCGGGGCATTCCTGACCGGACGGCTCGGCACGGTCGATACCGGGACCGTTTCGTTGACTGCGCGCGGTTTCGGAGGGCTGGGCAACACCGGCGGCGCGGCGTTTGGCGGCTTCGCGGAAGCCACCGGAACCGATGGCGTGACCATGTCTACGGGCACGGTGATCACCAATGCCGACGCGTTCGGCGGCGATTCCCTGGGGTTCGACACGACGGGCGGAGAGGCGACCGCCGGGGAAAGCTCCATAACCACAGAGCGCGGCGGAGTCCTCTCTGCCGCGGCATTGAACGCAAGCGCGGTGGCTACCGGTGGCAACGGGTTCAATGGTGGCGCTGCGACCGCAGGGGAAGCCGGTGTGCTCTCTACATCGGGCAGCATCACGGTTGGTTCGGTTACGGCCGTGGCCGGAGCGACCGGCGGCGAGTCAACAATCGGCTTCGGCGGGCGCGGAGGTGACGCGTTTGGCGGCACCGTCGGCACCTCGGCCGAAGCCAGCGACGGTGCACCAGCGAGCATCACTGTTACGGGCGATACGTCTCTTACAATGAACGTGGTGGGCGGTGTCGGCGGTGCCGGCGATGGCGAAACGATAGCGGCCGGACAGGGCGGAGATGCGTTCGGCGCGATGTTCGACCCAATCGAAGGTCGCGGCGGACTGCTGGTGGTCGCCAACGCCGATGGCGGCACGTTGAATTTTTCCGGCATCGTCGATGCTTCCCAGAACGTTACCGGCGGTCAAGGCGGGAACGACCTCGACGGCGGCGTCGGCGGCGATGGCGGGAACGCTACCGGTGGCACAATCCTCGTGGGAACGTTCGATCCCCCCGGGGGAGCGACAATCGGGAATGGCTCGCTGGGTTTCGGTACGCTCACCTCGATATCCGGGCAAACGACCGGCGGTTCGGGAGGCACGGGAGAAACCCGCCTGGGTGATGGCGGCGATGCCATAGGCGGCGCGGCAATCCTGCAGATCCCGGCAGGCTCGATCGCTGCGCTTGGCGATATTTCCGTATTCGAAGATATCATCGGCGGTGCCGGTTCTATCGGTGGTTCTGCGACAGGCGGGATTGCGATGCTGACGATGGGTGAAGGCACCTTGCTGGATGGGTCGTTTGTCGAGATAGCGACACAGGCCAATGGCGGCGAAGGTCTGGAAGAAGATGGCGGCGCGGCTATCGCCGGAACCACTACGGTGTCTGTCGCCAATGCCGATTTGCTGCTCGATACGGGTATCGAGGCATCCGCGATGGCCTTCGGGGGCGCTGCGCTGGACGGTAACGGCGGCTCCGCTACGGGAGGGACCGCGCGCCTGACGCTCAACATGGGCGCGGTAATGGACAATGCCGGAACCGTGCGGATCGACGCCTCTGCCTTCTCGGGCGACAGCGTGGGCGGAGCCAGCGGCAACGCGAGTGGCGGTATAGCCGAAATTATCGCCGATGCTTCCAGCATGGCCGTAGGCGGATCCACCATCGTTGCGGCCAATGGCGAGGCCGGCAACACAGGCGGCTTGAATGCGTCGGCGGGCGATGGTTTCGGTGGAGCGGCGCGCATTCTTGCTGGCAATGCGGCTACTTTAGAATTGGGTGAGTTGCAGATCGCAGCCGTAGGTACTGGTGGTACGGGACCGCAGGCGGAGGGCGGCGAAGGTACGGGCGGTATAGCCGAACTGTTGATCGACGGCGCCGAAACCGATGTGACGCTCGCACGCGGAAATGCTTCTGTTTTTCCCCGCCCACCGGGATTTGGTCCGAGCTTCTTCGATGGCAGCGGCATTCTGGTGTCCAGCGGTTTTGGCGGAGCAACCACCGGGGGTGACGGGCTCGGAGGCGATGCGGCCGGCGGAACGATCAACCTGACGGTGGACAATGGCGCGACGCTGACTTTCCCCAATTCGCCAGCTTTCGGAAATAATCTCGTTGGGTTTTTAACCCGGGGGCGGGCAGGAAACACGAATGTAGATGGCGGCACAACCGGCAGCGGTATCGGCGGTACGATCAATATTCTTGTAGATAATGGATCGATATTCAACGCTCCTGGTCTGCTCACGCGAACTTCGCCCGCGGCTGGGTTCAGCACGGATCCTGGTGGAGAGAATACGACCAATATATCAGGCGGCGACATGAGCGGCGGGACGCAGGTGTTCCGCATTGCGAACGGGGCGACGTTCAACGGTACGCTCGAACTGATATCTTCGACATTTTTAGGAGACGCTATCGGCAACGGAACCGGCGGTGACGGTAGCGCCGGGTCGATCACACTGGATATTGACGGGGGTACGGCCAACCTCACCGGACGCAATATTATCATTGCAAACGCCAATGGCGGCGGCGGCGGAGCGGTGGGGGGCACCGGTCTCGGCGGCTCGGTCGCGGTGCGCGTCACCAATAGCGGTGCCTTGAACGCTATCGCCGATAGCGAGGGCGCGTCCGAACTGATTCTTAATGCCGACGGCAAAGGCGGTGATTTCGGATTTGAGTCGGAGTCGCTTCAGGGCGGCGACGGGATCGGCGGAACGGCCAGCCTGTTGGTCGAGAGCGGCGGCGTCATAAATGCCCCGCTAGTTACTATCAGCGCGGTCGGGCGCGGTGGCGCGGCGGGCGGCGTGGGTGCGGGAAACGGCACCGGCGGCACCGCCACCTTTACGATGGGTGCCGGTGCAGGTCCCAGCAGCATCGGCACGCTCAACATCGACGCATCGGGCATGGGGGGCGGCTTCCAGGTCGATCCCGATACGGATGAAGAAATCGATGGCGGCGATGGTGGCGATGGCACGGGCGGTACGGCCCAACTCATTATCGCCGACGGCACGCTGTCGCTGAGCGATACGGTCGTCAGCGCGATCGGCACCGGCTCAGGCAACACGTTCTCCGCAACCGGCGGGACCGGTACGGGCGGCAACGCGGCGGTGGAACTGGACGGTGGCACACTGACCAGCGCGGGCTTGACGATCGACGCTTCCGGCCAGGGCGGGAACGGCGGAGCCTCTGGAGGGGCTGCGACGAGCGGCGGTGCGTCGCTGGCCGCTATGGACTCGGCCATTTCGATCAGCGAGCGCCTGTTAGTGGAGTCCGTGGCGACCGGCGGCGCCGGTACTGCTGGCGGCGATGCGCAAAGCGGCATGGCGACGGTCACCCTGCAAAATTCAACGCTTGGCGTACCAACGGGCAGCGAGGCGGAAGTCGATATCGCTTCCAATGCCTTGGGCGGTCAGGGTACCGACATAATGGGCTCGGCCATTTCAGGGCAGGCTCTATCCATAGTGAACAGCAGCACGATTTCCGGGGTTGTCAGCTGGACCATATCGGCAGATGCCGATGGTGTGGCCGAAACAGCGGGTGTGTCCGGCGATCTGGTTCGCGGCGGAACCGCTGAATTGCGCGCAAGCGGCGATACCATGATCAATGTGCAGGACCTGGTGGAAATTTCCGCCAATGCCGATAGCTCGCCAGGTGGCGATGCATTCGGCGGGCAAGCGCAGATCAATATCACCGCAGAATCGTCCGCAATCATCGATACCGCATTGGTGAATCTCTCTGCCAACGCATCGGGCGAAGAAGCTAACACTGCGGGCGCTTTCGCAATCGAGTTGCTGGGCGGCAGGATCGAAACCGACAGCTTGATAGCCAGTGCCACAGGCGATCTGGCGACCGGACCTTCGATCATCAACGCAGCCGGCGGTCCGTTGTTGATAGCCGGAAATGCCAATATCAATTTGATCGGCGATCTCGCAATCAATACCGAAAACGGTAATATCGTAGGGGGGCCGACCGCCAGTGAGCCTACCGCGAATTTCATAGTCAACTCCGGTGGGCTGATTACGCTGAGCGGAGCAAATAATGGCGAGGCAATCACCTTTGGCGGAGCATCGGTCGACCTCACCTCGGCCGATATCGATATTCAGGAGGGTATCCGGATCGGGGCGATCGACCTGATCTTCCGCCCGCTGGCCTCTCAAAACGCAGTCGTAATCGGCGGCGATATTGACGAGGAAGGGTACACGATCACCCAGGCCGAAGGCGCACGGATTGAAGAGGCTGAAACGGTTAGCCTGTTCGCGCCCGAACGTCTTTCGTCATCGAGCACGTCAGGCGACGATAGCAGCCTGATCATCCGCGACCTCACGGTGTTTGGTAGCCAGGATAATGGGGTCAGCCGGCTAGAGCTAAGTTCCGAAGGTGTCACCCGGGTGGCGGGGCGCATCGAATTTATGGCTGCAGCCGCAGACGATGCATTGGTCCTTACAGCAGCTGAGCGGCTGGAAATCGTGACCCCCGATGGCGGTATTGCCATTACGGATCAGGACGGCAATCTGTCCGGTTCGCTAACCATGTCCGCACAGACAATCGTTGCAGCTGTCTCCGATATCGTGAGCCAGGTCGCGGATGATCCGCAATTCGCGGGCTTAGCGGATGCCTTGGCTTCGAATGACGGTAATTTGGCCCCCGAAGGCTATATCCGTGCCGGCGCGGTGGCCGTGTTGGCTGGCCAGAACATATATGTGCAGAATACGGGCAGCGAGGCTCAACCCGGAGGGATCACGGTCGGCAATGGTGGTCTGATAATCGGTCAGATCAGCCAAAATCAGCAAGCTTCCGGCGGAAACGGTATTTCGTTCACCGGGGTCCTGATCGATGGCGATGACGTGTTGCTGTTCGAATTCACGATTACCGATACCTCCGATATTACCTTGCGCACATACAGCTATGCTGGCGGCACCAACGCCGCTGGTGAGGTCATTCCGGCCGGCGGATTCGATCCCATTCTCGCCCTGTTCGGCATCGATGGGGCGTTGATCGGCCAAAACGATGACGGCGAGGGTGTGCCGGTTGACCCAGCGACTGGAGCTGCCTTTGATACGCTGTTTCAAACCACGCTGGATCCTGGAACCTATACGGTCGGCGTTTCAGCATTCTCCAATTTCGCCAACGGTCCAAACCTGTCCGATGGGTTTCAGGGTGGCGGCAGCCTGCAAGACCGCACTCCTAATTTCGCGTTCGACATATTGGGGGCCAATAATGCGATTCAGGTCGGCGGGGGCGGTGGTTCCGGTGAAGCCGGTCCGATTAACGTCTTCGCCTTCGGACGACGCGAAGATGGTCAAACAATCGTTACAGGGAACGAGTTCTTCGCTGAAGTCGACTTTGGAGATGATAGCACCCTTGCCAGTCGCTTTACGGAGGGCTCCGAGTTCAACTCTTGCAATATTATAAATGGCTGCGAATCGCCGCCGGTAGAGCCTCCGCCACCCCCGCCACCCCCTGCGCCGCCGCCACCTCCGCCCGAAGTGGAGATGATCACCAACCCATCGACCACGGTCGATCCGGTGGACTCGTCATCCGGCGATCCGGTCGCCCCGGAAACCGAGGATAGCGAAAGCGATGACAGCTTTGGCATCGATTTCCCCGGACTGATCGATTCCGCGCTGATGGTGGAAGAAGAAACAGTCAACGAACCGGTTACCTCCGGCGGCGATATCGCGCTCTACGCCGTCGATGATGAGGACGATGATGATGACGATGACGACGAAGACGATGACGATGGGGACAACGGTCAGGGCGGGGAGCAATAAGATGGCAATTCGCACTACATTCGCGCTGTTGGGCGGCTGCATGATGGCCGCAGCAATCGCTCTGCCCGCTCCTGCCTCGGCCCAATCGCTCAGCCTGCGCGATACTTTCCCGATCGGTTCGGACGGACTATGCGAAGCGCAGATACTGGCTCCGCAGCCGGGGGCGGGAATTTTCGACCGTCGGTACACGATCGTCTGCCGCGACGCCTCTGCCCCGGTCGGGACGCTATGGGTCGTGCGAGACAGCGGGGAGGCCGCCGGGCCGGAGCAATTCGTCTCCAACAGCCAGTGCCAGGAAGCCGAGCGATCCGCGATCCCCGGTGCGATGGGCGATGCCCGCACGCTCCAGTGCCTCTCGGCAGCCGGCGGCCCGCAGCAGCGGGTTCTGCTGATGCAGTCCGGCGGGCGGACCTATGCCGCCAGCGGAGTTTCCGCCTATCAGGATGCGCTCAAGCTGGGGCTGGCCTCGCTGGCAAATGACAAGGTGGTTGCAGGCGAAGTTTCGATCCCGCTTACCCAATCGACAGATGCAGCCGCCTTTGCCCGCCAACAGGCCGAGGCGATCTCCGCCGATGCGGCCCTGGCGGAGGCATATCGACGCAACAATTCGGGCAATTTTGCCGAGGCGGCAGCGTTTTTTACCGCTTCTGCCAATGCATTGTCGGGCGCAGGCGCCGCGGAAGCGCAGCTGAATGCGGCGCTTCAGCAGTCCAATCTGGGCAATTACCTGGAGGCAGCAACGCTGTTCGCGCAGGCCCAGTCGGTGACCCGAGGTGACGCGGTACTAACCCGCTTGGCGCGCAATTTCGAAGCGCTCGATGCGCTCAACCGTAATGTACCCCGGCAGGCGCTGGATATCTTGACGACCCCGCTGCCCGATGCAGGGGCCAGCGAGGCTATGCTGACGCGGCTCGAGCTGGATTCGGCAATGGCGCAGCGATTGACCGCCGAACAAGGCAGTTTCCTCAACAATGCGGGCACCAGCCTGACGCGCGCCGAACGTGCGCAATTGCTCGACGGACAAGCCGATGCCATCGCCGCGATTGCGCACCGTCAATTGAACGATCGTTCTGCCGCTGCATCCGCGCTGGTTAGCGCCGATGGCGAGTTTGCCGGCGTGCGCGGCGGCCGGGTTGCCTCGATCCTGTGGCTGCGTGCCCAAGTGCTTGCCGAACTCGCCGAACTTGCCGAATTGCGCGGCGCGCCGGCAGAAGCGGAGGCGCTTCATAGCCAGGCGATCGGTTTGCTCGAAACGAACTATCCCGGCACGCCCGCGCTGCTCAGCGCACGCGCGCAGTTGGCGGGGCTGTATGCGCGCGCCGGACGCGATGGCGAGGCGATCGCGGTGTACCGCGACCTGGTCGATCAGGCGGACAGCAAGCCGGCCTCGTCGCTTCGCCGATTGCTGGCGCCGTATTTCGCGCTGCTGGCAGAGCAACAGGATACCGAACAGGCGGCGCGCGACATGTTCGCTGCAAGCCAATTGCTGCTGCGCCCCGGCCTGGCCCAGACGCAGGCCGTGTTGGCGCGCGAATTATCGGGCGGCAGCGACGAAGCTTCGCAGCTTTTCCGAAAGGCGACCAACCTTACGCGGGCGGTGGAAAAGGTGCGCACCCAAGTCGCCCGGCTGGCGGGCCGGGTAGAGAGCGAACCTCAGCTTGCCGGCACGCTGGCAACGAAACAGGCGGAGCTCGAAGCGCTGCAATCGCGGCAACTGGAAATCCAGGAACAGCTCGCCGCCTATCCGCGCTACCGCGTGGTGAGCGAGGACCGGATGACGCTCGATACCTTGCAGGCCAGCCTGCGCGAAGGTGAAGCCTATGTGAAACTCGCCGAGCTGGAGGACACGGCCTACGCTGTGTTCGTGATGCCCGGCGGTGCGGCTGGTTATCGTTTGGGGGCCAGTCCGGCAGAGCTGGAAAGCGCCGTCGACGGATTGCGCGAATCGATCGTGGTGATCGAGGACGGCCAGACGGTTACCTATCCGTTCGACATCGAACGCGCGCGCGCACTCTATGTCGATCTGTTCGCACCCGTGGCCGACCGGCTCGCCGGCGTGCAGCATCTGGTCTTCGAGCCCGATGGCGCAATGCTGCGGCTGCCCGCCAATCTGCTCGTAATGGATGACGAAAGCGTCCAGCGCTACACCGCCCGGTTGGAAAGCGACCCACAGGCCGATCCGTATGATTATCGCGGCACGGCCTGGCTGGGCAAAGCCATGCAGGTTTCCACTACGGTCTCGCCCAGCGCGTTCCGCGATGTGCGGGCGGCCCCGCGGTCCAATGCGTCGGCGGAATATATCGGCTTCGGCGAGAACCAGCCGATCGGCGAGATCACTGCCAATTCGTCCGGTACCCGCGCTGCGGTATTGATGGGCGCGGATTGCGCATGGGCCCCGGCAACGTGGAACGATCCTATCGCGGCAGACGAGCTGCGCAGCGCCAGCCAGCTGTTCCAGCTTGCCGGTGCGCAGACCGATGTGGTCACCGGCGCGCAGTTCACCGACACGGCTCTGCGCGAGCGCGAAAACCTGGATGACTACCGCATCCTGCATTTCGCCACGCACGGCCTGGTTACCGCTCCGCGCCCGCAATGTCCGCCGCGCCCGGCGCTGCTCACCAGTTTCGGTGAAGGCGATTCGGACGGGCTGCTGACCTTTTCGGAGATTTACGATCTGAAAATCGATGCGGATCTGGTGATCCTGTCGGCCTGCGACACGGCGGGCACCGCCACGGTAGGCCTGACGCGCGAGGCCGGGCTGACATCGGGCGGCGATTTTGCGCTGGACGGGCTGGTTCGCGCCTTTGTGGGGGCAGGGGGCCGCTCGGTCGTTGCCAGCCATTGGCCGGTGCCGGACGATTACGATGCCACGCAGCGCCTGATCTCGGGCCTGTTCGAGGCCGCGCCCGGAACGCCAACCGCCCAGGCGCTGCGCGCTTCGCAATTGGAGCTGATGGCCGATGCGAATACCTCGCACCCGTTCTACTGGTCGGCGTTTGCGATCGTGGGGGACGGGAGCGTACCGGTCCGCCAGTAAGCTACTGATCCAGAGCCAAGTTCACCGAGGGAAGGCGCGTCCGAAAGGGCGCGCCTTTTCGCGTTGCCAAGTCAGGACAGCGATGTGTGGAAAATCACCCCACCCTGGTGACCCCTACGGGAATCGAACCCGTGTTTCAGCCGTGAAAGGGCCGCGTCCTAACCGCTAGACGAAGGGGCCAAACCCGCATGCGGGTTGGTGGTGTGGCGGCGCATTTAGGGGGCAGGGCGAAGGCGGTCAAGCCCCGCAAATGGCGCAGCCCGAATTAGTCTGCAAAAGCGGCGTCTTCCAGATGCAGCTCTGCGGCAGGGCGGCTGCCCCAATCATCGATTTTCGCGCGGCCCGCCAGCCATAATTTGCGCCCGCGCGCCGCGTGCAGCAGCGCCTGGCCCATATCGGTTTCTGCCGCCCTGAAAGCGATAGCCTTGAACGATCGGCCATCGCCGCCCGCTGCGATCAGGCGCACATGATCGGTTCCCACGATATCCGCCTTGACCAGATGGACCGGGCCAACCGCCACGCGCGGGCCGGGCCAGCCGACACCGTATGGTCCGGCAGCCTCCAGCGTGGTGACCAGTTCCGGGGTCATCCCCCCCGCCGTTAGCGACAGGTCAAGTTGCATGTTCTGCGCGGCCTGCGCCTTTTCCACTGCCTTGCCCAGCCGGGCATCGAGCCAATCGGCGAGCGTCTGGACGGAAGCGCTCTCCACCGTCAGCCCCGCGGCCATCGCGTGTCCCCCTCCGCCGACCAGCAGACCTTCCTCGCGCGCCGCGATGATCGCCGCGCCAAGGTCCACCCCGGAGATCGAGCGGCCGGAGCCCTTGCCCTGACCGCTGTCATTATCGAGCGCGATCACCAGCGTCGGCTTGCCGGTCTTTTCCTTGATCCGGCCAGCCACGATACCGATCACGCCGGGATGCCAACCGGTCCCCGCAAGCACCACGACCGCGCGGTTATGCTGGCCGGTCAGCTGGGCCTCGGCCGCTTCCTGCACCTCGGCTTCGATGGCGCGGCGTTCCTCGTTGAGCGAAGATAGCTGAAGGGCGAGCGCTGCCGCTTCGTCCGGGTCTTCGGTGGTCAGCAATCGAACCCCGAGCGATGCCTCGCCAACGCGGCCGCCCGCATTGATACGCGGGCCCAGCGCGAAGCCCAGATCGCTGCAGATCGGCGCGCGCTTTAGCCGGCTGGCATCGATCAGCGCGCTCATCCCGACATTGTTGCGATGCGCCATTATCTTCAGGCCCTGCGCCACCAGCGCGCGGTTCAGCCCGTGCAGCGCTGCCACATCCGCCACCGTGCCCAGCGCTACGAGATCGAGCAATCCGCGCAGATCGGGTTCGGCCCGGTTTTCGAAAAAGCCGCGCTGGCGCAAAGTGCGCACCGTCGCGATTGCCAGCAGGAAGGCGACACCCACCGCCGCCAGATGGCCATGCGCTGCGGCCAGGTCGCTTTCGTCCAGCCTGTTCGGATTAACCAGGGCAGCGGCGCGGGGCAGGTCGTGCGAGCATTTGTGGTGATCGACCACGATCACATCCACCCCGGCATCATGCGCCATTTGCAGCGCCTCATGTGCCATCGCTCCGCAATCGACCGTGACGATCAGGCTGGAGCCCTGCTCGGCCAGTTTCACCAGCGCCTCGCCGCTCGGCCCGTACCCTTCCAGCAGCCGGTCGGGAATATAGGCCTGCGCATCGTGGCCGAGCATCCGCAGCAGCCGGATCATCAGCGCCGCGCTGGTCGCCCCGTCCACGTCGTAATCGCCGAAGATCGTCACCGTCTCTTCGCCGATCACCGCCTGCGCGATGCGTTCGGCGGCAACTTCCATATCCTGAAACTCGGACGGATCGGGCAGGAAGCCGCGCAGGGTTGGACTGCGATGGCGTTCCAGATCGTCCCGCGAAACGCCGCGCGACAGCAGCAGCTGGGTCACGATGTCGTCCAGCCTGCCGGACGCTTCGAAGCCCGCCTCGCCCATATCCATATTGCCGCCCCGCCAGCGCCAGGCTTTGCCCGACAGCGAGTGTGATACGCCGCACACCGTATTGGTATTGAGCGATTGGGAGGTGGGGGAGGTCATCGCCCGATCCTATCCGATAGTTCGCGCCGCGCAAAGCGCTGCTGCGTTGACAATCGACAGCCTGCCGCCTTCACTGGCGGCCATGACGGACACTCCGCCTTTGTTGATCGCATGGCACAGCCGCACCGGGGCGAGCGAGGCGCTGGCCCGTGCGGCGGAAGAGGGCGCGGGGGGCCGAGCCGCCATGATGCGCGCCGAGGACATCATGCCGGAGCATTTGGTGGCCGCGCAGGGTTATCTGTTCGTCTGCCCGGAAAACCTCGCCACGATGAGCGGTATGATGAAGGAGATGTTCGACCGCTGCTACTACGCGGTGCTGGGCCAGCTGGAAGGCAGGCCGTTCGCCACGGCGATCGCGGCAGGGTCGGATGGCGAAGGGGCCCAGCGCCAGATCGACCGCATCGCGCAGGGCTGGCGGCTGAAACGGGTGGCCGAACCGATGATCGTGTGCACCCATGCGCAGACCCCGGAAGCGATTTTGTCGGCCAAGACGCTGGAATACGTTGTATTGAGCGATGCTAGAGCGCTTGGGGAGGCCTTGGCGGAGGGTATTGAAATGGGACTGTTTTAAAAAGATATATCCGCTTTGGAGCAATGTTGCCTAGCAGGACTCGACGGAGGGTGGCTTTACCGCCAGAAACCTCGCGGGAAACGCAATTCAAAGGGGCAGTTCGGATCGACCATCAAGGGGAAAGGAGCGGCGGGGGTCGCAATCCGGGCCTTTACCTGTTGTTCGAGCGTGGGCAACGGCCCGATCTCGATGAATTGCAGTCGTCTATCGCCGATCATAATGCCGTATCATTGTCCCATTCTGACATTGGCCTGCCCGAAGGTCATTCCGGGGTAGACGGGGTGGCGAATGCCGAAGCTGCGGGCCGGGCAGGGACTGGTTCGGCAAATGATGCCTTCAGAGAGAATCGGGTCCACTGGGCCGAATTGCTGCGCGACGGGCTGACCTTCGATCTGGCGGGACTACGGCCGGGACCGGCAATGCCCTCGGTCGAGTTCGGCCAAAATTTAGGCATCGCGCCTGGTACATCGTCATTGTCCTATTCGGCGCTGACCCTATGGCCGGGGCCGCACCTCGCCGGGGCAGAAAACACGCTGCCGGTGGTGCGCGCGCTGCTGCAATCAGCGGTGGATCTGATTGACGGGCTGGGCAATATCGCTGCGATCGGATGGCGACCTGCCTCCGCGTTGATGGGCGCGGATTACTTCTCGCAGATTGTAACGAATTGGGCCGATGGCGGACCGTTTCCAGCGCTGGGACTGGTCACATTCAGGCCGGCGCTGGACGGCATCGTGAACAGTGTGGGCCTGTCATATTTCACTGGCCAGGAACTGCGCATCGAAGGCGAACTTGGGGCCGACCGGGCGGCGGCTACGCGGCTGGCGGTCCGCCTGGTAAACGAGCTGGTCGCTGCGGCTCCAATAACAGAACGAATTCCCTTCATTGGTCCGGACAAAGAAAAACTGTTGATGGAACCGTCTGCCAATGAACGGTTTGTCAGGGTGTGGAAGGGTTAACCATAAAATTGAATATAGTTACGGCTGGCGGCAATCCAGGGCGCAGCGCGTTGCCGTTTCGTTCGGTAAACCGCAGGGATAGCGCGGGTTATCGACCGGATATGCAGCGCCATCATCTGATCCCGCGCGGCCTGCTGGGCTCGCCGGGACTGACCCGGTTCTTCACCGCAATCGATCCGCGCAAGATCGGATTCGAGGATTTTCGCCGCAACGGCCTGTTGCTGCTTTGCGAAGAACGGCTCGCCGCGCGCACCGGTCTGCCGCTACATCGCGGACCGCACCGGTCGTATGACGATATGGTTGCGCAGCGTATCGGGGAAATCGAGCGCCGCTGGTGTGAGCGTCGGCGTAACAAGCCCAAGCTTTCGGGAATCGAAGCACGGCTGAGTCTGTCGCTATTGCAGCGAGCGCTTCGCAGGGAATTGCTGTCGCACAGCCCCCCGCAGCTGGCCCTACCGCGCGATACGGAGATTGGGCGGCAGATGGATTTTGCGCAGCTGGACAAGATGGCCGACCAGCTATGGTCCGCTAGTCAGCCTGCAGCCAAAGTTCCCAACTTGGCCAGAAGCGCGTCCTTGGCGGCGTGATATTCGGTTTCGAGCCGGGCAACCCGGGTCTCCACTGGTTCGACCTCGTCCACCATGCCGATGCCCTGGCCCGATCCCCAGATATCCTTCCAGGCCTTGGCCTTGGAATTTCCGCCGCTGCCGAAATTCATCTTGCTCGGGTCGCTGGTGGGCAGATTGTCCGGGTCCAGTCCGGCGCTCTCGATCGAGCCGCGCAGATAGTTGCCGTGCACCCCGGTGAACAAATTGGTGTAGACGATATCGGCCGCGCGCCCTTCGACGATGCCTTGTTTGTAGCCATCGTCGGCGTTGGCTTCATCGGTCGCGATCCAGGGCGAGCCGATATAGGCGAAATCCGCACCCATCGCCTGCGCCGCCAGCACGCTGCGCCCATGCGAGATCGAGCCCGACAGCGCCACCAGCCCATCGAACCAGCTGCGGATTTCCTGCATAAGCGCGAAATGGCTTTGCGTGCCGGCATGGCCGCCGGCGCCCGCACCGACCGGGATCAGCCCGTCCGCGCCTTTTTCGATAGCCTTGCGCGCGAATTTGTCGTTGATCACATCGTGCAGCGTGATCCCGCCCCATGCGCTTACCGCCTGGAAAATCTCCTCCCGCGCGCCGAGCGAAGTAATTACCATCGGCACCTGCCATTTCGCGCAGACTTCCATGTCCTCCATCAGGCGGTCGTTCGACCGGTGGACAATCTGGTTGACCGCATAGGGCGCGGCGGGGCGATCTGGATTGTCGCGATTATGCTGCGCCAATTCCTCGGTGATCTGGTGCAGCCATTTGTCGAGCATTCCCGATGGCCGCGCGTTCAGCGCCGGAAAGCTTCCCACGATACCCGCCTTGCACTGGGCGATGACCAGCTCCGGCCCGGAGACGATGAACAAAGGCGCACCGATAATCGGCAGGCGCATCTTGTCGAACGGGGCGGGCAGGCCGTGCTTGGTCATGGGCGGTTGTTTTCCTTTTGGGAGTTTCGCCGCTGGTTATGCATCGGCGCGATACTTGTCGAGATTGACGTTACGGAAGGTCGCCGGGGTGCCGCGGGTCAGATGGCGAGGTCGTCCAGCCGGTAGAACTGCGCCGCATTGCCGGCGAACAGCGCCCGCTTTTCCTCATGCGACGCATCGGCGGCAATGCGCTTGAAAGCGTTCCACAGTACGGGATAGCTGGCACCCCAGCGATCGACCGGATAATTGCTTTCGAACATTGCGCGCTGCGGGCCGAACGCCTCGATACATGTTTCGATATAGGGCCGCCACATCGCGGCCAGCTTCTCGCTGTCATATCCTGCGGCAGGGCCATCTTCGGGCATCCCGCAAAATGCCATCGCCAGCCCGCCCAGCTTCACCATGACGTTGTCGCAAGCCGCCAGGTCGCGGATCACCCCGCGCCAACGTTCGAAATTTTCGTCCAGCGTGCCGCGATAGCCGGCGGTGCCCAGCGGCGTGCCGCAATGATCGAGGCAGATCGGCTGATCGGGAAAGGCCCGGGCGAGCGAGATCACATCGCCCAGCTGCGGCTCCAGCACCCAGGCATCGAAGGTCAAGCCCCGTTTGCCAAGCGCGGCGAAACCGGTGCGAAAATCATCGCTGCGATAGAGGCCTTCGGGCGCATGGAACGGCGGGCCGAGCACTTCGGGATCGGCATCCCAAGCGCCCTGGTGGCGTATGCCGCGAAAGCGAGTGGGGGCGGCGGCTTCCAGCGCCTCCAGCACCGGCTCCACTGCCTCGCCCAGCGTCAGATCGGCATGGCCCACGATCCCGGCGCAGGGGCGGAAATCGCCATACAGTCCGCTTGCCCCTTGCGCCGCGACGCCGCCTGCAAACTCGACTTCGCCGACCACCTTGTTGGTTTCGCCCAGCGCAGGATTGTAGAACGCGCCGCATTCCATGAACACGGTGCCGACAATGTTGTGATTGCCGGCCGGATGCGCGCGCATATCGGCATAAAGCTGGTCGAAAGTGTAATGCGCCGCCCCGGCAATCGCCGCGATAAAAGGGTGCTGCGGCTGCGGAAACATCGGCACCATTGCCCGCAGATCCCACAGATGATGATGCGGATCGATAATCGGCAAGTCGGGATCGAGAATGGTTTCGGTCATGTTGCGCGCCCTCCATCGGCGCTAGCCAAGCCGAGACATGGACCGCTTGTTACACGGTCATGGAGGGCGGGCAATTTGTGAAAAAGCGGGCGAATTCCTGAACGGGAAAAGGAGTGTTGCAACCGCATCGAGCCCGCCTATCGCATCATGTTACCTTAGGAAAGCTATGCGCCGAACCGGCTCAGCCCGCGCGCTTCAATCGCCGTTCCTGAAAAGCGAAGCGGGCGGCCTGCGACACATCCTTCTGGAACGCTGCATTGACCATACTGCCGACCACCGAACCGGCGAGAGGCACCAACATACCCAGCCGCTTGCGGACGGACGCGAACGCCAGCGCTCGGCTGACCCGCTCGACCGCCTGATCCACCAGCGGGGTGATAGTGCCCTCGTCGGCCGGTACGAGGTTGCCATCGGCACCGATGCTGTCTTCCAGTGCGCCTATTAATTGTGTGCGCTCTTCGGTTTCGTTGGTGGCGGCGAGTTCCAGGATTCTCAGACGGAAAACCTGCTCCTCGGGCCCGTCGCCGTCGATCCCGTAGGCGCGGCCCGTATCGCGGATATTGCGCATGGCGATACCGATGGTGGCCGGAATATCGGCCCCCATCGTCCACGCCCCGCCAAGCCCTGCCGCCGCGCCGGTCGAGGCGTTGATGGTTCGCGCGGTGCGTTCGATCCGCTCAGCCGCTTTGCGCGCCGCATCGATATCGGCGGTGTCGTGGCTGAAATCGACCAGAGCGGGGCGCGCTGCCGCCCTGTCGATCTGCTTGATGGCGGATTCGACCAGCTTGGAGGGGATCACGCTGGCGATTGCCTTGCCGAAAGGATGCGTCAATCGTTCGATCCCGCGTCCCAGTCTGGAAGGCTTACTGCTGCGATATTCGGCTTGTTCTGCGGCGATGGTCATTGGTTTGTCCGTTCTTTGGAGGTGTTTGTAGTTGAACGGAGGGGAGGGGCCGGGGGTTCCATTGAAAAGGAAGCTATTTTGCAAACATCGTGCGCATGGCTTCCATGGCAAATGAGCGAACGTCGGAAATGATATGCGGGCGACGAATTTGCTTCGCCAGATCCATTTCGCTAGGTTCCAGCATATGCAATTACGTTTGATCGCAATAGTCTGCTCATTGGTAATTGGGGCACCCGTTTGCGCCGACGAAGGTATGCCGCGCTATGCTATCACCGCATCCAAGGTCGCTAATGCGATCCAGGCAGGTGCGGTTGCAGACGTGACGGAATTATTGCCGGAGTTGCTGGATGAAGAGCGCACCGCGTTAGCCGCGGCTGCAGGTTGCAAAGCCGAAATGGGCGACGGCACCTCGAGCAATTTTGTTCGGATTGTCTGGATCTGTGGGAACGATGCCGACCAACTCGCAACAACTATGCGCTTTACTGACAAGGGTGAAATGTTCGCGCTTGAGCTGAACCCTGTGTTCGATCGCGAAGCAAATGCAGACAAGAAATTAAAATCCGCGGATGTTCGCGATACAGCTACCATCGCCAAAGATTTCGCCAGAGCCGTTGTGTCTGGTGCCGATCCGACACTCGGCGGTCTTGTTCCGGTCCAGGAATATCAGATGGCCCAACTATCCGCGAGCGGTGCGACACGCTGGCGCCTTTCATCCCCCAGAAAACCGAATATGCAATTCCTGCTGCTTCACGGAGGGAACCTGCCGCCGCGCGAACACAAGCAAGTTACGGTGCATTTCGAGTTAACGGGCCAACCATTGGGGATTACAATTTCGAAAGCTGCAGTGAGGCAGCAAACTTTCATTTGGTGAAAACGCCACGGACGGTGTTGACGCGGTATCTCACCCCACCGCCGAATTCGCCGCGCTCAGCACGGCGCGCACGCTGGCGGTGGCGATATCCTCGTCTATGCCGCAGCCCCAGATTGTCGAGCCATCGTCGGCGCTGCATTCGAGATAGGCAGCGGCGCGCGCATCGCGGCCGGTTCCCAGCGCGTGTTCGGTGTAATCGAGTACTTTCAGGTCGAGCCCAAAGGCTTCTTCGATGGTGGTCACAACCGACGAGATCAGGCCGTTGCCGCGGCCCGATACGTGCTGTTCCTCGCCGCCCACGGCGATGGTGCCGGTGAAGATCCGGGTGCCGTCTACGGCGCGGCTTTCATCGTAATCGACCAGCTGGAAATGCTTGGTATCTGTCTGCACGTGATAGGCGCTGCGGAAGGCCTGCCAGATATCGCCAGCGTCCAGTTCGCGGCCCAGATCGTCGGCCATTTGCTGGACGTGCCTGCTGAAATCGGCCTGCATCTTCTTGGGCAGTCTGAGGCCCTGGTCCTGTTCCAGCACCCAGGCGAAGCCGCCTTTGCCGCTTTGCGAATTGACGCGGATGACCGCCTCGTAATCACGGCCGAGATCGGCGGGATCGATGGGCAGATAGGGGACCCGCCACAGCGCGTCGTTCTGCTGCGAATTCGCTTCGAACCCCTTCTTGATCGCATCCTGGTGGCTGCCGGAAAAGGCAGTGAACACCAGCTCCCCGCCATAGGGGTGGCGCTGGTGCACGGGCAGCTCGTTGCAATATTCCACCGTCTCGATCACCCGGTCGATATCCGAGAAATCAAGCTTTGGATCAATGCCTTGAGTGTACATGTTGAGAGCCACTGTCACCAGGCAGCAATTCCCCGTCCGCTCCCCATTGCCGAACAGGCAGCCCTCCACCCGGTCCGCCCCGGCCATCAGGCCAAGCTCCGCCGCAGCAACGCCTGTGCCGCGGTCATTATGCGTGTGCAGGCTGATCACCGCCGCATCGCGGTTGGGAAGATTGCGGCAGAAATATTCGATCTGGTCGGCGTAGATATTGGGGGTCGCAGCCTCCACCGTGGCGGGCAGGTTGAGGATGATCGGCCGGTCGGGCGAGGGCGCGAGCACCTCCATCACCGCTTCGCAAACCTCCAGGCTGAAATCGAGTTCGGCGGTGGAGAAGGTTTCGGGCGAATATTGGAATTGCCACTGCGTACCGGGCCGGGAGGCCGCTTCGTCGCGCAGGCATTTCGCGCCGTCTATGGCGATCTGCTTGACCTCCTCGCGGCTCATCCGGAACACGATATCGCGCCAGGCCGGGCTGACGGCATTATACACATGGACGATGGCCGCATGGGCCCCTTCCAGACTGTCGAAGCTGGTCTTGATCAAATCCGCGCGGCTTTGCGTGAGCACCTGCACCATGACATCGCCCGGCACCTTGCCGGACCGGACCAGGCCCTGGATGAAATCGAACTCCGTCGCCCCGGCGCTGGGGAAGCCGACCTCGATTTCCTTCACGCCGATTTCCAGCAGCATGTCGAAAAAGCGGTTCTTTTTCAGCGCATCCATCGGATCGACGATGGCCTGGTTGCCATCGCGAAGATCGGTGCTGAGCCAGCGGGGCGGGGCGGTGATGGTGCGGCTGGGCCATTGCCGGTCAGGCAGGTCAATCTGCGGAAATGGGCGATATTTCGCGCCGGGATCGGTCAACATGTTTCTGTGCGAAGGCATCGGGTGTTCCGTAACGGAGAAGGTATTTGCTGGCGAAGTTCCCTTGGGCGTCACGCGGCCTCAGGGCACGCGGAATTTCACGCCCAAGGGCGGATTAGTCGTAGCAGCAGCGTTCCGTTGCGTATCATGCGCCCATGTCTCGCTTAAAATTGCGCATTTGGCAAGTGAGAGAAGCTGCACATTACCCGCAGCGCAGGTCGCGGATCATCCCGTCCCCGTCCAGCATCACGCTCAGCCGGGTGGATGCCGGGTCTGGCTTAACGGTGCTGCCCGGCTCCAGAAAGCGCGTTCCGCCCGGCGCATCCGCCGTGTCGCGCAACTGCGCGCGGGTGGTGTCATCGGCATAACGGCCCAGGAATACCGAGGCAGCGATTGCACCGCAGGACGAGGCGTTGGGATCGGTGGTTGTGCCCTGCTCCAGCGGGCCGGGCGGTGTGCCCGCCCAAGGTTCGGCATCGTTCTGCGCGACCTCCCCCGGTAATGCGGGTGGCTGCATGGCACCCTGCTGCCGCACGGGCGCATTGCCGGCCACCCGGTCGGCGAAATCGTTCGCGCTTTCGCTCGATTGCGATGGTTGCTCCCCGCAAGCGATCAGGGCGAGCGGGGCGAGAGGGGCAAGGAGCAGGAGCGGGCGCATCGAGTGGTCTTTCGGCAGGCAGAACGGATCGTCTGCCGCCCGCTTTTCGCAAGTTTGCGCCCGCTCCGCAATTCCTCAGTTCTTGGACTTGTCCACCAGCTTGTTCGCGCCGATCCACGGCATCATCGCGCGCAGCTTGGCACCCACGCGCTCGATCGGGTGGGCTTCCTGCATGTTGCGGGCAGCCTTCATTTCCGGGTTGCCGGCGCGGTTATCGGTTATGAAACGCTGGACGAATTTGCCGCGCTGGATATCGTCCAGCACGCGCTTCATCTCGGCCTTGGTCTCATCGGTGATGACGCGTGGGCCGGTGTGATAATCACCATATTCGGCCGTATTGCTGATCGAATAGCGCATGTTGGCGATGCCGCCTTCATACATCAGGTCGACGATCAGCTTGGTCTCGTGAAGGCATTCGAAATAGGCCATTTCTTCCGGATATCCGGCCTCGACCAGCGTTTCGAACCCGGCGAGGACGAGGTGGCTGATGCCGCCGCACAGGACGGCCTGTTCGCCGAACAGATCGGTTTCGCATTCATCCTTGAAAGTGGTCTCGATAATGGCCGAGCGGCCCGCGCCCATCGCGCCGGCATAGGCGAGCGCGAGCTGCTGGGCGAAGCCATTGCCACCGGAGCCGGAGCCCTCTTGATGCACGGCAATCAAAGCTGGTACACCGCGGCCCTGCTCATATTCATTGCGCACCGTATGGCCCGGCCCCTTGGGCGCGATCATGATCACGTCGAGATCGGGGCGCGGCTCGATCAGCCCGAAATGGACGTTGAGCCCGTGGGCGAAGGCGAGGGCGGCGCCTTGCTTCATATTGTCGCGCAGCGCGCCGTTCCAGATTTCAGCCTGCGTTTCGTCGGGTGCGAGGATCATCACGATATCGGCCCAAGCCGCCGCATCTTCGTTCGACATCACGGTAAAGCCGGCCTCTTCGGCCTTTTTCGCGGTGGCAGAGCCTTCGCGCAGCGCCACCCGGACTTCGCCCGCTCCGCTGTCGCGCAAATTTTGCGCATGGGCGTGGCCCTGGCTGCCATAGCCGACAATGGCGATGTTGCGGCTTTCGATCAGGCTGCGATCAGTATCGGCATCGTAATAGACTTTCACGGAATCGTCCTCGTTATCGTTGAATTGGTTGGATGTTTTTAGGCTGCATCATTGCCGCGCATCATGCCGACTATGCCGCTGCGACCGACTTCGACCAGCCCCAGCTCGCGCATCAGGCCCACGAAACTGTCGATCTTGTCAGGCGCGCCGGTCAGCTCGAAAATGAAGCTGCTGGTCGTGATATCGACCGATTTGGCGCGGAAGATATCGGCAATGCGCAGCGCCTCGACACGCGTTTCGCCGGTGCCGCTGACTTTCACCAGCGCAAGCTCGCGCTCCACATGCGGGCCTTCCTCGGTCAGGTCTGTCACCTTGTGGACGGGCACCAGCCGCTCCAGCTGGGCGCGGATCTGGTCGATCACCGGCGGCGGGCCGGTGGTGACCATGGTGATCCGGCTGACGGCATGATCCACCGCGATATCGGCCACGGTCAGGCTGTCGATATTATAGCCGCGCGCCGTGAACAGTCCGGTGATCTTGGCGAGAATGCCGGGTTCGTTGTCCACCGTGACGGTGAGGACGTGGCGTTCAGGAGTCATTGTGAAGAATCTTGCATTTTGAAATCGACCACTTGCGGATGCGTTCGGATCGGGACAAGCAGGACCGCGATACCCAACGCCAAGCTGATAGCGCCGACGATGTAGCGGCGCTGAAAGAGATCGTATCCACCGATCGAAATCAACCAGATCGCTGCAAGCAGGAAGACAGCCTTGGCTAAGCTCATCACACCAGCGCCTTTGCTTCATCGGCCATGATCTTGCCGGTCTGTCCGTCGCCATACATCAGCATGTCGGTATGCGCATTGCCGCTGGGGATCATGGGGTAACAATTGGCCTCTTTCGAGACCAGACAATCGACCATAACTGGCCCATCATGCGCCAGCATGGCGGCGATACCATCGTCCAAACCGGCTTCGTCTTCTATCCGGATACCCTTCCAGCCGTAAGCCTCGGCCAGCTTCACGAAATCGGGCAGGCTGTCGGAATAGCTGTTGGAATAGCGGCTTTCGTAAGTCAGCTCCTGCCATTGGCGGACCATCCCCATGAACTCGTTATTGAGCACGAACACCTTGACCGGCAAGCGGTACTGGCTGGCGGTGGCGAGTTCCTGGATGTTCATCTGGATGCTGGCTTCGCCGGCGATGTCGATTACCAGATCGTCAGGATTGCCCAGCTGCGCGCCGATCGCGGCGGGAAGGCCGTAGCCCATCGTGCCGAGGCCGCCGCTGGTCAGCCATTTGTTCGGCTGGTGGAAGCCGAAATATTGCGCGGCCCACATCTGGTGCTGGCCGACTTCGGTGGTGATGATCGGCTGGCGCGCATGGGTGGCGGCAAACAATCGTTCCACCGCGAGTTGCGGCATCATCAGCCCCTGGCTGCCGGGGCCATCGGGATAGGCCAGGCTTTCACGCGCACGCCACCCGGTGATGCGCGCTTGCCATTCGCCCAGATCCTGCGCCTTGCGGGCCCCCCAGGCATCGATCATCTGCTGGAGCACGGTGGCGCAATCGCCCACGATGCCAAGCTCTACAGGCACGATCTTGTCGATGCTGGCCCGGTCGATATCGATGTGGATCTTCTTCGAATCCGGACTGAACGCATCCAGCCTCCCGGTCACCCGGTCATCGAAACGCGCGCCGATACAGACCATCACGTCGCAGCGATTCATGGTCATGTTGGCTTCGTAAGTGCCGTGCATGCCGAGCATACCCAGCCAGTCCGGGTGGTCGGCGGGGAACGCGCCCAGGCCCATCAGCGTGGAGGTCACGGGTGCGCCGGTCAGGTCCTGCAATTGCCGCAGCAGCTCGCTGGCGCGCGGGCCGGAATTGATCACTCCGCCGCCAGTGTAGAGCACCGGCCGCTCGGCCCCCGCGATCATGTCCAGCGCGGCGGAAATCTCGCTGGCGCTGGCCGCCATGCGCGGCTGGTAACGCGAGGAAGCCATGTCCCCCGCCTGGGCCTGATCTGCCATTTGCGTTGAAGCGATCTGCACGTCCTTGGGGATATCGATGACGACCGGACCGGGCCGCCCGGTGGTGGCGATGCGGAAGGCTTCCTTGATCGTGGCCTGCAGGTCGGCCACATCTTTGACGAGGTAATTATGCTTCGTACAATGGCGCGTAATGCCGACCGTATCGGCCTCCTGAAACGCGTCCGTGCCGATCAGTCCGGTGGGGACTTGCCCGGTGATGCACACCATCGGGATGGAATCCATGAACGCATCGGCGATGCCGGTGACCGCGTTGGTCGCGCCGGGGCCACTGGTGACCAGCACGACGCCGGGCTTGCCGGTGGCGCGGGCATAGCCTTCCGCCGCATGGGCCGCGCCCGCTTCGTGGCGCACCAGTATATGGCGCAGGCGCCCGCTATCGTTACCCTCGGCAAACAGCTCGTCATAAATCGGCAGCACGGCGCCGCCGGGATAGCCGAAAATGAATTCGACGCCCTGCTGCACCAGGCTTTCGACCAGAATGGATGCGCCGTTACGGTGAGTGGCGCGCTCCGCCGACATAATCTTCTTCCTTGCTGGACCGCCGAACGGGCAGTCTTGTTCGATTTTCCCCGGATAAAGCAGGCCCGGCACGTCGGGGGAGGCGTGCCGGGCCAAATTTTCAAGGATAGTTGCGGGGGTCAATGCAAGCCATCCGACCCCCTGCTATTGGCAATTTACGATTATGTCAAGGGCAGTTTGCGTAATAAAGAAACAAAACTATCCCGTAAATCGGAACTATCGGACTCATTGCGCTGCCATTCGGGAGGTGGCTGGCGGCGAAACCACGTATATTGCCGCTTGGCGTAGTTGCGTGTGGCCTGGCTCCCGGCGGCGACCATTTCGTCGCGCGACATCTCCCCGCGCAGCCAACCGGCGATCTCGCGCACCCCGATTGCGCGCATGACGGGCAGTGCGGGATCAAGGCCGCGTGCCAGCAGCCGCTCGACTTCCTCCACTGCGCCTTGTTCCAGCATGGCCGCAAACCGCGCATCGCAGCGTTCGTACAGCGTGGCGCGGTCGGGCAGCAGGATCAGCGGGTGTAGCGTGATGGCAGCGCCGATGCCGCCCGTTTTCTCGCTCTGCCAATCGGCCAATGTACGTCCGGTAGATCGCACCACTTCCAGCGCGCGGGCAGTGCGGGCGCTATCTGCCGGGGCGAGGCGGCTGGCGGCGGCGGGATCCTCCTGCTCCAGAAAGGCGCGTAATTCATCCGGGGGGAGGGCACGGATTTGCTCACGCACCGCTGGATCGATTGCGGGCACCGGTGCCAGGCCGTCGAGCAAAGCGCGGATATACAAGCCCGTCCCGCCGCACAGGATCGGCACCGCGCCATCGCTGTGCAGCCGGGCGATCTCGCGCCGGGCGGCCTTTGCCCAATCGGCGGCGGAACAGGCCGTGGCCCCGTCCCAGCTGCCGAACAGGCGGTGCTCGACCCCGTCCATTTCCGCGGCATCCGGACGCGCGCTGAGCACTTGCAGATCGGCATAGACCTGCGCGCTATCGGCATTCACCACCACGCCGCGCCGGCCCTGAGCTTCAAGCTGCTGCGCCAGCCGCACCGCAAGGCCGCTCTTGCCGCTGGCCGTCGGCCCTGCAATGAGCGCGAGCGGCGGCCTGCCGTCTTCAGCCTCTATTGTATGTTCCGGAGTTTCCCCTGTGCTCATCGCTCGCCTGATAGCAGACCCTGCCACGCTGCAAAGCAAGCTCGATACCGCCACCGCTGCGCTGGAGGCGGAGGGTATGCCGGTCGCCATGGCGCATATGCTGGATTTCTGCGGCGACGTATTGCAGCTGAGCCTGCCCGACGGCGATGCGCAGGTGCTGCGCCGGGTGATCGACGAGCATCTCGCTCCGACCGATTGCGTGATCTCGCAACAGCCGGTCGCCGTGCCGCACCTGTTTGTAAGCGACATGGATTCGACCATGATCGGGCAGGAATGTATCGACGAACTGGCCGATTTCGCCGGGCTCAAGCCGCAGATCGCGGCGATTACCGAGCGCGCGATGCAGGGCGAGCTGGATTTCGAGGACGCGCTGCGTGAGCGTGTCGGGCTGCTTGAAGGGCTGGAGGAAACCGCCATCGATCGCTGTCTGGCAGAGCGGATCGTCCCCGTCCCGGGCGCGCGCACGCTGGTCCAGACGCTGAAATCGCGCGGCTGCAAGACCGTGCTGGTCACCGGCGGTTTTCACCATTTTGCGGATCGGGTGGCCGAGCAGCTGGGCTTCGACCGGGTGGTCGGAAACCGGCTGGCGGTGGCGGAGGGCAAACTTACCGGCGGGCTGACGGGCGCCATCACCGATAGCGGGGTAAAGCGCGCGGTGCTGCAAGAAGAGCTCGCCGCGATGGGAGACCGGGCGATTTCGCTCGCCACAGGCGACGGGGCGAACGACATCCCGATGTTGCAGGCGGCGACTTACGGAATCGCCTACCGTGCCAAGCCCAAAGCGCGCGCGGCGGCCAATGGCTGGCTCGATCGCGGCGATCTGACCGCGATTCTCGACTTGCTTGAGATCCCGCGGGCCGAATGGGCGGAGTAGGGGCTGGAACAATTCGGCTTTCGGTGTATATTAACACTCATGTCAGTAAGAGCCGTTCAATGACCGCACCCATTCTCGATCCCGCCACCGGACTGTCCATCGCCGCCGCGCGCGATGGTACGCTGCTATACGATCCCGAACGCCCCAAGCTGAAGAAACGCCCGCTCAAGGCCTATCGCCATTTCCGCAATCTGATGGCGGATAAGGAAGATACCGAGCAGGTTTTCCATATTTTCGACGCGCTTCCGTCGAGCGCATTCGTCACGCAGATGGAAAATTTCGCGCTGTCCGAAGAAGGCGAGCGGGTCCGCCAGATGGAACCCGCGCTGGTCCCGATCCTCGACGATCATGAGACGTTGCGCAAAATGCCCGCTGGATCGGTGGCCCATGCCTATTGCGATTTCATGGAGGCCGAAGGGCTGTCCGCTGCCGGGCTGGTCGCCGAAAGCGAGAAGACCTGGGCGCATCGTGCGCAATATGACGATCTGGTCGCGTGGTACGGCAACCGCCGCCGCGACACGCACGATCTGCTGCACATCCTGACCGGCTATGGCCGTGATGCGCTGGGTGAACAATGCGTGCTGGCCTTCACCCACGGCCAGAATGGCGGGCCGGCCAACATGTTCATCGCCTATCTGGGCGCGCTGGAACTCAAGCGCACCGTAAAAACCAACGCCCCCGTCCTGCGCGCTTTGCGCGAGGCTCAGGTAAAGGGCCGGGGACGTCCGCGCCTGACCGACCGGGCGGTGACCGAGGTACTCGCCATGCCGCTCGGCGAGGCGCGCGAAAAGCTCGGCATCGTCGATCCGCGCCGGTACAAGGAATGTCACCGCGTGTGGCAGGATGCCGGTCGCGATCCGTATGATCTTCTGGCAGAGGGTGCGGCTGCGGCTTAGCGGTCCTTCGAGGCATTCGGGCAAAGCCTTCGTTCCTCCGGACGACCGGATAGTTCTGGTTGATATTTCAAACCGCTCGTCCTGAAGAGCGAGGACGAAGTCAGAGCAGCTCGAAGGATGCCACCGTCAAAACCAGCTCGAAATAATCCCCAAACCCTTTTTCTTCAGCGCATGGTCCGGCACGCTCGCGCCCGGCGCAGGATGTCCGGCCACCATGATCATCAGCGGCTTTTCCCATTCGGGCCGACCGCAAATTTCGCGCAGGAATCCCATCGGGGAGGGGGTGTGGGTAAGTGTGGCCAGCCCGGCCTCGTGCAAGGTCGAAATCAGCATTCCGCAGGCGATGCCGACGCTTTCATTGACGTAGTAATTCTGCGTCTCGCCATCCTCGGCAATCCCGCCCTTGCGCTGGGCAAAGCAGACGATCAGCCAGGGGGCGATTTCGAGGAACGGTTTGCTTTCGTCGGTCCCCAGCGGATCGAGCGCGCCGAGCCATTCCTCGCTGGCCTTGGGCTTGTCCCCATCGGCCCCGTAGAACCGCCGCTCCTCCGCCTCCGCCGCTTCGCGGATCGCGCGCTTTATGTCGGGCGAGGAAATCGCGGCGAAGTGCCACGGCTGATGGTTCGCCCCATTAGGCGCGGTTCCGGCGGCGGCGATGGCATGCTCGATCACTTCGCGCGGCACCGGCGTTTCGGCGAAATTGCGGCATGACCGGCGCGCGGCGAGCTGCTCGTAAGCGGTGCGCGCGCGGACGATGCGCTGTTCGTCGGACAAGTCGGGCATGGCGGGGTAGGGATGCTGGGGTTCGTCGCTCATAGTCTCGGCTTCATCCCATCATTGCGCAATCTAGGCTGTCCACCGCCAGATGGAGCAAGCAGCCAAGCCCTATAGCGCGCAACCACCATTTTGGCACCAGCAGCAGCGCGCCATAGGCAGCTGCGGCCCAGATGGTGTGCAGCGGGTGGACGCCGATGCTGCAGCGGTTGGGGTCGAAGATCGGGTCGGCGAGCAGGTGATCGAGGTCGATAAGCATGGTGGAGAGGATCACCAGCCCGGCGAGCCGCCACTTTTCCCGCCAGATCAGCCAGCCAAGCGCAAAGGGGACGAGGAAATGGCCGCCATAGTGGATGAGGGGTTGTAGCGCAGTCACTTACCCCTCTCTCTCGTCATTGCGAGGAGCCGAAGGCGACGCGGCAATCCAAGGCCCAAGTCGATGGATTGCTTCGCTACGCTCGCAATGACGAATATTGGTAGGGCGTCACCCCTCCATCCAGTCGCGGAAGAAGCTTTCGTGGGCTTCGCGGAGGTCGGCTTCACTGATTGCGAAGACTTGGTCGATGCCCAAGGCTCGTTCGCCTTTGGTTTCGCCGACTCGTGTCCAAGGTATCCCTGCAGCTTCAGCCAAGCCCATTATTCCATCCGGATTGGAGGATGACACAAGGTAGCGACCCTGAGCTTCGCCAAAATACCAATCCTTCCAGCTCGCACCGGAAGAATGGGACGTGAACAATGCTCCTGCGTTGCCAGCCATAACCATTTCCGCTGCGGCGACGAGTAACCCTCCATCCGACACATCATGAACGGCGCTAACCTCGGCGCTTCCGATCAGGCTGCGAATAAACTTACCCGTTTTACGCTCTCCATCCAGATCCGTTGCAGGAGGGTCACCAGCCTCCAGTCCTGCAATTGTTCGTAGCCAAAGCGACTGTCCCAAGTGGGGATCTCGGTTGCCAATGACGAATAGTGCTTCTCCCTCCGCCTTGAACCCCATCGTCATCATCTTGGAATAATCCTCGATGATCCCGACCCCGCCAATCGCGGGCGTAGGCAGGATCGCGCTGCCGCCGCCGGTCGCCTTGCTTTCGTTATAAAGCGATACATTTCCGCTCACGATGGGGAAATCGAGCGCGCGGCAGGCCTCGCCCATGCCGTCCAGAGCGTGGACCAGTTGCGCCATGATTTCGGGGCGCTGGGGGTTGGCGAAGTTGAGGCAATTGGTGATCGCTAGCGGACGCGCGCCCACGGCGCACAGGTTGCGATAGGCCTCGGCCACCGCCTGCTTGCCGCCCTCATACGGATCGGCATAGACGTAGCGCGGGGTGCAATCGGTGGTGATGGCGAGCGCCTTGTTCGTACCGTGCACGCGCACCACCGCCGCATCGCCGCCGGTTTGCAGCGTGTCCGCGCCGACCTGAGAGTCGTATTGCTCGGAAATCCAGCGTTTGCTGGCGAGGTTGGGGCTGGCCATCAGCTTGAGCAAATCCGCGCCGATGTCGGTGCTTTCGGGCACCTCATCGAGCGGTTTGACCTGCGCCCATGCCTTGTATTCTTCGCGGCTGAGATAGGGCCGGTCATATTCGGGCGCATCGGCGGCCAGCGGGCCGAGGGGTATATCGCACACCACCTCGCCATCCCATTCCAGCACCATGTGCTGCGTATCGGTCACTTCGCCGATCACCGCGAAATCCAGCTCCCACTTCTCGAAAATCGCCGCCGCTTCGGCCTCGCGGCCCGGCTTGAGCACCATCAGCATCCGCTCCTGGCTCTCGCTCAGCATCATTTCGTAGGGAGTCATGCCCTCTTCGCGGCAAGGAACCTGGTTCATGTCGAGCCGGATGCCCGCCTTGCCATTGGTGGCCATTTCCACGCTGGAGGAGGTCAGCCCGGCTGCGCCCATATCCTGAATCGCCACGATCGCATCGGTCGCCATCAATTCGAGGCACGCCTCGATCAGCAGCTTCTCGGTGAACGGATCGCCGACCTGCACGGTGGGGCGCTTGGCCTCGGCATCTTCCTCGAAATACGCGCTGGCCATGGTCGCGCCATGGATTCCGTCGCGCCCGGTCTTGCTACCGACATAGACGATCGGATTGCCCACCCCAGTTGCGGCGGAGTAGAAGATCTTGTCCTGATCGGCGACACCCACGGTCATCGCGTTGACCAGAATATTGCCGTCATAGGCGGGGTGGAAGTTGGTTTCCCCCGCCACGGTCGGCACGCCGACGCAATTACCGTAGCCGCCAATTCCCGCGACCACGCCTTGGACAAGATGCTTCATCTTGGGATGGTCGGGGCTTCCGAAACGCAGCGCATTGGCGTTTGCGATGGGCCGCGCGCCCATGGTGAACACGTCGCGCAAGATGCCGCCCACGCCGGTCGCCGCGCCTTGGTAGGGCTCGATATAGGAGGGGTGGTTGTGGCTCTCCATCTTGAAGATCGCCGCCTGCCCGTCGCCGATATCGATCACCCCGGCATTCTCGCCCGGGCCGCAAATCACCCACGGTGCCTCGGTCGGCAGCTTCTTCAGATGCAGCCGGCTGGATTTGTAGGAGCAATGTTCGCTCCACATCACCGAGAAGATGCCGAGTTCGACCATATTGGGCTCGCGGCCCAGCGCGTGCAGGACGCGGTCGTATTCTTCTACGCTCAGGCCGTGCTGCGCGACCACTTCGGGAGTAATAGTGCTCATGCGCGGGGCCTTAAACCGGGTGCCCCTCCGCCGCCAGAGCCTTCTAGGCCGACATCCCCAGATGTAGCTTGTGCCGCCGCGTGCCGCCGACCCACATCGCGGTGAGCGTAACTAGCGCAAATGCTGCCAACGAGCTGAGATACATGCCCGGCCCGGCAACGGGTGGCTGCGGCCCGAACCAGTTCATGCCCTGCATAAGCAGCAACAGGCCTAGCAATATCAGCGGCGGCGCAACCGGCCCGCGCGTTTTGCGCACATACAGGAAGAATGCGCCCAGGATCAGCGCCAGCTCCAGCGGGATGGCGACCCAGGGGTAATTCCACAGGCCAAGCCCGTATTTCTCCTCCCCGCCGGCCAGCGTCAGGTCGGGCCGGTGGACGATCAGGTCGAGCAGCCAATGCGACATCACGATCATGAAGGCCCATGCGGCGGTGACCCATTGGCGGCGTCCGAACCATATAAGCAGCGCGAAAGCCGCCGCCCAGACCGCGCTGCCCGCCAGGCTGTGCGTATAGGGCATGTGATAGAGATCCATCGGGTTCATCGCGGTGATCCCCGGCTCCATCCGCATCTGTTCGACATTGAACAGGGCAAGGGTGAAAAACCCCCAATCGACCAGCTGCGCGGCGAGGAATGCCATGCCCAGCTTGGGCGCGCGGCGCGATACCGCGGCCGCCGCCAGTGCCGGTGCCCAATGTCCGATAAACATGCTCGTCCCCCTTCCCGCGTCAGGTAAGGCGGAGAGTGACGAAAGTGGCGACGCTGGCCGCCACGCAGGTCGCAAATGCGCCCCAGAGGATATCGGCAATCGAGATATAGGTCGGCCACACTTTCAGCACCGCCTGGCTCGTCAGATCATACGTGGCGTAGCATAGCGCCCCAAGCAAAGCGGCGTTCAGCGCAGTGGTCGCCACGCTGCCCGCATCGAGGCCCGGCCTCACCGCGAACCACAGCATCCCGGCAATATAAGCGAGGTAGAACACAATCGCCGGCCCGCCGCGAAAACTATCCGCCATCACTTCGCCGATTGCGGGGCGGTAGAAATTCGGCCCGGCCCAGCGCAGCCACAGAAAATCCAGCACGCCAAAGGCAATGGCGGCACTGATATACGCGATTATCCATTTCATCATTCGAACGTCCCCTGTTCAAGGCCTAACTTGACCGGGCGCGCCGCCAGCGTCAATGCATGGCCGCGATGGAAACCACCGAAAAAGACATTTCGCAATTGACCTTCGAAGATGCGCTGAAGGCGCTGGAGGAGCTGGTGCGGCGGCTGGAGAGCGGCGACGTGCCGCTGGACGAATCGATCGACCTTTACGAACGCGGGGAAAAGCTGCGCAAACATTGCCAGAAACGGCTCGATGCAGCGCAAATGCGGATCGAGAAGATCGTCACCGGGCCGGATGGCAAGGCCGCCGGCACGCAGAGCTTCGATGATAATGGCTGATAGCATCGCTGCGCAGGGCACCGGCCTGCTGGCGCAGGCGTTGGACGATATACAGCGTGAGATCGATGCCGATTTCGACGTCTTGCTGCCCGTGCCCGGCGATACAAGCGGCCGGCTGGTGGAGGCTATGCGCTATGCCGCGATCGGCGGCGGCAAGCGCGTGCGGCCATTGCTGCTCGGCGCAACGGCGCAGATGTACGGCGTCGACCGCGACATGGCGGTGCGGGCAGGATCGGCAGTGGAATCGATCCATGTCTATTCGCTGATCCATGACGATCTACCCTGTATGGACGATGACGATCTGCGGCACGGCAAGGCCACCTTGCACAAGGCGTTCGACGAGGCGACGGCCGTGCTGGCGGGCGACAGCCTGCACGCGCTGGCTTTCGAAATCCTCTCCGACCCTACCACATTTGCCGATCCTTTCACCCGCGCCGAACTGGTCGCGACCTTGGCTGGGGCGAGCGGGAAGGGCGGCATGGCGGGCGGCCAGATGATGGATATGCTGGCCGAGCAGACGGATTACGATCTGCATTCGGTTACCCGGCTGCAACAGCTCAAGACCGGCGCGTTGCTGGCCGCCAGCGTGGAAATGGGCGCGGTCCTGGGCAAGGTAGCGCCGGAAGGCCGCAGCCATCTGCGCGCCTATGCCCGCGACATCGGCCTTGCTTTTCAGATCGCGGACGATCTGCTCGACGTGACCGGCGATGAAGCCAAGGCCGGCAAGGCGCTGCGCAAGGATGAGAAGCAGGGCAAGCAGACCTTCGTCACGCTGATGGGTCAGGACGGCGCGCGCGATCAGGCCAGCGCACTGGTCGACCAGGCCGTCGGCCACCTCGCTGGCCACGGCGAGGAAGCCGACCTGCTGCGCGCATTGGCGCGGTTTATCGTTGAGAGGGACAGGTAGGATGTCGGCACAGCCAAAAGAACGCATCGGCATCTATCCCGGCACATTCGATCCGATCACGCTGGGCCATGCGGATATCATCCGGCGGGGCAGCAAGCTGGTCGATCGGCTGGTGCTGGGCGTGACCACCAACCCTTCCAAGAACCCGATGTTCTCCACCGAAGAACGCCTCGCCATGGTCGAGCGTGAGGTGGCCGCGATGGGGCTGGATAATGTCGAGGTAGTGGGGTTCAACGCGCTGCTGGTGAAATTCGCCCGCAAGCAGAACGCCAATGTGATTATTCGCGGCCTGCGCGCTGTCGCCGATTTCGAATATGAATATCAGATGGCGGGAATGAACCAGCAGCTGGACGACGATGTGGAAACGGTGTTCCTGATGGCGGATGTCTCGCTGCAACCCATCGCCAGCCGCCTCGTCAAGGAAATCGCCATGTTCGGCGGCGATATCGAGCCTTTCGTAAGCAAGGCCGTTTGCGAAGAAGTGATCGCGCGGGTCGAGAAACTGGGTCGGCGCGGCGATTACTGAATCGCACCTGCGCACAGGTGGAACGAACCATTCATTGAACGGACAGCGCCCGCCCGCTAGAGGCGCGGCCATATGAAACATCTCGGATATCCCATGATCGCACGCTTTCTTACCTCCGCCGCTCTGGCCCTGACCCTTTCCGCCGCGCCCGTCATGGCCCAGGAGGGGGAGGCACCCGCGCGCAAGGTCTACAATCAGATCAGTTACGATATGCAACAGGATCCGGAAAATATCCTCCTGCTCGACCTGTCCAATGGGGAGCGGGTGGCGATCCGCCTGATGCCAAGCTGGGCGCCCAGCCATATCGACCGCATCAAGACGCTGACCCGGCAGGGCTTCTATGACGGGGTGATCTTCCACCGCGTGATCGATGGTTTCATGGCGCAGACCGGCGATCCCACCGGCACCGGCCAGGGCGGCAGCGAGCTTCCCGACCTGGCAGCGGAATTCAACCCGATGCCGCATATCAGGGGTACCGTTGCGATGGCCCGCGCAGCAGAGGAAGACAGCGCGAACAGCCAGTTCTTCATCGTGTTCTACCCGCGCTTCAGCCTGGACAAGCGTTACACCAATTTCGGCCGGGTCATTTCCAACATGCCCGCCGTAGATGCGATCAATCGCGGCGAACCGCCCGCCGATCCCACGCGCATCCTGCAAGCCAGCATTGCCGCCGATGGCAAGCCGCAAGTCCTCGCCCCGCCGCCAGCCCCGGCTCAGCCCGCACCGAATCTGAACGGCACGAGCATCACTCCGGATCAACTGAGCGCGCCCATCGCGGAATAGGTTTCGTTTGTCGGGGCGAGGTCTGGCACGGCCCAAGGGCGCGGCGCGCGCGACGGTGCCCAGCAAACCGGAATTTCCGAAACAACAATTCCCCGGCCGCCAGAGTCAGCTAGAGCCTCCCCATGCGCGTTGACCTGTTCGATTTCGACCTCCCGCAAGAGCTGATCGCCCTGCGCCCGGTATCGCCGCGCCACGACGCGCGGATGCTGGTGGCAAAGGGCGACACGCCATTCCGCGATGCCACGGTGCGCGATTTGCGGGGCGAATTGCGCGCCGGCGACGTGCTGGTGTTCAACGATACCCGCGTCATTCCCGCCCGGCTGGAGGGTGTCCGCACCCGCGAAGGCAATACTGCACAGATTGGCGCGACATTGCACAAGCGTATCGATCTGCGCCGCTGGCAGGCCCTCGTGAAAAACGCCAAGCGGCTGCGCGAGGGGGAGAGGATCGCTTTCCCCAACGAGGTGACCGCCGTTGCGGAGGCCCGGTTGGACGATGGCAGCTGGATCTTGTTCTTTCCTGGCGAGGAACCTGTCGAAACACTGCTGGAACGCGCCGGAACCATGCCCTTGCCCCCCTATATCGCAGGCAAGCGCCCGACCGACGAGCGGGACAAGGCCGATTACCAGACGATTTTCGCCGAAAAGGACGGTGCGGTGGCCGCGCCTACCGCTGCGCTCCATTTTACGCCCGAATTGCTTGCCGTGCTGGACGAGGCGGGGGTGGAGCGCGAGACGCTTACCTTGCATGTCGGCGCGGGCACGTTCCAGCCGGTCAAGGTGGATGATACAAACGAGCACCGGATGCACGCAGAATGGGGCACGATAGATGCCGCCACCGCCGCCCGGCTCAACGCTGCGCGCGCTGCGGGCAACCGGGTAATCGCTGTCGGCACCACCAGCCTGCGCCTGCTGGAAAGCGCTGCCGATGCGGACGGCACGATCCAGCCCTTCGAAGGCGACACGGCGATCTTCATCACGCCGGGTTACGAATTCCGCGCGGTGGATGGGTTGATGACGAATTTCCATTTGCCGAAAAGCACTTTGTTCATGCTGGTCAGCGCGCTGATGGGCCGTGAGCGCATGGTCACGGCTTACGAATATGCGATTGCCGAGGGGTATCGCTTTTACAGCTATGGCGATTCGTCGCTTCTGATACCGTAGCTTGGATGAGGGGCAACAAACTCCACATCTTCCCCCACCGCTTGCAATCCTCCCGCGCCGTGCCACAACTCGCTCGCATGGATCCCATCCTCTCCCTGCGCGGCCTGACGAAGACCTATCCCGGCGGCCTGACCGCCCTCGATAAGGTCGATCTGGATATCCAGCCGGGCGAGATTTTTGCGCTGCTCGGCCCCAATGGTGCGGGCAAGACCACGCTGATCGGAGCGGTGTGCGGGCTGGTGCGGCCGACTTCAGGCAGCATCGAGGCGTTTGGCAGCGACCTGTCGCATAATTGGCGCGATGCACGGCGGCGGATCGGTCTGGTGCCGCAGGAACTCAGCACCGACATGTTCGAGCAGGTCGAGCGCGCGGTCAGCTATTCGCGCGGACTGTTCGGATTGCCGCCCGACAAGGCTCGGATCGAGGAAATCCTGCGCGCGCTCAGCCTGTGGGACAAGAAGGACGAGCAGATCCGCGCGCTCTCGGGCGGAATGAAACGCCGCGTGCTGATTGCCAAGGCGATGGCGCACGAGCCCGATCTGCTGTTTCTGGACGAACCGACCGCTGGCGTCGATGTGGAACTGCGCCGGGCAATGTGGACACAGATCGATGCGATGCGCGCGCGCGGGGTCACGGTGATCCTGACCACCCATTATATCGAGGAGGCCGAGGAGATGGCCGACCGCGTGGGGATCATCTCGAAGGGGCGCATCCTGATGGTAGATGACAAAGCCGCGATGATGGCGCGGCTCGGCCGGACCGAGGCTCATATCGAGCTGAGCGAACCGATTGCCGCTTTGCCGCCCAGCATCGCCGCCTTTCCGGTGCATATCGAGGAGGGCGGCCGCTCGCTATGCTATCGCGGTGGTGACGGGACGGGCAAGGGCAAGGCCGAAGTGGCCGAGCTGACCAAGGCGCTGACCCGCGCCGATATCGATTATATCGGTATCGAGATCACCGATTCCTCGCTGGAAGATATTTTCGTCGATTTGGTCGAAAACGGCGCACAGGCGGGAGGCGGGCAATGATCGGCTTCAACTTCCGCTCCGCCTGGTCGATCTACAAGCGCGAGGTTATGCGCGCGCTGCGCACCGCGTTGCAATCGATCCTGGCCCCGGTGCTCACCACCGCGCTGTATTTCATCGTGTTCGGATCGGCGATTGGCGAGCGGATGCCCGAAATCGGCGGGGTGGATTATGCCGCTTTCATCGTGCCAGGCCTGCTGCTGCTGACGCTGCTGGGTGAGAGCACCTCCAACGCCAGTTTCGGCATTTACATGCCGCGCTTCACCGGCACGATCTACGAATTGCTGTCGGCTCCGGTGGGCGTGGCCGAAACGCTGGCCGGATTCGTCGGCGCGGCGGCGACCAAGTCGCTGATCCTGGCGGCGATCATCCTCGCCACCGCCACGCTGTTCGTGGATTACGAGATCCGGCATCCCTTGCTGGCGATCGGCTTTATCATCCTGATTTCGGCCAGCTTCTCGCTGCTCGGATTTATCCTGGGCGTGTGGGCGGACAGTTTCGAAAAGCTGGGCATCATTCCAACGCTGATCCTGATGCCGCTGACATTTCTGGGCGGGACATTCTATTCGATCGACATGTTGCCCGGTATCTGGCGCGATGTGGCGCTGGTGAACCCGATCGTGTTCCTGGTGAACGGATTGCGCTGGACGTTTTACGGCACTTCGGATGTCAGTATCGGGGTGTCGTTCGGGCTTACGGTCGCCTTCTTGGCCGTGTGCGTCGGCATCATCTGGTGGATCTTCAGGACCGGATGGCGGCTGCGCAGTTGATGCCCGGATGATGGCCAGCTGACACGCAGGGTGGCGGCGCGGGCAATCTGCCGCTAGGCGCGCGCCCATGCCCTGTTTCAGTTCTATCGCCAGCCGCACGCTGCCCGCGCTGCTGCTCGCCGCCGCCGTTCCCGCCCATGCCCAATTACCGCAGCCGGTGCGCGATATGCTGGAGGCTGCGATTGCCACCGGCGACGCGCAGAAAGTCGCCACGGTGGCCGAAATCGCCCGTGCGACCAATCCGGACGACATTGCCGAAATCGACACGCTGGAACAGGCTTTCGAGGCCGAGCAACGCCAGCTCGCCGCGCAAGAAACCGCCGCCAAGCGGGAGGCGATTCGCGAGGCCGGTTTCTTTGAAAACTGGTCGGGCGAGGGCGAAATCGGAGCGGCGCGTTCCTCCGGCAACAGCTCCACCACCGGGCTCACCGCCGGATTGAAACTGGCGCGCGAAGGCATCGATTGGGAACACCGCATCCGCGCGCGGGCCGATTATCAACGCAGCAATGGCGTGACCACGAAAGAGCAATATCTCGCCGCCTATCAGCCGCGCTATAACCTCTCGCCCGTATTCTTCGCCTACGGTCTCGCGCAATATGAACGCGACCGGTTCCAGGGATTTTCGGCACGCTATTCCGGCTCGGTCGGAGCTGGTTACCGGGTAATCGACACCGAAACCGTCGAACTGACCGTGGAGGCGGGACCGGCCTATCGCCGGACCGAATTTGTGGACGGCACCAGCGACGGCTCCATTTCCGCCTTTGCCGGGCTCGACGCAGGATGGCAAATCGCCGAGCGCATCGCACTGACGCAGGAGGCCGACGCCTTTCTGGACAGCGGAAATATCACGCTGACGTCGCTTACCGGCCTTGAAGCAGGGCTGGGCGCAGGCTTGCGCGCGCGGCTGTCCTACGGCGTGGAATATGACAGCGACCCGCTGGCAGGGGCCGTCTCGACCGATACGCTGAGCCGCTTTACGCTGATCTACGGCTTCTGAACCGGCCCTCCGCGTGCCTCGTTCGCGGCGGTGCCATCACCCCTCTCCCAAGGCAAACTCGCCGCAGTGGCTCGACTTCGCTTGGGCTGAAAGGGTAAGGGGCTGCGCATATGACCAACCCCCGTTTTTCCTTCGACGTCTCCGCCACCGACGGCAAGGCGCGTACCGGGCGCATCGCCATGCGGCGCGGCGAGATTCGCACGCCCGCCTTCATGCCGGTGGGCACCGCCGCCACGGTCAAGGCGATGAAACCGCAGGCGGTCCGCGCCACCGGGGCGGACATCATCCTGGGCAACACCTATCATTTGATGCTGCGCCCCGGTGCGGAGCGGGTGGCAAAGCTGGGCGGGTTGCACCGCTTCATGAACTGGGATCGCCCGATCCTGACCGATAGCGGCGGCTATCAGGTGATGAGCCTGTCCGACTTGCGCAAGCTGACCGAGCGGGGGGTGGAATTCCGCAGCCATATCGATGGCAGCAAACACATGCTCACCCCCGAACGCAGCATGGAAATCCAGCGGCTGCTGGGCAGCGATATCGTGATGGCCTTCGATGAATGTCCCCGCGCCGACCAGCCGCTGGCCGAAATCGAGGCCAGCATGGAGCTGTCCATGCGCTGGGCGCAGCGCAGCCGCGATGCCTTCGATGCGGGCGGCGAGCATGCGGCGGGGGCGGCTTTGTTCGGCATCCAGCAAGGCGCATTGGACGAAGGGCTGCGTGGCCGCTCTGCCGAGGCGCTGCGCGCGATCGGTTTCGATGGCTATGCAGTTGGCGGACTTGCCGTGGGCGAGGGGCAGGAGGCGATGTTCGCCACGCTCGATTTCGCGCCCGGCCAGCTGCCCGAAGATGCGCCGCGATATCTGATGGGAGTGGGCAAGCCGGACGATCTGGTGGGCGCGGTGGAACGCGGGATCGACATGTTCGATTGCGTCCTGCCCACCCGTTCGGGGCGTAACGGACAGGCCTTCACCTGGAACGGCCCGCTCAATTTGCGCAATGCGCGGTTCGCCGAAGATACCGGGCCGCTGGACGAGCGCTGCATTTGCCCGACTTGCGCGGAATATAGCTGCGCCTATCTTCACCATTTGCAGAAATCCGGTGAGATATTGGGCGCGATGCTGGTGACCGAACATAATCTGTCTTTCTACGCGCAGCTGATGGCCGCGATGCGTAGCGCCATTACCGATGGTGGATTTGCCGCCTTCGCCGCCCGCTTCCGCTCGGACTACCTCACCGCATGACCTACCGCACGCTGGCGCATGAAGAACGGCGCAAGCGAATAGCCTTGCTCGGTATCATCGCCTTCGCTTCGGTGATGATGTGGCAGACCGCCTGGGGCAGCCTGGTCCTGTACCCTTTCACCATCCTGGCGACGTGGTTTCATGAAATGGGTCACGGGCTTGCGGCGATGGCTGTGGGGTATGATTTCCAGCGGCTTGAGATTTATCCGGACGGGTCCGGCGTTGCGCTGTCGCTGGTGCCGCTGGACGGGTCGCGGCTTGCCGCTGCATTGGTAGCGGCGGCTGGACCGGTCGGGCCGGCGCTTGCGGGGGCAGGGCTGATCATGGCGTCCCGGCGCGAGCGCGGTACGCACTGGGCGCTTGGTATTCTGGGCGCCGCATTGCTCCTTTCAACGCTGATCTGGGTACGCTCGCTTACCGGCTGGCTGGTGCTGGTCCCGGCGGGGCTGGTGATCCTGGGCATAGCTGTGCGAGCAGGTGCAGAGACGCAGCGTCTTGTCCTGCAAGTGCTCGGCGTGCAGGCAGCGGTGAGCATGTATCAGCATCTCGGCTATCTGTTCAGCCAGGGCGGACGGATCGGCGGGGCACCGCAAAGGTCCGATACGCAGGCCATCGCCGATGTGCTGCTGCTTCCATACTGGTTCTGGGGTGCGGCGATCACGGCGCTCACCGCAATCATGCTGTGGCGCGCCTTTCGCTACGCCTTGCAGCCATAGCACATACGAAAAGGGCGGCCCCGCGGAGGCCGCCCTTGTTGGTACCGAGTATCGGCGCGGATTAGCGCGAGTAGAACTCGACCACCAGGTTCGGTTCCATCGTTACCGGGTAAGGCACTTCGTCCAGCGCAGGAACGCGGGTGAAGCTTACCTTTTCGGTGCCATCGGGCACGACATAATCGGGAATTTCACGCTCGGGCAGGCTCTGCGCTTCGATTACCAGCGCCATGTCCTGTGCCTTCTTGCCCAGGCTGATCACGTCGCCCACATCGCAGCGGCGGCTGGCAATGTTGCACTTCACCCCGTTGACCTGGATGTGGCCGTGGCTGACCAGCTGGCGAGCGGCGAAGATCGTCGGTGCGAACTTGGCGCGGTACACGATCATGTCCAGCCGGCGTTCCAGCAGGCCGATCAGGTTCTGGCCGGTATCGCCCTTCATGCGGCTCGCATCCTTGTAGGTGGACTTGAACTGCTTCTCGGTCACGTCGCCATAATAGCCCTTGAGCTTCTGCTTGGCGCGCAGCTGCAGACCGAAATCGGATACTTTGGACTTGCGGCGCTGACCGTGCTGGCCGGGGCCGTAAGAACGCTTGTTGACGGGGGAATTGGGGCGACCCCAAATGTTTTCGCCCATCCGCCGGTCGAGTTTATGCTTCGAGCTTGTACGCTTCGTCATAGGTCGTTCCTGTATTTGCTGGGCCGCCCCAATGGCAGCCATCGAACCCGGTATCGCACCGTCATGGCAATTATCCATGACGTGGCCACCGCTTCACCGGGGTGCGGAGCCAATCATTCAGCGAGCGCGCGCCTTAGCAGGATTGCGCCGCCCGTCAACGCAGTTCGTCCCGCGCCCGCTCAACCGGCCCGATCAAGTGGCCCGATCAACCCGCTCGACAAACGCCGCTCCACCCGCCAATGCGCGCGCATGAATTCGATCAAGCAGCCCGGCGATTGCACCGATATGACCGAAGTGCGCGAAGGCGTGGACCAGACCGACCGCGAACTGGTCGCGCTGCTGGCTCGTCGTTTCGGATATATGCGCGCCGCCGCCCGTATCAAGCCGAGCCGCGAGGTGGTGCGCGACGAAGCGCGCAAAGCCGCAGTAATCCGCCACGCAGCCGACACGGCCGCTGCCGCCGGTCTGCCGCGCGCCGAAATCGCAGATATCTGGGACAGGCTGGTGGAAGCCTCTATCGCCTACGAAATGGTCGAGTGGGACCGGATCAGGAGCTGATCCGGTTCGGAAATCATTGCCGCGCCGCTATTCGCCGCGGTTGAAATCGCGCCATTCTTCCTTGGTCATGCACAGGCGTACCTTGCGGCGGCTGCCCATGCCATCGATCACCCTACGGCAGATCTTGCGGTCTTCCTTGGCCTGCTTGGGGGCTTCGGCCTGATTTTCGGCGGACTGCGATGGCTCGGGCGATGTGGATGCGAGTGCCAGCGCGCTGAGCCACAATGGTGCAGTAATAGACATGAAAACTTCCAGATAACTGGTGGTTAGGACAATCGAAGCGTGGGCCGCTATTCGTCCCGCTCGGGCGTATCGAGGGGTTTATCGACCAACGGCCTATCTGGCCGGGCCAGATGAGTCAGCACCCCGCGCAAGGTGCGCACTTCCAGATGATTCCAGCCTGGCTTCGTGAGCACGTTGCGCAAGGTTCGCGTAGTCGCCTCGCGCCGGTTCTCCGGGAAGAAATAACCTTTCGGATCGAGCAGCTTTTCGAAGTGGCCAATCAACCCCTCAAGTTCGCTCTGCGGAGCCGGGGGCAGGGCATCCTCGCGGGTGGGAACGGCCAGTTCCTGGCGCTTAGACCATTCATAGGCGCAGACCAGCACGGCCTGGGCCAGGTTGAGCGAACCGAATTGCGGATTGATCGGTACGGTCAGAATCGCCCGAGACAACGCGACATCCTGTATATCGAGACCCGAGCGTTCCGGCCCGAACAGCAGCGCGCTGCGCCCCGCAGCTTCGGCAATTTCGCCGACCGCCTGTTCGGGCGTGACAACGGGCTTGGTATCCTCGCGCTTGCGCACGGTCGTCGCATAGACGTGGCTGCAATCGACCACCGCTTCGGCGGTCGTATCGAACACCCTGGCTTCGGCAAGCACTCGATCCGCCCCGGCCGCTGCGGGACCGGCGGCAGGATTGGGCCACCCATCGCGCGGCGCGACAAGCCGCATTTCGGTCAGCCCGAAATTGAGCATTGCCCGCGCAGCCTTGCCAATATTCTCGCCCAGCTGCGGGCGGACGAGGACGATGATGGGGTCGGCCATCAACCCTCGCCTACATCGCGCACCGTGCTCGCAAATTCCTGGAAATCCCGAGCTTCGCTGAAGTCGCGATAGACGCTGGCGAAGCGGATATAGGCGACGCTGTCGATCTGGCGCAGGCCGTCCATCACCATTTCTCCGATCCGGCTTGAGGGAATTTCCGCCTCTCCCGCCGTTTCTACCTGTCGCTGAATGCCGGAAATCAGCTGGTCGATCCGTTCCTGTTCCACATCACGCTTGCGACATGCCAGCGCGACCGAGTTTTCCAGCTTGGAGCGGTCGAAATTCTCGCGCCGGTCGCCGCTTTTGACGATGGAAACCTCGCGCAATTGCACCCGTTCGAAAGTGGTGAAGCGCGCCCCGCATTGTGCGCATTGCCGGCGGCGGCGGATCGCGCCATTATCCTCGGTGGGGCGCGAATCCTTTACCTGGCTGTCATCATGCGCACAAAACGGGCAGCGCATCGGTTACGGGCGCAATCGCTTGTAAAACATGTAGGAACCGCCAGCTGCCGCGCCGATGATCGGTCCAACCAACGGCAGGACGATGCCCGCCACAGCGCCGATGGCGGCGCCCTTGAGCACCGGCTTGGTGGAGGGGTGCTTCATCCCTTCGCGCGCCATCGCCTTGGCTTCGCGCTGGGCATCGGTCACCAGATCCTCGTCATAGGCGCGCTTGGTCGGCAGCACCTTGTCTTCGGTGGCGGTCATCGGGGGGAGATCGGTCTTGTCGGTCATCTATATTACCTTCCGGGATATACGGGAAAAGCTGTACACAGCTCTTCGACGCGCGCCCGCACCGATTGTTCCACCTCGGCATCGCCTTCCGGCCCGTTTTTCGCGAGCCCATCGACCACTTCGGCGATCAACGCGCCGATCTTGCGAAACTCCGCCGGGCCGAAGCCGCGGGTGGTGCCCGCCGGGGTGCCCAGGCGGATGCCGCTGGTGACGAACGGGCTGCGCGTATCGAACGGGATGCCGTTCTTGTTGCAAGTCAGCCAGGCGCGGTCGAGACCTTTCTCGGCCGCCTTGCCGGTGACGTCCTTGGCCGTCAGATCGACCAGCATGGAGTGGTTGTCCGTACCGCCGGAAACGATCCGCAACCCGTTTTCCTCCAGGCTGGCAGCCAGCGCGCGCGCATTTTCGACGATGGCGTGGGCGTAGCTCTTGAATTCAGGCCGCAGCGCCTCGCGGAAAGCGACCGCCTTGGCGGCGATCACATGCATCAGCGGGCCGCCTTGCAGGCCGGGGAATACTGCCATGTTCAGCGGCTTGGTCAGCTGCTCGTCATTCCACAGGATAATGCCCGAACGCGGGCCGCGCAGGCTTTTATGCGTGGTGGATGTCACGATATCGCAATGCGGGAAAGGCGAGGGGTGCGCACCGCCCGCGACCAGTCCGGAGATGTGGCTCATATCGCACAGCAGATAGGCGCCAACCTCGTCCGCGATGGCGCGGAAAGCCTCGAAGTCCCACACCCGCGAATAGGCGGTGCCGCCGCAGATAATCAGCTTGGGCTTGTGTTCGCGTGCAGTGGCGGCGACCGCGTCCATATCGATCAGCTCGTCATTCTCGGTCACTCCGTAAGCGACCGGATTGAACCACTTGCCGCTCATATTGACGGGGCTGCCATGCGTCAGGTGCCCGCCGGAGTTCAGGTCGAGCCCCATGAAAGTATCGCCCGGCTCCAGCAAAGCGAGGAACACGGCCTGGTTCATCTGGCTGCCCGAATTGGGCTGCACATTGGCGAAGTTGCAGCCGAACAGCTCCTTCGCGCGGTCGATCGCCAGCGTTTCGACCACATCGGCATAATCGCAACCGCCATAATACCGCTTGCCCGGATAGCCCTCGGCATATTTGTTGGTGAAGACCGACCCGGTAGCCTCCAACACGGCGGTGGAGGCGATGTTTTCCGACGCGATTAGTTCAATCTTGTCCTGCTGCCGCGCGAGTTCATTGCGGATCGCGCCGTGGATTTCGGGGTCGGCGGTGGGGAGATCGTCATGCCAGAAGCGGTGCATGATATCGGGTGATTGGTCGGGTGCGGTGCTCATGGGATCAAACCTCTGGATTGGATAGCTTATCGACCCGGCGCTGGTGGCGACCGGTCCCGTCGGGGAGAGAATCGGCAAATTCGGTTTCGAGAAATGCGGTCAGGCAGGCTTTGGCCATATCGCTGCCCGTCAGGCGCGCACCCATCGCAAGGCAATTGGCATCATTATGCTCGCGGGCGAGCGCAGCCGAAAGCGGCTCTGTCACCAGCGCACAACGGACCGCCGGATTGCGATTGACCGACATGGAAATCCCGATGCCCGACCCGCAAAGCGCCACCCCGCGCTCAACCGTGCCATCGGCGACGACGCTCGCAAGCTTGTACCCGAAATCGGGATAATCGACGCTGTCAGCGGTGTCCGGACCAAGATCGGCGACCTCGTGCCCCTGCTCGATCAGCCATTCGCGCAGCTCGGCCTTGAGATCGAGCGCGGCGTGGTCGGAGGCGATGGCAATTTTCATGGGGTGGGACATAGGGACTTGCTCGGCCCGGCGCCACCCGTTCCGCTGTGCTTTTCCTCCCGTTAAACGCGCGAAAGACGCGAAATCGCTGCGGCAACGCAGGCGCAGAACACTGCCGCTTCGAAAACGCCGGTTACCACGTGCGATGTCGCGCCGAATTCGGCCTCGCCCAGCACCAAAGCGAGCGAATCAAGGTTGAGTTTCGAACCTGCGAAGCGCGCTCCGAGTTCGTCCAGGCTGCCTGCAAGAAAACGTGCCTCGAACCGGCTTAGCGTCATGGCCAGGGCTGCGCCGGCCGCACCTGCCAGGATGGCCGGGACATACGGGTTGCGCCCCGACCGGCCGGCCAGCAAGCCAAGCCCGATCGCCGCGCCCATGGCCGCCCCTTCGAGAGGTCCGGTCACACGCAACTGGCCTTCGCCGAGCAACAGTCCGACCCCGTCCAGCATCAGCATCCTTCCCGCTGCTCCGGTTACGATCCCTCCAAGTACGGTCCCGACCAGAACAGCCCATGGCCCAGGCAAGAGCCACCGGTTTGCAAGCTGCGCCCCGAGTGCGATGCCGAGTGCCGCGATTGCGGCACATCCGGCTGCAATGGCAATCATTACGATCATCGCCGACAATGCGCCGCCGCCGCCGGGACCGGTTGCAAACGTGCCGTATAACAGCCCGACCATTATGCCTGCGACAGCTCCACCCACCAATCCCGAGGCCGCGATCGACCATTCGGCCGGATTAGGTACCACTCGTGGCGCAGTCCGATCCAGCGGCGCGGTGCCTGCGATGAAACGGTATCCGTGTTTGGGTATTGTAGCGATGTAATCGGGCGATGCGGCATCGTCGCCCAATGCCTTGCGCAAATTGCGAATGGCCTGTGTCAGCGCCTCGTCGGTCACGGGAACCCCGTGCCACGCGCGTTCCAGAAATGTGTGCTTGGAGACCACTGTACCATCGGCTTCCAGCAGAAGAACTAGCGCATCGAAATAGCGAGCATTGAGCGCAATCGCGGCGCCGTCGCGGGTCAATTCGCGTCGGTGTGGATCGAGCGCGAAGGGGCCGAATTGCCAACCGTCTTCGCCCTTTCCCGAAATGTCGGTTTCAGCCATTGCTCATGCGTCGCTCATGCCTTTCATCGCCGGATTAGGGATTTGTCGGTCATCGCTCAACCGAACAGACAGGATTCCCATGACCGACACTATCGCATCGACCAATCCCAATTGGCGCAAGCTGGCCTGGGGGTTGGCACTGCTCGCATTCGCGGTGCCCTTCATAGTCGGCTTTTTCACCGAGGAACTGAACTGGAGCCCCTTCGACTATGTAGTGTGGGCGCTGCTGCTTCTCGGGCTGGGTGGAAGCCTGGAAATTGCGGCTAGGCTGGTGCGCACACGGCAGGCGCGTGTTATCGCCATGCTCGCAATCTGTGCCGGGTTCTTCCTGCTCTGGGCCGAACTGGCGACAGGCGGTATTTCGCGCCAATTGATAGGTTAGAAAAAAGGCCCCGGGGGTTGCCGGGGCCTTTTCGCTTATTGGTCCAGGAAACTGCGCATCTTGCGGCTGCGGCTGGGGTGCTTGAGTTTCCGCAAAGCCTTCGCCTCGATCTGCCGGATACGTTCGCGCGTCACGCTGAACTGTTGGCCCACTTCCTCAAGCGTGTGATCGGTGTTCATGCCGATACCGAAGCGCATGCGCAGCACGCGTTCTTCGCGCGGGGTCAGGCTGGCGAGGACGCGGGTGACGGTTTCCTTCAAGTTGGCCTGAATCGCGGCATCCACGGGGATGATCGCGTTCTTGTCCTCGATAAAATCACCCAGATGGCTGTCTTCCTCGTCGCCGATCGGGGTTTCGAGGCTGATCGGTTCCTTGGCGATTTTCATCACCTTGCGGACCTTTTCCAGCGGCATGGACAGACGCTCGGCCATTTCTTCCGGAGTCGGCTCGCGGCCTTGCTCGTGCAGGAACTGGCGGCTGGTGCGGACCAGCTTGTTGATCGTCTCGATCATGTGGACCGGGATACGGATGGTGCGTGCTTGGTCCGCGATGCTGCGCGTGATTGCCTGGCGGATCCACCAGGTTGCGTAGGTGCTGAACTTGTAACCGCGGCGATATTCGAATTTATCGACCGCCTTCATCAGGCCGATATTGCCTTCCTGGATCAGGTCGAGGAATTGCAGGCCGCGATTGGTGTATTTCTTAGCAATGGAAATCACCAGACGCAGGTTTGCCTCGACCATTTCCTTCTTGGCAATACGCGCTTCGCGCTCGCCCTTTTGCACCATGTTCACGATGCGGCGGAATTCCGGCAGGCTCATGCCGGTATTGCTGGCAATATCGGAAATCTCGGTGCGGATCCGATCGATCGCGTCGGCTTCCTTCGTGGCGAAGGCGGCCCATTTCTTGTCTTTCTTGACCCGGTCGCCCAGCCAGCCATCGTCCATCTCGTTGCCGAGATAGGCTTCGAGGAAGTCCTTGCGCTTGACCTTGTGGCGTTCGGCAAGGCGCAGCATCTGGCCGCCCAGGGCGGTCAGGCGGCGGTTGAAGGCGTAGAGGTTGTCGACCAGGAATTCGATCTTGGTCGCGTGGAACTGCATGGATTCGACCTCGGCGGTCAATTCCTCGCCCATCTTTTCGTATTTCTTTTCCTTGGCAGCGGGGAATTGTTCGCCCCGCGCCAGGGTATCGACGCGCTCGCTCTGCAGCTTCTCGAACTTCTTGAACAGCTTGGTAATCCGCTCGAACCGGTCGATCGCGTCCGGTTTCAGCGTGGCTTCCATCTGGGCGAGGGAGAGGGTGTTGTCCTCCTCTTCCTCCTCATCCTTCTTCTTGGACCCGCCTTCGCCGTCCTCGCCATCCTCGCTGTCGGAATCGTCGTCGCTGTCTTCCTCGTCATCGTCGACGATGGTCGGGCCGGCCGAATCCTCGGTAATCTCGCCGTTTTCGGCTTCCTCGTTCTCTTCCTCCATCTTGTCGGGCGGCGGAGCCTTGGACAGCATGGCGTCGAGGTCGAGGATTTCGCGAAGCTGCATTTCCTCTGCATTCAGCGCGCGCGACCATTCGATGATCGCGTGGAAGGTAATCGGGCTCTGGCACAGGCCGATGATCATGGTGTCGCGGCCGGATTCGATCCGCTTGGCGATGGCGATCTCGCCTTCGCGGCTGAGCAGTTCCACCGCGCCCATTTCGCGCAAGTACATGCGCACCGGATCGTCCGTACGGTCACCGGTGGAGGTTTTCTTCTTGGCGGCGGCAGCGTCTGCGGCGGCTTGCTTACGCGCATCGTCTTTCTTGTCGACCGAGATTTCCTCGACCTCGGCGTCCTGCTCGGCCTCTTCGTCGCTTTCGACGACCTTGACGCCCATTTCGCTGATCGCGGACATCACATCCTCGATCTGCTCGGAATTCATTTGGTCCTGCGGGAGAGCCTCGTTCAGCTCGTCAAGCGTGATGTAGCCACGGCGTTTTGCCTTGGCGAGCAGCTTCTTGATGCCGCTTTCATTGAGATCGATCAGAGGCGCATCGTCCACGGGACCGGGCGCTTGTTTCGTCTTTGCCTTGGAAGCCATAGGTTTCGTTTCAATCCGTTTCTGCGGCGCTGCGGGTGTCTTCGGCCACCGCGCCGTTATGTATCGTTGCGGGTTTATCGCGCGCCATATCGCGCGATGCCCGTTTGCTCGCCATTTGCCCCAATCGCCGCGTGAAATCCAGCTTTCGCTTCAACAGCCTCTGCTGTTCGGCGAAAGCGCCTTCCGGGTCGGCTTCGAACCGCGCAGTGGCCGCGGCAAGCGCAGCCTCCAGCGCGGGTCTTTCGACCAGCAACGATACGGCTTCGGCCAAATCCTCGCGCGCCTCGTGCGGATCAGTCCCTTCCTGAAGGAAGGCGAGACGGTGTTTATCCGTGGGCGCGGCGGTGCCGATGTCTGCCGATATGGGCGGATTGCCCTGATGATCAAGTGTTTCCGCCCAAATCATGCTGCTTTCATCAACTTCTGCAGCTCAGTCGAAAGAGACATCGAAAGCTGCAAAAGCCGCTTCTGCTCGGAAAATGCGCCATCGCTCCATTGGTCAGCCAAATTGAGGTTAGCGCGCTGAAGTTCGTATTTCACTCTGGGTAAATTGTAGTAAAGCCTAAGAGCCATTTCGAGACTCTCGATTGCTCGTCCTCGCTCATACCCATCGGTTGCGAATGGAAATTGGATTTTGTCCCACTCCGAATACGTTGGTTGGTTGAAGCCACTGTCATCGACAAGGGAATGCATCAGCTCGCGGGTAATCACTCCATTATCAGGATAATTTTCAAGCACATAAGCTAGCCGTGGGTCCATCCGATCTGACTCGATCCAACTTAACCCTTCATAGTGATCGTATAGAAGCTCCGGGTACCGAAGGAGACCTGCAGTAACTGCGGCGCCCAAGCGGCGATAAAGATACGCATCTCGCTGGTCCCAAGGTAGCCGGATGCTTTTTGCCGACGGGTGAAGCCGGGCATCTTGCTTAGCCTGCTCATTGTCGTTCTGGTAGGAAAATCCTTTTGGTTTCCATTCTCTCCGAGGGAAAGCGAAAGCGGAGAACCGCTCCAGCAGCTCGCGCTTGTACAGCGCGCGGATATCGCCATCTTCGATGTCGTCGATATGGCTGAGCAGCCGCGCCTTCAGCCCGGCCTTGGCCTCGGGCGTATCGAGCGGCTGAGCCTCGCGTTCGTGCAGCCAAAGCGTGTCGAGCAGGCCTGCAGGTTCTGCCAGCAACTTGTCCATCGCCGCCCTGCCGCGGGTGCGGACCAGATCGTCGGGATCGAGTCCGGAGGGCAAGTGAACAATACCCAGCGAATGGGCGGGCCGCAGCATCGGCAGCACGCGCCCGGCTGACTTGACCGCAGCGCGTTGGCCGGCTGCGTCGCCGTCGAAACACAGGATCGGCGTTTCGACGTGCCGCCACAACAGCTCGATCTGCCCCTCGGTCAGCGCGGTGCCCATCGGGGCGACCGCATCCTCTATCCCGGCGGCGGCCAGCGCGATCACGTCCATATAGCCTTCGACCACGATCATCCGGCCGCTCTTGCGGCTGGCGGGGGAGGCGCGGTGGAGGTTGTAGAGATTGCGGCCCTTGTCGAACAAAGGGGTATCGGGGGAGTTGAGGTATTTCGGCGCTTTGGGGTTGGCTTCGGCGTCGAGAATGCGTCCGCCGAAGCCGATGACCCGTCCGCGCGCGTCCTGGATCGGCAGCATGATGCGGCTGCGGAAGCGGTCGTAATTTTCGCGCCCCTGCTCCTCGGGGGCGACGCGCATTCCGGCCTCGACCAGCAAAGCCTCGTCGAACTGGCCCAGCGCGCCTTTCAGCGCCTGGCGATCGGCGGGGGCATAGCCGAAGCCGAAGCGTTCGATGGTGGCAGCGTCAAACCCGCGCCGCTCCAGATAGGCACGCGCCTGTGCCCCTTCGCCGGAATGCAGATTGCGCACGAACCAGTCCTGCGCCGCGCCGGTAACATCGGCGAGACCCGCGCGCTGCTCCGCCCGCTCAGCCGCGCGGGGGTCGGGCGCGGGCATATCCAGCCCGGCCTCCGCCGCCAGTTCCTTTACCGCATCCATGAAGCCCAGCCCGCGCTGGTCGGTCATCCAGCGGATCACATCGCCATGCTGCTGGCAACCGAAGCAATGGTAGAAACCCTTCTGATCGTTGACGTAGAAGCTGGGCGTATTCTCGTCATGGAACGGGCAGCACGCCTTCCACTCACGCCCCGCGCGCTGCAGCTTGGTCGTGCGCATCACCACGCTGGACAGCGTGATTCGCGCGCGCAATTCGTCCAGCCATTGGGGTGAGAGCGTCATCGCCCGACAATGCGAGCGATGACGCCGATTTTCAAGCTGCGTCGCAGGCGTTGCGCACGCCTTCCTTGGCCGCCGGATAGGGGCCGGGGCCGGTTGCCACGGCTGCGTTTGCGCGGATGGCGTAATTGGTGGCCGGACCGGCGGGGGGCAGGGTGGTCTGCCAATAGAAGGTGAGCGGTTCGGCCTGCGCCCACTGATCGCCGCCATCGCCGGCGTTCACCGTCCAGACCAGCGCGCCCCCGCCATCGACCATGTCGCAGGTGATCACCACGTCCACGCTAAGACCGGCGGCTGCCTGCGCCTCCAGCTTGGAGTAACCCGCCGCGCCGGTAAAACCGTGGGCGGGTGCGGTCAGGCGAAAATATTCGGCGCGCTCCACGTCGGACGAATCATTGCCCGAACCGCTGCCGGTCGTAGGATCGTTATCCTCGCCCGGATATATGGTGTGGACATAGGTATAGACGGTGCCGGCGGGTGCGGTTTTGGGGTCGCACGGGTCCATCCCAGCAGGGCAGGCGACATAGCTGGTGATATCGGCAAACGCGCCCTCGGCATTGGTCATCGCGCCGCTGGGGGTGGGGCCTTGCGGGCCGACGATCTTGGCGCCGAGCTGCAGATCCATGAAATCGCCCGGCTCGATTGCATTGGCCAGCGCAGCAGCCTCGCCATCGGTGGTCGGGCCTTCCAGTTCGGTCGAATCCTGCGGATCGACGCCATCCGAACAGGCGGCGATGCCAAGCGCGGCGATCAGGGGCAGGGCGATTGTGAAACGGTTCATGCGAAACTCTCCTTCACCAGGCCGCCGGTGCGGCCCATGTCGAGCTCGGCACCATGGCGCTTCTTCAGTTCACCCATTACCTTACCCATATCCTTAATGCTGCTTGCACCAATATCGGCCTTGACCGCCTCGATCGCGGAGCGGGTGGCGGCCTCGTCCATCATGGTGGGCAGGAATTCCTCGATCACCGCCAGCTCGGCGCGTTCCTTGTCGGCCAGTTCCTTGCGCCCGCCATCATCGTACATGGTGATCGATTCGCGGCGCTGCTTGGCCATTTTCTGGAGCACTTCGGTGACCAGATCATCATCCTTTTCAGGGGCTTTGCCGGTCCGCGCCTCGATATCGCGGTCCTTTACCTTGGCGCTGATCAGGCGCAGCGTGGCGAGCCGTTCCTTCTCGCCGCCCTTCATGGCGAGGATGGTTTCTTTCTTGATTTCGTCGCGCAGCATGGCTGTTTCCTGTGGATTGAATGATAGACCTGCGCGAATAGCGCGTAACGCTGTGCCGCGATAGGTTGACGAGGGCCGCAGCGGTATATAGCGGCTGGGACTTAGCGACATCGCCGGAAACCCTTGTAACTCGGAGCGCCCTATGGCCCCTGACGCCTCTACGCCTGCGCAGCCTGACGGCGCGACGGGAGTCCTCGTTCTGGCCGATGGGACGGTCATCTGGGGCAAGGGCTTCGGCGCGGTTGGCGATGCGGTGGGCGAAGTCTGCTTCAATACCGCGATGACCGGCTATCAGGAGGTGATGACCGATCCCAGCTACGATGCGCAGATCGTCACCTTCACCTTCCCCCATATCGGCAATGTCGGCGCGAATGAGGAAGATCACGAAAGCCGCGGGCTGGGCGCTGTCGGCTGCATCGTGCGGCAGGAGGTTACCCCGCAAAGCAACTTCCGCGCCCAGCATGAATTCGCCGAATGGCTGACCGAGAATGGCAAGATCGGGCTGAGCGGCGTGGATACCCGCGCGCTGACCCGCCGCGTGCGGATGAACGGCGCGCCCAATGCGGTGATCGCACACAGCCCGCGCGGCGAATTCGATATACCGGCGCTGCTCGCGAAAGCGCAGGAATGGCACGGGCTGGAAGGGCTGGACCTCGCGCCCGGCGTAACCCGTTCGGGGCAGGAGGAATGGCGCGGCGGACATTGGCAGCTCGGCTTCGGTTATGGCGAAAGCGGGGCGACCAATCCGCATGTCGTCGCGATGGATTTCGGGGCGAAGGACAATATCTTCCGCCAGCTAGTGCGCGCCGGGGCGAAGGTGACGGTGGTGCCTGCGCAGACCTCGCTGGAGGACATCCTGACGCTGCAACCTGATGGCGTGTTCCTCTCAAACGGCCCCGGCGATCCGGCGGCGACGGGCGAATATGCGGTGCCGGTGATTGCCGGATTGCTGGAGCGCGACGTGCCGTTATTCGGCATTTGCCTAGGCCACCAGATGCTCGCGCTGGCAGCGGGCGCAAAGACCGCCAAGATGCACCAGGGCCACCGCGGCGCGAACCACCCCGTCCAACGCGTCGGCAGCGATTGGGGCGAGAGCGAAGGTCTCGTCGAAATCACCAGCATGAACCACGGCTTCGCCGTCGATGGCGAGACCCTGCCAGACACCGTCGAGGAAACCCACCGCAGCCTGTTCGACGGCTCGAATTGCGGCATCGCGGTAAAGGGCAAACGGGCGTTCGGAGTGCAGTATCACCCGGAGGCGTCACCGGGGCCGCAGGATAGCTTTTATCTGTTCGAGAAGTTTGTGGGGGGCTTGGGGTGAGGCCGACATTCGCAGAGATAAAAGAGATCGTACTTTTCGCTCTTTACGAAAGCGCTCACAGTGAAGACTTGAAAGAGTATTTCACTGCCCTCGAAATTAAAGAATCAGCGAAGCTTGTTGTATCAGGTGTAATGATCTCGCGAGCGGCCAATGACCTTTGCAGAGAGGAATTGGTTAACTGGGGAAGTGATCCAAATGATGATTCAAAAACCAGGCTCTATTCGATTACCGATGAGGGTATTCATCACGTAGAAAAGTTACAGGATCCCCACGGTAAAGCGGTTCTTCTATTGGAAGAAGTCGAAGCGCAGATCGTTCCAGCATCCGATCGAATGGTCAACTTGACGCACAATCAAGCTGCCTATCAGCAAGTTGACGAGCAACTAGCAGAGGCCAAGCGCCTAATTTTGGGCATCAACGTAGATGAAGCGACTCAATCAGGGCGCGATAAGATTGTTGCCTCATTGGAGGCTGCTCAGCGACTTTGGGCTACAGGCGAGCTAACAATTTTGCAAATTAGAGTTGGGATAAACATGGCGCTCGAAAGAGCCAAGAAATTTGCAAAAGATACAGCTCAAGCAATTCCAGTCGCTGTGGCAGCGGATGCGATTAACAACGCTTTGCTGCGTATCATTTCAGGTGGTCTTTCCTAAATGCCCAAACGCACTGACATCTCCTCCATTCTCGTCATCGGCGCCGGTCCCATAATTATCGGGCAGGCGTGCGAGTTCGATTATTCCGGCACGCAGGCGATCAAGGCGTTGAAGGAGGAGGGCTACCGCGTGGTCCTCGTCAATTCCAACCCCGCCACGATCATGACCGATCCGGAGTTTTCGGACGCGACCTATATCGAGCCGATCACGCCCGAAATCGTCGCCAAGATTATCGAGAAGGAGCGGCCCGATGCGGTGCTCCCCACGATGGGCGGGCAGACGGCGCTGAATTGTGCGCTTGCCCTCGACGCCGATGGCACGCTGGAGAAGTTCGGGGTCGAGATGATCGGGGCCAAGGCCGATGTGATCGACAAGGCGGAAAACCGGATGCGCTTTCGGGAGGCGATGGATTCCATCGGCCTTGAAAGCGCGCGCAGCGGCGTGGCCAATTCGCTGGAAGAAGCGCGCGAAATCCTCGAGCGCACCGGCTTGCCCTCCATCATCCGCCCCAGCTTTACCATGGGCGGCACCGGCGGCGGCATCGCCTATAACAAGGCGGAGTTCGAGGCGATCGTGCGCGGCGGGCTGGATGCCAGCCCCACCACCGAGGTGCTGATCGAGGAATCGCTGCTCGGCTGGAAGGAATACGAGATGGAGGTGGTCCGCGACCGGGCCGACAATGCCATCATTATCTGCTCCATCGAAAATGTCGATCCGATGGGCGTGCATACCGGCGATTCCATCACCGTGGCCCCGGCGCTGACGCTGACGGACAAAGAATACCAGATCATGCGCAGCGCGAGCATCGCCTGCCTGCGCGAAATCGGCGTGGAAACCGGTGGGTCGAATGTGCAATTCGCGGTCAATCCCAAGGATGGCCGGCTGATCGTGATCGAGATGAACCCGCGCGTCTCGCGCTCCTCCGCGCTCGCCTCCAAGGCCACCGGCTTCCCCATCGCGCGCGTCGCGGCGAAGCTGGCGGTGGGATATACGCTGGACGAGATCGAGAACGAGATCACCGGCGCGACCCCGGCCAGTTTCGAGCCGACCATTGATTACGTCGTCACCAAGATCCCGCGCTTCGCCTTTGAAAAGTTCAAGGGCGCGGATAATGGCCTTTCCACCGCGATGAAATCGGTGGGCGAGGTGATGGCGATTGGCCGCAGCTTCGCGGAGTCGATGCAAAAGGCGCTGCGCGGCCTCGAAACGGGGCTCGACGGGTTCAACCGCGTCACCGCGCTGGAAGGCGTCAGCCGCGATGTCATCAATGCCGCGCTCGCCAAGCGTACGCCGGACCGATTGTTGAACGTGGCGCAAGCCTTCCGCGAAGGGCTGTCGGTGGACGATATCCACGCGATCACATTTTACGACAAGTGGTTCCTGCGCCAGATCGAGGCGATCATCTACGAAGAGAACATGATCGCGCATAACGGCCTGCCGGGCGATGCGGCCGAGTTGCGGCGGCTCAAGGCGATGGGCTTTTCCGACAAGCGGCTGGCTACGCTGGCGGTCCGCTCTGTCGGTGTCGCGGGCGGGCTGGGCGAAACGCAGGCCAAACGATCCGGCCTGCTGCACGATACTCTGCGCGCGATGGCCGGTGCGACCAGCGAAGAAGAAGTCCGCAAGCTGCGCGACAAGCTGGACGTGCGCCCCGTGTTCAAGCGGATCGACAGCTGCGCCGCCGAATTCGAAGCGATCACGCCTTATATGTACTCGACCTACGAAGCGCCCAGTTTCGGCGAGCCAGAAGACGAGGCTGCTCCGTCCGACCGCCGCAAGGTGGTGATCCTGGGCGGCGGACCCAATCGGATCGGGCAGGGCATCGAATTCGACTATTGCTGCGTCCACGCCTGCTTCGCGCTGGAAGAGGCGGGGTTCGAAACCATCATGGTCAATTGCAACCCGGAGACGGTCAGCACCGATTACGACACCTCCGACCGCCTCTATTTCGAACCGCTCACCGCCGAAGACGTGCTGGAAATCTTGCGCGTGGAGCAGCAATCGGGCGAGCTGGTCGGCGTGATCGTGCAGTTCGGCGGGCAGACTCCGCTGAAACTGGCTCAGGCGCTGGAGGATGAGGGCATTCCGATCCTGGGCACCAGCCCCGATGCCATCGACCTGGCCGAAGACCGCGAACGATTTGCCAAGCTGGTCAACAAGTTGAAACTGAAACAGCCCGCCAACGGCATCGCCCGCAGCCGGGACGAGGCGGCGGCGGTGGCGGCGCGGATCGGCTATCCGGTGCTGCTGCGCCCGTCATATGTGCTGGGCGGGCGCGCGATGGAGATCGTCGATAGCGAGGCGCAGCTGGACAATTACATCGCCACCGCGGTCAATGTCAGCGGCGATTCTCCCGTCCTGATCGACCAATATCTGCGCGATGCGGTGGAATGCGATGTCGATGCGCTGTGCGATGGCGAGGAAGTGCGCATCGCCGGGGTGATGCAGCATATCGAGGAAGCCGGCGTCCATTCGGGCGACAGCGCCTGCACCCTGCCGCCATACTCGCTGCCCGCCGAAGTAATCGCGGAAATGGAGCGGCAGGCTGAGGCGCTGGCTTTTGCACTGGAAGTGCGCGGGCTGATGAATATCCAGTTCGCCATCAAGGACGAGATCGGGGACGATGGCGAAACCCGCCCGGAAGTCTATCTGATCGAGGTCAATCCGCGCGCCAGCCGCACGGTGCCGTTCGTCGCCAAGGCCATCGGCCAGCCCGTCGCCAAGATCGCCGCGCGGGTGATGGCGGGCGAGATGCTCGCCAATTTCCCGCCCTTCCGCGTGCCCGAAGGCTATATGGCGGTTAAGGAGGCGGTGTTCCCCTTCGCCCGCTTCCCCGGGAGCGACCCGGTATTGACCCCGGAAATGAAATCGACCGGCGAAGTGATGGGGATCGACGACAATTTCCCCACCGCCTTCCTGAAATCCCAGCTGGGCGCAGGGCTGGTCCTGCCGCAATCGGGCTGCTGTTTCGTATCCGTCAAGGATACCGACAAGCCGGTGATATTGGAAGCGGTCAGGCTGCTGGTGGACAAAGGCTTTTCCATCATCGCGACCGGCGGCACGCAGACCTATCTGGCGCAGCACGGCCTGCCGGTGGAACGGGTGCGCAAGGTGGCCGAAGGGCAGCCGCATATCGTCGATACGATCATCGATGGCGGGGTGGATCTGATCTTCAACACGACCGAGGGTTGGCAAAGCCTGATGGACAGCCAGTCGATCCGTGCCAGCGCGCTGACGGAGAAGGTGCCCTATTACACCACCGCCGCCGCCAGCCTGGCGGCCGCACAGGCGATTTCTCAGGTCGAACCCAGCCAGCTTGAAGTTAAGCCGTTGCAAGACTATTATAGCTGAAACACACGCGTCTTCCCCCAAACATTTCGGGCCGGTTCGAACCGCTTCAGGCAAGCGGACGGCAGCGAATTGCCACCGGGCGGGCGCAGCAACATATTGATGGACAGGATACCCGATGGACAAGATCCCGATGCTCGCCGAAGGCTATGAAAAGCTGACTGCGGATTTGAAGGCTCTGCGCGCGGAACGGCCCAAGGTGGTCGATGCGATCGAAGAGGCACGGGCGCATGGCGATCTGTCCGAAAATGCGGAATATCACGCGGCGAAGGAACGCCAGGGCCAGATCGAGGCGCACATCTCCGATATCGAAGGAAAGGTGACCCGCGCGCAGATCATCGACCCGACTACGCTTTCGGGCGACCGCATCGTGTTCGGTGCCACCGTCACCTTGCTGGACGAGAACGACAAGCCGGTAAAGTATCAGATCGTCGGCCAGACCGAGGCCGAGGCGAGCAGGGGCCGCATTTCCTACAGCAGCCCCCTGGCACGCGCACTGATCGGCAAGAGCAAGGGCGACGAGGTCGAAGTGACCGTACCGTCCGGCGACAAGTTCTACCTCGTCGAAAAGATCGAATATATCTGAAGCCGGCGGTGGCCCGGCGGGGGCCTTCCAGACGCATCGTGCTTCGTCCGAGGCCATCCGGACGGACGGAATACCTGTTCCGAATTAACTTGCGCCGTTCACCCTGAGCGGCCTGACGAGCTAGGCCATCAGCCGGGCGTCCCGAGGAACTCGGCGAAGGCACTCACCCCTTGGGCGTGAGCAACTTGTGCAGGTGGACCACCACATATTTCATCTCGGCATCGTCCACGGTGCGCTGCGCCTGTGCGCGCCAGGCGTTTTCGGCCGACTCATAGTCGCGGAACACGCCGACCACGTGGATCGATTCCGGATCGGCAAATTCCATATTGCGCGGATCGCTCACGCGGCCACCCATCACGAGGTGGAGCATCTGTTTCGGTTCGACTTCTTTCATGGTGCGTCTTTCTGCTATCCCGCAGGCGGGCCGGGGAGGGTTCGGATACCGCGCCCATAAACGAAGCGGCGCCGCAGGCAAGGCCGCGGCGCCGCTATCGGCTGTTTCGGATGCTGCGAAAGCTACTTAACGCGCGCGCGCCTTCAGATCGCGGATAGTGCGGCCGGTCTTGCGGCTGGCGCGGCGGGTCAGCGTGCGAATATCGTCGCCCGTATTGGCGGCAGTCAGCCCGGCGCCTCGGCGAAAACCGCGTGCCTTGCGGCCGATATCGTCGCCCAGATCTTCCAGGTGGTCCTGACCGGTGCGCGCGGCATCGCCCGCTGCATCCAGCATTCCGGTGCCATAGGCGATGCCCAGTTCCGCTGCCATTGCGGCAAGGCCCGATGCACGGTGGCCTGCGCGGCTGACCATGCGGCGGCCCGGAGGCGTCAGCGCGCCGATTATCAGCCCGACGGCAGCCACGCCGAAGATCGTCGTCAGCGGGTGATCTTTCACGAAACCGGTGGCGGTTTCCTGCGCCTCGCGCGCATAATCGGCCAAAGAACGTTCTTCGTTGCGGGCTTCGGCGGCCTCGATCTTCTCGCGCAATTCGTCGCGGCGAGCATCTTCTTTATTGGCGTTGTCGTTGTTGGGGGTGCTCATGTGTTTCTCCATAAAATTCGCTTATTGATCGAACGGGCGTGCCGGGCGCTCGTTCCGAGCGCGGCGCGGTTCAACCGTAATATTCGTCCGCTTCGTCATCATCCCAATCCTCGTCCCATCGCTCATCGGACGCATCGTCCTCGTCTCCGTCGGTGAACAGCGAGGCGATCGGATGGCGGGCGAACCAAATGAAAATCGCGGCGATCAGCGTGGCCAGTACGCCCTTGTGATCATCCGCCAGCTCCTTGGCTTCCTCGAAGATATCGGCCGCACCTTCGCTGGCCCGGTCGATGACACGCTCACCCATGCTCTTCGCAGCGAAATCGGCGCGCAGATGATGAATGTCCGCCTTGACCAGAGCGAGAGCCGCATCGCGCAGCGCCCGGTCTTCGACCAGCTTCATTTCCATCCGCTTACTCATCGTCGCTGCTCCCGAATTGCCCGGACAAATGGGAAAAGCGCTTGCGTGCCGCGAGCCCCAGAACGGTTCCGATCAGAAGCATCGAAAGCGTCACGATCGCGGTGGCGAGCCATGGACCGACGAGCGGGGCGAGCGCGATGACCAGCCCGACCGTCAGACCCAGCAGCGCAAGATGCAGGAAAGCCAATGCGGCCAGCGCAAAGGCAAACCCGTTGCGGATCTTGCGGCCAGCATAACGCGCGCGGGTTTTCTGAAACGCGACTTCGGCTTCGACATAGGTCTTGCCGTCTTCGTAGAGCGCTTCCAGGTCTTCGGTCAGCGAGCGCGGCTCGGGCGGCTCCGGTTGTGGCGGAGCCGCCTCTTGCGCAGTCATGCCGTCCTGCCTGCCTGGCAGGGGCTGGTCGTTCATGGCGTCTGTTCCCCGCGGATCAGCGGCGGAGCAGGCGGGCGATCATGTAGCCGCCGACTGCGGCGATACCAACGGCCAGCCCAGGGCTCTTACGCACGAATTCGCGGGCATCTTCGCCCAGTTCGTCGACGCTCTTATTGTCGAGCTTGGCGGCGTTTTCATGCAGCGAACGTGATGCGCTGCGGGCATAATCGCCATATTGCGCACCGAATTTCTCGTCGAGCATTTCGGCATTGTCGGCAACCATCTTGCCCAGGCTTGCCAGCGCGTCGCTCGCCTTGCCTTTGCCTTCGACCGCCAGTTCGCTGGCCTTACCCTTGGCGTCGGCAACGGCGGTGCCAGTGCGATCCTTAGCCTGCGTACGATATTCGCCAGCGCGAGATACGCCTTCGGCCTTCAGCGCGGCGGCGCCAGCCTTGGCTTCTTCCAGCGCGGCGTTGAAACGCGTTTTCGCTTCGGTGGTGTGATCGGCAGGAGCGGCGGTTGTCTTCGCCGCTTTGGGCTTGGTGGTTTTCGGTTTAGTAGCGGTCTTGGGTTTGGTTTCGGCCATGGTCGTCATCCTTCGTCTTAAAACAATGCACACGTCGCGGCGGCATCGCCGCGCATTCAATGAACCAACGTCGCTTGCACGCCAAGGTTCCGACGCATACAGCGCGCGCAAACACGCCCTGCCTGCTCGATATAGTGGTGTGTTATTGCGATACAACACCATGCCCGACGGAGTGCCCAGAAAATGACCGCCATTCTCGACATCCATGCCCGCGAAATCCTCGATAGCCGGGGCAATCCGACCGTCGAAGTCGATGTGCTGCTGGAAGATGGCAGTTTCGGCCGCGCGGCAGTGCCCAGCGGCGCTTCGACCGGCGCGCATGAGGCGGTGGAACTGCGCGATCGCGACAAGGATCGCTATCTCGGCAAGGGCGTGACCAAGGCGGTTGACAGGGTGAATGGCGAACTGGCCGAATTGCTGACCGGACTGGATGCCGAAGACCAGCGCGATCTCGACATGGCGATGATCCACCTCGACGGCACCGAAAATAAGGGCCGGCTGGGCGCGAATGCCATACTGGGTGCGAGTATGGCGCTGGCCAAGGCGGCGGCGCAAGCGCGCGGGATGCCGCTGTGGGCCTATGTCGGCGGCGTGTCGGCGCACATGCTGCCCGTGCCCATGATGAACATCATCAATGGCGGCGAACATGCCGACAACCCGATCGATATTCAGGAATTCATGGTGATGCCGGTGGGTGCGGATTCTATCACAGAGGCCGTGCGCTGGGGCGCGGAAATTTTCCACACGCTGAAGAAGGGGCTGAACGAGAAGGGCCTTGCCACCGCCGTGGGCGATGAAGGTGGTTTCGCGCCCGATCTGGCCAGTTCGCGCGATGCGCTCGACTTCATTATGAGCAGCATCGAAAAAGCCGGTTTCACTCCGGGCGATGACGTGGTGCTGGCGCTGGATTGCGCGGCGACCGAGTTTTACCGCGACGGCAAATACGAGATTTCTGGCGAGGGCAAGTCGCTCTCCGGTGACGAAATGGCCGCTTATCTGGCCAAACTGTGCGACGATTATCCCATCCGTTCGATCGAGGACGGCATGCACGAGGATGATTTCGACGGTTGGCGCGCGCTGACCGACATGATCGGCGACCGGGTCCAACTGGTCGGCGACGATCTGTTCGTGACCAACCCCCAACGGCTGCGGATGGGAATCGAGCAGGGCCTGGCCAATTCGCTGCTGGTAAAGGTCAACCAGATCGGCACGCTGACCGAGACGCTGGAGGCGGTCGATATCGCGCACCGTGCAGGCTACACCTGCGTGATGTCCCACCGCAGCGGGGAAACCGAGGACGCGACCATCGCCGACCTCGCCGTTGCCACCAATTGCGGTCAGATCAAAACTGGCTCGCTCGCCCGTTCGGACAGGCTCGCCAAATACAACCAGCTTATCCGGATCGAGGAAGAGTTGGGCGGCAGTGCGGCCTATGCCGGGGCCAATTGCTTCGGGTAAAAATGACTGATTAGCGGGTAAGCCGGCGGGCGGGTTAGGCGTCGGGCGATTTCTTGCGGATCAGATACTGCCACACGCCCCACAGATTGATCAGCAGCAGGACCGCGTTTTGCGCCACGAGCGCCATTGTGTCCGACACAAACCCGGCTGCGATCCAGACCAGCGAAACCACGCTGAAGAGAACGAACGCCCAGCCGGTCGCCCTGCGCCCAAGATCGGCCGCAATCGCGCCCGCCGCCACCATCGCGCCGATGGCGGCGCTCCATTCCAGAATACTTTCCATGCCAGCAGGAGCGCGCCGGGCGGCAAAGCGTTCCGCGCCGTGGCCGAAATCAACTGCGTTGCTGGAGCTTCCACAGGGCCAGCGCGGCCTGCGCCGCCTCTCCGCCCTTGTTCTTCTGCGCAGGGTCGGCGCGTACGAGGGTCTGTTCTTCGTTCTCGGTCGTCAGGATACCGTTGCCAATCGCGATCCCGTCCATCGTCAGCGCCATGATCCCGCGCGCGCTTTCTCCGGCCACGATCTCGAAGTGATAGGTTTCGCCCCGGATTACCACGCCTACCGCCACGAACCCGTCATAGCCGCCATTTTCTACCACGGTCGCAATGGCGCCGGGTATTTCGAGCGCACCTGGAACGGTCAGCACCTCGGCCTGATGCCCGGCAGCCTCCAGCACCGCGCGCGCCCCGGCGATCAGCATATCGTTATAGCTTTCGTAAAACCGGGCCTCGACAATCAGAAAACGCGCCATTGCAAACTCCACCAGCAAATTTGGCCGCGCGATAGGGCAGGGCGGCGCAGGGGGGAAGGATTAAGGTGTCGTTCGGCGCGGCAATTGGCTTCGGAAGAGCGCCCTCAGCCGCGCCAATGCGGTACAGTAGCGATTGCGCGTTGGTCAGGGGGCTGAACCTCTGCAATAGGCGAAGTTGTATGGGCATTGTGACGGACCAAGCAATGATTGCGGCGCTGGCTTTGGCCGGTTTGGCAGCGGTGAGCCTGTTGCTGTTCGTCTGGCCTTATCTTATCTACCCCCGCCTGCTTGCCATGCTGCCCGGGAAACCGCTGAGCCGCCGGCCCGAAGAGCGGTCCATCTCGCTGCTGTTTTGCGCCTTCAACGAAAGCCGCTCGCTGCCTGGCAAGCTCGATAATTTGCGGATGCTGAAAACGCGCCATCCCGATCTGGAGATGCTCGCTTTCGACGATGGGTCGACCGATGGCACCGCGCAGATGCTGGCTGCGGAAACCGACCTGCTGACCTTGATCCAGGGCGGGGGACGCAGCGGCAAGGCTGCCGGAATGAAACAGCTGGCCGCCCGCGCGCGGGGCGATATTCTCGTCTTTACCGATGCCAATGTCATGCTGGCGCCGGATGCGCTCGACCGGCTGAAACCCTATTATGCGGACGAGGCAATCGGCGGTGTATGCGGCACGCTTCGGTATGGCGAAGGCGACAGCGTCACAGCGGAAGTCGGCGCGGAATATTGGGACCTCGACGAGAAGCTGCGCAGCCTTGAATCGGCCAGCGGCAACGTGATCGGCGCCGATGGATCGATTTTCAGCATCCGCCGCGCGCTTTATCCCGATTTTCCCGATACGGTACTCGATGATTTCACCGTCTCTATGCACGCGATTTTCGGCGGCAAGCGGCTGGTCAAGGCGCCCGATGTGATCGCCTTCGAAAACTCCGTGGCGCAGCGCGGCGAGGAATTTCGGCGCAAGATCAGGATCGGCGCGCGGGCGTGGCACACCCACACCTTCCTGCGGCCCAAGCTGCGAGCCATGTCGCGGCTCGATCGGTTCAAATATATCTCGCGCAAGATGCTGCGCTGGTTCGGCGGCGTGTTTCTGATGTTGGCGGCGCTGTTCGGGCTGGCGGCTCTGGCGGTGCTGTCTGTGCCGGCCGCGCTTGCGGCGGCGCTTTCGCTCGCAGCTAGCGTGGCTTTGCTGCTTAGAAGCAGCTCGGGCAGGTTGGCGCGTATCGGAGAGATATTGGTCGCGGTGTTCGGCACCCAGATCGGGGTGATGCGGGCGATACGCGGGGAAACTTTCGTGACCTGGGCACCAGCAGCCTCGCGATGAGCGATATCGGCGGTCCCGATGGCCCGGCGGGCAGGAAGCTGCGCGTCAGCTATCTGCTGCCGCAATTCCCGGTGCCGACGCAGACCTTCGCCCAGTCGGACATCGCCGCGCTGGAGGAGGCTGGACACGAGGTCGTGGTCCACACGGTCAAGCCTGGCCGCGACGATAACTCCGCGCGCGAAGTCGATCGGCCCAGCCTGCGCGGGGCGCTGCGCTGGCCGGGCCTGTGCTGGCGAATGCGGTCTGCGGGCGCGCATGTTGCCGCCACGGTCCTGGCCAATGCGGCTCGCGCCCCGATCACTGCGGCAAGCGCGCTGGCCAGCCTGCCGCGGGCAATGGAAATCGCCGACGCCATCGAACGCGGCCGCAGCGATGTCGTCCACCTGTTCTGGGCCCGGCACGCGGCATTGGTGCTGGCCTTGCTGAAAGCGCGCGGATCGCCGGCCTTGCGGAGCGCGTTTGTGGGCGCTTACGACCTGGTAGCCGACGACTTTCTGGTCGATCTGACATTCGCCTCTGCCGAAGTGGTGTTCTCCCACGCCGAAGTGAACCGCCCGTTTCTGGAGCGCAAAGCACACGAGAACTGCGCCACCCATATCGTCCATCGCGGCATTCCGCTGCCCGGTCCGGCTCCGCAAAGCGAGCGCGATCCCGATCTGTGGATCACCGTTTCGGCGCTGGTCGCGGCAAAGAATGTGGAGGGCGTGCTGCACGCGTTCGCCCGCGCGCGCAATTTGCGGCCTGCGCTGAAATTGCAGGTTTTCGGCGATGGCCCGCATCGCGCGGCGCTGGAAAATCTTGCCGAGCGTCTGGGTTGCAGCGATGCGGTCCGCTTCGCAGGCCATGTGGACCGGCAGGAAATCTTTGCCGCGATGAGCCGCGCCGGGGTGTTTCTGCTGTTCTCCAAAAAGGCATCCGAGCGGCTCCCCAATGTGGTCAAGGAAGCATTGTGGGCAGGTTGCATGGTCATTGTATCGGAGACGCCGGGCATCGAGGAATTGCTTCCGCAGCGGGGTATCGGAATTATCGTCGATCCCGATGACGAAGCTGCGGTTGCTTCAGCGGTCCAGGAGGTGCTGCAAATGGATGACGCAGCCCTGATGGAGCGCCGCGAGCGCGTCCGCGCCCATATCAGCGAGCATTTTTCCGCCGATGCCTCGATGAAACGCTATGCCGAAATCTGGCGCGCGCTGCTTGCAAACCGGGCCGCGCGGCGATGAGCAAGGAATCGCTCACCGACGAGGCGGTCACCAATGTCTCGTGGCAGGCCATGCTGCTCGGATCGCGGCTGATCCTGAAAGCGGTCATTCTGATCGTGCTTGCGCGCAACATTCCGCCCGCCGAGTTCGGACTGATCGCTGCGGCAACGGTCATCACGAGCCTCGCCACCGATTTCAGCCAGTTCGGCGTTCACCGCGCACTGGTCCAGCGGCTGACCCTGACGCCCGCCCATATCCGCAGCGCCTTTGCGATCTCGCTCATCACCGGAGTGATCGCGTTCAGCGGGATTTTTATTGCAGCGCCGTGGTTTACCTCGTTTTTCCGAATGGATGGTGTGGGTATTTTCATCCGGTTCCTGTCGCTGACGCTGCTGTTCACCGGGATCGCGGCGGTTTCTGCATCGATGTTGCAGCGCGAGCGGCGGTTTCGCGACCTGGGGCTGGCCGAATTCGGCAGCTATCTGCTCGGCTTCGGGTTCGTCGCCTTGCCGATGGCTTTCGCCGGGTTCGGCGCATGGGCGCTGGCGGCAGGGTTCATGACACAGGCGGTGTCGCGCACGGTTGCGGTATTCATCCTGCACCCGCCCGCCATCGCCCTGTGGCCGAGAATGGCGGAAGCGCGCGAATTGCTGCGCACCGGCATCGGATTTTCCGCCGGGCAGATCGGCAATTTCGTCGCCACGCAGGTCGATTATGTGATCGCGGGGCGGTATCTCGGGGCCGAGGCGCTGGGTTTCTACAACCGCGCCTACCAATTCCTGCTGCTGCCCGCGCAGGTTTTCGGCACCGTCACATCGACCGTGCTGTTCCCCACGCTGGCCTCGATACAGGACCAGCCCGAGCGTGTTGCGCGGGCCTATCTGCGCACGATGGGGGTGATCGCGTTGTTGACGCTGCCGGTCGGCGGAGTGCTGGCGGTGATCGCACCGGAACTGGTGCTGTTCCTGCTGGGCGAGCAATGGGCAGGGATGATCGTTCCGTTCCAGATCCTGGTGGTAACGCTGGTGTTTCGCACCGGCTACAAGATCAGCGACGCGGTGACGCTGGCGACCGGATCGATGTATGCCCGCGCGCTGCGCCACTGGATATATGCCGCTGCGGTCGCTGCCGGGGCGTATCTCGGGCTGGATTACAGCCTGACCGGGGTAGCGGCGGGCGTTGGCGCCGCGGTGGTGCTGAACCATGTGTTGATGATGGATCTGGCGCGGCAGGTCACTGGAATCTCGCTAAGCTCGGTCGCCTTGGTGCAGTTGCGGCAAGTGCCGGCGGCGGCGCTGTTGATCGCTCCGCTGTGGCTGGCGGTGGAGTTGGCGCGAGCGGCACAGCTCGGCTCGCTGGCGGTGCTGGCAATCGCGGCGGCGACAGGTCTGGCGACCTTGGCTGCACTGTGGCTGGGATGGCGCCGGATATTCGGGAAAGAGGGTGCGTGGCTGCACGATATGGCAGCAGCGCGGCTGGCCAGACTGTTCAGGCGTTCGCGCCCATCCGCGACCGATTGACCGGCCGGGGGCGGGGCGCAGCCGTTTGCAACCGCGCCGCCGACAGCGCGCCGACCACGAACCAGAACAGCGTATCGTTCCAGAACGGCCCCGAATTATGGAACAATATATGCACCGCATAGGGCACGAAAAACAGCAGATAGCCACGCCCCTTCCAGATCAGCGCCACGATCAGCGGCGCGGCCACGACAAGCCCCAGACCGTATGTCGTCGCCATGTTCAGCGCGTAATTATGTAGCTCCGCCTCGCGGATCACGCCTGCGCTGGGCATCTGGTAAAGCTCGGGCCAATAGCGGCTCCAATAATGGGTCGATTCAAACCCGAAGCCGTAGCCGAGTGGATTGTCGAGCAGCAGCAAGCCGCCGAATGTAAATAGCGGCAAGCGCCCCGATGCGGAATTATCGTCCACCCGCAACACGCGGTACTGGGTTCCCTCCAGCGCTTCCAGAATGGCCGGAAGGGCGAACAGCATCAGCGCGCCCCCTGCCAAGGCAAAGGCTGCCAGCCACACATTGCCGCGCATCAGCAGATACAGCCCTGCAAACACCGCCGCCCCCATGATCGGCGAGCGTGTCGCGCTGGCGGTTGCGATCGCCACCATTGCCAGCAGCGCGATAGCCAGCTTGCTATCGGGCGCGATACCGGTCGGTCCGCCCGCCCGGTTCTCCTGCCAATGCCGCAATCCGCCATAGGCTGCGAAAGCGAGGCAGGCCTGGGTTGCGAGGTGGATCGGCGAATAGGATACGCCCATCGGGCGGCGATTGAGGAACGAGCTGTCCTCATGCAGCTTGTGACCCTGCAAGGAACCAAGCGCCGCGCGCAAATCCCATGCCGGATCGAAACCGGTGACTTGTAGCGCCGCGACCATCCCGGTCACCGCGACCGCGCCGACTATTGCGAACACCGCCAGGCGCGGTCCGGCGATTTGGGCGGCGATGGTGGCGAAGATCAACGTGACCACGGCCTGCACATGTACTTCCAGGATGGCTCGCCCGATCACGGCGGGCGAGGTTCCTGCGACAAGGCTGACGAATGTGCCGAGTGCCGCCAGCAGTCCGGCGAGCACAAGCACGAGGGCGTGGCGCTTCAGCGCGCGGCCGGCAATTTCAGGCCACAACAGCGCGAACAGGCCGAGCGATCCGACGGTAAGCACGCTGCGGATGGGGATCGAGGCGAACTCGAGCGAGATCAGCGCGATGTTGAACAGCATCAGGAAGGCGATCGTTCCCGCCGCCAGCCAGCGCGCCCCGCCGTCATGTTCGGTATCAGACGTTCGGCGCGCACGAACCGATTGCCGGTGAGTTGGGAGCACCGCACCCTGCGAGGTCATGCGCGAATCCGGTGGTCGCTTCCGTAATCGTATAAATCACGGCTGCCATATTCGCTTGCTGCGCTGCGAGCATCGACCTGCGTCAACAGCGCCCCGATCACCCGCGCTGCGGGCAAACGCGCCAGCGCGGCATCGATCTTCGCAGCATCGTTGCGCCCCGACTGGATGACCATCGCCACCGCCTCGACATTATCGGCCAGCAGCGGCGCATCGGCGAGGCCCAGTATCGGCGGCCCGTCGATCAGCACCACGTCGACCTTCGGCGATACGGCATCGAGCACTTTGGCAACCCGGTTCCTGGCAAGCAGGCCGACCGGATCGCCGCCAGCATCGCCCGAATCCATCATCCAGAACCCCTTTTCACCCCGCTTGCGGATGGCCTTGAAAGGATGGACCTTGCCCGCCAGCGCTTCGGCAAAGCCGGGTCCGGGCGAAGGATTGCGCAGATCGCCATTGATGACGAGCACCCGGTGGCCGAGCGTTACAAGGCCGCGCGCCAATCCCAATGTCGATGTGGACTTGCCTTCATTGGCCTGGCTGCTCGTCAGCAGCAGCGTTTTGGGCAAGTCTTCATCTCCGGCCTTTTGCAGGCTCGCGGCAATCGAATGATATGCTTCCGATTGGGCAGACCGGCGATCGGCCAGCGCCTTGCCCACCGAAACACCGGTGGCGGCCGGGACCGCGCCCAAGAGCGGTAGGCCGGTGGCGTTTTCGATATCGGCGGCAGTCCGGACCGTGTTGAACATCGTCTCGCGCAGCAGAGCGATACCCATACCGATGATCAAGCCGCACAGGCTGGCCAGCGCCAGGTTCCACAGCAGGCTGGGCGATACCGGATTGAGCGGCGGCTCGGCCCGGTCGACCAGCGTTACGTTTGTCGATGGAGCCCCCGATGCGGCCGATATCTCGCGCAGCCGCTGCAACAGGCCGTCATAGGACACCCGGTTGATTTCCACGTCGCGTTCCAGCGTGTTGTATTCGATCCCGCGCTCGCTCTCGTTCAACGCGCGGTTGCGCAGGCCCGCAATAGTCGATTCCAGCTGGCGTTCCTGGCGCAGCGCGCTCTGGTAACTCTGGCGGAAGGATTCCTTGATATTCGCGGCGGTCTGGCGGATTTCCCGTTCCAGCCCAGCAATTTGCGAACGGGTTGCGGCGACCGTAGGATATTCTTCGGTATGGCGCTCCAGATCCTCCGCCAGCGCAGCCTGGAACTGAGCCTTTTGCGCCATCAATTCCTGGATAGCACGGTTCTGCTGGACATCGGGAATGACCATCGGCGACACGCTCTGCATCTGCTGCCATTGCTGCTGCGCGTCGATCCGGCGCGCGGTGGCCGCTGCCAGCGAGTTGGTGAGCTGCCCCAACTGCTGAGCAGGTTCGGAGATGGCATTTTCCGCGCCGGGAGCTGCCGCTCCGGTCAGGCCGGCATTGCGGGCATAGGCCAGTGCATTGCGTTCCGAATCTTCCAGCTTCTGCTTGGCTTCGGCCAATTGCTCGGTCAGATATTCCTGCGCCCGCTGCGATGTATCGATCTTGCCGGCAAGATTGGAAGCGATCAGCGCCTCGGCATAGGCATTGGCCAGCAGCGCCGAAACTTCCGCATCGCGGCTGATGAACGATATCTGCGCCAGCCGCGTGTTCAGCCCGAGATCGGCGGATACCCGTTCCTGCAATGCGGGAATGATGGTTTCATCCAACCGGACCGGCCCATCGGTATCGATACCGATCGCCGCCAGGATGGCAGGGCTCTGCTCCACCCGCGCGGAGCGTGCCACCTGCATCGCGATCTGACGGCTGCGCACCCGGTCGAGCTGGGTCTGGAGGAACCGATTGGCATCCTCCGGCTCCGGATCGAGGCCCGGTGCATCGATTACCTGCGGGGTCTGCTGCTCCAGTTGCACCGAAGATGTAGCGACGAATTTCTCGGGCAGATAGGCGGTGATCGCAAAGCCGAGCAGCAATGCGCCGAGCAGCGATAGGGCGATCACCCAGCGCTGACGGTACAGCACCGCCCATAATTGCTGGAGCGGGGTCGCTCGCGCGCTGCGCGGCCTGCCAGCGTCCTCCCGAAGATCGGTAGGAGGAGGGGCTGCGATAACGTCGCCGCTCATAGTGCGCGTTCCGCTTTCGCAAGGCATATGGATTGCCGGTTGCGCAGCATGATCAGAATGCCCGGAACACGTTGAAGATCGGCGCGGACAGGTAATTCTGCCAAGCCCGGCCCAGCGTATTTTCGCCAACCGCGATCCGGTCTCCCGGCAGGATCAGCGGGTCCGGGTCCAGCCCGGCACGAATACGGCGGATATCGAAGCGCGCACCTGCGCGGCGTCCATCGATCTCGCGGAACACGAAAATCCGGTCGGTATCGGCAAATTCGGTCGGGCTGCCCGCCAGCGCCAGCGCCTCGATCAGCGACAGGCGACCCGGAACCGGATACAGACCCGGCTGACCGACCAATCCCTCGACCGCGATGGTCTGACCGATCTGGGTGAGCGAGACGGCCACCTGCGGATTGCGTACATAGCGAGTCAGCGCCTGTTCGATCACGCGCGAAAGCTGTGCGGGCGAATAGCCTTCGGCGCGGATCGGGCCGATCAGCGGCAAATCGATATTCCCGGCGGGATCGATCTGTACCGCTTCCACGCTGACTTCCGGTTCACGAAATACGTTGATGCTAAGCGTGTCTTGCGGCCCCAGCCGATATTGCGTTTGACCGGCAACCGCATCTTCGGGCGGGATCACGCCATAGGCCATACCGCCTTGCGGCAGGTCGCTGGGCACGTTGCAACCGGCGAGGGCGAGGCAACCGGCGATGCAGATCGCGGGTAGAATTTTCATCTTCCACATGGTTGCTTCCTTGCTGCCCATCTGCGCCGCCTTTGCCGTATGGCTGCGGCGCGGGCTGCACTTTCCTGATTACAGTTCGGCTTCAATACGCCCCATCGGTGCGCAGCAGCACCGGCACTGTTCGCGCGAGAATAGCGATATCGAGAAGGACCGAGTTTTTTCTCACATAAGTCATATCGAGCGCTATCCGGCGGTTATAGGTCGTGTTGTTACGGCCATTGATCTGCCACAAACCGGTTAGCGCGGGCTTAACCGAGAGATAATAACCGATATATCCGCGATATTTGTGCATCTCGTTGGGCAGGATCGGGCGCGGGCCAACCAGGCTCATATCGCCTTTCAAAACGTTGAAAAGCTGCGGTAATTCATCCAGGCTGGTCTTGCGGAGCAGGCGGCCGATACCGGTAATGCGCGGATCGACGGCAAGCTTGCGATGCCTGGCCCATTCCGCCCGCATTGCCGCGTCGGTTGCCAGCACGGCTCCCAGCCGGGACTGCGCCCCGACATGCATGGTGCGGAATTTATAGCACTGGAATTGCTCGCCATTCTTGCCGATACGGGTCTGCGCAAACAGGATCGGACCGCGCTGGAAGGCCAGGCACAGGCCGATGAACAGGAACAAAGGTGCGGACAGGATCAGCGCCGCGGCAGCACCTGCGATATCCATTGCTCGCTTGATGAAGCCGGTCAGCGCCGTTGGCTCCTTCATGCGCCAATGCTTCTGGCTGGTAATGAGCTCGGGAATCTCGTCCTTGCCCAGCAGGCGGATGTAACGGGAATTGCCATTGCCGCGTATCGCCCGCCGTTCGGGCAGGGAAATCTGCACGGGTTCGCTTTGCGCATATTCACACAGGAACGCAGTCGTTTCCCGCTCATAGTCCTCCGCAGCGCGAATTATGACATATTCGTCCGCAGGATCATGGATTTGTTCGGATTCTTTCAGCACGAAAGCGTCGTCATCATATCCATCGGCGTTAAGCATATTCGTTTAGCCGTCTTCGTGTTGCGTCCCAGCGGGGAGGGACGTTTCTGGCGCCTTCGCCGACTTGAAGAATTGGCGAAGGCCCCGGGGGGGGATGTGAGGAAGCGGCCTATAGGGTTCATTACAGAATAGTTACAGCGTCCGATGCCTCGCTGTCCGAATTTGGAGCGGTCTGCGCGCGTTTCGTTTACCTTTTCGTTTTACCAACAAGGCGGTGCGTAGCGCGGAATGTCCCTCTGTCACGAACAGGCGGGTAGGGCGGTCGAATGATGAGCGCGGCCAGGTTTCGGCTGGTAGAATGGCGACATGGGCCATCGAGCAGGGACAAACCGCGCGGCGGCTATGTCACTGCTTGCCGGGCGCTCCGCCATCGCCTCGTATCCGGGCAAGCTCTTCGCACCATTGCCGCGCCTCGGCGGGGTTTTTCAGCTTGAGCACTTGCAGATCGCGGTAATCCGGCCCGTTCAGTATCCGCGTATATTCGCGCCGTTCGCTGATCGTCTTGGAAAACCGCGCAAATCGGCGTGACCAGCTGGCCGTTGCAACCTTGCCGCCGGGTCCGGATTTTTCGCTGTGCGTACGCCGCTTGGCATTGAAGCGGCGCAACAATTGGCTGGCGATTATCAGCGGTGAATAATCAAGATGGACCACCAGATCGGCGCGTTGCCAGACATGATGGCGCACTCCGCGATAATGTCCATCGATCACCCAGCGATCTTGCGCGGCCAGCGTTTCGACACGGCTGGCGAAATCGCGATCGGTGCTTTCGTCGTCCTGGCTTCTCTGCCGTAAACGGTCGAGTTCCTGATGCGGCAGACCGAGAATCTCGGAGAGTTGGCGCGCCAGATAGGTCTTGCCGCTGCCGGTGCTCCCCACCACTGAAATACGCCGTCCGCCGACCGGGCGAGCGGCGGGTCGAGCTTCGCTCCGCGTTTCTGCCAAAATAGCCTCTAGCTGCGCAACCAGCTCGGCGACCGGCTGCGTTCCATCCAGCAGCGTAACACGCAGCCCGGCCGCCCGCGCGGCGCGCAGGATCGACTGCGACAGTTCGCCCACTTGCTCCAACTCTGCAAGAACCCGGTCTTCGCTCAATCGGTCCAGGCGGCTGGTTCCGGTGCTGCGGCTATCGACACGGCTTGCGGCAATGTCCGGCGGTACCTGCACGGCGACGATATGCGCGTCGATCCCGTCGTAAAAGGAGCGCAAGACGCCCGAGAGATGCTGCAGATCGGTGTCGAACTCGGCCTCGGTATAAAAGATCGACCATAGCGCCTGCAGCACGCCTTGATCCAGCAGCACCACCCCGTCATGCGTGCGCAGGCGGTGTTTCATCCCGATCAAACGAGCGAGGCGTCGCCAGCTTTCTCGCTCCGATAGAGGCTTCTCACGCACGAAGCGCAACACCGATCGCAGCCACGCAATATCGCCAAGCGATTGCAGGCCAACCAGCGCCCGCCCGGCGAGCGAGCGGTTGTTCCAGGCGCCGGTGATCTGGCTGCGCGTGATATCGACCAATGCAGGATCGATACCGGCACAAATGGTGGATTTGCCCGCGCCGGGCAGGCCGAACAACTCGACGACTATTGGCGGATCGTCATCGCGGGCAGTTGAGCGATTGGTGCGCTTCGCTGCTCTGACCAGCGCCTCGTCCGTTGCCGGCCGGTTCACGCGGGTTCCTCCCTAGCTGCATTGCGCGACAGGGCGGCCCAGATATGACGGCACAAATCTGCGCTGACTTCATCCAGTTCCTGCCGCGCATCGACCACCGCGATCCTGGACGCTCCCACTGCACCGTCCCCGGCATTCCGCTGTCTCATCTGCTGCATCAGATCGAGCCGCTTTTCGAAATCCGCTTCTTCTATATCTCCAGGCTTGCGCGCATAGGAGGTCGCGAAGTCGCAATCCAGATGGATGGACAGGTCCGGGGAATAGCGCTCCATCCGGCGATAGAGCGCATGCTCCGCCCGGGAGATCAGGCGAGCCAACCGCCGGTTGGGGGGCGGCGGCAGGGCGGGACCATCCAGCATTCCCGGCGCGATGGTTTGCGGCCACCGGTCGCAAATGACCAACGCTCCGGAGGCAGCCAGCCGCCGCGCGCGGTGCAAATTGGTAAGCCGCTGGATGGCGACCAGCAGACGCCAGACCGCCGATCCGGTCGCATGAGCCCAGCTCCGTCCGTTAGAGGACTTGCCGCTCGGTTTTTGCTTTGAAGGACTCTCGATAATGCTGCTTTTCTTGCGCGCGACCTTGCCGCCGATGCGCCTGCGCAGCTGCGTCCAGCTGCCGTCGTTCGAGCCGAGATAAACAGAAGCGCAGCGAAACTTGCGCCCGAATATCGCCTGCAGCCGAGCAGCCTGCGTGGATTTGCCCACCCCGTCGGGACCGATCAACGCCGCGATGATCCCCTGCGGCTGCAGCGACCGGCGGGTCCGGCTGCTACCCGTGCGCATGGCCGTCATTCTGGTGCTAAGCGCATTGAGAGCCCGTCGCCAAGTGTGGATCGACCAATCGGCAATTGCATTGCTGCCGTTCAGGCTACTCGCCTGCCGCCGCACCGCTTTGCGCATTTTGCGCCGGTCGCTTTCAGTGAGGGAGGGGCCGGAGGGAGTGGCGACTGGTTTGCAGGAAAACTGTTCCGCGCCAATGCGGTAAGGCAAAGGTTGCAAGGCAGCATCGTCCTCGCCAGCTTGCTCGATCTGGTTGTCGGAAACTGGCTGGAACACAGAGCGCAAAAGCGCAATCCTCAGCTCGTCCTGCGGGGATACGCAGGACAGTCGAACCCCGTCTGCCGCCTGCAAAGTTTGCCAATCCCGCACGTCTGCATAGTCAAAGACCCGGTAGCGCTTGCGATATTTCGGCCCGATGGTGATCCCGATGGCGATATCGAGATGGAGGAAGCGGCAATCGCCTAAGGGCACAAACCAGTCCTCCCGGTTCGCGCCTGTATTATCATGGAAGCGCCCCGGCTGGGCTGGGACGCCGCCGCATTGCCGCAGGGTCCGGCGCATCGCATCCGCATCATCGCGCGCGGCCAGCAGGTCGAGATCGGTCTCTCCGCGCAATCCCGCCTCGATCTGCGCGGTATTCTTGTAGACGCCGATACGCACGCCATCCTGCCGCAATTGCCCGAATAGCATTCGTACTGGATCGGATGGCGGTAACACTGGAGCAAGAGACCTTGTGGCGGCAGGCTGGAGAGGTCACCCGCAATCCGCATCTTTCCCCTTCCGCGCAAGGGGCAGTTTCCCTGCGGGGCCGCTACAGCCCCGAAGCGGGACAGTCCCCCGCCATTTGTTACCGCGCTATCCTTCGGTTCTTGTGTTGAACCTGCGAGAATGTCTGCGCGTCAGGCGGGCATTTCGGAAAAATCCTCTGCAGCGCGCTCATCGGAGGCCTCGTCCTCCCTGTCGCTACGCCATTTCCTGATCCTCGCCAGTGCACGCATCTGGAGAACCGCGAGCGCGGGGATCATCAGTTGCAGGATAATCGTGCCGAACAGCACGCCGAAGCCGAGGCTGGCGGACATGGGAATGAGGAACTGTGCCTGCAGGCTCGTCTCGAAGGTGATCGGGGCCACACCCAGGAATGTCGTGATCCCGGTGAGCATGATCGGCCGGAAGCGCGATTTTGCCGCTTCGACGATCGCGCGGTCGGGCGCCATGCCCTTTGCGAGATTTTCGTTCATGAAGTCGATCATCACCAGCGAACCGTTGATTATGACCCCGGACAGGGCGATAATCCCGAACATCGACAGAATGCCCAGCGGAATGCCCAGCAGCATGTGACCTATGAGCGCGCCGATAATCCCGAAGGGGATCGCGGCCATGATGATAAACGGCTGGATGTAGGATTTGAACGGGATCGCTAGCAGAGCGTAGATGGCTATCAGGGCGAGGCCGAACGCCGCGCCGAGATCACCGAAACTTTCCTGCTGCTCCTCCTGCTCGCCGCCGAATTCGACGATCAGGCCGGGATAATCCGCACGGATCTGCGGGAAAACGTCCTGCTCCAACAGCGCGGCGACCTCCTGCCCCGTGATCACTTGCGTATCGACATCGGCGGTCAGATTGGTGACGCGGCGGCCATTATCGCGCCGGATAACCGAAGGCGCTTCGCCGAAAGACACATCGGCAAGCTGCGCGACCGGCACTTGTCCGCCCGGTACAGCGACGCGGAAATTCTCGATATCGGCGATGGAGTTGCGTTGTTCTTCGGGCAGGGTAACATAGACCCGAACATCCTCCCGCCCGCGCTGGACGCGCAAGGCCTCGGACCCGAAGAATGCGGCGCGCACTTGCAAGGCCAGGTTCTGCAAGTCGATGCCGAGCGTGCGGGCAGCGGGCTTCAGGCGCAGCTCGATTTCCTGCATGCCGGCATCCTGGTCGCTCTCCAGATCGAACACGCCGGAGATGCGCTCGATCTCGCCCATGACCCGGTCGCTCGCCTCGTCCAGCACCGTCTCGTCGGGATGCGACAGGCGCACGGCGACGGGAGCGCCGAAACCGACCAGGCTGGAATTGATGGAGAAAGAGTTCGCTTCGGGGACCGGCCCCATTTCCTCGCGCCAGATTTCCTCCATGCGCAGCGCCGATACTTCGCGTTCGTCGCTGGACACGAGGCTGTATTGCACGGCGGCCAGGTTTGGCTGAAGCGAAGCCGAGCCGCCACCCGGACCGCCTGCCTGCGGACCCAGGCCGATGGTCGTGTAGCTCGCCTCCAGCGGGTCGACGCCGCCATTCTCTTCTATCAGCCGCTCCAATGCGCGCGCGGCAGCCTGCTCGATCCGCAGGGTTATCGCCTCGGTTTCTGAAATCGGCGTGCCTGCAGGCAATTCCAGCGATGCGACCACGGAATCGCCTTCGATGTCAGGGAAGAACGCAACCTTCAGCAAGCCTGCGGGGACTGCGGCGGCGAACAGTATCAGCAGCGCGACCCCGCCGGCCACGACCACCAGCGGCATCGACACGGCGAAGCGTAGAGCCTTGTCCAGCGGCCCGTCCACGAAAGCGCGAAAGCGTTCATCCACCGCGCCTTGCACCCGGTTGAAATAGCGCGTGATGCGGTTCCTTGCGATTTCGCCATGGGCGGGCAAATGGCTGAGATGGTGCGGCAGGATCAGCATGGCCTCGACCAGCGACAGGATTAGCACGGCAACCACCACCACCGGAATATCCGAAAGCAGGCTGCCGATTGCACCGCCCACCGCGAAAAGGGGAGAGAATGCCGCGACGGTGGTGGCGACGGCGAAAATCACCGGCACGACCACGCGCTGCGTTCCTGCGATGGAGGCGCCAAGCCCGGAACGACCGCTTTCACGCTCGGCATAGATATTCTCGCCCACCACCACGGCATCGTCCACCACCAGCCCCAGGGCCAGGATGAAGCCGAACAGGGAGAACATGTTGATGCTCGATCCGAACAGCTCGAGGATCGCGATGGCGCCGACAAAGGTGACGCCGATCCCCACCGCCGTCCACGCAGCCAGCCTTATGTCGAGGAACAGCGTCAGCGCGACCAGCACCAGGATCAGCCCGATGACTGCATTCTTGATCAGCAGCCCGAGCCGGTCGTTCAGCAGTTCCGAATCGTCATCCCAAACGGCGTATGAGATTTCGCCCGGAAGGCTGGGGCCGAATTCCTGGTCCAGATGCAGCTTCACCGCCTCCGCAATGTCCAGCACACGCTCGTCGCTGGTCCGATAGACATCGACGAAGGCGACCGGTTGGCCGTTGAAGCGAGCGACGAGATCGGCATCCTCGAACCCGTCGCGGACTGTGGCGATATCGCGCAGGCGAACCGTGCCGCCATCGGGGCGGGCGAGGACGACGATATCCTCGAATTCCTGCTGCACGTAATTTTGTCCGATCGTGCGAACGCGCACTTCTTCGCTTTCGGTTTCGATCGTACCGGCAGGCGTATCGAGGCTGTTCGCACCGACGATGCGAGAGATATCGCTGAGCGACAGGCCGAGCGATTCCAGCTGGCCTTGCGGAACCTCCACGAACACCTCGTAATCGCGAACCGCGCTTGTCTCGACAAAGCTGACTTCGGAAAGGGCGGCCAGGTCGTCTTCCAGGCGATAGGCGATTTCCTTCAGCGTGCGCTCCGGCGCGTCGCCATAGATCGCCACGCGTAGCACCGATTGCCGGGTGGTCAGCTCGCGAACATCGGGTTCTTCGGCATCGTCTGGGAAGGTCTGGATCTGGTCGATCTCCGCCTTCACATCGTCCAGCGCGCGCGCCATCGAAGTGCCCAGTTCCAGCTCCACACTGACATTGCCTATGCCTTCGGATGCGGTGGAGGTGATGTCCTTCACCCCTTCCACGGCCTCGACCGCTTCCTCGATCCGCCGAACGATCGACTCCTCGATTTCCTCGGGTGTGGCGCCGGGGTAGGCGACGCTGACGGAGATTGTATCGAGGCTGCTTTCGGCGAAAACCTCCTGCACGATGGTGCGATAGGAGAAGATGCCGGCAATCAGCATCGCGGCCATCAACAAATTCGCGGCGACGCCATTGCGCGCCATATAGGCGATCACTCCGCGCCGGTCGCGCGCGGGCTCGCGTTCGGGCAAGCTTTCGGGCGCTGGAACGCCGGGGCTGGGCATCTCGGTCACTGGCCGCTCGCCGTGCGGACCGCCATGCCGTCGACGGGCGCGCGGACATTGCCCGTGATAATCCGTCCGCCCTGCTGGAGGAACGAGCCGGTCACGATTGCGCGGTCATCGGTGCGCTGCAACACGCGGACGGGCACGATGGCGAGCTTGCCATCGCGCGCGAGGTAGATGACATTGCCGGGCCGCAAATGGTCGACATTGATCGAAACATAACGCTCCACCGGCGCACCCGCGATACCGACTTGTACGAACGAGCCGAGCAGCAAGGGCGGGCCAGCCGCCGCATCTTCGATAGTCTCGCCCTCGGCGGTTACCGGACGACCTGCGCGGCCTGGCGAAGGGACGCGGACGAAGGCTTCTATCAACCGCGTTTCCGCATTGCGCGAAGGATCGGCGCGCACCACCAGCGCGTCCCATGCGTAGCGAACCCCGGCAAAATCGGCATAGACCGTAGCGGGTATGCGCGAGGCGCCTGAAAGCAGGCCGGGAATGAGCGCCGCATCCGCCTCGTTCAGCGACACGCGTACTTCATAGGCATCGTTTGCCACCAACGTCCCGAGCGCTTGTCCGGGTTGAACGATGGCCCCGCGCGCGACGCTTTCCGATGCTACCGCTCCTGCGAATGGTGCGCGGATGGTAGTGCGCCCCAACGCAAGCTGGGCATCGGCGAGGTTGGCGGCCGCCCGTTCGCGCGCGGCCTGGGCGGAGCGTAATTGCGGCTCACGCGTGGCCAGCGCGCCCGTCTGCTCGGCCAGCCCAGCAGTATTGGCAGGCGATTGTTCCATGCCGCGCGGCGGCAATATGCGAGACGCATAGTCGCTATCGTCGATCGCCTGCGTAAAGGCATCGTTCGCTCCGCCCGACTGGCGATTGTCGAAGCGGGCGATTTCGTCTTCGGCGATCCGCACTTCTTCCTGCGCCTGCAGCACGGCCACACGCTGCGCCTCAACATCCGCCCGGGCACTGCGCACACTGTTGCGGTAATCCGCCGCTTCCAGCCGGATAAGCGGCGCGCCCGCGCCAACCGAACTGCCCTCCACGAAGGCAGGATTCACATAGACCACGCGCCCGCTGATCTCCGCCGCGATGGTGGTTTGCTCGCGTGGCTCGACCACGCCCGTTGCAAGAATTTCCAGCGCGCCCGACGATGCAACGAGCGGAACGGTCTCGACCAAAGGGGCTTGTGCTCGCCGTTCCTCCTGTTCGGCCTGCGGGCTAAACAGCAGCATGATCGCCGCGACGACAACTGCCCCGACCAGAATGGCGAGAGCGATTTTAACCTGGCGGCTCAAGGTATTTCTCCGTCGATAATGTCGGGCGCGATGTCTTCCGTCGTCCAGTCCCCACCAAGCGCACGATGCACACCGAGACGCGCCAGCGCGACATCGCGGGCTGCACCGGAAATTGCGGACTCGACCTGATAGAGAGCACGCTGCGCATCCAGGAAAGCGGTGTAGGTGCCGACACCCCGCCGAAATCTTGTGGCTTGCAGCGAAAGCGCAGATTGCGCTTCACGTTCCTGCGCCGCCAGAATGCGGTAGCGCTGGCGCTGCTCCTCATATTCTTCCAGCGCGGTCACGACCTCGCCATGGGCGGACAGGACAGTGCGACCGTACGCAGCGGCCTGTTCGTCATAGGTTGCACGGGCGGCGCGGATATTGGCGGAGGTCCGGCCCCCATCGAAAAGCGGCGCGACGGCGCTGGTGGCGAGCGATGCCAGCCAATTGTTGACGAAGTCGAACGCACCCGCCGGATCGCCTGCCTGCGTGCCGAGCGATCCGCTGAGGCTGAGGATAGGAAACCGCTCCGCCCGCCGCGCTCCGATCCGCAGCCGCGCCGCTTCCAGGCGGTTCCAAGCCGCCGCGATATCGGGGCGCTGGGCCAGCAATTCGATCGGCAGGCCGGTTGGAACGGGTGAGAAGTCCAGCCGTGGCCGCAGGGAGCGGTCTATTTTTCCGCGCGTTTCGGCAGGATAATCCGCCAGCACCAGGGCAAGGCGGTTGGCAGCGTTCTCAAGCGCGATTTCGCGCGTTGGCAGCGCCGATTGCGTGCTGCGCAGATCCTGCCGCAACTGATAGACTTCGAAGCTTTCCGCCAAACCGCGCTGGAATCGGTCCTCGGTTCGATCGACCCGGTCACGCAGCACGTCTGCTGTGGAGAGCGTCAGCTGGACTTGTCGGCGCGCGTCCACAATCTCGAAATAGCTGCTGATCGCCTCGCTCGCCGCGGCCAGTTGCAAGGTCCGGTAATCCTGCGCCGCCGCTGCTGCATTGGCCCGCGCGGCGGCCAGTTCGCTGCGATTGCGACCGAACAGGTCGAGTTCGTACGATGCGCCGAAGCTCACTCCGTAATTTTCGACCGTTAGCCTGTCCGGGCCCGCATCGACCGGCTCCGCAGCCGGATCATCGCCCGGCACTGCCGCACTGCCGAGGCTGCCGAAACCCGATCCGGCGAGCGGGCTGTCGGAATAGCTGCCCGAAACCGTTCCGTTAAGCGAAGGCAGCAGCGCCGATCGTGCGATACGCGCCTGCGCGTTTGCGCGGGCCAGGCGCGCCGCAGCCTCCACCAGATCGAGGTTTTCGCGCAGAGCTTCTTCCACCAGCGCGTTCAGCACAGGGTCTTCGTAGGATTGCCACCATGCTGCGGGGCGATACTCGCCGGCCGCCGCATTTGCACCGAAGGTTTCAGGCTGCTGCGCAACGATTGCGGGTGCCGCGCTATCCGGCGCCATGGTTGAGCAGCCGGCCAGCAGGGCGGCACTGCTCAGGCCCAGCACCACCGCTCTCATGCGATCGTGTGTCGTGAAAATAGAATTCCAGCCATGCGGCATGATTGACATGGAAGGCGCCTGTGTGCGAGGGAATAGGTCGGTCGAACGAACCTATGGCATTATGAACTCAACCAAGCAAGAACTGATCGCCGTTGCGATCCCGGAATTCGGCAAGCACGGGTTCGAGGCTGTGGGCACGCGCGCTATCGCCGACCAAGCCGGCGCGGCATTGTCGGCGATCGCCTATCATTTCGGCTCCAAACACGGACTTTATCTCGCCTGCGCCGAACATATCGCCGAACGATTGGCGACGGCGCTTTCGCAAGTCGATTATGAGCGGGGCGAGCCGAAGGACAAAGCCGAGGCGATTACCCTGTGCAAGTCGTTAGTGGGTGCGATGTGCAGGATCATGACATCCCCGGAAAGCGAGGCATGGTCGCTATTCATAGTTCGCGAACAGCAAAACCCGACCGATGCTTTAGGTCTCATAGGCAAGCAAACGATCGACCCCGTTTTCAAAACGCTGGGGCATTGTATCGCCATGTGCCGCCCCGAACTTCGCGAAGACGAGCGCATTACCCTGGCGGCGCTGCTTTTCGGAATGCCGACCGTCATGCGCAACGCCCGCGCCGGCCTCGCCCGCCAATTCGGAGTCGAAGGTCTGGAGCCTGTCCACCATCGGCTGTTTGAACAGCAGATCGGATCACTTGTCGAAAAAGCGCTCGATTGCTGAGCCACCCTCGGTGTGGTTGATTTTCGATAGCTGAGGGTTTGGGAGTAGTTTTTATCTTTGCGAATTTCTGGGTTGCGGAGATCAACTAAAATTCGCGAGCAGATCACCGGCGGCGTTTTTCCCACACGTCTCGCCCAGGATGACTGGACGAGTGGCGAAAAAATATGGCTACTCGACCTGATCGCCCCCAACCGCCAGCTGGCAACCGCAGTGCTCGCCAACTTCAAGCAGATTGCCGGCGACAAGGCCGTCTCCATTCATCCGATCGTAGCTCGAAGTGTCGATCCCGACGTGCTGCAAAAGATGCGGGCAAAGATGGAGAAGTGATCGAAGAGATTGAGCCTGATACACATCAATTCGTATCCGTGGAATTTATCGCTGAGGATTATTCTCATCTTGAGAAATATTGGTTCTGGCAAATCTGCAATCGCCTAGACTCGGTGCACTATGAGAAGACAGAACACGTCCTCTACAAGGGATCAGTGTGGATGGCGCCTCCTTTGGCCACAAGTAAAAGTCCGGCAAAAGATGTCTTCGATAACTGCCAGATTAAAAATGCAAAATTCTGGCATGATAAGCACATAAGTGGTTCGAGTTTTTGCGCAGACCACGTTCGTATCCGACTGGACGATGCCGGTGTAACCGGAATTCGTTTTAAGCACTATCCCAGGTCTGAGGGGAGGCCAGGCTATGCCGCCTAAACCAAATGCGACAATTGCCGACCTTATTGGCAATCGCCTTCCAAGCTTCGGACTTACTGGTCTTCTTCACCAATGTAGCGTTTTGGAGAACGATAAAATGATGACGGGAGAAGCGGCGTGAGCGGCAAGGTTTGGATGAGCAGCCTGTTTAGTAACAGCAACGTGGGCAACAAGCTGGGCCTTCGCAGGCAGTCGTTTGGGTCTGGCTGGGACCCCGAAGGGCACGCGCCTCCTCCAGTTGGGCAAACGGTTGTCAAATCCATAATGCGGTATACTCGCGGAGAGCGTCTTTCCAGGAACGAGATGCCTAGGGCTACAGCAGTCTGGGATGAAAAGTGTTTTGCGCGGGCCTATGACATTTTTTCCGTGGGGGGGGGGGCTATTGTGTAAAGGGTTCACTTTATAGTGTCCTCGCCAACGTTGATCTTGGAGGTAGAGAACTTATCCCGTTTCCTATCTACAAAGCTGACCTTAAAACACGTTATCCTGGAAAGTTTTATTTACTAAATTTCGGAAGTCAAAAAGACACAATACTCCCGGAAAGAAGCCCAAAATTATCGAAGTTCGTAGTGGAAAAGGAAACCGGAAAACAATATTGGAAGGTCGATGATCGGGTGGATGACTTTGTTACGATGAGTGCAGATTCGCTGAAAGGCCCTGATCTTTGGGTCGAAGCGGTCTTGTATAACAAGATATTCCTATCAGACATGCTCGCACAGGCAATTGATGACATCGGGTTGAGCGACGTCTTTAAGCTCGAAGAGTGCCGGATTGCGGAAGATGCGCAATGATCGATGTTTTTCGCTACATAAATCTCCGCTTTGAGATGCAGCATCTGCACGCTGGTTGATTTCAATTCTATCACGTCCCCATTCTTGAATTTTTTGCCATGCTTCTCCCTTTCAGCCCTCTAAAAGGGGCCTTCGATTGATTAGAGCAAGCCCAAGCGTGCGGCTGAAAATACGCTCAAAAGCGTTTCTGTCGCAGTCGCCAGACTTTCCGGGAGTGTGACTATATTACTGTAATTGCTAGGGAAAAATGGTGGACGCACTAGGGTTCGAACCTAGGACCCGCTGATTAAGAGTCAGCTGCTCTACCAACTGAGCTATGCGTCCATCCTGCCGGTTACGGCTGCCGCCCCGAATCGCGATCCGGCGGGGAGGCGCTGCATATAATGCCGGTGCGCAGGAATGGAAGGGGCTTGTGGCCGCAGCTGCGTTTCAGCCCGCTAGGCCGGGGGCGCATCGGCTGAATTCAAACGGACCAGCGCCCCGAATGCGTCGACTTCCTCGCGTTCGATCTCGACCAGCCCGGCCAGGCGCAATTCTTCTATGATGCGCAGCGCTTCCGGTTGGGATAGCCTGGCGAGCTTGTGGAGGTCGCGCAAGGCCACGTCGCGGTGCTCGGCCCGGGCAGCGGCAAGCGAGTCGAGGATCGAGCCTGCCGGCGTTTGCTCGATATCCGCCTGCATTGCGGAAGGCGGGGGAGCCTCCCGCAAAAATAATTGGCTCAGGCGCAGCCGCTTCAACAGGGCGAATTTTTTGGCGAAGGACCGCATCGCGGTTTTCCTTGCGTGTGCTTGTAAGCTTTAAGGTTTTTGGCCCGGATGCGCGAACACATCCGGGCCGTGCGACCCGAAAAAGGCCCTGATCGGCGCATGCAGCGCCGTCAGGCTTCGCATGGAAGCCCTTGATCGGTATGGTTGGCGTTCTACGCTGAGCGACTTGGTGGCGAAAGTCGCACCGTTGGGGGACAACAGAACACGGGGCAGACTGGCGCTTGCAGGAGCACCGCTATGCGGCGCAATTTGGCAAAGCTGGAACGGATGAGGGATTTCGGTGAGATCCTCGCTTTCGTGCGCGATATTGCCGGGCAATTCGGGGCGGTGCGGCAAAGCTATCACTTTACCCCGGTGTTCGAGGCACCCACATCGCACAATACGGTCGTCGCGGCAGAGGGTTTCCCGAAGGAATGGATCGCCCTTTACGATAGCGAGAATTTCCTCAGCGACGATCCGATCCCCGAACTCACGCTGGAAGATGGCCGCTTCCTGACCTGGGAACAGGCGATGTCGCGCGCGGAAGATAGCGAGCGAGTGGCCCGGTATATCAGCGCCCGATACGCTCACGGCCTGCAATACGGGATCGGCATGGCGCTGTTCGGACCGCGCAACCGCACCGCCTATGCCAGCTTCGGCTTCGACGAGGATCCTGCCGGAATGTCCGAAGGCAAGCTGGCGCTGCTGCATTCGCTGATGCAGGCGGCACATATGCAGATCTGCCGGTTGCTCGACGAGCAGCCGCGCGAAGTAACGCTATCGCGGCGTGAACAGCAGGTTCTGGAATGGATCGGCAAGGGCAAGTCCGGGACCGACATCGCGGCGATACTTGGTATCTCTCACGATACGGTGCGCACCTATACGCGGCGGATATTCGACAAGCTGGACGTGACCGACCGGGTCGGCGCCACGGTGAAGGGGCTGCAGATGGGGCTGATCCGGCTTTAGCGGGACAGGCCGCTGCGCGGTGCCTCGCGGTTCCAGCGATTGATCATCATCAGCGTGCCGATGCAGATCATATTGGTCAGCATGGACGATCCGCCATGGCTCATAAAGGGCAGGGGTATGCCCACCACCGGCGCCATGCCCATCACCATCGCCAGATTGATCGCGATATAGAAGAAGATCGTCGCCACCATGCCCATCGCCATCAGGCGGGCAAAGCGGTCCTGCGACTTGCGCGCCACGCCAACGCCCCAGCGCAGGATCAGCAGAAAAATACCGATCACGACGAACCCGCCGATCAGTCCCCATTCCTCCGCCATGGTGGCGAACACGAAATCGGTGTGCGGTTCGGGCAGATAGTTGAGATGGCTCTGCGAGCCATTGTTGAAGCCCTTGCCCGAAATACCGCCAGAACCGATGGCAATCTTGGACTGGGTGATGTGATAGCCCGAACCCAGCGGATCGTTTTCCGGATCGAGGAAAGTGGTCACGCGGCGCTGCTGATACTCTTTCAGCCCGAAGAAGAATGCGAGCGGCGCGGCAATGGCGGCACCAACCGCGCCGATGGCGAACCAGCGCATCGGCACACCCGCCAGGAACACTACCACCGTCCCGCCGAACGCGATTGCGAGTGCGGTGCCCAGATCTGGCTGCATCAGGACCAGCGCCATGGGTATGGCAACCATCACGGCGGCCGGGACCAGCGACCGCCAGCTGCCGATCATGCCGGGGGGCAGGGTGGCGTAGAATTTCGCCAGCGCCAACACGACTACCGGCTTCATGATTTCCGAAGGTTGCAAGCGCATGAAGCCCAGTTCCAGCCACCGCTGGCTGCCGCCGCCCATCGCCCCGATCGCCTCCACCGCAATCAGCAGCAGCAGCACCACGCCGTAAAGCGGGTAGGCGGCGAACTGAACCAGCTCGCGCGGGAACATCGTCATGACGATTGCCATCGCCAGAAACACACCAAAGCGGATGACGTGGGAGGACGCGAACGGATCCCAGCTTCCCCCGGCGGCGGAAAACAGCACCGCTGCACCGAATGCGACCAGCGTCAGCAGCGGAAACAGCATCCCCCAGGGCTGCCGCGCGACCGGGGCGGGAATGATGCTCATCGCGGCACCGGACCGGTATTGCCTTCGACCGAGACAGAGACTTCCTCGGATCGCGGCTCGACCGCTCCGGTCGCCAGGGCCGTGGGCACCTGCGCGGCGCGGCGCGCCTCGGCCTCTACCTGCGCAAAAATATCCTCGTCGCGGCGCGGCGGGGGTTCGGCGGTTTCGCCGCGCTCTGCGGCATAGGTCGCATATTTGCGGTCGAGCCGTTCCTGCGCGGTGCCGCCCCATTGTTTTTCCAGCGCGTCGAGTGCGGCCAGCCCTTTCTCCGGATCGAACAGGAACGTCATCACGTCGCGCGCGATGGGGTAGGCCGCGCCGGAACCGCCGCCATGTTCGATCACCACCGCGCCGGCATAGCGCGGATTGTCGAACGGGGCGAAGAACACGAACAGGCCGTGATCGCGATATTTCCAGGGACCGCTGCGGCCATCCGAAATGCTGAGCGAGACCACCTGAGCGGTGCCCGTCTTGCCCGCCATCTTAACATCGTCCAACGGCAGGCGCGCCCGCCCGGCGGTGCCGGGGCCGTTGACCACGTCGCTCATCGCATCGCGGACATAGCTGATATGATCGGACGCGAAATTGTAGCTGTCGAAAGTGGGGTTCGCCTGGTCCATAATCAGGCGCGGGGTGAGCTTGCGGCCCGTCGCCAGCCGGGCGGACATCACCGCGAGCTGCAGCGGGCTGGTCAGGTAATAGCCCTGTCCGATGCTGGCATTCACCGTGTCATAGGCGCGCCAGGGATCGCCGAATTTCTCCTGTTTCCATTCGGGGCTGGGCACGGTGCCGTAAAATTGGCTGGAAACCGGCAGCTCATATTGCTGGCCGAGGCCCAATCCCTTGGCGAAGCTGGCAACGTTTTCAAACCCGACCTGCTGGGCGAAATGGTAATAATAGCTGTCGCAGCTTTGATAGACGCTCTTGGCCATATCGACCGAGCCGTGATTGCTCCAGCAATTGAAGAACCGGTTGCCGATACGCCGTCCGCCGCCGCACATGATCCGTTCTTCCGGATCCACCCCCGCTTGCAGGAACGCCATCGAATGCATCGGCTTGACCGTGGAGCCGGGCGGGTAGAGCCCTTGCAGCACCTTGTTGCGCAGCGGCACGCGCTCATCTTCGCGCAGCATCGAATATTCGATGCGGCCGATCCCGCCGGAAAAACTGTTAGGATCGAAGCTGGGCATGGAGGCCATGCACAGCAGATCGCCGGTAAGGCAATCCATCACCACCACCGATCCGCTTTCCAGCCCGATCCGGCGCGCGGCATAATCCTGCAGCGGTCCGTCGATCGTCAGCTTCAGCGGGTCGCCTTGGATATCCTCACGAGTCTCCAGATCCTTGATGATCCGGCCCGATGCGGTGACCTCGACCCGGCGCGCACCGGGCACGCCGCGCAAATTCAGCTCGAACTGCTTTTCCACCCCGTCCTTGCCGATCTTGAAACCGGGGGCGAGCAGGATGGGGTTTTCCTCCTCCGCCTCATACTCCTCGCGGCTGGGCGCGCCGACATAGCCGAGGAGATGGCCGACCGCCGGGCCGGTGGGGTAATAGCGGGAGAAACCGCGCTGCGGCACCACCCCGGTCAATTCGGGCAAACGCACGCTGACGGCGGCAAACTGGTCGTAATCGAGCCCGCTGGCCACCTCTACCGCCTGGAAACCCCGCGCTTCTTCGATGCGCGTTTCGAGATCGGCGCGCTGCGCTTCGTCGAGATTGAGCAGCTGGGCGAGCAGATCCAGCTCGCGCTGATCCTCGCTCATGCGCTCGGGAATGATATCAACGCGGAAATCGGCGCGATTGCTGGCCAGCGGCGCTCCATTGCGATCCAGGATCCAGCCACGGCGCGGGGGGATCAACGTCAGATTGACGCGGTTGCTTTCGGATTCCAGCGTGTATTTCTCGCTCTCCGCGATGGAAATATACGCCATTCGCGCGGCCAGCAGCATGCCGACCCCGCCGCCAACCGCTCCGACAACGAAGCTACGGCGGTCGAAGCTGTTCTTGAGCGTGGTGGAACTGACCTGCTGCGGCCTGCGATGACGCGCCATCAGCCGATCACCCGCCAGCGCATCAGCCGGAAGCGATCCAGTCTTGCAACCATGCGAGCAACAATGGGGTAGACCAGCACGGACAGCAAGACCTGAAGCCAGATCAGCGTCACGGTGGTCAGGCTGGGCACCGCGCCGGATAGCAAAGCTGCGGCCAGCAGATAGGCAATCAGCAGACCGCTCGCCAGCGCCCAGTCCTGCACGAAACCGCGCCAAGGGAAGCGCGTCTCGATCACGTCTATCGCGATCATCGCCAGCGACCAGAGCAGCGCGGAGCTGCCCATCGGCTGCCCGCTATACAGATCGTTGAACACCCCCAGCGGAAAGCCTGCCCAAACCGGCATCAGGCCGGGGCGTACCAATCTCCAAGCGATCAGGAACAGGAAGGCCAGCGGAGGAACCAGCGGCACCGCGCTGGTCATAACGACGATCGGCAGAACCGATACGATCAGGATCGATATCCACGGCACGGCATAGGCCAGCACCGGCGAATGTTCGCGGTTGATGCGGCTGCCATAGGGATCGCGGCGCGATCGCGGGTTGAGCCGATCGGTCATTCCGCCGGGTTTTCATCTTCGCCCAGCGCGCTTTCGATCGGCGTGGCGGCACCGGCAACCGCTTCGGGCTGCCAGATCGGCTCGACCGAAACATAATCCGCCGCTGCCGGATCGCTGATCATCCGGGCGAGCGCGCCGTCGGGGAGCACTTCGCTGACCACCGCCACCGCCACGCCGGGGCTGAAAAACCCGCCAGCGCCGCTGGTTACGAACACATCGCCTTCTTTCAAGGGGTTGATGCCAAGATTTATCAGGCGAATTCGGATGATACCGTCGCCGCGACCTTCGGCAAAGGCGATCACGTCGCGCCGCCCATCGGCAGTGGAGCGGCGCACGGGCAGCACGCTCTCGCTGTCGGTCAGCAGCAATACGCGCGATGATTTGCCGCCCGTCTCCAGCACCCGGCCGACCACGCCGCGCGCTGTGCGCACCGGCATTCCCGGCCGGACTCCATCATCCGACCCCGCGCCAAGATAGGCGAAGCGACGCGTGCTGACTGCGGTCGATCCGATCAGCCGCGCGACCGCGACCGGCTTCATTTCTTCCGTCCGCAAGTCCAGCAAGCCCCTCAGCCGCCGGTTTTCCTCGGCAACCGCCTCAGCCTCGCGCAGGCGGATGCGGGCTAGTTCCAGCTCGTTCTTGAGCTTGGCATTCTCGCTGCCGGCGCGGACATAGCCGGTGATCGTCTCGATCAGGCCCTGGCCTTCCGCGCGCGCGCCCGCAGCGCCCTGTGCCGCCGGGGCGGCCACATCGCTTGCCGCACCGCGCAGACCGGAGAAGGTGCCGGGCTTCCACAGCGAAACCGCCAGCAGCGCCGCGCCGATCAGCGCGCCGATGCCGGCGATCAGATAACCCGTGAATACGGTGTATTGCGCCTTGCGCGAATAGCCCGGATTGCGGGAGGAAGCGGAGGCCACCGCTCGCCCGCCTTTATGCCGTCATCAGGACGCCGCGATAGATTTCATCTTCCATCGCCCGCCCCGTTCCAATGGCGACGCAGGACAGCGGATCTTCCGCGATGCTGACCGGCAGGCCGGTTTCCTCGCGCAGATGCTCGTCCAGCCCGCGGATCAATGCCCCGCCGCCGGTCAGCACGATGCCCTGATCCACGATATCGGCCGCCAGTTCCGGCGCGGTGTTTTCCAGCGCAATGCGCACGCCTTCCACGATCGCACCGATCGGTTCGGCCAGCGCCTCGGCGATATGGCCTTGATTGATCGTGATTTCCTTGGGCACGCCATTGACCAGATCGCGGCCCTTCAGCGTCAGCGTTTCGCCCACACCGTCTTCGGGAGCAACGGCGACGCCGAAATCCTTCTTGATCCGTTCCGCGGTGGCTTCGCCGATCAGCAGATTGTGGTGGCGGCGAACATAGGAGACGATGGCTTCGTCCATCTTGTCACCCCCGGTGCGGACCGATGTGGTGTAGGCCAGGCCGCGCAGCGACAGCACCGCGACTTCGGTGGTGCCGCCGCCGATATCGACCACCATCGATCCGACGGGTTCGGTCACCGGCATATCCGCGCCGATTGCGGCGGCCATGGGTTCCAGGATCAAATACACTTCCGATGCGCCGGCATTGCTGGCCGCATCGCGGATCGCACGGCGCTCCACGCTGGTCGAGCCGCTGGGCACGCAGATCACGATTTCGGGATAGCGCAGCAGGCTGCGCTTGCCATGCACCTTGCGGATGAAGTGCTTGATCATTTCCTCCGCGATTTCGATGTCGGCGATCACGCCGTCGCGCAGCGGGCGGATGGCTTCGATGGAATCGGGCGTCTTGCCCATCATCATCTTGGCATCGTCACCTACGGCCTTGACTCGCTTGATCCCGTTGATCGTTTCGATCGCGACGACGCTGGGTTCGTTCAGGATAATGCCCTGATCCTGCACATAGACCAGCGTATTGGCCGTGCCGAGATCGATGGCCATGTTCTTGGAGCCGAAATTGAAGAGGTTGGTCCAGAAGCTCATGTGCTCAGAATTTCCATTATTTTCCAGGTTTGCGCCGCTGGATATAACGGCGTTAGCGACCCGGACATGACAGGGATGCGGTTCCCTACCGAAAAGAGCGGCGAAAAGCTAAAAATTTATGGGCAAATCGGGGGGCTTTTCCACCGCCTGGCTCGAATCTTGGCCGGTTCGCCGCTAGGCCATGCCGGATGACCGAAACCGCCGCCCCCAACGCCCCGGCCATTCGCCGCCTGCCGGAGGCGCTGATCAACCGTATCGCGGCCGGTGAAGTGGTGGAGCGGCCCGCCTCCGCGCTGAAGGAAATCGTCGAAAATGCGGTCGATGCGGGCGCGCGGCGAATTGCCGTCAAACTCACCGAAGGCGGGCTGACCGCGTTCGAGGTTACCGACGATGGCTGCGCGATGGAACCGCCGGAAATGGCGCTGGCGCTGGAACGCCATGCCACCTCCAAATTGCCGCATGAGGATATCGAGCAGGTCGCCACGCTGGGCTTTCGCGGGGAGGCCTTGCCGAGCATCGCCAGCGTGGCGCGCTTTACGCTGGAAAGCCGCCCGCGCGGGGCGCAGCAAGGCTGGCGCAAGATCGTCGATCACGGCGATCTGGTGGAGGATGGCCCCGCCGCGCTGCCGCCGGGCACCCGCGTGCGGGTGGAGCAGCTGTTCGCCAGGATACCCGCCCGGCGCAAGTTCCTGCGCACCGCGCGCAGCGAATATGCCGCCTGCCTCGACGTGGTGCGGCGCCTCGCAATGGCGCGGCCCGAGGTCGGCTTCACGCTCGATCACATCGCCAAGGGCAGCGAACGCCGGGTGCTTGCGGTGCAGCCGGGCGAGAGCGCGACCACCCGTATCGCGCAGATCGTGGCGCGCGAGCTTGAAACGAACGGTGTCGAGATCGAACTCGAACGACCGGGCGAGAACGGAACTATCCGGCTCACCGGGCTCGCCGGACTGCCAACCTATAATCGCGGGGTGGCGGATCATCAGTATCTGTTCGTCAATGGCCGGCCGGTAAAGGACCGGCTGCTGACCGGCGCGGTGCGCGGCGCCTATTCGGACATGCTCGCGCGCGATCGCCATGCGGTACTGGCGCTGTTCCTCGACCTGCCGCCCGAAGATGTCGATGTGAACGTCCATCCGGCCAAGACCGAGGTACGTTTCCGCGATTCGCAGGCGGTGCGCGGCTTTATCGTCAGCGGATTGCGGCAGGCGCTGGCGACCGGCGACCGCCGTAGCGCGCAGGCCCCCGATGCGGGCGCGATGGGCAGGTGGCAAAGGGAAGGGCAGGCGCAGCCGGGGCGCAGCGAACCGGAAGCTGCGCTCGCTTCCATCTTTCAGGGGCGCGACTGGTCGGCAGGGTCCTCTGCCGGATCGGCATATGTGCGCGATGCGGGGCAGGGGTGGAATGGCCCGGCTGCCGATGCCCCGGCGGGCCTTGCGGAGACGGCCCAGCCCCTGCCGCAGGACGCGGCGCAATATCCGCTCGGCATCGCGCGCGGGCAGGTCGCCGAAACCTATATCGTGGCGGAGGCGGCGGACGGGCTGGTGCTGGTCGATCAACATGCGGCGCATGAACGGCTGGTGCTCGAACGGCTCAAAGCGGCCGGCGCGGGCGACGCGGTCAAGCGCAGCCAGGCGATGCTGATTCCCGAAGTCGTCGAACTCGACGAGCCGCAATGCGACCGGCTGGAGGATGCCGCCCCGCAGCTGGCCGAGCTCGGCCTGGCCATCGAACGCTTCGGCCCCGGCGCGATGCTGGTGCGCGCGCTGCCCCACGCTTTGGCCAAGGCGAACCCGGAAAAGCTGCTGATCGATATTGCCGACGATCTGGCGAAGAACGACGCGCCGCTGCTGCTGGGCGAGAAGCTCGACCTGGTGCTCGGCACGATGGCCTGCCACCACTCGGTCCGCGCAGGCCGCGTGCTATCGGTCGCGGAAATGAACGCGCTGCTGCGCGACATGGAGGCCACCCCCCGCTCAGGGCAATGCAACCATGGCCGCCCGACATGGGTCAAACTGTCAATGGACGATGTCGAGAAGCTGTTTGGGCGGCATTGAGCGTAATTGGGGATGTCTCTTATGCGCAGTTTTGTGATTAAAGCGGACTGCCTGCTAGCGACCCAATTGCGGACGTTCGAACTAACGTGCTCCCTCAGCAGCACAGCCAATTTCCGTGTCGAAAACCATGGGCAAGCTCAATGCAAGCCCAGCTATGTAGCCCGCCATGATCACTCCCAAAGCGGCGAACAAGCTTAGGCGCTGCGCTCCGTTGCCAGCAGCCATGACACAGGCCCCAGCGGCGAGAAACAGGACGAAAAAGGGAGCCGCTATCCACCAATGGACTTCATGCGCAGTGCTGCACTCGGATGCAGGAGCCACTGACGCCGTTAAAAACGCAATCGCTAATCCAGCCGCTGAACTGACGACAGCGATCCACCCCCATAATCTCGTCATGACCGTCCTCCAATGAAGAGCTACCTTAGGCTGGAACAATGGCCGTTTCCCACCCAAGAGCTGCCTCGCAACGGTCAGAAGAGGGAGGCTGAAAGCGGTCTGACCGCTTTACTCAGCTCGCAGCCAATAGCGGCTGGTCAGCAAACGACCCGATAGCGGACTTTGGTTAGTCACAGAAGCAGATAATCAGAGGCCCATGTGCTTACCGGTCTACCAACCTCAATAAGTTCGGGGACCGGATAGCTGTTGGCGCAGCACTCGACCTGAATATAGTCTAGGTCGCCATCAGTGTTCGCGAACAGGATGATTTCCAAAGTCTTGTCGTCGGCCATCTCGAAGTCGACTGTGAAGATTGCCCTGTGGCCGGGACCATCATGCGGTGCGAGCAGTGACAGTGCATCTGGATTCGCTTTCACAGCGAAACTGTTACAGCCGCATTCGCAGAAGTCGCTAAATGTAGCGAACTCAAGTTGCGCGCGAAGCCTATCTACTGCGGGATATGCGGACTGAGTGGCAATGAATGTCTTCCAAAACTCAGCACGGATTAGATTATTGGCCATGATGCGAAGCTAGAGCAAGTTAGGGCTTCGGCGCAACGTCCGCTTCCCACCCCAATTTCGGACATCGAGCGGACACAGAGAATTCTCTCAAACCAGACGCTGAAAATTGGCAAGGGGTAATTTTGTAGACTAATCTGACACCTCATTTTAGCGAAAACCGTCGCAAATATCAGAGAATGTGTGGTTTTTCGCCATTTTTTATGTATCGGCTATGGTTAAACTGTCGGTTCACGATGTCGAGAAGCTGTTCGGGAGGCGTTGATGCGCAGAGTTACGATTTTGGTTGGATTGGCGCTGGTGCTGGCGGCGTGCGGGGATGGTGGCGAGGCCGAACAGATGAGCGATGCCGAGGCGCTGGAAGCGGTGGAAGCCTCGCAGAAAGTGCCTGCGCAGGAACTGGTGCTCGATCCGATCGGCTTTGGCGATATCGAACTGGCGGGCGCGTTGGGCTTTTCGTGCACTTTTGCCGCGCGGCAGAAACCGGATGTCGTCCTGGCGCTGGCCTCACGCGAGATGGGGCTGGTAAAAACGGGCGGCGAGATGGTTCGGCTGGCGCCCGATCCCGGCAGCGGCGAAACCGTGGCGGGCAGCTGGCGCAATTACGATGGACAGGCGATCAGCTTTACACTGGCGCTCGAGGAAGGGGGACAGCCGATGGCACCCGAAGTCACCGTCTATCCCGCGCAGCTGACCATTCGCGATTTTAACGGCGATGTCGCCTATGAAAGTGCGGGCATGGCGGAATGCGGCGTGTGATTCCTAATCGGTGCCGGCGGGATCGCGGGTTTCGATCATGCCGTTGGAGATGAGGGTCAGTACCACCTCGTCATCCTGATTGAACACGGTGCAGGCCGATTTGAAAATACCCATGTCGGGCTTCGACTGGCTGCGCCGCTTTTCCAGAGCTTCAGTCTCGCAGCGCAGCACGTCGCCTGGATAGACCGGCTTTTTCCAGCGGATCTGGTCCACTCCGGGTGAGCCGAGCCCCGCCTGGCGGTTTTCCATCATGTTTTCGACCAGCATCCGCATAGTCATGGCGCAGCTATGCCATCCGCTTGCCGAAACTCGCCCGAAGTGAGTCCTCGCAGCCGCCTCGTCATCCAGATGGAATGGCTGCGGATCGTACTTCCGGGCGAAATCCAGCACCTCTTCGCGCGACACTTCGTAGCGCCCGAAACTGTGGCGCGCGCCGATTTCGATGTCTTCGTAATACAGCCGGTCGTCGGTCAAATGATGCTCCTGTCAGGCGCGGAAGCTGGGCACTTTGCCCTGAGCCCCCAGATCGGGAATGATCCGGTAACGCGCCAGCACGAAGCTGAACAGTCCGAACATCAACAGGCCGATGCCCACCAGCGTGAAGATGAAACCCATCCCGCTAAGCGCGGCGACCGCTTCGCCCAGGGTCTTCACATTGTCGCTGCCGCTGGAAAGGAACCCGCTTTGCACCAGCGACCAGCCAATTACGCCGAACACCACGGCCCTTGCGAGGAACCCCGCTCCGCCGAGCCAGCGGGTGGCGTCGGGTGCAGCGGCGCTGATGCGGTTCATGAAGCTGCCGGTGAGGCCCTTCTTTGCCTGCGCGATTGCAGCAAGGAAAAAGGCGAGGCCCAATATGCCGAGCACGGTTCCGCCGAGCGGCCAGCCCAGCACACCCGACGCGGCTTCCTCTGCGCCGCCGCCCGATCCGCCGCCGCTACCGCTCGCGAACTGATAGGCGGTCCATGCCAGTACGAGGTGCCCGATGGCGCTCCCGGCATGGCCGATCCGGTGGCCCCAGCCGGTGGTGTCGCTGCCCTGGTTCTCGATATCGAATAGCGGCGAGCAGAGGCGAAACGCGGCGTAGGCCAGTAGCCCGATCACCATGATCCACAGCAGCAAGGTGCCAGCAGGAAGGTTCTCGACAGCGCGGAAAATGCCGTCCGTACCGTCGGACATATCACCCATGCTGGTGAGCGCGATCAGGCCGAGCACGGTGTACAGGATTGCGCGCGAGAAATAGCCGACGCGCACCAGCCATTGAAACTTTTCGGATTTATCGGACATTGGCAGTTTTCCCTTTTGCCCGCTCAACGAGCGAAGGGAGATTTGGTGCCGGACGCTATGCCAGTTCGCCCAGTTCCAGCACCTCCAGCAGCCGCGCCCGCGCATCGCGAACTCCGGCGGCAAGGCGCGGATCGCCGATCTGTTCAGGCGCGATACTTTCGGGCCAATGCTGCGCAATGATCTGCGCCATCGCATCGGCCTTGGCCGCATCCAGCAGGAAGCGCGGATCGACCGTCTGCGGGTCTGCCACTACCCGCACACGCAGGCAGGCCGGCCCGCCGCCGTTGGACATGGATTGGCGCACATCCACCGGGAAGACATGGCGGATCGGCCCGTTCCCGGCCAGCATACCTTCCAGCCAGCTCCATACCGGCGCGCTTTCCTGGCATTCCAGCGGCACCACCAGGGCCATCGCGCCATCGGGCAGGGTCAGCAATTGCGCGTTGAAGAGATAGGTGGCGATCGCCTCTTCCAGCGACACCGCATTGCCGGGCACCTCGACCACTTCCAGCGCCGGGAAAGCTGCGCGGATGGCGGCGTAGGTGCCCTGCTGGTCGGCAAAGGCCTGTGCGTGGGTGAACAGCACCCGTTCATTGGCGACCGCGACCACATCGTTGTGAAATGCGCCCGCCTCGATCGCAACGGGGTTCTGCTCGGCAAACACGGTTCGTTCGGGGTCGAGACCGTGCTTGCGGGCGATGGCGCGGCTGGCCTGTTCGTGCTGGCGAGCGGGGAACTTCCCGCCCTTCCTGCCGTAAACGAACACTTCGACACCGGGCGCGCCATGGCCTTCGCAAAAGCGCATATGGTTGGCCGCGCCCTCATCGCCGAATGCGGGCGGCACGGGCTGGTGGAGCGCGAAGTGGTTTGTATCGCCGAAACAGATCGCCAGCTGGGCCAGCGTGTCCGGCCATTCCTGCGCGCGATGCGGCATGGTCACGAGGTTGGCGGGGGTGAGGTGACACCTGCCGTCGCGCGTATCGCTGGCGGGCGAGACGGTGGCCGCGTTGGCGGTCCACATCGAACTGGCCGACCACGCTGCAGCGGTAAGCGCGCCATCGGCACTCTCGTCCACCGCCATCGCATCCAGAAACGCCTCGTTCGGGCGGGGCAGGGGCAACAGGAAACCCTGCGCCAGCCCGCGCTCCATATTCGCGCGCATCTTGTCCAGCCCCTGCAGCGCCGCCGCGCGCGGATGCGAGGTTTGCCCCGCGTGACGCGTCGCGGCAAGGTTGCCGAGGCTGAGCCCTGCGTAATTGTGCGAAGGGCCGATAAGCCCGTCGAAATTGATCTCCGTAAGGGTCACCGCCCGACACTCCACACCGCATCGCCCACCGATACGTCGAGCAAATCCGCCGCGCGTGCATCGATCGCCAGTTGGCCATCGCCGACCTCGCTCCGCGCGCCGTAGCAGCAGCGAAACTCGGTCAGCTGCCCGGTCGCAACAAGCGCCCGCTCGCCTTCCTCCAGCTCGACTCCAGCCAGCTGTGCCTCGTGCGATCCGGCGATGCTTTTCACATCATCGGTGCGGGCCAGCATCGAAGGGCCGCCATCGAAAATATCGACATAGCCTTCATAGCGGAAATTCTCGCCTTCCAGCATCCGCATCGCTGCGCGGCCGGTGGGGTGGGGCAGCCCGATCACGCGCTTTGCCTCTTCCGACAGCATGGCGACATAGACCGGGTGTTTGGGCATCAGATCGGCGATGAACTGGTTGCCATTGATCGCGTTGAAATAATCCGCTTCCTGGAAAGTCATGCCGAAAAACCGGCCTGCCACCCCGTCCCAGAAAGGCGATCCGCCGCGTTCGTCGATGATCCCGCGCAGCTCTGCCAGAATCCTGTCGGCGAAGCGTTTGCGGTGCATCGCGATGAACAGATAGCGGCTGCGCGCCAGCAGCAGGCCGAGGCCGCCCGCGCGCTCGTTGGGGTGCAGGAACAATCCGCCCACCTCGGCCGATCCTTCCAGATCGGTGGTCAGGCTGAGCAATTCGGCGCGCACGGTGCGGTCCAGCGCCTCGCTATGCTGAGTGAGCGTGTTGAGACGGTAGGAATAGAACGGCCAATGCTGCCCGACCTGGCTGAACAGCTGGCAAGTGCCGCGCACAGCCTCGGTTTCGACGTTCTCCAGTACCAGCACGAACTGATCGTCGCCCAGACTCTCGTCGGCGCGGGCGAAAGCGGCGGTGGAGCGCTCCAGCTTGGCGGTCAGCGCATCGCGGTCGGGCGGCAGGTTGGTGAAGCCGCCGCCGGTCAGCTTGGCCATTTCGTATAGCGGCTCCAGATCGTCCATCCGGGCGGCGCGCATGCGGTAGCTCAAAGCGTGTCTCCTGCTGCGAGGCGCTGGAGGACCAGCGCGGACAAGGCTGCACGTTCGGCCAGGCTCGGCACGATCAGATATTCGTCGGGCGAATGGATCGCCCCGCCGCGCACGCCCATCGTATCGACCACCGGCACTCCGCAGGCGGCGATATTGTTGCCATCGCATACCCCGCCGGTCGATTGCCAGCCGATGGTCTGACCAAGCTGAGCGCCGCATTCCTTGACCAGATCGAACAGGCGCTGCGCCGGTTCATCGACCTTTTTGGGCGGGCGGGTGACGCCGCCATGGCGGTGGACCGAAACGCCGTGCGCGCGCTCGATTTCCGCCAGCACGCCGTTCAAATCGCTGTCGAAGCTCTCCATTGCCTGAGCCGACTTGGGGCGGATGTTGAAGCGCAGCACCGCGTGATCGGGCACCACATTGTTCGCCGCGCCGCCTTCGATCTTGGCCGGGTTCACGCTCATGTCCGTATGGGCCATCGCTGCCAGACGCACCGCCAGATCGCTCGCCGCGACGATGGCATTGCGCCCGTCCTGCGGATTGCGCCCGGCATGGGCGGATTTGCCGGTGATGGTGATCGAATAGTTCCCCGTGCCGCCGCGCTCATGCGCCAGCGTGCCATCGGGCAGCGCGGCCGGCTCGTAAGTCAGCGCGGCAACCTTGCCCCCGGCAAGCTGCGCGATCAGATCGGACGAGGCGAGCGAACCGGTTTCCTCATCCGAATTGAGCATGACATCATAGCCCAGCCCCGCAGCTTCTCCGCTGGCCTCCAGCGCCTTGAGCGCGTGCAGCATCACCGCGATACCGCCCTTCATGTCAGCGACGCCGGGACCGTTCAGCGTAGTATCGTCGAGCCATTTTTGGCCCTGGAACGAGTGGTCTTTGGGAAAGACCGTATCCATGTGGCCGGTCAGCAGTACCCGCCGGTTTGCACCCGGGCGAACGCGCAGGACAAGGTGCCGGCCGTGCGGCTTCTCGAACTCGCTGCCATCGGCGGCGATAGCTGTGACGGGGGCCGGCTCCACCAGCTCGACCTCGCCGGGAAGCGCGACGAATTCGTCCGCCAGCATTGCGACATATTCGGCCAGCCCGTCCAGATTGCCGGTACCGGTGTTGATCGCGCTCCACGCTTCCACCTGCGCCAGCATGGCTGGGGCATCGATGGAGCGGAGCAGGGCGTCGGGAGATTGTTTCATCGGTTACTGCCCTAGCGGGGCGGGCGGTTTGTTTCTACCCATCGAAGGGCTTGCAAAATCCTTGCGGCTTTCACATAGCCGGATCGCTCCTCCCCGGACCTAAATCGCAGACAATTCCATTCGGGAGCCCCCATGCCAGATACCACCACCCGTGCCGGCCTGACGGTCGATAGCAACCTTGCGCGTTTCCTGGAGCAGAAGGTGCTCGCGCCGCTGGGCCATGACGACAAGGTTTTCTGGGAAGGCTTTGCCGTGTTGCTGGGCCGCTTCGCGCCGCGCAATGCCGAATTGCTTGGCGAACGGGAAAGCTTGCAAACGCAGATCGACGATTGGCATTGCGAGCGCCGCGGGAAACCGCACGATGCCGACGCCTACCGTGCTTTCCTGGAGGACATCGGCTATCTCGTCCCCGAACCGGGCGATTTCACCATCGGCACGCAGAATGTCGATGCCGAGATTGCGCTCATGGCCGGGCCGCAACTGGTGGTCCCGATCCTGAATGCGCGCTTCCTGCTGAACGCAGCCAATGCGCGCTGGGGCAGCCTGTACGATGCGTTTTACGGCACCGATACGCTGGACGCACCGCCCGCGCGGCCAGGCGGATATGACGAGCAGCGCGGTGCGGCGGTAATCGCGGCGGGGCGCAAGTTCCTCGACGAGACGATCCCGCTCAAATCCGGCAGCTGGGCCGATCTGCGCGATCTGTCCGAAGAAGGTTGCGGCATCGCGATTGCGGATAACAGCCAATATGTCGGCCAGACCGCCAAGGGCCGGGTGTTCAGGAGTAACGGGCTGCATATCGAGCTGGTGTTCGATCCCGGCCATCCCATCGGCAGCAGCGATCCGATCGACCTGGCCGATATCGTGCTGGAAAGCGCGCTGACCACCATTTGCGATTGCGAGGATTCGGTCGCGGCCGTGGACGGTGAGGACAAGCTGCTCGCCTACACCAACTGGCTCGGCCTGATGCGCGGCGATCTGGTGGAAAGTTTCGCCAAGGGTGGCAACACCGTCACGCGCGAATTGGCGAACGACAAGCGCGTTTTCACTACCGAGGGTGCGGAAATGCATCTGCCGGGGCGCAGCCTGCTATTCGTGCGCAATGTCGGCCATCTTATGACCAATCCGGCAATCCTGCTGCAAGATGGCAGCGAGATTCCCGAAGGCATTATGGACGCAGTGTTCACCAGCGCTATCGGTGCGCTCGATGTGGCGGGCAAGGGCAAGTTCGGCAATAGCCGCGAAGGCTCGATCTACATCGTCAAACCCAAGATGCACGGGCCGCAGGAATGCGCCTTCACCAACGATCTGTTCGATGCGGTAGAAGATCTGCTGGGGCTGGAACGCCACACGATCAAAGTCGGCGTGATGGACGAGGAACGGCGCACTTCGGCCAATCTGGGTGCCTGCATCCATGCGGTGAAGGACCGGATCGTGTTCATCAACACCGGCTTCCTCGACCGGACGGGGGACGAGATCCATACTTCGATGCAAGCCGGGCCGATGGTTCGCAAGGCGGGGATGAAGGACAGCGCGTGGCTGGATGCCTATGAGAAACGCAATGTCGGCATCGGCCTGCGCCACGGCCTTTCGGGCCGCGCGCAGATCGGCAAGGGCATGTGGCCCGCGCCCGATCTGATGGGTAAGATGATGATCGAGAAGATCGGTCATCTGCGCAGCGGGGCGAACACCGCCTGGGTGCCGTCACCCACCGCGGCAACGCTGCACGCGCTGCATTACCACCGCGAGGATGTGTTCGATATCCAGCAAGGGCTGGGCGATGTTCCGGGGCTGGAGCCGCTGCTGACAATCCCGCTGGCCGATGGTGTGAACTGGTCCGAGGAAGAGCTGCGCGAAGAGCTTGACAATAATGCGCAAGGGCTGCTGGGCTATGTGGTGCGCTGGATCGATGCCGGGGTGGGGTGCTCCAAGGTGCCGGACATCAACGATGTCGGCCTGATGGAAGACCGTGCAACGCTGCGCATCTCATCGCAGCACATGGCCAACTGGCTGCTGCACGGCGTGGTCAGCGAGGACCAGGTGATGGACTCGCTCAAACGCATGGCCGCCAAGGTGGACGAGCAGAATGCGGGCGACCCGGCCTACGAGCCGATGGCCGGCAATTGGGACTCCAGCTACGCCTTCAAGGCCGCCTGCGACCTGGTGGTCAAGGGCACCGAGCAGCCGAGTGGTTATACCGAACCGCTGCTGCATCGCTGGCGGCTGGAGAAAAAGGCGAGCTAGCCGCGGGTCCGGCACAGCAGTTCAGCACAATTGCGCGTCTGGCTCGAGCCGCTCAACCTTGAGCGGCGAGCGAGCCGAGCAAGACCACCATGATTATGGCCAGCCCTTGAAAAAGAACGCGTTGGAACATCATCCGGTTCTGCTGCTTACCACGGAGCAAGTCCGGTTCCGGTCCAGCGTTCTTGAGGCGCACCCCATCATCGTGAAACGCAACGAGACCGCGGACGAGCGCGGTGGCGGCTGCTAGGGCGAGACCAAGGACGAGCGTTGCTATAAACCATATCATGCGGTGGATATGGGTGGCGGCTAGGCATCGCTCAACCAGCCCAAAGGTGCATTGATCATGGTGTCCAAGTCGCGCTATCGCAGCGCAATGGACCCATCGGCAATGATTGAAGATAGCCCAATTCCGGCAGTGCTCAGCAACCCGCGCTTGCCCGATAATCCAATCATCGCCTGTAATGACGCCTTTATAAAACTGAGCGGTTACGACCGAAATGAGATTATCGGCCACAATTGCCGCTTCCTGCGCGGGGAAGACACCGAACCCGAACTGACCGAGGCCTTGCGCACCGGAATTAAGGCGGGCCAGCCGGTCATGGTGGAAATCCTGAATTACAAAAAGGACGGAACACCATTCCGCAACGCCTTGATGATTGCGCCGATCTTCGGCTCTTCGGGGGAGCTTGAATATTTCCTGGGTTCGCAGGTGGAGGTTACCGAAAACGTCACGGCGGCGTCACAGCTGCGGCGAGAGAAGGCGCTTGCCCAGATCGATGAATTATCGCCCCGTCAAAAACAGGTCTTGGTCCAGATCGCGGCGGGCAAGCTGAACAAACAGATTGCCTTCGATTTGGGACTCCACGAGCGAACAGTGAAATTACATCGGTCAGCTTTGCTGCGCGCATTGGGGGTTCAAACCAATGCGGACGCGATCCGGATTGCGATCGAGGCGGGGTTTTAGAGCTCCGATCGGGAGACAAAGGAGCCACCGGAAACCCTGCGTAGGGTCATCGCCGATTAGCTTACTAAGCGCTGCAATCTCGGTCTTATTTGCAGAAAACGCAGATAGAGACGCTCGAATATTCGCTCGATCGGCCTCACCCGCATTGCCAGACCGAAAGGCCGTAGCAGCGGAATCGCTCGCCACATCGCACCGAAGGCCGCCGCACCGGACAGGAGCGTACCGTCCTCCGATGCATGCAAGCGGGCGAGCATATCGGCGCGGCCTATCGGGCAATGCGACGCTGGATCGCTGGCGTCGACAAAGCTGATCCGACCCCTGCGATCCAAACGTCGTATCAATGAAATCTCGCGCCGGCAGAGCGGACAGCTCTCATCGAACCAGACCGTGGTCTTGTTCATCGTGCAGCCGCCGGCCTAGCTCGCGCCCCAGACATCGTCATACCGAGCGGTCCCGTCCTTGCGCGGATAGTCGCGGTAAGTCCTGGTGCGCGGCGATGCGGTGCTGAAGGTGAAGCCGGTCACCAGAGCGCCGAAAGCAACCAGGACGTGAAACACAACCAACTCGCCATAATAGAGCCATGCACCGGCGCCCAAGCAAAATATCGTCGTCCACATCAAGCCCAGGACGCACATGACCTGGAACCTTTGCGCGACGTGCAAATGCCTTAGCGGGTTGACGCTGGGATCCATGACCGAACGAAAGGCTCTCACGGGATAATCAAATACAGGCTTCATAGTTCTCTCTCCTTGGTCGGGAGATATGCACATGCAGAGGGCTGCCCCACAACCTGCCCTTCCGGGCATGTAAGGCGGCTGTAAGCCCGGTTCGGCCCGCACGATTGGTTTAACTTGGCCCGGATGGCGGGGTGGGGGCGTTTCGGCATCGATCGCGGCTGGTGCAAAATGCCGGCCCCTAGATTACGAGGCGATCCTCGACCGATTTCAGTGCATCGAGCCCGAATTCGGCCTGGATGCGCAGCTTCTCCAGCGCGCTTTGGCTGGATGCTGCCATCTGGCCAACATGGCATTGGAATTCGCGCATCCGCAAGCCTTCGGCGAACTGGGTTTCGTTGATCAGCGTCAGCACGCATGATTGCTCGTCCACCGGCTCGATCCGGTATGTTTCCCGGGTCGATTGCATTTCCCCGATGACCGGATCGACCATGCAATGGAATACGTATTCGCGGTTCGGGACGGCGTGGGTCACTTCGATGTGGAAAGTGTGGCCCGGCACGTTGTGGAGCACGAGTTCGTAGCGCTCTTCATCGCCATCCACCGCCGTCACCTCGTTGCCCAGCGCACGCTTCGCATTACGCGGATCGGCCCAGTTGATCAGCGCATAGACCTCGCTGGCCGGAGCCGCGATCTCGATGTCGCACTGGAACTCGACCGGTCCCTGCGGTGCCAGCTTTGGCTTGAACAATCCGAACATGACAAATCTCCCCCGTGGATCAACGGTGGGGGCCTAGCGCAGCGGGGTTAAAATTCAGCTGTCCGACAAATGCCGGGCCAGTGCCACGAATTCGCCGACCTCCAGCGTTTCCGCTCGCCGCGTTTCCTCGATCCCCACCTTCGCCAGGGCATCAACCGCGCCGGGCACGCTTTTCAGGCTTTGGCGCAGCATCTTGCGGCGTTGGCCGAAAGCGGCAGCGGTGAGGGTTTCCAGCACCTTCGCCGAGACACCCTGCGGCATATCGCCCGGTTCGACGTGGACGATAGCGCTCATAACCTTTGGGGGCGGTGTGAAGGCGCTGCGGTGCACTTTCATCGCCAATCTGGCGCTGCTGCGCCACTGCGCCAGCACGGCCAGCCGGCCATAGGCGGATGTTCCGGGCCGCGAGGCGATGCGCTGCGCCACCTCCTGCTGGAACATCAGCGTCAGCGAGCTCCAGTTGGGCGGCCAATCTTCCCCGCCCAGCCATTTGACGAACAATGCCGTGCCGACATTATAGGGCAGGTTGGACAGGACGGCGTATGGCTCCCCGTCCATCAGCGCATCATGATCCAGCTTCATCGCGTCACCCTGCAGCACGCGCAGCTGGCCGGGGAACGCTTCTCCCAGCTCCTCCAATGCGGGCAGGCAGCGCGTATCCATCTCGATCGCGGTGACCTTGGCACCCGCGCGCAGCAAAGCTCGGGTCAGGCCGCCAGGGCCGGGGCCGACTTCCAGCACCGCATTACCGGAAAGATCGCCGGGGATCGCCGCGATCCGGTCCAGCAATTGCTCGTCGAACAGGAAATTCTGACCGAGCGCCTTGGACGCGCTCAATCCGTGGCGCGCAATAACTTCGCGTAGAGGTGGGAGGTCGCCGGTAGTCACCTGAGTTTAGCTGCCAGCCCGCCGCGCAGTTATTTCACCTGCGAGGCGAAGCGCGGCGATGGTCGCTCCGGGATCGGCCTTGCGCTGGCCGGCAATGTCGAAGGCGGTGCCATGATCGGCGCTGGTGCGCACGATGGGCAGGCCCAGCGTGACGTTCACCCCGGCATCGAATTCCAGCGCCTTGAGCGGGATCAGCGCCTGATCGTGATACATGCACAGGGCTGCATCGTATCCGGTACGGGCGCGGGGGGTGAACAGCGCATCGCCGGGATGCGGGCCGGTCGCGTCGATCCCATCGCGGCGCAAGGCGGCGACGGCCGGAGCAATGATCCGCGCTTCCTCATCGCCGAACTTGCCATCCTCGCCCGCATGGGGGTTGAGCCCGGCAACTGCGATGCGCGGTGCAGCGATGCCGAAATCATCGCGCAGCGCCTTGGCGACGATATGAGCGCGCTCGCGGATCAGATCTTCGGTCAGCCGCTGCGATACCTCGGCCAGCGCACAATGGACGGTCAGCGGGACTGTGCGCAGGCTGGGCCCGGCCAGCATCATTACCGCCTGGCTTTCAGAAACACCGCAGGCGTCGGCAAGATATTCGGTCTGGCCGGGATGGGCGAAGCCGACTTCGGCCAAACGGCCCTTGGCGATGGGGCCGGTAACAAGCGCCGCAACCACCTGTTGCACCGCAAGCCTTGTCGCCATTGTCAGCGAGTTCAGTGCCAGCCGGGCGCTTGCCGGACCGGGCTGCCCCGGCCGATATTCGCCGTCGCCCGCGCCCAGAACCGGCAGCGCGTCGTCAAACACCGCCAGGGCTTCCGCCACGCTGTCCACCGACTGTACCGGCACATCGAGGCCTAATTGCCGCGCAGCCGCGCTCAAGACCTGCTGGCCGTCGCAGACGAAGAAAGGCGCTAGCCCCTCACGCTCCCGCGCCGCCCAGGCGAGGCAGGCGAGCTCCGGCCCGATCCCCGCCGGATCGCCCAGCGAGAGCGCGATTGGGAGGCGAGGCCGGGAGATCGCCGGACCGGTCAATTATACTCGATATAGGCGTCGTTGCGCAGGTCGCGCAGGTAACGCTGGGCGCGCTTGTTGATGCGTTCGCTTTCCAGCTGGTTCAGCAATTCCTCGAAGCCCGGTCCCGTATCGCCCTGCGGATCGTCGCGTCCGCACAGCTGGAGCACACGCACACCGTCGGTGATCGAACCGAAGGGCGGGGTGGTCTGGCCGACTTGCAGTCCCAGGATCGTCGCCTGCAACTGTTCGGGCAATTGCCGCGCCTGGATTTCGTTATTGTCCACGATGGTGGCCCCGACCTGACCGGCCGCGCGCGATGCATCGCCGCAGCCGCGAATGGACTGCATGGCAAGGTTGAACTCCTCCACCATGCGCGCTGCTTCCGGTTCGCTCACATCGGAGGGGAACGAAATCGAGATCTGCTTCAGGCTGAGCACCGCATCGCGCGGATCGGCCGTCAGCACCTGTTTCTTGTCGATCAGGTAAAGGATCGAATAGCCGCCGGGAATGGCCACCGGGCCGACCAGCTGGCCGGGTTGCATTTCGCGCGCAACCGTGGCGATTTCGCTGGGCAGGGTGGACAGGCGGACGAAACCCAGATCGCCGCCGACCACTGCGGTCGATGCCTCGGAAAACTGGCGAGCATAGGCAACGAAGCTGCCCCCTCCGCGCAATTGTTCCATGATGCGGGCGATGTTTTCCAGCACCGCTTCTTCGGTTTCGGGCGTGGATGAGAGGTAAATCTCACCGAGACGATATTCTTCGGTGCCGCGAGAGGCCTCCAGCCGCGCCATCATCTCGCGCACTTCTTCCTCGGAGACGTTCACGAAAGGCGAGATATTGCGCCGCAGCAGCCGCGACCAGGCGATCTCGCCCTGGATTTGCCGCTTGAGCGAGGCGGGGGACGAGCCGATCGACAGCAGGAACTGGTCCAGGCCGCTTTGATCCTGCTGGAACCGTTCGCGCGCCAGTTCGGCGTAACGCTGTTCCACTTCGGGTGCGGTCACGGCCATTTCCTCCGTGGCAGCGGCCTGTATCTTCAGCGTTTCATCGATCAGATTGCGCAGGATCTGTCCGCGCAGCCGCTGCACTTCGGCTCCGGGAACCTCGCTCTGCGCGGCATCGATGGTGAGGGCCAGACGGTGATCGACATCGGTCCCGGTAATGACCGAACCATTGACCACGGCCGTGGCCGTACGGACATTGGGATCGCCGCTGCCGAGCATGTTGATCGTGGCGGGCAGGTCCAGCCCGCCGCCAATTGCGGGGGAGGCCTGCGCCATCAAGGGAAGCGGAGCGCCGACCATGCCGATCACGGCGAGGCTGGCGGACACGCTGAACAGTTTTTTCGCAATCACTTATATAAATTCCGTCTGCCGCGCCCTTAGGCGCCAAGGTGGGATGCATTTGCCGAGACCCGGCTTAACCGTTGCTGATCGCTGCCAGCAGCCTTCGGCGCGCGAATAGCCGCTTTGCCGCGCGCTGCCAAGTTACCGGAAACCGAGATTGCGCAAGGAGAAATAGAGCTGGAACGTATCGCCGCGCTCGGCATCGCCGGCGGTCACGTAATCGCGGCGCCAGGTCAGGCCCATCTCCAGGCAATCGTCCTGATAGGCGACGCCCAGCCGGGTGCGGATCGCCTCGAACCCATCGGATTGCAGGGTGGGGTCTTCATCCGCATCGGTCAGGTTGAATACGCCCGATCCGAACACCGACCAGTAATCGGCAAAGGCGACACGGGCCGCAGCGCGCAATTCTTCGCGGTCCTGCAAATCCTCAAGCCCCGCAATGTCGCGGTTGAGGCGTAGATAACCGATTTCGGCATAGGTTTGCGCGCTACCGACCGCCGCGTCGAATTCGTTGCGGCGCACCTGCAGACTGTCCTTGTCGAGGCGGTAGCGGTGGGTCAGCCGCAGGAAATTGCGATAGCGCACCTCGGTCCGCCCCACGAAATCCGATACGCGTTCGGACAGGCCGGTGCCATCGGGCAGGATCGCGCGCTCCGCATCCAGACGGTAGGACTGGCCGATATTGGACTTGATATCGAGGCCGGGCCGCTGCAGCCGGTAATCGAACCCGTAGGTAACCCGCGCGCCGTCCTCGATCCGGTCGTAGCCGGGGAAGCGGTTGAGCGCGAACAGGTTGGAATCCTCCAGGTCGATCGCGCGGGCATCTTCGTTCGGCACGGCCAGATTGCGGATCGGCGGGCTGGCGACCAGTTGCACGCGCGGCGTGATCACCTGCGTGCCGCCAAATGCTTCGCCCACGAACGGCCATTGCATATCGACCGCCGCCAGCGCGATTGCGCGCGCCTGCCAGCCTTCAGTGCCGCGATAGGTCGGCGTAGCGGTCAGGAAATTCTCATCCGAATGATACACATCCCCGCGCACCATACCGGTCAGCGTGACCATCTGGCCCAGCCCGGTGATCCGCCGCAAATCCCACCGCGCCCCGGCAAAGGCGCGCTGAGTGTCCTGACCTTCGTCGCGGGTGATGGCGAGCGAGTTTGCCTGCACTTCCAGCACACCGCCCAGCCCGGTGGGATCGCGAAACCGCCGGCGATAATCGAGTACGGGCAGGGCGACCGGCACCTGCCCCTGATCCGCGCCAAGGCGCAAGGTCTGCGTGGCCCAGCCGGCGAGAGAGAAATACGAATCGTCGTCGATCCGTTCCAGATTGATGGTCGAGCGCAGCCGGTCGTCTCGGCTGAGATCGTAACGGCGCAGGAAGGTCCGGTCGCTCGCCAGCCTGAGCGAACCGGTTACGCTCCAGGCCGGGTCCAGCTGGAACCGCCCATTGGCGAAGATATAGCCGCGCGGATCGCTTTCGGTGGTCGGCACGCCGGTAAAATCGGAGATGCGGCGGCTATGCGTGGCGTAGCCCGTGATTTGATATGCGCCGCGATCGGTCAGGTGCCGATATTGCGCGCTGACCATCGGCGGCGCCTCGGTATAAAGGTAAGCGCCGAGCGTCAGATCCTTGTTCGGTGCCAGGTCGAAATAATAGCTGCCATTGACCTCAACCCCGTTGGATTCCGAGATCCGCAAATCGGGGACGAGGAAGCCGGATACCGCCCGGCCATCGGTCCGCACCGCCAGCCCCGGCAGAGGGATCAGCCGCTGGCCGAACAGTTCGAGGAACGCGCCGCGAAACCGCAGGCGATTATCGGCGGGATCGTATACCACTCGGTCGGCGGTGATCCGCCAGCTCGGCGATTTGTCGCAGCCCTCGGGATCGACCACGGCGCAGGCGGAATAGGCGGCATCGCGCAAGGTTATGGAGCCATCTTCGGCCCGGTCCGCGCCGCGCGCCGCCAGGCGGCCGCCCTCGTTCAGCGCCAGCAGCAGGTCTTCCATCGCGCCCGCTTCGAATTCTTCGGTCAGCTCGATGCGTTGGGTGTAGAGCTGGTTGCCCTCGTCATCCACGAAGCGGACGTTGCCGGTGGCGACGATCTGGCCGGTATTGCGGTCCCATTCCACCCGGTCGGCGCGCACGGACCGGCCCGCATTGCGCAGGATAACGTCGCCGCTGGCGGAAAATGTGTCAGCCTCGCTATTATAGGCGACATCGTCCGCCTCGAAGGCGATTTCGCGCTCGCCGGTCTGATTGGCGGAGCTGTCTGCGGGGCTGGCAACAGGAAACCGAGTGACCGCCTGCGGCATTCCCTCGCGCTGCTCCCCGGTGAATACCGGATCGGCGGCATCGGGCAGGTCGATCGGTTCCTGCGCCGTGCCCATGCCCGATGCTGCACCTTCCTGCGCCCCCGCCGGAGCAGCCATTGCTGCAAGCACGGCCAGGCTGGCACACAGGGCCGACCTGAGGGGCGGCAGTGTGTTCGAATCTGGCGGCAGGAGGTGCGGCAAGGTAGGCAGCATGGCTTGCCTATCGCACCGCCCGCGCGTAATCGCAATCGCTCCGATACAACATGGGTTCACAAGCCGCCGAACCGATCCGGCCAGCCCGAAACTCCGCGAGAAAAATTGCATGCAGATCAGCTTCACCGACTCCATTCCCGCCCAGACCCGGCTGGCCGCTTACATCGTAAACAAGGATGCGCTGCCCGGTGATCTTGAAAACGCCGTGAAAGAAGGCGCGCAGGCAGCACGCTTCAAGGGCGGCACCGGGCAGACGTTCGAATCCTTTGTCGAGCGTGATGGCAAGGTGGTGCGGATCGCGCTGGCAGGCGCGGGCAAGGCCGATGCGAAGGACCGCGCTGCCAATCTGGAAAAGGCCGGGGCCGCTCTGGCCGCCAAATACACCGCGTCGGGCGAGAAAACGCTGGCGCTGGACCTGTCCGGTTCCGGGTTGTCGGCCAGCGATGCCGCCGCCGTGCTGATGGGTCTGCGACTGCGCAACTGGCGCTACGACCAATATCGCACGACGCAGAAGGACGAACAGAAGCGCACGCTGGAGGCCGTGCAGGTCGTCGGCGCGCCGGACGGTACGCCAGATGCATGGACCGACCGCGATGCGCTGGCCGCCGGGGTGGAATTTACCCGCGAGCTGGTGACCGAACCGGCCAATGTGATCTACCCGGAAAGCTTCGTGGAACGTTGTCAGGAGCGGTTCGAGGGCACCGGCGCAGAGCTGGTCGTGCTCGACGAAGCGCAGATGGGCGATCTTGGCATGGGCGCGCTGCTGGGCGTCGGGCAAGGTTCGGTCCGCGAATCGCGCATTCTTGCGATCAAGTGGAATGGCGGCGCAGCGGGCGGAACCCCGATGGTGTTCGTCGGCAAGGGCGTTACTTTCGATACCGGCGGCATCTCGCTCAAGCCCGGTGCGGGCATGGAAGACATGAAGTGGGACATGGGCGGTGCAGGCGCAGTGGCCGGCGCGATGCTCGCATTGGCGAAGCGCGGTGCGAAGGCCAATGTGGTCGGCGTGGTCGGCCTCGTCGAAAACATGCCCGACGGCAATGCGCAGCGCCCCGGCGACGTGGTCACATCGATGAACGGCCAGACGATCGAGGTCATCAACACCGATGCCGAAGGACGGCTGGTGCTGTGCGATGCGCTCCATTGGGCGCAGGAGGAATTCAAGCCCAAGCGGATCGTCGATTTCGCCACGCTGACCGGCGCGATCATTATTTCGCTCGGCCACGAACATGCGGGCGTTTTCTCCAACGATGACGATCTGGCCGATGACCTCGCCAAGGCTTCCAAGACCAGCGGCGATGCCACATGGCGGCTGCCGATTGGCCCGGGCTATGACAAGCTGATCGATTCGCCCATTGCCGACATGAAAAACGTCGGCCCGCGCGGCGCAGGCTCGATCACGGCGGCGCAGTTTCTCAAGCGGTTCATCAAGGATGATGTCGCCTGGGCGCATGTCGATATTGCCGGGATGGTCTGGGCGGACAAGCCCGGCGCGACCTGGGGCAAGGGCGCAACCGGCTTCGGCGTGCGCCTGATCGATCAATATGTGCGCGACCAGCTGGAAGATTGAGTTCGATCCGGGCGAGTAATGGCTAAGGGCAAGAACAAGGGCGGCAAGATGCGCAATACGGGCGATCTGCCCAGCAAGAATTGCGCGACTTGCGGCCTGCCCTTCACCTGGCGCAAGAAGTGGGAGAAGGACTGGGACGCGGTGAAGTTCTGCTCCGACCGTTGCCGCCGTAGCAAGAACTCGGTCGTAGCAGCCGCTACGGCTGGCCGCACAATTACATGAAGGTGGATTTCTACCAACTCAGCCGCGACCCGGTGGAGAAGGTGGTGGCGGGCATCGCGCGCAAGGTGCGCGCCGATGATGGCAGGCTGCTGGTGGTGTCGTCCGACGAGGCGCAGCGCAAGACAATTTCGAAGGAGCTGTGGACCGCCTATTCGCAGGAATTTCTCGCAAATGGCCCGGTGGGAGTGGTCGGCGCCGAACGTCAACCCATCCTCATCTCCGACCAAGCGACTCCCGAGAACGATGCCAAGATCGCGATCCTTGCAGATGGCGAATGGCGCGAGGAAGCCGCCGCGCTCGATCGTTGCCTGCTAATGTTCGGCGAGGCCCAGACGCAGGCCGCCCGCGACCTGTGGCGCGGCTTCGATGCTCGAGAGGATGTGGAACGGCGGATATTCAAGCAAACGCCGGAAGGACGCTGGACCGAGGGCGGCTAAGGTGTAGCGTCCGGTTTTTCGGCATCGTTACCATTTCCCGGGTCCCAATGCGAGGTAAACGGACCGCTGGCGACAAGCAGCACCAGAACGATAGTGGAAATCATTGTCGCAAGCCACAATTCGCCCATTCCGCAGGTCAGCCCGATAGCTCCGGCAACCCATATGGCTGCCGCAGAACCCGCACCCTGAACGAAATTCCCTTCGCGGAACATCGCGCCCGCGCCTAGGAAGCCGATCCCGGTGATGACCCCCTCGATAACGCGGGTCGGGTCGATATTGGAGTTGGCGTCGTTCATGGTCTGGAGCATCTCGATCGACGCAATGACCAGCCCGCACGAGCCGACCGAGATTATTACGAAAGGCCTGAAATCGATCGGCTTTCGCCTGAAAAACCGTTCCAGCCCGATCAGAAAGGGAAGCACGGTGGCGAAGGCAAAGCGCAGCCCGGCATTCTGCCAGCTCATCGTTTCGGGCGAGAAGAATTCCATCGCGTCTCTCAACGCTGGACCGGAAAAATCGTTTCGTCTCTTGGCTCTGCGCCCCTGCATATTGGCTGGTCTTCGAGTGCGAAAAAATTTGTTGGTCACGAACCCATCGGTGGGGGCGTGACTCCGGTTTTTTCTTATTCTATCAACGAGTGGTGGACCCAGAATTCTCCGAAGACATCGCCGTGGTTGGCGCCATCAATGTCGTGCCCTCCATTCTCGATGTAGTTTGCCAATCGACCGGGATGGGCTTTGCCGCGATTGCGCGCGTGACCGAAGACCGATGGGTTGCATGCGGCGTCCGGGACGAGATCGCATTCGGGCTCGAGCCGGGCGGCGAGCTCGATGTGGGTTCCACTATCTGCAACGAAATCCGCGATCACAGGGAAGCCGTCATTATCGACGATGTCGACAATGATCCGCTTTATTGCCGCCACCACACCCCCAAGACTTATGGCCTGAAAAGCTACATCTCCGTGCCGATCATTCTTTCGGATGACAGCTTTTTTGGCACCTTATGCGCGATATCTCCGAAACCTGCGAAGGTAAGCGAGCCGAAGATCGTCGGCATGTTCAATATCTTTGCCGGGCTGATTGCCCACCATATCGAAGCCGGACGATCGGTCGAGCAAAGCACTATCGCCTTGCTGAACGAACAGGAAACCTCGGCGCTGCGCGAACAGTTCATCGCGGTTCTGGGTCACGATCTGCGCAATCCACTGGCCGGTATCGAAAGCGGCATGCGTCTGCTCGGCAAGGAGCAATTAAGCGATAGAGGCCGATCCATCATCGGCCTGATCAATGGCAGCGTCGGGCGAATGGCGGGGCTGATCGATAATGTCATGGATTTTGCGCGTGGCAGGCTGGGTGGCGGCATCACACTCACCCGGACGCCGGCGAATATCGCCGATACGCTCAATCAGGTCATCTCCGAATTCGAAACCAGCCATCCCGACAGGACGATCCTTAAGGATATGCCGGCCGAGATCGATGTGTTTGGCGACCACGCCCGGCTCGGACAGGTTTTCTCCAACCTGATCGGCAACGCCCTGATGCATGGCGACCCCGCTCTACCTATCAGAATCGCGCTTCGGAAAGATTCGGAAACTCTCGTGTTTCGGACCACCAACATGGGCGAAACGATCCCGCCCGATGCGATGGAAAAGCTGTTCCAGCCATTTTCACGCGGCGAAGTGAGGTCGAGCCTTCAGGGGCTTGGTTTGGGGTTATACATCTGCGCACAGGTCGCGGCGGCGCATGGTGCAAGCCTGGATGTGACGTCGGACGATGGCGAGACGACGTTCACTTTCACCATGCCGCTTACTGACGATCATCCGGCAAGCATGGATGCTTAACCCTGTGTAATTGCGGATCGTGGAGTTCCCGCCCGGGTGTCGACGACGAGAGCCTTCACTCGCCACACCGTCCTTGCAGAAATGCTGCACCGCAGCTAAAGGCGCGCGCAACATAATTACCCTCACGCATCCAAGGAATTCCCCATGGCGGTTACCCGCACCTTTTCGATCATCAAGCCCGATGCCACGCGTCGCAACCTGACCGGCGCCGTCACCAGGATGCTGGAAGAAGCCGGCCTGCGCGTCGTCGCTTCCAAGCGTATCCAGATGACCCGTGAGCAGGCCGAAGGCTTCTACGCGGTGCACAAGGAACGCCCGTTCTTTGGCGAGCTGGTCGATTTCATGATCAGCGGCCCGGTCGTGGTGCAAGTGCTCGAAGGCGAGAACGCTATGCAGCGCAACCGCGACATCATGGGCGCAACCAATCCCAAGGATGCCGCCCCCGGCACCATCCGCGCAGAACATGCCGAGAGCATCGAAGCCAATTCGGTCCACGGCAGCGACAGCGATGAGAACGCCGCCACCGAAATCGCCTATTTCTTCGACGAAGACGAAATCGTCGGCTGATCCGGCGCCGGGGTCGAATTGCGCCGAGCCAGCTTGTCCTGCCTCAGGCCCGCTTGACCCCGGCCCAGTCGGGATCGTGGCCGAAGCTATCCAGCTGCGCAGCGTGGCCTACATGCGGTGAGTTTGCGGCAAGGCGCATCTCCCGGGTCATCGCCGTTTGCGCAGCCTCGCTATGGTCCAGACCCAGTTGGCGATAGATATCTGTTATGGACGCGCTCCAATCGGCCGATAGTCGGTCGAAATCGGCAGTCGCCACTTTACCAGCAAATTTTCGAAGCGCGGCTTCGGTCCGGCTGTGACGCAGCGCGATCTTGCGCGTCCATTCCGCCTCGATCCAGCTCATATCGCAATCGTCCGACTGGATCGTCATCTGGTTCGCCACCAGCGAAGCGGAGCTGCGGATGACCGCTGCGTCGGCTCGCTCGGCCAGAACCACCCGCGCGCCGGGGAACTGCGCCAGCAACGGGTCCAGCTGCTCGGAGAATTGCGGCACCTTCATAACGCGGGGCAGGTGCCCATTGCGGCGATGCGCGGCGTCGGTGCGCAGTATCCGCGCAAATTCGCGCCACACTGGGGAGGGATCGCGGCTTTCGCCCAGCGCCACGTAGGATGGGATGCGCCACTGCGCCTCGTAAGTGGAATGGTCCAGCGCGCTGGCCAGCCAGCCCAGCTCCTCATCATGTCGGGCTGCGCCAAACGGGTGGAGCGTATCGATCCAGGGGTCTATTCGCCGCGCCATGAACAGCGCGAAGCCGCTCAAGATCGGGCGCGTGTCGAAGCGCGAGGGGACGGGATGCCAGCTGTCGCAAAACCGCGTGGCGGCATGGGCGGGATCGGCAGCAAGCAGGCGGTGCAAGCGGGTCGTCCCGGCGCGCATCTGTCCGACCACCAATATTGGCGGGGCAAACGGTGTCCGGAGAAGTTCGGGCCGGTCGCGCCACATCCGCCCAAGCGCCAACCGTTGGCGGATCGCGCGCACCATCTGACCATGCGCCATGGTCCGGCCCAGCGGATTTAGCTGAGCCTCATCGCGCAGGGCGGCGCTCAGCGCATCGAGCCGCTGCCGGAAATCGCGCGCGTCCTCTTCGCTGCGACCGCCCTGCTCATCCTCCTCCGCAAAGCCGCGCGCCGCCTTGTCCCACAGCTCGCCGGGATCGAGCGTCGGTTCGCTCAGCCAACCGCGCCGCCAGCTATTGTCCAGTGCCGCGTTCAGCCGATCGACAAGCTGCGCTCTGGCGAGAGGGTGGGGGCGAGGCAGCGGCACCGGACTGCTAGAACTCTGCGCTCGCATCCAGCAAGCGGGTCAGCCGCTTGGGCGCGACTGCCTGCCAGCTGCGTTGCAGCCAATGTTCGACCTGGCGCCAATCGGTATCGGGACGGTTGAGAATGATCCCGGCCCAGCCGCTCGCGCCGTAATAGGCTGGCTTGTAGAAGGTGGCCGGATCGCGTTCGATCAATGCGGCCAGTTCGTCCTGTCCGCTGGTTTTCACCAGCACCGCGATGGCGTCGCTGCCATGATGACGATCCGAGAAATAGGCGAAATATTTGCCCGACTTGCCGCCGCTGCGCCACCCGGGGGAACCGTGGCTCTCGCGCTCCTCGGCTTCCGGCAAGGCCATCGCAAGATTGCGCACCTGGCCAAGCAGCCAGGCGGCATCGAAGGGCCTGCCGCAATATTCGTCCAGCACGCGCGGGTAGAGTTGGTGCTCGGCCAGCTTCACCCGCTCCGCCAGAATATCCGGAGTATCGCCGCGCGGGATGGCGACCTCTACCTGCCCCAACACCTCGCCCGCATCGAGTTCCGGTGTGACGAGGTGAACGGATGCGCCCGAAACGTGGTCCCCCGCCTCGATAGCGCGTCTATGCGTTTCCAGTCCGCGATATTTGGGCAGCAGCGAGGGGTGAATGTTGAGCATTCGTCCCTCCCACTGCGCGACGAATTGCTCGCCAAGAATACGCATATAGCCGGCCAGCGCGACATAGTCCGCGCCTGTCTTGCGGATGGCGGCATCCATCGCGTCTTCATGCGCGGCGCGGTCCATCCCCTTATGCGGCAGCGCGAAGGTGGGGATACCCTCTGCTTCGGCCAGCTTGAGGCCGCCCGCTTCGGGGTCGTTGCTCGCGACCAGCACGATTTCGTAATGCGCATCGTCGCGGCGCGAGGCGTAGAGCAGCGCGGCCATGTTGGTCCCGCTGCCGGAAATCAGCACCGCGACGCGGGCTTTGGTCATGCGGCGCGCTCAGCCGACATGCACCGCTTCCCAAGCGCCGTTTTCATCGGCGCCGCGCACGGTGCAGCCCTTGTCGCCCGCCACGATCTTACCGATGCGCAGCACGGTTTCGCCTTCGGCTGCCAGCTCTGCCTCGAGCGCGCCCGCAATTTCGGGTGCGACCGCCAGCACCATGCCGATACCGCAATTGAATGTGCGCGCCATTTCACCGGGTTCGATCGCGCCTTCCTGTTTGAGGAAAGCCATCACGCCGGGAAGCTGCCATGCCGTGGCATCGACCACCGCATGGGCGCCTTCTGGCAGGACACGCGGGATATTTTCCAGCAATCCCCCGCCGGTGATATGGGCCAACGCATCGATCCGGCCGCCGCGAATGGCGGGCAGCAGGTTCTTTACGTAAATCCGCGTCGGCTCGATCAGCGCGTCGGCCAGCGTGCGCGTCTCGTCGAACGGGGCGGGGGCATCCATCGCCCAGCCCTTATCCGCCGCCAGCCGCCGAACGAGCGAATAGCCATTGGAATGGACGCCCGAACTGGCCAGACCCAGCAGGACGTGGCCCGCAGCGACCTTGTCGCCGGTCAATTGCTCGCCGCGCTCCACCGCGCCGACGCAAAATCCGGCGAGGTCGTAATCGCCATCGCCATACATGCCCGGCATTTCGGCGGTTTCTCCGCCAATCAACGCGCAGCCGGCCTCGCGGCAGCCTTCGGCAATGCCTGCAACCACCCGTTCGGCAATGCCGGTTTCCAGCTTGCCCGTGGCGAAATAGTCGAGGAAGAAAAGCGGTTCCGCGCCCTGGACGATCAAATCATTGACGCACATGGCGACCAGATCGATGCCCACGCTGTCATGCCGGTCATGTTCGATGGCGAGCTTCAGCTTGGTGCCGACGCCGTCATTCGCAGCCACCAGCAGCGGATCGGCGTAGCCTGCCGCCTTGGGGTCGAAAAAGCCGCCAAACCCGCCAATATCCGCGTCTGCGCCGGGGCGCGCGGTGGCTTTGACGAGCGGTCCGATAGCCTTGATCAGCGCGTTGCCGGCATCGATCGAGACGCCCGCTTCGGCGTATGTATAGGGGGAGTTCTTGCCTTCCATCCACGCCCCATAGGCAATAGAGCTTGGAATCGCACGGGGGTTTAGGCAAAAGGCACTCGATTTTCCCCATGACATTGCCTCGCCCCCTCCTATTTCGCGCCGCTATAGTCGCTTTCGCCCTGCTGGCGGCGCTTGGCCTGTGGTGGGCGGTGAACGCTCAGGTAGAGGGCGATCGCGGCATCGCGGCGGTGGTCGCCAGCAGCGATATCGAGATCGGCGGCATCGAAATTGACGTTACCGGAGACAGCGCGGAGGAAGCGCGCGAGAAGGGCTGGCGCGAGGCGCAGCGCAAAGCCTGGGAGAAAGCGGGCGGCCCGGCCATTTCCGATGGGCAGCTTCAGGGGCTGGTTTCCGCCATCGTGATCGAGCAGGAGCGGATTTCTGCCAATCGCTATGTCGCGCGGCTGGGCGTGATCTTCAACCGCCAACGCGCGGGCGGTCTGCTCGGCCAGGGCGGAGCGCGGGCGCGCTCGGCCCCGATGCTGCTGTTGCCGGTCACGATTTCGGGCGGCACGGCCACCATGTACGAGACGCGCAACCCCTGGCAGCAGGCGTGGGCCGAATATCAGGCCGGGGCGAGCCGTATCGCCTATGTCCGCCCATCGGGTGCCGGCGGCGATTCGCTGCTGCTGACCTATGGCCAGACCCAGCGGCGCAGCCGGTTGTGGTGGCGCACCATCCTCGACGAATTCGAAGCGGCCGATGTGCTGATCCCGATAGCCAATTTGCGCTATCAATATCCCGGCGGGCCGGTGGAAGGCGAATTTACCGCACGATATGGGCCGGATAATCGTTTCCTCGGCAGCTTCGCCTTGCGCGCGGATAATCCGCAAGCGGTCCCTGCGATGCTGAGCAATGCGGTGGGCCGGTTCGACGATATTTTCGCGCAGGCGCTGGCCGATGGCAAGCTGCGTCCCGATCCCACGCTGAACCTCGGTCCGGCAGAGATCGACCCCGCCGTGCGCCGCCTGATCGAAATGGGCCGGCAGGCTGATGCGAATGAGCGGGCGCGTGCGGCGGCCGCCCGGGCAGCGGCGGAAAGTGCCAGCGATCCGCAGCCACAGGCCACCTCCACCCCCGTTCCGCAAACGGCCACCGTTGCCAGCTATGTCGTGCAATTCGCGACACCGGATACGCGCGCATTCGATGCCGCCTTGTCCGCAGTGCGCGCCGCGCCGGGTGTGCGCGGTGCGGGGATCAGCTCCACCGCAATCGGCGGCACATCGGTGATGAGCGTGAGTTTCGCCGGTTCGCTGGACGAGCTGGCGGCAGCGCTGCGCGGGCGCGGATTTACCGTGCAGCAGGGCAGCAACGCGCTCGCCATCAGCCGCTGAGGCACGCTCGTGATGGAGCCAGCGCTTCCCTCGCAAATCGCGCTTCCGCTGGATTCGCCGGGCAATGGAGAGCCTGCCAGCATCGTTGTTGGCAATGCCAACGCCCATGTCGCGGAGGCGTTGGCCGATCCCTCCGGCTGGCCATTCCACACCGCCATACTGACCGGCCCGCCAGCTTCGGGCAAATCGCTGTTGGGCCAGTGGTTCGCGGCGCAGCAGACCGACAGCCTTCCGCGCGAAATGATCGACGGGGCCGATTCCATCGACGAAACCGCTTTGTTCCACCGCTGGAACCGAGCGCAGGAGGATACCATGCCTCTGCTCCTGATCGCCGACAAATCGCCCTGGACCATCGCCCTGCCGGATCTGAAATCCCGGCTCGGTGCGGCGCTTCAACTGGAAATCGGCGTGCCCGATGACGAGATGATCGCCGATCTGCTCGAAAGCCACGCCAAGCGGCGAGGGTTGGCTTTGGGAGAGGGGGCGCGCGCCTATCTGGTTCCTCGGATGGAGCGCAGCTTTACCGGAATCGAGCGGATCGTGGCGACTATCGACCGGCTCAGCCTTGAACGAAAGGTCGCGCCCACCATGTCGGTCTGGCGCGATGCGCTCGAAGCGGTCCAGGGGCCGGAGCAATCGCGCCTGTTCTAGGGTTAACCCGCCCGCTTGCGTTGAAACGGTTTTAATGGGAGACTGACCTCGCGATGTTCGATGGAATGTTCTCCTTTCTGGACTCGGTCCGCGCGCGCGATCCCGCGCCGCGCTCTCGCTGGGAAATCCTGCTTTACCCGGGTGTCTGGGCGGTGCTGTATCACCGGCTGGCCCATTGGCTGTTCGGGGCGGAGCTTTATTTCCTTGCCCGGCTGGTCAACCACTGGTCGCGCATGGTGACGGCCATCGATATTCACCCCGGCGCGAAGATCGGACGCAACTTCTTCATCGATCACGGTTTTACCGTCATTGGCGAGACGGCAGAGATCGGTAACGACGTGACCATCTACCAAAACGTGACGCTGGGCGGGACCAACCCGGCCAATGGCGTGGGCGGCAAACGGCACCCGACCATTTGCGACAATGTGATCATCGGGTCCGGCGCGCAGGTCATCGGGCCGGTGACGGTGGGCGAGCGCGCGCGGATCGGAGCCAATGCCGTGGTGACCGACGATGTGCCCGAAGGCGCCACGATGATCGGGATGAAGGCTCGCTCCACTTTGATGCCGGTGGAAGAATGGGTCCGCGAATTCATGCCTTATGGCACGCCCTGCCAGGATCGCGATTGCGAACCTTGCCCGACCGACGATCAGCGGATCGAGCAGCTGGAGCGCGAACTGGCCAAGATGAGGGCTCAGCTGGACGCCATGCAGCCCGCCACCGAAAGCGCGCCGCAGCGCCGCACAGGGTCCAAGGATTAATGGCGGCAGGCGGTTTTGCCGGAGCGTCCGGCCCGGGCGGTTCGGTCGTTCAATTTCCCGGCAGGAAGCCGCTGCAAGTCGGCTTTGCGCGGGAGGAATTGCAGCGCATCCTCGATCTGTATGGCCGGATGGTCGCAGCGGGCGAATGGCGCGATTACGCGATGGATTTTACCAAGGATGCCGCGATGTTCGATGCCTTCCGCCGTGCTGCGGAACGTCCGCAGGTCCGGGTGGAGAAACGCCCTGCGTTGCGCAGCAAGCAAGGCATGTGGACGTTGTTCGGTGAACATGGCCAGGTGCTCAAACGCGGAGCGGAACTGGCCGGAGTGCTGGCACCGCTGGAACGGCGACTGTTGAAATCGGTGCAGGCTTAGCCCGCAGCCTGCCATGTCTCATTGCCGGCACGTTCCTGCGAGAGCAGCATGGCGGCCAGATAATCGGGCACGGCACGGCTGAAATAATACCCCTGGCCCAGGGTACAGCCAGCCTCGCGCACCGCGCCGACCTGCTCGACCGTTTCCAGCCCTTCGGCCACGATTTCCATCTCCAGCGTCGAACCCATTTCGGCAACGGCGCGGATGATCGCATCGCTCTTGCGGCCGACATTCGGGCCAGAAACGAAGCTGCGATCCACCTTGATCTTCTTGAACGGGAATTTGTGAATGTGGCTGAGCGAGGAATAGCCGGTACCAAAATCGTCGAGCGCGAAACGCACGCCCTGCGAGGATAGCTCCTCGATAAAGGCAGCGGTCGAATCATTGTCGTCCAGGAACAGGCTCTCGGTCACTTCCAGTTCCAGCCGCGCCGGATCCAGCCGCGCTTCTCGCAGCGCGTTCATGATGCCGAGCGCTGCGCCGGGGGCACGGATCTGCAACGGAGAGAGGTTCACGGCCAAAGTGACATCGTCGGGCCATTGCGCCGCAGCCTTGGCCGCCTGCGCAGTGATCCAGTTGCCAAGTGTGACAATCACACCGGTTTCTTCCGCAACCGGGATGAATTCATCGGGGCGCAGCTCACCTTTTTCCGGGTGGAACCAGCGGACCAGCGCTTCGAACGTGCGGATCTTGCCGGTCGCCAGATCGACGATCGGCTGGAAGAATATCGACAGCTCGTCGCGCTGCAACGCGGTGCGCAGTTCCGCCTCGATCTCGCGGCGGCGCACCAGATCGCGGCTCATGCTTTTGTGGAAGAAGCAAGTCTGCGAACGGCCGTTCACCTTGGCATGGTACAGCGCAAGATCGGCGCTTTGGAGCAAAGTATCGGCATCGCTGCCATCTTCGGGAAGGATAGCGACACCCATCGAGGCATCGATATCGAGCCACTCGCCATTCACTCGCAATGGACGGCTGACGTGATCGCGCAAATTTGTGGCGATCTGCTCGCATTCGCTGCGGTTGTCGGTTTGGAAAAACACCACGAATTCGTCCCCGCCGAACCGTGCAACCGTGGCATCTGCTGGCGCCATTTCTTTCATTCGCCGCGCTACTTCGGCCAGCACCTGATCGCCGACCTGATGGCCGAGCAGATCGTTCACTTCCTTGAACCGGTCGAGGTCGAGCCACAGCATGGCCAGGCGTGCGCCGGTCGGCAGGTGCATCAATGCCTCTACCAGATCGTGGTTGAACCCGGCCCGGTTGGCGAGCCCGGTCACGACATCTGTACGCGCCAGCTTGCGCATCTTTTCCGCCAACTTGGCGCTGGTTTCGGCAGCCGCGATGGCCTCGCGCAATTGCTCGAACAGCTTGCCGGTGATCGATGCCATGGCAGGCAGCAGCAGGAACAGGTTGATCGCCAGCGCCACCATCACGAAACTGCCGACCCAAAGAGCCGCAACCAGCATTGGGGTGATGGAAAGGGTCAGCTGGCCGATGGCGATGAACGGGCGGCCGGCATTACGGGCGCAAATGCCCACGCCATAGCCCATCGCATTGGCCATCATCAGGACTTCGGCGGCCGTTCCGATTTCCAACCCGATCGACGCGCCAGCGAGTATTCCCAATGTTGCCGCATAGCTGAACGCGCCAAGCTCGTAGAAGACTTCCAGCCTTTGCGTGCTGGTGTCGGAATCGTCCGGAGACAGGCCGAAGGCGATGGCCACCCGGGCAATCGCTATCATCATCAGGATAACGCAGCCGACATTGAAAAAGGGGTTCTCGGCCACATAGGCGGCGATCATGCTGGCGATAACGCCGTTGATCGCCCCGACGGCAAGCGAGCTTGGCTGAGTGTACAGATTGGCCACCAATTGCCGCCGCACCCGCTCTGTGAGCGGATCCTTTGTGGCCATGCGCGTCATCTTGATGCGCAGCAAACGGGGTAGCTTCGACAATCCCATGAACCCGCCTCTACGCGGCAGGTCTGTAACAATGGTTAACGCGCCGCTTACCAAGCCGGGTATATCTCCCGATTGGTCATGTAAGGGTTCGCGGAATTTGTCTGTCAGGAGGCTTTGCCGCCAGATACCGCCGCAGCCAGGCTGTTGGCGAGCCGCTTGTCGAGCGTGCTGCAGATGCCGAGCCACCAGTCGTAGGATTCGCGCTCACCCGCGAAGAACGCCGTCTCTGCCTGTACCCGCGCCATTCTGGCGGCGCTCAGCCCGTGCTCGGCAAAATGACGCAATGCGGCATATAACAACCGGTCGTCGGTCAGCCGTGCGCCGCCATCATTATCGTTCGCTGCCACGCCGTGTCCGCGGCGCGACAAGGCGCGGGCGAGCGGAGAACGGGCAGGCGTACGTGCAGCGGCGAAGTGGACCGTCATGGCGGCATGTCCTTGCAATGGGGCTGTATTCAGGTTGAGGAGCCGCTCTAGCGGTCAAGCCTCTAATGCTTGGTGTGCCCTCAAGGTTTGCGCGGCGTTAACGCTGATCTGTGGACAAATCCGCTGGACCGCGCGAGGGGTCCCGCAGCCAGCGTCCGCTGGCCGCATATTCATCCTTTACGCCGCCGGAATTGGGCAGGTTCTGCGCGGTGAACTGCGCATCGCCGCCGCTCTGGCGGATTTGCGCGCTATAGGCCGGGGCAGGTGCACGGCTGGGGGCTGCGGCGGGCCGGGTGGGCGCTATCGTGGATTGAGCGGTGGCAGCATTCGCGGCAGGCGAGGCGCGATATTCCTGCTCGTAAGCGCGGGCCAGCGCTACGGGATCGTATGCGGTGGGCGATACCTCGCCGGCGCTGCTGCGCGGCTTGGGCGATGCCATCGGTTCGCGCCCGCTATAGCTTGCCCGGAACGCGCCGGGCGTGCCCGCCGCACCGCGCCAGCGATAGAAACGGTGCGCCCCGATCGTGCCGACAGGATGCAGGCTGGGAGCCCAATAGGGATAGATCGCGGTGGTGTGATAGTGCGTGGCGAGGCCGACACCGCCGAACACTTCGCCGCTCAGCGCGCGGAACGCCACGCCTTGCGCGCGCCGCCAGCTCGAGCCGCCGGGGCGGCGGGCAAGCGAGCCATCGCAGGTAAAGCTGAACTGGCAGCCGGTGCGCCGTTCCGATCCCTGGAATACTACGCCGCATATACTGTTGGGATAGCTGGGATGCGCCACGCGGTTGAGCACCACCTGCGCGACTGCACGCTGTCCGGCAATACTCTCGCTGGCCGCTTCATAATGGACCGCCATCGTCATGCATTGCAGCGCGCGGGCCCGGTCCACTCCGCCGCCACCCGGGCGAAAGGCGCGCGCGGCAGGTCCGGCGGCGACCAGCTCGGTGGGGGACTCGGCGCGGATTTCGGCCTCGCCCAGCTCCGCGATGTCGGATGTAGCTGAGGCAAAATCGTAAGTCGGCCCTGCTTCCTCGGCGATCCAGTAGAAGGCCGATCCGGGAAAGCTCTGTCCGGGTTGTTCGAAGGGCATGGGCTCGGCGAGCGCCGCTGGCTGTGCTGCTTGTTCTACGGGATCGAAACCCGACCAATCGCCCGGTGCGGCCATCGCCGGTACCGCTATTGCCGCTGCCAGCGCGGCCAGCCGCCTTCCGCGATGCTTTACCTGCCGCCGCGCGCCGATGCCGCGCGTGCTGCGGCCCAGCTTCGCTTGGAAGTCTGCCGGGCGGGCTTCGGCTGCATCGAGGGGAAGGGCGGGGGTCAAACAGTTTCCAGTGCGGGGGGTGGGAAGGACGCCTGCGGCAATTATCATTTCCGCGCAGCACCGGGGGCGAAAATTCGTGCGCGTCTCATGGCGGGACAGCTGGGAAGGTGAAGTTAAGCGCCGGGGTTAAGCAGACCTTACCGCCCGCATACGTACTTGCCCGCCGGTCACGGCGCAGCTAATGGCGGCGGCGACGTCATGGGTTGCGCATCACAGGATGCGCCGAAGAGGGAAGCGGGTGAAAACCCCGCGCTGCCCCCGCAACTGTGACCGGGTAATCGCGCTGCCAATATGTCACTGGGAAACCGGGAAGGCGGCAGTGCGGTGATGATCCGGGAGCCAGGAGACCTGCCTATAGCGCGTCGCTTGAGCTGGCGGGCGGGGTGTACCGGCGGCGGGTGGAGACGGGCGAGTTCGTGCCCGCGCTTCGTCATGAGCGGCTTTCGCTTGTGATGGAGAAATTATGCGTAAATATCTGTTTTTGTTATCATGCTGCTTGCCCGCGACCCCCGCTTTGGCACAGGATTCCAGCCAGACTTCATCGGCGACCGACGATTACATCGTCATCGCCGACACGCTCCGTCCAGCGGAGACATCCTTCACGATCACGGTCACCGGTAACCGCTCCGAAGTGGAAGATACCGGCCAGGCCGTCACCGTGATCGGCGAGGACGAGATCGAGGAAGTGCAGGGCGCGGACCTCACCCGTATCCTGCGCCGGTCCCCCGGCGTGACGCTCACGCGCAATGGCGGTGTCGGCGCGTTCTCGACCACCCGCGTGCGCGGTGCACCGGGCGAGCAATTGCTGGTGCTGATCGACGGGGTGGAAGTCTCCGACCCCGCATCGCCCGGCGGTGGATTCGATTTCGGCAATCTGCTCGCCGGCAACATCGCCAAGCTGGATCTGCTGCGCGGATCGAATTCCACCATCTGGGGCAGCGACGCGATCGGCGGCGTGCTTGCGGTGACAACCGATACGCAGGAAGGCGCGGAAGGCAGCGTCGAATATGGTGCGCGCGACACGTTGCTGGCAACGGCCGCTGCCGGGACGGGCATAGGCGACGATGCCGGGTTCGTCGGCCTGTCCGGCAGCTATTTCACCACCGATGGCTTTTCCGCCGCAGCCTCCGGCACTGAACCGGACGGCTTCGAACAATGGGCGGTCAATGGGCAGGCGCGCGCCTATCTGTCCTATGAATTGGAGATGTTCGCCCGCGCCCGCTATGCCGAGGGCGATCTGGAAGTCGATGGCTTCCCCGCCCCGGCCTTCGCGCTGGGTGATACGGACGAGTTCCAGAAAACCCGCCAATATTCCGCCAGCGCCGGGGCGCTCTATCAAAGCGAGGCTTTGCTGCTGCGCGGCACGTACAGCTTTGCCGATACGGAGCGGGCCAATTTCAACCCGGCCTTCGGCAGCGCACCCGGGTTCACCGCCGACGGCCATTCGGACCGGCTGGAATTTCGCGGCGAGTGGCGCGCTATCGGACCGGTGCTGGTCAATTTCGGCGCCGAACAAGAATGGACCGCCTTCGAAACCAATTTCGATGCGCGCCAGACGACCGACAACACCGCCGCCTATGCCCAGCTGGGCATCGAGTTCGGCGCTCTTTCGGCCCATGCCGGCGCGCGCCATGATGACGATGCGCGCTTCGGCGGAGCAACCAGCTTCGGCGCCGATGTGACTTACCGCATCACCGACGATTGGCGCGTGAGCGGCAGTATCGGCGAAGGCTTCAAGGCACCTACCTTGTTTCAGGAGCTTTCCGATTTCGGCAATACAGCGCTGCTGCCCGAACAATCGACCAGCTTCGATCTGGGTGTGCGTTTTGGCAATCGCGCGGCACCCGGGCGGGGCTATGCCAGCGCCAACCTGTTCCGGCGCGATAGCGAGAACCTGATCGATTTCGTCTCCTGCTTCGGCAGCACCGACCCTATCTGTACCGGCCGCCCATTCGGCACTTACGACAATGTCGGAAGCGCGCGGGCGCAAGGGGTCGAACTGGAGGCGGGCTACCGCGCGGGCGCAGGGGTTACGACCCGCTTCGCCTATGCCTTTGTCGATACGGAAAACCGCACTTCAGGTGACGCGAACAACGGCAATCGCCTCGCGCGCCAGCCGCGCCATGCCGGGACGTTTTCGGCGGACTGGGACACTGCGCCGGACACGGACGGGGGGCTGACTCTCGGCGCGGATATGCGCTACGTTTCGACCGCCTTCGACAATGCAGCGAACAGCACGGCGCTGGATGGCTATCTGCTGCTGGACCTGCGAGCGAACCTTGAACTGACGCAGCTTGGTGCGGGCACGCTCGACCTGTTTGGACGGGCCGAAAACATAAGCGATGTCGATTACCAGACCGCCGCCGGTTTCGCGTCTCCGGGTCGCGGGGTGTTTGTCGGCTTGCGGGCTGAAATGTGATCCGCGCGCTGCTCGTCTGCGCCACTTTCGCGCTCGCGGCTTGCGGGCCGGATGTGGTGCATGACGGCGGCCGCGCAGCTAACGGACACCCGACCATCGTCAGCCTCAACCCGTGCGGCGATGCGATCCTCGCCGAAATCGCGCCGCCGGACCAATTGCTCGCGCTCAGCCATTACAGCCGCAATCCGGCGGCCAGCTCGATGGATCCGGCCCGCGCGCTCGATTTCGGCGTGTCTGGCGGGACAGTGGAAGAAGTGCTGGCGCTCGATCCCGATATCGTTGTGGCGAGCAGCTTCATGGCCCCTGCCACGCGCAGCGCGCTCGGCGATCTGGGCATTGCAGTCGAGACGATCGGCATCGCATCCTCGTCAGCCGACAGCATCGCACAAATTCGCCAATTGGCGAAAGCGGCCGGACGCGAGCAAGAGGGCGAAGCGCTCGTGTCCCGCATCGAGCGCGCTCTGTCAGAAAGCGCCGCGCCCACCGGTGCTGCGCAAATGTCTGCCGTTCTGTGGCAACCGGGCGGTATCGTGCCGGGGGAGGGCGCCTTGGTCACGGCGCTGATGGAGCATACCGGCCTTGCCAGCCACAGCGCGGCGCGCGGTTTACGGCAAGCGGATTACCTTTCATTGGAGCGCCTGCTGGCCGATCCACCCGACCTACTGCTGGTTGCCGGGAACGAGCGGGGGCAGCAGCATCCGGCGCTGGGTGCGGTCCCCGATATGCAGACCGAGACATTCGACCCCGCGCTGCTATGGTGTGGCGGGCCGAGCATTGTGGGTGCGGTGGAGCGATTGGCAGAGGTGCGGGCGCAATGACCCGCACGAACCTCGCACTCCTCGCGCTTATCGCCGTGGCATTTCCGCTAAGCCTTTTAGCAGGCCGCGTTTGGCTGGACCCCGCCAGCACCCCGAATGCCGCCATCATACTGGCTGAATTGCGCCTGCCTCGCAGCTTGCTCGCCGTTACGATCGGCGCAGGTCTGGGCGCCGCTGGAGCAGCAATGCAAGGCTATCTGCGCAATCCTCTCGCCGATCCGGGTCTGTTCGGAATTGCACCAGGCGCGGCGCTAGGGGCGGTGGCGAGCTTCTGGTTCGGGTACAGTGCGAGCGTTTGGCTGCTTCCCATCTTCGCGCTGGTGGGCGCGGGCGGGGCGATGGCGCTGCTGGCGCTGATTGCCGGGCGGACCGGCGGAATCGCACTGTTTACGCTGGCGGGCATGATGATTGCCAGCCTTGCGGGCGCGCTGACGAGCCTGGCGATCAGCCTGGCGCCCAATGCCTTTGCGATGTCCGAGATCGTCAGCTGGCTGATGGGCGCGCTGACCGACCGCAGCTGGCGCGAAGTGTGGATCGCCGCGCCGCTTACGCTGGCGGGCATCGCATGCCTGCTCGGCGCGGCGCGGGCGCTCGACGCGCTGACTTTGGGAGAGGCGGCGGCCCGTTCGCTCGGCATCGACACCGCGCGGCTGCAAGTGCTGCTGATCGCGGGTGTTGGGCTGACCGTGGGAAGCGGCGTCGCCGTGGCGGGCATAATCGGCTTCGTCGGCCTCATCGTCCCGCATCTGGTGCGGCCCTTCACCGATCGCCGCCCCGCCGCGCTGATCGTGCCGAGCGCGCTGGCCGGGGCGCTGCTGGTGCTGGTGGCGGACAGCGCGGTGCGGGTGCTTCCGCTGGTAACGGAGCTGCGGCTCGGCATCGCGCTCAGCCTGATCGGTGCGCCGTTTTTCTTGTGGCTGCTGCTGCGCATGCGGCGTGGCTATGGCGGGGGGCTGGTGTGAGCCTTTCGGTTTCCGAACTGAGCATCGACAAGCGTCTGAGCGACGTGTCGGCATCTTTGCAGCCCGGTCGAGTCACCGCGATCTGCGGACCCAATGGCGCGGGCAAATCGACTTTGCTGGAAAGCTTGGCTGGCTTGCTGCAGCCCGACGCGGGACAGGTCACGCTTGACGAAACGCCGCTTGCATTGCTCCCGCATCGCACGCGGGCGCGGCGGATCGGATATCTCCCGCAAGACGGGCAGGTCGCGTGGGACATGGCAGTGCGCAACTTGGTCGCTTTGGGCCGTTTGCCGCATGGCGACCGCGCTGCCGAACCGGTAGTGCGCGCGATGGCGGCGCTTGGTCTCGATGATCTGGCGGACCGTCCGGTATCGCAGCTATCCGGCGGAGAGCGAGCGCGGACACTGCTCGCGCGCGTGTTTGCGGGCGAGCCGGACTGGATTCTCGCCGACGAGCCACTCGCGGCGCTCGATCTGGCGCATCAGCTTGCGTTGCTAACCCATTTGCGACGCGCCGCGGATGATGGCGCCGGGGTTGTTCTGGTGGTCCACGATCTCGCGTTGGCGATGAACCATGCCGACACTGTGATCGTCCTCGATCGAGGCACACTTGTCGCCCAAGGCAAACCTCAAGATGCGCTGTCTGCAGACCGAATTGCACAAGTTTGGGGTGTGCGAGCCAAGTGGCTGGGCGAATGCGGCGCGCGGGCACTCGCCACGCTGTAGGGTATATTATTCTTATGGAGCGTAGCGATCTCGAGGCCGACTGGTTCACCCTGACCCGCGAAACCATGCCCGCACTGGCGGTAGAGCGCGGCTGGCCGGTTCGGTTCGACCATTGTTTCCAGCGCATCCTGCTCGATAATGCGGCTGGCGGGCAGTGGCGCGATGCCATCGCCCCGCCTGCATATCGCAATGCATCCACCGAATTGCTGGGCCGGGCCATCGCGCTGGGCGAAGCGGCGATCGAAGGGCGAGAAGACCTCGCCGAACTCAATCGCCGCTCGCTCGAATGGCGCGGCAAGCTGCGCTGATTATTCCCCGACGCTGGCAGGCGGCAGCGCACCGTCGGACGTATCCTCGGCCTCGCCATCGCCGCCCGGCACCAGTCCGCGTGCTTCCAGCATCGGCTGAACATTCGGCTGGCGACCGGCGAAGTTTTCGAACATCCGGAAGTAATCCATCGTCCCGCCCCGGCTGAGCACGGTGGCGCGGTAGTGATCGCCATTCGCGCGGGTCAATCCGCCATTGTCGCGGAACCACTGGCGGCTGTCGCGGTCGAGCATCTCGGTCCACAGATAGGAATAATAGCCGCTTGAATAGCCGGCAGGAGAGCTGAATATGTGGTTGAAATAGCTGGAGCGATAGCGCGGCGGAACCAGATCGACCTCAAGCCCCAGCGATTCCAGCGCATCGCGCTCGAATGCGTCGACCTCGGCCACCGTATCGATCGCCGCGGCCTCGCTGGGTGACAGCGCGTGCCACTTCATATCGAGCAGCGCAGCCTCGACCACTTCGCCGAAATCATAGCCCTGGTTGAACTTCGCCGCGCGCTCGATCTTCTCGATCAGCTCTGCCGGAATAGTTTCGCCGGTTTCGTAATGGACGGCGTAATTGGCGAGGATCGCGGGATCGGTCGCCCACATCTCGTTGACCTGGCTGGGATATTCCACGAAATCGCGCGCGGTCGCCGTGCCGGACAGGCTGGCATAGCGTTGGTCGGCGAAGAAACCATGCAGCGCATGGCCGAATTCATGGAACAGCGTATTCACATTGTCGAAGCTGACCAGCTGGACTTCGCCCGCCGGGGCTTTCGGGATATTGAGCACGTTGTAGATCACCGGCTTGGTGCCGTACAGATCGCTCTGATCGACGAAATTGCTCATCCACGCGCCACCGCGCTTCGATGGGCGCTGGAAAGGATCGAAATAGAAGATGCCCAGCACGCTGCCATCGCGGTCGTTCACCGTGTAGGTGGTCACGTCGGGATGATAGACCGGCAGGTCGCTGCGTTTTTCGAACGTCAGGCCGTACAGCTTGTTGGCAGCGAAAAACACGCCGTCTTCCAGTACCTTGTCGAGCTGGAAGTAATTCATCACTTCGCCTTCGTCGAGGTCGTAGCGCGCCTTGCGCACTTGCTCGGCATAGCGATACCAATCCCACGGCTCGACTTCGAAATCGCCGCCATCGGCCTCGATCTGCGCGTTCAGCAAGCCAGCCTCGCGCCGCTGCGTGGCGGCGAGGGCGGGGACCATCTGTTCCATGAAATCGAGCGCGGTTTTGGGCGTCTTCGCCATGCGGTCATACATGGTGTAGCTCGCCCAGTCGGGTTCGCCGAACAGAGCTGCCTTCTGCGCACGCAGAGTGGCAATCTTTGCCAGCAGCAGGCGCGTATCGTTCTCATCGCCGCGCACCGAGCGGTTGAGGCTGAGTTCGAACAGCTTTTCGCGCGTGTCGCGATTGTCCAGCGAGGGCAACAGCGGATGCTGCGTGGTGTTCTGCAGCGCGATGGCATATTTGCCCGGCATACCCTTTTCCGCAGCCAGATCGGCGGCGGACTGGATATCGGCATCGGACAGGCCGGCAAGCTCGTCCGCATCGTCCACGATCAGCGCATTGTCCACCGTCGCTTCGCGCACGCGCTGCGAGAACTCGGTGGTCAGCTCGGACAGCTGCGTGTTGATCGCGACCACCTGTTCCTTTTGCGAAGGCGACAGTTCGGCCCCGGCATGGACCATCTGCTTGTAGGTTTCCACCAGCAACGTGGCGTCCTCGACCGTCATGCTCATGCTCGCGCGGTTGTCGTAAACTGCCTTCACGCGGGCGAAGAGTTCCGGGTTGAGCGTGATCGCGTCGCTGTGGCCGGACAGTTTGGGGCCGTATTCGGCCTGCAATCCATCCAGCGTGTCGTTGGTGTTCGAACCCGTCAGCGCGAAGAAAATCGTCGCGACACGGCCCAGCATATGGCCGGATTTCTCCAGTTCGACGATCGTATTGCTGAAAGTTGCGGGGGCGGGGTTGTCCACGATCGCGGCGATTTCCGCCTTGTGGATCGCCATCGCCTGATCGAAGGCGGGGCCATAATCGCTATCCGAAACCGCCGTGAAATCGGGCGCGTGCAGCGGCAGATCGCTTCGCGCCGCGAAATAGCCGGTGGCGGCTGGAACGTTCGAATAATCGGGATCGCCCGCCGCCATCAGCGGGTCTGCGGAAACCGTGTCGGCATTTGTCGCCATGTCATTATCCATCGTTGCGCATCCGCCCAAAGTAGCAGCGGCGAGCGCCAGCGGCGCGGATGCGGTGAGAAACTTGCTGTTCATTGTGACCCTCTTGCGTAAATCTGTCTTGCTGCGGCAGGCGGTACAATGTCCGCGATGAACCACAAATGGCTTTTTGCGTCGAGGCGGGGAGATGCCCCGAATGGCACTGCGTCAGGCGGCCATTGCGCGGGGGTCTTCATATTCGGCATCGAGGAAAATCTGCGTGCGCCGCTCGCTGCGATAGACCAGGCCCTTCGCCACGGCTCCCCCGGCGTTGTGATAAGCCAGTTCATCCGCGATAGCCTGATAATCCTTGCCTGTGATGGCAGCGTTTAGATTGGGGCTGCGATGTTCCGAAACATTGCCTTCGCCGACATTGAATACGAGATCGACCAGCGCATCGAATTCATGCTGCAACAAGGGCAGATCGCCCACCAGCCGCCTCACTCCGGCCTCCGCAATCGCTATGTCCTTGTCGAGGAACCGCATGATCCGGTCATAGTCGACGCGTTGCCCGACCTTGAGCCCATCGGCTGGCGTGATGAGGTGGCCGACCCCTACCGTGGGATAGCCTGCCACATCGCGGTACACTACCTCCCGTACGCCTTCTTCTTCGACAAGCGCCTGCTTGAACGAGCTGCTTACATTCAACAGCGTGGCCGGCTGCCGAACTTCATGCGGGTTGATCTGCGATACACTCCAGCCCGGCTGGAACAGATTGGAGGGATCGATAGCGGCAGTCGACAAGGTCATTGCGCCTACCGACAGCGCCAGGGCCGTCTTGCGCTTGAGTTGCCGTTTCTCCCGAAAAGCGGGCGTCGCACGACGCTCCCTCATCCGGCGCAATAAAGTGCGGATTCGGTCCGGTCTGCGAGTGTGAGGTTGACCGCTCGGCGAGCGTTTCTGCGAAATGACTGTGTCCGGTGGGACGATGGCTTATTCCCCTGTTGTGTTCGTATGATCTCCTACGCCGTGAGGCAATAATGCCTTGTTTGCGCTTACCTATATAACGGTTGAGCGGCTGGCCGTGTCCACACTTCGTCCTGCAAGGGGCACGGCTGGGAGGGGCGGGAATGGAATCGAGGGCCATCTTGCCGAAAAAAAGCCCGGCGTGCGGGTGGAAAGTTGCCTTTCGCGCCGCACTCCGGGCCAGTTTCGGGTCGCATGAAAACCGGGACATCCGGTCTTCGAGAATTGTTCTAGGTGATTCGCCGCAAACCCGATGTGACAATGGTCACACGAGATTTAACACTGGCCCGCAATTGTGAAAACAAGGGGTTGCAAGGCGGCTCCGGGAAAGGCAGTCGGGAGGCCCCGTTCCAGTTTGGGTCCGACTTTGTCCTTTCTCGCAATAGCGGCGCTGCCACTAGCCATAGCCCAGGCTGCCGAGCCTGCTACTCCGGTGACATCGGTTACTGCCGACACGGGATCGGGTAGGAGGCGCAGGTTAGTCCGGCGCAGCTGTTCGAGATTGCGAGTGCCGCGATAGAGAAAGGCAACCTCGATTTTGCCGAGCGGGCGCTGACCTGATCAGCGCTTACAATTGCCAGCGAATGCTACTCGGCGAGTGCGGCAACGCGCTTGCCAAGTTGCAATCGCGCTGCCGGAACCCATTTTGACGGAATGTGCCATCGCCGTGGCGATTGCGCTGCTGTGGGCGTGCTTCTCCGCTCCCTTGACTTACGCGAACGAAACCGGAACACGCTCTCCTTATGGCCTTAACAAAAATATCCGTACGCGGTGCCCGCGAGCATAATCTCAAGGGTATCGATATCGACTTGCCGCGCGATGCGTTGATCGTGATTACGGGGCTGTCAGGCTCGGGCAAGTCGTCTCTCGCATTCGATACGATCTATGCGGAGGGGCAGCGGCGGTATGTCGAGAGCCTGAGCGCCTATGCGCGGCAGTTCCTCGAGATGATGAAGAAGCCCGATGTGGAGCATATCGATGGGCTGTCGCCTGCGATCTCCATCGAGCAGAAGACCACCAGCCGCAATCCGCGCTCTACCGTGGCGACCGTTACCGAAATCTACGATTATATGCGGCTGCTATGGGCGCGGGTCGGTGTGCCATATTCACCTGCCACCGGTGAGCCGATCGAGGCGCAGGTTGTGTCCACGATGGTGGACCGGGTGATGGCTCTGCCCGAAGGCACGCGGCTGTATTTGCTCGCGCCGGTCGTGCGGGCGCGCAAGGGCGAGTATCGCAAGGAACTGCTCGAATGGCAGAAGGCCGGCTTCACCCGCGTGCGGGTTGATGGCGAGATCTATCCGATCGAGGAAAGCCCCAAGCTCGACAAGAAGCTGAAGCATGACATCGAAGTGGTGGTCGACCGGCTGGCGGTGAAGCCAGGGCTGGAGACGCGGCTGGCGGACTCGCTGGAGCAGGCGCTGAAGCTCGCGGACGGCTTGGCCTATGTGGATTTGGCGGATGGTGTGGTTCCAGGGCGCGAGGCAGACGCTGACGCCGGTGACAAGATGAAGGGGACAGGCCTGCCCGCGAACCGCATCGTGTTTTCCGAACGCTTTGCCTGTCCGGTCAGCGGTTTTACGATCGAGGAAATCGAACCGCGGCTGTTCTCCTTCAACTCGCCGCAGGGGGCGTGCCCGACATGCGATGGCCTGGGCGAGAAGCAGCTGTTCGACCCGCAGCTGGTCGTGCCGAACGAGGCGCTGAGCCTCAAGAAAGGCGCGGTGGTGCCGTGGGCCAAGTCCAACCCGCCATCGCCCTATTATATGCAGGTGCTTGGAAGTCTCGCCAAGGAATTCGGCTTCGACCTGACCACCCCGTGGCAGGAGCTGGGCGAGGCCAATCGGGACATCATCCTGCATGGCACCAAGGGCCGCCGCGTGCCGCTCACCTTCAAGGATGGGCGCAAGCAATATACCGTGCAAAAGGCGTTCGAGGGTGTCGTCGGCAACCTCAACCGCCGCCTGATGCAAACCGAAAGCGCCTGGATGCGCGAGGAGCTGGCCAAATTCCAGACAGCGCAGCCTTGCGAGACCTGCGGCGGGGCGCGGCTGAACGAGAAGGCGCGCGCGGTCAAAGTCGCGATGACGGATATCAGCGAACCCACCCGGATGTCCGTCGCCGATGCGAAGGACTGGTTCCTCGCGCTGGACGACAAGCTGAACGATCAGCAAAGCCAGATCGCCAAGGCCATCCTGAAGGAGATTAACGAGCGGCTGGGCTTCCTCGACAATGTCGGGCTGGACTACCTCAATCTGGACCGCACCAGCGGCACCCTGTCCGGTGGGGAGAGCCAGCGCATCCGCCTCGCCAGCCAGATCGGCAGCGGGCTCAGTGGCGTGCTGTATGTGCTGGACGAGCCCAGCATCGGCCTGCACCAGCGCGACAATGACCGGCTGCTGGAAACGCTCAAGCGCCTCCGCGATCTGGGCAACACCGTGATCGTGGTGGAGCATGACGAGGATGCCATCCGCCAGGCCGATCATGTGGTCGATATCGGCCCCGGGGCGGGCGTGCGCGGGGGTGAGATCGTCGCGCAGGGCACGCTCAAACAGGTGCTCAAGTCGAAGAAGTCGCTCACCGCCGATTACCTGACCGGGCGGCGCGAGATCAGCGTTCCGAAGAAGCGCCGCAAGGGCAACGGCCACAAGCTCACCGTCCATGGCGCGCGGGCGAACAACCTCCAGAACGTCACCGCCTCGATCCCGCTCGGCACCTTCACCTGCGTCACCGGCGTATCGGGCAGCGGCAAGTCCAGCTTCACGATCGACACGCTGTATGCCTCCGCCGCCCGCACGCTGAACGGCGCGCGGGTGATCGCGGGCGCGCATGACAAGGTCACGGGGCTGGAATATTGCGACAAGGTGATCGAGATCGACCAGTCGCCCATCGGCCGCACCCCGCGCAGCAACCCCGCAACCTACACCGGCGCCTTCACCCAGATCCGCGACTGGTTCGCAGGCCTGCCCGAAAGCCAGGCGCGCGGGTACAAGCCCGGCCGCTTCAGCTTCAACGTGAAGGGCGGCCGGTGCGAGGCGTGCCAGGGCGACGGCCTGATCAAGATCGAAATGCACTTCCTGCCCGATGTCTATGTCACTTGCGAGGAATGCGGCGGCAAACGCTACAATCGCGAAACGCTGGAGGTGAAGTTCAAGGGCCACTCCATCGCCGATGTGCTGGACATGACGGTGGAGGATGCGGAAGGCTTCTTCAAAGCCGTCCCCCCCATCCGCGACAAGATGGCGATGCTGAACGAAGTTGGCCTCGGCTATATCAAGGTGGGCCAACAGGCGACGACCCTGTCGGGCGGGGAGGCGCAGCGGGTGAAGCTCGCCAAGGAACTCAGCAAACGCAGCACCGGGCAGACGCTGTATATCCTCGACGAGCCGACCACCGGCCTGCATTTCGAGGATGTCCGCAAGCTGCTCGAAGTGCTCCACCGGCTAGTGGACCAGGGCAATTCCGTGGTGGTGATCGAACACAATCTCGATGTGATCAAGACGGCGGACTGGGTGCTGGACCTCGGCCCCGGCGGCGGCGTGCGCGGCGGTGAGGTTGTGGCGGAAGGCACGCCGGAGGAAGTCGCGAAGGTGGAGGGGAGCTACACCGGGGGGTATCTGGTGCCGATGTTGGAGCGAGCCTCCGCCAAACCCGCCAGCACCCCCAAAAAATCCACCCGCTCCCCGGCGAAGGCCGGGGCCTCAGCCAGCAAGCGCAAGGCCCCAGCCAAGTGAGTGCCTACCGCCCCGAATTCGAGGCGGGACTACGGCTGCTGGCGCGGATCAGTCGGGCGATGGATGAGGCCGGATTGCGCCCACCGGTGCTGGTCGGCGGCGCGGCGGTCGAGATTTACACGTGCGGAGTCATTGCCAAAGGCGATTTCGACCTGGCTTGCGGGCAGCAGGATATTCTCGAACGCCATATGGTCGAACACGGTTTCGTTAGGCCGAGCGAGGCGGGTGTCGCCACACGCGGATAGGTGCATCCCGAACTTGCGCTGGGCTTCGAATGCGTTGCCGATACGCTGCTGGATGGAATGGCAGATCGCGAGATGGTGCAGATCGTGCAGATGGAAGATGCGGGCGCTATCGCCGTCCTGTCACCCGAGGACATGATCGCCGACCGCATGGGGCAATACGCCTCGGGCACTGCGCCGGAGATGCTCGGCCAGGCCCGCGCCTTGTTCGCATTTTGTGAAGCGCTCGATATGGACTATATGGAGCGCAGGATTTCGGAAGAAGCCGGCGGAGATTATGGCCTTCAAGACCTTCACGACAAAACGTGACCCGATCACACTGGAAGCATTCGGCCGTCGCATAGAGGCGCGCAAGGCCGCGCTGGGCCTGCCCGACCCGCCCCGCAACGCCGGAGCCAACCGCACCTCCAGCAAGCGCGCGCTGCTGAAGGCTATCGAAGATGCGGGCGGGGAGTGGTGAGTGCGGGTCCTAGCGGCGGCGTGCATGAGTGAAATCACTGCGCAAGCGATGCGGGAGAAAGTTGCGAAATAAGATTAAGAACGAGAGACATGCTGCGAACTGAGTGAACTGACTACGAAGGTTAAGAATCCGTTATGTATCTGGTTCTATGATCGTCTCGTCACCACTCAGTCTCTCACGGTATTCTGCAACAAAAAGTTGAATTCGTTGGACCGCGTCAGCCGCTAACTGGAGATAATCAAATTCATCAAGCTGATTTGAAAAGCGAGATATCGCGCCGAGACTTGTTAGTGCTTCATCTAGGTGCTCAAGCTCAGTTTCGTTAAGTTCAGTAGCGTTTTCGTAACGAGATTTGTGCGACAATTCGTGCGCAACGGCGCATTTCCAACTCAAAATAGAATTCGGGTCGGCAGTGCTGTTTCCCGGCAGAATATCAGGTCCAAAAACTATTTCGCATTTTTCGTCCCCCTCATCTTCATAGACACGAAAAACTGTTCGTCCTTCTGGGTTATGTCTAACGTTTGCAGAGCGATCTAAACCGTACGCGAACTCAACGATGCTTTTTACTTGCCGTTCAGTAAGAGCAGCCGTGTTTCGGCCCGCGAGAAGAGAAGGAAGACCTCTCATAAGGCTAAGCCACTACGCTTTCTGGATTTGCCAATGCGCGCAGCGCCCTTCCTGCTGCCGTTCGTGTCGATCCATTGTTCACCACTGACAGTCCATCGCCTTTTGCCTTCCTGCGTAAAATCCCTAATTGCAGCCAAAGGGGGTTCTTTTTGCTAAAATAGTCACCCGACCAGCCGTCAGAGTGGTAAGTAGAATTGAAGCCACCTAACTTATTTTTCCAATCTCGCTTAGTTTCCAAAGATCCCTTCTTTGTAAGATCGTCGCGGTAATCGCGCATCAAATATGCGTAGCCGTGCATCATTACCGCAGCATCGACTAGAGTTCCTTCTCGCGATTGCACTCGCTCTGAAACATCTAGGCGACCCAACTCTGGTCGCGCGCTGGCAAGCATATCGTAAAATTCCGCTGCGATTGCTGCGATACCATCCGCCTCTACTTTGGAAACGATGTCATCACCTGCGTAGGTCCTCATCATTTCTCGTAGTGTGGAAAGGGTTACTACGTCGGCGTTATTTCGCGCTAAGCGGTCCGTTACACGGTTGACATTGTCGACTAAAGACTCTGAATTTGAAGCAAATTTCTTAGCGAGAAGCGAAAGATCGTCGTCGGACGTTAGGTCGAATGCTTTTGATTTCGACGTTGGCTTGGGAAGCTGATTCTTCGCAAAGAAGTAGTCACCCTCATCCTCCTTGGAAAGAAAATATATCTCAATCTTGAACTGTTTTGACAAATCAAAATTCTTATACTGCTTAGGATTATCCCTGACGATTTTTGCTGCGTTAATAATTGCTTGATGCCTATGATGAGAATCAGGCAAAAATATCTTGCCGCTATAGATATAAAAAGTTTCCTCGTTTTCGTCATAGTACGAAACAAAAGTGCCTGGTCGTAAGTTCCAGATCAATGGGTTCAAATATAGTTTCTTGCCTTTCAACAGCTTTTGAGTAATTTCGTCAGATTTCTTTTCATCGAATACGTATACTGAAGAATCTGGATATCCGGAAGATAGGCTTAGCTCGCTCGGTGCATTATCGATTTCTGGTCGTATACCGCGCTGTACGTCTTGGTCAGTCCAAAGCATATTGCTTTCAGACGACGCGAGAAGTTCGTCCGCTGTAATTGTGAATGTGCCAATTAGATCGGTTCCAGTTCCTGTCCATTGAATGTCTTGGCAGGCGAAACGTCCAAGCTGCTTCTTCCCAGACGCGGTAATACGTGGCTTTTCTAAAAAACCGTCTATGTCTGAAAATCGGTGGGTCATTACGTCTCCTCCGCATCTATTGAAAGCAATCTTTCAATAAGTTCAAGCCATATAAGCTGCGGAGCCATTGTCGCTGATCGGTGTTACTCAATGGACTGACCCGTCCACAAACAATTTTCCTACACCCCCGCAAACCGCATAGCTCCCCCGATCCCCTCATCCCTACGCAGGAGATCGTGCATATGGCTTATGCACCCTCACCGTCGCAACTCGCGGCGCAAGCGCGGATCGAAGCGCGGAAACGCGAGCGCAGATGTGGCGATAACGGACACGCTGCTACGCCTTCGGTCGAGGCCGACCAATCCAACCACCAACACCCCGCCGAACCACCCGCGCTTTCGCCGCTCACGCGCTACGATCCGTATGAGGAAAGCGCGCTGCCGGCGGCGGCGGGGGCTTCCACTTTTGAGGGGAGCCGGGGCGGGGGTGCGGGGCGCGCGGGGGATGGTCCTCCGCAGAACAATCTCGGCATATTGATCGAGGAGCTTCCCGGCGACGAAACGCGCGCGGCGCAGACGCGGTTCACGCTCGATTTGCGGATTGCGTTTCTTGAGACGCTGCCGGTCAATGGCAGTGTGCGGGCCTCGGCGCGGCGGGTGCGGGTTTCTCACCAGAGCGTCTATCGCGCGCGGCGCGACAGTGCGGCGTTCGGGCGGGCGTGGGATGCGGCGCTGGTCGTCGCGCGCGGGCAAGCGGAGGTGAAGCTGGCCGATTGCGCGCTGAACGGGGTGCAGGAGGAGGTGTGGTATCGCGGCGACCCCGTCGGCCCCAAGACGCTAAATGGGCACGCGGTTCAGCGAGCGGTTGCTGCTGGCGCATCTTGGGCGGCTCGACAAGATCCGCGACGCGATTGACTGGCCTGAATGCCATGATTGTCCGCATTATCCGAAGGTCAGCCGCCTGTTCGCCCTGATGGAAGAGCAGCGGCCTGTGCAAGCTCCGCAGCCGGACGAGCTGGACCGCCCCGATGCGGTGGGGCGCTGCCGGATGGACGCGTTCGAGGCGCAGGATGCGGATTGGTGGCGCTATGGCGAGGGTCGGGTGCTGATCGAACCCGATACGCGCAGCGGATAGCGAGCGGTTGCGGTTTCCGGCGACTCGGGTTGAGGGTGTATGGTGCTCTGCGGGCCGACAATGGAGTTGGAGCCATGAGCATAGGGACTGAGAGACAAGCGGGCTGGCGTAGAGGGGCCGGAGCGGGCGCGGGGGCGCTGGCTGCGATAATGGCCCTGGGGTTACCGGCGGGGGCGGGCCTGGCGATGAGCCAGGACTTGCCGGTGATGGTATCGGCCAACCTCTATGGCGAGGATGTGCCCGGCGGCGGCGCCGGGGAGGAAGCGAGCGGAGACTTCATCGGGGAAATCGACCTCGATGGCGGACAGGTCTGCTACTACCTCGAAATCGCCGGGCTGGACGGGGTGACCGCGGCCCATATCCACGAAGGCCAGGCAGGCCGGACCGGGCCGCCGGTGGTGACACTGACCGTGGAAGGCGCGGATATGGACGAGGTGTGCCTCGACGTGGACAGCGCATTGCTGCGCCGGATCGCGCGCAAGCCGGAGCGCTTCTACGTCAATGTGCACAGCGCCAGTCATCCCGATGGCGCGATAAGGGGGCAGTTGACGGATTGAGCCGCGGTGGCGGGGACTGGCGAAGCGGCCGAGCTATTCGACGAGCGCCAGCGCGACCTTGCCGTGGCCACGCTGGATAATGCCGATCTCGGTCGCGGCGGCGCGCGACAGGTCGATCGTCCGTCCGCGAATAAACGGCCCGCGGTCGTTGATCCGCACGGTGACGGAGCGCCCGTTATTCGGGTTGGTCACCTCGACCAGAGTGCCGAAGGGCAAGGTCTTGTGAGCAGCGGTCATGGCATGCATGTCGAACCGCTCGCCATTGGCGGTGCGGCGGCCGTGGAAGCGGCGGCCATAATAGGATGCCATGCCTGCGCCGATGGAGCGGGCGGTGGTTTCCGGCTCCTCCTCGATGGGGATGTCGATTTCGGTAACGTCCACCGCGCCCAGTGCAGGTTCCAGCCGGAGCTTCGGATCGGGCAGGGCAGCAAACCGCTCCGCGACATCGGGATCGGCGAGGTTGGGCTGAATCAGGCGGTCATCGGCGAGCGCGGATCCTGCAGGAGCCGTCACGGCGAATAGACCGATGGCGATCAGCGGGGCAGCGGCCAGGCGCTTAGCCAATGTCGGAAGTACAGACCCATCCATGGGCGATCGTATAGCGTAGGCAACGGGCAAAACGGAGTCGCGTTCCCGCTTTCGGTCCCGCCAAGGGGGCGGTCCGTCCCAAAAATCGCGTCGTCAGCAGCGTTAATGGGCCGCGAGGCCGTGCGGCGGCAGGTCCGATTCGACCAGACCGATGCCCGCTGTACTAAGGCTTGCCATTAAGGGACCGCACAAAAGAAATGGGGCCGGCATCGCTGCCGACCCCACTCTTACCGGCGCGTGGACCTCTTAAAAAGAGATACTTGGCCTTCGGCGTGTCCGCATCTTTCGGTGCAAGACCGACATGATGCTCGTGTCACCGATGCTCGCACCGGCATCCGGATCCGCCCTCGTTTCGGCTCGCTGCATTCCGGGCCGAAGCCCATCCTGCGCGTTGCCGCCGGTTTGGCGGTTCCGATGACCGTGCCGTCCATGATGGCCGGTTACCTCGGGCGATCCTGCGCTCGGCAAAGCCCAGCGCAATCTCATCGGTATCCGACCGGACGATCCGGCCACATCGCGGTTCTGCTTTCCCGGTTCCATCACCGACCTGTCTTGCGCCCGACCGAAGTCGTTTGCATGAAGGTCTCCAGACCCGGGCGGACAAGAGCCGCAATGTCGAAACGTCTTAGATTTTCTCGATCTCTCAAGTCGTTAGACTACCAAGCTCGATACGTTCTATTTCGTTTCGATAGGTCAAGACTGCTCCCGACAAACGAGTCGCGCAAGCCTTTCCGGCCCGACTTTTCCACTGTTCAACGAATCACCGGTGGACAGCGGTGGAAAACTCAACCGCCCGTCGCAAGTTCAGCGGTTGCGGCGGCCCAGCAGGCGCAGGCGCAGCGCATTCAGCGCGATAAAGCCCTCGGCGTCGCGCTGGTTGTAGCTGCCGGCATCGTCTTCGAATGTAACGACATCCTGCGAGTACAGGTTGAAGCTGACATCGGCGCGGCGGCCCACCACGTCGCAATTGCCCTTGTACAACTTCAACCGCACCTCGCCGCTTACCTTTTCCTGACTCTGGTCGATCGCCGCCTGCAGCATCTCGCGCTCCGGTGCGAACCAGAAGCCGTTATAGATCGTTTCGGCATAGCGCGGCATGAGCTCGTCCTTCAGATGGGCCGCGCCGCGATCCAGCGTCAGTTGCTCGATCCCGCGATGGGCGCGGGCGTAGATTTCACCGCCCGGCGTTTCGTACATTCCGCGGCTTTTCATGCCGACGAAGCGGTTTTCGACCAGATCGAGCCGCCCGATGCCGTGCTTGCGGCCCAATTCGTTGAGCGCGGTCAGCAGGGTGGCCGGGCTCATCGCCTCGCCCCCCAGCGAAACACCGTCGCCCTTCTCGAAACCGATCACGATATATTCGGGCGTGTCCGGAGCGTCTTCCGGGTTCACCGTGCGCGAATAGACGTAATCGGGGGTCTCTTCCCATGGATCCTCGAGCACCTTTCCCTCGGACGAGGTGTGGAGCAGGTTCGCATCGGTGGAGAAGGGGCTTTCGCCGCGCTTGTCCTTGGGCACGTCGATATTGTGCTGCTCTGCCCAGGCGATCAGGGCGGTGCGGCTGGTGAGGTCCCATTCGCGCCACGGGGCGATCACCTTGATATCCGGATCGAGCGCATAGGCGCTGAGCTCGAAACGGACCTGATCGTTGCCCTTTCCGGTCGCGCCATGCGCAATCGCGTCGGCGCCGGTTTCGTGGGCGATCTCGACCAGGCGCTTGGAGATCAGCGGGCGGGCGATGCTGGTGCCGAGCAAATAGTCGCCCTCATACCGCGCATTGGCGCGCATCATCGGGAACACGTAGTCGCGCACGAATTCTTCGCGCAGGTCTTCGATGTAGATGTGCTCGTCCGGAATGCCCATGGCGCGGGCCTTGGCGCGGGCGGGCTCCAACTCCTCGCCCTGGCCCAGATCGGCGGTGAAGGTGACCACTTCGCAGCCGCGCTCAACCTCCAGCCACTTGGCGATTACGCTGGTGTCGAGGCCGCCGGAATAGGCGAGGACGACTTTTTTCGGGGCTTCGGACATGCGGGTTCTCACTAGGCTGATTTGCGGCGCGGGTAACAGCGCGGGGCGGGGGGTTCAATCAAGAACGGGTATCGGCCGGTAAAGAGCGCGGCCATGAAATATGGCGAAATTTGGGCCGAACCCCTGTTCGAGCTGGTCTGCAATACCTAGATACAGAATGAACGAGAATGGGAGCGGGTTTGAAATGACGGCGGAAGTTTCGGGAAATCCCACAAAGAAAAGCGGCGGCGGATTGTGGGCCAAGGCGCGCTCCATGGCCGAAATGGCTCCGCCGGAGCGCAACCGTTACGTCGATTTCCTGCGCGCCTTTTCCATTCTGGCGGTGGTGATCGGCCATTGGCTGGTCGCCGCGCCTTATATCGACAGCGACGGCGCGGTGCAGGGCGGGCATTTGCTCGGCATCCTTCCGTGGTCGCAATGGCTGACCTGGGGGTTTCAGGTGATGCCGATCTTCTTCCTTGTCGGCGGGTTTTCTAACGGGATGAGCTGGGCGGCGACCGTCAAGAAAGCCAAACCCGGACAATCCAGTTACTCGGGCTGGTTCGCCAGCCGGGTGCAGCGGCTGATCAATCCGGTGTTCCCCGTGCTGCTGGTGTGGGGCGTGATTGCGTTCTTCGGCACCATGGCGGGGATCGAGCGAGGCATCGTGCGCATGGCGACGGAACTGGCGCTGATCCCGGTATGGTTCCTCGCGGTCTATCTGCTGGTCACGGCGCTGGCGCCGATTACGCATCGCCTGTGGGAGCGGTTCGGGCTGGCGAGTTTCTTCGGGCTGGTTGCCGGGGCGATCGCAGTGGACCTGCTGACCTTCCTTGGCGGCGTACCCTACATCAACTTCATCAATTTCCTGTTCGTCTGGCTGGCGGTGCACCAGCTCGGCTATGCCTGGCGGGAAGGGCATTTCGACAGCGCCGGTAAGGCGCTGGTGTGGTTCGCCGGAGGGCTGGCGGCGCTGGCGCTGCTGGTCGGCATCGGCCCCCATCCGGTGGCGATGATCGGGGTGCCGGGGGCGGAGATCACCAACTCCATGCCGCCGACACTGGCGCTGCTGGCGCTGGGGGTGATGCAGACGGGGCTGGCGCTGGCGTTGCAGAAACCGGCGCGGCGGATGCTCGATAATTTGAGCATCTGGACGGGCGTGGTGCTGATGAACGGCATGATCATGACCGTCTATCTGTGGCACCTGACCGCTTTCGTGCTGGTGATGATTGCGGCGTGGTTGCTGGGCGGAGTGGGGCTGGACGTGGTCCCCGGCACTACTGAATGGTGGCTCGCCCGGCCAATATGGTTCGCACTCTACATCGCGCTGACCCTGCCGCTCATCATGGTGTTTTCGCGATGGGAGCGCGGCTATTCCATCTTCGGCCCCACTGCAGAGCGCGACCGCCCGGTGCCCAAGCCGCGACTGGTGCTCGGCCTGCTGCTGATCTGCCTCGGCCTGGCCATGACCGCCGCCATCAGCATCGCCAGCCCCGAAGGCGTGACGGGCGTGCGGCTGTGGGTGGTGGCGCTGCCGTTTGTCGGAGCGGCGTTGGTCGGTTTCGGTCCGGTGAGGGCGATACTGGTGAAAGCCGCGCGTTGAGCCGATTCGCATCGTGACGGTGCGCAAAACCACCCGTTAGTTGATGAAATACATCCTAGGGACGCGCTTCTTGAGGATGTTTGCCATATTGCGCCAATATTCGGTTTTGAAAGAGCCGAAGCGAGGTTAGCGAGGTTCGGGCTTGTAGGAAAATCGCCGGTTTTGGATCGTCTTGCCCCGCCTCTTTGCGATGGTGGTTTTGTGTAGTATCAGGGACGCATGACTGTGCTCGACCGCTTCATTTCTTTCGCGAAGGCATTGCCCGCAGACCGGCGCGACCCGATGGAAGAGGCACTGGCAGCGCTGATGGCAAGCTACAGCCCGGAGCATGAATTCAGCGCCTCCGAAGGTGCGGAACTGGACCGACGGGCTGGCTCGACCAAGCCGGAATATGCCGATCCGGTTGCGATTGCCGAGATTTTTGGGAAGCGGTTCTCCGCGTGAGGCAAATCCGATTTCGCGCGCCGCTTGGGCGTGAGCCGCGAGGCGTTGCATAACGTGTTTAGCCAAGTCGGCGGTGACGCCGCTGATGGCGCTCAAGCTGGGGCGGCTGTCTAGTATTGCGGCCAGCCTGCTAGGAGTTGCTACGAACCGGCTAGACGAGAGTTATTATTGCCCTTCCTATTTGCTCGGATAAAGTTTGAGCGATCTGTCGGGGGATTACTGTTTCCGTGCTCTATCACAATATCTAGAAAGCGTTACTTATGAAGAACGATATTATGTACATTACGTAGTTAAACGGGGGCTATCTTGCCAAAGACAGTTACAGTTCGCTTTTACGAAATCGGCAAAATGGCTGAGAATGGACCATCGCTGCGTACAGCGCTACAGCAAATCTTCGAATCCGGGCAAGCGGGCGATCGACAAGTCCAGCTATCGGAAGGCTTCGTGGGTCGATTAGAGCGACTGACGACAAATGTTGCTGGATATGTTTCCGGCGAAATGCTTCGTGTCAGAGATACTGACTTCCCGTGTGAAGTTCACGCCGATCAGACCCGCACACTAAATGTGGATACTCCTCTTGGGGATGGCATTTCGTTCTGCTTCCGAGAAGCGGACAGTCGGTTGGCAATACAATATGATCCGCGTACCTTCTCACCAGGCAGGATGTTCGACTACATTTCGCAATGGAACGGCGTGCCGTTGTTCACGTATCAGCCGGCAATTGACGACCAAGCTATTCAGCGCTTTCGCCAACAGCCTCTACGAAAACTGACCATTAGGCTTGCCAGCCCGCAACACCTTGCTGCAGTTGAGGACGGAGCAGCGCCGGTGGTAGATGCCGTCCAACAGCTAGCAGAAGACTATGATGCTCCGACCGTCAGTATTGAGCTGAGCATGGGGCGAAACAAGGGTAGTTTGGCAGAGGGCACAAAGCTCGTTGCTGAGGGTTTCCTACAGATGCTGGGCAACGGTACTGCTGACGTCCGCTCCCTTAAAGTCACTCCTGATTCGGGAGAAGGAATCGAAAATGAAGATATCAATCTTTTGGATCAAATATTGTCAGATCGAGACGAAATTGCGTCACCTGGAAATGATCCAGCGGTCATCTATACCGCTGTATCCACATTCGTTCGGCAGCGCCTAGATCAGCATGGCCAAGGGTGAAAAACTGAGCTTCAAATTAGCTGTTGAACGACATGGACCCGGGGTGTGTGCCTTTGCAGCTCTTCTCGCCTTGAGTGTTTGGAAGCCCGATATAATTGAGCAATTTTCGAAGCAAAATTGGCGAGCCGATGGCTTATATACTGCAGTATTTTCGTGGGCTTCCATTCAAATAGGTTTCGCATTCGGTGTTTACGGTTTCGTAGCGGCTCGCTCGAGCGAGTTCATCAAGGCGATGAAAGAAACAAAAGCTATGGAGAGATTTGTCGGTTATGTAAAAAGAGCAAACCTATCTAGTTTTGTTCTCACGCTAACTTCGCTTCCGCTGATCGTTGTTAGCCCCGAATTGAAAGCTCCGAGCGCTGGCACCTACCTTCTTGTTTCTATTTGGTTTTCTATCTTTGTCTGGACGTTCTTCACCTTCTTGCGGATCGCTCACAGCTTCGGGCATATTTCCAGCGTCCGAGATGCTCCGCCGTTCTTTAGTGCCGGGAAATAACCGTCACTCCGCAGCCTCCCGCAAATCCCCAAACCGCCAGCCCGGCACCTCACCCTGCTCCCGCAACCGCGCGCTTTCCTCATAAACGAACTCGCCCGTCATCGGGATGGCGGCGCGGTCTTTTACGTAGATGAGTTGCCAGTTGACCATGCCGCCATTGCGGAAGCTTTGTTCGGCTCCGGCGAGGTAGAATTGCCACATGCGGTAGAACACATCGTCATACATCGCGACGATTTCGTCCTTGTGCATTACGGTGCGATTGTACCATTCTTCCAGCGTGTGGGAGTAGTGGAAGCGCATGGCCTCTACGTCCATTACTTGCCAGCCGAACTTTTCGCTTTGCGTCACCAGCTCGCTGAGGGCGGGGATGTAGCCGCCGGGGAAGATGCATTTGCGGGTCCAGGCGTCGGTATGTCCCGGCGGGCCAGCGCGGCCGCAGCAATGGCTGAACATCACGCCATCATCGGCGAGCAGGCGGTTGGTGTGTTCGAAAAACTGCGGGTAGTGGATCGTGCCGACGTGCTCCAGCAGGCCGACGCTGGAGATGCGGTCGAACCCGGCGGGCCTGCCATCGCTGGCGGGCGGTGCCTCGACATCGCGGTAATCGCATAGCGCGAACTTGACCTTGTCAGCCACGCCCGCTGCCTCTGCGCGTTCATTGGCAAAGGCGATCTGGTCCGGGGCCAGCGCGATGCCGAGCACCTCGCACCCGTACATTTCGTGCAGATACAGCGCGTAACCGCCCCAGCCGCAGCCGATATCGAGCACGCGCATCGGCTTGCCGGCATTGTCCCCCGTGCGATCCTCGGCGCGCTTGAGATACATCTTGGCGGCCATGTGCGCCTTCTTGTCCATCTGCGCTTGCTCGAGCGAGGTGTGCTTTGGCCCGAAGGATTGGGGATCCTCACGATAAAAGGCCATCGTGTATTGGCGATCCTCGTCGAGGAAACGCTCGTATAATTCTCGCGTGAGGTTGTAAGTGTGTTCCGCATTGGCGCGGGCGCTGGTGCGCAAATTGATGCCGTCCAGCTTGGCCAGCACCTTCTGCGCGGCCTTGCCGACCGGGCCTTGCGACTGGATCGCCTTGTCGCCGAACTTCTTGGCGTTGAGCGTAAAGAACAGCACAAGGTCGCGAATATCGGCGGGCTCCTCGATCACCAGCCAGCCCCACATATACGCCTCGCCCGCGCCCATTTGTGGATAGCGGGCGATGTGGCCTGCCGCCTTGGGGTGGGTCAGCCGGATATGCAGCGGGTCCACGCCGTCAACGTGGTTGCCATATCCATATTCCTTGCCGTCATGATCAGTGACCAGCATCTGGCCGTGCGTGATGACCTTGCGCAGAAGTTTGTCGAGCAGCCACATCCGTATCATTCTCCCCCAAGATTCAGGTGGTTTGGCCGTGCCCCTTGCGCCGTGTCAATGGCGCAGTAGTCTGGCACCATGGCAGAGGCGAAAACACAGATAACCGATGTCGATCCGGCGGATTTCATCGCCGCGGTCGAGCCGGAGGCGAAGCGCGAGGATGCAGACGTGCTGGATGCGCTGTTCCGCCGGGTGACGGGGGAGGAACCCCGGATGTGGGGACCGAGCATGATCGGCTATGGTTCCTACCGAACGACCTATGCCAGCGGGCGCGAGGTTCACTGGCTGCGCAGCGGCTTCAGCCCGCGCAAGGCGAAACACTCGCTCTATCTGATGGGCGGCTATTGCGATCCGGTCACTGGCGAGCGGCGCGATGCGCTGCTGGAGCGGCTGGGCAAACACAAAACCGGCAAGAGCTGTCTGTATATCAACAAGCTGGCCGATATCGACCTGCGCGTGCTGGAAGATATGGTGCGCGCCGATTGGGAGGCGATGAAGGCGCTTTACCCGGAAGATTGAGCGCGCAAATCCGCCTCCGCATCCGCAATGTAGTCGCGGGTGAGGGGCAGGGCGCGGCGATTGCGCACGAACTGGATCTGGTAATTGCCCATCCCGCCATGCTCGAACGCGGCGGTCGCTCCGGCAAGGTAGAAGGTCCACATACGGTAGAACCGCTCGTCGAACATGGCGATGACTTGCGCGCGGTTTGCGGTGATACGCTGGTACCATGCGCGCAGGGTCAGCGCATAATGCAGCCGCAGCGTCTCGATATCGGTGTGGATCAGCCGCGCCTTCTCGCTCGCGGCGAGCGTTTCGCTGAGCGCGGGGATATAGCCGCCCGGGAAGATATATTTGCGGGTGAAGGCATCTGTGCTGCCCGGCCCGCCGAAGCGTCCGATGGTGTGCAGCAGCATCACCCCGTCGCTCGCCAGCAAATTGGCACAGGCGCGGAAGAAATTCCCGAATTGCGGCCGCCCGACATGTTCGAACATCCCGACCGATACGATCCGGTCGAAACTCTGCCCGCGAGTGGCCAGCTCGCGGTAATCGACCAGTTCGAAAGTTACGCGATCTTCCACGCCGGCTTCTGCCGCGCGGGTTCGGGCGAGTGCGATCTGTTCGCGTGACAGGGTGATCCCGGTGACGCGAAGCTGATCGAAATGGCGAGCGAGATAGATTGCCATGCCGCCCCAGCCGCAGCCGATGTCCAGGACATGCTGGCCCCCGCGTCCATCGGGCGCCAGCGCCAGCTTGGCCGCGATATGTGCCAGCTTAGCCTCCTGCGCCTTGGCCAGCGTCATATCCGGCGAAGGCCAATAGCCGCAGCTATACTGCATGTGGTCTTCATCGAGCATCAGGCGATAGAGATCGTTGCCGATATCATAGTGATGGGCGACATTGCGCCTGGCGGAACGGGCGCGGTTGATCGATTCCAGCGCCCCGGTGATGCGGCTTTTGGCCTTGCGCAGGGGAGAGGGAGCTTTGATCCTGCCACCGCGTTCCCATGGCGCGTTGGCGCGGAGCAAGCCAAGCAGCTGCATCACGTCGCCTTGCTCGATCACCAGCCGGCCATCCATAAAGGTTTCGCCAGCACCGATGCGCGGGTCGAGCAGTATGTCGCGCGCCGCCTTGCCGTCTGCCATTCGCACGGTGATATTGGGGAAACCGTCTTCCGGCCGGCCGAAGCGGGCCGTGCGGCCATCCGCGTGGTGGACGGTCAGCTGTCCGCGGCGGACGATCCGGCCGATCAGCCTGTCGAATAGTCTGGCGCTCATGCTCGGTCCCCCGGCCGGTCGCGCCCCTATGACCGGCAGTCAGTTAAAGGCCTGCATACCACTGGTAGCCGGATCGATCCTCCCAATACCCGCCTTTGCCCTCGCCGATATCATCCAGCGAAGCGACGGCTTCGATGGCGGTGACGTATTTGGCGTGCTTGTAGCCCAGCTGCCGCTCGATCCGCATACGCAAGGGCGCACCGTTGCGGATGGGCAGGTCTTCGCCATTCAGCTGATGCGCCAGGATTGTTTGCGGGTGGTATGCGTCGATCAGATCCACGCTCTCGTAATAATCCTGTCCGTTGAGATTATCGGCGCAGCGGAACACGATATAGCGCGCGCCGTCCTGTAGTCCCGCCGCATCGAGAATGGTGGACAGCTGCGGGCCGGTCCATTGGCCGATTGCGCTCCACCCTTCCACGCAGTCGTGCCGGGTGATCTGGGTGCGCTGGGGCAGGGCGCGAATATTGTCGAGGCTCAGCAGCAGCTCGTTATCGACCAGCCCGCGCACCGCGACCCGCCAATTCGCGAAGTTTTCTTCGGCCTGTTGCTGGTAATCGCCATTGGTCGGATCGACCGAGCCATTCCCGCGAAAGAAGGGCGAGATATCCTCTATGTCATATTCGCGGACAAGCTGGTTGCGCCCGGTCAGGAGGCGGTGCGCGCCCTCGTGCCATTTTTCCGCCGCGCCCAGTAAGGAAGAGCCCGCATCGCTTTCCGCGATCTTGGTGCAGCCTGCGGTGAACATCGCTGCCATCCCGGCGAGCACGCCGCGCCTGCCCAGGCGGAAGCTTCTATCATGGTCGGACTGGCTCATTCGCGGCCTCCTGCAATCATGTCGCGGATCTGCCCGACCGGTCCGGCGAGCAGCACCAGCACCACGTGGAGCACGAAAAAGGCGAACAGAGCCCAGCTGAAGATGAAGTGGACCGAACGCGCGCTTTGCCGCCCACCCATTACATCGGCGATCCAGCCGAAAGTCGGCTCCAGCCCCGGACTAATCGCAATTCCGGTAAAGATCATTCCCGGCAGCAAGATGCCCAGCACTGCGCCGTAAGCCAGCTTCTGCAGGAAGTTGTACTTGCCGCCATCATGGTCGAAATTCAGCTTGGCGTGCTCGGTCACATCCTTCCAGATCGCAGCGGGGCGCCATTCGCGCCTTGTGGTCGCGAGATCGCGCTGGAAGTGGCGATTGATCAGCATCGCGGTCCACATGAACAGCAGCATCAGCGCGAACGGCCAAGCGGCCAGCATGTGCCAATCGCGGGCAGCGGCCAAACTGTAGAAATCCGGTATGGTCGCCCAGCCGGGAAAGCGCGGTACGGCCAGCCAGGCATTCTCCCCGCCAAACCCCCAATCACCCCAATAGAGGTAGCGATGGGCGTTCGAGATATTCAGCCCGGACATGAACAAGATACCCAGGAAAAGCAGGTTTATCCAGTGCCACAGCCGGGTGGACAGGGCATGTTTGTGCCGCGCCTGCTTCACTGCGCCATCTCCCGCGCAAGATAGATCACGTCGCGCGGCTGGCTGAGCAGATGCTGCCCGCTATCGACGAACAATGTCTGCCCGCTGGCCAGTGGGCCTTCCGCCAGGAACAGGGCCGCCTCTGCAACCTCGTCCGCGCCCGTCTTACGCTCCAGCAGATTGAGCCGGTGCGAGGTTTCGGTTTCCGCTGGCCGTTGGTCGTGGCTCGGCAAGATTGCTCCGGGGGCGAGGCCGTATACCCGGTCCGCATCCTTCGCAGCGCCCATGCTCAACATGGGAATCGTGGCGGCGAGCGCGTGCTTGCTCATCGTATAGCTGAAGAAATCCGGGTTCGGATTGGCGAGCTTCTGGTCCGTCACGTGAATCACGCGGCGTCCAGTTGCGGAGCGGGCATCTGCCAGGAAGGTCTGCGCCATCAGCGCGGGGGTGCGGGCGTTGATCTGCATCGCCTGCCGGTTCGTGCGCGTATCCAGCCCGGTTACATCGTCGGCTGCGAAAACCGACGCGCAATTCACCAGCGCGCGCCAATCTTCCAGCCTGCCGGCCAGCGCGCGCACCATCGCCGCCGCGGCATCTGCGTCATTCAGATCGCAATGGATCGCTTCGGCAGAGGGGAGGGAGGCGGCCAGTTCCTCGGCCTCGGCAGCGGAGCTTCCGTAATGAATGACCACGTGCCACCCAGCCTCCGCGAAACGCTGCGCGATGGCCTTTCCGATGCGCTTGGCACCGCCGGTGATCAGGACGCTTGGCTTGCTCACTCTGCGACTATTACGAAGCGGCCGTGCGATGGGAAGCGAAAAGCGCGTCGCTGTCTACGCCAGCGCGCGTCGCAGGGTGAGTGCATACCAGTCGCGCATGGTCCCATCCGCCCCTTTTCCGGCATAATTTTCGCTATCCTCGACGACGAACCCGCTATCCCTGTATCGCTCGGCCAGCCAGGTCTCATCGGGAAAATTGTGGAACCTGCCAAGCAGGTCGCGGCCTTCGCCGCTGCCCAGCTTGTAATTGGCATAATGCCACCCGCCCGGCTTCAGAGCGCGTTGGATCGCGCCCAATATTGCCGGAAAATCGGCACGGGCGACGTGAATCAGACAGGCATGGGCCCAGACCGCGTCATAGGCGTCCGACACATCCAGCTCGTCGAACCGCATCGCCCGCGCGTCGACCCTGAAGCGCTCATTCGCCTTGCGTACCATTGCGGGCGTGCCATCGGTCGCATCCAGATCGAAGCCACGCTCGATCATCCGCGCAGAATCGCGGCCACCGCCGCAGCCTAGCTCGAGGATGCGCATGCCCGGCTCCAGCCGATCAAGAAACGCATCGAGATGGCGGCTCGGCGCCTGTCCGAAGCTCAGCGTATAGCGCGGCGCGTTCTGTTGGTAATAAGCGAGGGTGGCCGGGTCAGCGGACATCAGATCAACACAGCATCATATCGCAACAGGCTGGCGGCTGACAGAGGATCGTCAGCGCCGGATGACCCCGCAGTGCTTTTATACAGCAGGTTGCGACTCCGCAGCCTCACGATCCAGCTGGGCGCGGCTTTTCTTTTCTGCGGCTGTCTTTAGCTGTCCGCAGGCCGCCTCGATATCGCGGCCGCGCGGGGTGCGGACGGGGGCGCTGATGCCGCTTTCGAAGATGATGTTGGAGAAGGCGCGAATGCGGTCCGGGTCGCTGCATTCATAGGCTGCACCGTCCCACGGGTTGAACGGGATCAGGTTCACCTTGGCGGGCAAATCGTATTTCTTCAGCAGCCGGACAAGCTCGCGCGCATCTTCGTCGCTGTCGTTCTTGGCCTTCAGCATCACATATTCGAACGTAATGCGCCGCGCGTTGGAGGCGCCGGGATAGGCGGCGCATGCCTCCAGCAGTTCCTCGATGCCATATTTGCGATTGATCGGCACAATCTCGTCGCGCACCGGCTTGTTGGTGGCGTGCAGGGAAACCGCGAGGTTCACACCGATTTCCTCGCCGCAGCGCGCCATCATCGGCACTACGCCGCTGGTGGACAGCGTGATCCGGCGCTTGGACAAAGCGAGCCCTTCGCCGTCCATCACCAGCCGCAGCGCATCGCGGACATGGTCGAAATTATACAGCGGCTCGCCCATGCCCATCATCACGATATTGGTCAGCAGGCGGCCATCCGCGCGGTACTCTGTTTCGGACTCGTCGTCGGCGAAATCCATCTTGCCTTTCGGCCATTCGCCCAGCGCATCGCGGGCGAGCATAACCTGGCCGACGATTTCTCCGGGCGTCAGATTACGGACCAGCCGCATCGTGCCGGTGTGGCAGAATGTGCAATTGAGGGTGCAGCCGACCTGGCTGGAAACGCACAAGGTCCCGCGCGTCTCGTCCGGGATGAAGACCATTTCGTAATCATGGCCGTCCTCGGTCTGGAGCAGCCATTTGCGGGTTCCGTCGGAACTGTGCTGAGCCTCCACCACCTTGGGCCGCCCGACCACGAAGCGTTGTTCCAACCATGGGCGCATGGTCTTGGAAATATCGGTCATTGCGGCAAATTCGGTCACGCCGCGATGATACAGCCAGTGATACACCTGCTTGGCGCGCAGCTTGGCCTGTTTCGCGTCCAGCCCGGCCTCGGCAAACAGTTCGCGGATGCGCGCCTTGGGCAGGCCAAGCAGGTCGACACGGCCATCGGCGCGCGGCGTAATGTCGCGGGCAACGGGAACGGGATCCACCTGTCCGGGGATCGGCATGAGAGCTGTATCGGCCATGGGAGCTGCGCATATAATCGCAGCGGTCGATTTATGCCAGTTCTGTAAATCCGGCCTGTTCCGACGGCCGAAACATAGCGCGCAACGGTTCGCCGCAAATCGGCCTGCGACGAACGGTTCGGCGCGGCTGCACGTCATTTCGTCGCCACAAGTGTTGCTCAAAAACATCAATGTTTTCGTTGTCTTGCGTTCATGAAACTCTTGCCGACTGGCTCCGTTGGGGAGGTCCATGCGGGATCGAACCCGTGGGAAATAAACGGAGCTTACAATGAAAAAGACAGTCGCAATTCTCACCGCAACGGCGCTCACCGCCATCGCGACACCGGCCTTCGCGCAGGTAGAAGATGAATCCCCCTTCACCGGCCTTCGGGGCGAAGGTATCGTGGGTTATGACAATATCCGCGCAGGCAGCTCGCGCGATGATGACGGCAACGACAATAACGATCAGTCGGTCGATGGCGTGATCTACGGCATCGGCCTTGGCTACGACGTCGATCTGGGGTCGGTTGTTATCGGCGCAGAAGGTGAATTCGTCGATGCGACCGCCGATACCGAATTCGACGATGGCGATTTCGAAGGCTTCGGCTTCGGCAATGTGTCGGCCGGGCGCGACCTGTATCTGGGTGGGCGTATCGGCGTGAATGCAGCGCCCAACGTGCTGGCCTACGTCAAGGGTGGTTACACCAATGCCAAGCTGAACATCCTGACCAATGACGGGTCGCGCGATTTCGAAAACGATTTCGATCTCGACGGTTACCGGATTGGTGCAGGCGGCGAATATGCCATCAACCAGAACACCTTCTTCAAGCTGGAATATCGCTATTCCAACTATTCGCGGGCCGAAGTTGACCAGGACGGCACGCTGCCGGACAGCGACCGCTTCGATGTCGATCTTGACCGTCACCAGGTGGTGGCCGGTGTGGGCATCCGGTTCTAACGGTTAGCCAAACCGATGATAAGGGAAGGGCGGGGCTGCGGCTCCGCCCTTTTCGTATGGGGATCAGCGCGTCCGGGCCGAGGCGCACCCGACCGTTGCCGCGTCCATAGCGGTGGCTGCTCCGCTCAGCTGGTAAGTATTTGAAAAACGACGGCCCCGGCTGTCGCGCGCGCGCACCGTCATTTCGCTGGCGGAGCGCATTGCTGCAACGATTGCTGCGTCCATCTGTCTGTCCTGCGCCCAAGCATCGCCGCCGCCGCCGGTAAGCTTGAAATCGCGGCTGCCTATGCGCAGGGTGATGTTGCTATTGTCGGCCAGTTTGCGCGACAGGCGCAGATGGATTTGCCCGCGCACATTTCGGCGCGGCCAGGTGGCTACCGTGGCAAACGGTTCATAATCGCGCAGAAGGCGGCTTTCGGCAGGCTTGGCAATGGCATAGCAGCGCGGCACGTTGGCATCGCGAAATGCACCCCATTCGGAAAATATGCCGAGATTGTCACGCGCCTGCGCCGGGACCGCCGCAATGCTCACGGCACCCAGCCCGGCCGCCGCCGCCCACGCCGCGAGGGTAATTCTCACCGCAAGAAATCGCCGGCTTTGCGAGGCTGCCCCAGCCGCGCATTTTGCGGGTAGAGTTGTTCGTAAACCGCCGCATTTTCGATCACGCGCTGGACGTAATTCTTGGTCTCGAAGATCGGAATTTGCTCGATCCAGGTGACGTAATCGATCGAACCGTTGCGCGGATCGCCATTGGCCCGCAGCCACTTGTTCACATTGCCCGGCCCGGCATTATAAGCGGCGATGGCCAGCGGATAAGCGCCATCGTAATAGCTCAGCATCCGGGTGAAATAGCCATTGCCCAGACGGATATTATAAGTCGGATCCTCGATCAGGTCGGCGCGCATGTAGTTCATGCCCAGCTTGCCCGCCTGTTCGCGCGCCGTACCCGGCATCAGCTGCATCAATCCGCGCGCACCGGCATGGCTGATCGCGTTCTCGGCAAATTGGCTTTCCTGCCGCGAAATCGCATGGACCATCGTCCAATAGGCCCCGGCTGGAGGCGTAACGGTGGGAAAGCCCTGCGCCACGAACTGGTCCAGCCCGTCCGCACCGGCTGCCTCGGCAACGTTGACCGCCAGATCGCGCCGTCCGGTTTCCAGCGCCAGCTGCGCCACCAAAGCGTGTTCTTCCGGCGTATCGGCACCTTGCGCGATGGCCTGGTAAAACTGGATGCCGGTGCGCCACGGTGCCCCGCGCGCCACATGGCGTACGGCCTGCGTCAGCGGGGCGTTGCGGAATTCGGCGGTTTGCTCGGCAGATGGCACAACGATGGTCGCCGCCGCCAGGCTCGGTATGGGGCGGCCCATCTTCTCCAGCGCAAGCTGGCCATAGAACCGGTCCGGATACTCGCCGGCCATTGCGTAATAGCGGTTGGCCTCCGCCGTATTGCCCGCCCGCTGCGAAGCGAGACCGGCCCAGTAGAACCCCTTGGAACGGGTCTGCGGCGTCTGCGCAGCCGCGCCGTAGCGATAGAACAAGGGGGCGGCCCGGTTGCCATCGCCCAGCGTCCACAAAGCCTTTGTGCCGCCAAGCCACATCAAGGAGGTGTAATCGTCCCGCAAACGGTAGGATTTGGTCGAGATATCGGTGCTGGGCGGGAAGAGGTCATCCACCTTGGCCGCGATCCGCGCCGCCGGATCTGATCCAGCACCCTTGGCGATGCGCAGCATTTCGCCGACGAAATCTTCCGCATCCAGCGCCGGTCCGGAAAAGGCCGGGCGGCTCGCCAGCAAGTCGATCGCCCGGCTTAGCTGACCGGACGTGCGGTAATGCCGCGCCAGATTATAGACATAGCCCGCATCGTTCAGCGCCCCGGAAGGCGCATTCGCACCCGAACCATCGCCATTCACCAGCGCCAGCCGCGCCGCAGCGATGCCGCGATAGGCCGGAGATACGAGAGCCAGCTGCCGCGCAGCCGCTTCGCTATCGCCCTGCCACAGCAGCGCGTCCATCCGCGCATCGTGATCTTCGGGGCCGAAATTCTGGCCGTAAAGGCTCTGCAAATAGGCTTCGGCAGTCCCGCTCATGGTGCCGCCGCGCCACGCGGTCAGCGCCATATCGCGTGCTTCGGGCCGGTTCATCGCTTGCAGCGCCAGCGCATAGCGCGCCTTCGCCCCATTGGTCAGCGGCGGCTGAGCATCGAAATAGGCGACCAGCCGTTCCATCGGGACGGGTTCGCTATCGAGCGCAGCTTCGGCTCGCCCGCGCAGCCGGTCTTCCTGCGGAAAACCCGGATAGGCCATCAGGAACCCGGCATATTGATCGAACCCCAGATTATCCTGACCGATCAAATAATCCCAGCGGTCCACCACGCGCGCTGCGCCGCTGGGCTGGCTGGCGACCAGCTGGGTGCGGGCCTGTTCCCAGGCGGCGCTATCCTGCGCAGAGGCGGACAGCATCGGGGTGGTGAGGAGGGCGAATAGAGCAACTGACTTGTGAACCATGCTGGACATTATGCTCGAAGGCTCCTTATCAGGCGCTGAATGAAGCGCCCGAATTGATTGGTAACGTGCCGATCCTGTGGCGAATTGCAGGAGCGACAACAATGTTTTCGGGCTCGATTCCGGCTCTGGTGACTCCTTTTCGCGACGGAGCGTTGGACGAGGCGGCTTTTCGCAAGCTGGTGGACTGGCAAATAGAACAGGGCAGCAGCGCGCTGGTTCCCTGCGGCACCACGGGCGAGGCATCCACGCTGAGCAATGCCGAGCACCACCGCGTAATCGAACTGTGTATCGAACAGGCCGCCGGACGCGTGCCGGTGATCGCGGGCTGCGGCAGCAACGACACGCAAAACGCGCTCCTCCACATGCAGTTTGCGAAGAAGGCCGGGGCAGCGGCGGGACTGTGCGTGGCGCCCTATTACAACCGGCCGAGCCAGGCCGGGCTGCTCGCCCATTTCAGCCATCTGTGCGAAAACAGCGATCTGCCGGTGGTGTTGTACAATGTGCCGGGCCGAACCGTGACCGATATCGCCCCGAAGACGACGTGCGAGCTGGCCAACCGCTTTCCCGACCAGATCGTGGCAATCAAGGATGCCAGCGAAGACCTGTCGCGCGTGGCCGATCACCGGATGGGGATTTCCAAGGAATTCTGCCAGCTATCGGGCAATGACGAGCTGGCGCTGCCGTTCAATGCGGCTGGCGGCAAGGGGTGTATCTCGGTCACCGCCAATGTCGCGCCGGCCCTTTGCGCCGAGTTCCAGCGGGCCTGCGCCGATAACGACCTGGTCGAAGCGCGGCGGCTGAACGACAAGCTCTACCCGCTGCATTACGCGATGTTCGAAGATGCCAGCCCCGCTCCGGTGAAATACGCGCTGACGCGGGTGCAGGAATGGATGACGGACGAGGTACGCCTGCCCTTGTGCCGCGCCAACGACCATGCGCGCGCCGCAGTGGACGCCGCGCTGGAGCATGCCGGGCTGGTTTGATCGGCGAGCCGCGAGCAAGTTCCATTCTTCACGAAGCGAGGAGGGTAAGTAGGGCAAGCAGACCGCCAGCCAAACAAAGTCCCGCTAAATGATCTCGTCTTCGTCCATTATCTGCTCGGCCGGCCCGGCAGGTTCGCTGGCCAGTATGGCTTCGGTGATCGATCCGATCCGCTCCCCGGCATGATCCAGGTTCGCGACCTGTGCGATATGGAACAGCGCGTCCCCCTGATTGACGACCGGCAGTGTCGCGTGGCCGATGATAATACCGTCGATGGGACTGGTCATTTCGAGCGGCTCCTCGCCAAACAAACCACCCACCGTCGCCAGCACTGCGCCCTTGCGTACAGTATCGCCGGATTTGCGGATGCGGTTGGTCACGCCGCCTCGGGGACTGCGAACCCAGCGCGAACTGTTTGCGCGGGCGGGAATGCCCACCGTGGTCAGCCCATCATCCATATCCGTCATCCCGATATGCGCCATCACGCGCAACACACCCTGAAACCCGATATCGATAGACAGGCGGTCGAATCGCAGAGCTTCGCCCGTTTCCATCAGCAGCATCTCCACTCCCATCCCCTTGGCCAGAGCGCGCATCGAGCCTTCGCGCAAAGGCGATTCGACGATTACCGGAGCGCCGAACGCCATAGCCAGTTCGACAAGGTAGGGGTTGCCGGCCGCAATACGTATTTGCGGAAGATTGTACCGGTGGACGGCAGCGGTGTGGATATCGATCCCCAGCGTGCAGCGGGCAATAACTTCGTTGAGGAAGCTGTAGGCAAGCTGCGCGGCGAGCGAACCGTTCTTACTGCCGGGGAAACTCCGGTTCAGATCGCGCCGGTCGGGCAGATAGCGGCTATGCTGCAAAAATCCGAAGATATTCGCTGCCGGCGCGAGGATAATTGTGCCTGAAAGGCTAGTCGGATCGAGCCGCTGAATGAGCTTCTGAACAATCGCCGTGCCGACAATCTCGTCCCCGTGAATCGCCGCGCTGACGAAGATGGCAGGGCCAGGTCTCTCGCCATGAATGATATGCAGCGCAAGCATGGCTGGCACACCCGTCGCCAGGGAGCTGACCGGAATCGAGATCTGCTGCGCCTCGCCTGGCGGAATACCTATGCCGCCGATCTCGAATTTCTTCCACGCCGCCGCACTTTTCGACACAGGATTTCTCCCCCCTCGCCCAGCCGATGATAGGGCGCTGAAAATCGTGGATTGGCAAGCTGAAAAAACATCGGCCTGTGGCGGATCGAGAGTTGCGGACGACATGACAGGCGGCTTCGCACCCCCTTTCGCTTTGCGCGCGCAGCGCCTATCTGCCCTGCCACCATGGCGCGCCCCAAACCGGAAACTTTCGACAAGCAGAAGATCGTCGCCGAAAACCGGCGGGCGCGCTTCGATTATGCGATCGAGGACAAGTTCGAGGCGGGCCTGGCCCTGCATGGGACAGAGGTGAAGGCGCTGCGTGCGGGCGAGGCGTCGATTGCCGAAAGCTATGCCGAGGTGAAGGATGGCGAGGTCTGGCTGATCAACGCCAACATCCCCGAATTCAGCCACGGCAACCGCAACAATCACGAACCGCGCCGCCCGCGCAAATTGCTGCTGAGAACGCGCGAGATCAACAAGCTGTTCGGCGCGGTTGAGCGCAAGGGCATGACGCTGGTGCCGATGAGTATCTATTTCAACAAGACCGGCCGGGCGAAGGTGGAACTGGCGCTGGGCAAGGGGCGCAAGGCCGCCGACAAGCGCGAATATATCAAGGATCGCGACTGGCAGCGCGACAAGGCGCGGGTGATGCGCGACCATGGGTGACGCGCAGCCGCGTGGCCGATTGGTACTCACAGCATCCCGCCCACCACGACATTCACCCCATCGTCAGCACCACTCCGCCAGAGCGCCCTTGCGCCGCGATGCACTGGGGGCCAAGTGAACTAGCGTGAACAGATGACCGATTTTCGCTCGAAAACCTTTCTCGCCGACTGGGTCAGGCGGCACACGCCTACGCGTGAACAGATGGCGCAAAACCGCTATCTGAAGCCTATCGCGCATCGTTTTCTCAGTCCGGAACTGTGGCGCTTTACGCGGCGCAGCGTGCCCCGCGGGGTCGCGCTGGGACTGTTTGCAGCGTTCATCGTGCCGCTCGGGCAGATTTTTCTGGCAGCGTTCCTGGCCCTGCCCGCGCGGGCCAATGTTCCGCTTGCTGCGCTGGTTACTTTCGTGACCAACCCGTTCACCTTCCCGTTCTGGGCGATCATCGCGAAGAAGCTGGGCGATTTCATGCTCAACATCGATCGATCGATGGGCGGCCTGGCGCTGAGCGACACGCGCGACGGGCTGGTCGCCTATATTGCGGAATTGCTGGGTGTGGCGGCAGTGGCCTATTTCGGCTTCCTAGTGCTGGCGATCCTGTCGGCAGCAGTCGGGTATCTGCTGTCGAGCTGGGTGTGGCGCTATCTGGTGGGCCGCAAGCGCACCAAGCGCCTCGCACGCAAGGCGCGCGGTCTTCCGATGAGCGCCAAGCGGCCCAGGAAAAAAAAGGCAACCGGCGCATGATCGGCGGCGTGGGGGAGAAACCGACGAACTCTCTAACGTTGCCGCTCGCCTTGTTGCTGGGGTTGGCTCTATCGGCGGCGGCGATCTGGTTGCTGACCGGCGAGGTGTTGCCCGCTGCAGCCTTTGCCGGCGGCCTGCTGGCGCTGTTGGCGGGCGGCTGGTTGCTGTCGCGAACCGCACGGCCGGCGCAGGCGGGCGATCTGGCTGCGCCCGATTGGTCGGTCACGGTTGCCGCCATTGAGAATGACGGGCGCGGCAAGGGCGACGGGGTCGCTATTACCGACCGTGCCAACCGGCTGACCTGCGCCAATGGCACGTTCGGCGAATGGTTCGGGCAGGGCGAGGCTCCCCCCAACCTGCCGCTCGACCGGACCGCGCTGGAATCGCTCACCCGCGCTGCGCGCGAGGCGTGGCGCGACGGGCAGGCAGAGATTGCCGAGCTGGCCGACCGCAAGGGCAGCGCGCGCTGGAGCGCTAGTGCAAGGCGGGCGGGCCGGGGCGAGGATTATCTGATCTGGCGCTTCACCGAAATCGCCGGTGACGACACCACAGCGCGGATCGGCGAGGAATTGCGCGGCCCGCTCGGTGCGATGTTGACCGCTGCCGGGATCGAAGCTGCGATGACGGCGCCCGACGGGATCGTCTCCAGCGCTTCGGCAGGGTTTGCCGAGCGCGCGGCGGGCGACCCCAAGGCCACGCTGGCCGGTCAGGAATTCGTTTCGTTGCTGCGCAGCGACGAGCGCGGCCGGGTCTATTTCGCCCGCGAGGGCAGGCGCGGATCGCCGCAGGTGCTGGTGCATGTGCCGCTGGATATGGGCGAGGGCGGACGGCCCAGGGGCGCCGACGAGGCACCCTCGCTGATGCTGTTGATCGATGCCGGGGTCGGCGTGGGCGGCGGCTGGGAAGGCGGGGGCGGCGAATCTGCACCGCAGCTGGAATCGCTGCTCGGCGCATTGCCGCTGGGTCTGGCCATGACCGACCGGGACGGCCGGTTCCTGTTCGCCAATCCGCCCTTCCTGCGCGCCATAGGCCGCGAAGACCAGGGCTTGCCGCAATTCCCTTCGGACCTCGTTGTGCGCGAAGACAAGACCGCGATGTCGGATGCGGTGCGGCGCTATGGGCGCGGCACGGCGAATAGCGGCGATATGGCCGTGAGGCTGCGCGATATGCCGGAAGACCCGGTGTCGCTCGGCCTTGCCGGAGTGCGCGGACTGGGCGAGGCGGCGGTCCTGCTCAGCCTTGCCGATTCCACCGAGGAGACCAAGCTCAAGCGGCAGGTTGCGCAGGCTACGAAGATGCAGGCGGTCGGCCAGCTGGCGGGCGGGGTGGCGCATGATTTCAACAACGTTCTGACCGCCATCATCGGCTACTGCGACCTGATGTTGTTGCGGCATACGCCGGGTGACAGCGACTATGACGATATCCAGCAGATCCGCGCCAATTCCAACCGCGCGGCCAGCCTGACCCGGCAATTGCTGGCCTTTTCGCGCCAGCAGACCTTGCGCCCCGAAGTTCTGCAATTACCGGATGTTATCAGCGAAGTTTCACAACTTCTCAAACGTCTGATGGGCGAGAAGATCGAATTCAAGATCCGCCATGACCGCGATCTCGGCCCGGTGCGCGCCGATCCGCAGCAATTGGAGCAGGTCATCGTCAATTTGGCGGTCAATGCGCGCGATGCAATCCATGCCGCGGGCAATGGCTCGGGCAAGTTGACCATGGCGACCCGCCGGGTATCGGCCGGCGATGTCCGCAAGACCGGGTCCGATATCATTCCGGTGGCCGATTACACCGTTTTGATCGTGCAGGATTCGGGCGGCGGCATTCCGCCGGAAAACCTGGGCAAGATTTTCGAGCCGTTCTTCACGACCAAGGAACAGGGCAAGGGCACCGGCCTGGGTCTCTCCACCGTTTACGGCATCGTCAAGCAATCGGGTGGTTTCATCTTCGCCGACAATGTCACCGGCATCGGCGGCAAAGCCGAAGGTGCTCGCTTCACCGTCTATCTGCCGGTCCATAGCGGCCCTCCCGCCGAGCGGCGTGTCGATTTGCCCGATACCAGCGGAGCGAGCGAATGGTCTGGCGGCGGGCGCGTGTTGCTGGTGGAGGATGAGGACATGGTGCGCGCCGTGGCCGAACGCGCGCTGGTGCGCGAAGGTTACGAGGTGACGGCGTGCTGCGACGGGGAAGAAGGGCTGGCCGCAGTTGCCAACGCCAAGGAAGGCGGGCCGCAATTCGATGTGGTCGTTTCCGATGTGGTGATGCCGGTGATGGACGGCCCCGCAATGGCCCGCGCGATCCGCAAGGTCCGCCCGGACCTGCCGTTCCTGTTCATGTCAGGCTATGCAGAAGAAACTTTGCGCGACCAGATCGACATCGACAATATGCATTTTATGGCCAAACCCTTCAGCGTGGCGCAGATCGGGCAAAAGGTGGGCGAGGTTCTGGCGAGCAGCAAGATCAAGGCCTAGGCTGCGTTCATGATATTGTCAGGCTGGCCGTGCAGTCTGGCAGATGAACAGGGGAGAGGCCGAATGTCCGCAACCAGAATAGCCGCGATTTTGGGAATCTTGGGGGCCGGGACGTTCGCCGCTCTGCCCGCGCTTTCACAGCAAACTCCGCTCAGCGATGAAACCACTGCGCAGGGCGACGTTTCGGTCACCATCTATAATGGCTCGGACGCGCTGGTGCAGGACGTTCGCACACTCCAGATCCCTGCTGGCCGTTCGACGATCACCTTCCCCGACGTGTCCGCGCGCATTCGGCCCGAAACGCTCAGCTTCGCGGCGAGCGAGGCCGGAATTGTCGAGCAGAATTTCGATTTCGACCTCCTCACCCCGCAAAAGATGATGGAAAAGGCGATCGGCCAGACCGTCACGCTCATCCGCACCAATCCCGCCACCGGCGTGGAAACGCGCGAGCGGGCCAAGGTGCTTTCCACCGCTGGCGGAGTGGTCGTGCAGATCGGCGACCGCATCGAAGTGCTGCGCGACGATGGCCTGCCGGTGCGGGTGATTTTCGACCGCGTGCCGCCCAATTTGCGCGCCCGGCCCACGCTTTCGGTCAATGTTGAAAGCAGCCGGAGCGGCGCTCGTCCCGCTTCGATCCGCTATCTCACCCCGGGGCTGGGGTGGAGCGCGGATTACGTCGCTTTGTTCGATGAAGGGAACGGCCAGATCGATATGCAGGGCTGGGTTACGCTGACCAACCAAACGGGCACCACTTTCCACGATGCCGACACGTTGCTGGTCGCCGGCAATGCCTCGGGCGCGAACAATTTCGGCAGGCGCGGCGGATCGCAGCCGATGCGAAACGACATGGTGCGCCCCGGCACGCAAACCGCCGATCGCGAGCGGCTGGGCGACTTCTATCTCTATCCGATCGCCGGCCGGACCACGATTGCCAACAACCAGACCAAGCAGGTCAGCTTCCTCGACGTGCAGGGCGTCCCGGCGCAGCGTCAATATCGCCGGAGTGTGGGTTGGCAGGTCAATGACGACAATCCCGTGCCTTTCGCCAGCGCCATTGCTTTCAGCTCGTCGGCGGATGGCGGGCTGGGCGATGCGCTGCCTGCGGGAACCGTCCGTTTCTACCAGCGCGACCGGCAGGGTACGCCGCAATTCGTCGGCGAAAACCGCATCGGTCATACGCCGATGGGCAGCGAGCTGCGGCTCGTCACCGGCGATGCGTTCGATGTCTATTCCACCGTCCAGGTCGAGAGCCGCGAGAAAATCGACAGCGACGAATTCCGCCGCAGCGCCCGTTACCGGGTGATGGAGGATGGCGAACCGCTCCGGGAAATCACGGTCGAGCGCGCGCTGACATTTTACCGCACGACGATGCTGTACAGCTTCACCAATGCCAAGCCGGAGCCGGTCGAAGTCACGCTGGTGCAATCCGGGTTGGACCGCGGCTGGTGGTCGCACGATTTCCGCGTGGTGAACGAAACCGTGCCGGGCAATCAGCTCAATCTGGACGACCGCGAATATACCGTGACCGTCCCCGCCAATGGAGAGACCGAGCTGCGCGTCACATACGAAGCGCGGTATTGATCCGGTGCGCGCCGCGCTCGCTATCCTGCCCCTGATCGCCGCGCTGGCCGCGCCGCCGGTTGTGGCGCGCGAAACGGTCGAGGCATCGGCGCCCGTAGCGCTCGCCGTCAGTATCTACCGCGACCCGGATCGCGGACCGGAGGATGACTGGAACACAACGCGCCCCGGCGGTTTTGCAATGATCTCCGAAGATCGCACCGTCACTTTGCCGCCCGGCGAATCGACCATCCGCTTTACCGGCGTTTCCGAAGGCATGGTCGCTGTCAGCGCAATCGTCACCGGATTGCCCGGCGGCACGATCGAGAAGAACCGCAACGCCGATCTGCTCAGCCCGGCGGCGCTGGTGGACGGCACGTTGGGCAACCGCGTCACGATCACCCGCACAAATCCGGCCACCGGGCAGGCAGCGTCCGAACAGGCTATCGTGCGCACCCGGGCCGATGGCGGACTGGTCCTGGAAACCTCGCAGGGGTTCGAGGCGGTGCGCTGCGCGGGCCTGCCGGAGAAGCTGACTTTTGGCCGCGTGCCGGAGGGACTTTCTGCCAGGCCCGTATTCTCGATCAACACGCGCGACGACACTGGCGGGACGTATAAGGTTCGCCTGACTTACCTGTCATGGGGGTTCGATTGGCAGGCCAATTACGTCGCGACCCTGCCCGATCCCGATCCCGTCTCCAACGGCGACAAGCGGCGCGATGCCGACAAGACCAAGCTGACCGCGTGGCTCACGCTGCTCAACGATAACGGCCAGAGTTTCGAGAATGCCGAGTTGCTGGCCGTCGCGGGCTATCTGGAGATCGTCAGCAACTTTCGCCGCCTCGCCGATCCGCCGCGCGCGCGGCCATTGCGCCTCACTTGCTATCCCATCGGCAGTACCGCGCGCGGATCGCCGGTGCGCAATTATGGCAATGTTCCTCCTCCGCCGCCGCCACCGCCTATGGCAGCTTCGGCAGATGGTATGATCGTGGTGACCGGATCGCGTGTGGGGCGTGACCTGATGGAAAGCGCCGCTCCCGTCGCGGTGGTTGCGGGTGAGGAACAGCTGGGCGACCTGAAGCTCTACCGCTTTCCCGAGCCGGTGACGGTTGCAGCCAAGGGCCAGAAGCAGGTCGCTTTTCTGCAACGCGATGCGGTGGAGGCAGACTTTCTCTATTTCGCCAGCTGCGCCCCCTATGATGGCGGTGCGGACTGGACCGGAACGGGAATGTACCTGGTCGCGGAAAATGATGAGGATAACGGGCTGGGTGTTGCCCTCCCGCAGGGGAACCTCGCGATATTCGAGCCGTCCGATGCTGGCGACCTGCTCGTCTTCACGGGCGGAATGCGCGACTATGCGGTGGGTCAGGAAGTCGAACTGGAACTCGCGCCCAGCCGGCAGGTGTTCCACCATTGCAAGGCGCCGCCGCGGCGCGAATTGGACGATATCGAAAAACGCTTCGTCCCGATGTCGCTGGAAATTTCCAACGCCAACCCGAACCCGGTGCGGATACGCGTGGCGCTTGGGATGGCAGCCGATTGGCAGGTTCGCGGTATTCGCGGGCTGAAAAATCGCTTCGGGTATCACATCGTGGAACGAGAAATCCCCGCGAACAAGGTGACGAGGCTGCGCTGGAAAGTCAGGGCCATCGACTGAACTCCTTGGCTCCTGCGCCATTCCGAGCGCTCTGCCAGACCTTTGTAGGAAAAAATCCGTTCCCCCCTTGTTCTATGAGAACAAATACAATACATCGTCATCCACCGGGAGAGAAACGGGGGCAAATCCCGCTCTCCCCTAGGCAAGTGAAAGGGCTGGTGTCATGGCGGCAAATCTCAAGGTTGTAGGCAAGGAATCTAACGTGGACCGTCAAAAGGCACTCGATGCCGCACTCGCGCAGATCGATCGCGCATTCGGCAAGGGTTCGGCGATGAAGCTGGGCTCGAAGGAAGCGATGAATGTGGAATCGATTTCTACCGGCTCGCTCGGCCTCGACATCGCGCTCGGCATTGGCGGCCTGCCCAAGGGACGCGTGATCGAAGTGTATGGCCCGGAAAGCTCGGGCAAGACCACGCTCGCGCTGCACGTGCTGGCAGAGGCTCAGAAGGCGGGCGGCACCGTCGCCTTCATCGATGCCGAACATGCGCTGGACCCGGTCTATGCCCGCAAGCTGGGTGTCGATATCGATGAACTGATTATCTCGCAGCCCGATACGGGGGAACAGGCGCTGGAGATCACCGATACGCTGGTGCGTTCCAACGCTGTCGACGTACTGGTGGTCGATTCGGTCGCCGCCCTGGTGCCGCGCGCGGAAATCGAAGGCGAGATGGGCGATAGCCATGTCGGCCTTCAGGCCCGCCTGATGAGCCAGAGCCTGCGTAAGCTGACCGGTTCGATCAACCGTTCCAAATGCATGGTGATCTTCATCAACCAGCTGCGCATGAAGATCGGTGTGATGTACGGCAATCCCGAAACCACCACCGGCGGCAACGCCCTGAAATTCTACGCTTCGGTCCGGCTCGACATTCGCCGCACCGGCCAGATCAAGGACCGTGACGAGGTGATCGGCAACTCGACCCGCGTCAAAGTGGTCAAGAACAAGGTCGCCCCGCCATTCAAGCAGGTCGAATTCGACATTATGTATGGCAAGGGCATTTCGAAGACCGGCGAAATCCTCGATCTCGGCGTGAAGGCCGGAGTGGTGGAAAAATCCGGCAGCTGGTTCTCCTACGATTCCGTTCGTATCGGGCAGGGCCGGGAAAATTCGAAAACCTTCCTCGATGAAAATCCTGAAATGCGCGACAAGCTGGAAGCCGCCATTCGCGGTAAAACCGAAGAAGTCGCCGAGGAGATGATGACCGGTCCTGACGCGGAGGACTGAAGGCGCCAGCCTTTCGGGCGCGAGCCTGCAGCACTTATCTCTTCAAGCGGGCGAATGCGGCGATAGGCTGCGCCCGGACAACCGGATGGCCGGCGCTTTTCCCACTGTGGAAAGGCGTCGGCTTTTCCGTTTTGGCAATACCGAACCACGCATTGTAGGTTTGTGAACCACGTGCTCCTATGTCACTCACCATCCTATGCGCCGGGTGATGGCTTACTGGAGTGTTTCGATTGACGGATATGTCCGAATGGCAGGGGCGGGTAGGGCGCAGCTGGGCCGATGAATGGCGGCGTACAGACCGCAGCTTCGGAAATTTAACCGACCGTTTGCTCGGGCGAGCCAGCGCACGGCCGATTGCCCAAGCGCTGGATATCGGCTGCGGCGCGGGCGAATTGTCGCTCGCCCTCGCGCGGGGGCACACCAATGCCCGGATAACCGGGCTCGATATCAGCCCCGAACTCGTGGCGATCGCGCAGGAACGCTCCGCCCATCTGTCCAATGTACGCTTCTTGCAGGCCGACGCTGCGAGCTGGAAGGGCAGCGGTACGCCGGCGCCCAATTTGATCGTCTCGCGCCATGGTGTGATGTTCTTCGCCGATCCGCAGCAGGCGTTTTCCAACCTCGCCAAAGTTGCAGCCGATGATGCACGCCTAGTATTCAGCTGTTTCCGCAGCCGCGATGACAACCCGTGGGCCGAACGAATTGCCGGATTGCTACCCGTGGGCATGGATCAACCAGGCGATCCGTTCGCCCCCGGGCCATTCGCATTTGCCGACCGCCCCTATGTCGAGGCTCTGCTGTCCGACAGCGGATGGCTCGACATATCGTTCGAGCAAGTCGATTTCGCCTATATCGCCGGAGCGGGGGAGGACCCCGTCGCAGATGCAGCGCAGTTCTTCCAGCGTATCGGCCCGGCCGCTCGCGCAGCAGCCCAGCTATCGGGGGACCAGCGGGAGGTATTTCTCGGCCGCCTCAACAGGTTCCTCGAAAATCAGCGCGATGGCAGCCTGGTCGCCTTGCCCGCATCCGCCTGGATCGTTACCGCGCGCCCACGATAACACGGCTGGCGGCCCATACTCCGCGTTCAACGTGGCATCACACCGCGCATCTTGAGCTTGTCACAATTCCGCGCCGTGCCTAAGTCGGCGGCCATGCATTCGACCAACGAAATCCGCCGCAGTTTCCTCGATTATTTCGCCTCCGGCACGGGTGGTGCGGAGCATTCGGAAGTGCCCAGTGCGCCGCTCGTCCCGCATAACGATCCGACATTGATGTTCGTCAATGCCGGCATGGTCCCGTTCAAGAACGCCTTTACCGGGCTCGAGACCCCGCCTGCACCGCGCGCCACCAGCAGCCAGAAATGCGTGCGCGCGGGCGGCAAACATAACGATCTCGACAATGTCGGCTACACCGCGCGGCACCATACGTTTTTCGAAATGCTCGGCAATTTCAGCTTCGGCGACTATTTCAAGGAACAGGCCATCCACCAGGCCTGGCAACTACTCACCGGCGAATGGGGCCTGTCTGCAGACCGCTTGACCGCCACGGTCTATCACACTGATGACGAGGCGTTCGATCTGTGGCGCAAGATCAGCGGATTGCCGGAGGACCGGATCATCCGCATTCCCACCGACGACAATTTCTGGTCGATGGGCGATACCGGCCCATGCGGTCCGTGCAGCGAGATATTCTACGATCATGGCGAACATATCGCCGGTGGGCCGCCCGGATCGCCGGACGAGGATGGCGACCGGTTCGTGGAGATCTGGAACCTGGTCTTCATGCAATACGACCAGTCGTCAGGCGGCGAGCGCGCGCCTCTGCCCAAACCGTCGATCGACACCGGCATGGGCCTGGAACGCGTGGCCGCTGTGATGCAGGGCGTGCATGACAATTACGATACCGACCAGTTCAAGGCGTTGATCGCGGCATCGGAAAGCCTGACCGATGTCCGGGCCGATGGCGATGCAACCTCCAGCCACCGGATCATCGCCGACCATTTGCGCTCGACGTCTTTCCTGCTGGCCGACGGGGTCTTGCCATCCAATGAAGGGCGCGGATATGTGCTGCGCCGGATCATGCGCCGCGCGATGCGCCACGCTCATTTGCTGGGCGCGAGCGAGCCGTTGATGCACCGCCTCGTACCCGCTCTGGTGGCCGAAATGGGCCAGGCCTATCCGGAATTGCTGCGCGGCCAGGCGCTGATAGAGGAAGTGCTGGAGCGCGAGGAAACGCGGTTCCGTCAAACGCTCGACAAGGGGCTGCGTCTGCTCGACGAAGCAACCGGCGATATGGAGGCAGGTGACAGGCTCGGCGGTGAAACCGCGTTCAAGCTCTACGATACTTTCGGCTTCCCCTACGATCTGACCGAGGACGCGTTGCGCGCACGCGGCATCGGGGTGGACCGCGAAGGGTTCGACAGCGCCATGCAGCGCCAGAAGGAAGCGGCCCGGGCCGCTTGGAAAGGCTCGGGCGAAGCGGCATCGAGCGAGGTATGGTTCGACATCGCAGAACGCGAAGGGGCGAGCGAGTTCACCGGCTACACCGCGACCGAAGGCGAGGGTGTTGTTATCGCCCTGGTCAAGGACGGCGCCGAGGTCGACCGCGCTGCCGCTGGCGAAGACGTGACGATCCTGACCAATCAAACCCCGTTCTACGGCGAAAGCGGCGGACAGACGGGCGATGCGGGCACGATCACCGCGCCCGGCGGCTTGCGGATCGCTGTCACCGACACGTCCAAGCCGCTTGGCCGGTTGCACACCCATTCCGGCAAGGTCGAGGCGGGCGAAATTGCCAGGGGCGACACCGTCCATTTGCAAGTCGATGCCGATCGGCGCGACCAGATCCGCGCCAACCATTCGGCAACGCACCTGCTGCATGCCGCTCTGCGCAACCGGCTTGGCGAACATGTCACGCAAAAAGGTTCGCTGGTGGCGGAGGACCGGCTGCGGTTTGATTTTTCGCACCCCAAACCGCTGAGCGACGACGATATCGCTGCCATCGAAGCCGAAGTGAACGCGGAAATCCGCGCCAACGAGCCTGTGCAAACTCGGCTGATGAGCCCCGACGATGCAGTCGCCGCGGGCGCGTTGGCCCTGTTCGGCGAGAAATATGGCGAGGAAGTGCGGGTCCTCTCGATGGGCCGGGCGAGCGGCGAGGGTCGTAATTACTCGGTCGAATTATGCGGCGGCACCCATGTCGAGGCGATGGGCGATATCGGCTTGTTGCGGATCGTGAGCGAGAGCGCGGTCAGTTCTGGCGTGCGCCGGATCGAGGCGTTGACGGGTGAAGCTGCGCGCCAATGGCTGGTGAGCCGCGAGGAGGCGTTGAAGGCGATCGCCAGCACCATCAAGGCATCGCCCGACGAGGCGGCGGAGCGCGTGGCGGCGTTGGTGAAGGAACGCAAGGTGCTGGACAAGGAATTGGCCGATGCCAAGCGCCAGCTCGCCCTGGCAGGCGGGGGCGGAACGGGCGATAGCGGTCCAGCGGATGAGAAAATCGGAGACATCGCGTTTACCGGCCAGGTGATCGACGGCCTCAACCCCAAGGATTTGCGCGGTTTGCTCGATAAAGCAAAGCAGCGGATGGGGTCGGGCATTGCGGCGATTGCGGCCACGAACGACGGACGCGCCACCTTTGCGGTGGGCGTAACCGAGGATCTGATCGGACAATACGATGCGGTCGCGCTGGTCCGTTTAGGTGTGGAAGCCTTGGGCGGCAAAGGCGGCGGCGGACGGCCGGATATGGCGCAGGGCGGCGGCCCCGATGCCTCGCAGGCCGCCGCAGCGCTGGACGCGGTACGCGCCGCTATCGCGAATTAACGCGGGTCTTTGATCGAAGTATCGCTCTCGCTGCCGCGCGGGACATCTTCCATGTTGCGCTGCTTGCGGCCGGAATCGGTCACGCTGCCGTGGCCTTCGCCCTGAACGTTCGACGGTTTGAACTTCTCGGGATTTTCGCCCTGTTCGGCGGGGTTGGTTTTCTTGCTCATATTTCGCTCCTTTGCCCAACCAACGGGCGAGGGAGCGAATGGTTGCAAGCTTGGCTGTCAGGCCTGTGATGGGATCTGAGACGGGGTCGTGCGCAGGTTGGGTTTTACTTCCAACCGTCCATCCTGCTGGATTTGCTCGCGAAACTCGTCCCGCTTTTCATGAATGCTGGCGATCACCGGGCCCATCGCCACGCCGATATCCACCAGTACCGCTTCGGACAATTGCAGCGAGCTTTCCAGCGTTTCGGGCACCGCATGGCTCGCGCCGCTGCGATATAGCTCGGCGGCATGATCGCTGTCGCGTGCACGGGCAAGGATCGGGAGGTCGGGATGTTCGCGGCGCAGCTTGGCGGTCAGACGCTGCGCCAGCACCGGCTCGTCCATCGTCAGGATAACCGCCAGCGCATGATCGATACCGAGCCGCGACAGCGCATCGCCGCGCACCGCATCGCCGAAAGTGGCGCTGTATCCCTTGCGCTTGGCCCAAGCGATCAGGTCGGCATCGGAATCGATTGCGACATAGGGCTTGTCATGCGCGTCGAGCATCTGCGCGATCAACTGACCAACCCGCCCGATGCCCACGATGATGACACGCGGTTCGCCGGTATCGTCGATCGGCAGCTCGGGCACCGGCTCCACCCGCCGCGCGATAATCCGCCCAAGCCGTGCGAGCAGCGGGGTGAGGGTGAGGCCGATTGCCGTGACGATCTGCCAGAATTGCGCTGTGCCGGGCTGGATCAGCATGGCGCTGCTGGCTGCAGCAAGCACGATCAGCGTGGTTTCCGATGGGCTGGCCATCAGCACACCGGTTTCGGCGGCCGTACTGCGCCGCGCACCCATGATCCGCAGCAGGAAGCCGGTTACCAGCGCCTTGAACACCAGCACGCCGACCACCGCCGCCATGATCATCCCGAAATTGGCGCCGATGGTGGTGAGATCGATGCTCATCCCCACGGTGATCAGGAACACCCCCAGGGCGAGGCCCTTGAACGGTTCCATGATGTGTTCGACTTCGGCGTGATATTCGGTTTCGGCGATCAGCAATCCTGCAATCAGCGCCCCGAAAATGGGCGAAAGACCCGCCGCCGCGGTCGCCAGGCTGGCTCCGATCACCACCAGCAATGCCGCGGCCAGGAACAGTTCGGGGCTTTTCGTCCGCGCGGCCTGCGCGAATAGCCGGGGCAGGGCAAAGCGGCCCACGATCAGCAATGCGGCGACCACCAATCCGCCGATCAGCAGCGTGTTGGCCAGCCCCTCCCACCCTTCCGAGGCGGCGAAGGGGGCCATCGCGCCGAGGATAAAGATGATCGGCACGATCATGATATCTTCGAACAGCAACATCGACAGGGCCGCGCGGCCTACCGGCGATTTGGTGCCCGAAATCGGCAGCACGATGGCGGTGGAGGAGAATGCGAGCGCAAAGCCGAGACCGATGGCGCCGGTCCAATATTGTCCCATCATCCCCAGGAAAACTGCGAGCAGGCTGCCGATGACCAGCAGCTCCATCGCGCCTAGCCCGAAGACCAGCTTGCGCATCGTCCACAGCCGCTTGAAACTCAATTCCAGCCCGATGGTGAACAGCAGCAGGATGATGCCGAATTCGGCAAATGGCTCCAGCGCCTCGGGGTCGGTGATGGTTATGTGGGTTAGCCAGGGTATCTCGTAAACCCAGCTGCCCAGCCCGTATGGCCCGACCGCCAGCCCGATCAGGATGAAGCCGATCACCGGGGTAATCCGGAAGCGGGTGAATACCGGAATCACCAATCCCGCCGCGCCGAGGATTACCAGCGCGTCGGAAATGGTTTCGGATGAAGCAAGGTCGGTGCCGGCCATGGCGCTGGATTAAGGTGCTGCGCGGCGAGTGTCACGCACGCATTGGGGAATTGGCCGATGAATTGACGGGCCTGCCCTCATCATCCGCCACCGGGGGTCGAAGGGCCGATGGGATCACGGCGCGGTTTGGCGCGCTTGTGGGTTTCGCCATCCTCCCATTCGATGCGGTAGAGATCGAACCGGCGGTCGGCCAGATTGCGAACCGTGCCTTCCGCGCGTGCCCAGCTGAGATCGGCCAGATTGATGTCGCTGATCGTCAGTGTTTCGACGTTCTCGCTGGCTTCGGCGGCGATCCCGTCACGGGCAAAGGGAAAGTCGCACGGCGTCAGGATGCAGCTCTGCGCGTATTGGATGTCCATGTTGGCGACGTTAGGCAAATTGCCGACATTGCCGGACAGCACCACGAAACACTGGTTCTCGATCGCGCGCGCCTGCCCGCAATAGCGCACCCGCAAGTAACCCTGCCGGCTGTCGGTGCAGAAAGGCACGAAGATAATCCGCGCGCCTTCATCGGCAAGCTTGCGGCTGAGTTCGGGGAATTCCGAATCGTAACAGATTTGCACCCCGATCGGCCCGCAATCGGTCTGGATCACGTCGATCGTATCACCGCCCTTGATGTTCCACCAATAGCGCTCGTTCGGGGTCGGGTGGATCTTCTCCTGCTCGTGAATCGATCCATCGCGCAGGCAGACATAGGCGACGTTATGGATATCGCCGTCGTCCATCCGCGTGGGGTGCGAACCGCCGATGATGTTGATGTTGTAGCGCATCGCCATGTCGGACAGGTCGCTGCGGATGCGCGGCGTGTATTCGGACAATCGCTCTATCGCCTCCACCGGGGAGAGTACCTTGTCCTCGCTGGATAGCAGCATCAGCGTGAACAGTTCCGGAAAAACTATGAAGTCTGCTTCGTAATCGCTTGCAACATCGACGAAATATTCGATTGCCCGGGCGAATTCGTCGTAATCCTTCACCGCCCGCGATTGCAGCTGGCAGGTCGCCACACGCACCGCCTCCACCCCGCGCGGCAGACGTTTCTTGACCGGCTGGTCGCGCTCCACATAGGGGTTTCGCCAAGCCATCAGCACGGCATTGCCGTCGCTGCGGCGGTCTTCGGGCAGATATCCTTCGAGCACGCCTTGAGGCTCGAAACCGTTGGCAAGCTGGAAGCGCAGCACCTGATCGTGCAGCTTGCCGGAAACCACTCGGTCGAGATAATCCTGCGGGCTGGAAACTGGATCGTTCTTGCGGCGGCGTGCACGCCGATAGCCGGGCATCCGTCCGCCGAACACGATTCCGGTCAGATCGCGCTCTTCGGCAAGCGCGCGGCGTTCTTCGTAAAGCCGCCGGCCGATGCGCACGCCGCGCACCTTGGGATCGACGCACATTTCGTAGCCATACAGCCAGTCGCCGGTCGGATCGTGGCGCGAGCCGTAGCCATTGCCGGAAATTTCGTCCCAGTCATGCGGGGCGAACACGACCGGTTCCGGCAATTGCATCGAGGCGCAATAGCCGACGATTTCCTCGTCCAGCAGCGCGACGAAACACCCCTCTGGAAAATTGTTGAGCTGCCCGCGAATTTCGCTCTGCGTATAGGCGGGCAGATCGTCATAGGCGCGGCGGACCAGTGCGGAGATACCGCGAATATCCTTGATCATCGCCTGACGCACGATCAGGCGTGCCTGGCCCAGCTTCTCGCCCGAGGTTCGGGCAGAGGGGCGTTTGACGGATGGTTTGCTGCTTGGTTTTTTAGCCATGGATCGCTTCTTTAGCTCGTCGATGCGAGCAAAGGGAAGCAATCCATGGCGAAAGTTCGGTGCACATCACGGCGGTGAGGTTCAGACGCGGAGGCGCCATGGTTCACCGCTTTGCTTCGCTCCTCGCATCGACGAGGGTTTCGGGTTTTCTCGAAAGGGTCCGGCCGCTTACGCCGTCATTTCCTTTTCGAGGTTTTCGACGATGGCCTCGAAGAACTGTTCGGTGGTCATCCAGTTCTGTTCGGGACCGATCAGCAGCGCCAGATCCTTGGTCATCTTGCCGCTTTCCACGGTCTGGATGCACACCCGCTCCAGCGTTTCGGCAAACTCGACCACTTCGGGCGTTCCGTCGAACTTGCCGCGATACATCAGCCCGCGCGTCCAGGCGAAAATGCTGGCGATGGGGTTGGTGCTGGTGGCCTTGCCTTCCTGGTGCTGGCGATAGTGACGGGTCACGGTGCCGTGGGCGGCCTCGGCTTCCACGCAGTCGCCCGAGGGGGTCATCAGCACGGAAGTCATCAGGCCGAGCGAGCCGAAGCCCTGCGCCACGGTATCGGACTGCACATCGCCATCGTAATTCTTGCAGGCCCACACGAACTTGCCGCTCCACTTCAGGGCGGAGGCGACCATATCGTCGATCAGGCGGTGTTCGTAAGTGATCCCGGCCTTGTCGAATTTGTCGGCGAATTCGCTGTCATAGACTTCCTGGAACAGGTCCTTGAAGCGGCCGTCATATTTCTTGAGGATGGTGTTCTTGGTGGAGAGATACACCGGCCAGCCGCGATCCAGGCCGTAATTCATGCTGGCACGCGCGAAGTCGCGGATCGAATCGTCGAGGTTGTACATCGCCATGGCAACGCCGCTGGACTGGAATTCGAACACGTCGAGGTCGATTTTGTTGCCGTCCTCGCCCTCGAACACCAGGCGCAGCTTGCCCGCACCGGGGATCAGCGTGTCTTTTGCGCGGTACTGATCGCCAAAGGCATGGCGGCCGACAACGATGGGGTCGGTCCAGCCGGGGACCAGACGCGGCACATTATCGATGACGATCGGCTCGCGAAACACCACGCCGCCCAGAATATTGCGGATCGTGCCATTGGGGCTGACCCACATCTTCTTCAGGCCGAATTCCTCGACCCGCTGCTCGTCAGGGGTGATGGTGGCGCACTTCACGCCCACGCCGTGCTGCTTGATCGCATTGGCGGCATCGACGGTTATCTGGTCTTCGGTCTCGTCACGCTTTTCGATGCTGAGGTCGAAATATTTCAGGTCCACGTCGAGATATGGCTGGATCAACCGTTCGCGGATCCATTGCCAGATGATGCGGGTCATTTCATCGCCGTCGATTTCGACGATGGGGTTCTTGACCTGAATTTTCTGCATGATTGCCTGCTGCCTTTGTTCCGCTGTTTCTAGGGTTGGCGGCGCTTTAGCAGAGGAGGGCGGCGGTGCAAGTGAAGCGCCGCCGCGTCAGGCAAAAGAAAACCCGCCAAGAAGGCGGGTTATCCTTGCGATGGTGGGCGTAGAGAGAGTTGAACTCCCGACCCCTGCAATGTCAATACAGTGCTCTACCACTGAGCTATACGCCCGCACCATCGGCACGCCGGAACAGCTATGTCCCGGCAAGGCGAGCGCAGATAGCGGCGCTTGCCCCAATCCGCAACCCGCTTTCGCAGCTTAGAGCGAGGCGGTCGCCCGGTCTTCGAAAACGCGTTCCACTTCCATCACCAGATCGCGCAGGTGGAACGGCTTGGACAGCACCTTGGCGCGGGGCTGTTCCTTGTTGGCCTTCAGCGTGACGGCAGCGAATCCGGTGATGAACATCACCTTGGTCGAAGGGCTGATTTCATTGCATTTCTGCGCCAGCTCGATCCCGTCCATTTCCGGCATGACGATGTCCGACAGAAGCAGGTCGTAATGATCGTCCTCCAGCAGCGGAACCGCACTGGTGCCCCGGTCCACTGCGGTGACGTCATACCCCGCCTTTTCCAAGGCGCGCGCGAGATAGGAACGCATCGCTTCTTCGTCTTCGGCGAGGAGGATGCGCAAGGGACCGGAATTCGTCATGTCCCGGCCCATAGCGCATGGAGCTTAAGAAATCTTTGGCAGATCGATGGGTGCCCTGCTTTGACACACGCGGCGATCCGATTCATTACGCTGTACCATGGCAGAAGGGCGACAGGATTCGCGGATTTCCGCGGGCGGCAGCGTTGACGGGACGGATTTGCCCGCATTTACGCTGGATTGGCCCGCCGATCCGCCGATCCCGGTGCTGCTCGCGGTTCCTCATGCCGGGCGCGCTTATCCGGACGAGCTGGTCGGGCAGATGCGCCGGCCCGAATATTCGCAGCTGCGGCTGGAGGATCGCCATGTCGACCGGCTGGGCCGCGAAATCGCCTTGGCGACGGGCGCGTCGTTGCTGGTGGCGCACGCGCCGCGCGCGATGCTCGATCTGAACCGTGCGCCAGAGGATATGGACTGGTCGATGGTGGAGGGGCAATCGCCTGCCATCTCGCGCAATTCGCTGGCCAATCGGCGCTCGCGCGGGGGGCTGGGGCTGGTTCCGCGCAGGTTGGCGGGGCTGGGCGAGATCTGGCAGCGCCCGATGGCGCGCGCCGAGCTGGATCGGCGGATCGCGCATATCCACCGGCCATATCATGCCGAATTGTCTCGCTCGCTCGAGGCGCTGCGCGATCGCTGGGGGGCAGCGCTGCTGGTCGATCTGCACTCGATGCCGCCATTGAAGCAGCGCCACGGCGCGCAGGTTCCAGCGGAATATGTGGTTGGCGACAGGTTCGGATCGTCTTGCGACGGGATGCTGTCGGCCCGCGCGCTGCGTTATTTCGCACAGGCAGAGCGTCCTGCAGCGCATAACCGGCCCTATGCGGGCGGTTATGTGCTGGATCGGCACGGCTCCCCGGCGCGCGGTATTCATGCGATGCAGCTGGAAATCTGCCGTGCCAGCTATCTCGATGCGCGGTTGGAGGAACCCAGCGCGCGGGCCGGAGCGGTGGTGAAGATCGTTGCTGGGCTGGTGCGCGACCTGGCGGGGGAAGTGGCCGCGCTGGGGCGGGACCGGATGCAACCGCTGGCCGCCGAATAATTCCCCGTTCCCCGGGCAACGGCCATCGCATAAAAAACCACCCTACGCGAAAATCGCGCAGGGTGGCCAAGGTTCAGGGAGGTGGCATGCCGCATGTTGCAGCATACCGGTGCCGGGCGGACCAAAGGGGGGCAGAGGCCGCGCCCGACAGGCATAACATGGTGACGATATTACCGGTTTCAAGCCCGAACTCTATCGGCGAAGTGTATGATTTCAGATATAAAAACGGGCCCGGCTGCAATTGCGGCCGGACCCGTCCCATTATTTCAGGCGGTTGCGCCGAATTCAGCTTTTCTTGGCTGCCTTCGCCTTGCCGTTACCCTTTGCCGGAGCAGCGCCGGCTGCGGCTTTCGGGCCGTTGCCCTGTTCCACCTGGCGCGCAAAAATAGTGCGCATCAGGTCGAGCGAGAACAGATGGGCGTGGATCAGGCTGAGAATGCCGTTCTTGTGCCACTCGGCGATCTTTTCCGGGGCAACGTCCGGCAGCTTTTCCTGATTGACCATCTGGAAGCCGCGATAGACGAAGGGCTGGTCGGGATTGTCGTTCTGGGCGATGGAAATCTCGCCATCCATCAACAAGTCGGCAGCTTTCAGCTCGTCGACAAATGCCTTGGTGCGGACACCCGCCTGTTCGAACTTCTCGCAGAAATCGAGGATGTTCTTGGTGGTGTCGCTGGCGGACTTGTCATCGTTGAACAAAGCCTCGCCTTCCTTGAAATCGCCCAGCGCATTGGCGGTCGGATCGAAGCACAGCGACAGATCGTCCGTATCCTTCGTCAGCTTGGCCAGAATGTAGGGATAGCGGCGGATATAGGCGGGGACATAGACCGGGTCGTTGATCTTGCCCTTGTCATCGACATAGGTGTTCACGCCTTCGTTCAGGCCCATCAGCACCAGCGGCAGCGGGTTGTCACCGGCGGAAAAGATGATCGGGTAATCGCGCTGCGCCTGGACGAATTCATCCGCGGTCAGCGGGATGGCATGCTGGCCGATCAGAAACTCGGCCCGGTCCAGGGACTTGGTTTTCCACCCGGCATGCTCCTTGGAATTGAGCGGCATGAGGTCTTTGTAGAAGAGCGGCAATTGAGGCTGCGGCGCGCTGGCCATGAGAATTCTCCGGATCAATCGAAATTACAGGAGCATCCGGCCCTCCCGGATACGTGAAGCCACGCGCCTTAGTGTGTGGCGCGCTCCGCTGCAAGTGGCTCAGCCTGTGGTCGCCGCCGCGCCGGGAACCAGCTTGCCCGGATTGAGAATGCCTTGCGGGTCGAGAGCCTGCTTCACGCTGCGCATCAGCGACAGCGCGACCGGATCGCCCAGCCGTCCCAATTCGTCGACCTTGATTTGGCCGATGCCGTGCTCGGCGCTGATCGAGCCGCCGAATTCGGTCACCAGATCGTGCACGAAGGCGCTAATCCGCTTGCCCTGCGACGCCTCCCATTCGCCGCGTTTTGCGCCCGCCGGAGCAAGGACGTGGAAGTGGACATTGCCATCGCCCAAATGGCCGAAGCCGATTGCGCGCGTGCCGGGAAAGTGCCGTTCGACCCGAGGGATCGCGCTGTCCACGAAATCGGGCATGGCGGCGACGGGGACCGAGATATCGTGCTGCATCGCCGGGCCGATCGCCCGCTCTGCCGGAGCAATCGAATCGCGCAGCAGCCAGAATTGCTCGGCCTGGGTTTCATTCGCCGCAATAGCTGCGTCGCGCAGCAGCCCGGCTTCCATCGCATCGCCCAGCATCGCTTCGGCCAGCGCGCGCAGCCGGTCATCTTCGCCGGGCGGTGAAACCAGTTCGATCAGGGCATTCCATGCATGGCGGTCCGCCAGCGGAGCGCGCGCATCGGGCAAGTGGTCCAGGACGGATTCCAGGCAATGGGCGGGCACCACTTCGAACCCCTCCAGCGCATCGCCTGCACGATCTTCGCAATGCAGCAACAGGCGCCGCGCATCGGCGATGGAATCGAGGCCCGCCCACACGACCACCCGGCCGCCGATTTCGGGCAGCAGCCGCAGCGTGGCGGCGGTCACGATGCCGAGCGTGCCTTCAGACCCGATCAGCATCTGCTTCAGGTCGAAACCGCGATTGTCCTTCTTGAGCGGGGTGAGCGCATCGAACACCGATCCATCGGCCAGCACCGCCTCCAACCCCAGCACCTGCGCGCGCATCGCACCATGGCGCAGCACCTGTGTGCCGCCCGCATTGGTGGAAATCAGCCCGCCGATCGTGGCCGAGCCCTTGCCGCCCAATGTGAGCGGGAATCGCAGCCGCTGCTGCTCGGCAGCGTCGTGCAAATTCTGCAGGATCACTCCAGCATCGCAGGTTACTTGCCGGGCCTGCGGATCGAGCGATCGAATGGCATCCATACGGCGCAGGGAGAGCAGGATTGCCTCGCCGCTATCATCGGGTGTCGCGCCGCCCGACATGCCGCTGTTTCCGCCCTGCGGGACGACCGCGACCGAGTGCTGCGCGCAAAGTTTGACCAGGCCGGCCACTTCGGCGGTGGAGGCGGGGGAGGCGAGCGCCAGTGCCCGTCCCGTGAAGCGTCCGCGCCAATCGGTCAGCCAGGGCTCCATCAGCTCCGCATCGCCCGTCAACCCGCGAGCGCCCAGCAGCTTGCGCGCCTGCTCCAGAAAATCCGACCTGTCTGTCATGCCCAGACCTTTGCCACAGCCGACCGCCACCCTGCAATGACGGGTTAAGCGAACATTCAACCGTCCCTGCTAATGCGCTGCCTTCGACCGGGGGTAAGAGGCTCGCGCCGTTCAGCGCAGCCCCATCGATTGCGGAGTTTTCAAGCACCACGCCCATGATCAAGCTGTTCGGCCTGCTGGCGCCCGTCGCCTTGCTGCTGCCCCAACCGGCGGATGACGCGGCGCATACTGCGCCCGCCGGGCTCAGCGTGCCGGAGGGCGAGATCGAGGATGTGGCGAGTGAGAACTGGCTGGAGGCGCTGGGCTTCGAACGGATCGATCCCGCGCCGATTTCGCGGCAGGTCCGGATCGAGGGGCGGGTGGTTATCCGCATAGTCCCGCGCGGGCGGCAGGTACGCCGCGATCTGATGACCAGCTTCAACGATACCGACAGCGCCACGTCCATCGAAGAGCGCAAGATCGGCAAATGTATTCCGATGCGCAGTATTGCAGGGGTGCAGGCCGAAGAAGGCAATCGCCTGCTGTTCTTCATGCGCGACCAAAGGCTGGTTTCCGCTCGGCTGGAGAAAGCCTGCCGCTCCGAAGCGTTCTATTCCGGATTCTACATCGAGCCGAGCGCGGACGGGCAGCTATGTGTCGATCGCGACGTGCTGCGTTCGCGCAGCGGGGTGAATTGCGAAGTGGACCGGCTCCGGCAGTTGGTACGGGTGCGCAACTAACGGGCCGGGTGCGAATACCCCTCGGCGATAGTGCCGGGGATTTCTTGACTTCCCGCCCCGTTTCACTCAAGGGCGCGTGGCACAAGTGGCGCAAAATTTTTCACTGTGCGCAAACCGCGCGCGCCACCCAGATAATCCGGACACCATACGCCTCATGAACTTTGCCGATCTCGGCCTCTCCGACGAACTCCTGGCTGCCGTTGAAAAGGCCGGCTATACCGAGCCTACCGCCATCCAGGCCGAAGCCATCCCGCCCGTGCTGATGATGAAGGACATCATCGGCATCGCGCAAACGGGCACGGGCAAGACCGCCAGCTTCGTGCTGCCGATGATCGACATCATGGCCAGCGGCCGCCGCCGCGCTTTGATGCCGCGCTCGCTGATCCTCGAACCCACGCGCGAACTGGCCACCCAGGTTGCCGAGAATTTCGAGAAATATGGCGAGAATCACGATCTGAAGATGGCGCTGCTTATCGGCGGCGTGCAGATGGGCGACCAGCTGAAGGCGCTGAACGAAGGCGTTGACGTACTGATCGCTACGCCGGGCAGGCTGATGGACCTGTTCGAACGCGGCAAGATCCTGCTCAATGGCTGCGAGCTGTTGGTGATCGACGAAGCGGACCGAATGCTCGACATGGGCTTCATTCCCGATATCGAGTTCATCTGCGACAAGCTGCCGGTGCCGCGCCAGACCATGCTGTTCAGCGCCACCATGCCGCCAGCGATCGAGAAGCTGGCCAAGAAATTCCTCGACAATCCGAAACGGATCGAAGTCAGCCGCGCGGCCAGCACCAACGAAGACATTACCGCCTTCAAGGTGCCCGTCACCCCGCGCAAGAAGCGCGAGACGCTGGAATGGTTCCTGCGCAACGATCATGTCGAGACCGCGATCGTTTTCTCCAACCGCAAGACCACCGTGCGCGAGCTCAACAAGGCGCTCCAGCGCAGCGGATTTATGAGCGGCGAGATCCACGGCGATATCGATCAGGCGACGCGGACCAAGGAACTGGAACGCTTCAAGACCGGGGACATGAACATCCTCGTCGCCAGCGACGTTGCCGCGCGCGGGCTGGATATCAAGGGCGTGAGCCACGTGTTCAATTACGACACGCCCTGGCACCCGGACGATTACGTCCACCGCATCGGCCGCACGGGCCGGGCAGGGGCCAAGGGGCGCGCGTTTACGTTCGTGACCGATGCCGATGCAGAGGCCATCGAAAATGTCGAGAAATTGACCGGCGGCGCGATCCCGGTGTTCGGCAAGGACGATGTGCGCGTCGATCTGGGCGAGGCCTCCGCGAAATCGGACAAACCGAAACGCGAACGCAAACCACACCGCGAGCGCGAGGAAAGCGAAGACCGCTCGGAAGAACGCGAAGAAAAGCCCCGCCGCAGCCGCAACCGTTCGGACGACGAACGGCCACGCAAGGAACGCTCCCGCGACGAGCGTCCGCGCGAGGAACGCCCCAGCAAACCCAAGCGCGAGCCACGCTCCGAGCGGCAAGATGACAAGCCGCGCCGCGGCCGCCGTAACCAGGACACCGAGCCCGTCCCCGCCGGCGAATGGAACGGCCCGCAGCCTGATTTCCTGGGTAAGAGCGCGACTTGAATTTCCTCTCCCTTGGGGAGATGGATACGAAGCCTTGGCAACTTCTTGCCTTGGGGAAGTGGGGTGACGGGCTCCAATGCCCGCATCCAAGTTGCGGCAGTTCGCTCCGCTCATAGCCTGCGCTATCCTTCTCCCCTGGGAGAAGAAGACCGTGCGCCATCATGGTATTCTGATCAAACCGGCAGTTTTGGCCAAGCCCGGGGTGATGAGACTAATTTAAACTTTATCCGCGTAAAAATGAAACCCGGAGGGATAGCACGGCGTGTCACGCGCAACTCACCCCTCCGCCAACTTCACAAAGCTGTCGATCACCCGCTTTGTGCCCGCATGGTCGAACTCGATTTCCAGCTTGTTGCCTTCCTGGCCCATAACCTCGCCATAGCCGAACTTGTCGTGGAACACGCGAGCGCCGATGGCGATGTCGCTGCGGGGTTTGGCGGCGAAGCTTGCGGCGCTGCGGCGGCTTTCCTTGACCGCGACCTGCTTCGTTTCGTAGCCGCCCGATAGCGCGCGTTGCCAGCCGGGGCCGCGTGCTGTGCTGCGGTCGGGGCGGTCGCGCGTGACGTGGGCGAAGGGGTCTTCGCTTTCGCTGAAATTGGCCTGCCATAGGGAGGCGCCGCCGGTCATGGTGGTCTCGCGCTCGACATGATCGTCGGGCAATTCCTCCACGAAGCGGCTGGGGATGGAGCTGGTCCACTGGCCGTAAATCCGGCGGTTCGCGGCGTGCAGGATCGTGCATTTGCGCCGCGCCCGGGTAATTGCGACATAGGCGAGGCGGCGCTCCTCCTCCAGGCTGGCCAACCCGCCTTCGTCGAGCGAACGCTGGCTGGGGAACACGCCTTCTTCCCACCCGACCAGAAACACGTGGTCGAATTCCAGCCCCTTGGCCGCGTGAATGGTCATGATGGTGACTTTCTCGCCATCGTTCCCGCGATCATTATCCATCACGAGCGACACGTGTTCGAGGAAATCCCCGAGCGTTTCGTATTCTTCCATCGCGCGGGCCAGTTCGGACAGGTTTTCCTGCCGCCCTGCCGCCTCGGCGGATTTTTCGGCCTGCAACATTGCGTTGTAGCCGCTTTCTTCCAGCACCTGCCGCAGCAATTCGGATGGGGTCGTCTGCTCGGACAATTCGCGCCACGTAAGGAACTGCCGCATCAGGCCGCCGATGGTATTCGCGGCGCGCTTGGGCAGCTCGTCGCTATCGGCCAGTTGCAGCGATGCGGCAGCCAGGGGCAGCCCGGTGGCGCGGGCGTGCTGGTGCATTTTCTCCAGCGTTTTCGCGCCAAGCCCACGCTTGGGCTGGTTGTAGATCCGTTCGAACGCCAGATCGTCCTGCGGCTGCGCAACGACGCGAAGATAGGCCAGCGCGTCGCGGATTTCTGCGCGTTCGTAGAAGCGAAAACCGCCGATGATGCGGTAATTCAGCCCGATCTGGATGAAGCGGTCCTCGAATTCGCGCGTCTGGTATTGCGCGCGCACGAGGATGGCTATCTGGTCGAGCGGCAGGCCTTCACGCTCCAGCCGCTCGATTTCCTCGCCCACCCGGCGCGCCTCTTCGGGTGCGTCCCACACGCCGATCACCTTGACCTTGTCGCCGCCCTCCAGCTCGGTCCAGAGTTCCTTGCCGAGGCGCTGACTGTTCTCCCCTATCAGGCCGGATGCGGCTGCAAGGATCGCCTTGGTCGAGCGGTAATTCTGCTCCAGCTTGACCACTTTCGCGCCGGGAAAATCCTTCTCGAAGCGCAGGATATTGGCCACTTCCGCGCCGCGCCAGCTGTAGATCGACTGGTCATCGTCCCCGACCACGCAGATATTCTTGCGCTCCTGCGCAAGCAGCCGCAGCCAGAGATACTGGACCGCGTTGGTGTCCTGATATTCGTCCACCAATATGTATTTGAAGCGGTTCTGATATTGCTCCAGCACATCGCGGTGCGCCCGGAAGATGTTGAGCACATGCAGCATCAGATCGCCGAAATCGCAGGCGTTGAGCGCGCGCAGACGGTCCTGATACGCCTTGTAGAACTGCTCCCCCTTGCCATTCGCCCAGGCTTCGTTTTCCACCGCATCGAGATCGCCGGGATTGAGGCCGCGGTTCTTCCAGCGATCGATCAGCCCGGCCAACTGGCGCGGCGGCCAGCGTTTTTCGTCCAGATCATTGTCGCGGATCAGCTGTTTGAGCAGCCGGATCTGGTCGTCCGTATCGATGATCGTGTAATTCGATTGCAGGCCGACCAGTTCCGCGTGGCGGCGCAGCATCTTGGCGCAGATCGAATGGAACGTGCCGAGCCAAGGCATACCTTCCACCGCCGGGCCGATATGCTGGCCGACCCGCTCGCGCATTTCGCGGGCGGCTTTGTTGGTAAAGGTGACACACAGGATCTCGCTGGGCCAGGCCTTGCGCATCGCAACCAGATGGGCGAGCCGCGCGGTCAGCGCCGCAGTCTTGCCGGTGCCAGCGCCCGCCAGCATCAGCACCGGGCCTTCGGTGGTCAGCACCGCCTGTTGCTGCGGCGGGTTCAGCCGCGCGGCGTAGGCGGGGACATCGCCGGTATCGGCGGCAGCGGGGAGGGGGACATTATCGCTCATGGAATTGGTGAACAGTTAGGGAACGGCGCAACCCGGCGCAAGCACGGATCGCCGTCAGAGGAACACGCTTTCGGAACATGCGTCGGGGCTATTCATTGATATCGCAGAGACAAACAATTTGAGGAACCGATCGATGAAGAGCATTTTAGCAGCAACCGCCGCCCTTGGCCTCGCGCTTACCGCCGCCCCCGCCATGGCCGATGATCATATGGACGGTCATATGATGGAAATGAGCGCGCAGCAGCAAGGCATGTATGACACTTGGCCTGCCGATCGCCGCGCCATGTATGATGGCTGGCCGCACGATGCCCAGATGTATTTCTGGACGCTCGAGCCGATGCAGATGGATGGCTGGTGGATGCTGAATAACGATCAGCGCCTCCGCATCGTCGCGATGAACCCGCAGCAGCGGATGGCCGCTTGGCAGTCCATCAACGCGCAGATGGGCGGCTCATCGTCCACAAACACCGCGATGGCCCGCACCAGCGCATCGGCCAATATGAACAGCAACGTCCGTTTCGTGAGCAACGAAATGGTGCAAAGCGCGCCCGCAGCGCATAATGGCGAATATCCGCTTTGCACGGATGGGCGCACCGACAATTGCATGAACCCCTGGGAAGCCGGCAAGCGCGGTGCGGGCGTCACCCGTCCGCTGGATTACTGGCCAGGTAAGCCTGCCAGCGAGATGTAATCGGGCCGTATAGCTCGCAGGCGGCTTTCATAGCAGCCCGCGAACCACTGGGGCGAACGTGCCATTGGCGCGTTCGCCCCTTTTGGTGCATGCTGCAATCATGGAAAAAAGCGAACCATTGAGCGGCGGCTGCCATTGCGGCGCGATCCGTTATGAGATTTCAGGCGACGTGCTGAACCACGCGCTGTGCCACTGCATCGATTGTCGCCGCACCAGCGGAGCTCCGATGGTGGGCTGGGCAATGGTTCCCGATATCGCGTTGACGGTAACCGGCGAGACATCGGTCTATGCCAGCAGCGAGGATGCGCGGCGCCATTTCTGTATCCAGTGCGGCACCGGCCTGTTCTATTCCAACGCTGCGATGCTGCCCGGTTTGGTCGATGTGCAGTCCGCCACGCTGGACGAACCGGAGCAGTTGCCCGCACAGGCCCATATCCAGGTGGCCGAGCGGATCGGCTGGATGGCCGAGGCGCATCGCTTGCCGATGTTCGAGCGATATCCGCCGCAGGATTGATACGCCGAGTTTTGCCGGGGAAAAACGCAGCGTTGCCCGCAGGTTGGAGTGTAGCCCTATGCGGGCAGCCGCATCAGCGTGATTAACGCCTTGCCGACCTTGCGCTGCTTTTCGATTTCCAGCCCTTTCACCGACACGTCCTCTGCCGCGCTGGTTTCCAGAGCGATCCAGGTGGCTGGTCCGATCCAGCCGAGCCGCAACAACCGGTCGAGCGCGACATTGCCCGCGCCGGTGTCATAGGGCGGATCGAGCAGGATCAGATCGTGCGGAACTTTCGCCGGGCCGAGCGTGGTCACCGAGCCCGCTTCTACCCGTGTGCGGGTGCGCGCATCCAGCGCCGCGATATTGGCGCGGATGGCCTTGAGCGCAGGCTCTTCGCGCTCGACGAACAGGCAATGCGCCGCTCCGCGCGACAAGGCCTCCATGCCTAAAGCGCCGGAGCCCGCGAACAGGTCGGCCACGCTCAGCCCCTCGAAAGAGCCGACGCGGCTGGTGAGCATGTTGAATAGCGTCTCGCGCGTGCGATCGGCGGTGGGGCGCGTGGCTTCGCCCTTGGGCGCGGTGAGCTTGCGGCCGCGCCATTCGCCGGCAATAATTCTCATTTGACGAGGTCGCGCTGGAAGTTTTCCAGGTCTTTCCGACGAATTTCCGCTGCTGCGCCGCGCGGCAGACGGTCGAGCGCGAAGGGGCCGTAACCGATCCGGATCAGGCGGGACACTTCCAGCCCGAGCCATTCCAGCACGCGCCGGATCTCGCGGTTCTTGCCTTCGGTTATCGTCATTTCGATCCAGCGATTGCGGCCGCTGCTGCGTTCCATATTGGCGTTGATCGGGCCGTAGCGCATACCTTCGATCGTCACCCCGTCCATCAGCTCTTCCAGCTGCGCCTGCGTCACCTCGCCGAAAGCGCGCGCGCGGTAGGTGCGCGGAATATCGCTGGATGGCAGCTCCATCGCCCGCTTCAACCCGCCATCATTGGTGAGCAGCAACAGCCCTTCGGTATTGAGATCGAGCCGCCCGACCGGCATCAACCGCGGCGTATCCTTCGGCAGCGCATTGCGCAGTGCAGTATAGATCGTGGGCCGGCCGGAAAAGTCACGCTCCGCCGTCAGCAGTCCGGCGGGCTTGTGGAAGGCGAACAGACGTGTCTCGTCCGCCTTGCCCACCGGCTTGCCATCGACTGTGACACCCCTGAGGTCGGGGATGATCGTGGCCGGCGTTTCAAGCACCTTGCCATCTATCGCGACGCGGCCATCGCCGATCATCCGTTCGACCTCGCGGCGGGAGGCGATGCCCGCGCGGGCGAGCAGCTTGGCGATCCGGTGGCCTTCGGGTTTGGGATTATCGGGCATATGCGGCGCTTAGCGGAGGCTGAGGCGAGTGGCTATGGCGGTCCTTCGAAACGTTCGGCCTGCGACCTTGCTCCTCAGGACGAACGGTAGGGAATACCATGAATATCGTAAAATCCGTTCGTCCCGAGGGGTGAGGGCTTCGCCTGAACCGTCTGGAAGGATTGCCTCAACGCGCTTCCAAAGCCTGTTCAACAGTCTCGTGGAAATGGCGGATGCCCGTTTCCAGCTCGCCCAGGGTCAATTGCTGCAAGTCGCCGCTTTCCAGCCCTTGCTGCCCGAGCTCCGCTGCGCGGAAATCCTCGCCCGCGAAAACCCCGCCATCGAGCAATTCCCAGCTACGCTTCCAGTGATCGCGCGCCTTGTCGCTCTGCGGCTCCTCCGGGATCAACATGAAGTCCTCCACCAGCGTGCGGCCCACCGATTGCGGCCACAGGCACATCACATTGACGTAATCTGGGCTGGGGATGATCACGGTGCCCGGCAGCAATTGATAGGCAAATGTGCCGACGCGGCGCAGCGCCCCCATATCTCCGAAATCGACATTGGCCGTATCCTCCAGCCGCATGACCAGCGAGCGCATGTGCGGGCCGATCGTATCGCCCTTTGTAATTCCGTCGGTAAAGAACGGCGCGATGGTTTTCGCGTGGAGCCGCTGGACGTGATAGCTTTCCAGGAAGGCGTCCATGATCAGCTTCCAGTTGGACGCGACTTCATGCGTGCGGCGGGCATAGAGGAAATGATCGTCCAGTCCGAACGCGCTGAAATCCTCGCCCAAAGTGCGTGCATGGGCGAAGTCGCCCCCGCCGTCGTCCTCGGGAGCGAACCAGATCATGCCGCCCGCCTCGCAGCTGGGCAGTTCGATCAGGCCATGCTCGCTCTTGTCGAAGCCGGGAAAGGTTTCGGGGCGGGGCAGTGCCAGCAGCCGTCCATCCACCGAATATGTCCACGCGTGATAGGGGCAAACGAGCCGTTTGGAGCACACGGTTTCCTCGCCTTCCACCAACCGGGTGCCCCGGTGGCGGCAGACATTGCGGAAAACATGCGACTTGCCCTCGCCATCGCGGGTCAGCAGCAGTGGCGTACCGGACAGGTCGTGCGGTACTGCCATGCCCGCATCGGGCAACAGTGCGGACGGCGCGACGACTTGCGGCAGCCGCCGGAACAGCGCCGTTTGCTCGCGCGCGAAATGGTCGGGATCGGTATAGACGCTCGCCGGGACATGGGTGATGCCGTGGCTTTCCCGCTGTTCCCCGCGCGCCAGTGCCTCTGCCAGCGCCAGTTGGCCGGGAGTGGGCCGCATTATGCCGCGGTCAATCGTGGATTCAGGCATTGTCGTGCTTTCCTATTCGCATCAGGGCGCTAGTGTCGCACGAAATTACACCAGATTGAAGGGATTGCCGTTTGGCCGATACCAAGAGCAAGCCGGGCTGGCGCGATGTGGCGCGGGCGATGGTTCATCGCAAAAGCGGGTTCATGGCGCTGTTCGGTTTCGCCAGCGGACTGCCCTTCGCGCTGTTCCTCGGCACGCTCTACGCCTGGCTGACGGAGGCCGAGGTCGATCTGGAGACGATGGGTGTTTTCAGCCTGATCGGACTGGCTTATGCGTTTCAGTTCCTGTGGTCGCCGCTGATCGACAAGGTCGATATTCCGGGTCTGCGCCGGTTCGGCAAGCGCAAGCAGTGGATCGTGCCGATGCAGCTGGTGCTGGGCGCGATCCTGGTTACGCTCAGCGTGCTGGAGCCCAAGAGCCAACTCGGCTGGTTCTCCCTGCTGGCCGGGATCGGCGCATTCGCCAGCGCTACGCAGGATATCGCGATCAACGCCTGGCGTATCGACGTCGCGGATGAGGAAGCCACGCTCGATATTCTCTCCACCATTTACCAGATGGGTTATCGGCTGGCGGCGCTGGTCGGCGGAGCGTTGGGACTGATCATCGCGGCCCGAATCGGGTGGCCTGAGACCTACATGCTGATGGGCGCGATCCTGCTGGGGATCGGGTTCTTTGGGCTGTGGGCCCCCGATGCCGATGTGCGCTCCGGCGCGCAAAAGCTGGCCGATCCGGTGGCGGACGACCAATTGCTGGCGCTGCGCAAGGCGGGCGAATTGCGCCCCGAAATCCGCCGCAACGCGCTCGCCTTCGTGGGCCTGTTGTGGGCAGCGGCAATCGGCGTGGTGCTGACATTCATGATCATGTCGATGACATATGCACCCGAGGACCGGCCCAACCCGACCGATTTCACGCTCGGCTGGGGGCCATGGATCATCGTCGCCACCGTGGTTGTGCCCGCGCTCGTCGCAGGCTGGCTGGCGGGCAAGCAAAAACGCGGCGAAGGGGTGCTGACGCAGGATGCAGCAGCTGCAACCGGAGGCGGCGCGGTGATGGATCACCTCTACCGCGCGCTGGTGCTGCCGCTGGTCGAATTCGTCGGGCGGATGGGCTGGTCGCTGGTGCTGATCCTGGCGCTGGTGCTGACCTACCGCATTTGCGACGCGATCTGGGGCACATTCGCCTATCCGTTCTATCTGGGCGAGCTAGCCTATTCGAATGACGAGGTAGCCTTCGCTTCCAAATTCTTCGGTGTCGGAGCGATTATCGCCGGGCTGGCGCTGGGCGGATTGATGATCACGTTCCTTGGCCGGATGACCACCCTGACCATCGGTGCGATCCTGGCTGCCGCCACCAACCTGCTATACGCCGATCTGGCGGCTGGCGGCGGGAATATGCAGGCATTCAGCGACTCTGTGGGTTTTACCTATCTGATCGGGCTGCTGGGCGAATTCGGCAGGCCGGCGCTGGCCAAGCTGACCATCACCATCGCGTTTGAAAACCTGGCCATCGGCATAGCGGGAGCGGCCTATGTCGCCTGGCTATCCAGCATCGTGAACAAGAAATTCGCCGCCGTGCAATATGCGCTGCTGTCCTCGCTCACTCTGCTGGTCGGCACACTGGGGCGCGGCGCGCTGGGCGAGATGATCGAGGATCGCGGCTATTACGACGTGTTCATCTTCACCGCGTTGATCGGCGCAGTGGCCGTGATCCTGTGCATCCTGGAATGGATTCGCGAGAACCGGGCAGGCAAGGCGAGCGGCGTCGTGACGCCCGATCACAAGGTGGCAGCAGGCGCCTGAGGCAGCTCGGTCAGGCGAAGTACCTCACCCGCCAGATAGAGCGACCCTGCGATCAGCACCGGCAGTCCGTCATCGGGCAGGGCGGATAGGGCGGCAGATACGTCGCTGGCGGATGCGGCCTGCGGGCCGAATGCCGGGGCCAGATGGCAGTCATGTCCGGGCACCGGCACCACCGTCAGGCTGGCAATATTCGGCAGCTTGCCAGTAATCGCCTCTGGGTCCTTATTCGCCAGCATTCCCACGATCAGGTGCAGCGGCCGTTCGCCGAAATGTTCGGCAAGGGCATAGCCGGCAGAGACGTTGTGACCGCCATCGAGCCATAGCTCGCGGTCCCCGGTCAGCGGACCGGGCGCGAGGCGTTGCAAACGGCCCGGCCAGTTGGCCGAGCGCAACCCCTGCGCCATCGCGGCGCGTGAAACCGAGATGAAATCCTGGTGCCGCAACATCGCGATGGCGAGCGCAGCATTCTGCGCCTGATGCGCGCCGGGCAGAGCGGGGAGGGGCAGCGCCAGTTCGCCGTGACGGTCGGTATAATGCAGCCCGGTCGCGGCGGTGCTGCAGTGCCATTCGCGCCCACGCATCGCCAAAGGCGCCCCGGCGGCCATCGCCGCGCGTTCGATCTCCAGCGCTTCCGCCTCGCCATAGGACAGCGTCACCAGCGAGCAGCCCGGTTTGGTGATGCCCGCTTTCTCGAACGCGATGCGCGCCATTGGATTTGCGGGTGCGCTATCGTCGGGTGAGAGCAGGAAACGTTCGTGATCGATCCCCAACGCCGCGATCCCGCAGGCGGCGGGATGGGGCAGGACATTGGTCGCATCGAACCTTCCGCCAAGGCCCACTTCGACCACGCAGGCATCGGCTGGAATGCGGGCGAAGGCGGTGAAGGCGGCGGTGATGGTTACTTCGAAGAAACTCGGTGCCAGATCCTCGCCGACATCGAGCACTTTCGCCAGCAGCTCTGCCAGAAAGGCATCGGTAATGTCCTCGCCGGCAAGGTAGATGCGCTCATTATAGCGCACCAGATGCGGGCTGGTCGTGCGGTGGACCCGCTTGCCATCGGCCTCCAGCATTGCGGTGAGGAAGGCGCAGGTCGAACCCTTGCCGTTGGTCCCGGCCACGTGAAAAGTTGGCGGCAGGTGGAGGTGGGGGTCGCCGAGGCGTTCGAGCAGTGCGCGGATTGTCTCCAGGCCCAGCCTGCCCTGCGGAACGCTCAGCTGGCCAAGGCGGTCGAGTTGCTCTTGGACTGCGGGATTGGTGTGGGTGGCGAAGTCCATTATCGAACTTTCTACCCTCGAGGGGAGGGATAGCGAGACTTGCTGAGCATCTTCGCGAAACTAGTCGCAGCAGGGCGGGGCATTGGAGCGAGCTCGCAGCTTCGCACCGCCCGCACCCCTGACCCCTCCCCTGAACGGGAGGGGGATTGGTTGTTCACGCCGCCGCCCTTGGCTGCATGTAATCGAGCAGCGTGGCCAGCTCACCGCGCAAATCGCTGCGCTTTACCACTCGGTCCACCATGCCGTGCTGGTGGAGATATTCGGCGCGCTGGAAGCCTTCAGGCAGCTTTTCGCGAATCGTGTCCTGGATCACGCGCTGTCCGGCAAAGCCGATCAATGCGCCCGGTTCGGCAATCTGCACATCGCCCAGCATGGCATAGCTCGCGGTCACGCCGCCCGTGGTCGGGTCGGTCAGCACCACGATATAGGGCAGCCCGGCTTCCTTCAGCCGCCGGGTCATTACCGTGGCCTTGGGCATCTGCATCAGGCTGAGAATCCCCTCCTGCATCCGCGCGCCGCCCGCTGCCGTCACGACGATATAGCCGCAATTGCGGTTGATCGCCCGCTGGGCCCCGGCGCAGAACGCCGTACCCACGGCCATGCCCATCGATCCGCCCATGAAGCCGAAATCCTGCACGCCGACCACCGCCGCGCGGCCGTCGATCGCGCCGGAGCCGACGGTAAAGGCATCGCGGTACGGATTTTTCGCGCGGGCCTGCTTCAGCCGCTCGGTATATTTCTTGGAATCCTTGAACTTCAGCGGGTCTTCCCTGACCTCGGGCTGGTCGAGCAATTCGTAACCTTCATCGAGCAGCTGGCGCAGCCGTTCATCGGCACCGATGCGCCCGTGATGGCCGCAATTCGCGCAGACATGGAGGTTTTCCGCATATTCCTTGGCGAAAATCATCTCCTGGCAGCCGGGGCATTTGACCCACAGATTGTCGGGCGTCTCCCGCTTGGCGATAAAGGGGAGCGAATTGCGGACGCGGTTGAGCCAACTCATGTCCGCGCCCTTACTGCCCCATGCACCGCTTCGGCAAGAGAAGCGGTGAGAGTGCGCAGATGTTCGGGCGCGTTTTCGCCATGCTCTTCGACCAACTCGACCAAGGCAGAGCCGACCACCACTCCGTCGGCAACCTTGGCAATCTGCGCCGCCTGTTGGGGCGTGCGGACCCCGAAACCCACCGCGATGGGCAGGTCGGTTGCCGCTTTCAGGCGTCCGACTGCTTCCTCGATCGAGGCGGTGGCGGCCTGTTGCAAACCAGTGATCCCCGCAACGGAAACGTAATAGACGAAGCCGCTGGAGCCCTCCAGAACCGTGGGCAAACGCGCAGCATTGGTGGTAGGGGTGGCGAGGCGGATGGGGGCGATCCCGGCGTCGCGCAGGGCAGGGCCGAGCGCATCGTCCTCTTCCGGCGGAATATCGACGCAGATCACGCCATCGACACCGGCCTCGCGGCACGCTTGCGCAAACCATTCCGGCCCGCGTCGCACCATCGGATTGGCATAGCCCATCAGCACCAGCGGCACGTCCGGATGCCGTTCGCGAAATCCGCGCGCGATGGCGAACACATCGGCGGTGGTCGTGCCCGCACCCAGCGAGCGCAAATTCGCCTTCTGGATCGCAGGCCCGTCGGCCATCGGATCGGTGAAGGGCATCCCCAACTCCACCACATCCGCGCCGCCTGCAACCAGCGCATCGAGATTGGCCGCAGTGTCGCCATCGCCTGCCGTGAGGAAGGTGACGAGCGCGGGTTTGACAAAGGCTGTGGAGAGGCGGGTCATTTCTTGGGCTTGCGATATGCTGTTTGAAAAAGTGTAATGCAGATCGCGAATATCGCGCTCTTCCAGGCTATCTCAATAAGCGTGCGGCTGGGGTCAAAAGCTAACGATAGGAGCCATATAACCACTGCGATTACAGGAAATATTAGGGGAAATTGCTTCGCCGCTTCTAAAGGACGTAGCTTCATATCTCCACCCCCAGCGCCTCAGCCACAGTGAAAATATCCTTGTCCCCGCGTCCGCACAGATTCATCAACACGATCGCATCGTCCGGCATCGCCTTCGCGCGTTCTGCCACGGCAGCAATAGCATGGCTCGGCTCCAGCGCGGGGATGATGCCCTCGGTGCGGCAGAGCAGCTGGAAGCCTTCCAACGCCTCTTTGTCCGTCACGGCGGTATATTCCACGCGGCCCGAATCCTTCAGCCATGCGTGTTCCGGGCCGATGCCGGGGTAGTCGAGGCCGGCGCTGATCGAGTGGCCTTCGGTGATCTGGCCGTCCTCGTCCTGCAGCAGATAGGTCTTGTTGCCGTGCAGCACGCCGGGGCTTCCGCCGAGCAGGCTGGCGGCGTGCTCGTCGCCGTCGAGGCCGTGGCCCGCCGCCTCCACGCCCAGCATGGCGACATCGGGATCGTCGAGGAAGGGGTGGAACAGGCCCAGCGCATTGGATCCGCCGCCGATGCAGGCAACCAGCAGGTCCGGCAGGCGGCCCGTGCGATCCAGCATCTGCACGCGCGCTTCCTTGCCGATCACGCTCTGGAAGTCGCGCACCAGCTCGGGATAGGGATGCGGTCCGGCGGCGGTGCCGATGATGTAGAAGGTGTCTTGGACATTCGCGACCCAGTCGCGCAGCCCTTCATTCATCGCATCCTTCAACGTGCCGCGTCCGCTGGTAACCGGCACAACCTCCGCGCCCAGCAGTTTCATGCGGAAGACATTGGGGCTTTGCCGCCGTACGTCCTCTGCGCCCATATAAACGACGCAGGGCAGGCCGAACCGCGCGCAGACAGTGGCGGTCGCAACGCCGTGCTGCCCCGCGCCGGTTTCCGCGATGATGCGCGTTTTGCCCATGCGGATGGCGAGCAGGATCTGCCCGATGCAATTGTTGATCTTGTGCGCGCCGGTGTGGTTCAATTCGTCCCGCTTGAACCAGATCTGCGCGCCGCCGACAGCCTCCGTAAGACGTTCCGCAAAATAGAGGGGGGAGGGCCGCCCGACATAATGCTCCAGCAGATCGTCGAACTCGGCCTGAAACGCAGGGTCGGCCTGCGCGGCGCGATATTCGCGCTCCAGATCGAGCACCAGCGGCATCAGCGTTTCGGCGACGTAGCGTCCGCCATAATCGCCGAAATGGCCGCGCTCGTCCGGCATCTGCCGGAAACTATTGGCATCGGGTTGCTTACGAAAGGAATCGGGGGCGTTCATACTGTTTCCAAAATCCTTCGAGATGTTCAGGCAGAGCCTTCGCTCCTCAGGACGAACGGTTGATACTGGCCGACATATATTTGAACCCCGTTCGGTCTGAGGGCTAAGGTCGCAGACCGAGTGTCACGAAGGGTCATGCCGAGCGAACCGCTTCGCAGAAGGCGCGGATCAAGTCCACATCCTTTGCGCCGGGCGCTTTCTCCACGCCGGAGGAGGTGTCGACCAGCGGCGCACCCGTCCGGCGGATTGCCTCGCTTACGTTGGAGGGGGTGAGCCCGCCTGCAAGCCCCCAGGCGATCCCCTTGGGGCGCGCATCCAGCAGCGACCAGTCGAATTTCAGCCCCATCCCGCCGGGCAAATCGGAATCTTTCGGCGTCTTCGCATCGAACAGGATCATGTCCGCTGCCCCGGCATACTCCGCCGCGCGCGCCACGTCGCTCGCCGAGGCTACGGGTAGCGCCTTCCATACCGGCAGGCCGAACCGGGCCCTGACCTGCGCGGCGCGAGCGGGGGTTTCCTCGCCATGCAGCTGGATCGCATCGAGCCGCCCGGCCTGCACCCCGTCGGCCAGCAGTGCATCGCCGGGATCGACGAACAGGCCGACGCGCCCGATTTGCTCACCGCTTCGCTCTGCCAGTGCCGCCGCGTCGCGCACCGAGACATTGCGTGGCGAAGGCGCGAAGAACACCAGCCCGGCATAATCGGCACGCGACTTTATCGCCGCGTCCAGCGCGTCCGAAGTGGAAACGCCGCATATCTTGATCTGGGAGGTAGGCACGAACCGAACCTAAAGCGTCGCCTCGATCGCGCGGGCGGCGGCGACGGGGTCTTGCGCCTTGGCAATCGGGCGGCCGATTACCAGCAGGCTGGCGCCATCGTTGCGCGCCTGGCGCGGGGTGACGACTCGTTTCTGGTCGCCCGAGGCATTGCCATCCGGGCGCAGGCCGGGGACCACGAAGAAGCCCTGCTTCCATTGCTTGTGAACCGCGCGGACTTCCTGTCCGGAACACACGATACCGTCCAGCCCGGCGCTTTCGGCCAGCTCTGCCAGGCGCATGACCTGATCGTGCGCGCTACCGTTCAGGCCGGTGCGCGCCAAGTCTTTCTCATCCAGACTGGTCAGCATGGTGACCGCCACGACTTTGGTGCCATTATTGGCCGCGGCCTTGGCATCTTCCATCATCGCGCGACCGCCGCTGGCATGGACGGTGACCACCGCCGGTTCCAATACGTGGATCGCCTGCATCGCGGCAGCCACGGTGTTGGGGATATCGTGCAGCTTGAGGTCGAGGAATATCGGCAAGCCCAGCCGGGCGATTTCATGCACGCCGTGATGGCCATGGGCGCAGAAGAACTCCAGCCCCAGCTTTACCCCGCCAATATGGGCCTTGACCTTGCTTGCCAGCGCCTTGGCCGCATCCAGCTGCGGCAGGTCCAGCGCGAGATAGACCGGGTTGCTCACTTGCGCGGTGTCGGCGTGTAGGTCGAGGCACCGGATGCCTCGGCGTCGAAAATCGCTCGCTCCGCATCCTTGCGGGCGAGCGCATTCTGCACTTCGGCGCGGTCGTTTTCGGCGGCGCGGCCCAGCTGCGCTTCCAACGTGGTGATCCGGCGATCCTTGCGCCAGCGCACCGCGCGGGCCAGCAGCCACATCGGCACCACCCCCAGAAGATAGACCACGATCACCAGCTTGGGCACGTTGGTGTCCATCACGATCGTCGGCCAGACCTTCACGGTCAGGTCGACATCCCAATTCGCCAGCGAAAAGGCGATCAGCGCGACCAGCGCCAGAACCCAAAGGACAGTACGAACGATCAGCATGAAACTCTTCCCGTCAAATTATCGGTAAGGTTCTAGGGCGCAAGGCGGGTATTGGAAAGGGGCCAGGGCCAAGCCGGACGATCAGCCGAACACTCGCTGGAAAATCGTATCGACCTGCTTGAAGTGGTATTGCAGATCGAATTTCTCTTCGAGCTGGCTTTCGGACAGCGCAGCGGTAACCGCTTCATCCTGTTTGAGCAGGTCCAGCAGCGACAGCTTGCCATCCGATTCCCACACCTTCATCGCATTGCGCTGGACGATTGCATAGGCATCCTCGCGGCTGACGCCGTTCTGGGTAAGGGCCAGCAGCACGCGCTGCGAATGGACCAGGCCGCCCATCCGGTCGAGATTGGCCTGCATCCGCTCGGGATAGATCAGCAGCTTGTCGATCACCCCGGTCAGGCGGGCGAGCGAGAAATCGAGCGTGATCGTCGCGTCCGGTCCGATGAACCGTTCTACGCTGGAATGCGAGATATCGCGCTCGTGCCAAAGTGCCACGTTCTCGAGCGCGGGTAGGGCATAGCTGCGGATCATGCGCGCCTGGCCGGTAAGGTTTTCGGTCAGGATCGGATTGCGCTTGTGCGGCATGGCGCTGGAGCCCTTCTGGCCGGGGGAGAAATACTCCTCCGCCTCCAGCACCTCGGTGCGCTGCAAATGCCGGACTTCCACCGCCACGCGCTCTATCGAGCTGGCGATCACTGCCAGCACGGAGAAGAACATCGCATGCCGGTCGCGCGGGATGACCTGGGTGGAGACCGGCTCCACCGCCAGGCCGAGCCGCTCTGCCACATGCGCTTCTACCGCTGGATCGATATTGGCAAATGTGCCGACCGCGCCCGAAATGGCGCAAGTGGCAATCTCGCGGCGCGCGGCGACCAGGCGCTCGCGGCTGCGCGAAAACTCGGCATAGGCCTGCGCCAGTTTCAGCCCGAACGTCACCGGTTCGGCGTGAATGCCGTGGCTGCGGCCGATGGTGGGGGTATATTTATGTTCCTCCGCCCGGCGCTTGATCGCCGCGAGCAGCAGGTCGAGATCCTGCAGCAAAATATCGGCAGAGCGGGCCAGCTGGACCGCCAGCGTAGTGTCGAGCACATCGCTGCTGGTCATACCCTGATGCATGAAGCGCGCTTCGTCGCCCACCTGCTCTGCCACCCAGGTGAGGAAGGCGATCACGTCATGCTTGGTAACCGCTTCGATGGCGTCGATGGCCGCGACATCGATGACCGGGTTCGTATCCCACCAGTCCCACAGCGCCTTGGCCGCGCTTTGCGGGACCACGCCCAGCTCGCCCAGCTTTTCGGTCGCATGTGCCTCGATCTCGAACCAGATGCGATATTTCGCCTCCGGCTCCCAGATGGCGGACATTTCGGGGCGGGCATAGCGGGGGACCATTGGTAACTCCGGTTCGGATGTGCGTTGGCGCGGCGGTTAGGGCGGTGCGGGCGGCTTAGCAAGGGCGCGGCGGGGCCTCTTCACGGTAGTCTTTGCAAGCGATTGTATTGCCATGCTAAGCCGTGTGACGAATGGCGATTTGACTGGAAGCGGCCGGGTCGTGACTTCACACTTTAAGATCGGGGGCCCGATGATCCGTACCGTTTTGTTCGCCTGTTCTGCGTCGACTCTTGCCTTCGCTACTGCTGCCATCGCGGGCGATACACCGCTTTATGCACCCGCGCCGGACTGGATCGAGCCGGTCGAGCTGACCGACGAACAGCTTAATAACGGTCATGCGGAAATTTTGCAGGATTGGCAGCACCGGCTGGAAGATGGCGTGGTCACCACTTTTCGCGACCGCATGGTGCGGATCGAAAACCCCGATGCGCTGGACTCGGAAGGTACGCTGCAACTGACATGGGCGCCAGACAAGGGCGACTTGACGATCCATGCGCTGGAAATCCTGCGCGGCGACGAGACGATCGATCTGATCGGGCAGGGCGCGCAGTTCGAAGTGCTGCGCCGCGAACGCGGGCTGGAACGGCGATTGCTGGATGGCCGGCTGACCGCCACGCTGGCGGTTCCCGGCCTGCGGCAGGGCGACACGCTGCGGCTGGCGCATTCCACCACTATCGACGATCAGGCGCTGGGCGAGGAAATGCAGGAAACGCTCTGGCTCGCATCCGATCCGTATCAGCTGGAAAAGGGGCGCGCGATCTTCAGCTGGCCGGAGGGGGCGGACGTGGTCTGGCAGGCCGGGCCGAATGTCGATCTGGCCGAGCCGAGCAGCAAAGGCGGCTACCGCTGGCTGCGCGCGGAATATCCGCTGGAAAAGCGCGCCGAAATGCCCGGCGATGCCCCATCGCGCTTCACCCGTGCGCCCTATATCCGCGTCGGCACCTATGCCGATTACGCCGAATTGTCGCGGACGATGAGCCCGCATTACGAAGCGGCTGCCGACATTACCGACGTGCCCGAAATGATGGATCACGTCGCCAGGATTCGCACAGCAAGCAACGATCCGCTGGCGCAGATGGCGATGGCAACGCGGATCGTCCAGGACGAGGTAAGCTACCTGCTCGACGGGCTGGATGGCGGCAATTACCTGCCCCAGAATGCCGCCGATACGTGGGATAAACGGTATGGCGACTGCAAGGCAAAGTCCGTCCTGCTGCTCGCCATGCTGCGCGAATTGGGCATCGATTCGCAAGCGGTGCTCGTAACCACGCAGGGCGGCGATGCCGTTCCCGAATTGCTGCCGATCCCGGCCAATTTCGATCATATGATCGTGCGCGCAATCGTGGACGGAACCGATTACTGGCTGGACGGCACCAGCGCGGGCACGCGCCGCGCCAACATTACCGATGTTCCGCCATTCTTCCACGCATTGCCGCTGACCGGTGCAGGTGCGGATCTGGTCGCAATGAAACAACGCGCGAAGGCCCAGCCCGACGTTGCGATGACAGGCCGGTTCGATTCGTCGGCGGGCGTAGACCTGCCAATAGTTTACGAACTCGACATCACGCTGTCGGGACGCGCCGCGACGGGCATCCGGTCATTCGTGGACAATGCCACGCCCGAATTGGAGCGGCAGCTCGCACGGCAATTCACCAGCAGCATGGGCTCTGGCGAAGTCACATCCATCGATGTCAGCTACGATGACGATACGGCCACCGGCAACCTGTTGATCGAAGGCGTCAGCGACAGCGATTTCACTTTCGAGGAAGGCAAGGTCACCTCCCCCCTCGGCACGTTTACGACTTCGATCGATTTCGGTCCGGACCGCGCTCGCCCGGCATGGCGGGACATTCCCGTGCGCACGAACGGCCCCAATCGCCTGACCGTGCGCAGCGAAATCCAGCTGCCTACCAATGGCGGCGGCTTCGCGCTGGAAGGCGATCCGAACGTGCAGGGGACCGCCGCCAACACCACGATCAGCCGCATCGCGACCTTGCAGGGTTCGCGATTGTTGGTGGATGAAGAGGTGAGCGGCATGCTCGGCGAGATTGCCCCATCCGATCTGGCGCAGGAAAAGCTCGCAGCCCGGCGGCTGTCCAACCACGCGCTGGCTCTGGAATCGGTGGGCGAGCCGGTGTGGCGCTGGGAATTGCCGCAAGCCGAATTGGCCAACCGGGTAAAGCCGATCGTGGCGGCCTATTCTGCCGCGGTGGACCAGCGCGAGGACGATGATTTCAGCCCGCTGCTGTCACGCGCGGCATTTTATCATCAGGTCTATATGTATGATCGGGCGCTGGCCGATTACGATGCCGTGCTGGCCGAAGAACCGACCGCCGACCTGCATCTGACCCGCGCATATCTGCTGTTCGATATGCAGGATTACGCCGCGATGGATGCCGCGCTGGCGAAGGCGTACGAGCTCAACCCGGACAATGGCACCGCTTTTTTCCAGGCCGAAATGCTCAGCCGCCAGGGCCGCCATGACGATGCGCTGGCACTGATGGAACTGCTCCCGGTGGGGGAGGATGAGCGCGACAGCTATGTCGAGAACATGGCCTTGAACCTGGGCCGCGCGGGTGATGTCGAAAGCGGTTACGCCATGCTGGCGGAACGGCTCGCGGACAAAACCCAGAATGCCGACCTGCTGAATGCCGATTGCTGGTTCCGCGGCCTGCACGCTGTCGAGCTGGGCGATGCGGTGAGCCAGTGTACCAGGGCGGTGGAGCGCGCGGAATATCCCGCAGCCGCACTCGATAGCCGGGCGATGGTCCATTACCGCAATGGCGATATCGATGCGGCGATCAAGGATCTGGACGATGCCATTCGCCTCGCGCCCGCACTGTCGGCAGCCTATTTCATGCGCGGAGTAATGCGGATGGAACGCGGCGAGAAGGATGGCCGCGAAGATATCGCCGTGGCCCGCCGCCTGACGCCGGGTATCGACGAATTTTACGCGCTTTACGGTATCGAAGCGGATTGAGGCAGGCGGGCTAGATCAGCCCCTTCGCTCTGAGAGACACATGCCCTTCGCGCCCCACGATCACATGGTCGTGGACGGTGATACCGAGCAGACGGCCGGCCTCCGCAATACGGTTGGTGATCTGTACATCGGCGCGGCTGGGCTCCGGATTGCCGCTGGGGTGATTATGTACCAGGATCAGCGCGGTCGCCCCGATATCCAGCCCGCGCTTGATCACTTCGCGCGGGTGGATCGAGGCTTCGTCGATCGATCCGTCCGCTGCGTGATGATCGAGTATCAGATGGTTGCGCGTATTGAGATAGAGAACGCGCACGCGTTCCTTCGTCAGGCTCGCCATGTCGATGGTGAGATAATCCAGCAGCGCCTGCCAGCTCCCCAGAACCGGCTTTTGCAGCACGCGGCCGCGCGCCATGCGCCGCGCCGCCAGCGCCACGATCTTGAGCGATCCTGCGGTCGTTTCGCCAACGCCTTTGACCGATTGCAGCGCATCGGCTTCGGCATCGAGCACACCTGCCAGCGATCCGAACCGCTCCAGCAAGGCCTTTGCCTGCGGCTTGGTATCGCCGCGTGCATTGGTGGCGAACAACAGATATTCCAGCACCTCGTAATCGGCCAGCGCCTCCGCCCCGCCGCCCAGCAACCGCGCGCGCAGCCGCTCGCGGTGGCCCGCCCCGCCATGGGTGGTCCGCCCGGCGCCGGTTACGCGCTCGGCCCCATCTCCTGCTTCAGACTTCGGCAAGCTAATCCCTGTCACCGCTTCACTTGGTTCGCATTGCCTTTGCCTTGCGCCGGGTGCAAGTGTGGGGACGATGGCGCAGGCCGATAAACTTCCCGAAGAGCAGGACCATACTGCCGCAACACCGGCACGTGGGCGCCGCTGGGTAACCGCGCTCGGCGCGCTGGCGGGGCTGCTGATAATCGCCTTGGCTGTGCTGTATTTCTCGCGCGAGCGGCTCGCGCGGGGATTGATCGAAGACCAGCTGGCCCAGCTGGACCTGCCCGCGACTTACGATATCGGGGAGATCGGGGCGGAACGGCAGACTATCGAGAACCTCATCATCGGCGACCCCGCCGCTCCCGACCTGGTGGTTGAGCGGGTGGAGCTGGAGCCGAGCTATGGCTGGGGAACCCCGCAGATCGGGCGAATCACACTGGTCAGGCCGCGGCTGTTCGCCAGTTGGAAGGATGGCCGCCCAAGCTTCGGCAGCCTTGATCCGTTGATCTACGCGGAAAGCGACGAGCCGCCCGGATTGCCCGCGCTCGATATCGAGCTGGTCGATGGCCGTGCCTTGCTGGAAAGTCCCTATGGGCCGGTCGGGTTCAAGGTGGCAGGCGCAGGCAGGCTGGATGGGGGGTTTTCCGGTATCCTGGCCGCAGCCGCGCCTTCGTTCGCCATCCAAGGCTGCGCCGCTCGCGGCGTGACCCTGTACGGCAAGCTTGCCGTCACTCGCGGTCAGCCGGGATTCACCGGGCCGCTGCGCTTCGCTGGTTTGCGGTGCGATGGCGGCAATTATGCGCTTGGAAAAGGCGCGTTCGAATTGGCAGCGCAGGGTGACGAGGACCTGGCGGGGGGCGAATTATCTGCGGTCGGCCAGGCGGCAAATCTGGCCGCGGCAGGCCAGAACGCGCGCATGGCCTTGCTGACCAGCGATATCGCCTTTCGCGGCGGACGGCTGACCGCAGATTACGATGCGCAGTTGCGAGGCGTCAGCGCCGCCGGGGCTACGCTCGACATGCTCACTGCCAAGGGCGTGGTGCGCGGATCGGACGGGTTCGACCGGCTTGAGATGCAGCTACGGGTGGAAGGCAGCGGGCTGCGCGGGGCAAATGGGTTGGAACGCGCGCTTGGCGAGGTAGCGTCCGCCGGCGAAGGCACGCTCGCCGCGCCGCTGATTGGCCGGCTGCGCAGCGGGCTGCGGCGCGAATTGCGCGGCGGCAGCTTTGCATTGGACGCAGTGGTGCGCCGGACCGGCTCGGTAATATCGGGCGTGGTGCCGCAAGCCCGTTTGCGCGGCGCAACCGGCGCGACCCTGATGGCGCTGTCGCGGGTGCAATTCAGTACGGCAGGGCAGGGCGCACCGCGCTTTTCGGCCAATCTGGCGACCGGCGGTGCGGATTTGCCGAGGCTCGCTGGCAGGATGGAGCAGCGCGCCGGCGGAGCGCCCGTATTCCGCTTGCAAATGGCCGAATATCGCGCAGGCAATGCGGCGCTTGCCATACCCGAGCTGGCGATTTCGCAGGACGCGGCGGGCGCTTATCTGTTTTCGGGACGGATCACCGCCAGCGGACCTCTACCCGGCGGCTTCGCGCAGGATTTGCGCGTGCCGATCGATGGCCGCTGGGCGGGCGGCGACGAGCTGGTCCTGTGGCGCGGCTGCACACCCGTGACTTTCGGCAGGCTGCAATATGCCGACCTGGCACTGGCCGGACAATCGCTGACCCTGTGCCCGACGCCGGGAAGCGCAATAGTCTCCCGGACAAGCGGGGCATTACGGATCGCGGCGGGGCTGCCCTCGCTCGATCTGTCGGGCAGGCTGGGGGAAACCCCGATCGTCCTGCGCAGCGGCGCGGTCGGGTTCGCCTATCCCGGCGCCGTGGCCGTTAGCCAGGCAGAGGTCACGCTCGGCCCTGCAGATTCTGCGGCGCGGTTCCTGATCGGCGATCTGACGGCTGAATTCGGCGAAGATATCGCGGGCACGTTCGACCGGGCCGATATCTCCATCGCAGCGGTCCCGCTCGATTTGCGCGAGACCCGCGGCAATTGGCGCTATGCAGATGGCAGGCTAACCATTGCCGATGCCGCCTTTACCCTTACCGACCGCGAGGAGGTCGATCGGTTCGAGCCGCTGGCAGGGCGCGGGGCGAGCCTTTCCTTGCAGGACAACATGATCCTGGCGCAGGCAGTGCTGCGTGCACCGGCCAGTGGGCGCGATATCGTGGCGGTGGATATTCGGCACGATCTGTCGGCCGGCACCGGCTCGGCCGATCTCGACGTTGCCGGGATCACCTTCGACGCGGCGCTCCAGCCAGACGATCTCAGCTATCTTGCCAAGGGGGTGATCGCCAATGCCAGGGGCGTGGTGACGGGCGGCGGGGAAGTGGAATGGAACGCCGCCGGGGTAACCAGCCGCGGCGCATTTTCCAGCGACAGACTGGATTTCGCCGCAGCTTTCGGGCCGGTGTCCGGGGCTTCGGGCACGGTCGAATTTACCGACCTGATCGGGCTGACCACCGCGCCCGGTCAGCGGATCACGGTCGTTTCGGTCAATCCGGGCATCGTCGTTGGCCAGGGCGCCATCGAGTTCCAGTTGCGCAATGGCGAGTTGCTGGATGTGGAGGGCGGCACGCTCACCTTCTCGGGCGGCGATTTGATCGTGCGGCCGCTGCAGATGCGTATCGGTCGCGCGGAAGAGCGGCGCTATCTGTTCGAGGTGCGCGGACTGGATGCCAGCCTGTTCATTGAACGGCTGGAGCTCAACAATATCGCCGCGACCGGCCTGTTCGATGGCCAGTTGCCGTTGATCTTCGATGCCGAGGGTAATGGCCGGATCGAGGAAGGACTGCTGGTGTCGCGCCCGCCCGGCGGCAATATCTCCTATGTCGGGGAACTGACCTACGAAGATCTAGGCGCGATGGCGAATTTCGCCTTCGACGCGCTGCGCAGCCTGGATTACGGGAAAATGACCGTGCTGATGGACGGACCGCTGACGGGCGAGCTGGTCACCCGGGTTGAAATCGACGGGGTCAGCCAGGGCGAGGGCGCGAAGCGCAACATCATCACCCGGCAACTCGGCAAGATCCCGCTGCAATTCCGGATAAATATCCGCGCATCTTTCTCCAAATTGATCGGCACTTTCGCCTCGATGAGCGACCCGGCGCTGGTTCCAGGCCTGTCCGACCGGCTAATTCGCACCGAAGACGGGCTGCGTTTGCGCCGTTCGGTGCTGGACGAGGTGCTGGAAGAGGCGGGTCCAAGTGACGAAAACTCCGGAATAATTCTTGAAAACATACCGTCTGAAGAACCCGTTCAGGGGCAGGAAAGCGACCAATCGCCATGATGCATCCACAATTGACCGACCCGCGCCCTGCTGCGACAGCTGATGTCATGGCAGGGGAGTTCAAGATCAGGCGGGGCGCTGCGCGATTGGCGATGCTGGCGCTCGGCGCCGTAATCGCTCTGCCGGGATGCGTTACCGTAAACGCGCCGGAAGATGCGATCGTGATCGAGCTCAACATCAACATCACGCAGGAAGTCATCCTCCGCCTCGCTGAAGATGCGGGGAATACGATCGAAGAGAATGCGGATATTTTTTAAAGGGATACCGTGATGAGCAAGACATTTTCCACTCGCATGATGCTGGCCGCTGCTGCTGCCGGGGCGCTCGCGCTGACCGGGATTGCGGGGACTGCCATGGCGCAGCGGGATCCGGCCTATGCCACCGCCAGAGCCAATGGACAGGTTGGCGAGAAGACCGACGGCTATCTGGGCATTGTCGGTGCATCCGACGCCGGGCTTGAGCGGATCGTGCGCGACATCAATATCAAGCGGCGCGCGGTCTATGCGGAAAAGGCACAGGCCGCTGCTGCCACGCTGGCGGAATATTCCTTCACCGCAGGCTGCCTCGCCATCGCGCGGACGGATCCGGGCGAGAAATACCAGGCGCCCGATGGCAGCTGGCAGACCCGCACCAGCGCCCCGCCGCAGCGCGACCCGCGTTGTCCGGCCTAAGCCCGCCGTCACAGGCCGGCCGAAATAAGCTGTAAAGAAACATGCGCAGATCGCCCGCAGTCACGTCACCGGGCTGCGGCAACAGTTGACTCGAATCCGCCCCCTGCCTAAGGGGGCGACGCCTTCGGCGGGCAACCCGCGATCGTGCTGCGTTTCCCTGTAAAAAGGAGCATGGCGTGAACGACGAGAAGCCCGCACGGGAACCCATTGCCGAGGATGCGCGGATCGATGCGCTCGAAGCGCGGCTCAACGCCGCAACCGAGCGTGAAGAACAGCGCAACCGGCCGCAGAATAGCGGAACCGATGCGAATTATCGCGCCGGGAACCGCGTTCTGGCGGATCTACTCGGCGGGATTCTCGGCGGATTGGTGATTGGCTGGGTCATAGACTACTTCGCCGGCACCACCCCCTGGGGCCTGTTGATCATGCTGGCCCTCGGGACCATCGTGGCTTTCAGAAACATCATCAAGGCGGCAAAAACGCCTACCGAATAGTTCCGGATTCTCCGGTTTTTTTGGGCGCAGCCGACAAGGCGTCGATAGGGCAATGACACAAGTGGCAGCCGAACCAGCCAAAGTCGATCCGATGTACCAGTTCACCATCGAGCCGTTGATCGGTTCGGATGGCTGGGAACTTGCGGGCTTCAACATCGCCTTCACCAATTCCGCATTGTGGATGGCGATCACCACCGTCGCGCTCACCGTGTTCATGTGGGGCGGAATGAAGCGCGATTTGGTCCCCGGCCGCTGGCAGATGGCGGTCGAGGGCTTTACCGGCTTCATCGACAATATGCTGGAAGCCAATATCGGCAAGGAAGGGCGCAAATATGTGCCCTATGTGTTCAGCCTGTTCATGTTCATCCTGTTCGCCAATCTGCTCGGCCTGCTGCCGGTGGGCATCGTCGGCATCCACCCGTTTACTTTCACCAGCCACTTCACCGTGACCGGCGTGCTCGCGATCATGAGCTTTTCGATCGTGCTCGCGGTCGGGTTCTGGAAGCATGGTCTGAAATTTTTCACGTTGTTCGTGCCGCATGGCACGCCGCTATGGCTGATCTGGCTGATCCCGGTGATCGAGCTGATCTCCTTCATGGTGCGCCCGTTCTCGCTCGCGCTGCGACTGTTCGTCGCGATGATGGCGGGGCACGTGCTGCTCAAGGTGCTGTCCAGCTTCGTGATCGACAGCGCCAATGCCGGGGCATTGTTCGGCGGCTTTATCGGCGTACCCAGCTTCATCCTGATGATCGCCATTTCCGCTCTGGAAATCCTCGTGGCGGGCATCCAGGCCTACGTATTCGCACTGTTGACGGCGCTGTACATCAACGATGCCGAGAACCTTCACTAACAACCAAATACCCGATTTTACGGAATAAACAGGAGTAATTACAATGGACGCAGAAGCAGCAAAGCTCGTTGGCGCAGGCCTGGCAGCAATCGGTGCCGGCATGGCCGCCATCGGTGTGGGTAACGTGTTTGGTTCGTTCCTCGAAAGCGCGCTGCGCAATCCGGGTGCGGCGGACGGTCAGCAGGGCCGCCTGTTCATCGGCTTCGCCGCCGCCGAACTTCTCGGCCTGCTGGCTTTCGTGGTCGCGATGATCCTGATCTTCGTCGCCTGATCGACCGATTGGCGAAGCGGGCGGTTTCGGCCGCCCGCTCCGCTATCGGGCCTAAACTTCCCTAAACTTCCGCAAGGCGCGCGCAATGCCACAGATAGAACAGCTCGCTAGCACCTATACCAGCCAGATTTTCTGGTTGCTGGTGTTCTTTGGGCTCGTCTTTTTCATCGTCGGGCGGGGCATGGTTCCGCGCGTGATGGACACCGTGGCCCAGCGCGATACGCAGATCGCCAGCGACCTTGCCGCGGCCAAGGCCGCGCGCGATGCCGCCAACGAACAGGAAGAAGCCTGGCGCGTTCGCGAGAACGAAAACCGGGCAGCGGCGCAGGCAGTCGTTGCTCAGGCCAAGGCGGATGCTGCGGCCAGCAACGAGAAAAAGCTCGGTGCGGCGCAGAAGCGGCTCGACAAGAAGCTGGACGAGGCGGGAACGCGGATCGACGAGGCCCGCACCGCTGCACTGGCCGAGATTGAGGATGTGGCGGCCGAGGCAACGCAGGACATCGTCCAGCGCCTCGCCGGGGTTGCCGTGACCAAGGCATCGGCCAAATCCGCCGTGAAGGAGGCGCTTCGTGGCTAATACACCGGAAGTCTTCGCAACCGAGGCGGCCCAGATCCAGGGTACCGTCGATGATGGCAGCGCAGGGGTTCACCTCGAACCGTCTGCGCTGGGGCTGGAGCCCTATCAGTGGGTCGCCGTGGCGATGGTCGTCCTGATCGCGATCATGGTCTGGAAAAAGGTGCCCGGCATGATCACCGGCGGCCTCGACCGTCAGATTGCCGCGATCAAGCAGCAGCTCGATGAAGCCAAGACGCTGCGCGCCGAGGCGGAGGCCCTGCGCAATGAATATGCGGACAAGATCGCCGGCGCCGAAAAGGATGCCGAAGCGATGGTCGACAATGCCAAGAGCGAAGCCGATGCGATCATCGTACGGGCCGAAGAAGACGGCAAGGCGATGATCGCCCGCCGCAAGCGGATGGCGGAAGACAAGATCGCCGCTGCCGAACGCGCCGCATTGGCAGAAGTGCGCGCCAAGGCTGCCGATGCCGCGACGAAAGCATCGCGTTCCTTGATTGCGGACAAGTTCGATGCCGAGGCAGACCGCAAGGTCGCCGACGAAGTGATCGCCGCGATCTGATAGCCTTAACGGCCTCGAACCCAAACCAAAGCGCGCGCCATTTTCGGGATGGGGCGCGCTTTTGCTTTCGGACCGAGCCAACTTGGCCTTGCAATCGCGGTTTGCGCCGCTAATGCGAACCAATCGCAACAATAGAAAGCCAGCCTCGCCGTGAACCGCGTTTTCCTGACCAAGCTCCACCTTATCCTTGCCGCTTTCATGTTCCCGGCGGTGTTGATGTTCCTGCTGACCGGCGCGCTCTATACCTGGGGTAACAAGGGCGAGTGGCACGAGGAGGTCGTGCAGGTGTCCGCACCGATGGAAAATGCCGATGAGGCGGCTTTGCGAGAGATTGCTCTGGCCCAGCTGGCTCAGCGCGGTTTGCCCGAACCCAGCGGGGCAGCGAGCGTCAGCGGCGAGGGCAGCGATCTCGCGCTCGCCTGGACCGGCGCCCGCACCGATATCAAAGTCGCCGCGACGGATGATCCGAGCGTTGCCGAAGTAACCATCAACCAGGCCTCGCTCCACCGCTGGTTGGTGCAATTGCATAAGGCCAAGGGCAGCGTGTTCTTCAAGATCTACGCGACTTTCCTTGCCATATCGCTGTTCATCCTGGTGCTGAGCGGGCTGATCATGGGGCTGCAGGTGCCCGCATTGCGCCGGCTGACCTGGCTCAGCAGCGGTGCCGGGCTAGCAGCCTTTATCGGCTTCGTGCTGCTGGGCTAGTCGGTCACGAACACCACTTTGCCGACCAGTTCGCGGCTCGCCATGGCCGCGAACCCCTCGCGCCATCGGTCCAGCGGCAGCGTGCGGTCGATATGCGGTGAAATCCGGCCCTCGGCGGCGAGCTTTTCGACCGCTTCGGCAATCGCCCGGCCGCGCTGTGAGAAGCGCCGCGCATATTCACCCGCGCGCACGCCGACGACCGAGAAACCCTTGATCAGCGGAATATTGCTGGCAAGGGTCGCAATGCGCCCCGAGGTAAAGCCGATCACCTGCAACTGGCCGCCAAATGCAGTGCAGCGCGTGCTTTCATCGAATACATCGCCGCCCACCGGGTCGAACACGATATCGGCCAGCGCGCCGCCGGTGATTTCGGCAACCTGCTCGCGGAACCGTCCATGGGCGAGGATCGCTGCGTCAGGCGACACCGCTGTCTCTATTTGCGCTAGCTTCTCTTCTCTTCCGCTTGTTGCGATCACCTTCGCGCCCAGCGCTTTGGCCAGATCGCAAGCGGCCAGTCCAACCCCTCCGCTCGCGCCGTGGACCAGCACCCATTGTTCGTCCGATAATCCGCCTATTTCGACCAGCGCGGTATAGGCGGTAGTATAGGCCGCGCCGAGCGCGGCTGCCTGGGAAAAATCCAGCCCACCGGGAATAGGTCTGAGCGCGCTTGCCGGATAGGATGCGAATTGCGCAAATCCGCCGATCTTTGCGCCGCCCATCACGCGGTCGCCCGCTGCGAAGCCGCTATCGGCGTCGGCCTCGATCACCTCGCCGGCTATTTCCAGCCCCGCAATAAAGGGTGGTTCGGGTTTGAACTGATATTTGCCTTGCGTCATCAACAAGTCGGGGAAGTTGAGCGAGGCAGCGCGGATCCGGATAAGCACTTCACCGGGGTTGCGCTCCGGCATCGGGACTGTCCGCAGCGCGGCGCCGGACAAATCGTCCGACAGTTGTTCGACAACCAGCGCCTTCATTTAAGCCCACTCTCGTCGAGGCGCATGGTCGTGGAGAGAGGCATCGTGTCGAACCTCTGATCGTCAGAAATTGTCCTTCGCCTCGCGCAGTGCAGCAAAGGTTTCCGGCGCGGAGCCACCGCCCCATTTCGCGCGCAATGCAGGATCGTCGGCGCGCAGGAACGGGTTTGTCGCAAGTTCGCGCTCAAGCACCGTGGGCACGGTCGCCTCGCCCTTCGCGCGTTTGGCGTCGATTTGCGCGGCATAATCGCGCAGCGCCTCGTTCTGCGGATCGGCATGCAGGGCGAAGGCGGCGTTGGCCTGTGTATATTCGTGTGCGCAATACAGCGTCGTATCTGCAGGCAGCGCCTTGATCCGCTGGAGGCTGTCCCAGAATTGTTGGGGCTTTCCTTCGAACATCCGCCCGCAGCCCAGCGCGAACACGGAATCGCCCACGAAGGCCACCCCCGCTTCGGGCAGGTGGTAGGCGATATGGCCATTGGTGTGGCCCGACACGTCGATCACCCGCGCCTCGAATTTTCCCAGTGAAACGCGGTCGCCATGGCTCACCACGCGGCCGATCGGACTGATCCGCTCGACCTCCTGCGGGGCGACGATCTGCGCGCCGGTAGCCTCCACGATTACGGCATTCCCGCCGGCATGGTCGGGGTGCCAATGGGTGTTCCAGATCTGCGTGATCCGCCAACCCTTCGCCTCGGCCTGCTTTAAGTATTCCGCGCCATCGGGCGTATCGATGGCAGCGGTTTCGCCGCTGGCGGGATCGTGAGCGAGGAAGCCGTAATTGTCGGACAGGCAGGGGAATTGGTGAATTTGCAGCATCGGCCAAGTGTAGGCGTATGCGCTGCAACAGGAAAGGCCCGCCTGCTCGGTAGAGCAGACGGGCCTTCCGGTCAGCCTATTCCGGCTAGATGCCGGGCGGCTGTGCTTTGCCTAGTCGTCCGACTTCTTGAGCGCTTCGCCCAGGATATCGCCCAGCGATGCACCCGAATCGGACGAGCCGAACTGCTGCACTGCTTCTTTCTCTTCGGCGATCTGACGCGCCTTGATGGAGAAGTTGGGCTTCTTCGAACGGTCGAAACCGGTGACCATCGCATCCAGCTTCTGGCCGGACTGGAAACGGTCGGGACGCTGCTCGTCGCGGTCGCGGCCAAGGTCGCTGCGCTTGATGAAGCCGGTCGCGCCGTCGTCGCCGACTTGCACTTCCAGGCCGCCATCGCGCACTTCCAGCACCGTGACGGTGACCGTTTCGCCGCGGCGCAGGCCGGCACCGCCGGTTGCACCATCGGCGCTCGGTGCACCTTTTTCGAGCTGCTTCATGCCCAGGCTGATGCGCTCCTTATCGGCATCGACGTCGAGCACGATGGCTTCGACCTCTTCACCCTTGCGGTGCAGCGCCAGCGCATCTTCGCCCGAAATGCCCCAGGCGATGTCGGACATGTGGACCATGCCGTCCACATCGCCGTCCAGCCCGATGAACAGGCCGAATTCGGTGGCGTTCTTGACTTCGCCGGTGACCTTGGTGCCGACCGGGAACTTGTCTGCGAAATCGTCCCACGGATTGCCCTGAGCCTGCTTGAGGCCGAGCGAGATGCGGCGCTTTTCGCTGTCCACTTCCAGCACGACGACATCGACTTCCTGCGAAGTGCTGACGATCTTGCCGGGGTGCACGTTCTTCTTGGTCCAGCTCATTTCGGACACGTGGACCAGGCCTTCGATGCCCGCTTCGATTTCCACGAACGCACCATATTCGGTGATGTTCGTAACCGTGCCGGTCAGCTTCGCGCCCACCGGGTACTTGGCGGAAACGCCATCCCACGGATCGCTTTCCAGCTGCTTCATGCCGAGCGAGATACGCTGCGTTTCGGCATTGATGCGGATGATCTGGACACTGACCGTCTGGCCGATTTCGATGATCTCGCTGGGGTGGTTGACCCGCTTGTAGCTCATGTCGGTGACGTGCAGCAGGCCGTCGATACCGCCGAGATCCACGAACGCACCGTAATCGGTGATGTTCTTGACCACGCCGTCGATCACCTGGCCTTCGGCCAGCTTCTCGATCAGTTCGCTGCGCTGTTCGGCGCGCGTTTCTTCCAGCACTGCGCGGCGCGAGACCACGATGTTGCCGCGCTTGCGGTCCATCTTGAGGATCTGGAACGGCTGCGGCTGTTCCATCAGCGGGGTGACATCGCGCACGGGGCGGATATCGACCTGGCTGCCCGGCAGGAAGGCCACGGCGCCATCGAGGTCGACGGTGAAGCCGCCCTTGACCCGGCCGAAGATGCGGCCTTCGACGCGCTTCTCTTCGCCGAATTCGCTTTCCAACTTGTCCCATGCGGCTTCGCGGCGGGCGCGGTCGCGGCTAAGCATTGCTTCGCCATCGGCATTTTCGACGCGGTCGACATAGACTTCGACTTCGCTGCCGACCTTCAGGCCGTGATCTTCATCACCGCGGGAGAATTCCTTGAGATCGACGCGGCCTTCGGATTTCAGACCGACATCGATAATCGCGCTGCCGCCTTCGATGGAGGTAACGGTGCCCTTGACGACGCGGCCTTCGAAGCCGCCATCCTCGGCGCCGCCGAGCTGTTCATTGAGCATCGCTTCGAAATCGGAGCGTGTTGGGTTGGCTGAAGATGCCATATTGTTGAGTACCTTACTTACGTTTGCTACCGGCCGCCGGTTTTCCCGGGGTCTTTTCTCCGAACGCAGCGGAATTGCCGCGCCCGGGCCAAGAGGGCCGCTTTCGCCGCCCGGCCGGATGCCGCAGCGGAGGTCTGGCAAGGCATTTCCTGCAAAGCGGATCGCATGGCGCATAACGCGCCGAGCTGCCCCTGCTTGTGCTGAAAATGCCCTGTCGAACGGGCGGGCTGTTAGGGGAAAGAACAGATTTTTGCAAGCGCGAAAGGCGGTGGGCGAGGTATGCGCCGGCCGGTTATTTCAACGCCTGTTCTACCGCCTCGATAGCCGCTTCGATGGCCTGGTCGCGGTCGAAGCTGGTCGTGTCGAACACCATTGCGTCGGGTGCGGGTTTGAGCGGGGCGTCCTTGCGGCCCATGTCGCGGGCATCGCGGCGGGCGAGGTCGGCTTCTATGTCGGCCAACTCAACCTCCAGCCCGCGTCCGCGCATTTCGCTCCACCGGCGATGCGCGCGCGACTGGACGCTGGCGGTCACGAACAGCTTGGCGTCGGCTTCGGGGGCGATGACCGTGCCGATATCGCGCCCGTCCAGCACAGCGCCGCCGGGCTGCATGGCAAAGGCGCGCTGGCGTTCGTAGAGCGCCTTGCGCACGCCTCGATGAACGGAGACCCGGCTCGCCAGACCGCCGGTGATTTCGCTACGTAGCTCGGGGTCGCCAAGCAATTCGTCCGGAAAATCACACGCAGCCAATGCCTGCTCTGCATCGTCCGGGTCGCCGTCCACCAGCGCCACCTGCCGCCCGACTGCGCGATAAAGCAACCCGGTATCGAGATGCGGCAGGCCGAAATGCGCCGCGATCGCCTGAGAGATCGTGCCCTTGCCAGAGGCGGTGGGGCCATCGACGGCGATAATCATGCGGGCGCTTTCCGCCGGTCGAGCCAGATGCGAAACAACCCGAACAGCGCAATTCCCACCCATACGATTTCGAGCACCATCGTGGGCAGATTGTAATTCACGGTCAGCGACACGATGAGCAGCAGCGCGCCGAGCAGATTTACCAGATTGAACAGCACCATGTTCATGTTCTGGCTGAGATTGCTGTAGGCGAATGCGCCCACGATGCAGAAACTGCCGGCAAAACCGATCAGGTCTGCGGCGAAGGGGGAGAGATAATCGCTCATTGCGTGGCTCCGACCAAGAGGTCCTGAAATGTCGGAAAACTGGTGGCGATCGGCCGCGTATCGTCCACTTCCACTCCGCCGCGGCTGACCAGCGCGGCTACCGCCATGCTCATGGCGATGCGGTGGTCGAGATGGGTGGTGACGGGTCCGCCGCCGGGCAGGGGTTCGCCGCCGGTCCCCTCGATCGTCAGGCCGTCCGGCGTTTCCTCTACCCGCGCGCCGATTGCGGATAGCGCGGCGGCCATCGCGGCCAGACGGTCGCTTTCCTTCACGCGCAGTTCTTCCAACCCGCTGGTGCGGGTGGTTCCGCTGGCCAGAGACGCTGCCACGAACAGCACCGGAAATTCGTCGATCATCGCCGGGGCGAGGGCGGGGTCGATGTCGATTCCTTCAAGCGCGGAGTGGCGTACGCGCAAATCGGCCACCGGCTCTCCGCCCACTTCGCGGCGCTCCTGCTCCTCGATACTGCCGCCCATGGCGCGCAACACCTCGATCAGTCCCGCGCGGGTGGGGTTGAGGCCGACATTTTCGATGGTCAGGTCGCTGCCCTCCACCAGCAGAGCGGCAACAATGAAAAAGGCGGCCGATGAAGGATCGCCCGGCACGGTGATGGTTTGGGGCTGCAATTCGGCATCGCCATGGATGCGGATCACGCGCTCACCATCCGCTTCCCCGATATCCAGTCTCGCGCCGAATCCAGCCAGCATCCGCTCCGAATGATCGCGCGTCGGGACCGGCTCGATCACGGTGGTAATGCCGGGCGTGTTGAGACCCGCCAGCAGCACCGCACTCTTCACCTGCGCGCTGGCGACCGGCAGGCGGTAGGTAATCGGCACGGCGGGCTGGCTGCCCTCGATGGTCAGCGGCAATTTGCCGCCCGGAGCAGCGGTAAAGCTCGCGCCCATCTGGCTGAGCGGTTCGATCACCCGGCCCATCGGGCGGCCCGAAAGGCTCGCATCGCCGATCAATGTCGCGGTGATTGCGTGGCTCGCCAGCAAGCCCAGCAGCAGGCGGGTCGATGTGCCGCTATTGCCCATGTCGAGCGCTTGGCTCGGTTGCAGCAACCCGCCGACGCCCACGCCATTGACCGTCCACGTGGCGCCGTCCTGTGAGCGTTCTATAGTCGCACCCATTGCCCGCAATGCGCCCGCCGTAGCGAGTACATCCTCACCCTCCAGCAGCCCGGAAATGCGCGTTTCGCCCACCGCCAGCGCGCCCAGCATCAATGCACGGTGGCTGATCGACTTGTCGCCCGGCACGCGGATGCGTCCACGCAGCGGCCCGGCAGGTATGAAACGTTTGGGTTGCGGCGTGTCGGTCAAAACGGGCTTTCTGCAAGGGTACCAAATAGGCGGTGACGGGCGGCGCGGCTTTGACACCGGCATTGGCATCTGGCAAGGCGCGCCCGCCTTTGCCGTATCCCGCTTTTGCTGCACGCTTTTGCAAACGGGCCGCGGCGACACTAATTAGACGCATCAACATCACCAAGCCGCTCGGCCAGCCGGGCGCGAAGTTTAGGAATTGCAATGCCAAAGGCTGAATGGGGCACCAAACGCAGCTGCCCGAAATGCGCTACGCGCTTCTACGATCTGGGCGAGGACGATCCGGTCGCCTGCATCGAATGCGGTGAAGAATGGTTCCCCGAACCCGTGCTGAAATCCAAGCAGCCGATTCCCGCAGACGAGGAAGACAAGAAGAAGGACAGCAAGGCCGATTCCGACCTGGCCGACGAGGACGACGATCTGGAAGATATCGACGAGGCGGAACCCTCCGCCGATCAGGATGTCGATCTTGGCGGGGACGACGATCTGGGCGTGTCCAAGGGCAAGGGCGACGATGAGGACGTGCCCGAAAGCTGAGCCGGGCTGGACCCCCGCGAAGGCGGGGGTCTCCTGGTTCCAGCTCGTCCTTTGATTGCACGAGAACTCCGCCTTCGCGGGGAAGCAGGAAAGTGTGGCGGCAAGCTCGCAAAAATCCTTGCCAAACGCCGCACCTTGCCTCTAAAGGCGCATCCCTCGCCAGCGATGGCGGGACTTGAAATGGTTACGGGGCCTTAGCTCAGCTGGGAGAGCGCAACACTGGCAGTGTTGAGGTCAGCGGTTCGATCCCGCTAGGCTCCACCATTTACTTGGCTTTTCCGTCAGGATGGGCTGCAAATCGCGCTTTACTGCGCTTCGGTGCTCACGGGCCAGAAGCCCGCTCCGCTCCGATGCTCGCAAAGCACGATTTTCGCCTTAATCCTGCCGAAAGATCCAAGCAAATGGATTAGATACCTCGTCATTGCGAGGAGCGAAGCGACGCGGCAATCCATGGCGCGGCGTTTCGTTATAGAGACTAGATAAGAAGCCGGGGCACACTTGCCTCGCACGCTGGTTGACGAGGTTTCGTCCGCCGGCGTTTTTTGCGTTACTTGGGAAGGCCGAGGTATATGTTCGACAATCTGTCAGACCGCCTTGGCGGAGTCTTCGACAAGCTGCGCGGCCGCGGCGCGCTCAATGAGAGCGACGTACGCGAGGCCATGCGCGAGGTTCGCATCGCGCTGCTGGAGGCCGATGTTGCGCTTCCTGTCGTTCGGCGGTTCGTCGATTCGGTTACCGAGAAAGCCATCGGGCAGGACGTGCTGCGGTCGGTCACTCCCGGGCAACAAGTCGTCAAGATCGTCAATGACGAGTTGGTCGAGATGCTGGGCGGAGAAGGTCACGAAGACCTGAACCTCGAGGCGAGGCCGCCGGTCGTGATCATGATGGTCGGCCTGCAGGGTTCGGGTAAGACCACCACGACCGCGAAACTCGGCAAATATCTGCGCGAGAAGCATGGCAAGAAGGCCATGATGGCCTCGCTCGATGTCAACCGTCCGGCGGCGCAGGAGCAGTTGGCGGTGCTCGGCACGCAGGTCGATGTCGCGACGCTGCCGATCGTCGAGGGCCAGCAGCCGGTCGATATCGCCAAGCGCGCGATGCAGGCAGCGAAACTGCAGAACCACGATGTGTTGCTGCTCGACACGGCAGGCCGCCTGCATGTCGATGAAGCGCTGATGGCCGAGATGAAGGCGGTTGCGGGCGTATCCGCGCCGACCGAAGTGCTGCTGGTGGTCGACAGCCTGACCGGCCAGGACGCGGTCAATGTCGCAAAAAACTTTACCGAGGAAGTGCCGCTTACCGGCGTGATCCTGACCCGGATGGACGGCGATGCGCGCGGCGGTGCGGCGCTGTCCATGCGCCATGTTACCGGCAAGCCGATCAAGTTTGCCGGTACGGGCGAGAAGCTGGACGCGCTGGAGGCATTCAGCCCCGACCGCGTGGCGGGCCGTATCCTGGGCATGGGCGACGTGGTCTCGCTGGTCGAAAAGGCCGCGACCACGATCAAGGAAGAGGACGCCGAGAAGCTCGCCAAGCGCATGGCGAAGGGCGAATTCGACCTCAACGATCTGCGCATGCAGCTGCAACAGATGCAGAATATGGGCGGGCTGGGCATGCTCGCGGGGATGCTGCCGGGCATGAAAAAGGCCAAGGCGGCGATGGCGGCGTCCGACATGGACGACAAGGTGCTGCTGCACATGGATGCGATCATCGGTTCGATGACCGCCAAGGAACGCGCCAAGCCCGCTCTGCTCAATGCCAAGCGCAAGAAGCGTGTTGCAGCGGGCAGCGGGACGAAGGTTCAAGAGGTCAACAAGGTGCTGAAGATGCACCAGGAAATGGGCCGCGCCATGAAACAGATCAAGAAAATGGGCGGGCTCAAGGGCCTTGGCGCATTGTTCGGTGGCGGCGGAGCTGGTGGGGGCCTGGGCGGGATGCTCGGCGGCCCCGGCCCCGGCGGACTTCCCGGAATGGGCGGCTCTCAGAAAAGCGGCCCGAGTGTCGATCCCGACACGCTGCCGCCCGATTTGCGTAAATTACTCGACAACAAATAACACGAATTCAAACGATTATACTCGAAAGGTAAACTGAAATGGCAATTGCACTCCGTCTTTCCCGTGGCGGCGCGAAGAAGCGCCCCTATTACCGCATCGTGGCTGCCGACAGCCGCCGCGCGCGCGATGGCAAATATCTCGAGCAGATCGGCACCTACAACCCGCTGCTCGCCAAGGATGATGAAAAGCGCGTGACGCTGAACGAAGACCGCGCGAAGTATTGGCTGGGCGTTGGCGCGCAGCCGTCCGACCGCGTAGCCCGCTTCCTCGACGCCGCCGGCATCCGCGAGCGTGAAGCACGCAACAACCCGAACAAGGCGAAGCCGGGCGAAAAGGCCACCGAACGCGCCGAGGAAAAAGCCGAGAAGGCCAAGGAAGCCGAAGAGGCCCGGAAGGCTGCCGAGGAAGAAGCGAAGGCTGAAGCTGCGAAACCCGCCGAGGAAGCACCTGCCGAAGACGCTGCTCCTACCGAGGAAGCACCTGCTGAAGACGCAAAAGCCGACGAAGCTCCCGCCGAAGAAGCCAAAGCCGACGAAGCTCCCGCCGAGGAAGCCAAGGCTGACGATAAGACCGACGAAAAGACCGAGGGCTAATCTCCTTGCCACAGGACAAGCCCGTCACGTTGGCCGCCATCGCTGGCGCGCACGGCGTGGCGGGCGAAGTCCGTCTGAAGCTGCTGGGCGACGGTATCGAAGCGCTGAAAGCCGCGAGCAGCTTCAACGATGGCGCGCTGACGCTCACCAAGATCCGCGATGACGGGAAGGGCGGCGCAATCGCTCGCTTCGCCGAAGTGCCCGACCGCAACGCCGCCGAAGCGCTGCGCAGTACCGCATTGACCGTCCCCCGCGATGCCTTGCCGCCGCTGGCGGATGGCGAATTCTACCACGCCGATTTGCTCGGCCTGCCGGTGGAAACCGATGCGGGCGAGCCCGTGGGCAAGGTCGTCGCCGTGGAAAATTTCGGCGCGACCGATATTATAGAAATCGAGCGGCCGGACGGGTCGCTATTTATGGTGCCCCTCACCAAGCAGGCTGTGCCCGAGTGGGACGAACAGCGCATGGTGATCTCGGCCGGGTTCGATATCTAGCGCCGCAGCGGCTCTTTTTCAGCCAGATGATTGCGGATCGCAGTGGCCGCCACGCCCGCTTGTCCCATCGCATGGCTGATCTGATCGAGGCCCAATACGACATCGCCTGCCGCGAAGAGACCGGGAATGCTGGTTTCGAGATGGTCGGATACCGTCAGGCAGCCCTCATCGGAAGCCTGTGCACCGATCTCCAGCGCCAATTCCGAGCGTATGTCGGAACCCAGGGCCGGGTAGATACTGTCGAAGCCTAGCCAGCCTTCGGCGGTTTTCACATCGATTCGCTCACCATCGATCCGATAGTCGCTGCAAGGCCCCTCCGCCCGCTTAACGCCCGCCTCGTCCAGAACGGCGATGCACTCGTCGTCCAGCGCATGAGCTCCATTTGCCGAAATCAACGTGAGATCTTTCGTATACCCGCGCAGAAACAGTGCTTCCGAAGTCCCATGATCGCTGGTGCCGATTACGCCAACGCGCCTGTCGGTCACCTCGTAACCATCGCAGACCGGACAATAGCGAATCAAGCCGGCAGCCACCGCTTCGTCATGCAGCATGTCGGTCATCCCGGGCGGTCGATGATTGACCACGCCGGTCGCGAGCAAGATGCTTCGGGCGTCCAGCCATTCTCCGCCGGCATGCACGCGGAAGTGTTCGCCATTACGCTCCATCGCCGTAACCCGCTTCTTCTCTCGCACCGCGCCGTATTCTTCCGCCTGAGCCAACATCCGGGAAAGCAGTTCGGGCCCCGAGATGCCCCCGGGAAAGCCCGCGTGGTTGTGCGTGCAGGGGATCATCGCAGCGCGGCTGCTGCCGCAATCGAACAGCCGCACTCGCAAGTGATATCGGGCAAGATAGATCGCCGCGGTCAGCCCTGCGGGCCCGCCGCCAATGATAATGCAGTCAACCATTAGCTTGCGCCATAGCACTGGTTTGCGCATGCCAGCCAGATGACCTTCGCTGCCACCATCCTCACGCTCTATCCGGAGATGTTTCCCGGGCCGCTGCGCCTGTCGCTGGCCGGGCGGGCGCTTAAGGAGCAGAAATGGTCGCTCGACACCGTGCAAATCCGCGACTTCGCCAGCGACAAGCACCGCACGGTCGATGACACCCCGGCAGGCGGCGGGGCGGGAATGGTGCTGAAAGCGGACGTTCTGGGGGTGGCGATCGACCATGCGCGCAGCCTGCATCCCGCTGCGCCCGTTTTGGCCATGACCCCGCGCGGCAAGCCGATCACGCAGCCGCGGATCCGCGAACTGGCGGCAGGGCCCGGGGTCACGCTGCTATGCGGCCGGTTCGAAGGGTTCGACGAGCGTATATTCGAGGCGCGCGAGGTCGAGGAAGTCTCGCTTGGCGATATCGTGCTGTCGGGCGGAGAGCCTGCCGCGCTGGCCATACTCGATGCTTGCATTCGCCTGCTTCCCGGAGTAATGGGCGCGGCTTCCAGTGGTACCGAGGAATCCTTCGAAAACGGATTGCTCGAATACCCGCAATATACCCGACCACCAGAATGGGAAGGGCGCACGATCCCCGAAGTGCTGCGATCGGGGGATCATGCGAAGATTGCGGCGTGGCGGCAAGCCATGTCGGAAGATCATACTCGGTTACGCAGGCCGGACCTTTGGGATCGTTACAGTGACGATCGGGCCCGACCTGCCTCTGGCGCGCGGCGGAAAAAGTAAGGAACGTCAGGAATGAACCTGATCCAGACACTCGAGTCCGAGGCTATCGAAGCGCTCGGCAAGGATATTCCGGAATTTCGCGCGGGCGACACCGTTCGCGTCGGCGTGAAGGTCATCGAAGGCGCGCGCGAGCGTGTGCAGAACTTCGAAGGCGTATGCATCGCGCGGTCCAATCGCGGCATGGGCAGCAACTTCACCGTCCGCAAGATGAGCTTCGGCGAAGGCGTGGAACGCGTGTTCCCGCTCTACTCCCCGATCCTCGATTCGATCACCGTGGTTCGCCGCGGTGTCGTTCGCCGGGCGAAGCTGTATTACCTGCGCGGCCGCACCGGCAAGCGCGCGCGTATCGCAGAACGTCGCGAGAATGCGCCAAAGGCGTAACGCGCTTTTACACAGCACGGTTTGACGAAGGGGCGCTCCGGTCTATGCCGGGGCGTCCCTTTTTCTATGCCGGATGCCCGACTTGTTATGCGCTCACTGCTCACTGCCGCCGCTCTCCTCACCGCTGCACCCGCGCTGGCGGAGGATCACGCGATGAGCGATACGCCCGATCTCAGTTTCGAGCGGGTGTTTGCCAGCCCCAGCCTAGACGGGCCGACCCCGCGCGGAATGAAGCTGAGCCCCGATGGCCGATATCTGACGGTGCTGCGCAACCGTGAGGATGACCGCGAGCGGTACGATCTGTGGGGGTATGACCGGACGAGCGGCGAATGGTCGATGCTGGTGGACAGCTTGGCGCTCGGCACCGGACGCGAGCTGTCGGAAGACGAAAAGATGCAGCGCGAACGCGCGCGCGTCGGCAACCTGAAAGGCATCATAACCTATCAATGGGCGAGCGACGGGCAGGGCGTGCTGGTGCCACTGGACGGCGATCTGTATCTCGCGCGGCTGGATGGCCCGGATGGAGCAGACATCGCCCGACTGACCGATACGGAGGAAAGCGAGCTTAATCCCAAGCTTTCCGAGACAGGCGGGTTCGTTTCGTTCGTGCGTGACCGCCAAGTGTGGGTCGGCCCCGTGGGCGCGGAAGCACAGCCGATTACCCCGAAAGAAGGCGATACGGTCCGCTGGGGCGAGGCGGAATTCGTCGCGCAGGAGGAGATGGGGCGGCTCACCGGATATTGGTGGAGCCCCGATGACAGCCGCATCGCCGTGCAGCGCACCGATGAAAGCCGCGTCGGTATTGTCACTCGCGCCGCCATCGGAGCCACCGGGACCGAGGTGTTCGACCAGCGCTATCCGGTCGCGGGCAGCGACAATGCGGTGGTCGAGCTGTTCGTAATGGACGCCGATGGCGGCAACCGGGTGAAGGTCGATCTGACCGGTAACCAGTCGGAAGATTACAACGCCGACGATCCTACCGATTTCTACCTCGCACGGGTCGATTGGGCGCCCGATGGATCGCTCTATGTGCAACGCCAGAACCGCAAGCAAACGGTGCTCGACATGCTCCGCGTCGATCCGGCGACGGGCCAAAGTGAAGTGATATTCCGCGAACGCCCCTCGCTCGAGGATTACTGGATCAATCTCGGCGATGACTATAAGTGGCTCGATAATGGCAACCTGATCTGGTGGTCGGAGCGGGACGGCTATGCGCATCTTTATCGTTATGAACCGATGGAGCGCGCACCGCTCGACAGGCTCGACAACCCTTACCAGTGGACCCGGCTCACCGGCGGCGATTGGGTCGTCACCAAGCTGGTAGGTGTCGACCAGACGCTGGGCCGCGTGTTCTTTCAAGCCACGAAGGATGATGTGCTCGCGCAGCAAATCTATTCGCTCGACGTCGAAAGGCCCGGCGAGATCTCGCTGCTGACCGATCCCGCCTTCACCCATTCGGCCAGTATGGACAATGCGGGCAACAGCCTGCTGATCACCCGCTCCAGCCACGATCAGCCGCCGCAAACCTACCTCGCCGATCAGCAGGGCAATCGCCTTGCCTGGGTGGAGGAAAATGCGCTGGAGGCGGGACACCCCTATGCCCCGCATCTCGCCAGTCACCGGTCAGCGCGGTTCGGCACGATCAAGGCTGCCGATGGCGAGACCGATCTCCATTACAAGATGGTCGCCCCCGAAATCGAGCCGGGCAAACGCTATCCGGTGTTCTATTACCATTATAGCGGGCCGGGTCCGCAGATCGTGACACGCGGTTGGGACGGCGCGCTGCAACAGGCGGTGGTCGATGCGGGCTATATCTGGTTCGAGCTCGACAATCGCGGCAGCGCCAATCGCGGGGTCGCGTTCGAGCAGCCGCTTTATCGCGCGATGGGCGGGGTCGAGGTCGATGACCAGCGGGCGGGCGCGGACTATCTCAAATCGCTCGATTTCGTCGATCCGGACAAGCTGGCGCTCTATGGCTGGTCATATGGCGGCTACATGACAATCAAGCAGCTGCAGGCCGATCCAGGGCTGTTTGCCGCGGGCATTTCCGGCGCTCCGGTCACAAGGTGGGAGCTATACGATACGCATTACACCGAACGCTTCATGGGCGATCCGCGCGAGGTTCCCGAGGCTTACGAGGCGGCCAGCGCTATTCCGGACGCAACGAAAATCACCGATCCGCTGCTGCTGATCCACGGCATGGCCGACGATAATGTGGTGTTCGAGAACTCGTCTGAGCTGATTGCCGCGCTGCAGGAGGGCAATGTGCCGTTCGAAATGATGCTCTACCCCGGCTACACCCACCGCGTGGCGGGCGAGAATATCAGCCCGCATCTGTGGAACACCATGTTCCGCTTCCTGAAAGCGCACGGGGTTACGCCGCCGGAGTAGTTTTGCTGGGGTCCTTCGAGACGCTCAGGCAAGGCCTTCGCTCCTCAGGACGAACGGGGTGTTTGCGAGCGAGAATGTTTCCCGCAGCCGGTCATTCTGAGGAGCGAGGCTGAAGGCCGGGCGTCCCGAAGGACGCGCAAAGCTTGCTATCCCAACCACTCCAGCACCTTGGCGCTGACCGCATCGGGCGCTTCGACTTGCGGATAATGGCCGACCTGGGTGAGCAGATGATGCCTGGCCTCGGGTACGGTGGCGCGCCATTTGTCGTAGGCGTGGCGGCCCGAAACCGGGTCCAGCGCGCCGTTGATCAGGCCGATGCGGTCGACCCCGGCCTTCAGCGCGCCGACCCAGCGCATCTCGTGCTCGTGTCGGTCGGCGATGTAATGCAGCAGCTTGTGAAAAATGCGGTGGCCGCCATTATGCTGGATAAGCCACCAGAAATCGTCCAGCTCCTGCTCGCTCGGCTGCGTTTTGGGTCCGAAGATTTCCGAAAAGCTCTTGCCGAATTTCTTGCGGTTGAGACCCATGCTTACCAGCGGACCCAGCCTGGACAGGCCCAGCGTCTGGATCGGGCGGGGGCGATGCTGATCGGGAAATATCCCGCCATTCAGGAAGATTACCTTGCCCAGACCCGCCGCGCCTTCACCTTGCTGGTTGCGGGCGAGCATTTCCTGCCCGACCGACACGCCGTAATCATGCACCAGCAAATCGTATTCCGCGATGCCCAGATGGGTTAGCAGCGCCTCCTGCAAATCGGCCTGGCGGTGGATCGAATAGCCTTCGCCGCCATCGCCATTATCCACGCCATTCCGGGGCTTTTCCGACAGACCGAAGCCCAGCATATCGACCGCGATCAGCGCGTGATCCTGGCCCAGCGCATCCCAGACGCGCGCCCAATCGAAACTCGCCGTGGGAAAGCCGTGCACCAGCACCAGCGGCTTGCGCCGGGCATTGCCGCCCAGCCAGCACGCCATGGTATAGCCTTCGAAATCGAAAGCCCGGGCTTCCTTGCGCCATTCTTCAAGCGTCAAATCCACGCTTTACCCCCTCCACAGGAAAATTCCTGTTCCGGCTCTGCTTTGATGCTAGGGCCGCGAATGAAAAGCTGCAAATAGTTGAAAGGCACAAACATTGGGTTATCGAGTGGCTGTAGTAGGCGCGACAGGCAGTGTCGGGCGCGAAATGATGGCGATCCTGGCCGAGCGGGAATTCCCGATCGACGAGATCGCGGCGGTTGCCAGTTCGCGTAGCCACGGCAGCCAGGTGGAGTTCGGCGACACCGGCAAGATGCTGAAATGCAAGAATATAGAGCATTTCGACTGGTCCGGATGGGACATTGCCCTGTTCGCGGCGGGTAGCGGCCCGGCCAAGGAATATGCGCCCAAGGCGGCGGCAGCGGGCTGCGTGGTAATCGACAATTCGTCGCTCTACCGGATGGACCCGGACGTGCCGCTGATCGTGCCGGAGGTTAATCCCGATGCGATCGATGGCTACAAGAAGCGCAATATCATCGCCAATCCCAACTGTTCGACTGCGCAATTGGTGGTGGCGCTCAAGCCGCTGCACGATGCCGCCACGATCAAGCGAGTGGTGGTGAGCACCTATCAATCGGTTTCGGGCGCGGGCAAATCGGGCATGGACGAATTGTTCGAACAGAGCCGCGCGATCTTCGTCGGCGACAGCGTGGAACCGGCCACCTTTACCAAGCAGATCGCCTTCAACGTAATCCCCCATATCGATGTGTTCCTGGACGATGGATCGACCAAGGAAGAATGGAAAATGGTGGTCGAAACGAAGAAAATTCTCGACCCGAAAATCAAGCTGACCGCGACATGCGTGCGCGTGCCGGTATTCGTCGGCCATTCCGAAGCCGTCACCATCGAATTCGAGAACGAGCTATCCGCAGAGGCGGCGCAGGATATCCTGCGCGAAGCACCCGGCATCATGCTGGTCGATAAGCGCGAGGATGGCGGATACGTCACCCCGGTGGAAAGCGCCGGCGACAGCGCAACCTATATCAGCCGCGTGCGCGAGGATCCCACGGTGGAAAACGGCCTCAATCTGTGGTGCGTGTCCGACAATTTGCGCAAGGGCGCAGCGCTGAACGCGGTTCAGATCGCGGAGCTTTTGGGGCGGAGGCATTTGCAAAAGGGGTGATTGGGTGGTGTAGGGTGATGCCATGACCCTGACCGCCGATCTCTATTTCAGCTTCCGCTCGCCCTACAGCTATCTCGCCATCGGGCGGTACCGGAAACTCGCCCAGACGCACGATGTCGATATCGCGCTGCGCACCGTATTGCCCATCGCGATCCGCGATCCTGATTTGCTGTTCACCGGAAACCCGGCGGCTCCGCGCTATATCCTGATGGATTCGGCGCGGGCGGCGCAAATGCATGGCATTCCCTTCCGCTGGCCGCGCCCGGATCCGGTGGTGCAGGATCTGGCGACGCGGGAAATTGCGGCGGACCAGCCGAACATCTGGCCGGTCGTGCGCATGGCCCAGGCCGCCAGCCGCCGGGGCAAGGGGCTGGCCTATGCCGACGAAGTCAGCCGCCTTATCTTCTCCGGCGAGGTCGATGGCTGGAACGAAGGCAACCATCTCGCCCATGCGGCAGAGCGCGCCGGGTTGGACCATGCGGAACTGCAGTCCGAAGCCGAACGCGATGCCGGGACTCTCGATGATGAAATAGCCGCCAACCAGAAGGCGCTCGAAGATGCAGGCCATTGGGGTGTCCCGACGCTGGTATTCGAAGGCGAACCGTTCTTCGGCCAGGACCGCATCGACATGGCAATCTGGCGGATGGAGCAGAAGGGGCTGGCTGAGCGGTGAAAGGCGAACTGACCGGACGCTGCCTTTGCGGCGATGTGACGTATCGGTTGGCCGATGGTTTTCGGTTGCCGCCTTACGCATGCCATTGCACCGATTGTCAGAAGCGGACCGGCAGCGCATTCAGCGAGCATATGCTATTCAGCGAAGCCGATATCACGATAGACGGTCCGCTCAACGAAGGAATCGTAACTCAGCCAAGCGGCGCAATTTCGCGTATTATCGGATGTGCGAACTGTATGAGCCGGATCTATGCTGTGAGTGACCGCCGCGAAGGATTTGCGTCCCTACGCTGCGGCTCGCTCGATCACGCTGCCGAGGTCAAACTTGCAGCGCATTTCTGGGTAGCTAGCAAGCAATCGTGGATTGCCTTGCCCTCAAACGTTCCGCAGCTCGATACACAACCGGCTACGCCGGAAGGTTGGGTTAAAATCTTAGCCGGTGGAATAGAGTGATCGAACTCTCCACCACCCGCATCAAATCCTTCGACGGGACCGAGCTTGCCGTTCACCGCCTCGGCTCCGGCAGCCCTGTCATTCTCCTCCACGGCCTGTTTTCCGATGCGAAGATGAACTGGATCAAGTTCGGTCATGCGCAGAAACTTGCCGACGCCGGGTTCGAGGCGATCATGCCCGATCTGCGCGCGCATGGGAAGAGCGGGAAGCCGCATGACCCGGCGGCCTATCCAGACGATGTGGTGGCGAAGGACGTGTTTGCCCTGGTCGAGGCGCTGGAACTCGCAGATTACGATCTGGTTGGCTTCTCCCTCGGCGCGCGTACGGCGGCGCGGGCGGTTATTGCGGGGCTGGCACCGCGCAGGCTGGTGCTGTCGGGCATGGGCCTGGAGGGCTTGGCCGGATGGGATGCGCGCGCGCAATTCTTCATCGATGCGATCGACCGGTTCGACGAGATCAGGCACGGCGACCCGGCTTTCTACACCGTCTCCTTTATGAAAACGCAGAAAGTGGACCGTTTGGCGGCGCGGCTGCTGCTCGGCGCGATGGAGGATTCTTCGCCCGGTGAACTGGCAACTATCGAGGTTCCCACGATGATCCTGTGCGGCGAGGACGACCGCGATAATGGCTCGCCTGAGAAGCTTGCCGAAACCCTGCCACACGGCCATCATGTCGCCATTCCGGGCAGCCATATGAGCAGCGTGACGGAATCGGCGCTTGGGGAAGCGTTGGTGGAGTTTTTGGGGGGGTAGGGCCAATGAGCCTGCGCAAGGCGTTCATGATGTTCTGGCTTGGCGGATTGGCCGTTTTCATTCTTGCGATAGGTTTGGGATTGGCAATCGTTGCCGATGGTGGGCCGGGCATCCTGGATCATCAATCGGCAGGCACGGCGAAAGCGGTAAATGCGATCCACGCGGCATGGGGAGCGGCCGGGCAGACCTCGCTGGCCAAGGCTGCCATGATGGCGGACCTCGTTTTCATCGGGCTGTTCGGCCTCGGCAGCGTGCTGGGAGGTTGGTATTACTGGCGGACCGGAAACGGCGTGGTGGCGGTGCTCGGAATGCTCGCGCTTTGCGCCGCCTTGCTATTCATCGTCACCGACTACGCGGAAACGGGTGCACAGGTCATCCAGTTGATGCGCGACCGCGGCGGCGACCGGCTGGCTGGGCTGGCGGCCACCATGCAGCCGATCAAGCAGGCAGCGTTCGTCTTCATGTTTGCCGGCATCATCGCGGCCTTCGCGTTACGCCGGGTTTTGGGAGGCCCAGCGCTTGATTAAGCCGCCGCACAGGTTCAGGATCGTAACAACAGAAACCGCTTTCGAATAAATGAGGATGCTGTCCATGAAATTCGCCCGTTTGGCCTCCACCGGCCTGTCCGCGCTTGCCATCTCGCTTGCCGCACCCGCTCTGGCTGACGATCACGCCGCAGCTGGCACCGAAATGGAAGCGGAGAAAGAATTCCCGATGACACCCGAGGGCGCGACCGCCTGGGTGGCCATGGTCGAGCAGGACCTGTTCGATTATTCGGTCGAGGCTGCACGGGTCTACTGGATCAACGCGACATACATCACCCAGGATACCGATGCGCTGGCGGCGCAGGTCGGTGCGGTGGGCACCGAGAAAAGCGTGCAATATGCGCTCGAAGCGGCCCGCTATGCCGAGGTGCCGGGGCTGGATGCCGAGGTCGCGCGCAAGCTCGATATGCTGCGCAACGGAATCGTGCTGCCCGCACCCACCGCCGATGGCGCTGCGGTGGAGCTGAACGAGATCGCAACCCGGCTCAACAGCCAATATGGCAAGGGCAAGGGCACGCTGAACGGCGAGGAAATCTCCGGCTCCGATATCGAGGCCGAGATGGGCAATCTGGAGCGTACGCCAGCACAGCTCGCCGAAATGTGGGCGAGCTGGCACAGCAATGTCGGTGCGCCGATGAAGGACGATTACGAGCGCATGGTCGCCATCGCCAATGACGGCGCAGCGGAGCTCGGCTTCAGCGATGTCGGCGCGATGTGGCGCAGCGGCTACGATATGCCCGCCGAGGAATTCAGCGCAGAGCTGGAGCGGATGTGGAGCGAGGTGAAGCCGCTTTACGACAGCCTGCACACCTATGTGCGCGGCAAGCTACACGAGCATCATGGCGCCGAGGTCCAACCCGCCACCGGCCCGATCCGCGCCGATCTTCTGGGCAATATGTGGGCGCAGGAATGGGGTAATATTTACCCGTTGGTCGCACCGGAAGGCGCGGGCGATATCGGTTACGACCTGACCGAGCTAATCCAGGCGAAAGAACTGGACGAGGTCGCCATGGTCCGCATTGGCGAGGACTTTTTCAGCTCGCTCGGTTTCGAGCCTTTGCCCGCAACCTTTTACGAACGCAGCCAATTCGTGAAGCCAGCGGACCGCGAGGTGGTCTGCCATGCCAGCGCGTGGGATATCGACAATAAGGACGATATCCGGATCAAGATGTGCATCAAGCGCAATGCGGACGACTTCATCACGATCCATCACGAGCTGGGCCACAATTACTACCAGCGCGCTTATAACGAGCAGGATTTCCTGCATCTCAACGGCGCAAACGATGGATTTCACGAAGCCATCGGCGATATGGTCGCGCTGAGCATCACACCCGAATATCTGACGCAGATCGACATGCTCGACCCGGCACAGGTGCCCAGCGCCGACAAGGATATCGGCCTGCTGCTGCGCCAGGCGATGGACAAGGTTGCCTTCCTGCCGTTCGGCCTGCTGGTGGATAAGTGGCGCTGGGGCGTGTTCGACGGATCGATCGCGCCAGATAGGTACAACGCTGCATGGCATGATTTGAAGCGAGAATATCAAGGCATCACCCCGCCGGTAGATCGCCCCGCCGACGCTTTCGATCCCGGCGCGAAATACCACATCCCCGGCAACACACCCTACACCCGCTATTTCCTCGCGCGGATATTGCAGTTCCAGTTCTTCAAGGCTGCCTGCGACGAAGCGGGCTGGGAAGGGCCGCTGCATCGCTGTTCCTTTTACGGCAACGAGCAGGTGGGCGAGAATCTGAATGCTATGCTGGAAATGGGCGCGAGCAAACCTTGGCCCGACGCGCTGGAGGCCTTCACCGGCACCCGCGAAATGAGCGGCGAGGCATTGGTCGAGTATTTTGCACCGCTCAAGGAATGGCTGGACGAGCAGAATGAGGGGATGGAAGCCGGGTGGTGAGGGCTTCGGTCGCTTAGCTCGCTGCCCCTCATCCAAGCTACGCCACGTCGCCCAAAGAATAGGGGGCTCCTAGCTTCGCTATCCCTCTCTCTTGGGGAGAAGGATACGGAGAGTTGCGCGCTTGCTCGCTAGTCGCAGTTGGATGAGGGGCAGCACCATTGAAAATTCACGCATCGCAGCAACCCTGCTAAGATCGCCAGCATGCGCATCTTTATCCCGTTCATCGCCATAACTCTCACCGCCTGCGCGCCGGTCGCCGACGGGCTTCCTGAAACTGAAGGCGAGGCGAGTAGCGCCCCAACCGGCACGCTGTTCGTCGCCAACAAGTTCGGCAACACCCTGTCGCAAATCGATCTTGCCAGCGGGGAAGAGCTGCGGCGGGTCGATGCGTGCAGCAATCCGCACGAGCTGGCCATTTCGCCCGATGGCGCCCATGTCGCGCTGGCCTGCTATGGCGGGACCAGCGTCGATATTTTCCGCACCGACGATTTGTCGCGGGTAAAGAGCATCGATCTGGGCGAAAATGCGCGTCCGCACGGGATAGTATGGCACGATAATGGCGATCTTTACGCCACGGCCGAGGGGCGCAAGACCGTCGCCTGGATACGTCGTCCGCTTGGCGAAACACAAGTGATCCAATCCAGCACGGGAAAGGATGGCAGCCACATGCTGGCTGTCTCGCCAGATGGCCGCATAGCATGGACTACCGATCTCGGATCGAAAACCGTTACGCGGGTCGATCTGATCACCCGCCGCGCGCCGCTATCGGTTGAGGTGGGCATCGAACCCGAAGGCATCGCGTTGACAGCTGATGGTGAGACGCTGTGGGTGTCCGCGCGGGGATCGGACAAGGCCTTCGCGCTCGACCCGCAGAGCATGGATATTCGCTCCGAGGTAGCGACGGGTGCGTTCCCGTTGCGCTTGGCCATCCGTCCGCAGGGCGATTTCGCAGTAACCTCGGACTTGCGCGACGGAGCGCTCACCGTGATCGATCTGGCCAGCGCGAAGGCAATCCGTTCGATTGCCGTATCGAGCGCGGCTGAGGCGCAAGAGCGGTTTCAGATCACCATATTGTGGTCCGATGACGGGTCGCGCATCTACGTCGCCGAAACGGCGAGCGACACCGTGGCGGAGGTCGATTATCTCACGGGTCGGGTGCTGCGCCGACTGGCGGCAGGCGATGGCGGCGATGGGCTGGCAATCGTTCCATAGGCCAGGGGCCGGTCCCCTAGGCCTTTGAACGCCGATACCCTGCGCGGCGAGCCTCGGCCTCGGTGCAAAACAGTTCTTCGGGGCGAGTTTGGTCGTAATATGGACGGCCGGGCAGATGGTAAATCCATTCGCCGCGTCGGCTCCGGTTGCCTTTGATTGCGCATCCGAAATGGTTGCGATAGACCGTCTCGGCTGCCCGTCTGGACGGCGCGGCCACCGGCGGCGAGGCTGGTCGTTCTGCGCGGCGCTGGGTGGCAGCGGGTTCGGGGTTTTCTGCGCGCCACAGGGCAGGTTGCTGGAATTCGCCGGCCCATATGCCGATCGCGCGCTCCTTACGTATGGCTTCCGCCGATAAATATGTCGGCGGTGCGTCGGCGAGCGCGGTAGCCAGGCCAGCTTCCACCATCACCAGACCCAGATCCAGCCCATCGCGGTCGCATAGAGCGAGCATGACGCCGCGATCGTCCTGCTGCCGCGAGGTGCATTTGATGGCGTTGTTTTCGACCAGCTGAGCCAGCACAGCCTTGGCCTCTGCGCCGCATTGCCATTGCTGCTGATCTCGCAAGCAGCTCTGGCCGGGTTCGGGCGCGTCTATGCCCTGCAGGTGAACCACCACGCCCGAAACCGTAAGAGTGTCTCCATCCAGCGCCTCGGCTGCACCCGAAATGCGCTGTTCGGCGGCGATGGCCGTATTCCCGGCAGCTAGGAACAATGCGGTAATGGCAGCAGTTAATTTCATCGCAAATCTCGTCAACCTGCGGCGAATGCTAGATAAAAATAGTTGCTGGAAAGTTGCGGCCGGAGATAACCATACTGGCTGACGATACAAAAAAGGCCCCCGCGACGTAGTGTCGCGGGGGCCTTTTTGTCGGTTGGCGCGGCGGCTTATTCGGCCTTGTCGCCTGCGTCCGGGTCGGTCGCTTCGATCAGCGCTTCCGTTTCGGTTTCGCCTTCGGGCGTGCTGACGCCGTCTTCGAACAATTCGCTGGGAATTTCGCCCGGCTCGAGGTTCGGATCGGTCCGCGTATCTTCGGCAGCTGCCTCGATTTCCTTCTGTTCGTCTTCGAACATCTGGGCGAGGACATCGACGCCTTGCGATTGCAGTTCGGCTTCGTCTTCGGAGCGCGCGACATTGGCTTTCACCGTCACGTGAACCTCGGGGTGCAACGCCACGGTCACATCGTGCATGCCGATCACCTTGATCGGGCTGCCCATGATGACCTGCTTCTTGTCGATCTCGTGACCCTGTTCGGCCAGGCCGTTGACAATGTCGCGGACGTTCACGGAACCGTAAAGCTGGCCGGCATTGGACGAAGCGCGCAGCAGCACGATCTCCGCACCATCGACCTTCGCGCCCGATTTCTCAGCCACGGTCCGGCGTTCGGCGTTTTCTTTTTCAAGACGCTCGCGATTGGCTTCGAAGACCTTCTTGTTGGCTTCGTTGGCGCGCAGGGCCTTTTTCTGCGGGAGCAGGAAGTTGCGGGCGTAACCGTCCTTGACGTTCACGACATCGCCGATCGTGCCCAGCTTCTCGATACGTTCGAGCAGAATGATATCCATCGTCGTGCTCCTTACTTCACTAGGTAGGGAAGCAGGCCGATTTGGCGTGCACGCTTGATCGCCTTGGCGAGTTCGCGCTGCTTCTTTGCCGAAACGGCGGTGATGCGGGACGGCACAATCTTGCCGCGTTCGGACATGAAGCCCTGCAGCAGACGCACGTCCTTATAATCGATCTTGGGTGCGCCTTCGCCCGAAAACGGGCAGGATTTGCGGCGGCGGAAAAACGGACGGGCCATCAGTTGCGCTCCTCACGGTCGGAACGGCGCTTCTTGTCACGGTCGTTCTTGCGCATCATAACGGACGGGCCTTCTTCCAGCTCGTCCATGCGGATCGTCATGTAACGGATCACGTCTTCGTTGATGCGGGTCTGGCGCTCCAGCTCGGCAACGACGCTGGTGGGTGCGTCGATGTTGAGCAGGACGAAATGCGCCTTGCGGTTACGGTCGATCTTGTAGGCCAGGTTCTTCAGGCCCCAGGTCTCGGTCTTGGTGACCTTGCCGTCGTTTTTCTCGATAATGTCAGTCGCGGCCGATGCCAGCGCGTCCACCTGGGACTGGCTGAGATCCTGGCGCGCGAGAAACACATGCTCGTAAAGAGCCATGCTCTGCGTCCTTTCAATTGCTGCCGATCGCTGGCTTGTCCCGCGCGGATCGCAGGGGCCCCTCCGGCTTTCTTCTCCCCGCCGCCAAAGACTATGGCCACCGGGAGGGGCGCACATAGCGGTTTCGCTGCGAAAGGCAAGCGGGGAAGGCCAGGGGGTAAGGCAGGCGGGGAAGGGTGGGGAACAACACTTGCGCCCCCGCCGTTGCGGGCCATAAGCCACCGCGCAATACTCTTTTGGGGGGACCTTTATGCCATCCGGCCTGGCCGCACTGCTCGACGACGTTTCGATTATCGCCCGCACCGCCGCCGCATCGGTGGACGATGTGGCCGCCGCCGCTGGACGCGCGGGGTCGAAAACGGCGGGCGTGGTGATCGACGATGCGGCGGTTACGCCAAGCTATGTCACCGGCCTTTCCCCAGCGCGCGAATTGCCGATCATCTGGTCGATCACCAAGGGCAGCTTCAAGAACAAGCTGCTGATCCTGCTGCCCGGCGCGATTTTGCTGAGCGAATTCCTGCCCGGGGCGATCATCTTCCTGCTGATGCTGGGCGGGGCGTATCTGTCTTATGAAGGCGCGGAAAAGGTGCTGGAAAAGCTCGGCGGGGCAAAGCACGGCAAGACGGTCGAGGATGTGATCGAAGACCCGGCGCAGTTCGAAAAGGAACGGATCGCCGGGGCGATTCGGACCGACCTGATTCTATCGGCGGAAATTATGGCGATCACGCTGAACGAACTTAGCGGCCTGGACGCGTGGTGGGAACGCGGCATCGCGCTGGGCGTGGTTGCGATTGCCGTGACTGTCGCCGTCTATGGCGCGGTGGCGATCATCGTGAAGATGGACGATATCGGCCTGTCTTTGACCAAACGACCCGGCGAGTTTGTGCAGGCTTTCGGGCGCGGCCTGGTCGCTGCGATGCCCAAGCTGCTGGTGGCGCTGTCTTTCATCGGAACAGTCGCAATGTTGTGGGTCGGCGGAGGTATCCTGCTGCACGGCACGCATGAGATCGGCTTCGACCTGTTTTACGATATTGCCCACGGTGCAGAGGCTGCCGTGGCCGGGGCCACCGGGTCGCTATCGGGGTTCCTCGGCTGGTTCACCTATGCCGCGATGTCGGCGATATTCGCGCTGATCGTGGGCTGGCTGATCGTGTTCGTGCTGCACAATATCTTCCGCCTTGGCCATAAGCCGGGGGCCGAAGGCGCGCATTAAGCGGCGGGCTTCTCGCCCTTCAGGTCTAGCCCGCACTGGCTGCACACCCTGTTCGGCCAAGGCATGATCAGCACGCGGCGCATGAACAGGTTCGATCCGCAGCGCGGGCAGGCATAACGCCACAGCCTGAAATTAATCGCGATCAGCACCACCGCCACGATCGCGAACGCCCAGGTCGAATGGCCGTAAAACCGCTCCACCGCGATGATGAACACTGCGCCGAGCCCGACATTCAGCAGCATCAGCCGGACATGGCGCATCGCCCGCTGGTATACGGTCATGCGAGCCGTTCCAGCAGGCCTCGCGCGAAGCCTGTCAAAGTGTCGTCGCGCGCGCCCATCACCACGATCCGGTCCCCCGGGCGCGCGATCTCGGCAATGCGGTCGGCGCAGGCTTCGCGTTCGGGCACATGTTCTGCAGCGCCGCCCGCCTGCTCGATCAGTTTCACGATCCGCTCGCTGCCCTGGCTGCGATCGACGGTGCCGCCATAATAGACCGGGTCGCACATGATGGTCACATCGCCTGCATCCAACTGGCTGGCAAATGTCTCCGCCAGTTCGTCGCCCATCTGGCGCAAAGGGCCATAGCCGTGGGGCTGGAAGAACGCGATGACGCGGCCCGGATGCGATTTGAGCGTGCGGAGCGTGGCCGCGCATTTCTCCGGATTATGGCCGAAATCGTCGATCACGGTGATTCCGCCTGCGCTGGTGCCGAGAATATCGAACCGCCGCGCCAATCCGGCAAAGCTGGCTAGCGCCTCGACCGCCGCGCCCACCGGCACACCCGCCGCCGCCGCCCCGGCAATCGCCGCGAGCGCATTGGCGAGATTGTGGCGGCCGGGCATGTTCAGCGTCAGCGGATGCTCGCTGCCATCGTGGCGGTCGACGACCAGCGCGGCCTGCTTGGTCGGTCCATCGGCGATGGAAGCGGGCACGATGCCGATCTGCGCCTTCTCCTGCCCAATCCCGAAGGTGATGACGTCGTTCGCGCGTGGCAGCAGCGCCAGCGCCTCCGCATCGTCGGCATTGACTGCGGCAATCCGGCTGCGCGACAGGAAATCGCCGAACAGGGCGCGCAATTCGTCCATGCTCTTGTGGTCGAGCGACACGTTGAGCAGCACGCCCACCGCCGGGCGGTACAGCGCAATGGAACCGTCGCTTTCATCCACCTCGCTGACGAAAATCGACTGCCCGCCGATTACCGAGCTGGCGAAGGGGCGCTCCTCGTTGACGAAATTCTTCATCACCGCGCCGTTCATCACGGTCGGCTCGCGCCCGGCGGCTTGCAATATCCAGGCGAGCATCCCGGTCACGGTGGACTTGCCGCTAGTGCCCGCAATACCGATCCCGGCGCCGGAGGTGTTGAACAGGATCGAAAGCAGCTCCGCGCGGGTCATGCGCAAACAGCCAAGCTCTTTCGTGCGGACCACTTCGGGCACGCTATCTTCCACCGCTGCAGAGGCGACCAGGATCTGATCGGCAGACGTAATCCCGCTGCCATCCTGGGGATAAAGCTGGAATCCCTGCCGTTCCAGCGCGGCGAATTTTTCCGGCGTGCGACCTTGGTCGAAACTGCGGTCCGACCCGGCGACCTGCGCGCCGCGGCCCTTCAGTATCTGCCCCAGCGGCAGCATTCCCGATCCGCCGATACCGCAGAAGAAAAACGGGCGGGCGAACAGTTCTTCGGGGGAGGGGAAATCGGTCATTGCATCTGGCAGGTAGCGATTGGCGCGCAGCGAGGCTAGAGGTGGCGCATGACCCGTATCGCAATTTGCGCTCCAGCCACCGCGATTACCCGCGATCATGCCGCAGCCTTCGACGATCTGCTGGCCGAGGAATTTCCCGGCACCAGCGCCTGGTTCCATCCGCAATGCTTCTTCGAATACGGCCATTTCGCCGGGACGGACGAGCAACGGCTGGTCGCCTTCGTGGAATGCGCCAACAGCCCCGATTACGATGTCGTGTGGTTCGCCAAGGGCGGCTATGGCTCCAACCGCATCGCGCAGGCGGCGGTTCCGCTGTTGGGGGAGGCTGCGCGGCGCAAGACCTATGTCGGTTTTTCGGACTGCGGCTATCTGCTCGCCATGCTCTATCGCCACGGTATCGGGCAATGCGCGCATGGGCCGATGCCGGTCAGCGCCCGCTCCACCCGCGGGCGCGAGGGCGTGCGCCGGGTGCTACGCTGGCTGAATGGTGTGAATACCGGGCTGGAGCCATCGGTGGACGGGACGAAGCCGACCGTGGCCTTCAACCTGATCACGCTGGCGATGATTACCGGCACGCCGCTGATGCCCGACCTGTCCGGCCATGTGGTGATGGTGGAAGAGGTGAGCGAGCATCTTTATGCCGTGGACCGGCTGATGTTCAACGTTACCAACAATATTGCTGGCGCTGCGGGCCTGCGGCTGGGAGAGATCAGCGCTGTGCCGGAAAACGACCGGGAATTTGGGCAGGATCCGGAGGAAATCGTGCGTTATTGGTGCGATCGCGGCGGCATACCGTATCTGGGCCGCGCTCAGATCGGGCATTATCCGGGCAACCGGATCGTCCCCTTCGGCCTTGCCAGCCCGGCCACCGCGACCTAGCGGCACGGCAAGGACAGCACAGTTTCAGGAGTTCAGCATGAGAGCGTTCGTTTTTCCCGGCCAAGGCAGCCAGAAAGTCGGCATGGGCGCAGATCTGGCCGATGCCAGCAGAGCGGCCCGCGAAGTGTTCGAGGAGGTGGACGACGCGCTGGGACAGGCGCTTGCCCGGCTAATGCGCGGCGGGCCTGAAGACGAACTCACCCTGACCGCCAACGCGCAGCCCGCGATCATGGCGAATGCCATCGCGACCCTGGCTGTGCTGGAGCAGGAATTCGGCGTCTCGCTGGCCGAAAAGGGCGACTGCGTGGCGGGTCACTCGCTCGGCGAATATACGGCCCTGTGTGCTGTCGGGGCGTTCTCATTGGCCGATACGGCGCGTCTGTTGAAGCTGCGCGGCCATGCCATGCAGGATGCCGTGCCGGTGGGGGAAGGCGCGATGGCCGCACTGCTAGGCGCAGATATCGAGAAGGCGCAAGCGCTGGCCGAAGCCGCCGCCGAGGGGCAGGTCTGCACCGTGGCCAATGATAACGATCCGACGCAGGTGGTCATCTCCGGCCATGCCGAAGCTATCGAACGTGCGATCGGTCTGGCGAAAGATCACGGGATCAAGCGCGGTATCAAACTGCCCGTCTCCGCCCCGTTTCACTGCCCACTGATGCAGCCCGCCGCCGACAAGATGGCCGATGCGCTGGAGGCTACCCCGCCGGGTGCGATGACCCTGCCGCTTTACGCCAATGTCACCGCCGCGCGCACCGCCGATTCGGCAGAGGAACAGCGCCTGCTGGTAGAGCAAGTCACCGGCCGCGTCCGCTGGCGCGAGAGCGTGCTGGCGATGCGCGATGCCGGCGTGGAGCAATTCGCCGAATTGGGCGGCAAGGTGCTCGGCCCGATGATCGGCCGCACCGCCCGGGACGCGGCCACGGTCAGCGTGGTGACGATGGAAGATATCGAAAATATTGCGAAGGAAATCGGCTGATGTTCGACCTTAAAGGAATGACCGCCCTCGTCACCGGCGCCAGCGGCGGAATCGGATCATCGATTGCCTATGCGCTCGCTCGCCAGGGCGCGCGCCTGGCCCTGTCCGGATCGAATGGCGACAAGCTGCGGATGTTTCGCGAACAATTGATGGACGAGGTGGGCGGCGATCATGTCGAGATCACCTGCAACCTGTCGGACACCACCCAGGTGGAAGAACTCGTGCCTGCCACTATCGATACGCTCGGCAAGATGGATATCCTGGTCAACAATGCCGGCATCACGCGCGACAATCTGGCGATGCGGATGAAGGATGACGAGTGGGACCAGGTGATGAAGGTCAATCTGGAGGCCGCCTTTCGCCTGATGCGTGCGAGCGCGCGTCCGATGATGAAGGCGCGTTTCGGGCGCATGATTTCGATCACCAGCGTGGTCGGCGCCACCGGCAATCCGGGCCAGATGAACTACGCTGCGGCCAAGGCCGGGCTAACCGGCATGACCAAGAGCCTGGCGCAGGAACTCGCCAGCCGCGGTATCACGGTGAACTGCGTCGCCCCCGGTTTCATCCGTACAGCCATGACCGCAGAATTGTCCGACGATCAGAAGTCCGCGCTCAACGCCAAGATCCCGGCCGGGCGCATGGGCGAGGGTGAGGATATCGGCGCAGCGGTGGCTTATCTGGCGAGCAAGGAGGCGGGCTATGTCACCGGCCAGACGCTGCATGTGAATGGCGGCATGGCGATGCTTTCCTAAAATCCTGGTCTTCTGCAGGCGGTTTTTCCGGTTATCCCCAAGGAATCGTCCGCCAAGCGCCGCTGGGTGGAGTGCAAACTTGCCGCGCACAGCCGCTTCGCTAAGGTCAGGGCATGTTTTTCAGCGTTCGGGGGCGATTCCGGCCCTGTTGCGACACCGAGCGCGCAAGAGGGATTGATACGCCATGAAGGCCACCATCGAACGCGCGACCTTGCTGCGCTGCCTGTCCCACGTCCAATCGGTGGTGGAGCGGCGAAATACCATCCCGATCCTGTCCAACGTGCTGATAGAGGCGGACAATAGCGGCAGCTTGAAAGTTATGGCTACCGATCTGGACTTGCAGGTGGTGGAGAACATGGCCGCCGCTTCGGTCGAGGATTCCGGGGCGATCACGGTTTCGGCCCACTTGCTGTTCGACATCGCGCGCAAGCTGCCCGATGGGGCGCAAGTATCGCTCGAAACGGCGGAAAACCGCATGACGGTGAAGGCCGGACGCAGCCGGTTCCAGCTGCCGACGCTGCCGCGCGACGATTTCCCGGTAATCGTGGAAGGCGATCTGCCGACCAGCTTCGAATTGCCGGCCAAGGTGCTGTCCGAACTGATCGACCGCACCCGCTTTGCCATCAGCACCGAAGAAACCCGCTATTACCTCAACGGGATCTTCCTGCACGTTTCCGACGAAGATCAGCCTGTGCTCAAGGCCGCCGCAACCGATGGGCACCGCCTGGCCCGCTACACCATTGCCCGCCCCGACGGCGCCGAGGGGATGCCCGACGTGATCGTGCCGCGCAAAGCGGTTGCCGAATTGCGCAAGCTGCTGGAAGAATCGCTCGACGGGAATGTCCAGATCGACCTGTCCGCCAGCAAGATTCGCTTCACTCTGGGCGGGGAGGGCGGGGTCGTTCTCACCAGCAAGCTGATCGACGGAACCTTCCCCGATTACAGCCGCGTGATCCCGACCGGCAATGACAAGCTGCTGAAAGTGGATCCCAAAAGCTTCTATGCCGGGGTCGACCGCGTGGCCACTATCGCCACGGAAAAGACCCGTGCGGTGAAAATGGGCCTCGATACGGACAAGGTGACGCTGACCGTGACCAGCCCGGACAATGGCACAGCGGCCGAAGAACTGGCGGGCGAATACAGCTCCGAAGGCTTCGAAATCGGCTTCAACGCGACCTATCTGAAAGATATCCTAAGCCAGATCGACAGCGACACGGTGGAACTCCACCTCGCCGATGCAGGCGCGCCGACACTGATCCGCAAGGACGATAAATCTCCTGCGCTCTATGTGCTGATGCCGATGCGGGTGTGATGCACCCAACCCTTCGAGACGCTCGGACTGCGTCCTGAGGAGCGAAGGCTTCGCCGCAGCGTCTCGAAGGATGGCGATTGACCGTCCAAGTCGAAATCACCTCCAGGGAGAAACCGATGCGCCATACCGTCCAGACCAACCGCAACACACTCACCGAAACCGCGATTGCCGAGGCCGAGCCCGGCGGGCTGGCCGATGGGGCGGTGCGGCTTTCGGTCGAAAGTTTCGCGGTTACGGCCAACAATATCACCTATGCGGTGGCAGGTGACCGGTTCGGTTACTGGAACTTCTTCCCGGCACCGGAAGGCGGTGACTGGGGCGTGGTTCCAATGTGGGGCCATGCCCGGGTAAGCGCATCGAACCATCCCGATATTGCCGAGGGTGAGCGCGTCTATGGCTATCTGCCGATGGGCGAAGGGCTGGACGTGGTGCCGGGCACGGTTTCGGCGCACGGCCTCACGGACATGGCCGAGCATCGCCAGCCGATGAGCCCGATCTACAACCAGTATTCGCGCATCTCTGCCGACCCCGAACATGATCCGGCGCGCGAAGCGGAACGGATGATCTTCGGCCCGTTGTTCAAGACCGGGTTCCTGATCGAACGTTTCTTCCGCAGCGAAAACTGGTTCGGGGCAGAGGCGATGGTGCTGACCAGCGCCAGTTCCAAAACCGCGCTCGGCCTGGCCAGCGTTGCTAAGGATCGCTCGCCCGATGTGAAGCGCATCGGACTGACCTCGCCCGGCAATGTCGATTTCGTGCGCGATACCGGGCTGTACGATTCGGTGATGTCCTATGACGAGGCGACCGGTCTGCCACAGGTGCCCAGCGTATCGGTCGATTTCGCGGGCAATGCCGGCCTGCTGCGCCAGATCCACGAGCGGTTGCCGGATGCGCTGAAATACTCCTGCCTGGTCGGGGCAACCCATATCGAGGCGCGCGGCGGGGGCGAGGCGGGCGACATGCCTGGTCCGCAGCCCACGCTGTTCTTCGCGCCCGACCACGCGGTAAAGGCGATCAAGGAAGTCGGCCCGGCTGCTTTCGGCCAGGAAATCGCCACCAGCTGGCGGCAATTTCTGGACGATGCCGAAGGCACCGTGGAAGTCGAGAAACGCCAGGGCATCGCGGCGGCGCGCGATACCTATCTCGAAATGCTTGGCGGGAAGGTCGATCCGGCCAAGGGCGTGGTGATCGAGTTCTGATCCCCGCCTGCGCAGGAAATCGGGGTTCTGCTATTCCGCCGCTTCGGCCAGTTCGGCGCGTTGCGGCCCGCGGATCAGGCCGCCGGGTGCCGCGCCGGTCCATTTGCCGCCGCGGAAGGTGACCTCGCCATTCTTGATGGTGGCGATGTAGCCTTCGGCCTTTTGCAACAGGCGTTTGCCGCCAGCTGGCAGGTCGAAGGCGAGCCAGGGTTTGCCCAGTTCCAGCGCGTCCATATCGATGATGTTGATATCGGCGAGGTAGCCGGGTGCGATGATGCCCCGGTCGTCCAGCCCGTATAGGGCCGCCGTGTCGGAGCATTGCCGTTTGATGGCATTTTCCAGCGTGATGCGCGCGCCGCGCTTGCGGTCGCGCACCCAGTGCTGGAGCATGAAGGTCGGGCTGGCCGCATCGCAGATCGTGCCGCAATGCGCGCCCCCATCGGAGAGCGAGTTTACCGTGTCGTCGCTATGCTGGAGCGGATGGAGGAACTCCAGATCGCCATCGGCATAGTTGAGGATCGGGAAGTATATAAACCCGGTCGCATCCTCGCGGCACAGCATGTCATAGGCATAGGCCTGCGGATCGACTCCGGCAGCGTTGGCGCGGGCGTTGAGGCTGGTATGCGCCTCCGGCTCGTAATCGAAATCGTCGTCCATTTCGAATTGCAGCGCCCAGCCTTGCGTAATCGCCATCACCACCGGCAGGATATCCTGCGGCGCGTCGGTATAGTCGTTGGGTTCGGACAGCATCTGCTCGCGAAAAGCCGGGTCGAGCAATTTGGCCTTCTGCTGCTCCCACGGCAAATCCGCGATGGCCATCCAGCTGGGCCGATAGAGAAACGGGTGCAGCGTGCCGCGCCACGCCATGATGACGCCGTTGCCGCGCAGGGCGATCTGGGCAACGATATTGGCACCATTGTCGTTTTCAGCGCGCATGGTAGAAATCTGCTCGTCCAGCGGCAGCTCCTTGGCGATGCTTTGCAGCGCGGCGAAGGTTACGGGCAGTCCGGTCTCACGGCTGAGATCGCCCATCCATGAAAACTCGTTCCACTCGCGTTTCAGGTCGCTCGCCATTTCGAACACGCCGTGCCCGGCGCGGCCCATCGCGCGGCCCAGCTCGACCAGTTCTTCAGCGGTGGCGGTAGTGCCGGGCACCAGTTCGCCATCGACCGATTTATGCAGCACCGTTCGGCTGGTGGAGAAGCCCAGCGCCCCGGCGCGCACGCCTTCCTCGACGATTTGCGCCATCTGCCGCACGTCCTCGTCGGTCGGCACCGCGCCGGGTTCCTCGCGGTCGCCCAGCACATAGGCGCGCACCGCGCCGTGGGGGACATGAGTGCCGATATCGACCGTGCGCGGCAGCTTTTCCAGCGCGTCGAGATATTCGGGGAAGGTTTCCCAATCCCAGCTGATCCCCTCCGCCAAAGCCGTGCCGGGGATGTCTTCCACCCCTTCCATCATCCCGATCAGCCATTCATGCCGGTCGGGCGCGGCGGGCGCGAAGCCCACGCCGCAATTGCCCATCACGACGGTGGTAACGCCGTGCCAGCTGCTGGGGGCCATTTCCTGGTCCCATGTGGCCTGCCCATCATAATGGGTGTGTATATCGACGAAGCCCGGGCTGACGATCTTGCCCGCGGCATCGATCTCCTGTGCGGCATCGCCGCGTACCTCGCCAACCTGTGCAATCAACCCGTCGCGCATGGCGACATCGCCGGTGAAACGCGGCTCTCCGGTACCATCGACGATGGTACCGCCGCGGATGATCAGGTCGAATGCTGGCATGATGTCTCTCCTCGGCGGAGAAAGTCTCATATTGAAACGGAGCTGTCCAGTATCAGCCGCGCGCCTTGATCATCGCTTCGACATCCACGAATTTCTCACGCGGGGCACCGTCGCGGGCAGCGGCGGTTTCGGCGGCTTCGATATGTTTCCAGTCGCGGAAGGTGACCACGTCGAGCCCGCGCTTTTGCGCCAGCGCATCGAAACCTTTTCGGCCCTGCTTGTCGGCGCGCCCGATGGCTCCGTTGGCGATATCCTCCACGATCTTCTCCATCAATCCGTAGCCGTCGGGACGGTTGGTGCCGATGGTTCCGGTCGGCCCGCGCCGCGCCCAGCCGACGCAATAGAGGCCGGGGAGGATGCGCCCTTCATCATTGGCAAAGCGGCCCATCCGTTCGTCGAACGGCACGTCGGGGATCGGGCTGGTGCGATATCCGATGCAGCTGACCACTAGATCGGCGGGGACGCGGTAAGTCTTGCCGGTGCCGACCGCGCGGCCTTTTTCGATGGTGGTTTCCTCGACCTCGACAGCTGTAACCTTCCCATCACCATGGAAGGCGACGGGGCTGGCATACATGTCGAATTCGATGGCTAGGTGCTTTTCTGCGCGGATGTGTTCGGGTGTCGCGGCATAATCGCGCAGCAGGGTCACAGATTTTCGCAGGCCGGGCTCCAGGATCGCATCCTCCTCCGGCTCGGGCAGGTCGCGTGGATCGACATGCGGGGCGGCACGTTCGAGCTGGCCGAGTTCGGCCAGTTCCTTGGGCGTCATGGCGATCTGGTGCGGACCCCGGCGGCCGATGATCGTGATGGTCTCGATATTCGAGGCGCGCAGGGCGTCGAGCGCATGGGCGACGATATCGCTTTCGGCGAATTCGGTCTCGGTCTTCGCCAGAATACGCGCGACATCCAATGCAACATTGCCCATGCCGATTACCGCCGCGTGTCTGCCGGACAGGTCGGGCGCCAGATCGGCAAATTGCGGGTGGCCATTATACCAGCCGACAAAGGCGGCGCTGCCGAAACTGTTGCCGAGATCGTGACCGGGAATATCCAGCTCCCGGTCATTCGGCGCGCCGGTGGCGAGCACCACCGCATCGTAAAGCTGGCCGAGTTCGGGAATGGTGATGTCGCGGCCAACCATGACATTGCCGGCGAAGCGGACATTGTCGGTCAGCGCGACTTTCTCGTAACGCCGGGAAACGCCCTTGATCGACTGGTGATCGGGCGCGACGCCGGTGCGGATCAAACCGTAAGGCACGGGCAACGCGTCGAATATATCGACCTGCACATCCTCGCCATCGTCCTTCGCCCAATGCTTCTGCGCGGCCTCCGCCGTGTAGTAGCCTGCCGGGCCCGAGCCGATGATTGCGATGTGGCGCGTCATTCTGTCCCCCTCAGTATCGCCCGCTATTGCCCGTTCGCGCCTAGGCTGCCTTGCTCAGTTCCGCTTCCTCCGGACGGTCAAGAAATTCGCGGATCGCGGAGACGCTTTCATCCGAATGGCTCAGCAGGAACAGGTGCCCGCCGCCTTTCATCACCAACAGCTCGCTATTCGGCATCAGCTTGTCGAGGAACTTGCCATTGGCGAGCGGAACGATCTGGTCGTCATCGCCCATCATCACCAGCGTCTGCTTGCGCATGAAGGGTAGCGCCGGGGCGCTGGTCCAGCCGAGCATCGCGATCAGCTGATACATGTAACCGCGCGGGCTGGGCGCCTTCAGGCGGCGGATATGATCCAGCTTGCCCTTGGTTTCCGCCAATGCGCCGCCGTAAAGCGTCTGGAAATGCTCCTTCATGAAGCCGGCATCGATATAGCGGCGCGGATCGGCCATCTTGCTGAGCGCGGCAGGATTGCCGGGCACCATCAGCATCCCTGCGCTGGTCGCGCACAGGATAAGGCGGCGGGTGCGCCCACCGTGCTGGATTGCGAAATGCTGCGCCATCGCGCCGCCCCAGCTGACGCCCATCACATCGACCTTGTCCACGCCTAGCTTGTCGAGCAGCTTGCTGGCCGTCCATGCCATCGTAACGGTGTTGTAGGGGACCACTGGATCGGGCGATCCGCCGATACCGGGCATGTCGAACATGATGAACGGCCGATCGTCGAGCGCTTCGGCAAGCGGGGCCACCGCTTCTATATTCGCGCCGATCCCGTTGAAGAACAGCACGGGCAGGTGGTCACTGGGCCGATCGAGCCTCCAGTGAGCCACGCGCAATTCGCGCCCGCCCACGCGCATCAGCGAGATGTCGGCATCGCCAATGGCTTCGGCTATTTCCGCGGCGGGGGTTTCCGGATGATTTTCGGACAGATGTAATTCCTTGTTGCGGCCCGATATTTTCAGGCGCTATCAGACCTCTTCGCGGACATAGAGCCCGGGCGCAGGGTCGAGCGGTTTGTAAGTCTGGTTGCCGAGCTTCTTCGGAGCGGCTTTCTGCTTGCCGGATCGGGCCTGAACCCAATCGCGCCAATATGGCCACCAACTTCCGCCGACTTCTTCGGTTCCCTGCAACCACGCATCGGCGGTATCGGGCAGCGGGCCATCCTTTTTCTGGACGAAATACTTGGCCTTGGGATTGCCCGGCGGGTTGAGGATTGCCTGCATGTGGCCCGACTGGCTGAGTACATAGGTCACATCCTTGCTGCCGAACAGGCGGGTGGAGCGATAGGTCGCTTTCCATGGAGTGATATGGTCGGTCACCCCGCCCAGGATGAACAAATCGGCGGTAACCTTGCTCAGATCGATCTTGTGATCGGCCATTTCGACTTCGCCCTGTCTGGTGAAGGCGAGCGTTTCGAACAAGGTCAGGAAATCGCCCATCAGGCTGCCCGAAAGGTTGGTGGCATCCGCGTTCCAGTACAACACGTCGAATGCCGGTGGATCCTGCCCCAGAAGGTAATTGTTGATGACATAGTTCCAGATCAGGTCGTTGGGGCGCAGCCAGGCAAAGCCGCGCGCCAGATCGTCGCCCTTGATCACGCCCTTCTTGGCGGCGCGTCCCCGCGCCAGCGCCATGCCGTTTTCGCTGACCAGCGAACCCGCCTCGATATCGTTCTGCTTGGGGTGCAGCACGCATACCATCAGCGTCAGCGCGCCGAGCAGCTCTTCGCCATCGGCGGCCAGCTTGCTGGCGACCAGCGCGGCGGTCTGCCCGCCCGAACAGCCTGCCGAGACGTTGACCTTTTTCGATTTGGTGATCTTGCTGACCGCTTCCATCGCCTCGCGGCAGGAACGGACATAATCCGCCATGTCCCAGCTGCCCTGTTCCTTGGTCGGATTGCGCCAGGAAATCACGAAGGTCTGGATACCGTTATCGACCTGCCATTTCACAACCGATTTTTCGGGCGACAGATCGTTGATATACATCTTGTTGATCTGCGGCGGGATGGTGAGCTGCGGGATCTCGTAAACTTCATCGGTGCTCGGCGCGTAATGCACCAGCTCCATCATCTCGGTCCGCAGGACTACCGAGCCTTTGGAAATGGCGATGTTCTTGCCCAATTCGAACGGCCGCTTGTCGACCTGGCTGACCATGCCTTTATTGTGGACCATATCGTCATAGGCGTTTTTCAAACCCTTGATCAGGCTCAGCCCACCGCTGTTGACGATCTGTTTCTGCGCCATCGGATTGCCGGCCAGCGTATTGGTCGGCGCCAGGCTGTCGATGATGATGTTGGAGATGAAATTGGCGCGGTCGCGCTCCAGCTCGTCCAGCTCCAGATCGTTCAGCCAATTGGACATGCCCTTCTGCACGGCGAGGTAATATTGCGCGCCGGCACGGAAGAAGGGGTTGAATTGCCAAGCCGGATCCTTGAACCGCTTGTCCTTGGGATCGGGCGCCAGCTCGCTCTGGCCGGTCATGATTTTGATCATGTCCTGCCCCATTTCGGCGGCGTGCTTCATCGTGCGCTTGGGATCGGATGCGGTTTCGCGGAGCAGCAATGCGATAGCGCCGACGAAGTCTTCCCGTGCCAGCCCGATCATCGGGCCAAGCGCGGTGGTCGATTGCGCGGCTTCGTCTTCCAGCTTGACGGTGTCGGCGGTGCCGTTGCCCATCCGTATCTCCCATATACGTAATTATTAATTGGCCGCATCCATGCACATGCCATCGCGCCTTGGCAAGGCGGCTGCAAGCGGCCGGGCGGCCACCGAAAAATACGTCCATTCCTTAGGCTTTGTTAATCGCCTTGGCCTACTTCGCCTCGCAGGGGCCGCACATGTAGAACAAAAGGGCATTCGCGGCTTACTATGGCATTTGGCGTTACGAGAAAAAAGCATGAGGGGGGCGGGCTTTCCGGCCATGCCGCCCGTGCGCGCGCCAGCCAGCCCGCCTACCATGGCAATAACACCGCAGAACGCGCCGCTTTGCTGGAGGCGCTGGAATCCGCCAATCTGGGGTGGTTCTGGTTGTGCGATGCGGCAGGCCATCTGACCTATCTTTCACCCAATGCGCTGGAAAGCCTGGGTGAATACGGGGCGGACGTGGTCGGCAAACCGATGACGCACATCATGTCCACGGTACAATCGATCGAAGGGGAGGATTCCTCCCGCCCGCTCAATTTCCTGCTCGGCTCGCGCGTGCCGATCCGGGATTTGACGACCAGACTTGGCGAGGAGGGGGCCGAACGGCTCTGGCGGATCAGCGGGAAGCCCCAATTCGACACGGAGACTGAATTTACCGGCTATGTCGGTTCGATCCTTGATGTCACCAAGTCCCACAAGGAATTCCAGGCCGCCTCGCGCTTGGCGGAATATGACAACCTTACCGGCCTGGCCAATCGCCACCGGATGGAAAGGCGGCTCGATCAGACGCTCAAGAAGCTGAAAGCGGCCAAACGCAGCTTTGCGTTGGTCATGCTGGATCTGGACCGGTTCAAACAGGTGAATGATAGCCTGGGTCATCCGGCAGGTGACGAATTGCTCAAACAGGTGTCGGACCGCTTGCGCAAAATCATCGGTGCAAAGGGTGAAATTGCACGCGTTGGGGGTGACGAGTTCCAGATCATCATGCCCGATGCGGAAGATCGCGGCGATCTGGGCGATCTGGCAGACGAGATCATCGAGATGATCTCGCAGCCCTATTCGATAGATGGCAGCCGGGCCACGATCGGCACCTCCATCGGCATGGCCATCGCGCCGTATGACGGGGTCGAAGCGGATGAGCTGGTGAGCGCCGCAGATATGGCGCTCTACGCTGCGAAGGGCGGCGGACGCGGACAATTTCGTTTTTACTCCAGTGATTTGAAGGAGGAAGCCAACCTCAGTCGCCAGATCGAGGAAGATCTGCGCGACGCGTTGGCTCGTGACGAGATCGAGTTGCATTACCAGCCTCTGGTCAACGCCAAATCGCACGAGGTCGAATGTTTCGAAGCGCTGATCCGCTGGAACCACTCGCAGCGGGGGCCGGTCAGTCCCGAGCTGTTCATTCCTATCGCCGAAGAGACCAAGCTGATTTTCGATATCGGCGAATGGGCGCTGGAACGGGCTTGCCGCGATGCGATGGAATGGCCGAAAAACGTAAAGGTGGCGGTCAATCTGTCCGCGATGCAATTTACCACCGACGATCTGCCCGGACTGGTCGAACGCGCGCTTAAGCGTAGCGGCCTTGAGGCAGCGCGGCTGGAACTGGAGATTACCGAGAACGTGTTTCTCGGCGATCCGCGCGATACCGAGCGCATTTTCGCAGAGCTGAAGGCGCTGGGCGTCCGGCTTGCCCTCGACGATTTCGGAACCGGCTATTCCTCGCTGGGCTATCTGCGTCACGCGCCTATCGACAAGATCAAGATCGACCAGAGTTTCGTGCGTGGCTGCACGCAAGGGGGCAACAACTCGGCAATTATCTCCGCCGTCGTCAACTTGGCCACAGCGCTCGGCATGGAGACCGTGGCCGAAGGGGTGGAGGCAGCCGACGAGCTTGAGCTGGTGGCCGCGCGCGGTTGCCATCTGGTGCAGGGATACATCTTCTCGCGTCCGCTGCCGCAAGACGATGTCAAGCAGCGCTTCGCCGACGGAGGACTTAAGTTCAAGCCGGTCGGCCCCAAAAAATCGCGCGCCAAGCGGCGCACGCTGTATCGCCGGATTGCGGTAATCCATGAAGATCACCGCTATTCCGTCATGCTGCGCAACCTTTCCACCACCGGCGCGCGGATCGAGGGGCTGCTTTATGTGCCGGAGGGGACGCAGGTCGTGCTCGATCTGGGCGGGGGCCAGCTGGCGGTGGCCACCGTGCGTTATTCAAACGAGGCGATGCAGGGGCTGGAATTCGAAACCGCGCTGGTGAACGACGGTGCAGGGGGGCTGTGCACCCGCCACCGTGTCTCGCCATACGCTCTTGCCGCAGCCGGAATGCCGCTGGCGGCGCTGCCGGATAAGTACCATCCGCTTGCTGCGGCCAATCAGGGCGAGGGCGCCAGCTCGCGGCCTAACTTCGTGGAAATACAGGTCGGCGGCTGAGCCAATTCGGCTTCGATCGGGCCCGATACCGGTATCTGGCGCAGCCGAGGCCGTAGCGCCCTGTGCCAGCACCTCGCCGCGTTTCTTCGCCGGGCGAAGTTTCTTTGGCTGACATCCCCCTCCGCCATCGCTATCTGCCGCTGCGATGACCGAACTTTCCCACATTCGCAATTTCAGCATTATCGCCCATATCGACCACGGTAAGAGCACGCTGGCAGACCGCCTGATCCAGCATTGCGGCGGCCTGACAGCGCGCGAGATGTCGGAGCAGGTGCTCGACAACATGGATATCGAGAAAGAGCGCGGCATCACCATCAAGGCGCAGACCGTTCGCCTGAACTACACCGCGAAGGATGGCGAGACGTATGAGCTCAACCTGATGGACACGCCGGGCCACGTCGATTTCGCTTACGAGGTATCGCGCAGCCTTGCCGCCTGCGAAGGCGCGTTGCTGGTGGTGGATGCGGCGCAGGGGGTTGAGGCGCAGACGCTCGCCAATGTCTATCAGTCGATCGAGCACGATCACGAGATCGTCCCGGTCATCAACAAGATCGACCTGCCCGCCGCCGAGCCCGAGCAGGTCCGGGCTGAGATCGAGGAAGTCATCGGCCTGGATGCCAGCGATGCGGTGCTGACCAGCGCCAAATCGGGCATCGGCATCGAAGATGTGCTGGAGGCCGTCGTCGCCCGGATCCCCCCGCCCAAGGGGGAGCGCAACGCGCCGCTCACCGCCAGCCTGGTCGATAGTTGGTACGACCCCTATCTCGGCGTGGTGATCCTGGTGCGCGTGATCTCGGGCGAGCTCAAGAAGGGCCAGCAGATCAGGTTCATGCAGGGCGGCACGCAGCATCTGGTGGACCGCGTGGGCGCCTTCACCCCCAAACGTATCGACCTGCCCGAGCTCGGCCCCGGCGAAATCGGCTTCATCACCGCGCAGATCAAGGAGGTGGAGCAGGCCCGTGTCGGCGACACCATCACCACGGTCAAGGGCGGGGCGGACAAGGCGCTGCCCGGCTATAAGGAGGTGCAGCCGGTGGTGTTTTGCGGGCTGTTCCCCGTCGATGCCGCCGATTTCGAGAAGCTGCGCGAAAGTATCGGCAAGCTGCGGCTGAACGATGCCAGCTTCAGTTACGAGATGGAAAGCAGCGCCGCGCTAGGCTTCGGCTTTCGCTGCGGTTTCCTGGGGCTGCTCCACCTGGAGATCATCCAGGAACGGCTGACCCGCGAATATGATCTCGACCTGATTACCACCGCCCCCTCGGTCGTGTACCGCATCCACCTCGGCAAGACGAAGAACGAGGATGCCACCACGATAGAGCTGCACAATCCCGCCGATTTCCCCGACGTCAACCGGATCGAGCTGATCGAGGAGCCGTGGATCAAGGCCACGATCTACACGCCCGACGAATATCTCGGCTCCATCCTGAAGCTCTGCCAGGATCGGCGCGGTATCCAGACGCAGCTGACTTACGTGGGCGGCCGCGCGCAGGTGACGTACGAGCTACCGCTGAACGAGGTGGTGTTCGATTTCTACGACCGCCTGAAAAGCATTTCGCGCGGCTATGCCAGCTTCGATTACGAACAGATCGGCCTGCGCGAAGGCGATCTGGTGAAGATGAACATCCTGGTGAATGCGGAAGCCGTGGATGCGCTCAGCCTGATCGTCCACCGCGCCGTGGCCGAAGAACGCGGCCGCGGCATGTGCGAACGGCTGAAAGACCTCATCCCCCGCCACATGTTCAAAGTGCCCATCCAGGCCGCCATCGGCGGCAAGATCATAGCCCGCGAAACTATTGCCGCCCTGCGCAAGGACGTGACCGCGAAGTGCTACGGCGGCGACATCAGCCGCAAGAAAAAGCTGCTGGAAAAGCAGAAAAAGGGCAAGGCGAAGATGCGGGAGTATGGGAATGTGAGCATCCCGCAGGAGGCGTTTATTGCTGCGCTGCGGATGGGGGAGGAGTAGGATGAGACCTAGTGAACGAGCAGCCAACGCACGGGCGGAATTGGAAGAGGCTATTCTCAACTACCTGAAAGAGCATCCTGAGGGTGCGATCAACAACCAGATCGCTCGCGACCTTGGCTTGGAGTCCGATTTTGACGGACGCCAGAAAAATTATTTGAGCTACTCTATTCTTGGCGGACTGATGGCGCGTGGTCTTGTGATCCGAGAAGAGGTGGACGGAAAAAAGCCTTTTAAACTAGCCTGATTGGTTGGCACAATTCTCTGATCGCAGCGGCGCGGATCATAGGAACAGCGATAGGGGCGCTCAAACCCCGGTAATCAGAAAGTCCAGCGCGTTAGTAATGCGATGGCTTTCAGACTCCAGCGAAGCAACCTTTCTGCCCAAACGACCAACCTCGATAGCCGCCGTATATTGCGTAACCATTAGATAGCGTTCGCCCGCGACCTCGAATTCCGGGTTGAGGTTTCTCCCGGGCGCGGGCGCGCGCGATGGCAGCATCAGCGGGACGGCAAGCCGGGTATTGAGATCGGACAGGACATCCGACTGACAATCAAGCAGCAAGCCATCCTCCGATGGCCCCTCGAACACATCGAACTGCGCCATCAGAAAAGCCGATACTCCTCCAGCGGAAGCCCGTGCTTTTCAACATAAGCATTGGACGATTCCAGCGCCGCCCGGTTCTCCGCTAGCCATGCAGCCGTCCGCGCTTCTTTCACGGTTTCGACCAACCCCCGCTCACAAGCCTGCGAGATATTAATTCCAAGCGCCTTCGCCTCGGCCACGAAATCGCTATCGAGCGAAACATTCGTCCGGCGGCGGGGGGATGATGCAGCATTCATACACATGATTTATGCGCAAAGGTGTTGTGAGGCAAGGGTGGGGTTGTAGTGAATTAGAAACTTGGCAATGTGATCTTTGCCGAAACGGATTGAAGCGTAAAGGATTCCGCACGGTGAACGTCGAAAGGACTTTTATGGCCAAAATAACGCGAACCGTTCAGTATCGTTACTTAGATCGATCTCGCGCTGGCTTGGGTGCGGAGAAGCTAGAGGACATCCTTCGCGCTGGTCTTCGTAAGAAGCGCGACGGCAGTGTAATCGGCGCGGAGGCTCGGGCTAGAATTGCTGACTTGGAGCAGGAGGGACAAATCACTCTTTGGAATGGTTTAAAAGGCTTTCAAAATAAGGGCATCTTACAAGGAGAGTTGCTGCTCTATAAACAGGGCTTCAATCAAACCACCATCGAAGAGCGTCTTGATGCTGCTGATGCTCGGTTCAAGTTAAAAACATTCACCACAGACGGGAAAAGTAAACCGGTTGAGGGGGCTTTGTATTTCGCTGTCATAGGCGACCATGTTGGACTTATCCAGTCAAATGCAGTGACCGGGCGTTGGCTCGAAAGATATTTAACGTGGCTTTTGAAGGACATAGCAGGAGTGCTAGAGGGAGAGAGTGTAATAAATTTGTCCAGTCAGACCGGCTTGGCTGGTGACGATCTAACGCGCCTAGGACCAGCGCGGTCGCTGAAACTCCATGCTCAATCGAGCGGGAGAAGAAAACCTTCTAGGGAATTGCGGGAAAAGGCTCGTGGCGCCGGTGCTACAGTTTTAGAGATTCTTGCGATGATGGGCGTGGGGAAAGACGCCATAGAAAGCATACGGCAGGATATCCCAGACGGGGGTCGGCTAGAAGGTGATTTCCTCGTATATATCAAGGACGGCAACAAGCGCGAACCGATTTCAGTCGGTACACTAGATCACGCATTCCGCAACACAGATCCGTCCGATATAGAAATTGAACACAAAGGCTCGAAAGTGCGCAACAACCTGCGCAAACTTTCGGAGCCGGTAAGGCTTGCGAGCACTGTGCATGGTCTCGACCCGGAAGAAGCTATGGAAGAAATCGTAAACGTCCTATACAAATGGGGAGAACAAGCTCTCATCAACCTCGACCCAGAGCCATGAAGTCCATCTTAGCCGCCGTACTGACCGCAGCGATAGCCATCTCCGTGCCAACAGCTGCCATAGATGCCGCCGCGCGCGTTTTGACCCTTGCCATAGCTCTAATGGCGACTGGAATTTTTCCATGCATGACTTTAACGGTCAACGCCATGAAGGGCGAAGAGCGTTCTCCAGCCATGGTCAAGGATTTGTATCAACAGCTACGGACTCTATTGGGTGTATTGGTTGTGGCATTTGTTCTAGCTATAGCGGCTGTTCTTTCGCTCGTTTTTACAACAGCGGCGATTGCGACCGATGCCGGTTTCTGGGTAATTAAGACAGGAGTAGTGTTCTCCGGCTCAGCGATAGGCCTATTCGGTGCAAGAGTAATCTCGATCGGCCAAGCGTTTTTTGCGTTGTTAGAGATCAACAGAAAGCACGCTATTCTCGTCGCGAGGAAGCGGGTTCGTCACGGTCGTGAACAAGCTATTGGTAAGCTCCGAGAAGAGCGTTTTGAATCCGACGATAATAATAAAGACACGCTCGAAGAGCTTCACTAATTAAGCGGTTGGGTGGAGGTGCTAGCACTCACGCAGTGGTGGTTTCAGCCAATCCGTACGCCATCCTCCTACCGCAAAATCTCCCCCACCAGCGAAGGCCGCTTCGCGATCATCGCCAGCAGCACCTGTGCCGGCCCCGTAGGCTGCCGCCAACCATGCTCCCAATTCAACAAAGTCCCTTTCGCCACGCCGATGCTGCGGGCGAAGGCGGCTTGGGAGAGGCCGGTGCTGGCGCGGATGATGGCTACACTGACTTCGGGCACTTCCACCTGATGCACGCGCGCGCCGGTTTCCTTGCCGTCTGCAAAGTCGATTGCTACGGTCAATCCTTGCCGGATGCTTTCATAGGCGCTCATGGTCGTTCTTCGTATCGGGCGATCAGCAGTTTGCTTAGTTCGACGAGCTTGGCCTGTTCGGCCTTGCTCAGATTGTCTTTCGCGTTCTTTGCGAATACGGAAGGCAGGCAATAGCGCCTGAAGTGTTGCAACTCACTGTTAGTCTCGTTTCCTACGAGTCCGCCGGGTGATAGCTACGCGCGCTCGCATTCCAGCTCGGCAATCATCCCTGCGAGAGCGCGCTACAGGAAAGGCGGACGACCGATGTACTCTCCGGATCACACCCGAATGCCGCTCCGTCACGGCACCGTTTCCTGCGGCGCGGGGGCGGGGCGAGCTTTTCGCTCTGGACGGCGTAACAGGCGGTCCATGTCTCCCGCTCGGCTGCCTGTACAAACGCCTTCGCCTTTCACTTGGCGTTCAGCGATGCGCTGGTTATAGGCGGGGGCATGCGTAGATCCATCTCGGCCAAGCCCGTCCTCGCCGCCGCCATTGCGGCCTCTGCCACGTTGATCTCGGGCTGTGCCAGCCTGGGTGGAGGGGGCGCTCAGCAGGACACGGCCTATGTCGCGCGCGATGTCGAATCGCTTTACGCCACAGCCAAGGAGCGGCTCGATCGCGGCAATGCGAAAGTGGCCGCCGCCCTGTTCGACGAGGTGGAGCGCCAGCATCCCTACAGCCCGTGGGCCCGGCGTGCTCAGTTGATGAGCGCGTTCAGCTACTACGTGGCGAAGGATTACCCCAAGGCCACCGCCAGCGCGCAGCGTTTCCTCACCATCCATCCGGGTAACAAGGACGCGCCCTATGCCTATTACCTGATCGGGCTGAGCTATTACGAGCAGATCAGCGACGTTCACCGCGACCAGAAGATCACCGAGCAGGCGCGCGCCGCCTTGACCGAGGTCGTCCGCCGCTATCCGCGCAGCGAATATGCCAGCGACGCGCGGCTGAAGCTGGACCTGGTGGAGGATCATCTGGCGGGCAAGGAAATGGAGATCGGGCGTTATTACCAACGCTCCGGCCGCTGGCTCGCCAGCCAGATCCGCTTCCAGAATGTGGTCGATGAATACCAGACCACCAGCCACGCGCCCGAAGCGCTTTACCGCCTGACCGAATCGAGCCTGGCGCTGGGTGTGCCGGTCGAAGCGAAGAAATACGCCGCCGTTCTGGGCGCGAACTATCCGGGCAGCGAATGGTATGAAAAGGCCTTCGAACTGGTGCAGGACGAGGCTCCGGGGGTCACCGCCTCCTGATCCGGATCATCGCGGCGGCGCAAAACCGTTCGCGGGCTGTTCCAAACCGCAAAAGGCTGCGCTAGGCAGGGCTCGCCTATGCTGACCCGGCTTTCCATACGCAATATCGTGCTGATCGAGGCGCTCGATCTGGATTTCACGCGCGGGCTGGGCGTGTTGACCGGGGAAACCGGCGCGGGCAAATCGATCCTGCTTGATGCGCTGGGGCTGGTACTGGGCAACCGCGCCGAAACCGCCTTGGTCCGCAGCGGCGCCGATCAGGCCAGCGTCACCGCCACCTTCGAATTTTCCACCATACCCACAGCAATCGCGCAGGTGCTGGACGATGCCGATATAGAGCGGGAGGCGGGCGAACCGCTGTTGATCCGGCGGCGGGTGAAGGCCGATGGCGGATCGAAGGCCTTTGTGAACGATCAGCCGGTGGGCGCGGCCTTGCTGCGCGAACTCTCCGCCGCCTTGGTGGAACTGCACGGCCAACACGACGATCGCGGGCTGGTCAATCCGCGCGGCCACCGCGCCTTGCTCGACCGGTTTGCCGATGCCGATACCGGCCGGGTTGCCGCAGCCTGGAGCGGCTGGCGCGCGGCGGAAGAACAGCTGGCGGAAGCACGGGCCGAGGTCGATCAAGCCAAGCTGGACCAGGATTTGCTGCTCGCCCATCTGGCCGAACTGACCACGCTCGAGCCCCAGGCGGGGGAGGAGGCGCGGTTGGCGCAGGCGCGTGCGGACATGCAGAAGGGCGAGAAGCTGGCGGAGGATCTGGAGGAGCTTCGCCATATCTGGGAAGGGTCGGATTCGCCGCTCGCTGCCCTGCGCGTGGCTGCCCGGCGGCTCGACCGGATCGGCGGCGAGCACACGCTGCTGGCGGAGGCCTTGGCTGCGCTCGACCGCGCGGTGATCGAGGCCGGGGAGGCGGAGGATAAGCTGACCGCCGCGGCCGAGGCGCTGATCCATGACCCGCAGGAGCTCGACCGGGCCGAAACCCGCCTGTTCGAACTGCGCGCGCTGGCCCGCAAGCATCGCTGCGAAGTCGACGAGCTTCCCGCTCTGATGCGCACCATGCGTGAACAGCTTGATGCGATCGAAGGCGGCGAAGCGCAGCTGGATGCTTTGGAGCAGGCGGCGAAGGAAGCCGGGGATCGTTACCGCGATATTGCAGGCAAGCTGCACGAGGCGCGGGTGAAAGCCGCGCGCCGGCTGGACAAGGCGGTCGCTGCCGAACTCGCCCCGCTCAAGCTGGATGCCGCACGGTTCCAGACCTCGGTAGAACAGCTTGCCGAAGATCGTTGGGGCGCATCGGGGATGGACGGCGTCGAGTTCCTGATTTCGACCAACCCCGGTGCACCTTTCGCCCCGCTCGGCAAGATCGCCAGCGGCGGCGAGCTCAGCCGCTTTATCCTCGCGCTGAAAGTGGCGCTGGCAGAAAAAGGCGGCGCGGCGACGGTGATCTTCGACGAGATCGATCGCGGCGTCGGCGGCGCGGTGGCCAGCGCCATCGGCGACCGCCTGGCGCGTCTGGCGGATGGCGGACAATTGCTGGCCGTCACGCACAGCCCCCAAGTGGCCGCGCGCGGAGGCACGCATTATTTGATCGCCAAATCGAGCAAGGGCACGGTCACCAAGACCTCGGTCGTGCTGCTCGATCAGAGTGGCCGTCAGGAAGAGATCGCACGGATGCTCTCGGGCGCCGAAGTGACCAGCGAAGCGCGGGCGCAGGCCGACCGGTTGCTCGAGGGGGTATGAGCGAAATTTCCGAAGCCGATGCCGCGAACGAATTGATGCGGCTCGCCAAGGCGATTGCACGCCATGACCGGCTCTATCACGCCGAAGATACGCCCGAGATTTCGGACCCCGAATATGATGCGTTGGTGCGGCGCAATGCAGAGCTAGAGGCGGGGTTTCCGCATCTGGTTCGCGGCGACAGCCCATCGCGCAAAGTGGGTCACGCCATCGCCGCATCGCCGCTGAGCAAGGTGACGCATGACGTGCGTATGCTCAGCCTCGACAATGCATTTTCGGATGAAGAACTGGCCGAATTCGCCGCCCGTGTGCGCCGGTTCCTGAACCTCGCCGAGGACGAGGCGGTTGCGTTTACGGCGGAGGACAAGATCGACGGTCTGTCCTGCTCGCTGCGTTACGAACAAGGCGCGCTGGTTCGTGCCGCCACGCGCGGCGACGGGCAGATCGGCGAGGATGTGACCCCGAATGTCGCACATATCGCCGACATTCCGCAGCAGCTTTCGGGCGAGGTTCCCGAAGTATTCGAGATCCGCGGCGAGGTGTATATGTCGCGCGCCGATTTCACCTCGCTCAACGCCGCGCAGGAGGCGGAGCAGGGCAAGCTGTTCGCCAATCCGCGCAATGCGGCCGCAGGGTCGCTGCGGCAGAAAGATGCCGAAGTTACCGCCAGGCGGCCCCTGAAATTCTGGGCGCATGGCTGGGGTGCAGCCTCGGATGTGCCGGGCGAAACGCAGCAGGATGTCGTCCGCCGGATCGAGGGGTGGGGCGTGCCGGTTTCGCCGCTGTTTCGCCGCTGCGAGACGCTGGAGGAGATGCTGGCAGCCTATCGGCAGATCGCCGAGGCGCGTGCCGACCTGCCCTATGAAATCGACGGGGTGGTTTACAAGGTGGACCGTCTCGATTGGCAGCAGCGGCTGGGATTTGTCGCAAAAGCGCCGCGCTGGGCGATTGCGCGCAAATTTCCGGCGGAACGCGCCGAGACTACGCTGGAGAGCATCGATATCCAGGTCGGGCGAACGGGCAAGCTGACCCCGGTCGGGCGGTTGGCACCGGTGCTGGTGGGCGGAGTTACCGTGACCAATGTCACACTCCACAACCGTGACGAGATCGAGCGGCTGGGTGTGCGCCCGGGCGACCGGGTCTGCATCCAGCGGGCAGGCGATGTCATCCCGCAAGTGGTAGAAAATCTCACGCGATCCGTTGAGCGCGAACCGTTCGAGTTCCCAGAACACTGCCCCCAATGCGGCAGCGAAGCGGTGGCCGAAGAAGGCGAAGTCGATGTGCGCTGCACCGGCGGCCTGATCTGTCCGGCGCAGCGCACCGAGCGGCTGAAACATTTCGTCAGCCGCGCCGCGCTGGATATCGATGGGCTGGGCGAGAAGACGATCGATCAGTTCTTCGCGCTGGGTTGGCTGGAAAGCCCGGCAGATATTTTTCAGCTGAAAGATCGGCGCGCTGATATTCTCGCGCTGGAAGGCTGGAAGGAAAAATCGGTCGATAATCTGCTCGCCAGTATCGAGGCGCGGCGGAAGCCCGATGCGGCGCGGCTGCTATTCGGCCTGGGCATTCGTCATGTTGGCGCTGTGACTGCGCGCGACCTGATGCGACATTTTCACGAGCTTGCCGCGCTGCGACAGGCTGCGGAAGCGGCGAGTAAGGGCAGCGACGCCGACATCGAGGCGATCACCGATATTGACGGTATCGGAGATTCGGTGGTCCAGTCGCTCGCGGATTTCTTTCACGAGCCGCACAATCGGTCCGTGTGGGACGATCTGTTGGGTGAGGTATCTCCTCCCCGATGCGAGGTCGAGACGCTGGATAGTCCGGTTGCCGGCAAGACCGTCGTCTTTACCGGCAAGCTGGAAACGATGAGTCGCGACGAGGCCAAGGCGCAGGCCGAACGGCTGGGCGCAAAGGCGAGTGGCTCGGTCAGCGCGAAGACAGACCTGCTGGTGGCTGGGCCGGGTGCCGGATCGAAGTTGAAAAAGGCCGAGCAGTTGGAGATCGAAGTGATCGACGAAGCCGGCTGGGCTGCAATAGTTGCCGCAGCCGGCTAGGCCGATCAGTCGTTCGGCATGATGTGAATTTCGCGCACGGCGGCGGTTTTGGGCTGCTCCAGAGCGAACACCACCGCATCGGCAACATCTTCGGGCTGGATCTTGGTCGGCTTGCCCTCGTCGAAGAAGGCCGTGTCCACCATACCCGGGCTGATCACCGTGCAGCGGCCATTCCATTCGCGCATTTCCTCGGCCAGATTGCCGGCGAATCCGTGCACGAACCATTTGGTTGCGCTGTAGATCGATCCCTTGAAATGCTCCCGGCCGGCCTTGGATCCGGTTACGATGAAATGACCCTTGGTCTTGCGCAGATGCGGCAGGGTGGCGTGCGCGGTGGTGAGTACGGCCAGAATGTTGAGGTGGATCATATCGTGCCACTCATCGGGGTCGCCTTTCTCGACGCCCGGCTGGCTGACGCCCTTTCCGGCATTGGCGAAAACCGCATCCAGTCCGCCGAAGTGATCCACCGCGCGCGCGACGGCATCGTTCAGCGCATCGCGGTCGGTCACGTCGCATTCGATCGCCAGCGCGCCATCGCCGATCTCGGCGGAGAGCGTATCCAGCTGGTCTTTCGAGCGGGCGGTCAGTGCGACATTCCAGCCGGCCTTCGCGGCGGCTTCGGCGGTGGCGGCACCGATGCCGCTGGATGCGCCGGTGATGAACAGGGTTTTCGACATGGAAACTGCTTTCGATTGATGGGTTGGGGTTTACCGTTCCAATCGTTCAGGCGCAGGCCCGTTCCGGTTCAAAACGTGGCGGGGCGGTTTCGGCAGGTTCTGCGGAGCGTGACGGTCATGGGTCCGTTCCAGGCTCCTCGACCCATTTCATGACACCTCCCGCAAAGGGCGTCCACCAACCTGTCTTGATGCCGGCCGCTGCCAATGTGTCGCTGACCCACTGGTTGCAGGTGTTGGTCAGATTGTAGCGTCCATTGGCATCGTGATAGATCGAACCGACTTCGTAGCTGGTGTAGGTCTTGCGGTCCGTGCCCGCCGGGACGGGTGGCAGCGTGGCCTCGATTTCGCTGACCAGCCGCGCATATTCACGCGGACGAATGCGCAAGGGGCGGTGATATTCGCTGGGGGCGGGGCGGACATAATGGCCGATGCGCAGCAGGCCGTCGCCGCCCGTGGTCACGACGCGCAGCGCTGTGGCGGGGCTGAGATCGGACCAGCTTGGCGTATTGAGAAATACCTCACGCTCCCCCCAGCCAAAGGCAAGATGCGTGGGCAGGGCATTGTAAGGCGGGGCAAGGCGCCTGGCGGTTGGGAAGTCCTCCCGCCAATCCTTTTGCGAATTGACCACCGGGACGACGATCCCGGTATGCAGTCCATTGGTCTCGACCATGATTTCGACATGCGGCTGGTTTCGGGCGGGCTCGGTCCAGTCACCGTTGCGCACAATAGCACTGCCGGCCCAGCCAACCAGCATGAACAGCAGGATTGCGGCTGACAATGTGCCGGTGAACCACAGCATTACTCGCCCCGATATCCGGCGAATATTCACCGCGCGGAGGCCCGCTTGCCGAGCCACAATATCGACCAGTCGCCGTTCACCAGCCGGGATTTAAGCCGAAACCCTGCCCGCAGATAGGCCTGCCGCACGCCGCTTTCCTGCCTGGTCAGCAACCCGGCCAGCACGATGTTGCCGCGCAGCGTGGTGGCTTGCGCAAAATCCAGCGAAAGTTCGATCAGCGGGCGAGCCAATATATTCGCGATTAGCAGATCGTAAGGGCCGCGCGCCTGCAACAGCGGGTCGTCCATCCCATCGGCAATGGCCAGCGCCATCTCGCCGCGTCGGTGGCCGAGCGGAACCGTATTCGCATGGGCATTGTCCAATATCACCTGCTCGCACACCGGATCGATATCACTGGCGGTGGCCAGAGCTCGCGGCCAGAGATCCATCGCCGCAAAGGCGAGCAGACCGGTCCCGGTACCGATATCGGCGATATTGGCAGCCCTGACGCCGCGCCGGTGCATGTGATCCAGCATGGCGAGACAGCCAGCGGTCGTCTCGTGCTGGCCGGTTCCGAAGGCCTGGCTGGCCGGAATAACGAAGCTGGTGGTATCGCTATCCTCGCAGCGCGGATGATCGGGAGTGTGGATATGGAACCGTCCGGCGCGGATCGGCTCGACGCCCTGCTGGCTGGCGACCACCCAATCGGTATCGGGCAGCTTCTCGCCCTGAAGCCTCGGCGGATCATAGGGAAACAGCGCGCGGATGGCGGCGCGATCCTGCGTGGTCGGGCGGCGCGGAAGATAGGCTTCGATGACCCAGTCATCGGGGCGATCCTCGGAAATTTCATGGCCCGACACTGGAAAGTCGGCGGGCCAATCCTCTATCGCTGCCTGCGCATCCAAAGCCGCCGCGACCAGCGCCTTGGCCGCATAGCCGGTGAGTTTCCAACTATCCGCCATTACCCGTCCTTGCTTCTTCGGCGAGCCGCTGGTCCAGCCGCTTGCCGACAGATTCTGCATAGGCCGTGCAGCCGGTTGGATTCTCCAAACCCTTACCCGATAGCAGACGCTCGACCATACCGCTCGATGACGGGTGCGGGGTGATCAGAATGTCGCATTTCGCCGATGCGAGCCGGGCCAGCCCGGCGCGGTAGGCGGCAACGTATCGGGGATGGTCGGAAAATCGATAGGTCTCGCTGCTGACCGGGCTGAGGCTGTCGGCGTAGACGATGCTTTTGCAATCGCCGCCGGCATCGCAGCTGTCCCATCGCCAGCTGAGCGCGCCGGGTGTGTGGCCGGGGGTGGCGATCGGTTCGAAGGCCAGCGCCCCACTGCCAAGCCGGACAGCCTGCCCGCTCTCGACTATGCGTTGAACCGCGACCGGGGCCATCGGATCGTGCATCCCGTATTGGGGATCGCGCGGGCCGACCTGGCCGGTTTCGAGAACCTTCGCCGCATCGGGCGTGGCAACGATGGCGGCCCCGGTGGCAGCGGCAAGTTCCTGCATTCCGCCGACGTGATCGTAATGCTCATGACTCATAAGCAGGACAGCAACGTCGGCGGGATCGAACCCCAGTGAGCGAATATTGGTGAGAACAACCTGCGCGCCGGCGCTCGTCCCGCTATCGAGCAATACGTGCCCTTGCGGGCTGGCGACCAGGATCGATGCGATACCGCACGTGCCGACATAATAGGTATCGCCGTGAATGCGGTAGGGCGGGCCAAGCTTGTCCCAGTCGTCCCACTTCTCGCATTGCTGCGTCCAATCGGAGGCGGGCGAAACCTCGACCAAGGCCGGGATCGTTACCCCGATGTCGGCGGACGGCATGTCGGTGACCGGATCTTGCGGCACAGCGCAGCCTGCCATGATTGCGGCCAGCGCGGTTGCCACGCTCCGCCTAGCGAACATAGCTCGCCCCATTGGCATCCAGCGTGGCGCCGGTCATGCTGGGCGGCGCATCGAGCGCGCACCACGCCGCCATTGCGGCGATTTCTTCCGGCTCGGCCACCCGGCCCAGCGGGATATCGGCGAGCAATCCTTCGCCTCCGCGACTGTCCAGATAATCGCCCGCCATCGCGGTATCGGTAAAGCCGGGACAGATGGCGTAGCTCAGAATACCCTGCGCGGCATAGGCACGCGCGATGGTCCTGTGCAGCGCCAGCATCCCGCCCTTCGATGCGGCATAATGCCAATGCGCCGGCGAATCGCCCCGGTGTCCGGCGCGGCTGGCGATGTGGACGATGCGGCCGCCGCCTTGATCATTGGAACTCTCGCGCTCCTGCCAATGCTGCACCGCGAAGCGCGACAGCTGCGCGGCGGCGGTGAGGTTGATGCGCAGCGTATCCTCCCACCCGTCGAGCCATGCGATGTCCGAGGAATCGAGCGGGTTTTCCGCGAACAGTCCGGCATTGTTGACCAGCACATCGATCTGCCCGTCGCACCGCTCCAGCGCTTGCTGCCACAGCAGATGCGGGGCGGCGGGCTCGGTAAAGTCGGCCGCGATAGTGTCTTGGTCGGCGGCGGTGGTCGCCTGGCCTACCACTTGCGCGCCTCGGTCCAGCAGCGCGGTGCGCGTGGCGGCGCCGATGCCGCGGCTCGATCCGGTCAGGAGAATGCGTATCATGCAACGGCTTGTGCGAAAAATAAGCTCTGCTGTCGAGCCGCGTGACCTTGCCAGCTACGCGCCATTCGCTAAGAGGGGGCGGGTCGAACGAACGCTTTCATTGTTTCCAAGGGGGGAAACAGACCCATGTCAGAACGCCCTTTATCACCGCATCTGCAAATCTGGCGCTGGGGCCCGCATATGCTGGTTTCCATCCTGCACCGTATTTCCGGCGACGGACTGGCGCTGGTCGGCCTGGCCGTGCTGCTATGGTGGCTGGGCGCGTTGGCTGGCGGGGCGGAGGCCTATGCGACCTTCACCGGCTGGATGTGGGCAGACCTGGCCGCGCTGGAATGGGAAGGCGCGGCGATCATCGCATCGCTGGTAAAAATCCTGCTGAAGGTCGTGACGATCGGGCTGAGCTGGGCGTTTTTCCAACACATGCTGAGCGGACTGCGCCATTTCGTGCTGGATATCGGCGCGGGATACGAACTGGACACCAACAAGACATGGTCGGTCGTGGTGCCGCTGCTCGCCCTGCTGCTTACGGCGGGGTTCTGGGCGCTGATACTGCTTTGACGGGGATTTGAACGATGGGTAACGGAACCTCAATCGGCCGCGTGCGCGGCCTCGGCCCGGCGCATCACGGTGCGCATCACTGGCTGGTCCAACGCTTCACGGCGATCGGCAATCTGGTCGGCGTGCTGTTCCTGCTGGTCAGCCTGCTGCTGCTGCCGAATTACGAATATGTCACGATGAGCGAATGGGCGGGCAGCCCGATCCCGGCGCTGGCGCTTGGCCTGCTGGTCGTCTCCACATTCTGGCACGCGCGGCTGGGGCTGCAGGTTTTGATGGAGGATTATGTCGTGTCCCCCGCAAACCGCTTCGTCCTGCTGGCGCTGCTCAATATCGCTGCCTTTGGCGGCGCGGCCTTCGGGCTGTTCTGTATCGTTCGACTTGCTCTTGGAGGAACCGCCTGATGGCTAATCCCGCCCCGAAAACCGGTTCCGCAAGCGCAGCGGACAAGTCCGCAGGTTCGGCCCAGCCGGCCTATGCGATCACCGACCATACTTACGACGTGGTCGTGGTGGGCGCGGGCGGATCGGGCCTGCGCGCCACGATGGGCGCAGCCGAAGCAGGTTTGAAAACCGCGAATATCTCCAAGGTGTTCCCGACCCGCTCGCATACTGTTGCGGCGCAAGGCGGCATTGCCGCTTCGCTGGGCAACAATTCGCCCGATCACTGGTCGTGGCACATGTACGACACCGTAAAGGGGTCGGACTGGCTGGGCGATCAGGATGCGATCGAATACATGGTGCGCGAGGCACCGCAGGCGGTTTACGAGCTGGAACATGCCGGCGTCCCGTTCTCGCGCAACGATAATGGCACGATCTACCAGCGCCCCTTTGGCGGACACATGCAGAATATGGGCGCTGGCCCGCCAGTGCAGCGCACTTGCGCCGCGGCCGACCGTACCGGCCACGCCATGCTCCACGCGCTTTATCAGCAGAGCCTGAAATACGCTGCCGACTTCTTCATCGAATATTTCGCGATCGACCTGATCATGGAAGACACGCCCGATGGCAAGAAGTGCCGCGGCGTGATTGCCATGTGCCTCGACGATGGCACGATCCACCGGTTCAAATCGCATTCGGTGGTGCTGGCCACGGGCGGCTATGGCCGCTGTTATTACACCGCGACCAGCGCGCATACCTGCACCGGCGATGGCGGCGGGATGGTGCTTCGCGCCGGATTGCCGCTCCAGGACATGGAGTTCGTCCAGTTCCACCCGACCGGTATCTACGGCGCGGGCGTGCTGATTACCGAAGGCGCGCGGGGCGAGGGGGGCTACCTCACCAACTCCGAAGGCGAGCGGTTCATGGAACGTTACGCTCCATCGGCGAAGGATCTGGCCAGCCGCGATGTCGTCTCCCGCTCGATGGCGCTGGAAATGCGCGAAGGGCGCGGCGTGGGCGATGATGGCGACCACATCTACCTCCACCTCGACCATATCGAGGCGTCGGTGCTGGCCGAGCGCTTGCCGGGCATCACCGAAAGCGGGAAGATTTTCGCGGGGGTCGACCTGACGCGCCAGCCGCTGCCGGTTACGCCCACCGTTCATTACAATATGGGCGGCATTCCGTGTAACTACCACGGCGAAGTCGTCACTCCGGGCAAGGACGGGCCGGACACGGTCGTGCCGGGCCTGTTCGCGGTGGGCGAAGCGGCCTGCGTGTCGGTGCACGGTGCGAACCGCCTGGGGTCCAACTCGCTGATCGATCTGGTGGTGTTCGGCCGCGCAACCGGCCACAGGCTGAACGAGATTATCAAGCCCGGGACCAGCCACGATGCGCTGCCCGAAGACAGCGCCGATATGGCGCTGGCCCGGCTGGACCATTTCCGCCACGCCAAGGGTGGCTCGCCAACCGCGGCCGTGCGCGACGAAATGCAGAAATCGATGCAAAAACACGCCGCCGTGTTCCGTGACAGCGAACTGCTGTCCAAGGGCAAGGATGAGCTGGCCCAGGTCAACAAGCGGATGGAGGACATCCACGTTACCGACCGCAGCCTGGTCTGGAACAGCGATCTGATCGAAACGCTCGAGCTCGACAATCTGATGGCGCAGGCCAATGTCACGATTGCCTCGGCCGAAAACCGCAAGGAAAGCCGCGGCGCCCATGCGCATGAGGATTTCCCCGACCGCAACGATGCCGAATGGATGAAGCACACTGCGTGCTGGTTCGAAGGCTGGGGCGGCAAGGGCGGCGCGATGAGGATCGATTATCGCCCGGTCCACGAATATACGCTGACCGACGATGTCGAGTATATCGAACCGAAGAAGCGGGTTTACTAAACACGTCAAACCGGGCCGCCGCCCATCCCATGATCATTCACCCGGCCTTAATGTTTACAGGCGTAGTCGATATGGCTACAGATGTAATCGTGAGGTCGGGAGGACTGAATGTCTGGATCGCAAAGCACCAAGCCGGAACGGGTTAGCGAAGCCGAACATGCCGTGATGGAGGCGCTGTGGCAACGTAGCCCGCTATCCGCCACGCAGGTGTGCGATGCGGTCTGCGGGCCGCGCGTCTGGTCCATCGCCACCGTCAAGACGCTGCTCTCCCGGCTGGTCGCCAAGCGCGCTATTGCGGCCCAGCCCGATGGACGGCGCTTTCTCTATTCCCCGCTGCTGGCCCGCTCCGATTACCTCGGCGACGAATCGCGGCGGCTGGTGGACCGTCTGTTCGGCGGACGTGCGGCACCTTTATTCGCTCACCTGGCCGAGCAGGAGGCGCTGACCGATAGCGATCTGGCGGAGATGGAAGCTCTGCTGAAGGAGCTGCGCAAATGACCGACCCGCTCGCCGCATGGCTGCTCGACACGCTGATCTGGACTGCGGTTCTTTTGGGGCTGGTACTGATGCTGCGCCGTCCGGTTGCGCGAATATTCGGGCCACAATTGGCCTATTCGCTCTGGCTGCTGCCATTTGCGAGGCTATTGTTGCCGCCGATCACGCTACCCGCCTGGATGGCCCCCGCTCCCTCCGAAGTCGCAGCGACCGCGCATATCGGTGAACAGCGCGCGGTTCTGGCCGAACTGGCCGCAGCGCCTGTGCCGGCCACCGCGCTGGAGCCTACCTTCGATTGGATTGCCTTGCTGCTGGCGGCTTGGTTGTGCGGAGCGGTCATATTCCTCATCTTACGGTTCCAAGCCTATTTCAAGATGCGGGACATGCTGCTTGGCGAAGCGGTTCCGGTGGGAGAATGCGGCAAGGTACGCTTCGTCGAAACCTCAGCAACACCCGCTCCGCTTGCTTTCGGTGTTATCGACAAGGTGGTCGCCTTGCCGCCCGCCTTCATGGCCTCGGCCGACAAACGCGCGCGCGACCTGGCGCTGGAACATGAGCTGTCGCATCACCGGCGCGGCGATCTGCTGGTGAATTTCGTCATCCAGCCGCTGTTCGCGCTGCATTGGTTCAATCCGCTTGGCCATGCCGGTTGGCGGGCGATGCGCCGCGATCAGGAGGCGGCGTGCGATGCCCGCGTGGTCGCCAAACGAAGCCCCGCCACCCGCGCCGCCTACGGCGAGGTTATCGCCGGTTTCGCCGCCGGACCGCAGCTCACGCCGAAATCGATCGGCGCGGCCCCGATGGCCTGCCCGGTATTGGGCGACAAATCGATCATCCAACGTTTGAGGAGCCTGAACATGTCCGAAATCTCCCATCGCCGCCGTCTTGCCGGACGCATGATGATCGCCGCCGGAGCGCTGGCGCTGCCGTTGACCGCGTCGATCTCTTACGCGGAAAACACTGTTGTCGGCGGGGCCGTTCCACCCCCGCCAGCCCCTGCAAAAGCGCCTCCCGCACCTAGGGTTTCGGCAAAATGGCCCGCGGCCCCGCTTGCTCCGGAAGCTCCCGAACCACCGGAACCGGCTATGGCAGAGGACGGCGAAACCAGGGTAGAGCAGATTATCGTTCCCTCGGAAAAAGATGGCGAAACCAAAGGCAAGGCCACTGTCACCATTGTTCAACGCGGCGATGAGGGCGGAACAGAAGTCGAGCGGAGGATCGTCAGAAAAGTGGATGTCCACCGCCTGGCCGAGCCTATCGAAATCGAGCAGCTCGAGCGCAAGATTGAAACCATGCACAAGCATCTGGAAGACCGCGAATTCGACATACGCGGCTTGGAGCAAGCCCTTGAGGGCATGGATTTTGCTGCCATGCCGACGATCATCCGCTGCAAGGGCGAGGGCTGGGAGCCGGGGTCCAAAAAAGTTTCGCTGGAATCATGCCTCGGGCCGGACGTTGGCGAACTTCGCTTAAGGTCGCTCAAATCGGCGCGGGCAGCACTGGCGAAGTCACAGGATCTGCCGGCCGAAAGACGGGCCAAGGCGCTTGCACATATCGACAAGGCAATCGCTGCGCTGACGCAGGATTGACCGCGCCCCGAAACGTCCTGAACGAACGCGTTTAGTTTGTTTCGTCCTCGGGCTCTTCCCAGTCGACCCGGTCTTCATCCGTTATATCCAGCGATGCGAAGGCGGGGCGGGCAGGGTATGAGCAGCCGCGCTGTTCGCCCAGTCCCTTGAGATAGCCGCGCCGCACCGCTCCTGCGAAAATCGCGTTCTGGAACTCGCGCTGGTGGTCCGCCGCCCCGGTCACTTCGCGAATGATGCCGCGAAATGGGATGAAAGAGCCGACCGCGCTTTTGGCGACCTTGCCGACGGTCAGCCCATCCTTGTCATCCTCGAGATCGATATCCGGCCCCAGCACGTGGTCCAGCCGCAATATCTCGCGCGCCAAATCGCCGCATTCGGGCAGGCGCTCGCTGGCGTAAGGAGCCATCACCGCTTCCAGCAGCACTTCGGGAATGGGGTCCTTGCGCAAATTGAGATCGGTGATCGGCGTACGCGCGACATCGCCCATATCCGGGCTGGTGCCGCGCACGCGTTCTGCGTTGTCCTGCGCCGATGCAGGGGCGGCCAGCGCCAACAGCAGGCTAGCCGCGCAGATCCGCGAAAGTGTCACATTGGTCTTCATCACCGGTCTCCAATCCACGCCTTAACCACTGCATGCGCTGCGCGCTGGTGCCGTGGGTGAAGCTTTCCGGGTTGATACGCTGCCCCGCATTGCGCTGCAATGTATCGTCGCCGATTGCGCTGGCGGCGCGCAGGCCCTCTTGCAAGTCGCCCGGCTCGATCAGATTGCGATTTTTCGCGGCCCAGACCCCGGCATAGCAATCGGCCTGCAGCTCCATCCGCACCTGCAGATCGTTCGCCCGGCGGCGATCCTGGGCCTGCGCGCTACGGATTTGCGAGGCGAGGCCGGTCAGGTGCTGGATATGATGCCCGTATTCGTGGGCCATCACGTAATAGCGCGCGAAATCGCCGCCAGCGCCCAACTGGCGCTCCATCTGATCATAGAAGCGGGTGTCGATGTAGATGCCCTGATCCGCCGGACAGTAGAACGGGCCCATCTCGCTGGACGCCGCACCGCAGCCCGTATCGATCCGCCCGCCGCGAATGAAGGTCAGCAACGGATCCTGAAAAGCAATGCCCGCTTCCTGAAACTCAGGCTGCCAGGTCCGGTTGAGCGAATCGAGCGCGTTGCACGCTTCGCGCGAATATTCATTGGAGTTGCAAATCTCTGTTTCGTCTTGCGCAGAGGTGGTTTGCTGGATCGGTGCGCCGCCATCCGCGCCGCCCAATGCGCCAATGGTTTGCATCGGGTCCACGCCGAACACCAGTGCAGCGATAATCGCAATAACGATGGTGCCGCAGCCGACTTTGCCCCCGCCACCGCCGGGAAACCCTCCGCCGCCACCACCACCTTCGCGCACGCGGATGTTGGACGTGTTGAACGGATTGAGTCTCATGCTGGTTTCCCCTCTCGCAGCAGGCTACGGCGAATGCGTTTCAAGTCAAACCTGCGGAGTTGCCGAATGTTCCTATCCGATAAGCGCGCCCTCGTCACCGGATCTACCTCGGGGATCGGCCTCGCCGTCGCCCGCGCTTTGCACGCCGAAGGCGCGCAGGTTGTTTTGAGCGGGTTGGGGGACGAATCGGAGATCGCCGAGTTGGAGCAGGAACTGGGCGCGCGGCACGTGGATGCCAATCTGTTGACCCGCGAAGGGTGCGAGGCGCTGATGGAAGGGGCTGGCCCGGTCGATATTCTGGTCAACAATGCCGGGATGCAGCATGTCGCGCCGGTGGACGAGTTTCCGACCGATCGCTGGGATGCGATCATTGCGCTCAACCTGACCGCTGCTTTCCACACCACGCGCCTGGCCGTGCCGCATATGCGCGAGGCTGGCTGGGGCCGCATCATCAACACCGCCAGTGCCCATTCCAAGACTGCCAGCCCGTTCAAGAGCGCCTATAATGCGAGCAAGCATGGGATCGATGGCTTTACCAAAACCATCGCGCTGGAACTGGCGCAAACCGGCGTGACCGCCAATTGCATCAGTCCGGGCTATGCCTGGACTCCGCTGATCGAAGGGCAAATTCCCGATACGATGAAAGCCCGCGGGCTGAGCCGGGACGAGGTGATAAACGACGTGCTGCTCGCCAAGCAGCCGACCAAGAAATTCGTCCAACCGGCGGAAATCGGCGCGCTGGCGGTGTTTTTGTGCCGCGAGGAAGCAGGCAATGTGACCGGCGCGAACTGGAGCATCGATGGCGGGTGGACGGCGGAATAGCTACGAGTGTTGGGTAGGCACTGGCCAGCGTGGCTTCAGCACCGGCCCGGGGCGACGATAATGTTGGTGCTGGCCTAGCGTATCTACCAAACCGCGGTTACATGGGCCGCCACGAATCTCCCGCCTGCATCTGTGAAAGTGGCAAATATGGATATCCCCACCGGCCTAACCTTTGATGACGTGCTGCTGCGTCCGGCCGAGAGCGATATTCTGCCCTCCATGGCGAACCCGCATACGCAGCTGACGCGCGATATTGCGCTCAACATTCCGATCGTGTCAGCCGCGATGGACACGGTGACGGAGGCCGATATGGCCATCGTGATGGCGCAGCTTGGCGGAATCGGCGTGCTCCACCGCAATCTGGATATCGAGGAGCAGGTTGCCGCCGTTCGTGCGGTCAAACGTTTCGAAAGCGGCATGGTGGTCAACCCGATCACTATTCACCCGGATGCGACCCTGGGCGATGCGCAGGCCTTGATGGATAAGCACCGGATCAGCGGCATTCCGGTGACCGACCGCGACGGCAAGCTGGTCGGCATCCTGACCAACCGGGATGTCCGCTTTGCCGACAATCCGCGCCAGCCGGTGCGTGAACTGATGACCAGCGAAAACCTCGTCACCGTGCCGCTGGGCACCGGGCAGGAGGAAGCGCGCCGTTTGCTACACCAACGACGGATCGAGAAATTGCTGGTGGTGGATGACGACAACAAATGTGTCGGCCTGATCACCGTCAAGGATATCGAAAAGGCGGTCACCTATCCCGATGCGACCAAGGACAGCACCGGCCGCCTGCGGGTGGCTGCGGCGACGACCGTCGGCGACAAGGGCTTTGCGCGGAGTGAAGCGCTGGTCGATGCGGAGGTCGATGTGATTATCATCGACACCGCGCATGGACATAACAAGGAAGTTGCACGCGCTGTGGAGCGAGCCAAGCGCCTGTCGAATTCGGTCCAGGTCGTGGCTGGCAATGTCGCAACCGCCGAAGCTACCAAGTCGCTGATCGATGCCGGCGCGGATGCGGTCAAGGTCGGCATCGGGCCGGGCTCCATCTGCACTACGCGCGTTGTCGCGGGCGTTGGCGTGCCGCAGCTAACCGCGATCATGGATTGCGCTGGCGCTGCCGAGGGCACGGGCGTTCCGATAATTGCCGATGGCGGTCTGCGCACCAGCGGAGATGCAGCCAAGGCGCTTGCGGCAGGGGCGTCGGTCGTGATGATCGGATCGATGTTGGCGGGTACGGCGGAGGCTCCGGGCGAGACCTTCCTGTTCAAGGGCCGCAGCTACAAAAGCTATCGCGGCATGGGCAGCGTCGGCGCAATGGCGCGCGGCAGCGCTGACCGATATTTCCAGCAGGACGTGTCCGACAGCCTGAAGCTGGTTCCCGAAGGTATCGAAGGGCAGGTCCCGTTCAAGGGGCCGGCATCCAATGTCGTCCACCAGCTTGTCGGCGGGGTGAAAGCGGCGATGGGCTATACCGGCTCGGCCACGCTGGCCGATCTGCGCGAGCGTGGCCAATTCGTGCGCATCACCAATGCCGGCCTGCAGGAAAGTCACGTCCATGATGTCTCGATCACTCGCGAAGCTCCCAATTACCCGACGCGCTAGGCCATGAGGTTTCAGCGATGAGGCCGGGGCCGCGCGTCCAGTCGGCAATCGAACTGCTCGATGCGATTATCGAAGCGGCGCAATGCAATGGCGCGCCCGCCGACCGGTTGATCTCGGCCTATTTCCGCGAACGGCGCTATGCCGGGAGCAAGGATCGCCGGGCAGTGCGCGAGCTGGTCTACACCGCCATTCGCGCCTGCGGACCGGTGCCGAAAAGCGGGCGCTCAGCGATGCTCCGCGCGGCTGCCGACGACCCTGCATTGGCGGAGCTGTTCGACGGCTCGCAGCACGCCCCGCCGCGCATCGGCAAGAAGGAGGAAGCGGCGCAAGGCGGTGTCGCATCGTCCTGGATGGAACGCCAGCTGGCCAATTCCGACTTGAGCGATGACGAGCAACGCGCCCTGCTGTCGCGCGCTCCGCTCGATCTGCGGGTCAACTCGCTGAAGGCAGAGCGCGCGGCGCTGGAACTACCCGAACCGGGCGAGACGCTCGTCACCCCGCAGGGCCTGCGATATGCGCCCGGCACGCAGGTCGAGCAGTGGGATGCCTACAAATCGGGGCTGGTCGAGGTGCAGGATCTGGGCAGCCAGATCGCCTGCATGGCCGTGGCCGCGCGGCCGGGCGAGGATGTGATCGATCTGTGCGCCGGGGCTGGGGGCAAGACGCTCGCTCTCGCTGCGGAGATGGAAAACACTGGCAGGCTGGTGGCCAGCGACACGGATCGCGGCCGGCTTTCGCGCCTGGAACCGCGCGCAGAGCGGGCCGGGGCGGGCAATATTACCAACCTGCTGCTCGATCCGCAGCGGGAATGGGACAAGCTCGGCGCGTATGAAGGCGCGGCGGATGCGGTGCTGATCGACGCACCGTGCAGCGGCACCGGCACCTGGCGGCGCAACCCGGAATCGCGCTGGCGGATGAATGCCGATGCGCTGAACAGGCTGACCGATACGCAGGACGATCTGCTGAACCTGGGGGCCAGGCTGGTAAAACCGGGCGGGCGGCTGATCTATGTGACATGCTCGCTGCTCGATGCAGAAGGGCCGGACAGGATCGCGCGTTTTCGCGACGCACACGCCGATTGGCAGACGCTTCGGCCCGATCTGCCACTGGGAAGGCTGCGCGGGGAAGGAACCCGCTTGACCCCGTATCACGACGGGACGGACGGGTTTTTCATCGCGAGTCTAACTTTGCCGTGCTAACCATGTAACCTATGGCTTATGCGTCCTCTTCCCGGACCTCGCACATCAAGGAATTAATCATGCGTTTTGCGCCTGCCGGTCTTGCCCTGTCCCTCGCTTTGGCGGTGACGGCGAGCGTGGGGATTTCGCGTGAGCCGGAGGCCGATCCGCGTGCTACCATGCTGCTTGCCGAAGGACGTGCCGCGCTGATAGCGGGCGAAACGCAGGCCGCGATAGACTCGTTCGAGGCTGCTCTGGCCGTGGACCCGGCCTATACGCCCACCATCCTGCTGCTCGCCGAAGCGGCGCGGAAAGACGGGCTACAAGGCAAGGCAATCCGCTTTTACCGCGAGGCGCTGGCCCGTGATCCGGACAATCTGATGGCTATTTCCGGCGAAGGCGCCGCGCTGGTCGAAAAGGGCGCGGTGGACAAGGCCCGCCGTAATCTGGCGCAGCTGGAATCGATTTGCGGCGACAATTGCCCGGAAACGCAGGTGCTGGCAGCCAAGATCGCCAGCGGTCCCAAGCCGCAGGTGCTGACCGCCGAGGCTGTGATGCCCGACGCGGTGGTGACCCAGCAGAACTGAACGCTGATCTTGGCGGCTCGCAGCCGCCGTTCTCAGATCAGCGGCCCCAATTCCTTGACCAACGCGCTGTAAACGTCGCGTTTGAAGGGCACGATCAGCTCCGGCAGCTGAGCGGGTTCGACCCATTTCCACGTCTCGAATTCGGGCGGATTGTGCGCCTCCAGGTCGATATCGCCATCCTGCCCGGTAAATCGTGCCAGAAACCAGTGCTGCTCCTGCCCGCGATACTGGCCGCCCCAAAGCTTGCCGATCAGCTCATCCGGCAGGTCGTAACGCACCGGGTAGGGCATTTTCGCTACCACTTCGACCAGATCGGCACCCACCCCCGTTTCCTCGCGCAATTCGCGCAAGGCTGCCTCTTCGTGATGCTCGCCCGGATCGATCCCTCCTTGCGGCATCTGCCACGCGCCGAGGTTCTTGGAATCGATCCGCTGCCCGACGAACACCTTGCCGTGCAGGTTGGCCAACATCACACCGGCGCAAAGGCGGTAGGCAAGTTCGGTCATTGGGTTAGTCCTTTTATGTAGTGCGCTGGGGGCATCCGCCCCTGCCTTAGATGGCACAGCCCCAAGTCCGTGGCCGGAGGGACATATCTGCTTCCCGCTTATCGCCGGGCGGCACAACCCAACCCGGCTACCTCGCCAACATCAGCTTCATCGAGGCTATCAGCGCCGCAAAATCGTCCTGGCCGCTCGGGATCGCCTTTCGCAGCGTGATGAAGCCGTGGATGTTTCCCTTGAATTCCAGATACACCACGTCCGTCCCCAACTGGATCAGATGCGCGGCATATTCGCGCCCGGAATCGCGCAGCGGGTCCAGCCCGGCGGTGCACAGGACGGTGGGCGGGGTGTTGGAGCAATCGCCGATGATCGGCGTGTTGCGCGGGTCGCTTGCATCGGCTTTGTACTGATCCGTGAACCAGGCCATCGCCGCACCGGTCAACAAATAGCCATCGGCGAAATTGGCGAAACTTTCATGCTGCGAGACATCGCTGGCGACCGGGTAGATCGGCACCTGCATTACCACCGGCACCTCGGCCGGTTCGGCGGATAGCTGGTTGGTCACCACGATCGTCAGATTGCCGCCTGCGCTATCGCCCATCGGGATCAGCCCGGTAATCTCGCGGCCCAGCGCATCCGGCGATGTCGCCACCCAGCGCGCTGCGGCTTCGCAATCGTCGGGTGCGGCGGGGAAAGGATGTTCGGGCGCGAGCCGGTATTCGACCGAGATTACCGGTAGGTCCATTTCCTTGGCGATGGCGGCGCACAGGCTGTCGTAAACGCCGATATCGCCGATAACGAAGCCGCCGCCATGCAGGAACAGGATCGCCGGGCCGGGATCGCGGCTTTCGCGCGGATCGTAGAAACGCAGGGGAATCTCGCCGGCGGGGCCGGGGCAAGTGAGGTCGCGCTTGACCGCCAGTTCAGGTGCCGGCGCTTCGGCCAGCGAACCCAGCACGCGCATTTGCTCGCGCCCTTCCTCTACGCCGACTTGCTCGACGCCCTGATTGCCCATCTGCTCCAGCATATCGAGGAAACCGCGCACATCGTCGCGCACATAATGTTCGGTATCGGCCATTTATTACTCCAGGTTGGTCGCCGCCAGACTAGCGCGGCGCGCACGCATTGCCACTTGGGAAATTGCAACGCGCGGAGAAAAACTTGATTGCGAGTGTTACCAAGCAGGCATAGTTGCGCTAGCCAACGAAAAAGCGGCAACGCAGGGCCGCGCGGCAAGGAATGATAATGGCGACCCAAGTGGCGCAGGACAGCCCCCGGGCGTCCACCCCCCGTAATGAAGAAGCGGTCGTCGTCCGGTTTGCGGGCGATTCCGGTGACGGGATGCAACTGACCGGCGGACAGTTCACCCTGTCCACCGCGCTGGCGGGTAACGATCTGGCGACTTTCCCCGATTTTCCGGCGGAAATCCGCGCGCCGCAAGGCACTTTGTTCGGCGTTTCGGCGTTCCAGATCAATTTCGGCAGCCGCGAAATCAACACGGCGGGCGATGCGCCCGATGTGCTGGTGGCGATGAACCCGGCAGCACTGAAGGTAAATCTCGACGCGTTGAAGCCGGGCGGGCTGATCATTATCGACACTGGCGAGTTTTCGAAGCGCAATCTCGACAAGGCGAAATACGACGTCAATCCGCTGGAGGATGACAGTCTGGCCAAGTGGGACGTGCTGGCCTTCGATATCAGCGCGCTGACGATCCAGGCGGTCGAACCCTTCGGGCTGGGCAAGAAGGATGCGCTGCGGTCCAAGAATATGTGGACACTGGGCCTCGCGCTGTGGATGTTCGACCGTCCGCGCGAACCGATCCACGATTGGCTCAAGCAGAAATTCCGCAAGAAGCCGGAAATCGCCGATGCCAATATCGCGGCGCTGGATGCCGGCCATGCCTATGGCGAGACGGCGGAGCTGTCCGGCCCTATGCGCCGTTACGAAGTCGGCCCGGTGGAAAGCGCGCCTGGCCTGTACCGCACGGTTACCGGGGCGGAGGCGATTTCGCTCGGCCTGGTGGCAGGGGCGCAGCTGGCCGAATTGCCGATGTTCTTCGGCGGTTATCCGATCACGCCTGCCAGCGCGATCCTGCATCACCTCGCGCGGCTGAAGGAGTTCGGCGTCACCACTTTCCAGGCGGAAGACGAAATCGCCGCGATCTGCGCCGCCATCGGGGCGAGCTATGCCGGGCAATTGGGCGTCACCAGTTCCTCCGGCCCCGGCATCGCGCTGAAGGGCGAGGCGATGGGCCTTGCCATCATGACCGAGCTGCCGCTGGTGATCGTCAACAGCCAGCGCGGCGGGCCGAGCACCGGTCTGCCGACCAAGACGGAGCAGAGCGACCTTTATCAGGCGATCTATGGCCGTAATGGCGATGCGCCGATGCCGGTCATCGCCGCGCGCAGCCCGTCCGACGCGTTCGAATGCGCAATCGAGGCGTGCCGTATCGCGATCCAGTACATGACCCCGGTAATGCTGCTGACCGATGGCTATATCGCCAATGCGGCGGAGCCCTGGATGGTCCCAGATCCCTCTACGTTCGAGCCGTTTCCGGCCGAATTCCTGACCGAACCACGCGGCGAGCAATTGCTGCCCTACAAGCGCAACGAGAAGGGTGGCCGCCCGTGGATCAAGCCGGGCACACCCGGCATGATGCACCGCATCGGCGGGATCGAGAAACACGAGAATACGGGCAATATCGATTACTCGCCGGATAATCACCAACTGATGACCGACGCCCGCGCGAACAAGGTGCTGGGTGTCGATGTGCCGGATCAGGAAGTCTGTCTGGGCGAGCCGGGCGGCACGCTGGCGGTTGTCGGATGGGGTAGCACCTATGGCCCGATCCACCAGGCTGTTCGCCGGGCGCTGAACAAGGGTTGCAGCGTGGCACATATCCACGTCCGCAACATCTGGCCACTGCCCGCCAATTTGGGCGAGCTGCTGCATGGTTTCGACCATGTGCTGGTGCCTGAGATGAACAAGGGCCAGTTCAAGACCGTGCTGCGCGACCAGTTCCTCGTCGATGCAACCCCGCTCACCAAGACCAGCGGACAGCCTTTTGCCATCGCCGAGCTGGAAGAGGCGATTGCGAAGTATTTCGACGGGATCGAGGACAATGAAGGCGGCGCGGTCACGGTGAATGACGATCAGCTGCCTAATTTGGAAGCGGGCCATGACGATGGGGATTATCCCGATGCTCCGTTGCATGGCGATGGAGCAACCCCTTCCGGCAAAGACACGGATTCCGAGGCGGTAAACCAATGAACGCACCTGCTAAATTCGAAACCACTCTCAAGGACTGGGTTACCGACCAGGAGGTGCGCTGGTGCCCCGGCTGCGGGGATTACGCAATCCTCAAGGCCGTACAGCGCACTCTGCCGCAATTGGGCGCGAACCCGGCCAATACGTGCTTTATCTCCGGCATCGGCTGCTCCAGCCGGTTTCCCTATTATATGGAAAGCTACGGCTTCCACACCATCCACGGACGCGCGCCGGCGGTGGCGACGGGGGTGAAGCTGGCCAATCCGGAACTCGATATTTGGCTGGTCACGGGCGACGGCGATGGGCTGTCCATCGGCGGCAACCATCTGATGCATGTGCTGCGGCGCAATGTGAACATGCAGATCATGCTGTTCAATAACGAGATTTACGGACTGACCAAGGGCCAGGCATCGCCGACCAGCCGGGAGGGGACACCCAGCCCATCCACCCCGCTCGGCTCGGTCGATCACCCGGCGCGGCCATGTGCTTTCGCGCTTGGTTCGGGCGCGCGGTTCGTGGCGCGCGGGTTCGACGTGTCCAAGCGTCTGCCCGAAGTGCTGACCGCCGCTCACGCGCATCAGGGCGCAGCATTTATCGAGATTTTCCAGAACTGTATCGTCTATAATAAAGACGTTTTCGATGATTTCGCAGCGCCCAAGGGCGCAGAGGATCGGCAGCTCTGGCTGGAAAATGGCGAGCCGATGCTGTTTGCGGGCGGCGAAAAAGGCATCGCGCTGGATGGCGACAGGCTGGAGCTGAAAGTGGTCGATGTGATCGATGACGACTGGAAATCGGCGGGCGTGATCGTTCACGATGTGACCAATCGCTCGATCGCCCACATGTTGGTGGAGCTGCCATTCGGCCCGTTCCCGATGGCGCTTGGCGTGCTTTACGACGATCCGCGTCCGACCTTCGAAAGCGCGGTCATTGCCGAGCGGCAACAGGCGAGCCAGGGCAAGGAAGCCAATCTGGCGAAGCTGCTGGCCAAGGGACAGACCTGGACCGTCGACGGAACTGCCCAAGACCCGGTGTGAACGACCGGGGTGAAGGTGGATGAGCTTGAAAAAACGCGCCTTTATTTGAACAAATTTGATCTCCGTGCATTGATCGACCAATGCCCGCCTTTGCGGGCGACCACTGAACGGAGAATGTTGTGAAATTTATGCTACCCAAGCTCGCCTTTGCCTCGCTCGCCACCATGGCTGTCGCCGCTTGTGGCGGTGAGGTCGAAGAGACCGAAACCACCGAAACCGAAGTTGCGGCTCCAGTCGGCGAATTCGATCCGATGACCCGCGAATACGAATTGAGCGAAGATGCCGCGACCCGGCGTGCGGAGTTCGATGAAGATGCCTTCACCACCGAATATGATGGCTATCGTGGCGATATCCTGGCCGAGCGCGACAGCGAGGAAGACCTCGAGGCAGAGCGTCAAGTAAGCGCGGAAGCAACCGGCGACATGGAAGGTTCGCGCGGCAATGCCGATAGCATGCCTTCGCGCGATCCGAACAGCAATATGCGCAAGCGCGAAAACATGACCTGGCGCTATCTCGACCGGAATGACGATAACCAGCTTTCGGTCGCTGAATATGCGATTTGGGCAGTGCCGCTCGATCCGACCGAGCCGAAGCCGAATGACGAGAAGGGCCCCTTCGTAACGGCCGAGCAGGCGAACAAAGCGGCAGATTCGTTCTTCTATTACGATACCGATGGCGATACCTACCTGTCGCGCCAGGAATTCAGCAATGCGCGCCTCGGCCGCACGATTGGCTGATCGGATCGGCATGATTTATCGCAAAGGGCGGCGGGACAACCTGCCGCCTTTTTCTTTGGACTATCCTATCGGCGGCCCTTCGATTACCGCAGATGGGATGACCACATTATGCCCGGCTTCCGGTGCCGCTCCGCTGCGAGCTTACTGATATGGACAATCTGACGCATAGCCTGGTCGGCGCTTTGATCGGGCAGACCGGGCTGAAACATAAAACCGGGCTGGCGATGCCGGCGCTGATAATTGGAGCGAACCTGCCCGATGTGGACGCCGCGTGCCTGTTCTGGCTCGGAGGCGTAAAGCATCTGGGCTTCAGGCGCGGAATCACTCATGGCCCGCCCGCTATGGTGCTGCTGCCGTTGCTACTGGCCGGGTTGTTATACGGGTTCGACAAATGGCAGGAAAAGCGCGGCAAGCGGCCCGAGGGGCGGCTGCCGGTGCATTTCGGCTGGCTGTTCGCGCTCGCTTTCATCGGCTGCCTGACCCATCCTGCGCTCGATTGGCTGAATGTCTATGGCATCCGTTTGCTGGAGCCGTTCAGCAGCGAATGGTTCTATGGCGACACGCTGTTCATCATCGATATCTGGCTGTGGGGGCTGATGGGTTTTGCGACGTGGTGGTCGCTACGGCAGGAAAAACGCGGCGGGAGTTGGCGCAAGACCGGGCGGCAGGCGCTGGCGATTGCGCTGGCATATATCGGCGTGAATGCCGGCGTCACTGCGGCTGCCGAAAGCAGCATTACAAGTTCGCCGACCGGCACCGAAACGGTGATCGCCAGTCCGCCGCCGCTATGGTCGCTGGAGCGTGAGATCATTTCCGGCGGGAACGGGCTGTATTCAGTCGATGGCGTAACACTGCCGGGGGTGCCGCTCGACCGGTGCAATCTCGGTGAGTTGCGAGGAACCGATCCGCAGGTGGCTGCCTTCATGTTCTGGTCGCGCACGCCCTTTATCGAGCCGGGCGAGGACGGGATCTTGCGCCTGCGCGATGCCCGGTTCTACGATCCCAGGGCGCGGGATCGTTTCACGGTCGAACTGCCGGACGGAACCTGTCCGGAACTGGCGCCGGCCTTTCAGGATTGACGATCCATGAGCGATAAACCCCAAATCGTCTGGCTCCGCCGCGACCTGCGGATGCGCGACCAACCCGCGCTATATTCGGCTGCGCAGGCAGGGCCGGTAGTTCCAGTGTTCATTCTGGACGAGGACCGCCCGGGGGAGCGCAAATTTGGCGGAGCGCACCGCTGGTGGCTGCATCATTCGCTGGAGAGTCTCGGCAAAAGCTTCGGCGCGCGCAATTCGCGGATCGTGCTGCGCGAGGGGGATAGCGTTTCCGTGCTGGCGTCGCTGGCCGACGAAATCGGGGCAGGGGCGGTCCATGCCAATCGGCACTACGAGCCTTGGTGGCGCGAGGCGGAGGAAGACCTCAAGGATGCGCTTCCGGATGATTGCGAGCTGGTACTGCATGACGGCAATTACCTTCTCCCGCCCGGCACGGCGAAAACCGGTTCGGGCAACCCCTACAAGATCTACACGCCGTTTTCGAAAGCAGTGCTGGAGCTGTTCCCGCCGCGCGATGAACTGCCTGAGCCGGACACGCTCCATACTCCAAAGGATTGGCCGGATAGCGATGCGCTCGATGATCGGAACCTGCTGCCGACAAAACCCGATTGGGCCGGCGGCTTTCGCAAGTTCTGGGATGTCGGAGAGGACGCCGCGCATGACCGCCTTGATTGGTGGGCGGACGAGGTCGGCGAATATGACGAAGGGCGCAACCTGCCCTCGCAGGACATCACCTCGCAAATGTCGCCGCATCTGCATTGGGGCGAGATCAGCCCGGTCACGATTTGGCACCGGTTGAAGGACAAGCGCAGCAAAGGCTGGAAGACTTACGAGAAAGAGCTGATCTGGCGCGATTATGCGCAGAATGTGATCATGCAATTCCCCGATTATGGCGATGAGCCCTATCGCGATTTCGACGATTCGCTGTGGCGCAATCCCAATCGCGGCCATCTGATCCAGGAAGAACTGGAGGCCTGGCAACAGGGGCGCACCGGCTATCCCATCGTCGATGCGGGGATGCGGCAGCTGTGGCAAACGGGCTGGATGCACAACCGGGTGCGAATGATAGCGGCCAGTTTCCTGATCAAACATTTGCTGATCGACTGGCGGTATGGCGAACGCTGGTTCTGGGATACGCTGGTCGATGGCGATTACGCCAGCAACGGCGCCAACTGGCAGTGGGTCGCGGGCACCGGGGTGGACAGCAACATGTTCGTGCGGATCATGGCCCCGCTCAGCCAGAGCGAGAAGTTCGATGCGGCGGGCTATATCCGGCAATATGTCCCTGAACTTGCGGAGCTGACCGATGACCAGATTCACGATCCCGAACCGATGTTCAGGCCCGAATCCTATCCGGAAAAGATCATCGGCCACCGCGAGGCGCGCGAACGGGCGCTGGCGGCATATCGCGAAATGAAGGATGGCTGAGCTTGCCTTAATACCGCCGCCAAAGGCATAGGGTCGATATGGGGAGCGAACAGGATATTCGAGGCGCAAAGCTGCTAGATTCGGGCCGCAGGTTCGACCGCAGGCCGGGCATGATCGCGCGGCTGCTGGCACCGGGCTTTCATAAGGTCCTCGACCGGATCGATAGCGGGCTGGAAAGAGGATCGTTGCTGGGACATTTGCCCGACGGCACCTCGCGGCTGCTGGGCGGGCGCTTGCCGGGCCATTCCTGCGAGGTAATGCTGCATGATTGGCGCGCCTTGATTCGTCTGGCGACCAATGGATCGATCGGGTGGTACCAAGCGTGGGAGGCGGGCGAATGGTCCAGCCCCGATCCGGTCGCGCTCTTCGCCTTGTTCATGGACAACGGCGAGAGCTTGGGCGGAACCGCCCGGGCGCAGGGACCGTGGCGTTTGGCGGCGCGGTTCGCCCATTGGCTCAACCGCAATTCCAGAGCCGGGGCCGCGCGCAACATCCATGCGCATTACGATCTGGGTAATGATTTCTATACCGCCTGGCTCGACCCGACGATGAGCTATTCCAGCGCAATATTTGCTGAAGGCGACGATCTGGAGAGCGCGCAGCGCCGCAAATGGGATGCCATCAGCGCGCGGCTGGGCAATCCGAAAGACGTGCTGGAGATAGGCTGTGGGTGGGGCGGTCTGGCGGACCATCTGGCAGAGCAGGTTGCAGCCGTCACCGCGATCAGCCTGTCCGACGAACAGCTCGCATGGGCACGCGCCGAACATGGCGCTGCGGCCGATTTTCGAAAGCAGGATTACCGCGATGTTGAAGGCCGGTTCGATGCCGTCGTCAGCGTGGAAATGGTCGAGGCGGTGGGCCGCGAATATTGGCCGAGTTTTTTCGGTTGCATCGCGCGCAGCCTACGGCCCGGTGGGCGCGCAGCAATCCAGTTCATCTCGATTCGCGAAGAGCTATTCGACGATTACGCCGCCAGCGCCGATTTCATTCAAGCCTACGTGTTTCCCGGCGGTCTGCTGGCAAGCGTAAGCGAGTTTCGCCAACTGGCCGAAAAACATGGACTTTCCTGGCAGGACCAGCACGATTTCGGACCCGATTACGCCCGCACTCTGGAAATATGGCGCGAGAATTTCGATGGCAGCATCGATCGCGGCAGCTTGCCCGCCGGGTTCGACGAACGCTTTGCCCGATTGTGGCGATACTATCTGATGTATTGCGAAGGGGGGTTCCGCGGCGGCGGGATCGATGTTCACCAGGTTACCCTGGTCAAGGAGGAATAATGCGACACCTGCCGATTTTTGCCGCGAGCCTGCTGCTCGCATCCTGCGCGCTGCCCGAAGCTGCGGGCGAGCCGGGCGGCCCTGCGGTCACTCTGAGCGTGCCCGAACAGGAAATCTCGCTGGCGGAGCAGCAGGTGCTGTTCTGGGACGATGCTACCCGCAGCGAGCGTTTTCGCAGGATGGAGGCTTTCTTCCCCGGCCTGGAAGTGAGCCCGGCTGCCACGCCGCGGGCGCTTCCACAGGGCAGCCCGCTCGATGCGCAAACCGTCGCTGCGTTGGACCGCTACGTCGCGGACAAATTCGCCGCCGGACTGATGGTGCTGCGCAACGGCAAGGTTGCCTACGCGAATTACGGGCTTGGCTTTGGGCCGGAGCAGCGCTGGACCAGTTTCTCGGTCGCCAAGAGCTTCACTTCCACCCTGCTGGGTGCGGCGGTGGCGGATGGCAGGCTGTCGCTTTCCGATCCGGTATCTCGGCATATTCCCGGCCTGCGCGGTTCGGCCTATGACGATGTGACCGTCGAGCAGCTCGCCACCATGACCTCCGGGGTGAAATGGAACGAGGATTATACCGATCCCGCCAGCGACGTGGCGCTGATGTACGGGGTGGAGCCGGTGCCGGGCGAAACGCAGGTCGTGACCTATATGAAAAACCTCCCGCGCGAAGCTCCGGCAGGTGAGAAGTGGGTCTACAAGACCGGCGAGACGAACCTCATCGGCGAGGTGGTTGAAAATGCGACCGGAATGAAACTGGCGGCCTATGCCAAGCAAAAGATCGTCGATCCGGCGGGCTTTGCCGGGGGTTTGTTCTGGATGACCGACCTGACCGGCGGCAATACGGGCGGCTGCTGTCTTTCGCTGCGCCTGTCCGACTATGCCCGTTTCGGCCAGTTCGTGCTGGAAGGAGGCGGCCAAGTGGTGCCGGAAGGCTGGTTCGCGCAGGCTACCGCGCCGCAGGTCGATTTCGGTGAGCGCGCGCCCGGCTTCGGCTATGGCTATCAATGGTGGACCTATCCCGGCTCAACTTACGGCGCGCAGGGTATTTTCGGCCAATCGATCACGCTGATGCCGCAGCAGAAACTCGTCGTGGTGATCGTATCGAACTGGCCGGCTGCGCAGAACCGCGACTTTTCGCGCGAACGGTTGGAATTGATGGCGTCGATCGCGGCGAGCGAGCGGTAATCAAACCTGGAAGCGGCGCAGAATATCTTCCAGCACGATCGGGCTGAGCAAATGCTGGAAAGCGCAGCCGACGCTGCGCGCTTCCCACCAGATCACCTCGCCCTGCAGCGATTCCAGGCCCGGCAGGGTCAGCCAGCAATATTGGCCGGTATGCATCCGGCTGATCGCACTGGCGGAAAAGCCGGATAGCGAGAGATCCTGCACGACCGTTTGAAAAGCACGCCCACCCGATGCACGCAATTGCGCTGGGATCATCAACTGCGTGCGCGGGGCGCAGCGGTCTTCCTGACTGGCGATCTGATAGCGATCTTTGGCGTCGAATGTCATTGCGCAATGTTCCCGGTCCGACCCCAGACGGGTCAATCGATAGCGACAGGAAGATTATCGGCGCGGCGGGTTAAGCAGCGATTGGCAAAACTGGTTAATATCGCTGGACCGCCGCCTAGCTCACCCGTTCGCGGTGCGCGGTTGGGAAATCCTCGCCCAGCAGGCTCAACAGGCGCTGCGCCACGGCATCGGGGGCTTTGACCGTTTGCGGATCTTCGCCGGGATAGGCCTTGGCGCGCATGGCCGTGCGGGTCGCGCCCGGATCGACGATGGCAACGCGGATGTGGCCGATCTTGGCGACTTCCTGCGCGTAGGATTCCAGCAGATTGTCGAACGCAGCCTTGGTGGAGGCATAAGCGCTCCAATAAGCGCGCGGATCCGCGCCTACGCTGCTCGTCAAGCCAATCACGCGGGCATCCTTGCTGCGCTTCAGCAGCGGATCGAACGCGGCCAGCATGGCCTGGGTGGACAGTAGGTTGGTCGTGATCGCCTGCGTGAATTGCTTGCCATCGATCTGCGTCACCGGGGTGAGGGTCGGCAGGTAGGCCGCGCTCAGCACAAGGATATCTAGCGTATCCCATCGTTCGGACACGGCCTGCGCCAGCCGCGCGATCGAATCGCCTTCCGCCAGGTCGAGCGGAGCGATCGTCGATTGTCCGCCAGCTGCGTGGATCGCGTCCTCGACCGACTCAAGAGCGCGCACATCGCGCGCCGTCAGCACCACATGGGCGCCCGCCGCCGCCAGTGCCTTGGCAGTCGCGGCGCCAATACCCTTGCTCGCCCCCGTAACGAGCGCGGTTTGTCCGGTCAGATCGGTCATGGTGTCAGCCAGCCTTGTCGAAAGCGAATTGCGGTGTCTTCAGATCGCCGCCGGTCTGGTCGGTCAGCGATGTGGGGTAGTCGCCGGTGAAGCAGGCATCGCAGAATTGCGGGCAGCCGGATTTTCGTTCGCTTTCCCCGACGGCGCGATACAGCCCGTCGATGGAAACAAACGCCAGGCTGTCGGCGCGGATGAACTCGCGCATCGGCTCCACCTCCATCTGCGCAGCGAGCAGCTTGCTCCGCTCTGGCGTATCGACGCCGTAGAAGCAGCTATGTGCGGTGGGCGGGCTGGCCACCCGGAAATGTACTTCGCTCGCACCGGCTTCGCGCATCATTTCGACGATTTTCAGGCTGGTCGTGCCGCGCACGATACTGTCGTCGATCAGCACGATCCGCTTGCCTTCGACCAGCGAGCGGTTTGCGTTGTGCTTGCGCTTTACCCCGGAATGGCGCGCGCCATCCGATGGCTGGATGAAGGTGCGCCCTACATAGTGGCTGCGGATGATGCCCAGTTCGAACGGCACGCCCGATTCCTGAGCGTAGCCGATGGCTGCGGGAACCCCGCTATCGGGCACGGGCACCACCAGATCGACCTCTGCCGGGCTTTCGATGGCCAACTGCTGCCCGATGGCCTTGCGCGCGGAATAGACGCTGCGTCCGGCAAATATCGAATCGGGGCGGCTGAAATAGACATGTTCGAAGATGCAGGGGCGCGGCGCGTGGCTGCCGAATGGGCGAAGCGAGGTGATCTTCCCGTCGAAATCGACCTGGACCAGCTCGCCGGGTTCCACCTCACGAATCAGCTTGGCGCCGATCGTGTCGAATGCCACGCTCTCGCTGGCGAAGATGGTGGCATCGCCCAATTGGCCCATCACCAGCGGCCTGATGCCCAGCGGATCGCGGCAGGCGATCATCCCGGCGGGCGTCATCACGATCAGCGAATAGGCCCCTTCGACTAGCCGAAGCGCATCGACCAGACGATCGGTAATGGTAGGATAGCGACTAGTCGCAACCAAGTGGATGATAACCTCGGTATCCGAGGTCGACTGAAAGATCGAACCGCGTCCGACCAGCTCTTCCCGCAGGGTGCGCGCGTTGGAGATATTGCCATTATGCGCAACGGCAAACCCGCCCGCCGCCAGATCGGCGTAAAGCGGCTGCACGTTCCTGAGCCCCGATCCGCCGGTGGTGGAATAGCGCACATGGCCGGCCGCCATGAAGCCGGGCAGTTCGGCAATCGCCTCGCTGGAAGAAAAATTCTCCGCCACGTGGCCATTGCCGCGCAGCGAGAAGAACTGCGCCCCGTCGAAACTGGTGATCCCGGCCGCTTCCTGGCCGCGATGTTGCAGGGCGTGAAGGCCAAGCGCGGTGACCGCGCTGGCGTCCGCCGCGTTGATCGCGCCGAACACGCCGCATTCCTCGCGCAGCTTGTCGCCATTCAAGTCCAGCAATGGATGGGTTAGGTTCATGGCGCGTCCCGGTCCGCAGAGCCCCTGTCTAGCGACATCCAATGGGGGCGTTACGGTTCCATTACAACCCTTCGTTGCGCTTACCTTCCTGATGCAATCCGATTGTGCCGGAGGCATGCTTTCAGTTTGCATACAGCTTGCCTCCCGCCTAGGTCCGCCATGCAAACCCTGCAACAGAGCGCCCGGACAGAGCCGAATTGATCCTTTCCCCTTTCGAATGGACTGTCGCCAAACGGTACATGATGCCGGGGAAGGGCGAGCGTTTTATCGCGCTGGTCGCCGGCATCAGCATCACCGTGGTGATGTTGAGCGTTGCCCTGCTGGTCGTGGTGATGAGCGTGATGAACGGCTTTCGCGCCGAATTGCTCGACAAGATGACCGGGCTGAACGGTCACGCCATCGTTCAGGCCTATGGCGGCAGGCTGGATGATTGGGAAGAAGTGCTGGCCGATGTGCGCGCCACCCCCGGCGTCGTCAGCGCCAGTCCGCTGATCGAACAGCCACTGCTGGTTACCTTCAATGGCCGTGTGGAAGCCATCGTGGTGCGCGGAAATACGCAGGACGATATTGAAAGCCTCTCGGAAAATCTGGTTGCGGGCCGATTGTCCGCCTTGCAGCCCGATGCATCCAACATCGCAATCGGCAGCCGACTGGCACAGAATATCGGGGCCGGGGTGGGCGACACCATCACCATCATCAACCCTGCGGGTCGTTCCACGCCATTCGGTACGGTCCCGCGCCAGATCGGCTATAATGTCGCCGCGATTTTCGAAATCGGGGTGTATGATTACGATAAAAGCTTCGTGATCATGCCGATCCCCGATGCGCAGACGTTGCTGCTGACCGGTGATGCCATCGGCATGATCGAAATCGTCACCGAAGATGCGGAGCGTGTCGGCGAAATCCTGGCACCGGTCGAGGCGAGCCTGAACGGCCGGGCCAATCTGGCCGATTGGCGCGAGATCAACGGATCGCTGTTCGAGGCGCTGGAGGTCGAGCGGGTGGCGATGTTCTTTGCCCTGTCGATGATTGTGGTGGTGGCTGCCTTCAATATTCTCTCCAGCCTGGTGATGCTGGTGCGCGCCAAGACTCGCGATATTGCGATCATGCGGACGATGGGCGCGACCCGGCGATCGATGCTCAAGATTTTCGTGACCGCAGGCTCCATCGTAGGGTTTATCGGCACAAGCGCGGGTCTGGCGCTGGGCTTCCTGATATTGCTGTTCCGTCAGCAGATCGTGGTCGGCATCCAGTATCTGACCGGCGCGCAATTGTGGGATCCGACCGTACGCTTCCTCACGACCTTGCCTGCGCGAACCGATCCGGTCGAGGTGATCGGGATCTGCGTGCTGGCCCTTGGCCTCAGCTTCCTCGCCACTTTGTACCCCAGTTACAAGGCGGCCAATACCGATCCCGTGCAGGTGCTGCGCTATGAGTAATGCGGTGGTCCAACTCGAAGGCCTGACCCGCTCGTTCGAACAGGGCGGGGTGCGGATCGACGTGCTGCGTGGGATCGACCTTGCGATACAGCCGGGCGAGATCGTCGGGCTGCTCGGCCCCTCCGGATCTGGCAAATCGACCATGCTCCAGGCGGTAGGGCTGCTCGAAGGCGGATTTGGCGGGCGGATCGTGATCGGCGGAACCGATGCCAGCGCGCTGCCGGCAGACGGCCGCACCAAGCTACGCCGCGACCATCTGGGTTTCGTGTATCAGTTTCACCATTTGTTGCCCGATTTCAACGCGATGGAAAACGTGATCCTGCCGCAAATGATCGCCGGGAAAAGCAGGTCGGAGGCGGAGGAACGGGCGCAGCACCTGCTCACCGAATTAGGGCTGGAACACCGCCTCGAGCACCGCCCGTCCAAACTTTCGGGCGGTGAGCAGCAACGCGTGGCAGTGGCCCGCGGCCTGGCAAATCGCCCGACGCTGGTGCTTGCGGACGAGCCGACCGGCAATCTGGACGAAACCACGTCGGAAAAAGTGCTCGAACAATTTCTCTCGCTAGTTCGCGGAGAAGGCAGCGCGGCGCTTGTCGCCACGCATAATGAAGGGCTGGCCGCAAGGCTGGACCGGGTTTTACGGCTCCACGAAGGCCATCTGGAATAGCCGGACCTTTCCGCGCTTTCTCTCGTTCCTCCATCACAGACAATTTCAGGAGGACATGATGGCCGATAATCCAACGACTTTCCGCGGCGAAGATTCGCACAATGGCAATATTGACTGGGACGACCGTGCCGATTTGCACCGGGTTGGCGATGGCGATGGAGTGTTGGACAAGGCGAAGGGGCTGCGCAGCGGCACCTTTGCCGGTCTGGTCCAGCACCTGATGCTGCTGCCCGAAGACGAGCGCGCTCAATATGAAATCGTAAAGGCCGGCGACCGAACCTACAGCGCCGCCGAGGCCGAAGCGTTGGCGGCGCGGCCCGATTTTCCGCGCTGACTGGCCTATTGCATGCTAGGCCCGCTGCAATGAAGCCTGCTTCCCAAGGATCCAGCAAATGACCACGATTGCCGATTTTACCGTCGATACGCCGCAAGGCGACCTCGATCTGGCAGAGAAGAAGGGACAGGTCCTGCTGGTAGTCAACACGGCCAGCAAATGCGGCTTTACCCCGCAATATGAAGGGCTGGAGAAGCTTCAGGCCGATTATGGCGAGCGCGGGTTCGAAGTGCTGGCATTTCCTTGCAACCAGTTTGGCGCGCAGGAGCCGGGCGATGCGGAGGAAATCGCGCAGTTCTGCAAGCTGAATTACGACACGTCGTTTCCACTGATGAGCAAGATCGATGTCAACGGGCCGGATGCCGACCCGTTATTCGGCTGGCTGAAGGCGGAGGCGCCGGGCCTGATGGGCTCCAAAACCATCAAGTGGAACTTCACCAAGTTCCTGGTCGACCGCGAAGGCGAGGTGGTGCGCCGTTTCGGCCCCAGCGATACGCCGGCCTCGATTGCGAAGCACATCGAAAAGCTACTCTGACAGGCCGAGTGTAACAAGTGCGGCCCGTCGCACGAAGATAATGGCCAGACGGTGCGACGAATGGGGATTAAGTAATGCTGGCTTCGATCAATGAATGGTTCTTGGGGCTCGGCGCGCAATATGGCGTAAATCCCTATATTTTTGGCGGTATCTATGTCGGGGCGATCCCGTTTTTCCTGCTCAGCATCGCCTGGTTGGTGCGCAATGCACGGGCGGGAAAATCGACCCTGCTGCCTACCATGTTCGCCGGATTCTTTTTTGTATCGGCGTATATCTACCTCGCGATCGTGGGTAACAATATCCCGGCATGGGTGTGGATATTCCTCGCCGCGCTGATCGCCTATGGGGCGTTCTCCACCATTCGCGATACGCGCAAGAAAATCGCGGCGGCCAGAGCCGAAGGGGCGGCCGAAGGGTTGGCCGGGGACAGGGCTGACTGAACCCCTTCCAGAATCGTGCAACCTTCCACATATTGCAGGCATGGCTTTCGCACCGTTCGTGCCCTTGCGGGTTCTGTCTTCCTATTCGCTGCTGGAAGGCGCGATAGACCCCAAGGCGATTGCGAAACTGGCGAGAGATCGCGGCTTTCCCGCAATTGCCATTTGCGATCGCAACGGCCTGTATGGCGCGGTGGCGTTCGCCGCGGCCTGCAAGGCGCAGGGCGTGCAGCCGATTATCGGAACGCTATTGGGCGTGGCGCGCGATGAAGCGGGCAAGCAGGTCGATTACCTGCCGCTCTATGCGCAGGACGAGGCTGGGTACGACAATCTGTGCGCGCTGGTCAGCAAGGCTCATCTCGATCGTCCGCTGGAGCTGGAACCGCATGTTCAGATGGCCGATCTGGAAGGTTGCACCGATGGCCTGATCGCCCTGACCGGCGCGGGCGACGGTGCGTTGGCGCGGCTGCTTGCCGAAAGGCAGGCGGACCGCGCGAGCGAATATTGCGACCGTTTGCAGGCGCTGTTTGCGCAGCGGCTGTATATAGAAATCGCTCGCTCCAACGATGGCGCATCGGGCGCGGCGGAGGAGGCGCTGATCGACCTCGCTTACACTCGCGATCTGCCGCTGGTGGCGACCAACCCGGCCAATTTTGCCGAGCCGGACTTCTTCCCTGCGCACGATGCGATGCTGTGTATCGCCAGCTCGAACTATATCGATACCGAGGAACGCCCGCGCACGAACCGGCAGGCCTTCGTCAAATCGCATCTGATGATGGAGGAACTGTTCGGCGACCTGCCCGAGGCGACCGAGAACACCCTTACCGTGGCACGCCGCTGCGCCTTCGCGCCGCCTGACCGCGCGCCGATCCTGCCCAGCCTAGCAGGCGATCTGGAAGGCGAAGCGAGAATGCTGGCGGAGGATGCCCGCAAGGGCCTGGCAGCGCGGCTGGAGCCCTATGGCGAGCTGAGCGACAAAGAGCTGAAGGTCTATATGGACCGGCTCGATTTCGAGATCGATGTGATCGTGGGGATGGGTTTTCCCGGCTACTTCCTGATCGTTGCCGACTTCATCAAATGGGCAAAGGACCAAGGGATTCCGGTGGGTCCGGGGCGCGGTTCCGGTGCGGGGTCGCTGGTCGCATGGTCGCTGACCATCACCGATCTCGACCCGATCCGGCTGGGCCTGCTGTTCGAACGGTTCCTCAACCCGGAACGCGTTTCGATGCCCGATTTCGACATCGATTTCTGCGAGACCCGGCGCGGTGAGGTGATCCGCTATGTCCAGCAGAAATACGGCCATGATCACGTCGCGCAGATCATTACGTTCGGCAAGATGAAGGCCCGCGCGGTGTTGCGCGATTGCGGGCGGATCTTGCAGATGAGCTACGGCCATGTGGACCGGCTGTGCAAGATGGTCCCCAACCACCCGACCGACCCGTGGACCCTTCCGCGCGCACTAAACGGTGTGGCGGAATTCAAGCGCGAATATCAGAACGACAACGATGTGAAGCGGCTGATCGATCTCGCGCTGCAACTGGAAGGGCTGCCGCGCAACAGCTCTACCCATGCCGCCGGGGTGGTGATTGGCGACCGCCCGCTGGCGCAGCTGGTCCCGCTTTACCGCGATCCGCGATCGGACATGCCGGTGACGCAGTTCGACATGAAATATGTCGAATCGAGCGGCTTGGTGAAGTTCGACTTTCTCGGGCTGAAAACGCTGTCGGTGCTGCGCAAGGCGGTCGATCTGCTGGGTAAGCGCGATATTTCCATCGACCTGTCCCTGCTGGCTCTCGACGATCCGGAGGTGTTCGGACTGCTCCAGTCGGGCAATACGGTCGGGGTGTTCCAGCTGGAATCGGAAGGCATGCGGCGCACGCTGACCGCCGTGAAGCCGAGCAAGTTCGAAGATATTATCGCGCTCGTCTCGCTCTACCGCCCCGGCCCGATGGATAACATTCCCCTGTTTGGCAAGCGCAAGGCGGGCGAGGTCGAGATCGCCTATCCGCACCCCAAGCTGGAAACGATCCTGGCCGAGACTTACGGCATTTTCGTTTACCAGGAGCAGGTGATGCAGGCTGCGCAGATCCTCGCCGGCTACTCGCTGGGTGACGCCGACCTGCTGCGCCGCGCGATGGGCAAGAAGGTCCAGGCGGAAATGGATGCGCAGCGCCAACGCTTTGTCGATGGCTGCAAGGACGTGTCCGCGATCGACGCGAAACAGGCCAACGAACTGTTCGATTTGATCGACAAGTTTGCAGGGTACGGTTTCAACAAGTCGCACGCCGCCGCCTACGCCTTGCTCGCCTACCAGACGGCATGGCTGAAGACGCATTATCCGCATGAATTCTATGCCGCATCGATGTGTTTCGACATGCACCAGTCGGAAAAGCTGGCGGTCTTCGTTGACGATGCGCGGCGTTATCCGACCGCCGATGGCAAGGGGGTGGAGATCGCGCCGCCCGATATCAATCGCTCGGTCAGCGAATTCGATGTGCAATCGACCGATGACGGGTTCGCGGTGCGCTATGCGTTGGCGGGCATTCGCAATGTCGGCGGCAAGGCGATGGACGCTATCGTGGCCGAGCGCGAGGCGAAGGGCTGGTTCGAGAACATTCAGCAATTGTTCGAACGGATCCCCCAAGGCTCGATGAACCGGCGCCAGCTGGAAGGGCTAATCTGCGCCGGTGCGCTAGACCGGCTGGAGCCCAACCGCGCGAAGCTGTTCGAGAATGCCGATATGTTGCTGGCCGTGGCGGATGCCGCAGCGCGCGAGCGCGATAGCGGGCAGGTGGGCCTGTTTGGCGAGGCGGCGGATCAGGGCGACACGCTGCGCATGCGCGATACGGACGAATGGTCGCGCGCCGACAAGATGGCGAAGGAGCGGGAGAATTTCGGCTTCTATTTCTCCGCCCACCCGGTCCAGCAATATCGCGCAGTCGCCAGCGCCAATGGTGCGCGCAGCTATGCCAGCCTTATGGAAGGCGGCGCCCCGCCTGGCGGCCGTGCGCCGGGCGTGATGGCGGTGATGGTGGAGGGTATAAAGCGCGGCAAGACCCGGCGTGGCAAGGATTTCGTGCGCGCCGATTTCTCCGATGCTTCCGGCCAGTTCAATGCGGCCTGTTTCGAAGACGGGTTGGTCGCCAAGTTCGAGGAATGGGCGGCGGAGGGCACCTGCATCCTGCTGAATGTCGAGCTGGACAGCCCATCTCCGGACGAGCCGCCGCGCATCACCGTGCGCGGCGCGCGGCCGCTGAGCGAAGTGACCAGCGGCGCGAAAATGACGCTGACGCTGGATGTTCTGAGCGCCGATGCGCTGGCCGATCTGCGGCTGCTGCTGACTTCCGGAGCGATGGGCGGCGATGTTCACGCGCGGCTCCATCTGGGCGAAGGGCGCACGCAGATGCTCAAGCTGGGCAGCGGCTTTGCGCTCGATGGCGATCTCGCAGACCAGCTCGAGGCGATCGAGGGGATCGAGAAAGTCCGCCTGACCAGCGCACGCGGTCCGACCCATCTGCGGCTGGTGGCCTGACAATCCTTCGAGACGCGCGGACTACGTCCTCGCTCCTCAGGACAAACGGTAGCTGCATGGTTGCATCCCCGACCGTTCCTACTGAGCAGCGGAGGTCTCGCCCTGAGCATTTCGAAGGATTGCAAAGCGCCACTGGCCGCGCCATTGTCACGTAAAATCATAATGGAGAGAATGCCATGGCCGGAGCAATGCAGGACTATACCCTGCGAATATCGCACATCGTCGATCACGCCGCGCGCGAAAGCGGAAATCGCGAAATCGTCACCCGCTGGGCCGATGGCAACGAAACGCGCACCGACTGGGCAGGCATACGCGCCGATGCGCTGAAAATGTCGCAGGCGCTGCTGGCGCTGGGGATCGAAAAGGGCGACCGGGTCGCCAGCCTGGCGATGAACCATTCGCGCCACCTGGTCAGCTGGTATGGCGTTGCCGGGATGGGCGGGGTGCTCCACACGATCAACCCGCGCCTGTTCGACGACCAGCTGGAATATATCGCAAACCATGCCGAAGATAAGGTGCTGCTCTACGATGCAGCATTCCAGCCCATCATCGACAAGATGCGCAGCAAATGGACCACGATCGAACACTACATTTGCTACGATCCTGTGGAAGGTGCCGATGTGAAGGGTTTCGAAGACTGGATCGGTGCGCAGGATGGCGATTTCGAATGGGCCGAGGTGGAGGAGCGCGATCCTTGCATGCTCTGCTATACCAGCGGCACCACGGGCAATCCCAAGGGCGTGCTGTACGAACACCGCTCCACCGTGCTGCATGCGATTTCCGGCTTGCAGCCCGCCGCGTTCAATTTCAGCGCGTCCTCGGTCATGTTGCCGGTTGTGCCGATGTTCCACGCAGCGAGCTGGGGCTTGCCCTATGCCGGCGCGATGGCGGGGATCAAATTCGTGTTCTCCTGCGTCAACGACCCCGCGGTGCTGCATGAGCTGATGGAGCGCGAGGGCGTGACCGACAGTGCGGGCGTGCCGACCGTATGGCTCGCCCACTTCCAATATTGCGACAAGGAAGGGATCGACCTGCCGAGGCTGAAGGCCGCCACGATCGGCGGCAGCGCCGCGCCGAAATTCATGATCGAGCGGCTGATGAAGAACGGCACCCGCGTCCAGCATGCCTGGGGCATGACCGAAACCAGCCCCATCGGCACGGTTGGCGGGCCGACCTGGGATTGGGAGCAGCTCACTTTCGAGGAAAAGGTCGCCAAGACCGCGATGCAGGGCCGTCCGGTGTTCGGCGTAGAATTGCGCACGGTCGATCTGGACGACATGGCCACCCCTCTGCCGCGCGATAGCAAGACCTCTGGCGCGCTGCAGATTCGCGGACCGTGGGTGATCAAGCGTTACTTCAAGGCGGAGGAGGATGCGACCAATGCCGATGGCTGGTTCGACACCGGAGATGTCGGCATCATCCACCCCGATGGCACGCTGCAACTGACCGACCGGACCAAGGATGTGATCAAGTCCGGCGGCGAGTGGATCAGCTCGGTCGAATTGGAGAACGCCGCCGTCGGGCATGCGGGCATCGCGGAGGCCGCAGCGGTGGGCATGTATCACCCGAAATGGGACGAGCGCCCGGTCTTGTTCTGCGTGCGCGCCGAGGGTTCGGACGTGTCGGCCGAGGATGTGATGGAGCATCTGAAGCCGCAAATTGCCAAATGGTGGATGCCCGATGCGGTCGAATTCGTCGACGACATCCCGCACACCGCGACCGGCAAGATCAGCAAGAAGGACCTGCGCGAGCGGTTCTCCGATTATAAGCTGGAGGCATGAGTTGACCACCTACATCGATCCGAGCCGGGCCAATTTCGACGCCTTCAAATCGCTTCCGCGCGACGAGCCGATCCATATGCTCAACCTGCTACTCTACCGCGACGATGCCGAATATCCCGAAGGCCACGAACACTTTGGCAAGGGCTGGAGCGGCCGCCGCGCCTATGAGGAATATGGCAAGACCAGCGGCCCGATCTTCCGCCGGGTGGGCGGCGAAATCATCTGGCGCGGCGCGTTCCAGACGATGGTGACCGGCCCGGACGAGCGCCAATGGCACGATGGCTTCGTGGCGCAATATCCGAATAGCGGCGCGTTCTTCGAGATGATCAAGGATGAGGACTACCAACTCGCCGTGGTCAACCGCACGGCGGCTTTGGTAGATAGCCGCTTGATCCGCTTCAAGCCCGGCGAGGGTGGGGAGGGGTTCTAAGCCGCCCCCCCCAAAAGGGCTACGGTCAGTATCTAAACCGCATCAGCTTTGACGCCGCCTCGTTCGGCGTCGCGCTTGCTTACGACATAGGCGTAGACCAGGCCCACCAGCAATACGACCGCGCTTCCACCTGCAACGAATGCCGAGTTCAAGAGCGTAGCGATCAGAATCAACAACACTGCACCAATCAAAGTTCTGTGTATCGTCGTGGACATAAGCATCTCCCGCAATTGCGATCTCGGTGAATATGGCCAATTCCTCACCCCGAATGCTTTCGATTTGCTTTGCGGTCGTCGTTAACAATCGTTGGGATTGCGGGCCGACTGTTCGGCGGATGGCCCGCCGAACCGAGGAAGACTTCACAACAACCGCATCTGCCCACCAACCTCCGGCTTCCTGAACTGCGAGCAATCCAGCTCGTATTTTGTTTGCGCCGAATCCGTCCCCAAACCCACTTTCTTGCACGCGAGGTTGAACCGCGCACTGAACAGGTCGGCCCACACGCCGCTTGGTTTGAGGCGGGTGAAGAAGGCAGGGTCGTTATCCTTTCCGCTGCGAATGGACTGGACGATGCTCATCACCTTGCCTGCGCGGTCGGGGTAGTGGACGGCGAGCCATTCGCGAAGCAGCGGCGCGACTTCATGCGGCAGGCGTAGCGGGATCCAGCCGGCGGAATGTATGCCGAGTGCGCCGGCGCTCTCGACGATGCTCTCCATGAATTCATCGGTTATCGCAGGGATGACAGGGGCGACCGAGCAATGCGCGGGGACGCCGGCTTCGGCCAGCTTACCCAGAGCAGCGATGCGCTTGGCAGGCGCGGCGGCGCGGGGTTCCAGCTTCCCCGACAACACCGGATCGAGCGTGGTGACAGAAACCGCCACCGCCACCAGACGCAGCTCCGCCAGCTCGGCGATCAGGTCGAGATCGTCGAGCACCCGGTCGGACTTGGTCGTGATAGTCACCGGGTGGCGCGTGTCGAGGCACACTTCCAACACTTGCCGGGTGATCCGCCAATCGCGTTCGATCGGTTGATAGGGGTCGGTATTCGTGCCCATCGCAATCGGTTTCGGGCGGTATTTCGGGCGGGCGAGCGTCTCGCGCAGCAGCTTGGCCGCGTCGGGCTTGGCGAACAGCTTGGTTTCGAAGTCCAGGCCCGGCGAAAGATCGTGATAGGCGTGGGTCGGCCTGGCGAAGCAATAGACACAGCCATGCTCGCACCCGCGATAAGCATTGATCGAGCGGTCGAAAAAGATGTCCGGCGACTGGTTGAAGCTGAGGATCGTTTTCGGACGCTCCTGCGTCACCGTGGTGCGCAATTTGACCGGCGGCGTGCCCTCCTGCAGGGCGAGCGCCTCCATATGATCGCGCCAATCGCCATCAACCTCGCGCGCGGCGAGACCGAAGCGGTCGGGCACATGCGCAGATTGGGCACCGCGGCCGCGGACAATCTCTGGCTTTGGCTGTTCCATTGTATGAGAACATACACGGAACAGATGGGCGATGAAACCTATTTTTCCTGTAGCCGCGGCATCAGTTCCACGAAATTGCACGGGCGATTGCGGCTGTCGAGTTGTTCGGCAAGGATACCGTCCCAGCCGTCTTTCACCGCTCCGTTCGAGCCGGGCAGGGCAAAGATATAGGTGCCATGCGCCACCACCGCACAGGCCCGGCTTTGCACCGTGCTGGTGCCGATGCTCTGGTAACTGAGCCAGCGAAACAGCTCGCCAAAGCCGGGAATGTCCTTGTGTTTGATCCGGTCGAGCGCCTCGGGCGTAACATCGCGGCCTGTCAGGCCGGTACCGCCGGTGGTCACGATCGCATCGATGTCCGGATTGTCGATCCAGTTATGCAGCCGCTCGGCAATATGGCTGGCATCATCGGGCTCGATCATCCGGGCGGCCAGATTATGGCCTGCCTTTTCAATTCGTTCGGCCAATATATCGCCCGAACTATCGGTTTCGGGCGTCCGGCTGTCCGAAACCGTCAACACGGCAATATTGATCGGGGTGAAGGGCCGGGATTCGTCGATTGCCATCAGCGATTCGCGCTAAGCCGGGTGCCAACAGACAGTGCCGGGAATCCGGGCCACTGGTTTTGCGTCAACGCTTCTCTGCTCGGCGAGGGCGCAGCTGCCTGCCGCTCATACATCCAGTAATTGCGCATCACGATGGCGACATAACCGCGCGTTTCCCAATAGGGGATGCTTTCCATGTAGAGCAGCGGATCGTCCTGGTCGCGCACTTCACCGTTCCAGCGCCCCACTGGACGCAGCCCGGCATTATAGGCGGCCATAATCTTGGGCAGCTTGCCCTCGGTCGCGCCGCTATCGCGCAGCATCCGCAAATGGCGTTGCCCAAAAGCCAGGTTGACTTCGGGCCGGTTGAGGTTGCGCGCATTGCCGTTGATGCCGAGCGCGCCCTGGTGATCTTTCGCGGCGGCGGGCATGATCTGCATCAATCCGCGCGCGCCTGCCGGGCTGACGACCGAGGCGCGAAAGTTCGATTCCTGCAATGCATGGGCATAGGCCAGCGCCGGATCGACCTGCCAGCCATTGACCGGGGCCCATTTTGGCGCGGGGAAACGCAGCGAAGGGTCCGGCGCTCCGCCGCGCGGGGCGTTATGCGCCATCCATAGCTGGGTGGAGGGCAAGCCGAGTTCACGCGCCAGCCGGGTGAGAGCGGCATATTGCGCCGGATCGCCGATCCGGGCTTGGTGCCGCAGCACCTCGTCGGCCAGATCGTCCCGCCCGATCTCGTGCAGGGCGAGCGCCGCGCGGACATTTTCCTGGCCCTGCAGGCTCTGCCAATCGGCCTGGTCGAAATCGGGCGTGGTCGCGGCATCGGGCAATTTCTGTCCCAATTGCTCGCGCGCGAGCATACCGTACAGCGTCTCATCGAGCCGGGCGGCACCGCGAAGCTGCTCTGCCGCCTTTTCCGGAGCGCGGCAACGGACATGGGCGCGCGATGCCCAGTAATGGGCCGCCGCGGTCAGTTCCGGATTATACGCCCCGGCAGCGGCGCGTTCCATATAGGCCCCTGCGCTCTCGCAATCGCCCAACCGCCACGAAGCAAGTCCGGCAACCCAATCGCCTTCCGCTACCCACGCGCCGGACCCTTCCGCAACGCGTCGGGCCATGCCGAGCGCGGCGGCATCGTCGTTCTCGATGTAGTAGCTCCACGCGACGCGCTGGCGCCACTCGGCGCGCGCACCCGGGCTCAGGCTGGCGTCGATCCCGTCGAGCAGCTGGCGTGCACCGTCCGGATCATCGTTCTTGATGTGCTCGAGAATGGCCGAGCGGATGGAATCGGGCAACGTGCCATCCGTCACGCTGCGCGGCCGAATTCGCTTGGTCGCATAGGGTTGGCGGACGAAATCGCGTTCACTGGCGGTGTAGGGGGCGGACATCAGCCCGCGCTTCAGCCCCAGCGCACCGATCCGTTCGGCATAGGGCGAAGTGCTGGGGGCGCTCGCAAGCCAAGCCTGGAGCGCCGACAACTCGGCGCGGGGGCTGTCGGCGTCGAGGTAGTATTCGGCGCGCGCGACATCGTGCAGCGGGCCTTCCTGCCGCTGGGCGAGCAGGGTCTGCACCGACGCCCAGTTATTGTCGTCGATCGCGTCGAACACGGCGCGGTAATATTGTCGGTCTGCATCGCCGAGCTGCTGCGGCAGGGTGCTGCCGGCCGCGCGCTGGCTGAAATATTGTGCGGCAGACGCATTGCCCGCAGCGGTATTGGCGCTCGTTTGCGCCTGTGCGGACGCAGCGACCGAAAGCGCTGCGATCGAAGCTGCCGCTCCAAGCGAAAGCCTGCCGAAAAATCCTGCGTAAAACCTGTGCTTCATTGCGACCATTTCCAATCCGGCGCGTCAAGCCGTCCATTCGAGCCATCGCCGCCAGAAACGCGAGCGTTCTCCTGGTTGGGCGAGCATGGTTTCCAGGCTCGCTCCGGCGGCGCAGCCGACGCTGGCCGACACATGGTTAAATTCGCGTAAAGCCACAGACCCTTGCGCCATATCGTGCGGAATTAACGACAGGATGCCGCGACCCATTATCAGCACGCGCTGCGGGGCGGCGAGCTTCAGGTGATGCGACAGCACCTCGCCCATGCCACCTGCGGCAATTGCGGGCCAATCGGGCAGCGGTGTAAAACGGGGCAGGGCGGAAGCGACATAGGTCTCGTCCTCGGCGATTTGCATCGCGCGCAGCATATTGGAAAGCAGTACGCCCTGCTGAGCGCTGAGCAGCTTGTCCGTATCCTCCGCTTCGGGATGCGGTACCACGATCATCAATTTTGCGCCGGGCTTACCTCTGGGTGCTATGCGGGGCCGTGCGCCGCCTTCATCCAGCGTGGGTTCGCCCAGCCACCACTGGCCAAACTGGCCGAGTTCCTGCGGCCAGCTCGATTTATCGCCGCCGACAGGTTCGGCCGGTTTTTTTGCAGCTTCGGCTTTTTGCGTTCCTACGGGCGGTTTCGGGGCTGTCTGCGGGTCTGCGGCTTGCGGCGGCGGAGCGGCGGCGGCCACGCCTTCTGCCAGCCAATCCGTAGCGTCCTCGGCAAAGTCCATATCCACGCCCGCAACGCGCCACCAATCGAGCGCAGAGGCGAGATCGTCGGCCAGATTGGCCGGGTTTGCGGACGTTTCCATATCGGGGCAGGTCTTGACCTGCTGCGGCCCAGCAATCAAGGCATTCAGATGAAATTGGGCAGGTGAAATTGGCCAGGTGAAATTGGCAAGTAATTACGGCCGAACGAAAAGCAGGATTTGGAAGACCTCATGAGCGAACGCGAATCGATGCCTTGCGACGTGGTGATCGTGGGGGGCGGCGTGGCCGGCCTGGCCGCAGCCATTCGCCTCAAGCAGCTGAACGAAGAACTCGAAGTCGTGGTCCTTGAAAAAGGGTCGGAGATCGGGGCACATATCCTTTCGGGTGCGGTCGTCGATCCAATCGCGCTGGACGAGTTGATCCCCGAATGGCGCAATATGGATTGCCCGATGGCGGAAACGCCGGTGACGGAAAATCACCACTGGATCCTCTCCAAGGGCCGAAAGTTCGACACGCCGCATATGGCTCTGCCGCCATTGATGAGCAATGATGGCTGCTACACCGGCAGCCTGGGCAATCTGACTCGCTGGCTGGGCGAGCAGGCCGAAGCGCTGGAAGTGATGGTCTTCCCCGGCTTCCCCGCTTCCGAAGTGCTGTTCGATGAAAGCGGTGCGGTAACCGGCGTGATTACGCAGGATATGGGCATCGACGCCAATGGAGAGCGCAAGCCAGATTACCAGCCCGGTATGGAAATCCTGGCGAAATATACCTTGTTTGCAGAGGGTGTGCGCGGCAACCTCACAAAGAAGATGAAGGCGCGCTTCGATCTGGAGGCGGATTGCCAGCCGCAGGTCTACGGGCTTGGCATCAAGGAATTGTGGGATATCGATCCGGCCAAGCACGTGCCCGGCAAGGTCGCCCACACGCAGGGCTGGCCGCTATCGGAAAGCAACAGCTGGGGCGGCGGTTTCATCTACCACCAGGCCAATAATCAGGTCGCGCTCGGCTTCGTGACCGCGCTCGATTACGAAAACCCCTACGTCTCGCCATTCCAGGAATTCCAGCGCTGGAAACACCACCCTGCAATCGCCGAGCTGCTGGAGGGGGGCAAACGCGTCGCTTATGGCGCGCGCGCAATTAACGAAGGCGGCTGGCAGAGCGTGCCGAAGCTCGCCTTCCCCGGCGGGGCGCTGGTCGGCTGCGCCGCCGGCTTCGTCAACGTGCCGCGGATCAAGGGCAGCCATACCGCGATGAAAAGCGGAATGCTCGCCGCCGAAAGCATCGCTGCGGCCATCGCGGCGGGGCAGAAACATACCGAGCTGATGGATTACGACGAGGCAGTTCGCTCCAGCTGGATCGCGACCGAGCTGAAAAAGGTGCAGAACGCGCAGCCCGCAGTGGCCAAATATGGCGGCGATCTGGGTACGGTGCTGGCCGGGATCGATATGTGGATGCGGACGCTGAAAATCGGTCTGCCGATCGCCATGAAGCACACGCCCGACCACACGCATACGGGCCGCGCGGATCTCTACCCGGAGATCAAATATCCCAAGCCCGACGGGGTGCTCAGCTTCGACCGGCTGACCTCGGTGGCGTTCAGCTACACCAACCACGCCGAAGACCAGCCCGTCCATCTGAAGGTTCAGGACATGGCCTTGCAAAAGCAAAGCGAGCTGGGCGTCTATGCCGGTCCCTCGACCCGCTATTGCCCGGCGGGCGTGTATGAGTGGGTGGCGAATGAAGATACCGGCGAGATGAACTTCGTCATCAATTCGCAGAACTGCGTCCATTGCAAGACCTGCGATATCAAGGATCCGAACCAGAATATCGAATGGACCACGCCCGAAGGTGGTGGCGGCCCGAATTACCCGAACATGTGACCTGGCTGGATAGGGCCCGACCGGGCCGGTTGGCATGAGAGAAACGGCTTACGCCAAGATCAATCTGGCCTTGCATGTCAGGCGGCGGCGCGATGATGGGTATCACGAGCTGGAAACGCTGTTCGCCTTCGTGGATGCGGGGGACGAGCTGGTTGCCCGGTCGGCAAGCGCAGACCGGATCGAGATTACCGGCGAATTCGCCTCTTCGCTGACCGATCCATTTGGCAATATCGTGGCACAAGCGCTTGGCGTACTGCCGCGTCCGGATGGCCTTGCGATCACGCTGGAAAAACGCCTGCCGGTTGCGGCCGGGCTCGGGGGCGGATCGGCCGATGCCGGCGCGGTGTTTCGCCTGGTCGAACGGCTACACACCCTGCCGGAAAACTGGCGGGAGCGTGCGGCGAAGCTGGGCGCCGATGTGCCCGCCTGCGTCGAAAGCGTCACCTGTATCGGGCGCGGTACCGGCACCCAGCTGGAACCGGTCGACAATGATCTGGCGGGCACACCTGTCCTGCTCGTCAACCCGCGCACACCTCTTGCGACCGGCCCTGTGTTCAAGGCGTGGGATGGCCGGGATAGCGGCGCGCTGCCGTCCGGCAAGGCATCGGACATCGCCTATGCCGGCCACAACGGCCTAGAGCCCGCTGCAATCGCCCAAAGTCCCGAGATTTCGGAGGTTCTCGGCGCATTGCACGGAACCGACGCGACGCTCGCCCGTATGTCCGGTTCCGGGGCCAGCTGTTTCGCCCTGTTCGGCAGCGAGGCTGCGCGCGATGATGCAGCGCGGGCACTCTCCGCCGAATTCCCACATTGGTGGCGGATGGCAGGGAGATTACGGTGATCGACGGGCAGTCATGGCGTCATGCAGGCTCTGCTACGCGCGGCGGTATCGTCTGCGTTGCGGACCACGCATCCAATTTCGTGCCCGACGATATCGAACTCGGGATCCCCCGCGCTCTATTGAACACGCATATCGCAGTCGATCTGGGGGTGGAGGGGATTGCCGACCGCCTCGCCCGCCGTCACGGCATCGCCGCGCATATTTCCTGCGTCAGCCGGCTGGTCTGCGACATGCACCGCCGCGAGGACGAGGCGGCAGTGGTCCCCACCAGCAGCGACGGACATCTGATCCCCGGCAATATCGGCGCGGATGTCGAGAGCAGGCTGGAGCGGTTTCACCGTCCCTATCACACCGCAATGGCCGATTTTCTCAAGGCGGCCGATCCCGAATTGATCATCGCGCTGCACAGCTTCACGCCCAAGCTGGAATCGAGCGATGAAAAGCGGCCCTGGGAAGTGGCGCTGCTCTACAATCAAGACGACCGCGCAGCGCGCCATGCGATCCGGCTGTTCGGCGAACAGCGGGTGATGGTCGGCGATAATCAGCCATATTCGGGCAAGCAGCTCAACGCGACCATGGACCGCCATGCTGAAGCGCAGGGACGGCCTTACCTTACCATCGAAATCCGGCAGGACCTGATCACCAACGAAGCCGGGCAAGCGCGCTGGGCCGGGATGGTTGCGGATATCGCAAACCGCACCGCGCTGGCGCTGAAAGGTGGCTAGGGCGGTCTTGGCTTGAAAAGGCGCGCCATCCCGGCGAAAGCGGGGGTCACGACCTATTTCGAGGAATTCCAGCGGTGCCAGCCAAATTCGACAAGTCCAATCTTCCCAGCCGGCACGTCTCGGTGGGTCCGGAGCGTGCGCCGCATCGCTCGTATTATTACGCGATGGGCCTCACCGAAGAAGAAATCGCGCGCCCCTTTGTCGGTATCGCCAGTGCGGGCAATGACAGCGCCCCGTGCAACACCACCCTGGATGCGCAAGCGGAGATTGCCCGGCGCGGCGTAGAACAGGGCGGCGGAATGCCCCGCCGGTTCAACACCATCACCGTGACAGACGGTATCGCGATGGGCCACCAGGGCATGAAAAGCTCGCTCGTCAGCCGCGAAGTAATCGCTGATTCTGTCGAGCTTTCGGTAAGAGGTCATTGTTATGACGCCCTTATCGGCTTTGCTGGATGTGACAAAAGCCTGCCCGGCATGATGATGGCGATGCTTCGGCTGAACGTGCCCAGCATCTTCGTCTATGGCGGCTCAATCCTGCCCGGCACCTACAGGGGCGAAGACGTGACCGTGGTCGATGTGTTCGAAGCGGTCGGCCAGCATGCAGCGGGAAATTGCCCGCTGAAAGACCTGACCGCACTGGAGAAAGTGGCCTGCCCCGGACATGGGGCCTGCGGCGGCCAGTTCACGGCCAACACGATGGCCTGCGTGGGCGAGGCTATCGGATTATCCCTGCCGAACAGCAACATGGCCCCGGCACCTTACAAATCTCGCGAGGAAATTGCGGTGGGCGCGGGCAAGCAGGTCATGGCGTTGCTCGAACGCAATCTGCGCCCCCGCGACATCTGCACCCGCGCCGCATTCGAAAACGCTGCGCGCGTAGTGGCAGCCACCGGCGGTTCGACCAACGCGGCGCTTCATCTGCCGGCGATGGCCAATGAATGCGGGATTGAATTCGACCTGTTCGATGTCGCCGAGATTTTCAGATCGACACCCTATATAGCCGATCTCAAACCCGGCGGGCGCTACGTAGCAAAGGATATGTACGAGGCTGGCGGGGTCTACATGGCGATGAAAACGCTGCTGGATGGCGGTTTCATCGATCCCGAACCGCTGACCGTGACCGGCAAAACGCTGGGCGAGAACATAGACGAGATTACGTGGAACCCTGACCAGAAGGTATTTTACGATGTGAAAACGCCGCTGACGCCAACCGGCGGCGTGGTCGGATTGCGGGGGTCGTTAGCCCCGGATGGCGCTATCGTGAAAGTGGCGGGAATGGACCGGCTTGAATTCACCGGCCCGGCGCGGGTGTTCGACTGCGAGGAAGATGCGTTCAAGGCGGTCGAGAACCGCGATATTGTCGAAGGCTGCGTGATCGTGATCCGTTACGAAGGGCCGAAGGGCGGCCCCGGTATGCGCGAAATGCTCTCCACCACCGCTGCGCTTTACGGGCAGGGGATGGGCGAGAAGGTGGCACTGATCACTGATGGCCGCTTTTCCGGAGCGACGCGCGGTTTCTGCATCGGCCATGTCGGCCCGGAAGCTGCCGAATGCGGCCCCATCGCGCTGGTCCATGATGGCGATACGATTTCGATCGACGCTGCCGCAGGGACGATTGATCTGCTCGTAGAAGAGGCGGAGCTGGCCCGCCGCCGCGAGGAATGGCAGCGGCGCAAGAATGATTACGGATCGGGCGCATTGTGGCGCTTCGCCGAGAATGTCGGCCCGGCCAGCAAGGGTGCGGTCACGCATCCCGGGGCCAGCGCCGAAAGTCACATCTATGCGGATATATAGCTACGTAGCGGTCGCTGCGATCATCGCGCTTGGCGCCTGCACCGAACCGGCTGCGCCTTCGCCGCGCGAACTCGCTGCGCAGGATGACACGGTGGATCTGATCGAATGCGCGCTTGGCGATGGCAGCGACTTTGGCGCGGATTGCAGCGCGGAGCGGGTGGACGCACCCTCGGCGGAGCTGATTGTGCGCCATCCCGGCGGCGGTTTTCGGCGCTTCGAACTGGCCGCCGATGCCAGCGGCCTCATCGCCGCGGACGGGGCGGATGTGGCGGTCAACAGGCTGGACGGCGATATGCTGGAAGTGCGCGTGGCGCAGGATCGCTATCGCTTTCCGGCGCGTTTGACGGGCGAGGGCGATAAGGGCGGCGATGGCGACTAACCAGATCCTGACCGCCGCTCAGATGGTTGCAGCCGAGGATGCTCTGATCGCTCGCGATGTCTCGGTCGATGCGCTGATGCAGCGCGCCGGCCAAGGCGCGGCCCAGTGGGTATGGCGCATTGCCGCCGGACGCTCGGTTACCGTGCTTTGCGGCCCGGGAAATAATGGCGGGGATGGGTATGTCCTCGCACAGGCCCTGCACCAGCGCGGTCTGAAGATACGGTTGATCGCCCCGATTCCGCCCAAAACCGGCGCAGCGCGCAATGCGGCATCGCTGTGGGAAGGCGAGACTTTCGAGACGGCAGATGGGCTGTCGGGCGACATTTTCGTGGATTGCCTGTTCGGCAGCGGCCTCAACCGGCCCCTGAGCGACGATCACGTCGCCATGATCGCGCAGTTGGCGAAGGCGCACGAGTTCCGGATTGCCATCGACCTTCCCAGCGGGGTGGAGACCGATAGCGGCGAATTGCTCGGCCCGGTTCCGCAATATCAGCTCACGCTTGCGCTGGGAGCGTGGAAGTTCGCGCATTGGCGCATGCCGGCTATGGCCTGCATGGGCGCGCGCCGGTTCGTACCGATCGGCGTCGCACCGCAGCCTGGCGCGGCTGAGCTGGTTATGCGACCGGCCCTGTCGGAGCCCGGTCCCGGCGCACATAAATATACGCGCGGCTTGCTGGCGATTATCGGCGGGGCGATGCCCGGTGCCGCCTTGCTGGCAGCAGAGGCAGCGATGCGCAGCGGTGCGGGCTATGTCAAACTGCTGTCGAACCATTCGCATCCGGCCGTGCCTGCGGGACTGGTGGTTGATGACGCGCCGCTCGATGACGCATTGTCCGACAAGCGGATCGATGAATTGCTGGTCGGCCCAGGGCTTGGCCGCGACGAGGATGCATTGGCGCGCCTGCAATCCGTGTTGGCGCACGACCGGCCAACCGTTCTCGATGGCGACGCGCTTGTCCTGCTATCCCCGCCGATGGTGGCAAACAGGTCTCAGCCAATCATCGCAACGCCGCATGAGGGTGAACTCGCCGAGCTCTGCGCCAATTTTGCCGTGCCCGATGGCGGGAAACTCGAACAAGCCCGAGCGCTTGCAAAGGCAAGCGGGATGATCATCGCCGCCAAGGGCCCCGACACGATCCTGTGCGCGCCGGAAGGCCGGACGGCGCTGTGTTCCGATTCGCCCAGCTGGCTGTCCATCGCGGGTTCGGGCGATTGCCTCGCCGGAATTACCGCGAGCCGGCTTGCTGCTGGGGCCGCTCCATTCGCCGCTGCGTGCGAGGGATCATGGCTGCATGGCGAGGCCGCCCGAATCGCCGGGCCGGCCTTCACGGCGGACGAGCTGGCGTGCAAGGTCGGGGCAGCATACGCCGCATGTCTGTGATAGAGAAACAGCAGATCGTCCGCCTCGCCGCGAAGGGCGATGGGGTTACCGACAGCGGTCGCCACATCGCGGGTGCGGTTCCCGGCGATCACGTCACCGAGCAAGGGGCGATCATTCCCGGCCCGCACCATGCCGTGCCGCCCTGCCGCCATTTCGGGCGCTGCGGGGGATGCCAGTTGCAGCACGCCGATGACACGGTGCTGTCCGATTTCGTAACCGACCGCGCGCTGACAGCGGCCCGCAAACAGGGGCTCGACCCGGCGAAAATCGCCGCAACCCACCTGTCACCGCCGCGCAGCAGGCGCCGCGCCACGCTCCATGCCATCAACGGTGGCGGCAGGCCCTTGGTCGGCTACCGCGAGGCTGGTTCGCATCGTCTCGTCGATCTTGCCGAATGTCATATCCTGGCACCGGAGCTGTTCGCACTGGTGGAGCCGATCAGAGCGATGCTGGCTGTTCGCTCGGGGCGCTATTCGGTCGAGATTTCTCTTACCCAGACCGATCAGGGGATCGATTGCGGCTTCTCCCGGCTGGAGGTCGAGGGACTGGCCCAGACCGAGGCGCTGCTGGATTTCGCCCGCGACAACAATCTAGCGCGGGTTTCCAACGATGAGGGGTTCGGCAGCGAAACATTGTGGGAGCCGGAGCCTGTCACGGTGACCCTGTCCGGCACCCCGGTGGCCTACCCGGTCGGCGCGTTCCTCCAGGCGACACCGGATGGCGAGGCGGCGCTGGTTGCTGCAGCGCGCGACTGGCTGGCAGGCAGCTCTATCGTCGCCGATCTGTTCGCCGGGTTGGGGACCTTCGCCTTTGCATTGGCGGGGCCGGCCAAGGCATTGGCAGTGGAGGCAGCGCGCGATGCGCATCTGGCGTGCACCGCAGCGGCGCGGCGTTCGAAAAGCCCGGTCCATACGCTGCACCGCGACTTGTTTCGCAACCCGTTGCGGGCCGAGGAACTGGACCGTTTCGATGCCGCATTGCTCGATCCGCCGCGAGCCGGAGCGCGCGAGCAGATCGCCCAGATCGCCGCGAGCAAGCTGGAACGAGTGGTCTACATCAGCTGCAATCCGTCCAGCTGGGCGCGCGACGGGCGTACGCTGGCCGATGCCGGGTTCACGCTCGCCGAAGTGCGGCCCGTTGGACAATTTCGCTGGTCGACCCATGTCGAGCTTGCCAGCCTGTTCACCCGCTAGGCCCGTAGCGCGTCCAATATTTGCGCGCGCAGCCATTCCCGCGCATGAGGCTGATCATAGGCATGCCCGGCCTTCTCGCAGCGGGCGATGCGGCTATCTTGCGGGTTCCAGCTGGCCTCGAACATTTGTGCCGTGCGGTCGGCGGTTGCCAGCAGGATGCGCACCGGCCCATCGAACCGATCCAATCCCGCCGCCATATCCTGCGCCAGCGAAGAGGGTGCCTGTTTCGGTTTGAGCGCTTGTCCGATGCCGCGCGCAAGCTTGCCCAGATCGACCTTGCCGGTCACCAGCCGCGCCAGTTCCCGCGGGTTCTTCAGCTTCTCGGCATAGCGGGAGCGGACGGCGGCGGGCGGGGGCGTATCTTCGGCGGTGTCTTCGATTGTCCAGGGGTTGGACAGGATCAGCGCATCCAGACCAGATCCGCCATTCAGCATGAGGGCACTGGCGGCATCGCAATTGCCGAAGCCGACCACGCGGGTCATCTGCGGGGCCATCGCGGCAAAGGCTGCCAACGCCGCCTCGATATCGGGGCCGGCCTTCAGGAAGCCGCGATTTTCGCCATCGCTATCGCCAACGCCGCGCCGGTCGAAACGGAAAACGGGAAAGCCTGCGCGGGCGATCTCCGCCGCTAGCCTGGCCTGTCCGGAAAATGCGCCCGAACGGATTTCGTTTCCGCCGCTGACGATCAGCAGCCCGGTCGAACCGGGTGCCATGTCCAGGGTGCCCGCGCAGGTGAAGCGGCTGCAGGCGAATGTCGGGTGGAGGCGGCTCATACGTCGCTCAATCCTACCGCGACGATTGCGGCGAGAGCGTCGGCCTGTTCCGGATCCTCATCCGGTTCGGCGCGCAGCCACAGGCCCGCACCGCCGACCGTGCCCTGCTGGATTACGGTGTGGTGCTCATTGTCGGTGACTTCAGCCTGTTCCAGCTCGCCAAATAGCTCGGCACCAATCTGCCAGCCGGCGAGTGCAATGCCCTCTGAGCGGGCGATTTCCTGCAATTCGACGGTTTTTTCTTCCCTTCCCGCCTCGCGTGCGGCCAGCGTCCGGGCGCGAAGCATTCCGCGCAGTACCTGCTTGCCCCCGGTCGGCGCGTAGAGCCAGCCGGGGAGCAGCGGTGGAGCCAGCAACGCTCCTGCCCGAAAAGACAGCAAACGGGTCGATCCGAAATGGCTGGTCGCCGCCATTATTGCGCTGCGCCAATGGGTCAGCGATTGCTCCGCCAGCGGCGCGCAGCTTTCGTTCCAGCCAGGGCAATCGGGCAGGGCGCTATCGATGCCGGAATGATCCAGCCGCCGCATGATTTCAACCATTTGGCGGCGAAACTTGTTATGTTCATCGAACAATGGCGGGATCAGCAGGACGCGGTGTTGGCGTTCCTTGGCGAACACCACGGCAAGTTCGTCGGTGGTTTTGCCACCGGGCAGCGGACAGGGCCACGCAGCAAGCATCGCAGGAAGGGCTTAGCCCTCTATCACCTTGGCTTCGGCGAAGGCGAGCAGGCCGCCGTAAGTTTCCAGCATCTCGCCATCCACGTCATCGTCCTCGATAACGATGTCCAACCGGTCCTCCATTTCGGTCAGCAATCCAGCGACCGCCATCGAATCGAGTTCCGGCAAATGGCCGAACAGGCCGGTATCATTGCCGAATTCTTCGACCTGCGCACCGTCGAGCCCCAGCACGTCGCGCAATATAGCGCGCAGCTGAGTGTCTATCGCAGCCCGGCTGGCGGGCATGTCTGCGCCGTCCAATGCGGCGGTCTGAGTGGTTGGGCCGGTCACTATACTGGCTGCTCCCCTGCGGTCCGGTCGCTGCCCTTAGCTTTCACCCGACTGCCGCGCAAGGACTGGACTGCGCGCTTGGCCAGCGCGGGCCAGGCCTGGGGCGCTGCCGGATCGAGGCAGTCGACGCGGTAACGCGGGCGGTCTTCTTCCATCCAGTCGCGTTTGTAAGGATCGTTGCCGGTGCCGAAATCGACCAGATCCACCCCGTCGCGGTCGATTACGTGTTCGAACAGAGCGGCACTCAGCGTGGTACCGGCGGACAGCTTCTTATGCTCTTCCAGATGGGCGAGCTTGTGAATGTAAGCGACGGAATTCTCGACCGTCCAGAACTGCGCGGCCACTGCCAGCCCGTCCAGCCGGGCGATTGCCAGGCGCATTCGGCCAGCGGCTGCCTCCGCCTCGGCAAAGCGGCGGAGCAGGGCCGGATCGCCTTCCTCCGGCTTCCAGCTATTGTTGTATATGCGCTCGTAGTCGGCCCAGTCCGCCGCATCGAAATGGGTGTGGATAGCCACATCCACCTTCTTCGCCTTGCGCTTCAGGGTGGTGCGCATGCGGCCCGGCCGTTCGGCCCAATATTCGGCGAAACTGCGGCCATTTACCGGCAACACGTGGTTGTGATCGCATCGCTCGCGGTGCACGTTCCAGCCTGCCTGGGTAAACGCGGCCTCCAGCATCGTTGCCGAACCATCTTCGTCGGGAACCGGCCACAGGGTAACCCGGTGGGATTGGCCCCGCAGATCGCTGGCGAGCGCGGTCAGAACATCCAAACCTGCGCCCAGCGGGCGCCAGGTGAAGCTGTACCAGTTGCGCAGGGGCTCCAACCGGCCATTTGCCCGGGTCAGGGCAAGCGCGGCTGCGGCGTCATGACCCTGGGCCATCGCCACCAGCGGACGCATACCGGCATCGGCCAGCAGCGCGAACCACTCGGCGCGGTCGAACGGCCCGCAATTGCGTGAAAGGCCGTTTTTCCCGTTCATCCCTTGCAAGACGTTAACCGTCTCGTGATAGCTGGCCGAAATCGCCGTCACTGGTGTCCTTGTCCTTCCGTGGAGAACCCATGTCTGCTGCGCCAGATCCCCAGCCCCGACCGCTCGACCACCTCGCGGAGTGCGGCGAGGGGGACAGTCCGGCGCTGGTCTTGCGCGGGCAGACGCTTAGCTACGATGCCTTAAGAAGCCGTGTCGGCCAAATGGCGGCATGGCTGCAATCGCAAGTGCCCGAAAGCGGCGCCCGGATTGCCAGCTGGGCGGCCAAGGGTGAGCTGACCTGCCTGCTACCGCTGGCATGCGCCCGCGCCGGATTGGTGCATGTGCCGATCAATCCGCTGCTCAAGCGGTTGCAAGCGGCTCATATCCTGCATGATTGCCAGGCCGCGATGCTGATCGGCAACAAGGCCCGTATTGCCTCTTTGGAACAAGAGGATATTGAACATAAGTGCCAGATTATCGAAGAGGCCGAGGCGCTGCAACAGGCCTCCGGCCATGGCCCCATGCCGCCGTCCTCTGCCGATCCCGGTGACCTGGCGGCGATCCTTTATACCAGCGGTTCCACCGGCCAGCCCAAGGGAGTGATGCTCAGCCACGCAAATATGTGGCTGGGGGCGGTCAGCGTGGCCGATTATCTTGGATTGGAGAGCGACGATGTGGTGCTCGGCGTGCTGCCATTGTCGTTCGATTACGGCCAGAACCAGTTGCTCAGCGCATGGTATGCCGGGGCCAGCGTGTTCCCGCTCGATTATCTGTTCCCACGCGATGTCGCCAAGGCCTGCGCAAAGCATGGCGTCACGACACTGGCGGCCGTGCCGCCGCTATGGGTGCAGCTGACCGAGATCGACTGGCCTGCCGAGGCGACACCGCCGCTGCGCCGACTGACCAATAGCGGCGGCGCGCTGACCGAAGAATTGGTGGCGGGACTGCGCGCTATCTTCCCGCAGGCAAAGCTTTTTCCCATGTACGGCCTGACCGAGGCATTTCGCTCGACCTATCTCGACCCCGCTCTGGTAGAGAGCCATCCTACTTCGATGGGCAGGGCCATACCATTCGCCGAGATCTTGGTAATCAATGATGCAGGTGAGGTGGCGTCGCCGGGCGAGGAGGGCGAACTGGTCCATTGCGGACCATTGGTGGCCCAGGGATATTGGCAGGATGCGAAGCGCACAGCCCAGCGATTCAGGCCTGCTCCCGCCTCGTCGCGCTATGGCGGCATGGCGGTCTGGTCGGGTGACCGGGTGAAGCGAGCCGAAAACGGCCTCCTTTATTTCGTCGGTCGGCGCGATGCGATGATCAAAAGTGCGGGCAACAGGATCAGCCCACAGGAAATTGAAGATGCGGCGCGCGCCACCGGGCTGGTGGCCGAAGCGGTGGCACTGGGTGTGCCCGACGCGCGACTGGGCCATGCGGTCCATCTTGTGGTTCGCCCACTTGGCGAGCGCGGCGAGGCAGAGGCAGGATTGGCCCAGCAACTTTCCAAACAGCTATCCACCCAGCTACCCAACTTCATGCAGCCGCAGGTAATTCACTGGCGCGATACGCTGCCGCTCAACCCGAATGGCAAGCTGGACCGCACGGCCATCGCGAAGGAGATCATGCAATGAAGCCGCTCGGCCCGATCCCCGCAGGCTACCAAGCGATAGACGGTGAGCTGGCCGTGGGCGGGCGCAAGGTCGGCGATCTGGTCGCAGAGGCGGGCGACACCCCGCTATTCGTCTATTCGCGGGATCTGTTGTCCGCGCGGGTGGCCGCATTGCGCGCGGCGATGCCGGACCGCCTGGCGATCCACTATGCGGTCAAGGCCAACCCCTATACGCCGGTGATCGAGCATTTGGCCGGGCTGGTCGATGGATTCGATATCGCATCGGGCGGCGAACTGGCGTTGTTGCAGCAATCGGGGATCGATCCGGCGCTGGTCAGCTTCGCCGGGCCGGGCAAGCGCGACCGGGAGTTGGAAGCGGCCATCGCGGCCGGCGTTACGCTCAATCTGGAATCCGAAGGCGAGGCGCAGCGCGCGCTGGAGATCGCCGAGCGACTGGGACGCACGCCGCAACTGGCTATTCGGGTGAATCCCGATTTCGAGCTGAAGGGCTCCGGAATGAAGATGGGCGGCGGTGCAAAACCGTTCGGTATCGACGCCGAGCGTGTCGCATCCCTGGCGCAAAAACAGCTCGCGGCAGGGGCCGATTGGCGCGGATTGCACATTTACACCGGCAGCCAGGCGCTCGATGCCGATGCGCTGATCGAAACCCAGGGCAATGTGCTCGAACTCGCCAGCCGGATCGCCGGAGAGGTCGGGCAGCCGCTGCCCAAGCTGAATATGGGCGGCGGGTTCGGCATCCCCTATTTCGCCAATGACAAGCCGCTGGATATCGCCGCTATAGGTGAATCACTTTCCAGCAAGTTCGATCAACTTCCGGAAAACCTTCAGGAAACCCGCCTGTGTATCGAGCTTGGACGTTATCTTGCCGGGGAAGCGGGCATTTACCTGACGCGCATCCTCGACCGCAAGGAAAGCCACGGCGAAACCTATCTCGTCACCGATGGCGGCCTGCATCACCAGCTGGCAGCTTCGGGTAATTTCGGCACAGTGGTCCGGCGCAATTATCCGGTGGCCATCGCCAGCCGTTTCGATGCCGAACCGCAGGAAGAGGTCAACGTTGTGGGTTGCCTGTGTACCCCGCTCGACCGGTTGGCGGACAAGGCCCATCTGCCGCGCGCCGGAATTGGCGATCTGGTGGCAGTATTCTGCGCCGGTGCCTACGGGGCCAGCGCATCGCCCGCACAATTTCTCGGTCAGGGTCCGGCGCTGGAAATGCTGGTCTGACGGCAAACATCCCTTAAGCGCGCTTAACCTTTACAGCCGGGCTGTCCCAATCCGGGACCACCGACGTAAAACGGCCGGTTAAGGGTGCTTTCCTAACAATTTGTTCACCCTTTTTGTCGATGAAGACCCCCACTTGGCCGCAGGTGCGCAATGGGGGTCGCTCCCCCCTTGTGCGTTAACCAGCCAGCGGTCTGCCAAAGGCAAGGATACGTATCGATGGCTCGCTTCACACCCGCCATGCTCCCACTGGCCAGCGCGATGGCTGCGCTCGCCCTATCCGGCTGCGCCAGCACCGGTGGCACGGAGTTACCGGCAGCCAGCTTCGTTTCGATGCAGGAAGGTCCCGGGGAAGAATACGTAATCGGTCCGCTGGACGAGCTGACGATCCATGTCTGGCGCAATCCGGAACTGGGCGCAGAGAAAATCCAGGTCCGCCCCGATGGCCGGATCACCACGCCGCTGGTCACCGATATGCCCGCGGTGGGCAAGACCCCATCGATGCTGGCGGAAGACATGCGGCTGCAGCTGTCGCAATATATCGAGCGGCCGCTGGTTTCCGTCATCGTAAACAGCTTTGCCGGCACATTCAGCCAGCAAGTGCGGATCGTGGGCGCGACCGAGAAACCTGCTTCCATCCCCTACCGCGCCAATATGACCGTGCTGGACGCGATGATCGCCGTGGGCGGATTGAGCGAATTTGCCGCGGGCAACCGGGCCAAGCTGATCCGTTTCGACAAGCAGCAGGGCCGCCAGCGCGAATATGCGCTGCGCTTGGGCGACTTGCTGCGTAAGGGCGAAAGCAGCGCCAATGTCATGCTGAAACCGGGCGATGTGATCATCATCCCGGAAAGCATGTTCTGATCGGGGGCGCGCTGCAGTGAACGAAGTCTTCGAAGAATTCCGTGCCGCGATCCATTCGGTATGGCACCGGCGCTGGCTGGCGCTGGCGATAGCTTGGGGCGTGTGCGTCCTGGGCTGGCTGATTGTGGCCCTGATCCCCAACAGTTACGAATCCAAGGCGCGTATCTTCGTGCAGGTGGACGACGTGCTGGTGGACCAGACCAATATCGCCAGCACTGCGGAAGACGATATATTGCGCGTCCGGCAGACTTTGGCGAGCAAGGTCAATCTGGAAAAGGTCGTCAAATCGACTGCGCTGGGCAAGGGGCTGACCACGCAAGGCCAGCTCGATCAGGCAATCGACGATCTGGCTGAAGACACCATCGTGAAGAGCGAGGAGGACAACCTTTTCGAACTGATCGTGACGGTTGGCGAGGGGCACCTCTCCGAAGCCGAGAACGCGCGGCTTTCGCAAGAGGTCGTGCAGAAGCTGATCGACGTATTTCGTGAAGAGAATATCGCCGGCAATCGCGGCGAGCTTGCTGAAACCGTGGTGTTCCTCGACCAGCAATTGAACGAGCGCAAGCTGGAGCTGGAGGAGGCCGAGCAACGCCGCCTGCAATTCGAAGCGCAGCATCCCGAACTGATCGGCGGGGCGGGCAGCGTTTCGGGTCGTATCGCCCAGGCGCGCAGCGAATCGCGCTCCGTATCAGCCGATCTGGCAGCGGCGCAGAGCGCGCTGGCCGCCATCGAGGGGCAACTGTCCAATACTCCGCGCACCATTGCCGGTTCGCCTGCAGCAATGGGCGGAGCGCGCGGCGCGCTGGCACAGGCAGAGGCTAATCTGGGCGGATTGCGAGCGCGCGGGCTGACCGCCAACCATCCCGACGTGATTTCGGCCCAGCGGCAAGTCAACCAGCTGCGCCAGGCTGTCGCGGCAGAGGGGCCGCAAGGTTCGTCGGCGATCACCAACCCCGCTTACAGTTCGCTGCTGTCTATCCGCGCAGAGCGCCAGGCCAACGTCCAGGCGCTGCAATCGCGCAGCGCGGCCATCCAGTCCGAAATGGGCAATCTGATGGCCGATCAGGCGAATGAGCCCGGCGTGGCCGCAGAAATGACGCGGATCAGCCGCGATTACGAAGTGCTGCGCAACAAATATGACGAGTTGCTGGCCGACCGTGAGAAGCTGCGCTTTCGCGGCGATGTGGAGAATAATCGCAGCTCGTTCCGGTTCGACGTGATCGACCCTCCCAGCGTGCCGCGCGTACCGGCAGCACCGAACCGCTTGCTGTTGCTGCTGGGCGTGCTGTTCGCGGGCCTTGGCGCCGGGGTTGCCGGATCGTTGGCCATGTCGCGCCTGCGCTCGACATTCTCGACCGCCGGCAAGCTGGAACGGGTGATGGAACTGCCAGTCATCGGCACGGTGTCGAAAACCATGACCGAGGCTGCGCGCGCGCAGCACCGGAAGAAATTGAAGATGTTTGCCGCCGCTACGGCTTCGCTGGGCGGATTGTTCGTCCTGCTGATGGGGATCGAAATCCTCACCAGAAGCACCGGCGCGTGAGGAGGATGGGATGACCAAACATACCAAGATCCCGCTTCCCGGTGAAAAGGGCAAGCAAGGCAGCCTGCTGGAGCGGGCGGCTTCGTCGTTCGGGCTGGACGATTTCGGCCCGGCCCCAATGCCACGCCAATTGGCCGATGCGCCGATCAAGCGGGCGCGGCCTGCCGCAAAGCCGGTGCAAGAGCCCGCCCAAAAGGCGCAGCAGGAAGTCGAACAGCCCGCGGCAGTTGCGGCTGCTCCGGCCGTGCCCTCAGCAAGCGTTCCGCCGCGAATACCGCAAGCCTATGAGGCACCGGCTGCCAAGGCCGAGCAGCGGCTACCGGTGGCGCAGGCGCACGCCGCAGAGCGGCACGAACCGCAGCCTATCCGGCTGGGCGGACACGCCCATCCGGTGGACCGCGAACATCTGCGCAGCAACGCGCTGATCGTGCCGGAAGATCCGGTGACAGAACTGCTGGAAGAATTCCGCATCGTCAAACGGCAACTGATCGCTTCGGCACGGGCCGGGGCCACGGCCAAGGCGCGGCGAATCCTGATCTGCTCGCCCCATTCAGGCGAAGGCAAGACGTTCTGCTCGGCCAATCTCGCCATCGCGATGGCGGCGGAACGCGGCGCCGAGGTGCTGCTGGTGGATGCCGACTTCGCCAAGCCATCGCTGCCGGGTATCTTCGGATTGCCCGAGGGCCCGGGTCTGATGGATGCGCTGTCCGACCCCAAGGTCGATCTGGAAAGCCTGCCGATCCGGACCGATATCGAGAATTTGTGGGTGCTACCGGCAGGCGACCAATCGCTCTCGGACACCGAATATCTCGCCAGCAACAGGACCGCGCAGGTGCTCGATGCCATCACCCAGGGCGCGCCCAACCGGATCGTGATCTTCGATACACCGCCAGCGCTCGCAGCCTCGCCTGCGGCGGAACTGGCCAAGCATGTCGGCCAGGCGGTGCTTGTCGCCCGCGCCGATTTCACCGGACACACCGCGCTGGAGGATGCCTATCGCCTCCTGTCGGGATGTCCGGACATCAAGCTGATGCTCAACGCGGCACAGTTCAGCCCCAGCGGGCGCCGTTTCGGCACCTATTACGGGCGCGAAGGATAAAGTGATGAAACAGCTATTCACAACCAGCTTGGCCTTGACCGGTGCAGTTGCTGCTCTCGGATTGAGCGTGCCGACGCTCGCACAGGACGGCAGCCGCGAGGGTGACGAGGATTTCGCCTCTGCCTCTGAAGAGGCCGAGCGAGAGCGCGGCCGTGGCAGGGTGGTCGTCCAGCCATATATCGAGGCGTCGCAGGTCCTCGTGGCGGAAATCTCGCCGGGCGACGACGTGCTCACCTACACCCAGCTGGCAGCGGGCGTGGACGTGTCCGTGACCGGGCGCAACAACGGGGCATCGGCCTCGCTGCGTTACGAAAAGAACATCGCCGGCAACGACGGTGCGCTCGATTCGGATAGTTTGAGCGGCGTGGCGCGCGGCTATGCCACCATCGCGCCGCAGGTGCTGACGCTGGAAGCGGGCGGCCTAGCCGCGCGTACCCGGGTGGACGGCACTGGCGGAACTTCGCCCAATCCGATCGTGGATACCGACCGGGAAAGCCGCATCTATTCCGCCTATGCCGGCCCCAATGTGCACACCGAAGTGGGCGCAGCAGTGGTCAATGCGAATTACCGGATCGGCTACACCAAGGTCGAGGCGCCCGATGCGGTGATCGTCGCCCCGGGTGCGGACCCCGTCGATGTATTCGATGACAGCCTGTCCCAGAACGCGGCGGTGCATGTCGCCACGCGTCCGGGCGACCCGCTGCCGGTGGGACTGGGCGTGGGTGCAGGCTGGCGTCAGGAGGATCTTTCCAACCTCGATCAGCGCGTGCGCGATATGTATGTGCGCGGCGACGTGACCGTGCCTGTCAGCCCCAGCCTCGCCGTGGTTGGCGGCATCGGGTACGAAGATGTCGAAGTCTCCAGCCGCGATGCGCTGCGCGACGACGATGGCGATCCGATCATCGGCGATGATGGACGGCTCGTCACAGATACCAGCCAGCCGCGCCAGATCGCTTACGAGGCGGAAGGGCTGATCTGGGATGTCGGCGTGCTATGGCGCCCCAGCAGCCGCACTTCGCTCGCCGCGACGGTAGGCCGCCGCTATGACAGCACGACCTATTATGGCAGCTTCGCCTATGCGCCCAGCGTGCGCAGCAGCGTCAATATCTCGGTCTATGACACAGTCTCTGGATTTGGCGGATTGCTGACCGATGCGCTGGTGGCGTTGCCCACCGAATTTACCGCCAGTCGCAACCCGCTGACCGGCGATATCAATGGCTGCGTGCAAAGCCTGCAAGGCGGCAATTGCGTGACCGGCGCGCTCGGCTCGATCCGCAGCTCGACCTTCCGCAGCCGCGGCATTGCAGCCAGCTATGCCCGCCAGTTCGGCCGCCTCAGCGCCGGAATAGGTGCCGGTTACAACGAACGCGAATTTATCGCGGGCGAGGGGACCGTGCTGGCCAGCGCGGACGGGCTGACCGACGAAAGCTATTACATCACAGGCTATCTCGGCACGCAGATCGGCCGCGATGCCACGCTGTCTACCAATGCGTATGCCAGCTGGACGGATAGCGAGTTCGTCAATGCCGGGGGTTCGTCTGCCGTGGGCGCTTCGGCGACCTATGGACAGCGCGTCTATCGCGGTCTTTCGGCGCGCGCCGCCGTGGCCATTGACCATTTCGAAAGCGATGTGGCCGAAGACGATATCACCGCAGCATCGGCCTTGCTCGGCCTGCGTTACGACTTCTGATTGGGGAAAACGGATGTTCCACGAATTCTACGGCCTGACCGGACGGCCTTTCCAGCTGACCCCCGATCCCGACTTCTATTTCGAGAGTGGGACGCATCGCAAGGCGTTGTCCTATCTCGGCTATGGCATGGCTCAGGGTGAGGGCTTCATTGTCATCACCGGCGAAGTCGGGGCGGGTAAATCCACTCTGGTCGCCCACCTGATGCAGCGGATCGACCCGGAGCGGCTGACGGTCGGCCAAGTGGTCACGTCAAAGCTGGACGGGGAAGAACTCGTCCACGTCGCCGCGCAAAGTTTCGGCCTGGATATTGCCGGGCACGACAAGGCCGGCGCGCTGGGCGCGATCGAGGAATTCCTGCACGAAGAAGCGCGCGCCGGTCGGCGTTGCCTGCTGGTGGTGGACGAATCGCAAAATCTGGAAATCACCGCGCTGGAAGAGTTGCGGATGCTGTCCAACTTCCAGCTGGGCAGCCATCCGCTGCTGCAGGTGCTGCTGCTGGGTCAGCCTGAGTTTCGCAAGACTCTGGCCGAGCATCCCGGCCTGGAACAGCTACGCCAGCGCGTTATCGCCGCGCACCACCTTGGCGCGATAAAGCCAGCCGAAGTGGAGGGCTATGCCCAGCACCGGCTGAAATGTGTCGGGTGGCAGGGTAATCCCTCCTTCGATGATGGATTGTTTGCAGAATTGCACGCGGCCACCGGCGGCGTGCCGCGCAAGCTGAACCAGGTAATGAACCGATTGCTGCTGCTGGGCGCGGTGGAACAGCGCACGCAGATCGATACCGCGATGCTGGCTGCCGTGCTGGAGGAAATGGCGAGTGACAGCACTTCGCCAGTTGCCGAGCCTACTACACAGGCGACGCAGGAACCGGCTTCGCAGCCCGTTGTAGAGTCAGCCCCGGCGGTCTCGCAAAAGTCCGTACCATCGCTCAGCACCGCGCAGGTGGAACAATTGCTGGCCGACCGCGATGCCCAGATTGGCGAATTGCAGCAGGCCGTGGTCGAAATTTCGGAGCAGCAGCGCCAGGTCATCGATGCGCAGGTTCCGGCCGACTGGTTCGACCGTTTGGCCGTCCTCGAGGATAGGCTGAACGAGCAGGAACGCTCCGTCCGACATGTGCTGACCCTGATGATCGAGTGGCTCGAGAATGAGCAGGCCACTGCCCGCAGCGCCGGGCGCAAGGCGGCCTGAGCCGTGAGTGGGGGTACCCTCCCAATCGTCAATGGCCTGTCGGTCGATGTCGAAGACTGGTTCCAGGTCGGCGCGTTCGAGAATGTGATCGAGCGCGACCGCTGGAACGATCTCGACCTGCGGGTGCAGCGCAATGTCGAAGCCATCCTCGAAATGTTCGAACAGGCCGATGTGAAGGCGACGTTTTTTACGCTGGGCTGGGTGGCGAAACGGCACGGCCCGTTGATGCGTATGATCGCAGATGCCGGGCATGAAATCGCCAGCCACGGCTGGGATCACGCCCGCGTCTACACCTTCACACGCAAGGAATTCGGCGAGGATATCCGCAAGGCACGCGCCGAGCTGGAAGATGCCGCGGGTGTGGCCGTCACCGGTTACCGCGCACCCAGCTTCTCGATCGATCAGCGCACGCCGTGGGCCTATATGGAGCTGGCCGATCAGGGCTATGCCTATTCCAGCAGCGTGGCCCCTGTAGCGCACGATCATTATGGCTGGCGCGAAGCACCGCGCTTCGCATTCCAGCCGCTGCCCTGGTCCAAGCTGATCGAGATTCCGGTGACCACCGCAATGTTCGGCAATCGCCGGCTGGCGGCAGGTGGAGGCGGGTTTTTCAGGGTGCTGCCCTACGCGTTCAGTCGCTGGGCGATCCGCCAGGTCAATCGGCGCGAACAGCGGCCCGCGGTGTTCTATTTCCATCCGTGGGAAATCGATCCGGAGCAGCCCCGGGTGGAAGGCGCACCGATAAAATCGCGGCTGCGTCATTATACCAACCTCGACAAGATGGCGCCCAAGCTGCGCGAACTGGTGCGCGAATTTGCGTGGGGCCGGATGGACATGCTCGCTCACCGCGAAGCTCCACGTGCGGTCGAATTGCCGGCGGAAATCGCGGCGTGAATGCTCCGTTCGCCTTGACTGCGGAGAGGGTTGCGACTGCCGACCTGCGCGATCCGGGCGAGCGCGTGAGGATCGAGGGATTTGTCGCGGATATGGCCGGGGACGGGGCAACGCCGTTTCACCGCCCCGCCTGGCTGTGCGCTGCCGAGAAAGGCACTGGCCAGCGCGCCACCGGACTGGTCGCGGAAAAAGGCGGCATCATGACCGGATGGCTGCCGCTCAGCGAAGTGCACTCGCCGTTATTCGGGCGTGCACTGGTGTCGAGCGGCTTTGCGGTGGGTGGCGGACCCTTGGCGGCGCGTCGCGAAACTGCCGAGCGCCTATGTCACGCCGCATCGGAATTGGCGGTTCGCCGCAGCTGTTCCTCGGTCGAGTTGCGCTCTCCCGTCGCTCCGGAACCCTGGGAACGAATCGAAGGCAAGCACAGCAATTTTGCAGGGGATCTGGCCAATGATGATGAGGCGCAATTGCTCGCCATTCCGCGCAAGCAGCGCGCCGAGATCCGCAAGGGACTGGCCAACCAGCTAAAGGTTACCACCGGGACGCTGGAGAAGGACCGTGCAGCGCATTACGCTGTCTATGCGGAAAGCGTCCGCAATCTCGGCACCCCTGTTTTCCCGCGCAAGCTGTTCGATGCAGTGCTCGGAAAATTCGGCAAACAGGCCGATATTCTCACGGTTTGGGAGCGCAACAAGGCGGTCGCCAGTGTTCTGACGCTGTATCATGAAGACACCGCAATGCCATATTGGGGCGGCGGAGTGTTTGCTGCACGCGAGCTGCGCGCAAATGAGATCATGTATTACGAACTGATGTGCCACGCGCGCCGGCGGGGCTGCACCCGCTTCGATTTCGGGCGAAGCAAGACCGGGAGCGGGCCGTGGCGCTACAAGAAGAACTGGGGGTTCGATCCCCTACCGCTGGTCTATCGCGAATGGACAGCGCCGGGCGCTGTCAGCCGCAATATCGATCCGACCGATGCCGGCTATTCGGCCAAGATCGATTTGTGGAAGAAACTGCCATTGCCGCTCGCCAACCGGATCGGTCCCTGGATCGCGCGCGGCCTGGCTTGAGTAGGCTCGCATGAGCATCCTGTTCCTGGCCCACCGCTTGCCGTTCCCGCCGGACCGGGGCGACAAGATCCGCGCGCATCATCTGCTTAAGGCGCTAGCGAAACTCGCGCCTGTCCATGTCGGCTGTTTCGCGGAAAGCGAGCGCGATTTCGACCATCTTCCCGAGCTGGCGGCACTGGCGCAAAGCTACTGCGTGCCGCTGCGCAAGACCGGCAATGTCATCCCGGGGCTGCGCGCGCTGGCAACGGGCCGAACGGTGAGCGAAGCGGCATTCGATAGCGGCGATCTGCGCCGCTGGGTAGAGCGGACCGTGGCCGAGCACGCGGTCGATACGATCGTCGTATTCTCCGGCCAGATGGGACAATTCGTGCCGACCGATTTCGCCGGGCGACTGGTGATCGATCTGTGCGATGTCGATAGCGCAAAGTTCGAAGCCTACGCCGAAACCGGGAGTTTCCCGCGCCGCTGGATCAACGCGCGAGAAGGGCGCTTGCTGAAGCGCATGGAGGAAGCGCTCGCAGTGCGGGCCGACAACACGATGCTGGTCAGCGAGGAGGAGGCTGCGCTGTTCCGCAGCCGTCTGGACGACGCTGCAGCCGCCAATGTCTCGGCCATCCGCAACGGCATCGATTTCGATTTCTTCGATCCGGCAATGGTGGTCGCACATCCTGATTTGCACCAGTCCGCCGGTCCGCATTTCGTGTTTACCGGGCAGATGGACTACCGGCCCAACATTACCGCCTGCATACGCGCAGCGAAGGAGTTGATGCCCGCTATCCGCAAGGCGCATCCCACGGCACAGTTTCACATCGTCGGCCGTGCGCCGACTGCGGAGGTTCTTGGGCTCGATGGTCGCGGCGGCACGCGGGTGTGGGGCGAAGTTCCCGATATTCGTCCGTTCCTGGCCGGGGCGGATATCATGCTTGCGCCGCTGACGATCGCGCGCGGGGTGCAGAACAAGGTGCTGGAGGCGATGGCGATGGCTTGCCCGGTCCTGCTCAGCCCCGAGGCAGCTACCGGCATTTCCGCGCGTGATGAAGTGCATTTCGCGGTAGCGGCAACTAACGACCAGATCATCCAGAAGGCTCAAGCAATGCTCGCCGATCCCGCTTCGACACAGGCGATGGCAGCGGCGGCGAGGGCTTTCGTGGTCCAGCATCAAAGCTGGGCCGCCATGATGGCACCGCTGGCGGCGCTGGTAGGCCGTCCAAGTTCCGGCGGCGAGCGCGATGCAGCCTGATATCGCGAAACCCCTGATCCGTCCTGCCTCATTGGGAGATACCTTGCCGGCGGCCTGGCGTTGGCCACTTGCGCGTCTGGCGCTGGCGCTTGCTGGACTGCTGTTGCTGACTATCGCCGACTGGATTGCGATGGCCGACCAGTGGTGGAATGTCTCAACCTACAGTCACGTCCTGTTTATCGGTCCTATCGCCGGGTTCCTGATCTGGCAGCGGCGCGAAGTGCTCGCTCGGCTGAATCCCGCTGCATGGTGGCCGGGGCTTGTCCTAGTCGCGGGCGCGCTGTTCCTGTGGCTGCTGGGCACATTGGCGAGCGCCAATACGGCCAGCCAATTGGGCACGGTGCTTGCCATGCAGGCGGCGGTTCTCACGCTGCTCGGTCCGCGGGTGGTCTGGTCGATCCTGTTTCCGCTCGCCTATCTGATGCTGCTCGTTCCGTTCGGGGACGAGCTGGTTCCGGCATTGCAGATGGTCACCGCCAAGCTGGTGATCGCGCTCACCGAATTCAGCGGGATTCCGGCGGAAATCGAAGGTGTTTTCATCGACACACCGGTCGGGCTGTTCGAAGTGGCGGAGGCGTGCTCCGGCGTGAAATTCCTTGTCGCCATGTTCGCATTGGGCGTGCTGGTCGCCCAGACCTGTTTCGCCAGCTGGAAACGGCGCGCGATCTTCATGGCAACGGCGCTCGCCCTGCCCATCATCGCCAACGCCCTGCGGGCCTGGGGCACAATCGCGATCGCACAGGTGCAAGGCATCGAATTCGCCGAAGGCTTCGACCATATCTTTTATGGCTGGGTATTCTTCGCACTGGTCGTGACGGCGTTGCTCGGCGGCTTCTGGCGGTGGTTCGATCGCTCGCTAGATGATCAGCCGGTCACGCTGGCAGAGGTGGAGCAGGCCGCGCTGCCGAACAGGCTGGAAGCGTTCGGTGGGATTGGCGGTAACTTTGCGCTGGTAGCGGTGCTGGCCGGGACCATCCTGTTCGCTGCCTGGTCGGCGGCGGCGCTGCGGATCGAGGCTGCTCTGCCGGCAGAGATCGCGCTGCCCGAAGTCGCGGGCTGGCAGCGGGCCGATTACGACCCGCAACTCGCTTGGGAGCCGCGTGCGAGCGGGGCGCAGCACCGGCTGCTCGGCCGATACCGCAATCCGGAGGGGCGTGAAGTCGATGTGTTCATCGCGCTCTACGCCGGGCAGGATGATGGGCGAGAGGCTAGCGCGCCGGGCGAGGGGGCGCTCACCCCCGGCACTCCGTGGCGATGGATGGAGGCCGGGCCGGCGCAGGCTGGCGCGCTGAGCGACTGGTATTTCGCGCTCGGTTCGGTGCGCAGGCTGGCGCAGACGCATTACCGGATCGGCGATTTGACAACCGGCAGCCCAGCCATGCTGAAGCTGGCGAATATGCGCGACCGGCTGATGCTGCGCGCCCGGCCGACCGCGATGCTGATCATTTCCGCCGAGCAGCGCGGCGACAGCGACCCTGCCGCCGACATCGGGCAGTTCCGCCAGGCCATCGGGCGGAACCCGAACGAGGCGGGCGAATGGATGGACCGCATAGCGGCAGGCAGCTAAGGTCGGCGACATGTGCGGCATTGCCGGTATCTTTCACCCAGAAACGCCCAAGCCGGTCGAGCCCACAAGGGTCGAGCGGATGTGCGATGCGCTGATCCACCGCGGACCGGATGGATCGGGCGTGTGGACAGCGCCGGGCGTGGGGCTCGGCCATCGGCGGCTTTCGATCATCGATATCGCCGGATCGCCGCAGCCGATGCATTCCGCCGATGGCCGAGCGGTGCTCAGCTTCAATGGCGAGATCTACAATTTCCGCGAATTGCGCCGCGAGCTGGAGCAGGGCGGGGCGCAGTTCAAAACCGACGGCGATGGTGAGGTCATCCTTGCAGCATGGCAGGCATGGGGGGTCGACTGCTTGCAAAGGCTGAACGGGATGTTCGCCTTCGCTCTGTACGATCAGGGCACGAGGCAATTGCTTCTGGCGCGCGACCGGCTTGGCGTGAAACCGCTATTCACCGCGCAATTGAGCGACGGCAGCATCGCATTTGCCTCCGAATTGAAGGGGCTGTTGGCCCATCCACTGCTCCGCCGCGAAGTCGATCCGCTGGCGGTGGAGGATTATTTCACCTGGGGTTACGTTCCCGATCACCGATCGATCCTGAAGGGCGTGGAGAAGCTGCCCGCCGGCCATTACCGCTTGCTGGAAAGCGGCAAACCGCCTGCCGCGCCGCAGCAATGGTGGGATGTTTCGTTCGAGCGCCGCCATCCCGGCAAACAGGCGGAATTATCGGCCGAGATGCTGCATTTGCTGCGGCAAGGCGTCACCTCGCGGATGGTTTCCGACGTGCCGCTCGGCGCGTTCCTGTCGGGCGGGGTGGATTCGTCGAGCGTGGTCGCCCTGATGGCCGAAGCCAGCGCTTCGCCAGTCAACACCTGCTCCATCGGCTTCGACGATAGCGGGCTGGACGAGACCTCCTATGCGGAGCGGGTGGCGCGCGAATTTTCTGCCGACCATCGTAGCCGTACAGTCGGCAGCGAGGATTTCGAACATATCGACGCGATTGCAGGCATGTTCGACGAACCGTTTGCCGATGCCTCCGCATTGCCGACCTGGCGCGTGGCGCAATTGGCGCGGGAAAATGTGACGGTCGCGCTGTCCGGCGACGGTGCGGATGAGGCCTTCGCCGGCTATCGGCGGCAAGTCTTCCACCACCGCGAAGAGCAGGTGCGCGCTATCCTGCCCGCCGCGCTGCGCGCGCCGGTATTCGGCGGGCTTGGCCGGATGTGGCCTAAGGCCGATTGGGCCCCGCGACCCCTGCGCGCCAAATCGACGCTGCTGGCGCTCGCCGAGAGCGGGGCCGAGGGTTATGCGCGCGGCCTGGCGGTACTGCCGCCCGAACTGCGCGGCAGTTTCTATTCACCCGACATGCAGCGGGCGCGCGGCGAGTATCGCGGCGAGCAGCCGTTGATCGCCATGATGCGCAGCGCCCCTGCACGAAGCGGGCTGGACGCGGCGCAATATGTCGATCTGAAATTCTGGTTGCCGGGCGATATCCTGACCAAGGTCGATCGCACCAGCATGGCGGTCAGCCTGGAAGCGCGCGAGCCTTTGCTGGATCATCGCCTGGTCGAATTCGGTGCCGCCTTGCCCGAACGCCACCGGGTCCGCGGGAGGCAGGGCAAGTTCCTGCTCAAGCAGACGATGGAGCGGTACTTGCCCAGCGACATACTCTACCGCCCGAAACAAGGCTTCGTGACGCCCATCGCCGCGTGGCTGCGCGGGCCATTGGCGGGCGATGCGCGCGGCATTGGCAGATCGTCGCGAATTGCCAGAACCGGGTGGTTCGATGCCGACAGGTTGCAGCAGATTGCCGACGACCATATTGCGGGACGGGCCGATTACTCGCGATTATTGTGGCAATTCCTAATGTTGGACCGGTCTTTCGGCAAGCTCGGGATCGGATAGTCTGGCGAGCAAGTTGAGCACTGGTTCGTTTACCATCCATCGGCCCAAATCGAGACTCGCTTCACCGCACTGTCCGAAATTTGCCATTGCCAAGAGACTCCCGACCCGGTTACGTCTTGTTACATCAAGCGGACCGACCGAAATGAAAGTCACTTAAGGCTTTCATACGGAACGGGAACCGTGGGTCGACAGGGAGGATTTGCGGATGGAAAGTTCCGGAAATCTGGCAATACCGCTCACCGATGATCGAGCGGAAATTTACGCGGAAAGCGAGCTGCGGCTGGCTGTCCCACGGGGGCTCTACGAGCTGGACGAGCTGGACGTGCTCTACGATGAGGACGAGCAGGCCCTGTGGACGTTCATGCGTCCTGCCGGGCGGCCCAGTTTCACGCCTTCGATGCTCAACGATTTCGAGGCCTGGCAAGATCTGATCGCCGAAGGGTTCGGCCCGGATAAGGTGCCGCTAAAATTCCTGGTGCTGGGTAGCCGTGCGCCCGGAGTGTTTTGCTTCGGCGGCGATCTGGAATTGTTCGCACGATTGATCGAGCAGAAAGACCGCGACGGGTTGGTCGAATATGGCCATCGCTGTGTCCAGATACTCCACCGCAACATGCAGTCGCTCGATATACCGATGCTGACCGTTGGGTTGGTCGAAGGCTCCGCCCTGGGCGGTGGATTCGAAGCCCTGCTATCGTTCGATTACATCGTGGCGGAGCGCGACGCGACGTTCGGCCTGCCCGAAATCATGTTCGGCCTGTTCCCTGGAATGGGTGCCCACGCATTCCTGCGGCGCAAGCTGGGCAGCGCGATGGCGGAACGGCTGATCGTCTCGAACGAAACCTTCACTGCCGAACAGATGTACGATCTCGGCATCGTCCATCACCTCGCCGAAAATGGCGACGGGGTAGAGGCATGCCGCGAATTCATCCGCAAGTCCCAGCGCCGCCATCCCGGCCTCGCCAATGGCCGCAAAGCCATGAAGATCAGCTGGGATCTGCAGCTTGAAGAGCTGTGCAGGATAACCGAGCTGTGGGCCGACACGGCCTTGCAACTGAGTGCGCCGGACCTCAAGATCATGAAGCGACTGGTTGCGGCGCAGGCCCGTCTGGCCAAGGCAAGCTAAAGCGAATCCACCAGTACCAGTTCGGCTTCGCTGCCCAGCGCGGCAACCTCAATGGCGGTTTCGCCGGTTATGGCGATCCCGTCACGCGGTTCTGCCCGCTGCCCGTTCACCTCGACCGCGCCGCCCAGCGCCACCATATATTGGTGGCGGGCGGGATCGGTCTTGTACTGAACAGACGCACCTGGGGGCACCCTGGCAGCCAGGATCTTGGCATCGGCGCGGATATACAGCGTGTTTTCGCGTTCTTCCGGCCCGCAGGCGACGAGCTGAAAACTGCCATCGCGGGACGCCTCGGGAAAAGCACGCTGCCCCCAGCGGGGTGCCCCTCCGCGCGATTGCGGCATGATCCAGATCTGGAACAGGGTGGTCGTCTCATCCTCCACATTCGCTTCGGAATGGGTGATCCCGTCCCCGGCGCTCATCACCTGAACGTCGCCCGCTTCGGTTCGGCCGCTATTGCCGAGCGAATCCTTATGGGTGATCGCGCCGGAGCGGACATAGGTGATGATTTCCATGTCGCTATGCGGGTGGGGCGGGAATCCCGACTGGGCAGCTATCGTGTCGTCGTTCCACACGCGAATGGCGCCCCAGCCCATGCGGGCAGAATCGTGATAACTGGCAAAACTAAAATGGTGCCGAGCATCCAGCCAGCCATGGTCGGCATGGCCAAGGGAAGCGAAGGGGCGAATATCGATCATCGATTTTGTCCACATCGGCGGGGTGTTATCGCCGGTATACCGGCCGATGTGGGAGGCCCGGCGGCCTGCTTCAAGCCTATTGCGACGCCACGGAATCCTGCTCGCCATGGCCCAGCGCCATATATTCCTCGCTCCGCATTTCGATCAGGCGGCTTTCGGTACGCTCGAACTCGAACGCGCCATCGCCGGCCGTGTACAGATCCCCCGGTTCGACCTCTGCCGTGGCGAATAGCTTGACGCGTTGTTCGTACAGCGCATCGATCAAGGTGACGAAACGCGCCGCCTCGTTGCGCATGTCCGGCCCCATTTGCGGGATGCCGACCAGGATGACGGTGTGAAACGCCCGCGCAATGGCGAGGTAATCGGGAGCGCCGCGCGCTTCCCCGCACAGCCGCTTGAAACTGAACACGGCGACGCCTTTCAGCGCCTTGGGCACGTGCAACGTTCGCCCGCCGACATCCAGCTCTGCCGAGGGGACGTTTACGGCATCGTCCGGGGAATAGTCGGTAAGGCGAAAGAACGCCTCGCGCACCTGCGCTGTGGCTTCCTCGCCCAGCGGCGTATGCCAGCTATCGATCCCGCCGAGCCGCTCCATCCGGTAATCATGCGGCCCGTTGAGCGGAACGACATCGAGCCGGTTCGACACCAGCTCGATGAATGGAAGGAAGTGCTCGCGATTGAGGCCGTCCTTGTAAAGATCGCGCGGCGGGCGGTTGGAGGTGGTGACGATGGCAACCTGCTCATCCACGATCAGCGCGCGGAACAGGCGCGACATGATCATTGCATCGGCGGAATTGTTCACCACCATCTCATCGAAAGCAAGGCAGCGCAGGTCCCTGGCAATATCTTCGGCCACGGGCGGGATCGGATCGCCGCTTTCGGATTTGCGAGCATCGCGGAGCCGGGCGTGGACTTCCTGCATGAAGGCGTGAAAATGGGCTCGGCGTTTATCGGGGATTGCCAGCGTATCGTGGAACAGGTCCATCAGCATGGATTTGCCGCGCCCCACGCCGCCCCACATATAGACGCCCTGGGGCGGCTCGTTGGCGCCATTGCCGCCGAACAGCTTGCCCAGGAACCCGCTCGATCCCGCGTCTTTTTCCAGTTCCTGCTGCAACTGCGCGAGCCTTTGCGCGGCGGCTTCCTGTTCGGCATCGGGCCGCAACTCGCCGCGCTCCACCAGAGCGCGATATTCGGCGAGCATCCCGGTCATGCGGCGCGTATCATTTGCGAATGATGCCGGAGAACGCTGCGACCGTGTGCTCGCCCCCTTCCACGGCCTGAACCACGTCGCCGCGCAGGAACATCAGCCGACCGGTTTCGCGCACGACCTGCGTCAGCGCATCGAGCGGCTCACCGACGATTCCGCCGCCCACGAACTGATTGGAAAGCTCGAGCGTGACAGCCCGTCCGCCGTCCTGCGATCCGAGCAGGTTCATCGCCGAAAACAGCGATATATCGATCAGCGACAGCGTCACACCGCCATGGATATTATCCTGGAGATTAGAATGGCGCCGCTCGGTTTGCATCCTTGTGCGCACCCGGTCGCCTTCGACGCGAACCTGCACATGGCCGAGGACCGCGCCATTGAAGCGCGTTTCATCGCCGACGTTCCAGCTATACCAACCGTCTTCGCCCTCGATCGGGCGGCAGTCGATAAACGCCGGGACGCGTTCGAGATCGATCACTGAACTGGCCCCTGCCGCGACGCGATCAGATATGTTTTTCGACCATCATCTTCTTGGTTTCGGCAATCGCCTTGGCCGGGTTGAGCCCCTTGGGGCACACATTGGCGCAATTCATGATCGTGTGACAGCGATACAGGCGATAAGGATCTTCCAGTGCTTCCAGACGCTCCCCGGTCATTTCATCGCGACTATCGGCCAGCCAGCGATAGGCCTGCAGCAGGATCGCCGGGCCGAGGAACTTGTCGCTGTTCCACCAATAGGATGGGCAGGCGGTCGAGCAGCAGGCGCACAGGATACATTCGTACAGCCCGTCCAGCTTCTCGCGCTGTTCGGGCGATTGCAGCCTTTCCTTGCCGCTTGGGGTGGTGGAAACGGTCTGCAACCAGGGCCGGATCGAGGCATATTGGGCGTAGAAATGGGTGAAATCGGGCACCAGATCCTTCACAACTTCCATGTGCGGCAGCGGCGTGATGCGAATTTCGCCCTTCAGATCCTCGATCGCGGTGGTGCAGGCCAGCCCGTTCTTGCCGTTGAGGTTCATCGAACACGATCCGCAAATCCCCTCGCGGCAGCTGCGGCGGAAGGTCAGCGTAGGATCGATCTCGTTCTTGATTTTGATCAGCGCGTCGAGGACCATCGGACCGCAATGATCGAGATCGAGCTCGAAGGTGTCGTAACGCGGATTATCGCCGCTTTCGGGATCGTACCGATAAATCTTAAAACTCTGCGTTCGCCCGCCGCCTTCGGCGCGGTGAACCTCGCCACGCTTGCGGATTTTCGAATTTTTCGGGAGGGTGAATGTGGCCATGTTCCGCTTTCCTCAAGGTCGCTGCGTGCTTTGTAACGGATGATCGGCCCAGCGCAAGGTGATGCAACGCACAACGGGTTGCAGCATGCGCAACCTGTTTGAGGTTGGCCGGTCCAACTCGCAACACGGCTGCGCGCCTGCCGCACGGAACCGACAGGCTATGCCATTAGTCTGGGATGCATGGATCATGCAGAAAACCCAGAACAGGCCTGGCCCCGAACTGCTGCGGTTTTCGGCGCTTCGGGCGGAATCGGCCGCGCGCTCGTCACCCGATTGGCGGCGCGCGGGGGGCAGGTCTATGCCGGGTCGCGCGAGGGGGCTGAGCCTGCGGGCGAAGGTACCACTCCATTCGCATTCGACCTGACCGACGAAGCTACGCTGGCGGCGGCAGCGGAAGCAATGCGGGACTTCCCGCCGCAACTGGTCATCGTCGCTACCGGTATTCTGACCCTGCCAGACGGGACGGGGCCGGAGCGGAGTTACCGCAAGCTGGACGGTGCTGCGATGGGGCAGGTTCTGGCGCTCAATACGATCGGTCCGGCGTTGATCGCCAAGCACATGCTGCCGCTGTTTGCGCGCGATACCAGGTGCGTCTTCACCGCCTTGTCGGCGCGTGTCGGCTCGATCGGCGATAATGGGCTGGGCGGATGGCATTCCTACCGCGCATCGAAAGCGGCGCTGAACATGCTGCTGAAGAATTTCGCCATCGAACTGGGCCGCACACATACTCAGGCAATCGTTGCAGGGCTGCACCCCGGCACGGTCGATACCGGCCTGTCGGAGCCGTTCCAGTCAGGCGTTCCGGAAGGCAAGCTGTTCACGCCGGAACAGTCGGCGGGCTACCTGCTGGATGTGATCGACGGACTGGGCCCGGACGATAGCGGCGGTGTATTCGACTGGTCGGCCGAGCGTATTGCCGACTAGCTAGTTCAGCTGATCAGGGCATTGCGGCGCATCGCCTCTGCCAACAGCGTTTCCAGCAAGGCCGCATGGTCCAGCCCGGCGCGCCGGGCTGCCTGCGCCATGACCTTCTCGGACCACAGATTGCAGTTCAGATTGATCTCGATGAAGTTCACATCGCCAGTGTTCAGATCGACGCGAAACTCGATCCGGCCATAATCGAAGGGGTGGAATTCCTTGGCTACGCGTTCCGACATCTCGGCGATTTTCGGCGCAAGATCGGCGTGATCGAATTCTTTCAGCGCGCTTTTTTCGTTGTTCTGGATGAGGTCGCGTTTTTCGTAATAGGTCCACAGGCGCTGCGTGTCCTCACGCTCGTACCACAGCATCGGCAACTGAACGGGTGCGCCATCCATCGTGATGAAGGCGACCTGCACGTCGTAGCCATCCAGATACGGCTCGACGATCGCATCGTGACCCTGGCCGTGAATATTGGCGACGGCGTTTGCGACGCCGGCAAAATCATGCGCGTCCGATATACCCCAGCTGGCAGAAGACGCGTTGGGCTTGATCACCCAGCGGCCATCGGCAGAGGGCGGCAGATCGGCTTCGGTAACCGGCGCCCCGCGGCGATAGCAATGCCACGGCGCGGTCGGCACACCGGCATGGTCGCATACCAGTTTCGATACCGATTTATCGTCGCCCAACCCGCGCAGGAACGGCATCGCGCCGATATATGGAATACGGTGCATGTTGCACAGCGTGGGAATCAGCATTTCGGAGTTCACGAAACCGCCGCGATTGAGCAGCGGGAACACAAAATCGACCCCTGGATCGCTGAACAGCACATCGTAGCTATTGGCAAATTGCAGGTTCAACCCGAGCGTTTCCAGCGTGGAGCGAACCTCGTGGTGATAGATGGCGTGGTTGCCATCTTCCGGGTGCATCCCGCCGCCCCACAGAGCGTGCTTGGCCATGAACAGGATGCGCAGCCGCTCCTTTGCCTCGTCGGGGATGCGAAGGGGGGTGAGGTTCTGGTTCATCGCGGCCTATCCGTTATTGATCGCATCGCGATGTAAAGCCGGGGCGGTGATGAGCAAGTGAAAAGCGCGTTGGCTCAGGTGACGCGCTGCAGGTCAGTCCCCCGCCTTCTTCGCCGTATCGAGTATCGCAGCGACGAAGCCTTGCGGATCGTCCTCCTGAATGAAGTGATGGCCCGACAGGGTGCGGTGGAGGTCGTTATTGCGCGCGCCGGGCACACGGTCCTTGAACGCCGCATCTCCGCCGCGCGTTACCGGGTCCTTGTCGCTGAATGCGCAGGTGAAGGGCTTGTCGAATTGTTCCAGCACTTTCCAGGCTTCCAGCTGGTCTGGCACTGCCTCGTTCGGGCCGAGCGGAACCAGCGATGGGAAAATGCGAGCACCCGCTTTGCTGGCGCGGGTAGGGAAGGGGGCATCATAGGCGGCGACTTCGGCATCGCTCAATTCACGGATTGTCGCCCCTTGCAGGATCTTTCCAATGGGGAAAACCGGGCTGTATTTCGAAAAGGCGCGCCATTTGGCGAAGGCTGGCGGAGGCTCCTGTCCGGCAGGCAGGCCGCCATTGGCAAGTGTGACGGCGGCGAAGCGATCGGGCATGGCGGCGACCAGCCGCAGCCCGATCAGCGAGCCCCAATCCTGGCAGGCAAGGACGACGTTTTTCAGCCCCATCGCTTCGAACCATTCGCGCATCCAGGCGACGTGTCCGGCATAGGTGTAATCCGATTTCGATGTGGGCTTGTCCGATTTGCCGAAACCGATCAGATCGGGCGCGATCACGCGGTACCCGGCCTCCACCACCGGACCGATCATATGGCGATAGAGGTAGCTCCAGCTCGGCTCCCCATGCATCATCAATATCGGCGTGGCATCGCGCGGCCCTTCGTCGAGGTAGTGCAGCCGCAATCCGTCGTCGAGCACGTGGTAGCGCGGATTAAACGGATAATCCGGTATGTTCGCAAATGCCTCGTCCGGCGTGCGATACGGCTTGCTCACTATGTAGTCCCTCCCAAGGCGTGTGCTATGATGCCGTCCGCCTCATCAATTGCAAAGGAAATCGCATGGGCTTCGGAAATTTCTGGGAAGCACATGCGGTCCCCCGGCTTATAAAGTTTGCCTGCGGTTCGCCGCAAATCATGAAGCTTCGCAGTCAGGTCGTTCCGCTTGCGCGGGGCGATGTGTTCGAGATCGGCTGCGGCGGCGGAATCAACCAGCAATTCTACGATGCAAGTGCGGTCACCAGCTATGCCGGGATCGATCCCGGCGGTAAGCTGCTCGAATATGCCCGGGCAGAAGCCGAAAAGAAGGGTTGGCCCGCCGATATACGCGATGGGGTGGGGGAGGATATTCCCTTCGATGATGCCAGCTTCGATACGGTTGTGTGCACCTATACCATGTGCTCGGTCGCGGATCAGGCGCAGGTCGTGCGCGAGATGCGGCGGATCCTGCGGCCGGGCGGGAAACTGCTGTTCCTGGAACATGGCCGCGCGCCGGATGCAGGGGTGGCAAAGTGGCAGGACCGGATCGAACCGATCTGGAAGCCGATTGGCGGGGGCTGCCACCTGACGCGGCCAATTACAGAAGCAGTGCGCGGCGGTGGTTTCGAAACCGAGCCGATGGGCGAAGGCTATGCACCCAAAACGCCGCGCCCGCTGGGATGGATGGAATGGGGTGTCGGCGTGAAGGCGGGGGCTAAGCTCCGCCCGTTCCTGTAATAGCACCCAAAAGAAAGGGCGGGCCGCATTGCAGCGACCCGCCCTTTTTTCATCTAAGCGTTTCGGCTTATTCGCCGAAGGTGCGCTGCCACCAGCCCTTGCGGGGCTTGCCGGCAGGCTTGACCGTGTTGTCCGCCTCGGCCTCGGCTGTTTGAGCGGTGCCTTCGGGACCGGTCACAACGGCGATGTCGTCCTTCAATTGCTCGGAGACCTCCTCGGCCGCTTCGGCCTTCTTCGCGGCAGGCTTCTTGCGCGGTTTGCGCTTGGGCTTTTCTGCCGGAGCGTCGCTATCGGCTGCCGGTTCGGTATCGGCGGTCTTTTCAGCCTTCGGAGCGCCTGCCTTGGCAGCGCCTGCCTTCGGAGCGGCCTTCTTGCGCGGTTTGCGCTTGGGTTTTTCCTCGGCTGCCGGTGCTTCGGTCGCTTCGCTTTCGGCCGAGTGATCTGCCTTGGGTTCGGCCTTTTTACGGCGCGGCTTGCGCTTGGGCTTGGCGTCTTCCTCGGCAGCGGCCTCGGCGGTTTCGGTCGAATCGTCCGGGCCTGCGACCACGGCGATATCGTCCTTCATCTGCTCGGAAACGTCTTCGAGATTTTCCGCAGCCTCGGCGATGTCGCTGTTTTGCTCGTCGTTTTGCTCGTCGCGGTTTTTGCGGCCGCGCCCACGGCCACCACGGCGGCGGCGTTTCCGGGGCTTGTCCTCGCCATCATCGTCCGAACGCTGGGCATCGGAAGACTGGTCGTCCGAAGACCGATCGCCCGATTCCTCATTGGAATTCTCGTCCGAATTCTCGTCGGAATTCTGTTCGTCCGATCCATCCCGACGCTTGTTGCGACCCCGGCCACCACGGCTGCGGCGGCGACGTTTTTTCGGGCGGTCGCCCTCGTCCTCGTCATCGTAGCGGTCGGAGGTATCCGCCTCCTGCTCTTCGTCGTCGTCGTCGTCATCTTCCTCGATGATCGGTTCGAAGTCGGGGCGTTCGGCGGGGCGAGGGCCGGAGCTGGTAACGCTCATCTTGGCGCCCTCATCCTCGCCTTCCGGGACCACTTCCACGCCGACATGGTAGCGATCTTCGATCTCCTGCAACTCGGCGCGCTTGGAATTGAGCAGGTAGACTGCCGCTTCCGTGCTGGCGCGCAGGGTGATGGCAGAGCCTTTACCCTTTGCAGCCTCGTCCTCGATCAGGCGCAGGGCGGATAGGCCTGCGCTCGACGCGGTGCGGACCAGCCCGGTGCCGTCGCAATGCGGACATTCGCGGGTGGAGGCTTCGAGAACGCCGGTACGCAGACGCTGGCGGCTCATTTCCATCAGGCCGAAGCTGGAAATCCGGCCGACCTGGATCCGCGCGCGGTCGTTCTTCAGGGCATCCTTCATCGCGCGTTCGACTTTGCGGACGTTGGAATTGTAATCCATGTCGATGAAATCGATCACGACCAGCCCGGCCATATCGCGCAGGCGCAGCTGGCGGGCGATTTCCTTGGCGGCTTCCAGATTGGTCGCGGTAGCGGTCGCCTCGATCCCGTGCTCCTTGGTGGAACGGCCGGAGTTGATATCGATCGATACCAGCGCCTCGGTCGGGTTGATGACCAGATAGCCACCGGATTTGAGCTGCACGACCGGATCGTACATCGCGCGGAGCTGGTCTTCTGCGCCGTAACGCTGGAACAAGGGGACCGGATCGGAATAGGCCTTCACCCGGCGCGCATGGCTGGGCATCAGCATCTTCATGAAGGACTTGGCCGATTTGTAGCCGTCCTCGCCTTCCACGATCACTTCCTCGATCTCGCGATTATACAGGTCGCGAATGGCGCGCTTGATCAGGTCGCTGTCCGAATGGACCAGATTGGGCGCGCTGGAGCCGAGGGTCTTCTCGCGAATTTCGTCCCACAGCCGGGCGAGATAATCGAAGTCACGCTTGATCTCTGCCTTGGTCCGGCTGAGACCCGCAGTGCGCACGATCAGGCCCATGCTCTTGGGTAGGCTGAGATCGCTGACGACCTGCTTGAGCCGCTTGCGATCGCCCGAGCTGGCGATCTTGCGGCTGATGCCGCCGCCGCTGGAGCTGTTCGGCATCAGCACGGTATAGCGGCCTGCAAGGCTGAGATAGGTGGTCAGCGCAGCGCCCTTATTGCCGCGCTCTTCCTTCACGACTTGGACGAGCAACACTTGGCGGCGCTGAATGACATCCTGGATCTTGTAGCGGCGACGCAGCGCCTGACGCTTGGCGCGCACTTCGTCAACCTGTTTGGCGCGGCTGCGATTGCCGCCCTTGCCGCGCTTGTCGCCGCGCCCCTTGCCCTGGCGGCGATGCCGGCCCCGGCCACGGCGGCCCCGGCCATTCCCGTCGCCATTGTCACCGTCTTCGGTCTCGTCGTCGTCATCGGAATCGTCGTCATCATCCGAATCGTCGTCGCCATCGACCTGGCCCTCTTCGATCGTAGCGACCTTGTCCTTGTCCGACGTATCGACTTCTTCCATGCCGTCTTCGGCAAGGTCTTCGGCCAGCGCCTCGGCGCTTTCATCGTCTTCGGCGTCATATTCGTCGCCGGGAAGGTTGCCTTCGTCCTCGTCCTCGGAACGCAGGCGCGCTTCTTCCTCGGCAGCCTCGGCCTCTTCGGCCAGCAACTGCTCGCGGTCTTCCTTGGGGATCTGATAATAGTCTGGGTGAATTTCGCTGAAGGCCAGGAACCCGTGCCGGTTTCCGCCGAAATCGACGAAAGCGGCCTGCAGCGATGGTTCTACCCTGGTAACCTTGGCGAGGTAGATATTGCCCTTGATCTGCTTGTGTTCGGCAGATTCAAAATCGAATTCCTCAATCCGGTTTCCCTTGAGGACGGCCACACGCGTTTCTTCGGTGTGGCGCGCGTCGATCAACATACGCGTTGCCATTAGATATTCTCCGGGCGCAGCCGGGTGGGGCGATGGCCGATAAACAGCCTGCCGCCGGGTTGCGCCTAATTGTGTGATTGCCCGATCCGCGCGAGGCGGTGCGGGCGAATGAAAGCCGGATATGACACGCCATTGTGCCACCCCGGAATGCTGTGTCTGCGCGAAGAGAGTAGCGCGTTTGTAGCGCTTCCCGGCCCGGCCATGCAGCGACGGAGCCATGCGGCACCATCGGCAGGTTCGGGGAGGGGGTACTCATATTTGGCATCAACCTGTCGTCTTGCCGCCCTTGTTCGGGGCGGTGCCGAAAGCGTCTGCCAGTCCATCCATGGACAAGGCGTACTTCCGGTTGCCGTGCGGGTAGCATCACTGGCGGAACCGCACAACCGAATTGACCTGCGCTACGCAATAATCATGCGAGAATTGAGCTGGCCATTTCGTGCTGCATTGCAACATTGTTCCAGCTTCGGGCGCGGCCCCTTATTGCGTTGTTTACCATACTGCCCCTAACAGGCCGCATCATGTCGCCGCGATTGCAGATATGGCTGGTTTTTCTTGCCCCCGTAGTGCTCATCATAGCGCTGGCGGCACTCGTGCCGGTTCCGGAGCTGGGACGCGGCTATGTGCTCCGCCTGATCCTGCCGGATGCGGGCGCGCAAGTCGATCTCCCCGAAATCTACGGACCGCAGGACAACTCGCGCCCGCTGGTGATTATCGATGCCGGCCATGGCGGTAAGGATCCGGGCGCCAGCGGCGAGGGTTTGCGCGAAAAGGACGTTGTGCTGGGCCTCGCAAAGGCTCTGCGCGACGAGTTGGTCGAACAGGGCGGAATCCGGGTGGCGTTGACGCGCGAGGACGACCGGTTCCTTGTTTTGCAGGAACGCCCCGAAATCGCGCGGCGCATGAATGCCGATCTGTTCGTGTCGATCCACGCCGATTCCGCCGGAGAGGAAAGCGGGGTCAGCGGCGCCAGTATCTATACCCTGTCGAGCGAGGCATCGAGCGAAGCGGCGGCGCGCTTTGCCGAACGTGAAAACAATGCCGACCGGCTGAACGGGGTGCGGATCGAAGGGCAAAGCCAGCAAGTCAGCGATATTCTCGTGGAATTGTCGCAGCGGCGCACGCAGCAGGGTGCCTCCGAACTGGCCAGCCTGATCACCCGCGAAGGCCGAGGAACGCTGAAGTTTCACCCGCAGGCCCGCCGTTCTGCCGAGCTGGCCGTACTCCGCGCCCCGGACGTTCCCGCCGTGCTGTACGAGGCCGGCTATATCACCAATCCCGACGATGCAGAGCGGCTGCTGTCGGAAGATGGGCGCGGCGATTTTGCCAGCGTGATGGCGCGCTCGATCCGGATATTCCTGGCCCGGCAAAACGAAGGCTGAGGCGGCGAGGCAGCCGGGCCGCATTCGTTCTGGCGCGAGTCAGATTGGCCGTGCTAGGGCACCGCCCGATCATGGCTGAAACTACCGCTGACAATTCGTTCACCCTGCGTATCCGGCGCGAAGCGAGCGGCATTGCCGCGTGGTTCGCGGGCAATTGGCGCGAGCGGCGCTGGTTCCGCTGGGGCGGCTATGCCCTGGTGGCGTTGCTGATCGTCTGGCTGGCCGGGTGGGCGCTGCTCGCCCGCAATCTGCCCGATGCCGAAACGCTGCTGGATTACGAACCTCCGCTGCCCACCGTGGTGCGCGGCATCGATGGCGAGATCGTCCACTCCTATGCACGCGAGCGGCGGGTTCAGCTGCAATATGGCGATTTTCCCGAGACCTTGATCGAGGCGTATCTGGCGGCGGAGGACAAGACCTTCTTCAGCCATGGCGGGATCGATGCCGGCGGCCTGGCCGGCGCGGTGATCGATTATGTCGGCAAGATGGGGTCGGACGAGCGAGCGGTCGGCGGCTCCACCATTACCCAGCAGGTGGCCAAGAATATCCTGCTGTCGAACGAATATTCGGTAACTCGCAAATTGAAGGAAATGCTGCTCGCGCGCCGGATCGAAGGCGTGCTGAACAAGCAGCAGATTCTCGAGCTGTATCTCAACGAGATACCGCTGGGCCGCCGGTCCTACGGGGTTCAGGCCGCATCGCGCGCCTATTTCGACAAGGATGTGGGCGATCTCGATCTGCACGAGATCGCTTTCCTCGCTATCCTGCCGAAGGCGCCCGAACGCTATGGCCGCTCGGGACAGGAAGACGCCGCCTTGGCGCGCCGCAATTTCGTGCTCGACCAGATGGTGGCCAATGATTTCGTGACACAGGCGGAGGCGAGCGCAGCCAAGTCGCAGCCGTTGGGGCTGCAACCGATGCGCGCACTTACCCCGTCGGTCGATGCCGGCTATTTCATGGAAGAGGTGCGCCGCCAGCTGATCGAGAAATTCGGTGAAACGGCAGAGGACGGCAAGAACAGGAACAGTGTCTATGCTGGCGGCCTGTGGGTCCGCACCTCGCTCAATGCCGAGCTGCAGGATGCTGCGCGGGTGGCGCTGCGGCAGGGCCTGCTGAGGTATCACGGCAATCGTGGATGGCACGGGCCGATCGCCACGATCGATCTCGATGCAGGCGACTGGGACAGCCAGCTGCGCAGTTCCTATCTCGATATCAATTACCAGGATTGGAAAATCGGGGTGGTGACGGAGCGCAGTGGCTCCTCCGCGCAGATCGGTTTTTCGGACGGCACCACGCATCCGCTGATCGGTCTACCCAACGCGCTGAAGGCGGGCGACGTGATCGCCGCTTCGCCGCAAGGAACCAATTGGCGCGTGCGCACAGTGCCGGAAGCATCTGGCGGGCTGGTCGCTCAAAACCCGCAAACCGGGCGTGTGCTGGCAATGCAGGGCGGGTTCGACAGCCGCCTGGGAGCGTTCAATCGGGCCACGCAGGCCAAACGGCAGCCGGGGTCCACGATCAAGCCATTCGTCTATGCAACCGGGCTGGATAACGGGATGACCCCGTCCACGCAGGTGAATAACGGCCGCTATTGCTATTACCAGGGCAGCGATCTGGGCGAGAAATGCTTCCGCGGCGGGCGCGCGGGTGAATTTCCGCTCCGCTACGGGCTCGAGCAATCGCAAAATGTGATGACGGTGCAGGTCGCGATGGATTCGGGCATGCCGAACGTCATCAAGACTTTCGAGAAACTCGATATCGGCAGCTACGATCCTTATCCCGCCTTCGCACTTGGTGCGGGGGACACTACGGTAATGAAGATGGTCAACGCCTATAGCGCACTGGCCAATCATGGGCGCCTGAACGATCCGACCCTGATCGATTACGTACAGGACCGCCGCGGCAAGGTGATCTGGCGCGCTGATGAGCGTGAATGCGAAGCTTGCAACATGGCCGAATGGGACGGCGCACCGATGCCGCGTATCGCCCCGGCGGGCACGCAGGCACTCGATGCCCGCACCGCATTCCAGACGCTGCACATGTTGACCGGCGTGGTCACGCGCGGAACCGGGACGGTGCTGCGCGATTTGGACCTGCCGCTATTCGGCAAGACGGGCACCACCACGGGTCCCAAGGATGTGTGGTTCATCGGCGGGTCGGGCGACATCGTGGTCGGCACTTATGTGGGCTTCGATCAGCCGCGCAATATGGGCGGCTATGCGCAAGGCGGGACGATCGCCGCGCCCATCGTCAAGAAGTTCATCCAGGAATCGCGCGATCATTGGAGCGGCGACCCGTTCGTGGCGCCCGCCGGGGTCCGCATGGTGCGGGTCGATCGCAGGTCGGGCAAACAGGTTTACGATGGCTGGCCGACCTCGGATCCCAAGGCGGCGATCATCTGGGAGGCTTTCAAGCCGGATACCGAACCGCCGCGCAAGACGCGGCAGGACGAGATTGCCGAACGGCGCGAGGAAATTCTGGCGCTGATCCGCCGCGGCCGGAGCGCAGCCACCTCGTCGAGCACTCGCCAGACCCGCGAGGAGCCTGACGATTTCGTGGAAGAGCAAGGCGGGCTGTACTAGCCACGCTTCCCCTCGCTCGCCCGCTTCGCTAAGCGCACCATCACAGAATTTTGCGGAGAACACCCAATGCGTGCCGAAGGGCAGGCCCAAATCGACCGTATCGAAGCCGCGCTCGCTCTCGTTCGCCAGTCACTCGATTGGGACGCTGCGCTGCGCCGGCTGGACGAGTTGGATGCGCGGGTGCAGGATCCCAATCTGTGGGACAACCCGAAGGAAGCACAGGCCATCAGCCGCGAGCAGAAGGTGCTCGAAACCGCCATCGGCACCGTGCGCACCATCTCTTCCGAAATGAACGACGCGGTGGAATTCATCGAGATGGGCGAGGCCGAAGGGGAGGACGAGATCGTCTCCGAAGGGCTCGCCAGCCTGGAAAAACTCGCCGACCGTGCGGATGCGGACAAGGTGCAAGCGTTGCTGAGCGGTGAAGCGGACGCGAACGACACCTATATCGAAATCCATGCCGGGGCCGGGGGTACGGAGAGCCAGGACTGGGCTGAAATGCTCCAGCGGATGTATTCCCGCTGGGCCGAACAGCGCGGATTCAAGGTCGAACTGGTCGAATATCAGGCGGGCGAGCAGGCGGGTATCAAGTCCGCCACTTTGCTGGTGAAGGGCGAGAACGCCTATGGCTATGCCAAGACCGAGAGCGGGGTCCACCGGCTCGTCCGCATCAGCCCCTATGACAGCTCCGCGCGCCGCCACACCAGCTTTTCAAGCGTATGGGTCTATCCGGTGATCGACGACGATGTGGATATCGAAATTGATCCGAGCGACCTCAAGATCGACACCTACCGTGCATCGGGCGCGGGCGGGCAGCACGTCAACACCACCGATTCCGCGGTGCGGATCACTCACCAACCGACCGGTATCGTGGTCGCCAGCCAGAATGATCGCAGCCAGCACAAGAACCGCGCAACCGCGATGAACATGTTGAAAGCCCGCCTGTTCGAGCGCGAAATGGCCGAGCGCGAAGCAGCCGCTTCGGGTGAATATCAGGAAAAGACCGAGATCGGTTGGGGTCACCAAATCCGTAGCTATGTCCTGCAGCCATACCAGATGGTCAAGGACCTGCGAACCGGCGTTACCTCCACCAACCCGGACGCGGTGCTGGACGGCGCGCTGGACGAATACATCTCCGCCGCGCTGGCCCAGCAAGTGACGGGCGAGGTGGCTGAAGTGGAGGATGTGGAGTAATGCGCGCAGGCAGCCTCGCCAGTACCGCGATGCTGATAGTATCCGCCGCGCTGGCGCTGGGCGCCTGCAAGCCGCTCGACACCGACCGCCCGGAAAACGCGCAGCAATTCCCGAGTCCCGACCGGCCCGTATCGGGGCTTGGTTCCAACCAGTTTTCGACCGAGGCAGAGCGCGACAATCGCGGTGAGGCGCAGGCAGTGATGGATCTGGCCGAGATCGAGCCCGGCATGACCGTCGCCGATATCGGCGCAGGCAATGGCTATTACACGGTCCGCCTGGCCGAGCGAGTGGGCAAAAACGGCCGGGTTCTGGCGCAGGATATCGATACCGATGCGCTGCGCCGATTGGGGGAGCGGGTGGACCGGGAACGGCTCGATAACGTCTCAATCGCATCCGGCGCGGTTGCCGATCCACTGCTGCCGGAGAAAAGTTTCGACCGTATCTTCATGGTCCATATGTATCACGAGGTGAGCGAACCATACGCGTTCCTGTGGCACCTGTGGCCCGCGCTGCGCGAAAACGGGCAGGTCGTGGTGGTCGATATCGACCGGCCGACCGATCAGCATGGTATCGATCCGCTGCTGCTATCGTGCGAATTCGAAAGCGCCGGCTATGAATTGGTGGCGTTCAAGGATGCGCCGGAGCTGGCCGGGTACTATGCACAGTTCAAGGCATCGGCTACTAGGCCCTCACCGGCGGACATAAAACCGTGCCGGGGTCCGCGAGGCGGGTCGGGCGAAGCAGCGCCGTAAATCGCAGAACAGAAAGACTTTATACCAATATGGCATTCAAGGGTTTGAGCCCGATCAATTATGGCGGGCGCGAAGTTTGGCCGTTGATCGAAGGCGGCAAAGGCGTTTCGGCAACCAATCACATGAGTTCCGGCGCATGGGCCGCAGCGGGTGGGATCGGTACCGTCAGCGCGGTGAATGCGGACACTTACGACGAGGTCGGCGAGCCGATCCCGCAAGTCTATCCCCAGCGCACGCGCAAGGAACGCCACGAACAGCTCATCCGCTATGCCATCGACGGCGCGACCGAACAGGTGAAACGCGCGCATGAAATGTCGAACGGGCAGGGCGCGATCAACATCAACGTATTATGGGAGATGGGCGGGGCGCAGGCCGTGCTCGAGGGCGTATTGGAAAACACCCCCGGCCTGGTGACCGGTGTAACCTGCGGTGCGGGTATGCCTTACAAGTTGGCGGAGATCGCGGCGCGTTTCAACGTGCATTATCTGCCCATCATCAGCAGCGGACGCGCCTTTCGCGCGCTGTGGAAGCGTAGCTATCACAAGGTGCCCGAACTGATGGCCGCAGTGGTTTACGAAGACCCTTGGCTGGCCGGCGGCCATAACGGCCTGTCGAATGCGGAAGACCCGCGCGAGCCGCAGGATCCCTATCCCCGTGTCGCCGAATTGCGCGCCATGATGCGCAAGGAGGGCGTCAGCGAGGACGTTTCGATCGTGATGGCGGGCGGCGTTTGGTTCCTGCGCGAATGGGAAAACTGGATCGACAATCCCGAACTTGGCAAGATCAGCTTCCAGTTCGGCACGCGGCCTTTGTTGACCGAAGAAAGCCCGATCCCGCAAATCTGGAAAGACATGCTGCGCACCGTCGATCCCGGCGATGTGCTGCTGCACAAATTTTCGCCCACCGGGTTTTACTCATCGGCCGTAAAGACCTCGTTCCTCTACGATCTGATGCATCGCAGCGAGCGGCAGATCGCGTTCAGCAAGACGCTGGCCGGCGATCACACCGCGCAGCTGGATTTCGGCGTGAAGGGCAAGAACATCTGGGTCACCCCGCATGATTGGGGCGTGGCGCGGTCATGGTTCGATTCCGGCTTCACGGAGGCGCTGAAAACGCCCGACAACACGTTGATTTTCGTCACTCCGGAAAGCCGCGATATCATCCGCAAGGATCAGGCCGATTGCATGGGCTGCCTGTCGCATTGCGCGTTCTCTGCCTGGAAAGACCACGACGATTACACCACCGGCCGCCTGGCCGATCCGCGCAGCTTCTGCATCCAGAAAACCCTGCAGGACATCGCCCACGGCGGCGATCCCGACCAGAATTTGGCCTTTGCGGGCCACTCGGCTTACCGCTTCAAGCAGGACCCGTTCTATTCGAACAATTTCACCCCCACGGTGAAGCAGCTGGTGGACCGGATTTTGACGGGGGACTAGCCCGAACGGAATGCGTGGGGGCTCAGTCCAGCTCCCACGCCCGTTCACCGTGGCTCGTAATATCGAGCCCCTCGCGTTCCTCGTCCTCGGTCACGCGCATCGGGAAGACCAGGCTTACCATCAGCGCGATGATGGCCGTGGCCACGGCGCTCCACAGCGCAACCGCGCCCACGCCGATCAGCTGGGCGACAAATTGCGAGCCAATCCCCCCACCTTCGCCGTAACCGACCCCGCCAAGGCCATCGGAGGCAAACACTGCCAATAACAGCGAACCGAGTATCCCGCCCACGCCGTGAACGGCGAACACGTCCAGCGAATCGTCGATATGCAGCTTCTGCTTGATCAGTTGGATGGCGAAATAACAAATCACCGCGCCCAGCGCGCCGAGGATAATCGCACCCGCCGGAGACACGAACACCGCCGCCGGAGTGATGGTCGCCAGTCCCGCAATCGCGCCTGTTGCCCAGCCCACGCTGGTCGCCTTGCCGACGCTGAATTTCTCGACCAGCAACCAAGCCAGCGCTGCCACACTTGCCGCGAGGTGCGTGTTGATCACGGCATCGGCCGCAACCCCGTCAGCGACCAATGCGCTGCCGCCGTTAAATCCGAACCAGCCTACCCACAGCAATGCCGCGCCCACCATGGTGAGCGCGGGCGCGTGGGGCAGCATAAGCGTCTTGGGGAAACCCATCCGCCGCCCGAGCAGCAGCGCCACTACCAGCGCGGAAACGCCTGCGGTGGTGTGGACCACGATGCCGCCCGCAAAATCGAGCACACCCAGCGCGGCGAGCCAGCCGCCGCCCCATACCCAATGCACGACCGGAGCGTATACGATCAGCCCCCACAGCGCGCAGAACCCCAGCACCCAGGCAAACCGTGCTCGCTCGACCCAGGCACCCACCATCAGCGCGGGGGTAATGACCGCGAAAGTCATCTGGAACAGCGCGAAATTGCCTTCAGGCAGGAACGTATCCGCGCGAAGATCGCCCAGATCGAGGAACATCCAGGCTCGCCCATTGCCGATGAACCCGTTGGACACGTCGCCAAAAGCCAGCGTGTAGCCGACCACGACCCACAGCACCGATGCGATTGCGGCCACTGCGCCGCATTGAAGCAGCACCGACAGGAAATTCTTCGCGCGGACCAGCCCGCCATAGAACAGGCCGAGCCCCGGCAGGGTCATCAACAGGACCAAGGCGCTTGCGGCCAAAATCCACCCTGCGTCGCCGCTGTTCATTGCCGGAGCAACGGGTTGGGCAGCCTGCGCGGCAGAGGGCAAAGCGAAGGCAGCCAGCATCGCCAGCTTGATAATGTTGCGAAACACGGTGCGAATCTCCCCCAAAGGCCGCGTAATGCGCACCCCTGTTTGCGGGCGCGTTAAGACATAATGTTCGCCCGATGCAAGGGTGCACGCAAGCTTCGTGCACACAAAGGCTAATTTCGGCGCCGCTGCGTCATACCAACCCGTCGAGCACCTGGTCCGGCGGCCGGTGCCCGTCGGCCCAGAAACGGATATTGGCGATCACTTTCTCGCCCGACGCCTCACGCCCCTCGGCGGTGGCGCTGCCAATATGCGGCAGGGTCATCACATTGGGGTGGGCGAGCAGGCGCGGATCGACATGCGGTTCGTCGGGATAGACATCCAGCCCGGCCCCGGCGAGATGGCCCGCCTGCAGCGCATCGATCAGCGCTTCCATATCGACCAGCTCTCCGCGCGCGGTGTTGATCAGGCTTGCGCCCTGTTTCATCAGCGCGATCCGGCGCGCATCGATCATGCCGCGCGTCGCCTCGCTCGCCGGGCAATGTAGGGTAACGATGTCGGACAGGGCCAGCAATTTGTCCAAATCCTCCACGTACCGCGCCTGGACCATGTTTTCCAGCGCGCGGGGGAGGGGCTTGCGATTGTGATAGGCGATTTCCAGCCCGAATGCGCGCGCGCGGTGAGCCACCGCCTGTCCGATCCGGCCCATGCCGACGATGCCCAGCACCTTGCCGCCGAGCTGCCGCCCGAGCAGGCCAGACGGGGTCCAACCGGTCCATTCGCCGCGCCGGATCAGCGCAACCCCGTCGCGAATCCGGCGGGGCACACCGATGATCATCGCCATGGCCAGGTCGGCCGTATCGTCGGTAAATACGCCCGGAGTATTGGTGACGATGATCTTTCGCGCAGCAGCCGCTTTCAGATCGATATGATCGGTCCCCGCCCCAAAATTGGCGATCAGGCCGAGCCGATCGCCAGCAGCCGCGATCATGGCGGCATCGATCCGGTCGGTCACGGTGGGCACCAGCACATCGGTATCCTGCATCGCGGCGACGAGTTCGTCCCGGCTCAGCGGCGTGTCGTCAGGGTTGAGAGCGGCTTCGTAAAGCTCTTCCATTCGCGCCTCCACGCCGGGCATCAAATGCCGGGTGACGACGACCTTAGGCGTGCCATCGACGCGGTGTGTGGGCCTGGTTGAATTGTCGGTCATATGGGCCGCGCTAGGCCCGTGTTCGGCCCCGGGTCAAGTGCCGGTTAACGACAGGCCTTTTGCACTATCGGATGGGTTCGGGGTTGAAGCGGCGCACAGGGCAAGTATGTTCGCCGCCATGCACCGTATCCCCCTTGGTCTCATCACCGCATTGCTGTTGTTCGCCGCACCTGCCGCCGCGCAGGACCGCGAGGTTCCCTATTGGGCCAGCCTGAAATCGGAAGAGGTCAACATGCGCGTCGGCCCCAGCCGGGATTACGCCATCGAATGGGTGTATAAACGCCAAGGGATGCCCCTGAAAGTCGTCAGGGTGGTGGATGGCTGGCGCCTGGTGCGCGATCCCGATGGGGAGGAAGGCTGGGTCGTATCTTCGCTGCTCAGCCTGTCGCCCCGCGCGATGGTAATCGGCGAAGAATGGGCCGCGATCCGGGCCGAAGCATCGGATGGCGCCATGCTCAAATGGAATGCGGAGCCCGGCGTGGTCGGCGCGCTGGGCGAGTGTATGGCTGGCTGGTGCGAATTCGATGTCGACGGCCGGACCGGCTGGGTCAGGCAGGACCGGCTGTGGGGTGCAGGGGAGCCTTGAAGCTCCCCCACAATGCTCACATCAAGATCTAGACTAGTTCTACCGCGATGGCAGTGGCTTCGCCGCCGCCGATGCACAGGCTGGCCACGCCGCGCTTCTTGCCCTGCTGCTTCAGCGCGTTAAGCAAAGTCACGATGATCCGCGTGCCGCTCGCCCCGATCGGGTGACCCAGCGCAGTGCCGCCGCCATTCACATTGATCTTGTCATGCGGGATACCGATGTCGCGCATGGCGAACATCGCGACGCAGGCGAAGGCCTCGTTCACTTCCCACAATTCGACATCGTCGGCGGACCAGCCGGCTTTTTCCAGAACCTTCTCGATCGCGCCGATCGGGGCGACGGTGAACTCGCTCGGCTCCTGCGCATGGGCGGCCATGGCAACGATCTTTGCGACCGGCTGCGCGCCGTGCTGCTTCGCGACGCTTTCGCGCGTCAGCACGACTGCCGCCGCGCCATCGGAGATGGAGCTGGAGGTTGCCGCGGTAATCGTACCGTCCTTGGCGAAGGCAGGGCGCAGCGTGGGAATCTTGTCCGGACGGCCGCGGCCCGGCGCCTCGTCGGTATCGACCACCACATCGCCTTTGCGGGTGCTTATGGTCACAGGGACCACCTCGTCCGAAAACGCACCGCTTTCTATGGCGGCGTTGGCGCGGCGCAGCGATTCGATGGAATAATCGTCCATTTCCTCGCGCGTCATCTGGTACTGATTGGCGGTTTCCTGCGCGAAGGTGCCCATCGCGCGGCCTTCTTCATAGGCATCTTCCAGCCCATCGAGGAACATGTGGTCATAGGTGGTGTCATGGCCCAGCCGCGCGCCGCCGCGATGTTTCTTGAGCAGATAGGGCGCGTTGGTCATGCTCTCCATCCCGCCGGCCAGCACCACGTCCACCGTACCGGCGGCAAGCGCTTCTGCGCCCATGATCACCGTCTGCATGCCGCTGCCGCAGACCTTGTTGACCGTGGTCGCCTGGACGGATTTGGGCAATCCGCCCTTGATCGCCGCCTGGCGGGCCGGTGCCTGGCCCAGTCCGGCGGGCAGCACGCAGCCCATATAGGCGCGGTCAAAGCTGTCGGCAGAAATGCCTGAACGCTCGACCGCCGCCTTTACCGCCGTCGCACCCAAGTCGGTGGCACTGGCATCGGACAGCGCGCCTTGCATCGAGCCCATCGGGGTGCGGGCATAGGACAGGATAACGACGGGGTCGGAGGTGTTCGACATAGTGGGGACTTGCCTTTCATGGTGCAAACGTGTTGCGTGTTGCAACGTATCTAGGGCTGGCTCGTTGGCTAATCAATCGAAGCAAACGCCCGACTGGGAGAATATCATGGCCAAACCCGACCTCAAGACCATCCTCGACAAACAGCGTGCCGCATTCACCGCCGCGCGGCCCGAAAGCCTGGATATTCGCAAGGACCGGGTGAAGCGCGCCATCGCATTACTGGTCGATCACAAAAACGAGCTATGCGACGCGATGAGCGAGGATTTCGGCAATCGCAGCCGCGAACAATCCAAGCTGACGGATATCATGGGCACGGTGAATTTCGGCAAATATTGCCTGAAGCAGCTGGATGGCTGGGCCAAGCCGGATAAGCGCCACGTGCAGTTCCCGCTCGGCCTGTTGGGCGCGAAGGCGGAGGTGCGGTACGAACCCAAAGGCGTGATCGGCATCCTCAGCCCGTGGAACTTCCCGGTCAATCTCAGCTTCGGACCGCTGATGCAGGTGCTGGCGGCGGGCAACCGTTCGATGATCAAGCCCAGCGAATTTACCGAGGCGACCAGCGAGTTGTCGCGCGAATTATGCGCCAAATATTTCGACGAGGCGGAAGTCGCCTTCGTCACCGGCGGTCCCGAAGTGGCGCAGGAATTTTCCGGGCTGCCTTTCGATCACCTGGTTTTCACCGGTTCCACCGCCACGGGGCAGAAGGTAATGGAAGCCGCGGCGAAGAACCTTGTGCCGGTAACGCTGGAACTTGGCGGCAAATCTCCGGTGATCCTTGGCAAAAGCGCCGATTTCACCCGCGCCGGAGAGCGCATCGCAATGGGCAAGATGATGAATGCGGGCCAGATCTGCCTCGCCCCAGATTACCTGATCGTACCGGAGGAGCAGAAGGAAGGCGCGGTCGCCGCCGTCGAACTGGGCGCGCGCACCATGTATCCGACCCTGCTGAATAATGACGATTATGCCAGTATCGTGACCGACAAGCATTTCGACCGTCTGCAAGGGCTGGTCGAAGATGCGCGCGAGAAGGGCGCAGAAGTGCTCGAAATCAATCCGGCGGGCGAAGATTTCTCCAGCACCAACAGCCGTAAGATGCCGCTGACGATCCTGCGCAATGTGACCGACGACATGCAGGCGATGCAGGAGGAGATCTTTGGCCCCGTCCTGCCGGTGAAAACCTATAAGAGCGTCGATCAGGCGGTGGATTACGTGAACGAGAACGATCGCTCGCTCGGCCTGTATTATTTCGGCAGCGATTCAGATGAACGCGAGCGCGTGCTCAGCCGCACGATCAGCGGCGGTGTTACGGTGAACGATGTGATTTTCCACGTTTCGATGGACGATTTGCCGTTTGGCGGCGTCGGGCCGAGCGGGATCGGCTCCTATCACGGGCCGGAGGGTTTTCGCGAATTCAGCCATGCGCGCTCGGTCTATACCCAGTCCAAGATCGATGTAGCCAAGCTGGCCGGTTTCAAGCCTCCATATGGGGAAAAGACGAAGAAAGCGCTCGCCAGCCAAATCAAGAAAGTCTGATCGCGAGGCCAGCTATGCCGGAAGGGGTGACGGCGCTCAGCCGTCGTCCTGGTCGAAAACCCATTCGGCATAGCTGTCCAGAATACTCGCCCAATATTCGATATTGTCCTGGAACAGCTCGGGCGACATCCCGCCATCCTCCAGGTCGAGATCCATCTCGATCACCGGGTCGCCATCCTTGTCGATATAGATGCGGCCCCACCGATGGGACGAGGCATATTCGTTCATCTGCGCGAGCGTCGGCTTCTTGGTCGGGGTAAAGGCGGCGTAGAACTGGACGCTCTTGCACTCATCACCCGCATCGTCGCACCCGTAGAAGAACACCGCGAAATTATAGCCGCTGCTGCCGCTGGAGATGAAACGTTCGTCGCCTTCGCCCTCCAGTTGGGCGCGGTAACCGGCGCTCTGCAAGGCGGACTGCACCTGCGTATGATCGGCCACGATATTCTCGGCAAAAGCGGGGGTCGAGACGGCCAGTGTCGCCGCGGTAACACAGGCGGCGAGGGCGGGTTTCAGCATGAGAATATCTCCCGGATTGCGGCGCAGTACCGGTTCGGGATAGGTCTGCGTTGCACCGCGCGCAAGCTGGCTTGCAAATTAGCGTCGCTAGCCGCCGGTAATACGCAGCCAGACCCCTTGCACCCGCCGCCGCGCGGCTTTAGGGCGCAGCCACGCCTATTAATCCAAGCGAGTGAGCGCCTTGACGCCAACCGAATTCGATCTGGTCCAATATCTGCCGATCCTGATTTTCCTCGGCATCGCCGTGGCGATCTCGGCATTGTTCGTGTTTCTGCCGATGGGCGTTTCGCGGCTGACGGGCGCACATAATCCGGATTCGGAAAAGCTGAGCGAATATGAATGCGGCTTTCCGGCATTCGAAGATCCGCGCAGCCAGTTCGACGTGCGCTTTTACCTCGTCGCGATCCTGTTCATCATCTTCGATCTGGAGGCGGCGTTCCTGTTTCCCTGGGCGGTCAGCCTTGATCTTACCGGCTGGCCGGGCTGGATCACCATGATGATCTTCCTGTTCGAACTGATTGTCGGCTTTGCCTATGCCTGGAAGAAAGGGGCGCTGGAATGGGAGTGAACGATTCCATGACCGGAGCTGCGGGAGATCCCGCCTTCGCCGGGGCGACTTCGCTCAACCCGGCGCTCGATGGCCAGCGTCTGCGCGATGCGGCCACGGCGCAAGGCGACGAAGTGCGCCAGCCCGATGCGGATTATTTCAACGCGATGCAGACCGAGGTGAACGACAAGGGCTTCCTCGTCACCAGCACCGAAGATTTGTTCCAATGGGCGCGCACCGGCTCGCTGTGGTGGATGACCTTCGGCCTGGCCTGCTGCGCGGTGGAGATGATCCACGTCAACATGCCGCGTTACGACATGGAACGCTTCGGCGTGGCCCCGCGCGCCAGCCCGCGCCAGAGCGACGTGATGATCGTGGCCGGGACGCTGTGCAACAAGATGGCCCCGGCGCTGCGCAAGGTTTACGACCAGATGTCGGACCCGAAATACGTCATTTCGATGGGTAGCTGCGCCAATGGCGGCGGCTATTACCATTACAGCTATTCCGTGGTTCGCGGCTGCGACCGGATCGTGCCAGTGGACATCTATATTCCCGGCTGTCCGCCGACCGCAGAAGCACTGCTTTACGGCGTGATGCAGCTCCAGCGCAAAATCCGCCGCAGCGGTACGGTGCTGCGGTGACTGTCCTCCATTCCGCCCCGAAGCCGAGCGTTATCGATGGCGCTTTCGATGCGATCAAGTCTGCCATCGGTGCCGATTTGCTCGACGCGCACGAGGCGCATGGCGAGCTGGTATTCGCCATCCGCCGTGATGCGCTGGAAACTGTGCTGCGCATGCTGCGCGACGATCACGGCTATCAGCAGCTGATGGAAATCGCCGGGGCCGATTATCCGGGCAGGGCGGAGCGGTTCGAAGTCGTCTATATGCTGCTCAGCCTGACCAGGAATCACCGGATCATGCTGAAGGTTACCACGGACGAGGCGACCCCGGTTCCCACCGCGACCACGCTGTGGCCCAATGCGGGCTGGTTGGAGCGCGAGGTTTTCGACATGTACGGCGTGCTGTTCGCCGGAAATACCGATCTGCGCCGCATCCTCACGGATTACGGTTTCGAAGGGCATCCTTTCCGCAAGGATTTCCCCATGACCGGCTACACCGAATTGCGCTATTCCGAAGAAGACAAGCGCGTGGTTTACGAGCCGGTCAGGCTAGCCCAGGAAATGCGCACGTTCGACTTCATGAGCCCGTGGGAAGGCGCGGATTACGTGCTGCCTGGTGATGAGAAGGCAGATACCCCGCCGGTGGACGAACCCAAGGTAACCGATAGTCCCAAGGACACTGGCGCAGGCGCCAAGGCAGACGAAAAGGCGGCCGAGAAGGTTAGTGCCGGATCACCCGCCGAGGTCGATAGCGGCGAAGACGAGGCGCCCCCGCCAGAGCCGACCGAAGATGAACCCGGCCGCAAGCCGCGCGAGGGCAAGACCACCGATACCAAGCGGGCGACTCTGCCCGAAACGGACAGCGGCCCGAACGAGGACGAAGCATGAGCGTCCAGCTTGAAGAATCTCCCACCACCGGTGACGAGGTCATCTCCAACTACACGATCAATTTCGGTCCGCAGCACCCGGCTGCGCATGGCGTGCTGCGCATGGTCATGGAGCTGGATGGCGAGATCATCGAACGGATCGATCCGCATGTCGGCCTGCTGCATCGCGGCACCGAGAAGCTGATCGAGCAGAAGACCTATCTGCAGGCGCTGCCCTATTTCGACCGGCTCGATTATTGCAGCCCGCTTTGCCAGGAACACAGCTACGTCCTCGCGATCGAGAAGTTGTTGAACCTCGAAGTGCCGGAACGCGCCCAATATTTGCGCGTATTGTTCGCCGAACTGACGCGGATTTCCAACCACCTGCTCAACATCGGCGCGCATGTGATGGATGTCGGCGCGATGACGCCGAACCTGTGGGTGTTCGAGCTGCGCGAAGATTGCATGAACTTCTTCGAGCGGGCCAGCGGCGCGCGGATGCACAGCGCCTATTTTAGGCCCGGCGGGGTTCACCAGGATGTGCCGCTCAAGCTTCTCACCGATATTGGCGACTGGGTCGACGGGCGGATGCCCGAACTGTTCGGCGACGCGATGAGCCTGGTGACCGACAACCGCATCTTCAAGCAGCGCAACGTCGATATCGCGGTGGTCAGCAAGTGCGATGCGATTGCCTGGGGCTTTTCCGGCCCGATGATCCGCGCCGCTGGCGTGCCATGGGATTTGCGCAAATCGCAGCCATACGATGTCTATGACCGGATGGAATTCGACATCCCGGTCGGCACCAATTCGGATTGCTACGACCGCTTCATGGTCCGCGTGAACGAAGTTTACGAAAGCGCGAAGATCATCAAGCAGTGCCTCGCCGAAATGCCCGAAGGCCCGGTGGCCAGCACCGACCGCAAGATCGTCCCGCCCAAACGCGGCGAGATGAAGCAGTCGATGGAAGCGCTGATTCACCACTTCAAACTGTACACCGAGGGTTTTCACGTTCCCGCCGGCGAGGTCTATGTCGCGACCGAAAGCCCAAAGGGCGAATTCGGCGTCTATTTGGTGAGCGACGGCAGCAACAAACCCTATCGCTGTAAGATCCGCCCGACGGCGTTCAGCCATTTGCAGGCGATGGATTTCATGGCGAAGGGCCACATGCTACCCGACGCGACCGCCATTCTGGGCGCAATCGACGTGGTGTTCGGGGAGTGTGACCGGTGAAATTGTCTCTAGCGATCATGGGAAGTTTTCTGTTGGCCCTCCCGGTATCCGCGTCGGAAACCAACCAAGTTGCCGAGTTCTTACGCGCAGCGGATAACGGCGAGAATGCCAAGATGATCTCGCTTATGAGTGATAGTCAGGGCGTAAGTGGCAAGAAGCTTCTGAGAAAGATAGAGAATTGCTACCTTCGCCGAGTATATGGGACACCCGACAAAGGTATCGTGGCTGCGTGGATGTGCCCGGAAGGCGAAAAGAAGTCCCGGGTTATAATGGCTGACATCGGGCTCGCGAGCGATGGCGTCGCAGTTCAGATCGCAATGGAGCGAAGGAACAATCGACCTGCTCCGGCGCGTACCGGCTCAGCGCTGGCCGAGGGTGACCAGTAATGGCTGATCGCGCACCCGCTCCCGACACGCCCAAACTGCGCGAGCGGTGGGGTTCGTTTTCCTGGACGGATGAAAACCGGGCCAAGGCGGATTATCATATCGCCAAATATCCCGATGGGCGGCAGAAATCGGCGGTCATGCCGCTGCTCGATCTGGCGCAGCGTCAGGTTGGGGCGGAGACCGATACGCAAGGCTGGCTGCCGCTGCCGGTGATCGAATATGTCGCCGATTATCTCGACATGCCGGTGATCCGCGTGCTCGAAGTCGCGACGTTTTATTTCATGTACAACCTCGTTCCGGTCGGCAAATTCCATGTCCAGGTGTGCGGTACGACGCCCTGCATGCTGCGCGGAAGCGACGCCATTATCGCCGCTTGCCAGGCGCGCGGCATGGCGAAGGGCAAGGTCTCCGAAGATGGCCTGTGGACCCTCACCGAAGTGGAATGCATGGGCAATTGCGCCACCGCGCCGATGGTCCAGATCAATGACGGCAATTACGAGGATCTAACGGTCGAACGCCTCGATGCCGTACTGGATGCACTGGCGGTGGGCGAGGATCCGGAGGAAGGCACGCAAGAGCCGGGCCGCCACACCAGCGAGCCCAGCGGCGGGCCGACCACCTTGAAAGAAATGGTCGACGCCAATCACGATTACCGGAGCGAGTGGTGATGGAAAGCTCGCTCGTCACCCTGATCATAGCGTTGATCGCTATCGTGATCGCATGGAAGGTGCTGAAAGGCATCGTGAAGACCGTTGCGCTGGTGATTATCCTCGCAGTGGCGGCATTCGTAGTATTTGGAGGCGTCATCTAATGGCTCTCGCCGATAAGGACCGCATCTTTACCAACGTCTACGGCTTCCAGGATTGGGGCCTGAAGGCGGCGCAAAAGCGCGGCGATTGGGATGATACCAAGGCGCTGATCAAGCGCGGGCAGGATTCCATCATCGACGAGATGAAGGCGAGCGGCCTGCGCGGGCGCGGCGGGGCTGGTTTCCCGACCGGTCTGAAATGGTCGTTCATGCCCAAGGAATCGAAGGACGGCCGCCCGTCATTCCTGGTCATCAATGCCGACGAATCCGAGCCAGGCTCCTGCAAGGATCGCGAGATCATCCGCCACGATCCGCACAAGCTGATCGAAGGCGCTTTGGTCGCCGGCTACGCGATGCGCGCGCGCGCCGCCTATATCTATATTCGCGGCGAGTATATTCGCGAGGCGGAAACGCTGCAAAAGGCGATCGACGAGGCCTATGCGGCGGGCCTGATCGGCAAGAATGCCAGCAAATCGGGCTATGACTTCGACGTGTTCATGCACCGCGGTGCGGGCGCATATATTTGCGGTGAAGAAACCGCGATGATCGAAAGCCTGGAAGGCAAAAAGGGCCAACCGCGCCTCAAGCCGCCATTCCCCGCGGGGGCGGGACTGTATGGCTGTCCGACCACGGTCAACAATGTCGAGAGCATCGCGGTGGTCCCGACTATTCTGCGACGCGGTGCGAACTGGTTTTCCAGCTTCGGGCGCGAAGGCAATCACGGCACCAAGCTGTTCCAGATCAGCGGCCATGTCGAAAAACCCTGCGTCGTCGAAGAGGAAATGAGCATCCCCTTCCGCGAGCTGATCGAGCGCCATTGCGGCGGCATCACCGGCGGATGGGACAACCTGCTGGCGGTGATCCCGGGCGGAAGCTCTGTCCCGCTTGTCCCGGCCGAGCAGATCATGGACGCCCCGATGGATTTCGACGGGCTGAAAGATCTCGGCTCCGGCCTCGGCACGGCAGCGGTGATCGTGATGGACAAGTCCACCGATATCGTCCGCGCGATCAGCCGCATCAGCTATTTCTACAAGCATGAGAGCTGCGGCCAATGCACCCCTTGCCGCGAGGGGACAGGCTGGATGTGGCGCATGATGGAACGCCTGCGCACCGGTGACGCCGCGATCGAGGAAATCGATATGCTCCAGCAAGTGACCAAGCAGGTCGAAGGCCACACAATCTGCGCGCTCGGCGACGCCGCCGCATGGCCGATCCAGGGCCTGATCCGCCATTTCCGACCAGAACTGGAGCGCCGGATCGAAGAACATAACGCGCAATTCCTGGAGGCGGCGGAATGAGACTGTTACTGGCAATCGCGCTATTGTTCGGCATGGCTATGCCAGCTTCCGCCCAGCGTTACGATGGTGAACTCGAAAATCCCGACCGTTCGCAAATCGGTTCGCGCTTCAAGCGCGCATCCGAAACTGCCGGTGAAATCGAAACGCGCCGGCTGCAGCGACGGGTCGCGCGCTGCGTCTATGATCGCCATGAAGAACTGTCGGATAAGATTCTTGCCCACAGCAGTTTCGGCCGGATCGATTTCACCGCGATTGAGGTGGATCCAGATGATCTGTTCGACGCGCTGGACGTCGATCGTTGCATCGGCCGCGCGATGAAGCACAACACCTATTCGATGCATATGCGGATCCGATTTTCCACCTTGCGCAATTTGCTGGCCGAAGAAGCATATCTCGAAGCAAACGATGATCCATTGACCCTGGATGCGGCAACTCCGGCCCTGCTGACCAATCGGTATCTTTACGACAGCATGTCGAAGCGGGATTCGGCTATTGCGAACATGTCCGATTGCCTCGTCCATGCCGACCCCGCTGGCAGCCACGCTGTTCTCGCCGAATTGCCCGGGAGCGACGGAGAAGGTGAAGCGATAGAAGCGTTGTCCGGGGCTCTTGGCAAATGCCTTGGTTCGGGGGCATCGACCGGCGTGAGTGGTTCAATGATCCGGCAGGTGCTCGCCGACGGCTTGTGGTCGCGCAGCCATTTTGGAACCGACGGGGCCGCACAGTGATGATAATTACGGTGGTTCCAATTGAAGGCGCTAGCGCGCTCAATTCAGCGGGAGGGTCGTTGGCGGGGAGCGCGGGCTCTGCCGCGAAGTACCACGCAACCAAGCCGGTTGCAGCCGCGCCGCATAAGGATCAAGGCGATGCCTAAAGTCACCGTAGACGGCAACGAGCTCGAGGTTCCCGATGGCGCGACCGTGCTGCAGGCTTGCGAGCTGGCGGGGAAGGAAATCCCGCGCTTTTGCTACCACGAGCGGCTCAGCATCGCGGGTAATTGCCGGATGTGTCTGGTTGAGGTGAAGCCCGGACCGCCCAAGCCGCAAGCCTCTTGCGCGCTGCCCGCTACCGAGGGTCAGGAAATCCGCACCGATAGCGAAATGGTCAAGACCGCTCGCGAAGGTGTGATGGAATTCCTGCTGATCAATCACCCGCTCGATTGCCCGATCTGCGACCAGGGCGGCGAGTGCGATTTGCAGGACCAGGCGATGGCCTATGGCCGGGGCGGCTCGCGCTACCAGATGAACAAGCGGGCGGTGACCGAGAAATATATGGGGCCGCTGATCAAGACGATCATGACGCGCTGCATCCACTGCACTCGCTGCGTGCGCTTCTCCGAAGAGATTGCGGGCGTGGACGAAATCGGCGCGATCGGTCGCGGCGAGGACATGCAGATTACCACCTATCTGGAACAGGCAGCATCGCACGAACTCAGCGCGAATGTGATCGATCTGTGCCCGGTCGGAGCCCTGACCTCGCGGCCCTATGCCTATGAGGCGCGCCCCTGGGAGCTTCAGAAGACGCTCAGCATCGACGTGTCGGATGCGGTTGGGTCCAACATCATGCTGCATTCCCGGGGCCGCGAAGTGATGCGCGCTCTGCCGCGGATCAACGACGATGTGAACGAGGAGTGGCTTAGCGATAAAGGCCGCTATCAGGTCGATGGGCTGGCCACGCGCAGGCTCGACAAGGTGTGGATGCGCAAGGGCCGAGGTTCGGCCGGCAAGTTGGCCGAAGCGAGCTGGGACGAGGCGTTCAAGGCTATCGCGAAGCAGCTGAAATCGGACAAGTCGAGTATTGCGGCGGTCGCGGGCGACATGCTCGATTGCGAGACGATGTTTGCAGCCAAGGCGCTGCTGAAGGCGTGCGGGTCGGATTTGATCGAAGGCCGGCAAACAGGCATGGATTACGACGTATCCAACCTCGCGGCGGTAAACTTCAATTCTACTCTGGCCGGGATCGAACATGCCGATGCGGTGCTGATCGTGGGCAGCCATATTCGCTGGGAAGCGCCGCTGGTGAATGTTCGTCTGCGCAAGGCGGTCAAACGCGGCGCGAAAGTGTTCGTGATCGGCCCGGAGTGGGATCCGACCTATCCTGCGGAGTTCCTGGGCGACGATCTGGCCGTGCTGACCAAGCTGCCCAAGGCGGTTTCGCAGGCGTTCAAGGATGCAGAGCGGCCCGCCATCATTATGGGCGGCGCGGCGCTTGCGCAGGGTGCGCTGGGTGCGGGGCTTGCTGCGGCCGAGAAGCTCGGCGTGGTCAATGATAATTGGAACGGCTTCAACGTCCTGCATTTCTCGGCAGCGCGGATGGGCGGGCTGATGCTCGGTTTTGCGCAAAAGGGCGGGATCGCGGATATCGCGCAGGCCGCGCCCAAGGTGTTGCTGTCGCTCGGCGCGGACGAAATGGATTACGAGCCGTTTGCCGGAAGCCTGAAAGTTTATATCGGCCATCATGGTGACAAGGGCGCTCATGCGGCGGATATTATCCTGCCCGCAGCGTCCTTCGCGGAGAAGGACGGAACCTACGTCAATACCGAGGCGCGGGTGCAATTTGCGGAGAAAGCAGTGTTTGCGCCGGGCGATGCGCGCGAGGACTGGACGATCCTGCGCGCACTGGCCGATGCGCTGAAAGTGGAAGTCGGTTTCGACAGCTTCGCGCAGCTTCAATCCGCGATGATCGCCGAAGTGCCTGCGCTGGGCGAGGAAGGCGTGGCCGATCTGGGCGCGCTGCCCAAGGCGGATGGCAAGGCCAAGGCCGAGGGCACGATTTCGGCCTATCCGATCAAGGATTTCTACCTCACCAACCCCATCGCCCGCGCCAGCGAGACGATGCAGCAATGCTCGGCAGAGTTGCTGCACGGCGAAGAATTGCTGGAGGCGGCAGAGTGACCGATTTCTTCCAATCGCTCGGTATGAATTACGAATGGGCGTGGTTCGTCGCGACCGTTTCGGGTGTGCTGCTGATCGCCCTGCCGCTGATGTTGGCGGTCGCGATGATCATCTATGTCGATCGCAAGGTGTGGGCGGCGATCAACCTTCGGCGCGGGCCGAATGTGGTCGGGCCGTTCGGGCTACTCCAGTCGTTCGCCGACGGGCTGAAGGTGTTCCTGCAGGAAACCATCATCCCCAGCGCGGCGAACAAGGGCATTTTCCTGCTCGCGCCGATCGTCACCTTTACTGTTGCGCTGGCGGCGTGGGCGGTGATTCCGTTCGATGCGGGCGTGGTGCTTGCCGATATCAATGTCGGGTTGCTCTACATTCTCGCGATCAGCTCGCTGTCGGTTTACGGCGTGGTGATGAGCGGGTGGGCGTCGAACTCGAAATACCCGTTCTTCTCCGCCATGCGTGCGGCGGCGCAGATGATATCCTACGAAGTCTCGATCGGGTTCATCTTGGTGTGCGTGGTGCTTTGGGCGGGGACGTTCAACCTGAGCGAGATTGTCGAAGCGCAGCGCGGCCATGGGCTGGGCGTGGTGAACGGCTATGTGTTCAACCTGCTGCTGTTCCCGATGTGGGTGATGTTTTTCATCTCCAGCCTCGCCGAAACGCAGCGCGTGCCGTTCGATCTGACCGAGGCAGAAAGCGAGCTGGTGGCCGGTTATCAGACCGAATATTCCAGCATGAGCTTCGCGCTGTTCTGGCTCGGCGAATATGCCAACATCCTGCTGATGTGCAGCCTCAACACGCTGCTGTTCTTCGGCGGTTGGCTGCCCCCGATCGATTGGGAGCCGCTCTACTGGGTGCCGGGGATAGTGTGGTTCCTGCTCAAGACGTTCTTCTTCTTCTTCATGTTCAGCTGGGTGATGGCGACCGTGCCGCGCTACCGCTACGACCAGCTGATGCGGCTGGGGTGGAAGGTGTTCCTGCCGCTGAGCTTGTTGTTTGTCGTTATTATCTCCGGTTACCTGATGGCGACCGGCCATTATGGAGCCACTTAATGGCCTCAGTCACTCACCTCATCAAATCCTTCACCCTGTGGGAATTCCTCAAGGCGCACGCGCTGACCTTGAAGTATTTCTTCAAGCCCAAGGTGACGATCAACTATCCGCATGAGAAGAACCCGCTTTCCCCGCGCTTTCGCGGCGAACACGCTTTGCGGCGCTATCCCAATGGGGAAGAGCGCTGCATCGCGTGCAAGCTTTGCGAGGCGGTGTGTCCGGCGCAGGCCATCACGATCGATGCCGAACCGCGCGAGGATGGCAGCCGCCGCACGACGCGCTACGATATCGACATGACGAAATGCATCTATTGCGGGTTCTGCCAAGAGGCCTGCCCGGTAGATGCCATCGTCGAAGGGCCGAATTTCGAATACGCAACCGAAACGCGCGAGGAACTGCTCTACGACAAAGCGAAATTGTTGGCGAACGGGGACAAGTGGGAGCGGGCATTGGCCGCAAACCTTGAAGCCGACGCGCCCTATCGCTAACCGCCGCGCAACCGATTCCGGGGGGCTTCACGCCAAAGCATGATCCAGACCATCGCCTTTTACCTGTTCGCCGCGCTCGTCGTGGGCAGCGCCGTGCTCGTGATCACGGCGCGCAACCCCGTGCATAGCGTGCTGTGGCTGATCCTCGCCTTCTTCAACGCCGCCGGGCTGATGGTGCTGGTGGGGGCGGAGTTTATCGCGATGCTGCTGGTGGTCGTCTATGTTGGCGCGGTGGCGGTGTTGTTCCTGTTCGTGGTGATGATGCTGGACATCGATTTTGCGGAAATGCGTGCGGGCTTCGTACGCAACTTCCCGCTCGGCCTGGCGATTGCGCTGGTGATGCTGGCGGAGCTGGTGCTGGGCATCGGCGCATATCGGTCAGGGGCGATGGAACTGGGCGAGCCTGCCGAAGCTGCGACCATTGCGGGCAGCAATATCGAAGGTATCGGCGCGCTGCTTTATTCCGAATATCTGTTCCTGTTCGAAAGCGCAGGGATCATCCTGCTGGTGGCGATGGTCGGTGCGATTGTCCTCACTCATCGCGAGAGCCCTGCCGGCGCGCGCGGCCATCAGGATATCGGCAAGCAGAACGCCCGCCGCCCCGAAGATGCCACCGTCATGCGGCGACCGGAAATCGGACAGGGGGTCGAGCTGTGATCGGTATCGAACATTACATCGTCGTGGGCGCCATCCTGTTCGTGCTGGGCGTGCTGGGGATATTCCTTAACCGCAAGAACGTGATCGTCATCCTGATGGCGATCGAGCTGATCCTGCTCGCCGTGAATATCAACCTGGTGGCCTTCAGCGCCTTCCTTGGCGATCTGACCGGGCAGATATTCGCCATGTTCGTGCTGACCGTGGCGGCGGCCGAAGCTGCCATCGGGCTGGCGATCCTGGTGATCTATTTCCGAGGACGCGGCACGATCGCCGTGGACGACGTCAACCGGATGAAGGGCTGAGCGGTGTCCACTCAAATTCTGATCATCGTCTTCGCGCCCCTGCTAGCTGCGATCATTGCCGGGCTCGGCAACCGCGCGCTGGGTAACACGGCGGCGAAAGCGATCACGACGGGCGGACTGTTCCTGTCCGCAATCCTCAGCTGGCCGATTTTCCTCGGCTTCCTGTCGGGAGAGGCGAGCGCAACCGTCGTTCCGGTGCTGCAATGGGTGCAATCGGGCGATCTGACCTTCGATTGGGCGCTGCGCGTCGATACGCTGACCGCGGTGATGCTGGTGGTGATCAACACCGTTTCCGCGCTCGTCCATCTGTATAGCTGGGGCTATATGGAGGAGGACCCGGATCAGCCGCGCTTCTTCGCCTATCTGAGCCTGTTCACCTTCGCCATGCTGATGCTGGTTACCGCGAATAATCTGGTGCAGATGTTCTTCGGTTGGGAAGGCGTCGGGCTGGCAAGTTACCTGTTGATCGGTTTCTGGTTCCGCAAGCCCAGCGCCAACGCCGCTGCGATCAAGGCGTTCGTGGTCAACCGCGTGGGCGATCTGGGCTTTATGCTGGGTATTTTCGGGACTTATCTGGTGTTCGGAACGACCTCGATCCCTGAAATCCTGGAGGCGGCGCCTGCAATGTCCGGCGCAACCATCGGGTTCCTTGGCCTGCGCGTCCAGACGATGGACGTGCTGTGCATCCTGCTATTCATCGGCGCGATGGGAAAATCGGCGCAGCTGGGCCTGCACACATGGCTTCCCGATGCGATGGAGGGGCCCACGCCGGTCTCCGCCCTCATCCACGCCGCCACAATGGTAACCGCGGGCGTGTTCATGGTGTGCCGCCTCTCCCCAATGTTCGAAACCGCTCCGGTGGCGCTGGGGATGGTAACCTTTATCGGCGCTGCCACCTGCCTGTTCGCCGCCACGATCGGGACCACCCAGTGGGACATCAAGCGGGTGATCGCCTATTCCACCTGTTCCCAGCTGGGTTACATGTTCTTTGCCGCCGGTGTTGGAGCATACGGCCCGGCGATGTTCCATTTGTTCACCCATGCCTTCTTCAAGGCGTTGCTGTTCCTTGGCGCGGGCAGCGTGATCCATGCGATGCATCACGAACAGGACATGCGCTATTACGGCAATCTGCGGAAGGAGATCCCACTGACCTTCTGGGCGATGATGGCCGGAACGCTGGCGATCACCGGGGTAGGCGTGCTGGGCGTGTTTGGCTTTGCCGGCTTCTATTCCAAGGACGCGATCCTGGAAGCGGCATTCGCGCGCGGGACCGATCTGTCGATGTTCGCATTCTGGATGGGCGCCATCGCTGCGCTTCTGACGAGCTTCTATAGCTGGCGCCTGATGTTCCTGACCTTCTGGGGCAAGCCGCGCTGGATCGAAAGCGAACATATCCGCCATGCGGTGGCGCATGGGCATGACGAACCGGACGAAGCCAACCCGGCCCGCCAGGAAGATAGCGGCCACGATGTGCAGCATGCGGTTCCATCGGCTGACGAACGCTCGGGCACCGGGGGGTATCACCCGCATGAAAGCCCCTGGACGATGCTCGCCCCGCTGGCGATCCTGTCCCTCGGCGCGATCTTTGCCGGTTATTTCTTCAAATATCCGTTCATCGATGGTGGTAGCAACGGAGTCGATCCCGCGGGCTTCTGGGGCGCATCGATCTATTTCAACGAAAATTTGATCCACGCGCTGCATGACGTGCCGCTCTGGGTGAAGCTGACCGCTACCGTCGCAATGCTGGCGGGGCTGTTCTTCGCCTGGCTGGCTTATATCCGCCGCCCTTCGCTGCCCGAACAGACCGCAGAGCAGCTTGGCCCGGTATATCGGCTGTTCTACAACAAGTGGTATTTCGACGAGCTCTACAATTTCCTGTTCGTGCGCCCGGCCTTCTGGATCGGCCGCAAGCTGTGGAAATGGGGCGATGTCGGCACGATCGACCGGTTCGGACCCGATGGCGCGGCATGGCTCGTCTCCAAGGGTAGCGTCGCGGCCAAGCGGCTGCAGTCCGGTTACCTCAACACTTATGCGCTGATCATGCTGCTTGGCGTTGTCGCGGCAGTTACCTGGGTGCTTCTGTAATGGATTTCCCGATCCTCTCCATAATGCTGCTGGTGCCCCTGTTGGCGGCGATCGCATGTCTGTTCGTCGGCGCTGGTGCAGCGCGCAATATCGCGCTTGTCGCGACGCTGATCGACCTGGCGCTCGGCATCCTGCTGTGGATGAATTACGATATCGGCGGGGCGCAGTGGCAATTTACCGAGAATGCGCCGCTGTTTGCAGGCTTTTCCTACGCCTTGGGGATCGACGGTATCGCCCTGATGCTGATCGTGCTCAGCGTATTTCTGATGCCGCTGTGTATCTTGGCCAGTTGGGAAGCGATCCAGACGCGGGTCGGAGAATACATGGCCTCGTTCCTGATCATGGAGCTGTTGATGATCGGCGTGTTCGCCGCGCAGGATATCTTCCTGTTCTACATCTTCTTCGAAGCCGGCCTGATCCCGATGTACCTGATCATCGGAGTGTGGGGCGGCGATAACCGGATTTATGCCGCCTACAAGTTCTTCCTCTACACGCTGCTCGGCTCGGTCCTGATGCTGATCGCCATGCTGTGGATGGTGAACGTGGCGGGGACGAGCGACATTCCCACGCTGATGGCGTATGATTTCGACCCGGGCTCGCAGACCTGGCTGTGGCTTGCATTCTTCGCCAGTTTCGCAGTGAAGATGCCGATGTGGCCCGTCCACACCTGGCTACCCGATGCGCACGTTCAGGCACCCACTGCAGGCTCGGTAATTCTGGCGGGTGTGCTGCTGAAAATGGGCGGTTACGGCTTCATTCGCTTCAGCCTGCCGATGTTCCCCGAGGCAAGCGCACAGTTTATGTGGCTGATTTTTGCCTTCAGCATGATCGCGGTGGTCTACACCTCGCTCGTCGCGCTGGTCCAGTCGGATATGAAGAAGCTGATCGCCTACAGCTCGGTCGCGCATATGGCGATCGTCACCGCAGGCCTGTTCGCGTTCAACGTGCAGGGCCTCGAAGGCGCGATGGTGATGATGCTGTCGCACGGTCTGGTTTCGGGCGCATTGTTCCTGTGCGTCGGCGTGATCTACGACCGGCTACATACGCGCGAGATCGCCCGCTATGGCGGCCTTGCCATCAACATGCCCAAATATGCGCTGTTCTTCCTGCTGTTCACCATGGCGAGCATCGGCCTGCCCGGGACGAGCGGCTTTGTGGCCGAGTTCCTCTCGCTGGCCGGAACCTACAAGGTTTCCAGCACGCTGACGCTGGTGCTGACCACCGGCATCATCCTGGGGGCAGCCTATATGCTGTATCTCTACCGCCGGGTCGTGTTCGGCGCGCAGAAGAATGCCGATGCGGCGGCGATGTCCGATCTCAATCTGCGTGAATGGGTGATCCTGGCCCCGGTGGCGGCAGGTGTGCTGTGGATGGGTATCTATCCCGAAAGCTTCCTGGCCCCGATGCGCGCCGATATCGCTGCGCTGGAGGCACGGGTTGCCCGCGCCGCACCGGCGGGTGATGCGCAGCCAAGGCCGGGCGAGCCGCGTGAGCGGGCCGCAAATTATGTCGAATATCAAGAGGGTGCCCACTGATGGATTTCAAGGCTTCCCTGCTGCTGATCGCGCCGGAACTGGTGCTGAGCCTGACCGGGCTGGCGCTGTTGTTGGCGGCTGCCTGGATGGGCGACCGTTCCGCACGCTGGCTGAGCATCGCCTCCGTCGCCGCGCTGGTGGCGGGCATTTTCTTCGTGGTTCCCGCGCTGACCAACGGCGCATCGGGGCCGGACACGGCGGCCTTTGGCGGCCAGTTCCGCGCCGATGCCTTTGCCAGCTTCGCCAAGCTGCTGATCTATGGCGCGGCGATTGGATGCCTGATGATCGCACCGGCATTTTTCGAGCGCTTGAAGGCCATGCGGGCGGAATATCCGGTGCTGGTCATCTTCGCGACGCTGGGCATGAGTATCATGGTCTCGGCCGGCGATCTGATGACGCTGTATATCGGGCTGGAGATGAACTCGCTCGCCGCTTATGTGCTGGCTGCCTTCCTGCGCAACGATACACGCAGTGCCGAGGCCGGGCTGAAATATTTCGTGCTTGGCGGATTGGCCAGCGGCATCCTGCTTTACGGGATGAGCCTGACTTACGGCTTTACCGGCAGCACCGATTTCACCGTGATCCGTTTTGCTCTGGAGGGCGATCTGTCCACCGGCGCGCTGTTCGGGCTGATTTTCGTATTGGCGGGACTGGCCTTCAAGATCTCGGCCGTGCCCTTCCACATGTGGACGCCGGATGTGTATGAAGGTGCGCCTGCGCCGGTGACGACTTTCTTTGCCACCGCGCCCAAGGTCGCCGCGATTGCGCTGACGATGCGGGTCGCTTTCGAAGCGTTTGGTGGGCAAGTGTTCGCTTGGCAGCAAATCGTCATCTTCGCCGCGCTCGCCAGCATCGTGGTCGGCGCGCTGGGCGCGATCGGGCAGGACAATCTCAAGCGGCTGCTGGCCTATAGTTCGATCAACAATGTCGGCTTTATCCTGATCGGCCTCGCCACGGGCACCTTTGCCGGGGCGAGCGCGATGCTGGTGTATCTGGCAATCTACCTTGCCATGACGCTGGGCAGCTTCGTCGCGGTTCTGATGCTGCGCGACAGCGATGGAAACGCGCTGGAAGGGATCGCCGACATTGCAGGCCTTTCCGCGACCAAGCCGATCCTTGCGCTGTGCCTTGCCGCGATGATGCTGAGCCTGGCGGGAATCCCTCCATTGTTCGGTTTCTGGGGCAAGTTCGTGGTGTTCCAGGCCGCGGTGGAGGCGGATATGATCCTGCTTGCCGCCATCGGCATCGCCGCCAGCGTGATTGGCGCTTTCTACTACATCAAGATCGTCAAGATCATGTATTTCGACGATCCGGCACACCGGGTGAAGGATGATAGCGACTGGGCGCATTGGGCGATCCTCGGCATCACGACGCTGTTCGTCTCCCCGCTCGGTTATCTGGCGACGGTGTGGCTGGGCAACCAGGCCGATACGGCGGCCGCCGCGCTGTTCCTTGCCGCTTGATCCATACGCTCGCCGAAACCGGCTCCACCAATGCGGACTTGCTGGCGCGGCTGCGGTCGGGCGATCTGGTGCGCGAGGGCGACTGGCTCGTCGCCGACCGGCAAGTGGCCGGCAAGGGCAGGCAAGGCCGTGCATGGAGCGACGGCGCGGGCAATTTCATGGGATCGAGCGTGGTCCATTTGAACCCGCGCGACCCCAACCCGTCTTCGCTGGCGCTGGTCGCCGGTCTGGCCTTGTACGAGGCGACTGCGACCTTGCTGGAAAAGCCCGCCGCAGCGCAGTTGAAATGGCCCAACGACCTGCTGCTGAACAATGCGAAGGCCGCCGGTATCCTGCTCGAGCGCGAAGGCCAGGCGGTGGTGATCGGCATAGGGGTTAACCTGGCGCAGGCACCCAAGCTGCCCGACAGGCCGACCGTCGCGCTGTCCGATCTCGGCCCAGCGCCCGACCGCGATATCTTTGCAGAATCGCTCGCGGCTCATTTCGATGCCGAGCTGGAACGCTGGCGCAGCTACGGCCTCGATCCGATTATTCGCCGGTGGTGCGCTGCTGCGCATCCGGCCGGCACGAAGCTGACGGTCCATGAACCGGGCGGCAACGTGGTTGCCGGGACCTTTGAAAGCCTTGCGCAGGATGGCTCGCTGCAACTGCGCTTGGCGGACGGGGCCTTCCGTGCCATCCACGCGGGCGATGTAAACCTTGCCTGAAACGTTCTGTCTGGGGAGAGGAATACCATGCTGCTCGCTGTAGATGTCGGCAACACGAACGTCGTTTTCGCGCTTGTGGCGGTTGATGGAGAGCGCCCCGAAATCCTGCATCGGTGGCGCATCGCCAGCGATCCCCGGCGAACGGGCGACGAATATGCGGTGTGGCTGCTGAAATTGTTCGAAATGGAAGGGATCGGGCGCGAGGATGTCGTGCAGATCATCGTCGGTTCCGTCGTGCCGCGGTCGGTCCATAATCTGACCGTTCTGTGCGAGAAATATTTTGGCCGAACGCCGCTGATCGCCGGGCAGGGCGATGCCGGTTGGGGTTTCACCATCGATGTAGACGATCCACGCAGCCTTGGTGCCGACCGGGCGCTCAACGCGCTCGCTGCCCATGCCAAGCATGATGGCGACCTGATCGTGATCGATTTCGGCACCGCCACCACCTTCGATGCGGTCGATTTTTCAGGCGCGTACAAGGGCGGCATCATCGCGCCGGGCATCAATCTCTCGCTCGACGCGCTGGTGGGCAACACCGCCAAGCTGCCACGCATAGCCATCGCCGCACCGGAAAGCCGCAGCGTGATCGGGCGGAACACCGAAGATCAGATGCTGATCGGCGTGTTCTGGGGCTATGTCGCCATGATGGAAGGGCTGATCGCCAGGATGCGCGATGAAATAGGTAGGCCGGCAAAGGTTGTAGCGACCGGCGGGCTCGCCATATTGTTCGATAACCACACTGACATTTTCGATTTTGTAGATCGGGATCTTACCCTGGAAGGATTGGCCTTGCTGGCCATGCGCGCAACCACTTGAAAAAAGACTTTACCCCCCAATCCGAACTGCTCTTCCTGGCCCTCGGTGGCTCCGGCGAGATCGGCATGAACGTCAACCTGTATGGGACGGACGGCAAATGGCTGATGGTCGATCTGGGGATGACCTTTTCGGGCAATGAATATCCTGGCGTAGACCTGGTTTTCGCCGATCTTGAATTTATCGAGGAGCGGGCTGACGATCTGGTTGGCATCGTGCTGACCCATGGGCACGAGGATCATATCGGCGCGGTTCCATACTTCGCCGCCGACCTTGGCGTGCCGCTCTATGCCACGCCCTTCACCGCGGAACTGGTGCGGCGCAAGTTGAAGGAAGCCGGGCTGGAGCGCGAGGTCGAGCTGAACATCGTCGATGATCTGGAGCCATTCGCGCTCGGCCCGTTCGAAGTGTCCTATCTGCCGCTGGCGCATTCGATCGCAGAGGGCAATGCGCTGCTTATCGATACGCCGCATGGCCGGGTATTCCACACCGGCGACTGGAAGCTGGACGAAGAACCGATCATCGGGGAGCCGACCACGCAGAAAGAGCTGACCGAGATCGGGGACGAGGGCGTGGACGTGCTCGTGTGCGATTCCACGAATGTCTTCAACCCGAACCCCAGCGGCAGCGAAGGCGCGGTCTATCGCGGCTTGCTGGCAGAAGTGCAGCGCCATGAAGGCAAGCGCGTGATGGTGACCACCTTCGCCAGCAATGTCGCGCGGCTGCACACGCTGGGCGAGATCGCCTTGGCAACCGGACGGCAGATATGTGTCGCGGGCCGCTCGCTGGACCGAATTATCGAGGTTTCGCAGGATAACGGATACCTTGAGGATTTTCCCAAGCCGGTGGATTTCGACACCGCGATGGGCTTGCCGCGTGGCAAGGTGCTGATCGTGGCGACAGGCGGGCAGGGCGAACCGCGCGCTGCCCTTTCACGAGTGGCGGAGGGCAATCATCCGATCTCCCTGGTGTCGGGCGACGTCGTGCTGTTTTCCTCGCGCCAGATACCCGGCAACGAAGTCGCCATCGGCCGCATTCAGAACAAGCTGGCCGAGCAGGGCATCGTGATGGTGACCGACCGGCAGAGCGAAATTCACGTTTCCGGACACCCCGGCAGGCCAGAGCTGGAGGCGCTGTACGAATGGCTCCGGCCCGAAATCCTGCTGCCGGTGCATGGTGAGATGCGGCATATGATGGAACAGGCCCGGGTGGGCAAGGAAAGCGGCATTCCCCATAACATCGTGCAGAAAAACGGCGATATATTGCGCCTTGCGCCGGGCAAGCCGGAGAAGCTGGCCGAAATTCGCGCGGGCAGGTTGGTGCTGGACGGGGACATTATCGTGCCTGCCGATGGAGAGGCGATTAGCATGCGTCGACGGATTGCGCGCGAAGGCGTGGTGACCGTCGTGCTCGATGCGGATCTTGCCCCCACTATCGATGTGGTCGGCCTGCCGCTGGACGAGGATCTGGCGGGTTTCATCCAGGAAACGAAGGACAAGGTTGCGGCCGCCATTGCGAAGCTGAAAGGCAAGGATCGCCGGGATATCAAGGCAATTCACGAGGCCGCTCGTCTGGCCGCGCGCCGCACAGCCACATCGTGGAGCGGCAAGCGCCCGCAAGTGCGCGTCGTGTTCACCGGGCAATAGGCGCGCGCGATGCAGTGGACTTCCATCGCCGCGATCTATGCGCTGTTCTGGGTGATGACGGCGTTCGTTTCGCTACCCTTCGGCGTGAAAACTTCGGACGAGCTGGGAGTGGAGAAGATCCCCGGTCAGGCAGACAGTGCACCGGCCAATTTCAGGGGCGGGCGGCTAGTGCTGAGATCGACGATCATCGCTGCCTTGCTGACCGGCCTCTACGTCGCCAATTACAATTATGGTTGGATCGGGATCGAAGATATCGACCTGTTCAGCCGCCCGCGCGGGGCCGCCGAAAGCTGAGCCTTATTGTTCGCGCAGCCGGTCGAGCGCCTGTGCCAGCGCCACGTAGAGCTTGCCCATATCGGAACTGAGTAGCGTCACGCCGAGGGCGTTGCCGTCGCGGGTGGACAGCATGGTGCGCAGCATCGCTTCGAAATCGTGGATGTAGCGGCTCGCATGTTCGCGGAAATCCGGATCTGCATCGTACACCTCGGCAATATCGCGCGCCTCGGTGCTGTCGAGCAGCGACACGGCACGGCGAGTGAATATCCCGCGATCGCCGCGTAGATAACTTGCCCAGGCCGTGTCGGTCACATCGGTTGCCAGAGCCTTGGATATATCGATGGCGTTGGAATTCAGGCTCTCGGTAATCAGGGCCACGCGGCGGCTGAAATCATTGTCGACCTGCTCTTCGGCGCGTTCGCGGGCGCGGTTGACACGGGTTTCCAGGTTGCCTGCCAATTCGTTAACCTTGGCCAGCTGGTCGCGCAGCTGGATGGTCGCCTCCCGGCTGACATGCGCCGCTTGGGCAGAGCGTTCCTCAAGATCGGCGATCCCGCCTTCAGTCTTTTCTCGCAGCGCCTTTTCCACCGCTTCGGCAGCCTCTCCGCCAACCTTGTCCGCAAATGCGCGTATGTTGTCGGAGGTGCCGGCGAACAGGTCCTCATGCGCGTTGCGCACCGCTTGTTCCAACACGCCGATGGCATTTTTCAGATCATCTTGCGCCTTGGCAGAGACGGTGTCGCTCTCCCTCCCGAGATCCTCGACTTCGCGGCGCAATGCTTGCAACCGCTCCGCATGATCGGTGCCGGCCTGCGCCAATCGGCCATGCAGAGTGGCGATCGATTCCGCTGCGTCGCGCCCATCGTCTTTGGAAGAAATCACATATTCGGACAGAGCTGCACCCCTGTCCGATGCCTCCGTCATGATCTCGCGAATGGTCGATGCCTCACCGCGCAGGGTTGAGAGCCGTTCTTCAGCCTCGTCCAGCGCCTGCGGAATATCTTCGCGCGCGCGTTCAGCCGCACCGCGAACCAGTTCCAGCAAGCGCACGCTGGCATCGGTCAATCCCGCAATCGCACTGTCGGTGCCGTCGAGCATGGAGCGGCTTTCAGCCAACTTTTCGGCCAGTTGCTCTGCCCCGGAGAGCAGGTTCCGTTCGGTTTCCCCGCCCTGCTGCGCCAGCGCAGCGACCTCGGCGCGAAATTCCTCCACACGCTGGCCGATCTCGCCGCTCCGCTCTGCAATCATATCGGCGGCAGCGATCTGCGCTTCGCTGCGTTCGGCTACTCTTCGATCGAGATCGGCAAAGCGTTCATCTAGCAGCGATACGGCCTGCTCGGCCTGCCGGTCGAGCTGAAGGCCGCGCTGAACAAGCTTGTCGTAAAACTGCTTGTCGCGCTCGATCAGCTTGCCATCGATCGCATCCGCCTCGTCTTTGAGCGCCTGCAGCTTGGCGTTGGAATTTTCCAGCGCCTGCTCGTCGATTTGTGAAAGGGTCGTGACCGCTTCGGACAGACGATCCTGCATCTGCCCGACCGAATTGGCCCAGCGCTCGATCGCCGCGGTTTCCTGCTCTCGCACCGCATTGCCGATGGTTGCAGCCTCTTCGCGCAAGGAACCGAGTCTTGCCCGCAGTGATTTCAACGCCTCTTCTTCCTCGCTTTCCAAGGCGGTCCGGGCGTTGCCGATTTCCTCGTTCAAGCTATCCGCACGGTGGCGCATATCGGCGAGCGCTTCCACTTCTCGCCCATCCAGCTCGGCACGGAAGGCTTCGCTCTGATCCCGCAAAGCGGCGAAGCGAGCGGTGGTGAGGTCGTCCATCTGGCCGATCTGGCGTTCGAAAGCGCCAATGGCATCCGTGATGCGCGAGCGCAGCGTTTCGACCTGGTTCTCGCTTGCTTGGCCAAACTCGTTAAGCCGCTCGAAACCGCGCACCATATCGTCGAGCTGGCCATGCGCGATGCGCCCGGCACTGCCGATCTGGTTCGATACGTCGCGCGCAGAATTGGCAATAACCGGCAATTCACCGCGCAACTTGTCCATATTTTCCAGCGCGGTGGTGCTGACACTGGCAATCGCATCGACCTGCTTGCCATTGTCGCGCACCAGGCTTTGCAGATGCTCGGCATGTTCGGAAAGCTTGTCACCCGCCACCCGGCCAAGCGTTTCGAGCTCGCGCGTTTCGGCGGCCAGGAATTCACGGGCGAGCGACAATTCGCGGTTCACCGTCGTCAAACGATCTTCCAACCGGGCGGATTCATTCGAAAGCATCGCCGCAGTATCGCCGAAACGCTGCGCTTCGCGGATGGATGTACGCCTGGCCAGCAGCCACACGGCTACCACCAGCAATACCGGAACCGCCCAGGAAGTAATCCAGGCGCTCCACTGCGCGGGCGGCGCCCCGGCCAGCATTGCGGCATGGTGAACCCATCCGAAAAACCCGGTCCATCCGGCGATAGTAAGCAGCGCTAGCGTCGGTGTTATCCATTGGCCTCTTGCTGCCGAGACTTCAGGCTCTTCCGCCCATTCGTCGCTCGCCCACTCGTCATCCGAAGCGCTGTCCTCAGGCAGCGCCTGCGACCCGGCGATTTCGTGCTGGTCGAGCGACTGCGCATCTTGCTGCGCATTTTCGCCAACGGCGACAAGATTGGATTTGCGGGTCATGGTGCGGAAACTATCAGGATTTACCACGAGTTAAACCCCATCTTAACCAGCAAGGGGTAAGGCGCGGAAATGCTGTATGAAAACGGTGCATTCGACGCCACTTTGGCGGCTGCGGCGGGCGAAGATGCCGCCCTGTTGGCAGAATTACGCCTGGCCTACGCCCAAAGTTTGGAACGTCATATCGACCTGCTGGGCAGGGCGCGCTGCGATGGCAACTGGAACGTCGCCGCGATGCGTTTGAAGGGGCTGGCCGCCAGCTTCCACTCCAGCGACCTGATCACCCTGGCCGAAGAGGCCCTTGTCTCCGCGCCCGGAGATCCGGCCATCGTGCGCAAGTTGGCGAAATATCAGGCGGAATACGCCGCTTCCCTCGACTAACCGGCTCTGCCGCGCGGCGAGTGCCACTTGGCACCTGCGCAGCTTGAGCCTACTCAGCACGTTCACATCGATCGATGGAGCAGGCGGGTGCGCGTCGCGATAATTTCCATTGCCGAAACACTGCCGGGCGCGGATGACGACCAGCGGCGAGGGATGCTGCGTTTCGCGGGGCGCAGCCTTGCCGCGCATCAAATCGGCGTCGCGCTTGCCATGCATTGCGACCGGATCGTCTGCCTGACCCAAGGGATTCCACCCGGCCATTTAGAGCTGCAGCAGGCTAGCGAGGCGGGCGGGGCGCAATTCCATTTGGTCGGTTCGGTTGCCCAGCTATCCGGGTTGGTCCGTGCAGCGGATGAATTGTTCGTGTTTGCCGAGGGTGTGTTGCTGCCGAAAGGCGCGGTGCTGGAAGCGCTGGATGCGCGTTCCGGAGTGCTCGCCGTGGCAGGGGACAAGGGCGTTTCGCTCGGGTTCGAGCGGCTCGATCCGCACATGGCCTGGGCCGGTGTATTGCGCAGCACCGGCAGCGCGGTCGAACGGCTGACCAAGCTGCCTTCGGATATCGAGCCGATTGCCGCCCTGCTGCGCATCTGCCTGCAATCGGGCGCTCGCCTGGTGCCGCTGCCGGATAGCCTGCTGGATGACGGAACATTGGCGATTTTCGAAAGCGAGGCGCAGGTTGTGCGGGCGCAGGACGGGTGGCTGCGGCGTTCGATCGAACTGCGCAGCTGGGCCGCGCCCGGACTAGCTCTCGCCGACAGGATCGTCGCCAAATTTGCCGCGCGGCTGCTCGGTATCGACCCGCAGGGCTGGCGCGCTACCACCGTGACGATGACTTTGGCGGCGCTGGCAATGGCAATCAGCGCGTTTGCCGGTCCGGCGCTCGGCTATGCAATGCTCGTTTTCGCCGCACTTGCCAGCGTCATTTCGGCCCGGTTGGACGCGCTTTCCAATCCCGACGGACCGCGCCAGCGCGTCGGTCCCGCGAGGCTGGCTCGCTGGGCTGTGAATGCGGTCATCATTGGAATACCGCTTGTCGCTGCTCTGCCGCATATTTCGGGAGATGCGGCGTTTTCACTGGCCGCGATGGTCGCAGTCCTCACGCTGGCAGGCAGACTTGCGACATCGGCCAAACTGGCGATTTTCGGGGATCGTATCGCGCTGACCATCATATTGGCAGCCATGTCCGCCGCCGGTCTGCTGATACCGACTGTGCAGCTGCTCACGCTGGGCGTTTTGGTGTCCGCGCTGGTTATCCAGCGCCGCACACAACGCTAACGCGCATTTAACCACGCGCGGGCTATGGCCAGATGATGATCGAAGATCCTTCCAGCACCCCGGGCACCGTCCCGGCCAGCGATGTGCTGCGCGCCCAGCTCGCGCAGGGTTCGCTCGTGCTGGAAACGCTCGCTCCCATCATGCAACACCTGCTCGCCAGCGGTGCCGGCACCTGGTTCAGCGAAGCCATGGTCGCGCGCACGCGCGGCATGATCGCGCATCTGGCCGAGCAATTGGTGACCGAACAACAGCCGGGCGAGCAAGATCAGCGCAGCGAACTGGCCGCCGTGCTGTTCGGCCGTCTTGCGGGGCAGCCGGAACTGCTGGTGCATTGCCACGCAAGGGCGCTGGAATGGTACATCGGCCAGCACCTGAAAGAGCGCGGCGTTGTCGACCCCGTATTGAGCCCGCTGCTGCAATCGCTCATCGCATCGCAGGACGCTGCAATCGCAGAATTGGCCATGAACGCGCTGGCCAGCCAGGCGCGCTTCGAACTGCAGGTCAGGCAAATGCATTATCCGCTGGACGAATTGCCCCGCGACCAGCTGGCAATCGCGCTGGAATGCCTGAGCAAGGTGTCTGGCGATACCGGCTCGGTTGAGAATCTACAGTTAGCTCGGGACGACCATTCGGTCCGTGCCGATTTGTTCGACCGGTTGGTACAGAAAATCGGTACTGACGGGGACGATACGCTGAAGCTGGAAAGCAGCGGCCTGCCGGTTTTTATCAGCGCAATCGGACGGGCCACCGGCCAATCGAGGGGCCTGATCGTGCAAACCTGCGACAGCCGCCAATCGGCCCGGCTCGCACTATCGTTGCGCGCCGCCGGACTTTCCGCCTCGGAAACGGTTCGCCAGCTGCTCCAGCTCAATCCCGATACCACGCCGCCTGCCAATCTTGACGCGATCGAGCCCGCTGAGGCCGACGCCACACTGCGCGCCTTCGACGATGGACAGGGGCTGTGACCGTCATGCCTTCGGAACGGGCTTTCATCGCCAAAGCGCGCACCGATGCGGAGGACCGCCTGATCGAGGCGGATGAGCCGCTTGCCGGGCTGCATGTCGGCTGCGGGGGAGAGGCCGGGGGCACGCTGGCAATCCCCGAACTGCTCGCATTGGTGCGCAAGGCGCGCAAATATGGCGTGCCCCTCGCTCGCTCCATCGCGGCCATTGATGGCGACGAGCAGGTAAGCGCCTGGGTAGAGGCGGTGCCGCTGGGCATCAAAGGCGAAGAAGGGTGCGAGATCGGCGTAGGCAGTTGGCATACCGCTCCACTGGTCCAAGCGGGCGAGCGCGAGGAGGCCGAGCGTCGCATCACGATCAACCGCGCCGCTGCCGAATTCGCCGCGCGTCTGGACCCGCGCCAGAATGTGTTGTCCGCCGCCTCCAGCGCGGCCGATTTACAGCAGCTGGAGCAAGCGATGGCGCACGGCGCCGGACAGCCATGGACCGATTTCGTTTCGCTGCCCGGTAGCGAACATCGCCAACCGCTGCATTGGCGGCTGCTGGACGGGGCAATGTGCCGGGTGGACGGGTCCGACCGCGAATGGCAGGCGGTTCTGGCCCCGATGGGACAGCCGAAGCCGGGCAGCGAAGGCTTCGAATTGCTGCTCGTATCGGACACATCCCCACCAGCCGACAATTCGGGTGCCCGCCCTGCGGAGCAGGTGCAACCTTCTGCCGCCGATGCGCCCAGCCTGGGCCGTGACCTTGCCCCGGTACTGCGTCAGCCAGTCGCGCGCATCATTGCCAATGCGGAAACGATTCGCACGCGTTTGGCCGGACCGCTGGCCGATGAATATAGCGATTATGCCGCCGATATTGCATCGGCCGGCCAGCACCTGCTGGGCCTAATAGAGGATCTGGCCGATCTGGAGGTGGTCGAATCGGACCGTTTCACCACCGCGCCGGATAGGATCGACTTGAATGAGGTTGCGCGGCAGGCTGCGGGTATTCTGGGCGTCCGCGCGCGGGAGCGTTCGATCGAGCTGGCCTTGCCCGAGCAGGGTGCAGCAGAAGTGCCGGCTATTGGCGAATTTCGCCGAGTGCTGCAGATCCTGCTCAATCTGCTGGGAAACGCGGTCAACTATTCGCCCGAAGGTTCTCGCATTGATATCGCAGCTTTCGCCGATGCGGGCAGCGCGAATATCTCGGTCGCGGATCAGGGTCCGGGGCTCGATCAGGCGCAGCGCGACGCGGTGTTCGCGAAGTTCGAACGGCTTGGCCGCAGCGGGGACGGCGGGTCCGGGCTTGGCCTCTACATTTCGCAGCGGCTTGCCGAGGCGATGCAGGGCGCACTTTCGGTCGATAGCGAGCCGGGGGAGGGCGCGCGCTTCACGCTCACCCTCCCGCAGCCCGAAACTTCCGCGAAGTAAAGTTTAGCGCTTGTCCACCGGGACATAATCGCGCTGCGTCGGCCCGGTATAGAGCTGGCGCGGGCGGCCGATTACCTGGCCGGGATCGGAAATCATCTCGTTCCATTGCGCGACCCAGCCCACCGTGCGGGCGAGAGCGAACAGGGCAGTGTACATCGCGGTCGGGAAACCGATCGCGGACAGGATGATGCCCGAATAGAAATCGACGTTGGGGAACAGCTTCTTCTCGGCGAAATAATCGTCGTTCAGGGCTATTTCTTCCAGCTGCAGAGCCGTCTCGAAAATCGGATCCTTCACGTTCAAGGCATCGAACACTTCGCGGACCGTCTTCTGCATCACGGTCGCACGCGGATCGTAATTCTTGTACACACGGTGGCCGAAACCCATCAGGCGGAACGGATCGTTCTTGTCCTTGGCCCGCTCGATATATTTCGGGATATTTTCAGGCGTACCGATTTCGCGCAGCATGTTCAGCGCCGCTTCGTTGGCCCCGCCATGCGCCGGGCCCCACAGGCAGGCGATACCCGCCGCGATGCAGGCGAACGGATTGGCACCGGACGAACCGGCGAGCCGCACGGTCGAGGTGCTGGCGTTCTGTTCATGATCGGCATGGAGGATAAAAATCTTGTCCATCGCGCTTTCGACAGCGGGGATGACCTCGTATTCTTCCGCCGGCACACCGAAGGTCATGCGCAGGAAATTGCCGGTATAGCTCAGCGAATTATCCGGCTGCATCATCGGTTGCCCGACCGAATATTTATACGCCGCTGCCGCAATAGTCGGCATTTTGGCGATCAGCCGGTGGCTGGAAATCTTGCGATGTTCAGGGTCCGAAATATCGGTGCTATCATGGTAGAATGCGCTGAGCGCGCCCACCACTCCGCACATGATCGCCATCGGATGCGCATCGCGCCGGAAGCCCTGGTAGAACTGGCGCAGCTGATCGTGCAGCATCGTGTGGCGGGTGATGGTGTAATTGAAATCTTCCAGCTCGTCGGCGGAGGGCAGCTCGCCATTCAGCAGCAGGTAGGATGTTTCCATGAAGCTGGATTTCTCGGCCAGCTGACCGATCGGATAACCACGATGCAGCAGCACGCCTTCTTCGCCATCGATATAGGTCAGCGCGCTTTCGCAGCTGGCGGTCGATTTGAAACCGGGATCGTAGGTGAAGGCGCCGGTGCTGCCATATAGTTTACGGATGTCCACGACATCCGGCCCGCAAGTTCCGCCAAGTACGGGAAAATCGTAGGATTCACCGCCCAAATCCAGCTTCGCATTATTATCGCCCACGAAAAGTCTCCTTAGCCCCAATCACTTGATTTGTTCGCCATTCGGCACGGTCAGTTCGCTGCCTGGACCGACTGCGCATCGATCCGCGCCAGCGACTCTTCCCTCCCGAGCAGGACGAGCACATCGAAAATTCCGGGCGAGGTCGTCGTCCCGGTAAGCGCTGCCCGCATGGGCTGCGCCAGTTTGCCGAGGCCCAGTTCGAGCGTCTCGGCGAGTTGTTTCAGACTGGCCTCAAGAGCCTCGATTGTCCAGTCATTTTCCGCCTGCAAATGCGCGGAAATGCTGGATAGTCGCGCCCGGGCATCGTCGTCCAGCAGCTTGGCCGCTTTGTCGGTCATGCTCAGCGGGCGCTTCGCAAACAGAAACGCAGCGCCATCGGCAATCTCGTCCAGATTGCGCGCGCGGGTCTTGAGGACCGGCATGGCCCGTTCCAGCAGCGCCGTATCTACCGCCTCCTGCATTCGGCCCGCCACCAGCGAGGCGAGCCGGTCGTCGTCCGCCTCGCGGATATAATGGCCGTTGAGGTTCTCCAGCTTCTTGATGTCGAAGCGCGAGGGACTTTTGCCGACCCCGTCCAGATCGAACAGCGCGATGGCTTCCTCCCGCGAAATTTCCTCGCGGTCGCCGTGTCCCCAACCGAGCCGCAGGAGGTAATTGAACAGAGCCTCGGGCAGGATACCCATTTCGTCGCGATAGCTATCCACGCCCAGCGCGCCGTGGCGCTTCGACAGCTTGGCTCCATCCGATCCGTGGATCAGCGGGATGTGGGCATAGACCGGCTGCCCCCAACCGCCTTCGACCGCGTCCATCGCGCGGTAGATCGGCAATTGGCGAAAGGCATTGTTGAGGTGATCGTCGCCGCGAATGATGTGGGTGCAGCCCATATCGCGGTCGTCGACCACCGCCGCCAACATATAGGTAGGCGAGCCATCGGCGCGCAGGATGATGTAATCGTCGATCTCTTCGTTACGCACCGTGACGCGGCCCTGGACCAGATCGTCAATCGCGGTTTCGCCGTCCTGCGGCGTCTTGAGACGTACGGTAAAGGGAGCATCGGCGGGCGCGTCGCCGGCATCCCGGTCGCGCCAGCGGCCATCGTAACGCATCGGCTGCTTCGCCGCGCGCTGCTCGGCCCGCATGGCTTCCAGTTCCTCGGACGTGGCATAGCAGCGATAGGCATGGCCATGCTCCAGCAGCACGTTCGCCACCTCGGCATGACGCTCGGCGCGCTGCGACTGGAAGGTCGGCTGCTCGTCATATTGCAGGTCCAACCAATCCAGCCCGTCCAGAATAGCGTCGATCGCCTCCTGGGTTGAGCGCTTCTTGTCCGTGTCCTCGATCCGCAGCAGAGCCTTGCCACCATGATGGCGGGCAAACAGCCAGTTGAACAACGCGGTTCGCGCGCCGCCAATGTGCAGAAACCCGGTCGGGGAGGGGGCGAAACGGGTCACCACCATATCGCTCGCCGCGCCGCTATCGCTTGCCATGGTGTTCAATTTCCTTACCGAAGGGCGCATGGCCTCCGCGCCCCAAGTGCCGCTGGACGACGGTTCCGAAGTGCCCGATGTTGCAGTGCAGCAGCCTTGGCGGAAGGGCTTTCGCTTGTCCAGCATCGCCGATGCGGCAGAGCGGTTTCTGGACAATTCGGGCTTCGATCGCGGCCCGTGGCTGGCGGTGGGATTTGCAGGCGGGATAGCCTTGTGGTTCTGGCTGGACGGTCCGTGGCAATGGATCGGGGCGCTGATGGCGCTGGCGCTAGCCGCAATTACGGCGACTTCTTTGTGGAGCAGCCGCGAGGACCGTGCGCAGCTGAGGATCTCGGCCAGCGGCCTGAGCGTGGCGCTCATTGCCGGAATGCTGATCGTGTGGCTGCGCTCCGAAACGGTCGGGGCGGTACCGATCGATTATCCGCGGGTTGAAACGTTCAACGCCCGCGTGCTGGAGCGCGAGGAACAGCCCGCTCGCGAACGGGTACGGCTTGTCCTGGCGATGCGCGATGCCGAGAGCGGCACGGCGCGCAAGGTCCGGGTGAACCTGCCGGCCGCCAGCGATAATTCCGCCTTTGACGAGGGCGCAGTGATCCGCCTGCGTGCCCGGCTGATGCCGCCCGGCCCGCCAATGTTGCCCGGTGGCTACGACTTTGCCCGGCGAGCGTGGTTCGATGGGCTTTCCGCCACAGGAAGCGTGTTGGGAGAGGTGCGCCTGATCGAACCGGGCGGAGATGGTGCCGGTTGGATCGCGCGGCTGCAACGCAGACTGGCTGCGCATGTTCGCGGGGAGCTGGGTGGATCGCCCGGAACAATCGCGGCCGCCTTTGCCAGTGGCGATCGTGGAGCGATAGCCGAGGCGGATGAGGATGCCATGCGCGATGCAGGGCTGACCCACTTGCTGTCCATCAGCGGCCTGCATGTCAGCGCGGTGATCGCGGCGGCATATTTCCTGGCAATCAAGTTGTTGGCTCTGTGGCCATGGCCGGTGCTGCGCGTGCGATTGCCCGTACTCGCCGCCGGTATCGCGGCGCTTGCGGGCATTTCCTATACGTTACTGACCGGCGCAGAGGTGCCCACGGTGCGCAGCTGCGTTGGAGCGATGCTGGTGCTCATCGCGCTTGCGATCGGGCGCGAGCCATTGTCGCTGCGCATGGTGGCGGCTGCGGCGGTGTTCGTCCTGTTGCTATGGCCGGAATCGCTGGTCGGGCCGAGCTTCCAGATGAGTTTTTCCGCTGTGCTGGCCATCGTCGCGTTGCATAATAGCGCGCCGGTCCGCCAGTTTCTGAAGGCGCGGGAGGAAAGTTGGCTGGCGCGGACCGGGCGCCGCGCATTGATGCTGCTGGTTACCGGACTGGTCATCGAAATCGCGCTGATGCCGGTGGTGCTGTTCCATTTTCACCGCGCGGGCCTGTACGGCGCATTTGCCAATGTTATCGCCATTCCCTTGGTCACCTTCCTGTCGATGCCGCTGATCGCATTTGCATTGCTGCTCGATGTAGTGGGACTGGGCACACCAGGCTGGTGGCTGGCGGGCAAATCGCTGGAGGGGCTGCTGGGCATTGCGCATTTCACCGCCGGGTTGCCCGGTGCGGTGAAACTGGCGCCGCAAATCGGTTTCGGCACTGTCGCGCTGTTCGTGATTGGCGGTCTGTGGCTTGCACTTTGGCGGGGGAAAGCCCGGCTTGCCGGGCTGGTGCCGGCAGCGCTGGGGACCGCGCTGGTCGCGGTCAACCCGGCGCCGGACATCCTGATTTCGGGCGATGGGCGCCATGTCGGCATCGCCGGGGAGGGCGAGCGCCTGATCATGTTGCGCGATACAAGGAGCGACTATGCGCGCGACAATTTCCTCGAACTGGCGGGGCAGGGCGGAGATATCATACCGCTGGCCGAATGGCCCGCCGCGCGGTGCAGTCCGGAATTCTGCGTGCTGACCATCGCGCGGGCCGAGCGAAACTGGCGGGTTCTGATGGCGCGCAACCGAATGCAGGTGGAGGAGCGCGCGCTGGCGGCTGCTTGCGAACGTTCGGATATCGTAGTGGCCGACCGCTATCTGCCGCGTAGCTGCCGCCCGGCCTGGCTCAAGGCGGATCGCCGTTTCCTGGATCGAAGCGGCGGGCTGGCGCTGCATCTGGATGAAGGGCGGATAGGACGGGTTTCCGATATGCAGGGCGAACACGGTTGGTGGCGGCCGGGCGGAGATTAAGTCTGATCGGCCCAGCTCGATCGGTCCGGATCGAGCAAAGTCACTACACTTGAACCGCAGAAAATCAGGCCCGCCGCAGGAGCCGATCCCGCGGCGGGCCCATTCTTTCTAGCCAAGCAGCTGCGATTTGATCGCTGGCCCGGCTATCAGTGGTAGCGGCGCAGCAATCCGGCCAGCTTGCCCTGGACCTCGACCTGGCCCGGGTTATACACCTGCCGCTCGTAGGAAGCATTCGCCGGATCAAGCACGAGGCGACCATCTTCGCGTCGAAGATATTTCAGCGTAGCTTCTTCATTGTTGACCAGCGCCACCACGATTTCGCCATCGCGGGCCGTGTCGGTTCGCTTCACCAGCGCATAATCGCCATCGAAGATACCTGCCTCGATCATCGAATCGCCGGACACTTCCAGCGCATAATGTTCGCCGGGGCCGAGCAGGGCAGCAGGAACCGGCAGGCTGCTCTGGCCTTCCAGTGCCTCTATCGGTGCGCCCGCAGCAATCCGACCGTGAAGCGGAATATCGATAACGTCGTTTGCCGCCTGAGGGGCCGGTTCGGGCGCCGATTGCGCACGGGCAGCTGCCGCTGCCTGCAAGGATACGACATTGTCATTCGCCTTGGCAGGTGAACCGCCGCCAACCGCGTCTTCCGGTTGCTTCAGCACTTCCAGAGCGCGTGCGCGATTGGGCAATCGGCGGATGAAGCCGCGCTCTTCCAGTGCGGAAATCAGGCGGTGCACGCCGGACTTGCTCTTCAAATCGAGCGCTTCCTTCATCTCTTCGAAGGACGGGGAAATGCCGGTTTCTTCCAGCCGAAGCTGGATGAAGCGGATAAGTTCGTGCTGCTTTGCGGTCAGCATGGTGCGATGCTCCTGTATCGCCCCAACGAGTGGGGTTTCGATCCATCCACCGGGCGGCGAACGAATGCGGAACAATTAGGCAACCAAATCTACCTAGTCAAGCGATTCAGCCGTTTTTAGGCAGTTTGCCGGAACAGATGTTCCCGCTTCGGTCTTTCCGGCGGTGCAGCCTTTATTCCGATGCGCGCCAATCGCCGGACTTTCCGCCGGTTTTTTCAAGCAGCCGGACATTCTCTATCACCATTGCCTTGTCGATCGCCTTGGCCATGTCGTAAATCGTGAGCAGCGCGACGGAGGCTGCGGTGAGCGCTTCCATCTCCACGCCCGTCTTGCCCATCAAAGAGGCGGTCGCCTTGATTTCGATGGCCGCATCGGTGAAGATAAAATCCACCGTCACGCTGTCCAGCGAAAGCGGATGGCAAAGCGGGATCAGCTCTCCCGTCTTCTTTGCCGCCATGATCCCGGCAATCCGCGCTGCGGCCAGGACATCGCCCTTGGGGGCATCGCCGCCGCGAATGGCGCGCAGCGCTTCTTCGCCCATCGAAATTCGTCCGCCCGCCACCGCCCGCCGCGCGCTCGCCGGTTTGCTCGCGATATCGACCATGCGGGCATTGCCCTGATCGTCGAGATGGGTGAGTTCGGCCATGCGATCAGCCCTCCAGCAGCGCGCGCGTTGCCGCGGCCACATCGTCCTGCCGCATCAGGCTTTCGCCGACAAGGAAGGTCCGCACGCCCACACGCGCGAGCCGCTGGCAATCGGCATGGGTGGATATCCCGCTTTCCCCGACGATCAGAGCCCCTTCGGGTGCGCGCGGTGCCAGATCTTCGGTCACGCCGAGATCGGTGACGAAGCGTTTGAGATCGCGATTGTTGATCCCGATCAACCGCGATTTCAGCCGCGCCGCGCGCTCCAGTTCCTCGGCATCGTGAACCTCGACCAGCACATCCATGCGATGTTCGGTCGCTGCAGCTTCGAGCTCCGCCAGCGCGCCATCATCCAAAGCTGCCACGATCAGCAGCACCGCATCCGCACCCAGTGCCCGAGATTCGGCTATCTGCCAGGGATCGACCATGAAATCCTTGCGCAAGGTGGGCAGCGAGCAGGCCTCTCGTGCGGCGATAAGATAATCGTCATAGCCTTGAAAATAGGGTTCATCGGTCAGAACAGACAGGCACGCCGCACCGCCTGCCGCATAGGCCTGCGCGTGATCGGCAGGTTGGAAATCGGCGCGGATCAGGCCCTTGGATGGCGAAGCTTTCTTGATCTCGGCGATCAGCGCAAAACCATCGGCGGCCCTATTTTCCAAAGCGGCGCGAAAGCCGCGCGGTGCGGACTGCCCGGCGGCGCGCGCCTCTAGCTCGCCAAGCGAACTGCGGGCCTTGCGCCGGGCGACCGCGTCACGCTTCGCCGAGCAGATTTCTTCCAGCTTGTTCATGGTGTGCAGCTCACTTCGCCAATTCGATCCACCGCGCGAGCAGCTCGCCCGCTCTGCCGCTATCCAGTGCCTCGGCGGCGATGGCTGCACCTTCGCGCCAGTCCTGCGTACGGCCCGCCACTATTAGAGTGGCGCTGGCGTTCAACAGAACGGCGTCGCGATAGGGGCCGGGCGTGCCCGCCAGCAATGCCTTGAGCGCAGCAGCATTATGGGCCGCATCCCCGCCGCGAATGGCCTCTACCGGGGCGCCGGGCAGATCGGCATCGCTGCCGCTGACGCGGCGCATCTCGAAATCGTCGCCGGTGACATCGGCAACCTCGTTTCCGCCGGCCAGGCTGAGCTCGTCCAGTCCCTCGTCACCCGATACGATCATCGTCCGCTCGGTGCCGAGCCGTGCCTTGGCGCGCGCGTAGATGGGCACATAGGCCGGGCGCGCAATGCCGATGAGCTGACGCGTCACGCCTGCCGGGTTGGATAGCGGCCCCATCAGGTTGAAAATCGTGCGCCGTCCGATTTTCTGGCGGATGGGCTGGATGCGCCCCATCGCAGGGTGGTGGTTCTTGGCAAACAGGAAGCAGATGCCGATTTCCGCAAGCGTCTTTTCCGCTGTGCGCCCGGCCGCCTCCATATCCAGGCCGAGTGCCTCCAGCGTATCAGCCGCGCCCGACTTGCTGCTGGCGGCGCGGTTGCCATGCTTTGCCACGGGAACTCCGGCGGCGGCGACCACCAGACTTACGGCGGTCGACACGTTGAGCGTATGGTGCCCATCGCCGCCCGTTCCGCAGCAATCCACCGCACCTTCGGGAGCATCTATCGGTATCAGCCGGGCACGCAAGGCGCGGGCAGCCCCGGCGATTTCCTCCGAAGTTTCGCTGCGTTCGCTCATATCGGAGAGGAACCGTGCAATTTCGTCTTCGCTCACCTCGGCATCGAGTATCTGGCCAAAGACCTGCTCTGCCTCGCTTTCGGACAGATGATTTGCGGCCGGTGGAAGGGTGGTCATGCGCGATCTTTCGGGTCGATCCCGCACAGGCGCAGGAAATTGGCGAGCAGGGCGTGGCCATGCTGCGTGGCGATGCTTTCGGGGTGGAACTGCACACCATGTATGGGCAGGTCCGTGTGGCGGAAACCCATCACGCTGGTGCCGTCCAGTCCCGGCGTCTCGCTATGTGCGTTGGCGATCAATTCATCCGGAATGCCTTCCACCACCAGCGAATGATAGCGAGTCGCTTCGAACGGGCTGGGCAGGCCGGCGAACACCCCGCTGCCATCGTGATCCACGGGCGAGGTCTTGCCGTGCATCAATCCGCCGCGCACCACGCGCCCGCCGAAATGCTGGCCGATCGCCTGATGGCCCAGACATACGCCCAGCAGCGGAAGCCCGGCCGTGGCACATGCCGCCACCAGCTCGAGGCTGACCCCTGCATCGTCGGGCGTGCACGGGCCGGGTGAGATCAGCACGCCTTGCGGCGCCAGTGCCAGCGCCTGACGTGCAGTGAGTGCGTCGTTACGCTCCACCTTCACCTCGGCGCCCAGCTCCAGCAGATAATGGACCAGATTGAAGGTGAAGCTGTCGTAATTGTCGATCACGAGTATCATTGGCGCTTCTCCACTACCACCAGCGGTCCCAGCGGGGCCGTTGCGTCCAAGCGGTTGGACGCCGGATCCCACAAGGCCGACACCGTACCATCCAGGAACAGGGCGTTCGGAGTGCCAAGCTCGTCGCGAAACAGGCGGGCGAACTGACCGAAGCTGACAGGCTCTTCCGATATCGCAAAATGGGCGCGGCCCTGCGCATCCACGCCGACGCCGTTGCGGGTCTTGCGCGAGGGGCCGTTCTCCGCGATTTCGGGATGAAGCTGGCCATCGATCACCAGCATCGGGCCGGATTGGGTGCCGAATTGCGGACGCTCCGCCACATTGACGTAGAAATCCTCGGTCGCGCGCACTTCCCATGCACCCTCGCTGCCATAGAACACGCCATTGGGCAGCAGGTGGAAATTACCCGGCCCATCTGCCCGGTTCAACTCGGCCAGACGCTCGCCGCTTTCGACGTAATAGCCGACGGGCTGGCTGGCCTCGTCATACATCCCTGCATTCATCGCAAAGGCTACGGCGGCGGCATCGCGGGTTCCGGCCAGGGCAGACAGGCTGCGCAGCGGCGCGCTGTCGGGGCCGGCCAGAGCAAGGGTGATACGGTGCGTGCGCGGATCGGCCATGCAATGAGTGAAACGCGCACCTTCGAATGTTACTGCGCGGCAATCTGATTGCAGCGTGGGCGCGGCGCTGGCGGTCTGGCCAGGCTCGCCCAATTCGGCCCGCACTGCAGGTTCGCCCGCCGGCTCCGGCTCGCAGGCGGCAAGGGCGGTGATCAGCGCGAGTGCTGCCAGGACCCTCACTGCCCGTACCCCGCCTCGCCGGCAACGCGCACCGCTTCGCGTGCCGCTGCCAACAGCGCCCCGGCCTTGGCGCGGCATTCGCGCGCTTCATATTCGGGCTCGCTATCGGCGACGATCCCCGCGCCTGCCTGAACGTGCATCACATCGTCTTTCACCACCGCGGTGCGCAGCACGATGCAGCTATCGACCGAGCCATCGGGCGCGAAATAGCCCACCCCGCCGGCATAGGCGCCGCGCTTTTCCGCTTCCAGTTCGGCGATGATCTGGCAAGCACGGATTTTGGGTGCGCCGCTGACCGTTCCGGCGGGAAAGCCCGCGAACAGCGCATCGAGGGCATCGTGTTCGGGAGCCAGCGTGCCGATCACATTGCTGACGATGTGCATGACATGGCTGTATCGTTCCACGGTGAAGCTGCTGGTCACCTCCACACTGCCGCTTTGCGCCACGCGGCCGACATCGTTGCGGCCCAGATCGAGCAGCATGAGGTGTTCGGCGCGCTCCTTCGCATCGGCGAGCAGGCTTTGTTCCGCCGCGCGATCTTGTGCAGAGTCCGCGCCGCGCGGGCGGGTTCCGGCAATCGGGCGGATGGTCACTTCCCCGTCGCGCACCCGGACGAGGATCTCGGGGCTGGAGCCGACCACGGCAAAACCGGGCAGGTCGAGGAAATAAAGGAAGGGCGAGGGATTTACCCGCCGCAGCGCCCGGTACAGTGCCAGCGGAGGCAGGGGGAAGGGGCAGGTAAAACGCTGCGCCAGCACCACCTGAAAAATATCGCCGGCCGCGATGTATTCTTTCGCGCGCAGCACCATTGCGCGGTAATCATCCTCGGCCAGAACGGCGCTGAGTTCGATTTCGCCGGTGGGAACCTCGGCGGGTACCGCGGGCACCGCCCGGGTGAGCGCGCGCAAAGTCTCGTCGATCCGCTCGGCTGCCTGCTCGAGCGCGAGTTCCGGAACTGCGCCGTCCGGCCAGATCGGCGCGATGCAGAATAATTCGTCGGATAGCGAATCGAACACCAGCAACACGGTCGGGCGGACGAACACCATGTCGGGCAGGCCGATCCCCGGTTTAGCAGGTGCGGGCACGCGCTCGATCTCGCCCATCGTCTCGTAACCGAAATAGCCGACCAGGCAGGCGAGGGCGGGCGGCAGCCCCGCTGGCACATCGATCCGGCATTCCTCCACCAGCGCGCGCAAGGCTGCCACGCTGCTGCCTTGTGAACCGGCAAAGGTCTCGCGGTCCTGCCGCCACTCACGGTTGATCTCGCTGCGCCCTGCAAACCCGCGAAACACCAGATCGGGATCGAGGCCGAGCAGGCTGTAGCGCCCGCGAATTTCGCCCCCTTCGACCGATTCCAGCAGGAAATCGCCGCGCCCCGGCTCGATCAGCTTGGCCGCTGCCCCCACCGGCGTTTCGGTATCGGCAACCAGCTTGCGCCAGACGAGCGCCGGTGCGCCCGCTGCCAACTGGCGACGCGCGGCTTCACAATTGGCGAGGCTGTGGGCGGGCAGCGCGGCCCCCTGCTATTGCTGTTCACCGCGCAGCGAGCGCGCGACTGCTTCGATCGCCACTTCGTTGCTTTCCACGCCGACTTCGGCGCGCATGGCGCGGCGCAGTTGGTCGATGAATTCCTGCCCCTGGGTCTGCGATAGCTGGCCGGTCACCCCAGCCAGGATCGGATCGTCCTCGGCCACTTCGCCAACTTCGATCTCGTCCAACGCCACGACATACCACCCGGCATTGTCGCGCGCTTCCAGCTTCTTGGCGGTGTCCTGCGCCATGGAGAACATCAGCGCCAGCGGCGGCTCGACCTGTGCACCGCGTGCGGCTAGCTCTTCGCGCGACAGGGCGACGGGCCGAACAGCGGATAATTGCGAATTTTCAGACCGCATCGCTGCGATGAGGCTCGTCCCTTTCGCAACTTTGGCCAAAATCGCATCGGCCGCCTTGCGCGCCCCGGCCTGGCCCTGCGAACGGCGCCAGTCCTGCTCCACCCGCTCGGCAATTTCGGTCAGCGGGGCGGTGGCGGACGGGGTAATCGTCGAGACTTCGTAGATAAGGAAAGTTTCGCCGCGCACGACCTCGCTCAATTGCGGTTCGCCCTCGGGCATCTCGAACGCATTGGCGAGCACCGGGGCAAGTATCTGCGGTGCCGTGTCACGCGTCTCATACACCTGGCCGGTGGCCAACAGCGGACGAGTCAATTGTACCTTTACGCCGAGTTCCTGCGCCAGTTCGGATAGCGCCACACCGTCATCGACCTGCTCTTCGATGCCGGCTGCCAGATCGTTGATCGCCAGCCGGCGTTTTTCTTCGCGCAGTGCAGTCGCGATATCGCCGCGCACCTGTGCCAGCGTCCTGGCCGGTATCCGTTCGATCGTATCGACCCGCAGCACGTGCCAGCCGAGCCCGCTACGCGCCACATTGGCGAGCTGGCCGCGCTCGGCCGAGAACGCTGCCTGAGCGACCTGCGAAGATGCTTGCGAGGAAAGCGCCTCAAGTGTCAATCCGCTGAGCTGGGTGGTTTCGAACCCGGCCTCGCGCGCTGCCGCAGCGAGCGAACCGCCGGACTGGACACGCTGGCGAATGGACCGCGCCGCCGCTTCGGTCGGTACGATCAGCTGGGTGAGGTTTCGCGTTTCGCTGGCTGCGTAATTTGCAGCATCGCGTTTGAAGCGGGCCGCGATTTCAGCATCGGTCGGCTCGATCTGGCCATCGAGCGCCTCCGTCCCGAAGCTGGCATAGCGCAGCACCCGGCGCTCGGGGCGGATATAATCGGCCCGGTTGGCCTCGAAATATTTGGTTAACTGAGCATCGCTGGGCTCGCCTTCGGGCATGAATACCGCGCTGGGGATCAGGCCGATCGAACCCTCGCGCCGTTCTTTCAGCAAGGCTGCATATTGGCGGGCAAGCTTGCCGGGGATCTGCGCGCCGAGCGATGCGGGGATGAGCATCTGCTGCGCCAGCAGACCCTGGCGCGCATCGGCGCGGAAGGTTGCGTCGTTCAAACCGTTCTGCCGCAAAGCCGCCTGATAGGCTTCCGTACTGAAATTGCCGTCCGGACCGCGAAAGCCCGGGATCCGCTGTATTTCGCTGTTCACCAGATTGGCTCCGGCGCGCAGTCCCATCATTTCTGCATATTCGGCAATGGCGGTCCGATCGATCAGGCCCTGCAGCGTGCCTTCCATCCCCTCATTCGCCAGAAATGCCTGGATCGAAAGGGTCGGATCCTGCTCCCTTGCGCGGTCGTAAGCATTGGTGACTGCGCGGCTGAGATCGGCGGTCCCGATTTTTTCGTCGCCGACAACGGCCACCCGCTCGCCCCCGGCAACGCCGCCCATGATCGGGCTGCCGCTGACATCCATCATGGCAAATGCCAGGCCGATCAACGCAACGAAGCCCAGCGTGGCTACGATGCCGAATTTCGATTGAAAGAACCTGCGGAAAGCGGTGATCATGTGAGCGTATATCCATTGTGTCCGGCAATTCGCCGACTTTAGTCGCCGCGCTTTATCGGCCCTGCGGCCTCCCGGCAACAGGTGTGAGCCGGTTTCGAAATATCCACAAACTGCCGCTGGCGCAGCGGGCCCGGCGTACCTATATGCCCTGCCGATTCACCGATCATTCAAGGAATTTCGATGGCCGAGCGGCCCTATATTGTTGGCAACTGGAAAATGAACGGTACCCGCGCAATGCTTTCCGAAGCGCGCGCGATCGATCGATCTTCGCAGCGTCTGATGAAAGTGGAGGTCGCATTGGCGCCTCCGCACACCCTGCTTCACGCCGCCCACCGCGAGGCCGAGCAGATCGGCATCGGGGCGCAGGATTGCTCGCCCGAACCGGATGGCCCCCACACCGGCGACATATCGGCGGCAATGGTTGCCGATGCCGGCGCTAAGTTCGTGATCCTTGGCCATAGCGAACGCCGCGAAGGGCACGGTGAGAGCAACGAGCTGGTCCGCGCCAAGGCAGAGGCTGCACTGGCTGCCCAGTTGAAATTGCTGGTGTGTTGCGGCGAGAGCGAGGAAGTCCGCGATTCGGGCGGGGCGGAGGATTTCGTCACCGCGCAACTGGAGGAATCGCTCCCCCCCAGCCTCGAACAAGCCGGGGAAATGCTCACCGTGGCTTATGAACCGATCTGGGCGATCGGCACCGGCCGCACCGCTTCGGTCGAGGATATCGGCGCGATGCACGCGGCGATCCGCGCGCTGCTGGTCAGGCTGTACGGGGAAGAGGAGGGCGCGGCCGTGCGCATCCTCTATGGCGGATCGGTCAAGGCTGAAAACGCTGCAACGCTCCTCGCAGCCGATGAAGTTGGCGGCGCTCTGGTTGGCGGTGCCAGCCTGACGGCTGAAAGTTTCCTCGGAATCGTGGCCGCAGCGGTGGACACGCCCGCCTGATTTCCGCGCTTTTCTTGCCCTGAAGCGCGGGTGGCCCTACATGGCCGCTGCATCGTGTTTCAAAACGCCGCTGCAACAGGCGGTGTCGGACCTATCGAGAATTATTTCAGATGAACCTGTTTTTCTTCCTTACCGTCCTCCAGGGCATCGTCGCGGCCGCATTGGTGGGCGTTATCCTGATGCAGCGCAGCGAAGGCGGCGGACTGGGCATCGGTGGCAGCCCATCGGGCATGATGAGCGCACGCGGCGCGGCGGATTTTCTCAGCCGCGCGACCAAATGGCTGGCGGTTGCCTTTGTCGTGATCTCGATCACGCTGGCAGCCATCGCGGTCGACTTTGCCAGCGGCGACACGGTCGAAAGCACGCTGGACCGTGATGTTACCCCGGAAAACAGCGATCCGCTGTTCGGCCCTGCACCGGGCGATCCGGGTCCGGCGGAACCGGCCAATCAGGACGATCCGCTGGCTGACGTCACCGGCTAATTCATTTCGCCGCAAACTGTGGATTTCGGCGTATTGCGCCGAGACTGCGCTTGCACCGAATCCAATTCGCACCGTAAGGCTCGTCTCCCATGGCGCGGTTCATTTTTATTACCGGCGGCGTGGTTTCCTCGCTCGGCAAAGGTCTCATGGCAGCGAGCCTCGCGGCTCTGCTGCAGGCGCGTGGCTACAAGGTCCGCATTCGCAAGTTCGACCCCTATCTGAACGTCGATCCGGGCACGATGAGCCCGTATCAGCATGGCGAAGTCTACGTCACAGATGACGGGGCGGAAACCGACCTGGACCTGGGGCATTACGAACGCTTCACCGGGGTTTCCGCGCATCAGAGCGACAATATCACCTCGGGCCGTGTCTACCGCGACATCATCGCGAAGGAACGGCGCGGGGACTATCTCGGCGCTACCGTCCAGGTCATTCCGCATGTGACCGATGCGATCAAAGCGTTCGCGCTGGAGGATACCGACGGTCTCGATTTCGTCCTGTGCGAAATCGGCGGGACGGTAGGCGACATCGAATCGCTGCCCTTTATGGAGGCTATCCGGCAGCTACGTAACGAACTGGAGCCGATGCAAACGCTCAGCGTCCATGTGACGCTGGTGCCGTTCATCGCTGCGGCGGGCGAGCTCAAGACCAAGCCGACCCAACACTCGGTGCGCGAACTGGCCGCGCTCGGGATCAAGCCCGATGTCCTGCTATGCCGTGCCGAACATCCGTTGCCCGATGGTGAACGGGCGAAAATCGCGCAATTCTGTAACGTCCGCAAGGAAGCGGTCATCCCTGCTTTGGATGCCCCCAGCATCTACTCCGTCCCGCTGCAATATCACCGCGAAGGGCTGGATACCGAGGTGCTGCGCGGGTTCGGCATCACCGATGCGCCGCAGCCGGACCTAGCCCGATGGGACGATGTTACCGACCGCTATTTCAATCCCGAAGGCGAGGTCACGATCGGCGTGGTCGGCAAATATGTCGGGCTGCAGGACGCCTATAAATCGCTCAACGAGGCGCTGGTGCATGGCGGCATGGCCAACCGGGTGAAGGTCAATATCGAGTGGATCGATGCTGAGATCTTCGAGCAGGACAGCGCCGATATCGCCGCCCAGCTGGAACCGCTGCATGGAATATTGGTGCCGGGCGGATTCGGTGAACGCGGTTCCGAAGGTAAAATCTCCAGCGTGCGCTTCGCTCGTCAACGTAAGGTGCCGTTCTTCGGCATCTGCCTGGGCATGCAGATGGCCTGTGTCGAAGCGGCGCGGGCCAGTGGGCATGGCGATGCCTCTTCCACCGAATTCGGCGAGACGGCGGAACCGGTGGTCGGCATAATCACCGAATGGATGAGCGAGTCGGGCCTGCAGCAACGCGGCGCCGATACCGACCTCGGCGGGACCATGCGGCTTGGCGCTTACGAGGCGCAGCTGGCCAACGGTAGCCGGGTGTCCGAAGTATATGGCGGCGCGGCGAAAATCTCCGAACGCCATCGCCATCGCTACGAGGTCAACAGTGCCTACCGCGACGCGCTGGAGAGCGACGGGCTGATATTCACCGGCATGTCCCCCGACGGGTTGCTGCCGGAAATTGTCGAACGGCCAGACCATCCGTGGTTCATCGGCGTGCAATTCCATCCCGAGCTGAAATCGCGGCCATTCGATCCACATCCGCTGTTTGCCGGGTTCATCGCAGCCGCCCTGGCGCAATCGCGCCTGGTTTAAAATTGCCGATTATGCCCTCGCGATAGATACTTTCGATTGTGACAAACGGCAGAATTCTGGTAAAAATGCTTGCCTAATTCGGGTCCGCCGCTAGTCCGGCGCAAACACTATATCAATTATCAAGTTTTACGGGTTCGCAAGCACATTCACAGGACCAAACTCGGCTAGCCCGGCCGTGTCCGCGAATGCGCCACGCAAGATGTTTCGGGCTTGCCCGGAAACGACTGTCTTCTGCGACCCGGACGGTCATTTTCGGACAAGGCGGCGCCTCGGCGTCGCGGGGGCGGGTCTACGGATCCGTCCCCTTTTCAATCTACATGCTGATAAAAAAAGCCCGCACCGTTTCCGGCGCGGGCTCCATCGGTGATGTTATTCGCAAAGATCAGGCTGCGTCGGCTTCGTCCTTGTCCGACTTGTCGCCGTCAACGACCTGCAAAGTCGTCTGCGCGCCGTTCACCGCGATCTTTTTCGGCTTCATCGCCTCGGGCACTTCGCGCAGCAGGTCGATCGCCAGTAAGCCATTTGCCAGGTCGGCATTGGCTACGCGGACATAATCGGCCAGCTCGAACTTACGCTCGAACCCGCGATTGGCGATGCCGACGTGCAGCATTTCGCCTTCATCTTCGGCCTCGTCGCGCTTATTGCCCTTGACCACCAGGAGGTTGGCCTGTGCGGTGATATCGATCTGTTCCGGGGTGAAGCCGGCCACAGCCAACGTGATGCGATATTCATCGTCACCGCGGCGCTCGATATTGAAGGGCGGGTAATTGTCGCCGGTGCTGTTCCGGGCCTGGTTTTCAAGCAGGTCGAACAGACGGTCGAAACCAACCGTGGAGCGACGATAGGGGGTAAAATCCATACGTGACATCGAAACAAATCCTCCTTTGAGCGATTTACAACAGTGAAGGGCCCGGATTATCCGGCACCCGATGCTTGCCAATCATGCCCGAACAGGCGCACGGTTGGCATGAACTGAAAATAAGGCATCGCGGGCGGGTTTCAAGACCTGCCGCCCATTGAAACGACGGGATAAAAATGACCGAAGCAGCTACAAAGCCAACCATCGACATCTACACCAAGTTCGGCTGCGGATATTGCGCGCGGGCCAAGCGACTGCTCGATGAAAAGGGCGCCGACTATAACGAACACGATATCACCATGGGCGGGCCCAAACAAGACGAGATGCGAGAGCGCGCGCCCAATGCCCGCACCGTGCCGCAGATCTTTATCGGTGAAACCTATGTCGGTGGATCGGACGAACTCGCCTCGCTGGAGCGTGAAGGTAAGCTGGACGCGCTGCTTGGTGGTTGATGATTAAAATCGCCATTCTGCAAATGCAGTCGGGGACCGATCCGGCGGCCAACCTGGGCGTCCTGCGCGATGCGATCGGTCAAGCGGCCGCCGGCGGCGCTGTGATGCTGTTCACCCCAGAAATGAGCGGGCTCCTCGATCAGCAGCGCAGCCGCGCGGCCGGTAATATTCACCCCGAACAGGACGATCCGGTGCTGGCCGGAGTGCGCGACGCGGCGCGGGCGCACGGAATCTGGGTCGCCATCGGGTCGCTCGCTGTGGAGGCTGGCCCTGGCGGCGGCGGAGGCCAGAACGAGGGCTGCTGGGCCAACCGCGCTTTCGTGATCGACGACAAGGGCGAAATCGCCGCGCGGTACGACAAGCTGCACATGTTCGACGTCGATCTGGCAGATGGCGAAAGTTGGCGCGAATCGAATGCCTACCGGCCCGGGGACGAGGTGGTCACCGTGGAAACTCCGGTCGGCAGGCTGGGGCTGACGATCTGTTACGACATCCGCTTTCCGGCCATTTTCGATGCGCTGGGCAGGGCGGGCTGCGACGTGATCGCTATCCCGGCGGCATTCACTGCGCCCACCGGCAAGGCGCATTGGCATGTGCTCCAGCGCGCCCGCGCGATCGAGGCCAGCGCCTATGTCGTGGCAGCGGCGCAAGTTGGCCGGCACGATGACGGGCGCACGACTTACGGACACTCAATGGTGGTCGATCCGTGGGGTGAAACCCTGCTCGATCTGGGGGGCGAGAAGACTGCACTGGGCTTCGCTACCATCGATCCCGAACGGATTGCCTCGGTTCGCCGCCAACTACCCAGCCTTGCCAATCGCCGCCGGATCGCCAAGTGAGCGCGCGATGATAGTTTTCGATCTCTTCTGCGACCAGGACCACCGTTTCGATGGGTGGTTCGGCTCTTCGACCGAATATGCCGACCAGCGAGTGCGCGGGCTGCTGGCCTGTCCGCAATGCGGCTCGCTGGCGGTAGACAAGGCTCCGATGGCGCCGGCGGTTCCGGTCAAGGGCAACCGGGTTGCAAACCAGACGCCGAGAGCAGGCAGGGCTTTGGCGGGCGGAAAGCTGCCCCCGGAGGTTACCAAGGCTGTCGAGGCGCTGGCCCAGGCCCAGTACAAGGCGCTGAAAGATAGCACCTGGGTTGGGGACAAGTTCGCCGACCAATCGCGCGCGATGCATTATGGCGAGCAGGACGAAAAACCGATCCACGGCAAGGCCAGCTTGAAAGAGGCGCAGGCGCTGGTGGATGAAGGGATCGAGGTCGCCCCGCTTCCACTGCCGGTCGCACCGCCTGACGAAGTCAACTGATTGTCAGCAAGCCAGCGGGACGATATGGGCGCGAACGGAGCGCCCGTAGCTCAGTTGGATAGAGCACCAGATTCCTTGCCGTAGCCGCGAAGCGGCGAATACGACCGGAGCGAAGCGGAGGACTATCTGGGGGCCTCGCGCGTCAGCGCGATTGCAACCTTGGAACGCGCCTACTATTCGGTCCCGCGGAGCGCCCGTAGCTCAGTTGGATAGAGCACCAGATTCCTAATCTGGGGGCCACAGGTTCAAATCCTGTCGGGCGCACCATTCTTGTCCCAATCGATCCGCGTTGCGAGCCAGCTGAGCGCCACGACGGCTGCAGACATCACCGCTGCAAGTGCGGTTACTCCGGCCCAGCCCGCCGCGCCATAGGCCGCCGTGCCGCCCCAGCTCGCCAATCCGGCACCGGCGAACATCAACACGATATAACCGGTCATCAGGCGCGTGCGGATTTCAGGGGCGAGCGCGAGCGAGGTCATTCGGCCCGAAACGTCGATTGCCGGGCCGACGGCATTCAGCACGATAATCGGAATGACGAGCAGCCACAGGTCGAAGCCGAGCGGATAGAGCAGCGCCACGCCTGCGAATTGTATCGCCGAGGTATGCAGCCGCGCGCGCTCCGCCCCGATCCGGTCGGCATATTTGCCCAGCTTGGGGGTCACGAACATGCTGACGATGGCGAGCCCGGCCAGATAGCCGACAACGTCGGTGCCATAGCCCATCGCCTCGCTCGTCAAATGAAACCCCAGCCCGAGCCAGACCGACAGGAAAATCCCGAAATTCAGCGCCTGAATCAGTCCGGAAAGCGCAACCTGCCGGTGCCGCAGCAACAATGGCAAGGTGGAATAAACCAATGCACCAAAGCTCTGGCGCGGCGCGTCGCCGGATCCTGCGCGCCGCCCCTCCATCACCAGCGGCAGCGCCAGCGTGACCGCCACCATCAACCCAGCGCCCAGCCAATAGACATATTCCCATTCGAGATAGCGCGCGATCACACCCGCCGCGATTCGGGCAACCAATATACCCACGATCGTGCCGACGGTGAGCGTGGCGGTTACCTGGCCGAGCCGGGCTGCGCTCACCCGCTTGGAGGCATAGGCAGGCAATAGATAGGGCCCGATGGTAAAGAAGCCGAGCAATGTCGATCCGGCGGTGAACAGCCAGAACCCGTCGGCCAATGCCATAACCAGCATGGCGGCCGTCTGCATGACCGCGCTGGCGATCAACAGGCGGCGATTGCTGATCCGGTCGCCGAGCGGGAGCAGCACCAGCACGCCTAGCGCCAAAGCGAGCTGGTTGAGCGCGGGCACCAGTCCGATACGCGCTTCGCCCACCCCGAAACCGCGCGCCACTTCAGCGATGATCGGATGGATGTAATAGGCGTTGGCGACGATCACCGCACCGGCTGCGGCAAGCAGGAATTCCTGCCGCCGGGTCAGCCGCGATGGCGCATCGCAGGGGAGCGGTGGAGAGGGCGCAGCCATCGGGTTCGCCCTAGCGATTCATCGCTGGGGGTCAGCTATCGCCGACCGTTTCGCCCGGTTCATTGCCCAGCGGTACACGTTCCTTGAAGGTGTGGGTGACATAGGGGAACGGTATCTCGATACCGGCATCGTCCAGCCCGCGCTTGATGGCGCGCACCACCTTGTCTTTGCTTTCCCACATGTTGCGCGGGGTCGACCCGGCCCACCAGCGCACGTTGAAATCGACCGAGCTGGAATTGAATTCCTGCGCAAACACATCGATACCCTTGTCCTTGATGACCTCGTCCACGCTTTCCACGGCCGCACGGATGACCTTGGCTGCCTCGTCCAGATCGGTGTCGTAAGATACGCCGGCGACGACTTCATGGCGGCGCTGGCCATCATCGGTGAGGATCTCGACCGGGTTCTTGAACAGCATGGAGTTGGGCACCAGCGTAACTTCACCCGAGAGTTTGCGAACATGCGTTTCGCGCAGGGTGATATGTTCCACCTTGCCGGTAATGCCTTCGCATTCGATCACGTCGCCGATACGCATTTTCTCGCGCAACATGATCAGCACGCCCGCCAGGAAATTCTCGAATATGTCCTGAAACGCAAACCCGATTGCGACCGCGCCGATACCGAGCCCGGCAATCAGGCTGGCCGGGGTGAGGCCGGGCATCAGCACGACCAGCGCGATCATCAGCCCGATCAGCCAGATCGTCAGCTTGACCAGCGTATCCACCAAGGCCTTGAGGCTGGGGCGCATTTCGGTCTTGCCGATCAGCCTGTCGGCGATCTTCACCCCGAATTTCGCGATGATCCACGTAACAATCAGGATCACGATGGCGATGGCGATATTGGGCAATGCGCGAATGAACCCGTCGGCCATGTCGGCCAGCTGGTTTTGCACCGTCACGATAGGATTGGCAGACGGATCCGCGACGCGGCCCGCTTCGGTCATTGCTACATTATCGCCAGAAGCGGCGGATGGATCGGATTGCATGAATTCCCCCGGTTTTCGCACTTAACGAAACGCGCGGTTCGTGGTTCCGAAACGGCGCGGGATCAGGCTTTAGCGGCGTTTTCCTTGCGTGCAACGTCATGCAGCCAATCGGCATGGCGCGGAGCCTTCTTGGTTTCGCTCCATTCGTCCAGCATCGGCATGGCGACGCGCTTCAATTCGGCATATTGCTCGTCGGTGCCGATATCGGCGGCCAGCTCCACCCGGTGGCCGTTGGGATCGAAGAAATAGATCGATTTGAAGATTCCGTGATGGGTCGGCCCAAGAACATCGATGCCCAGTCCCTCGATGTGATCCCTCGCCGCGAGCAGCTCTTCTTCTGATCCGACGCGAAAGGCGAGGTGCTGGACCCAGGCTGGCGTGTTCTCGTCACGGCCCATATCCTTCTGGTTGGGCAGCTCGAAAAACGCCAGGATGTTGCCGTTCCCCGCATCCAGAAAGACGTGCATATAAGGATCGTATTCGCCGGTGGAGGGAACATGGTCCTCGCTGAAGGCACTGGTATAATCCATACCCAGCACGTCGCGGTACCATTCGACCGTTTCCTTTGCATCCTTGCAGCGATAGGCCGCGTGATGAACGCCGCCGAGGGCGATGGGGTGCTTTTGGGCTTGCGCGCTCATTCCGCTGGCTCCGTTTCCTCGACTTGCAGTGCACCGCGCTTGATCTGGTCGCGTTCCATGCTTTCGAACAGAGCCTTGAAATTGCCTTCGCCGAAGCCGTCGTCGCCCTTGCGCTGGATAAATTCGAAGAACACCGGACCGACCTGCGCCTCGGCAAATATCTGCAACAGTAGGCGCGGCTGTCCGCCTTCGGTTGTGCCGTCCATCAGGATGCCGCGCGCCTGCAATTCGTTCACAGGCTCGCCGTGGCCAGGCAGACGTTCGCCCAGCATTTCGTAATAGGTTTCGGGCGGAGCGGTCATGAAGGGCACGCCGAATTCTTTCAGGCGGTCCCAGGCCTTCACCAGATCGTCGCAGATCAGGGCGATATGCTGGATGCCTTCGCCGTTGAACTCGCGCAGGAACTCCTCGATCTGGCCTTTGCCGCCTTCGCCTTCCTCGTTGAGCGGAATCTTGATCTTGCCATCGGGCGCGGTCAGTGCCTTGGAAGTCAGGCCGGTATATTCGCCCTTGATGTCGAAAAAGCGGATTTCGCGAAAGTTGAACAGGCTTTCGTAATAATCGGCCCAATAGGCCATGCGGCCATTATAGACATTGTGGGTCAGGTGATCGATCAACTGGAAGCCCGCGCCTTCGGGATAGCGTTCCACATCGGGCAGGTACTCGAAATCGATATCGTAGATCGAAAGCGCGTCGCCCGGCTGTTCGCTATAGCGATCGACCAGATACAGGATCGCGCCGCCGATGCCGCGAATTGCCGGGATCTTGAGTTCCATCGGACCCGGCTCGTTCGCGACCGGTTCTGCGCCCTGCTCCATCAAATGATCCCAAGCTTCCTGAGCATCGCGGACTCGGAATGCCATGCCGCACGCGCTGGCCCCGTGTTCGCGCGCGAAATACCATGCGGCGCTGTGCGGTTCGTAATTGGCGATCAGATTGATGCCGCCCTGCCGCCAGAGATGCACATCCTTGCTGCGGTGCGTGGCGACATGGGTAAAGCCCATCGCCTGAAACACAGGTTCCAGCTGACCCTTTTCCGGGGCGCAGAATTCGACGAACTCGAAACCGTCCAGACCCGCAGGGTTTTCGAAAAGATCGGTGCTGGTTGACATAGTGGATCCTGTTGACGCTAATTGGTTACAATGGAAACTAGTTAGCGGATTTGCGAGGTTTCGTCAATGAAACAAGGGGCAGGGGCGCGGTCCGTGTGCCTGCCGGACGGAGCTAGCTTTTCCATTCGCCGCGTTCTTGTTGAATCCGAACACAATTTGCTTGAATCGCAAGGTTAACTGTGATTCTGTGACAATCGTGACACCGCGGGGATCCAAATCACGGCTGAAAGGCGCGCATGGCTCGCAAGGCCTGGCCCTGGGCGCGTTGCTGCTGCTCGGCGGACTGGCGATTGCCGGGCCGTGGGGGGTGCTCGCCTGGGGGGAGAACCTTCAGCTGCTGGAGCAGCGCACCGCACAGATCGCGGCGCTGCGGGACGAGAAGGCTCGGCTGGAAAACCTCAACGCCCTGCTTCATCCCGACCATGCCGATCCAGACCTGGTGGGCGAACTGCTCCGCCGCAATTACAATGTCGTGCATCCTGACGAGATCGTGCTGACCCTGGACGATTGATCCGAGCTATCATCTGCCCAAGCGCGATTTGTGCGCCGAGGCGTTGCGCGGCGATATAACTTGCCCCATAGCGACACTCCCTTCTCCTCCCCGTGAATGGAGCCACACCTTGGCCAAAGCCGCTGCGAAAAAAACTGCCGCAAAATCGAACAAGCCATCTGCAAAAGGGAAATCCGCTGCCGCCGCCGCGAAGGCAGGCGACGAGGATTTTGCGCTGCGCAGCCTGCAGCAAGCCTTGGAAGAGCAAGGCCGATACGATGCAGGCGAGGATGAGAAGCTCGCCTTCTACAAGCAGATGCTGCTCATCCGCCGGTTCGAGGAACGGGCAGGCCAGCTGTATGGCCTCGGCCTGATCGGCGGTTTTTGTCATTTGTATATCGGGCAGGAAGCAGTCGCCATCGGGCTGCAATCGGCGCTCGATAATGACAAGGACAGCGTGATCACCGGTTACCGCGATCACGGTCACATGCTCGCCTACGGCATCGATCCGAACGTCATCATGGCGGAGCTCACCGGACGCCAGGCCGGCATTTCCAAGGGCAAGGGCGGCTCGATGCACATGTTCAGCACCGAGCATAAATTCTATGGCGGTCACGGTATCGTGGGCGCGCAAGTTGCGCTGGGCGGCGGGTTGGCGCTCGCGCATAAATACCGCAAGGATGGCGGCCTCTGCCTCGCCTATTTCGGCGATGGCGCCGCCAATCAGGGGCAGGTGTACGAGACGTTCAACATGGCCTCGCTGTGGAAGCTGCCAATCGTGTTCGTGATCGAGAACAACGGCTATGCGATGGGCACCGCGGTGAAGCGGTCCAGTGCCGAAACTGAATTCTACCGCCGCGGCACCGCTTTCCAGATCCCCGGCATGGATGTCGACGGGATGGACGTGCTGGCCGTGCGCCAATCTGCCGAGATCGCCTATAAATATGTGCGCGAGGGCAATGGGCCGGTGCTGATGGAGCTCAACACCTATCGCTATCGCGGCCATTCCATGTCCGACCCTGCGAAGTACCGCACGCGCGAGGAAGTGCAGGATGTGCGCGACCACAAGGACCCGATCGAACGGCTGAAGAAGGAACTGATCGAGGCTGGCGCCGCCGAGGATAACCTGAAAGCCATCGATAAGGAAATCCGCGCGCGGGTTTCTCAGGCCGCCGACTTTGCCGAAAGCTCGCCCGAACCCGATCCGTCGGAACTCTACACCGATGTCCTGGTGGAGGAGTATTGAGCGATGGCTATCGAGCTTAAAATGCCCGCGCTTTCGCCCACCATGGAGGAGGGAACGCTTGCCAAATGGCTGGTGAAGGAAGGCGACGAAGTATCCTCCGGCGATATCCTCGCCGAGATCGAGACCGACAAGGCGACGATGGAATTCGAAGCCGTCGATGAAGGCACTATCGGCAAGCTGCTGGTCGAAGAAGGCACGGAGAACGTCGCAGTCGGAACGGTGATCGCGATGCTGGCCGGCGATGACGAAGACGCGTCCGACATCGAAGCGCCGCCCGCTGCCGAGGCTGTTCTGGGCGAGGGCAAGGATGTTGGCCGAGAGCCGTCCAAGGCCGAGATCACCAAGCCGCAGGCGAAGGTACGGCCCGCCGAACCCGAAGTGCCCCACGGCACCAACATGGCGACAGTTACGGTGCGCGAGGCATTGCGTGACGGGATGGCGGAGGAAATGCGCCGCGACGAGCGGGTGTTCGTTATGGGGGAGGAAGTCGCCGAATATCAGGGCGCCTACAAGGTTACGCAGGGTCTGCTGGACGAATTCGGACCGGACCGCGTGATCGACACGCCGATCACCGAATATGGCTTTGCCGGGATCGGAACGGGCGCGGCGATGGGCGGGTTGCGCCCCATCGTCGAATTCATGACCTTCAATTTTGCAATGCAGGCGATCGATCACATCGTGAACTCTGCGGCCAAGACCAATTACATGTCCGGCGGTCAGATGCGCTGTCCGGTAGTGTTTCGCGGCCCCAATGGCGCGGCGAGCCGGGTCGGCGCGCAGCACAGCCAGAATTACGGCCCGTGGTACGCCAGCGTGCCCGGCCTGATTGTGATTGCGCCCTATGACAGCTCCGATGCCAAGGGGTTGATGAAGGCCGCCATCCGCTGCGAAGATCCGGTCGTCTTCCTGGAAAACGAGCTGGTCTATGGCCGCAGCTTCGAATTGCCCGAGCTGGACGATCACGTTTTGCCGATCGGTAAGGCGCGGATCGTGCGCGAAGGCAGCGACGTGACCATCGTGACCTATTCCATCGGCGTCGGTCTGGCGCTGGAGGCGGCAGAGGAACTGGCAAGCGAGGGGATCGATGCCGAAGTGATCGACCTGCGCACGCTGCGTCCGCTCGACAAGCAGGCGGTGCTGGACAGCCTTGCCAAAACCAACCGCGTGGTCATTGCCGAGGAAGGCTGGCCGACCTGCTCGATTGCGTCGGAGATTATCGCGATCTGTATGGAAGAAGGCTTCGACCATCTCGATGCGCCGGTGCTGCGCGTTTGCAACGAGGACGTGCCGCTGCCCTATGCCGCGAATTTGGAGGCAATTGCCTTGATCGACAGCGACCGGATCGTCAGCGCGGTCAAGAAAGTCTGCTACGTTTGAGTACGTCTTAGCCGTTCCGTTTAATCGCTGGTAAGGATTTTCCCTGTGATTCCGGTACGATTTTACGCTTGTTTACTGACGGCTGTGTCGGCCAAAATGACTTGAAAGACTCCTGAAACGGCGCAGATCAGCCGATAATTGAGGTTGTGAAGCTTTGCCTGCCCGAAACGGTTAAGGCGCTGGAAACCATTACCTCGAAACTTTCTTTAGCGCTGTTGGCTTAATGGCAACCCGATGAACTTCGGGGAAAACCGCGCCATGGGCACTAGAACAGAACAACGCCTGCCAGCTGGACAGGTGATGCGATTGCTGCACAGTCAGGCGGGCAACATCATGCCGATGGCCGCCATTGCGATGGTTGCGCTGGCCGGATTGGTCGGCGGCGGGGTCGATGTCAGCCGCGCCTATATGGTGCAGAACCGGCTGCAGAATGCCTGCGACGCGGGTGTGCTGGCCGGGCGCAAGGCAGTCGATGTGAACGGGTTCGACACTGCAGCAAACACCGAAGCAGATCTGTATTTCGACACCAATTTCGATGAGGCGAACGAAGGCGTCACCGGGACCAGCTTCATCGCCACCTCACCAAATTCAGGCGATACGGTAAACGGGGTTGCTTCGACCACGGTCGACACGGCGGTCATGCAGCTGTTCGGCTTCAAGACCATCCCGCTATCGGTCAGTTGCACCGCGACGATGTCCGTCGGCAATAGCGATGTGATGATGGTTCTGGACGTTACCGGTTCGATGGCGTGCACATCTGCCATGACGTCGAGCGAATGCACAAGCTATATTGGCAGCAACGGCTATAGCGAGACCGCGCATGGCGGCGATTCCCGGATCAAGGAATTGCGAGCTGCCATGAAGAGTTTCTACACCACGCTGGACGCGGCCACTTCGGGCTCCAATTCCCGCATTCGTTACGGTTTCGTACCCTACAGCTCCTCCGTCAACGTCGGCCAGTTGATCTATGACGAAAACCCCAGCTGGCTGGTCGACAGCTGGGCCTATCAATCGCGCGAAGCGCAATATGTCGATACCCAGCACCAGACGGTGTCTGGCTATATGCCTCCTCGAGAGGAAACGGATACCGGCGCGGGCAATTATAAATACGATGGCTGGTATTATTACAGCACTACGAAATATGAAGAAGACGATGATTGTCTGCGTGGCTTGCCCGCAGACACTCCGTGGACGAATAATGGCGCGACGACCACCACGACATCGACAGAGATAAACTCACGCGACCAGCGAGTCACAACCACCACGGTTGTCCAGCCGCAGGAACGTACCAATTACGCATGCTTCTACAGCCGTAGCAACGAAGGCTGGTACCGCATCGTCCGGTATGAGGACCGGGATTTCTACGACAACACCTACCAGATCGAAGACCCGATCTACACAACCGAAACCACCAGTTCGTTCGATCACTGGGATTACAAGCAGGTCACTTACGATACGAGCACTTACAAGGCGTTCGGTGCGGCCGCAGTTCCGCTGGGAACGGGTGGGACCGACATCACCACGACCTGGGACGGGTGTATCGAGGAGCGTGATACGCAGGCCGTGGCCACATTCAGCTGGAATTCGGCCACCGGGCTGAGCCCGGCCGATGCATATGACATCGACATCGATGCCACGCCGGATGCAACCGATGCCACAAAATGGCGTCCGATGTGGCCCGAGGTCGGTTATTACCGAACGACGGATTCGTCGAACCGCTATCTCTCCAGCCAGGCTGTCAGCGATTACGGTCGCAAGGCATCGTCTTTCTGTCCAAAGGCGGCTCGCCATCTGGCCACCATGTCCAAAAGCAATTTCGATAGCTATGCCGACAGCCTTCTGCCCCTAGGTGCGACCTACCATAACCTCGGCATGGTATGGGGCGCGCGGCTATCCTCGCCCACCGGTCCGTTCCAATCGACCGTAACGGCCAACCCGCCCAACTCCGGCGCGGTTGCCCGCCACGTCATCTTCATGACCGATGGCGACATGTCCCCGACCATCACGTCGGTGACCAGCTACGGAATAGAATATCATGATCGGCGCGTCACAGCCGACGGCTATTCGAACGACAATGAACGCCACACATCGCGTTTCTTGGCGGCTTGCGAGCAAGCCAAAGCCAAAGGTATGCGGGTATGGGTGATCGCCTTTGCGACCGGACTGTCATCCGATCTCAACTCTTGCGCATCCTCGGACAGTGCCTTTGCGGCAACCAACTCGTCGCAGCTTAACACGGCCTTTCAGGAGATCGCTAAGGATGTCGGTGAGTTGAGGATCACGCAATGATTGGGGAACTGTTCGGCAGACTGCTCCGCGACGAGCGCGGCACCACCGTTATGGAATTCGGCCTGATGATCACCGTGTTCATGACGTTGATGCTGGGTTTGTTCGATCTGGGGCAGATGGCCTACACCAAGGCTATTCTGGACGGCGCAGTCCAGAGCACTGCGCGCGAAGTGTCGCTGGAGACGGGCAATGTTACCGCGGCCAATGCGCATTTGCGCGAGATGCTGGCTCTCAGCGCGCCGGGTGTCACGGTGACGACCTCGCGGGTCAATTATACCGATTTCGCCGATATCGAGCGCCCCGAGACATGGGACGATGCCGATGGCAGCGGCGTTTGCGACAATAACGAGGCCTATACGGACGAGAACGGCAACGGCAATTGGGATACCGACGTGGCCAGCACCGGGAATGGCGGTGCCAGCGACGTGGTCATTCTGACGGTTACCGCCAGTTACGATCCACTGTTTCCCAACCCCTTCACGCCCGGCGGAGTGTCAGAGCGCAGCCTGACCTCCACAGCAGTCAAAAAGAACCAGCCCTTCGCCGATCAGGCGGGATACGGCTCGGACGCGGGGGTTTGCGCCTGATGACTTTCCTCAAAACATACGCGTCGCGGATGCGTTCGCTGAAGCGCGATATATCGGGGATCTCGATTGTCGAGTTCGCCTTGGTGTTGCCGGTGCTGCTGACGATGGGCCTCTACGGAACCGAAGTGGCCCGTATGGCCAGTACCAAGATGCAGGTGAGCCAGATCGCGCTGTCGGTGGCCGATAACGCCTCGCGCTTGGGCCAGACCGATAATAGCGGGGTAACCCCGACAATCACCGAAGCCGATGTCGATGCGGTGCTCGACGGCGCGATACGGCAGGGCCGCTCGATCGGGCTGGAAGCCGAGGGGCGGGTGATCCTCTCCAGCCTCGAATATGACACGTTCGAGGCTAAGCAATATATCCATTGGCAACGCTGCCGGGGCACCAAGGTGCAGGCCTCTGCCTATGGCAACGATACGACCGAGAATGGGATCAATGGCCCCGAAATCACTGGAATGGGGCAGGGCACGACCAAGGTCACCGCGCGCAGCGGCGAGGCGGTAATGTATGTCGAGGTCTATTTTACCTACAGGGCATTATTCCAGAACCCGTTCGGCAGCGGCGATGCCGAGTTCCGGGAAGAGGCAGCGTTCCTGATCCGTGACGACCGCAATCTGGGACCGGGCCTTACGGGCGGCACCACCAATTCATCTTGCGCCTGACGGCTTGCTCCGCGCCACCGAACGTGACGGACCCGGCTTGACACCGAGCGGGCGAGCGCTGACTGGCGCGCCATGTCCAAGCCAGAAACCAGCGAATTGCCCGACTTGCAGCAACTGGTGCTCGCTTACGCCCGCCCGGCGGATCGCGGCGCGTGGCACGCGTTCTTTGCTCTGGATACGCAGCTCGCCAGCCTGGTCCGAAAAGCGACCGAACCGCTGCTGGGGCAGGTCAGGCTCGCGTGGTGGCGCGACCGGCTGCAGGAAGAGGTGGAGGTTTGGCCGCAGGGAAATCCGGTGCTCTCGTCGATTGCGGACAGTTGGGCCGATGATGCTGCAGGGTTGGCCCCGCTGGTCGATGGCTGGGAGCATTTATTGGCAGACCCGCCGATAGGCCCAAGCGATATAGAAGGGTTTGCGGGGGGACGCGGCCAAGCGTTGGCTGCCCTTTCCAAAGTTGCAGGAGCAGATGAATACCGGGAGGCTGCGCTGCTTGCCGGGACGCGCTGGGCCTTGGCAGACTTGGCGGCGAACAGCACGGCCGAAGACGAGGAAGCGGCCATCCTGACCGCCGCATCCCGGTTTGGATTGGAACCGGTGCGCTTATCACGTGCAATGCGTCCGTTGGCGATATTGGATGGGCTGGCCATGCGCTCGATCCGGGCGCAAGGCGCGCCGCTATTTGCCGGGCGCCGGGCAGCCCTTGCTGCGCTGAGGCTTGGCATGTTCGGGCGCTAGGCTATGATTGCCGACAAAAAAGGGGTGGCTTTATGCGGCAAGCGATTTTGGGCGTTTTCATCGGATTGATCCTGGCCGGTGTCGGTGTGTTCTGGTGGCAAGCGCGCGCGCAGGTGGAGGAAGGGGCTCCGCCGCCCGAGCCGGAGCCCACCGAAGCTGCGGCAGAGCCGGTGATCCCGGTTTCCGATCCCGCCGACCTGACCGGTCCCGCCCCGCCGGAAGCCAGCGAGCTGACTCGGGAGCAGCGCCGTTTCTTCCGCTATGACCGCAACCGCGATCTGCGCATCACCCGCACGGAAATGCTCTCAAGCCGCACCGATGCCTTTCGCAAGCTGGATATCGACGGCAACAATCTGCTGACATTCGAAGAATGGGCGGTTTCTACGGCGAAGCGGTTCGACGGCGCGGATGCCGATGGCAACCGCGAACTGACCGCGCAGGAATTCGCCACGACCGCCCCGAAACGGCGCAAGAAGCCAGCCTGCCGCTGTTGATAACGGCCTACGCTGGCACGCCTTCGCGCTCTGCCAACCACTCGCCGAATTCCATCTTTGCGCGCGAGGTATAGGCCTCCTTGCGCTGTTTCTTCTTCACGTCATGCAGCGGCGGGAACAACCCGAAATTCACATTCATCGGCTGATAGGTCGCCGCCTCCGCATCGCCGGTTATATGGCTGAGCAACGCCCCCATCGCCGTACTGCGCGGCGGGGCCACCCATGGCTCGCCCGATAGCTCGGCCGCTGCCATCAATCCCGCCATCAACCCGACCGTGGCGCTTTCGACATAGCCTTCGCAGCCGGTGATCTGCCCGGCAAAGCGGATATGCGGCGCATCCTTCAGGCGCAGCTGGCGGTCGAGCACCATCGGCGCATTGAGGAACGTGTTGCGATGCAGGCCGCCGAGCCGCGCGAATTCGGCGTTCTCCAGGCCGGGAATGGTGCGGAACAGCTCCACTTGCGCGCCATATTTCAGCTTCGTCTGGAAACCGACCATGTTCCACAGCGTGCCAAGCTTGTTGTCTTGCCGCAACTGCACCACCGCATAGGGCCAGCGCCCCTGGGGAAATTCCTCGCAAGCGGTGCGCGGATCGTCCAGCCCGACGCCCTTCATCGGGCCGTAGCGCAAGGTCTCCACCCCGCGCGCTGCCATCACCTCGATCGGCATGCAGCCATCGAAATAAGGCGTGTCCTGCTCCCACTCGCGAAATTCGGTCTTTTCGCCGTCCATCAGCCCTTGGTGGAACGCGTAATATTGCTCCTTCGTCATCGGGCAATTGATGTAATCGCCGCCTACGTTGGAAGCTTCGGTGGTCTTGTCCCACCGGCTCTGTATCCAGCATTTGTCCATGTCGATGCTGTCGCGGTGGACGATCGGCGCGATGGCATCGAAGAAGGCCAGGCTGTCCTGCCCGGTGGCCTTGGCGATGTTCTGTGCCAGCGATGCCGCGGTCAATGGGCCGGTGGCGACGATGGTCGGGCCGCTTTCGGGCAAAGCTTCCACCTTCTCGCGCACCACGGTGATGCCGGGATGGCCGAGCAATTCGCGCTCCACCGCAGCGGAGAACACGTCGCGGTCCACCGCCATTGCCGAGCCAGCGGGAACCTGCGCCTGTGCCCCCGCGCGCATAACTATCGAATCAAGCCGCCGCATCTCGTGATGCATCAGCCCCACGGCATTCTTGGTATCGTCGTCCGAGCGGAAGGAGTTGGAGCAGACCAGTTCGGCCAGCCCGTCGGTCTGATGCGCTGCCGTGCTTTCGCCGCTGCCGCGCATTTCGGACAGGCGCACCTTGAATCCACGCCTGGCGAGTTGCCACGCAGCCTCGCTACCCGCCAAACCGCCGCCGATAATGTGCACATCATGTGTCATGCGCAGCGAGTTAGGGGCGATTGCCCTGCCTAGCAATGCCGGGGGTGATCGGCTGCACCATGAATTGGGCTCCTACCCTTCGTACCATCTGCAACCTGCCGCGCAGGGCATGGCGCCAATGTGCAATCTGCGCCATAGAAGGCGGATGGCATGCAATGTGAACCGGCGGGACTGATGGCGAGGCGCGCGCTGATGGATAAACGCCCCTGGCTGCTGCTGAGCATTGTCGCGGCGGTGGCATGGTATGTCCTGCGCGATGCATCCTTTGGCGAGGAATGGTTGGTGGCCCTCAAGGCCAGCGGTGTCGCACTGCTGGCGGTTTATGCGGTGGTTCGTCATCCCTCGGTCGATGCGAGACTGCTCGCCGGAGTGATGGCGGCAAGCGCGCTGGGCGATGCGCTGGTGGAGTTCGACCTGATGCTGGGCGGACAGGCGTTTTTTGCGGCGCATCTGGTGGCGATCTGGCTCTATCTGCGCAATCGGCGCGATACGTTGGCGGCCAGCCAGAAAGCCACCATCGCCGCGCTGCTGCTGGGCACACCGCTGCTGAGTTATCTGCTGACATTCGAGATCGGGGTGGCGGTTTACGGACTGGCTCTGGGCGCGATGGCGGCCTGCGCTTGGGGCAGCCGCTTCTCCCGCTACCGCGTCGGGCTGGGGGCGATGCTGTTCGTGATTTCCGACTTGCTGATTTTCGCGCAAGCAGGCTGGGTGGATCTGGGGGCGGTGCCCGGAGTGCTGATCTGGCCGCTTTATTATGCCGGCCAATTCCTGATCGCGACCGGTATTATCCAGACGCTGCGCCGCGACAGGGCGCCCGCCGATCAGCCCGCGTAAGCGGCAATGGTGGTCCGGTGCAATTCGCGCCGCTGGCCTTCATATCCGCCGGTCGCCTTGTGCAGGACACTGCGATTGTCCCACATTACCAACATGTCCGGCTCCCACGCGTGGCGGTAGATGAACTCGTCTTGGGTTTGCCATTGATATAGCTCGGTCAACAGGCCGAGCGCCTGCGCATCGTCCATCCCTTCGATCTCGACTATATAGCCCAGACAGGAAAATAGACCTTCCTCGCCAGTTTCGGGATGGCGGCGCACGAGCGGGTGGGTCTGCGTGGCATAGGCAGCTTCGCTGGGGCGGATCGCCATCGAACGCCCCTCGTCCTTCTCCCCATAGGCGCCATCGGGAGCATAGGCACCGCGCGCCGAATGGATCGCGGTCAGCGCCCGCAATTCGTCCTGCCGCGATGCGGGCAGGGCGGCAAAGGCGGCGACCTGGTTGGCGAAAAGCGTGTCCCCGCCATGCGAGGGAATATCGACCGATAGCAGGCAGGTTCCGGCGGGCGGGTGCGGCAGGAACGTCCAGTCCGAATGCCAGTTTTCGGCAAATAAAGGCGCTGTTTCGTCCGCTTCGCGCAGGATTGCCGCGATGTTCTGACGGCCTTCTATCGGGTCGAAAAACGGATCCACACCGAACCCGCCCATCGCCAGCGTGAAGCGTTCCAGCGCATCGTCATCCATTCGCTGACCAGGAAAGGCGAGCACCCGCTGCTCCAGCCAGACAGCGCGGATCGCCGCGACACTTTCCGCATCAAGATCGCCCGCAAGATCGACCCCGGTGACGCGCGCACCGCAGGCCTGTCCGGACGGTTCGACCGTCAATGTCATGCGGACGAAATCATTCGGGTGGCGGCTCCCCGATATTGTCGTCGCGGTCGAGCGTCGTGGTCGGCGTGGTTTCTTCCGCACCGCGCGCGACCATTTCCTCGACCACCGCCTCCTCGGCCTCGTTTTCCGGAGCCTCTTCCTCGTCCAGCTTGGCGACCGAAACGATGGTTTCGTTCTTCGCCACGTTGAACAGTTTCACCCCGGCGCTGGCGCGCCCGATGACGCGCAGAGTATCCAGCGAGATACGGATCAGCTTGGCCTGATCGGTCACCAGCATCAGCTGGTCCGACTGGGTGGCGGTGAAACTGGCCACGACCGGGCCGTTGCGTTCGATATTGTCGATATTGGTGATGCCCATGCCGCCGCGATTGGCCTGGCGATATTCGTAAGCGCTGGACAGCTTGCCATAACCATTGGCGCACACGGTGAGGATGAATTCCTCCGCCTCTGCCATTTCGGCCTGTTCCGCCGTCAATTCGGGCGCTTCGCCTTCATCGAATTTCCACGGTGCAAGCTTCAGATAGGCCTCGCGGTCCTCCATCGAGCGGCCGCCTTCATGCAGTATCGCAAGCGAGACGACCTCGTCGCCATCCTCCTTGAATTTCATCCCGCGCACACCGGTCGAGGTCCGCGATACGAATTCGCGCACGTCCTCTCCGCCAAAGCGGATCGCCTTGCCCATGCGGGTGGCGAGCAGCACATCGTCGCCCGCTTCCAGCAGGGCCACACCAATCAGCTTGTCCCCGCTTTCGGGTTCGAACTTCATCGCGAATTTGCCGTTGCTGGGAATATTAGTGAAGGAATCCATCGAGTTGCGGCGGACATTGCCCTGCGCGGTGGCGAACACGACGTTGAGTGCACCCCAGCTATCCTCATCCTCCGGCAGTGGCAGGACGGTACGGATCGTCTCGTCCTTTTCCAGCGGCAACAAATTGACTAGCGGCCGCCCGCGCGTCTGCGGGCCGCCTTCGGGCAATTTCCAGACCTTTAGGCGATAGACTTTGCCCGCGGTGGAGAAGAACAGCACCGGGTTGTGGGTGCTGGTGACGAACATCTCGCTCACCGCATCCTCTTCCTTCGTCGCCATACCGGCGCGGCCCTTGCCGCCCCGATTCTGCGCGCGGAAGGTCGAGAGGGGGGTGCGCTTGATATAGCCATCCAGCGTTACAGTGACGACCATCTCGTCCCGCTCGATCAGATCCTCGTCTTCCAGCCCGTCCCATGCAGGCGCGATTTCGGACACGCGGGGGGTGGCGTAATTGTCGCGGATTTCCTGCAATTCACCGCGCAGGACGCCATACAGCTTCGCGCGGTCGGCAAGGATTTCGAGGTAGTAGCTGATCTTGTCGGCCAGCTCCTTCAGCTCGTCACCGATTTCGTCGCGGCCAAGCGCGGTCAGACGGTGGAGCCGCAGGTCGAGGATCGCCCTAACCTGCCGCCCGCTGAGCTTGTAGGTTCCGCCATCCTGGTCGGCGCTGGGCTCGATCGCTTCTACCAACCGGATATATTGCGCGATATCGCCGATCGGCCATTCCTTGGCGAGCAGCTTTGCGCGAGCCTCGGCCGGGTTGGGCGCGCCGCGGATCATCGCAACCACTTCGTCCATATTGGTCACGGCGACCACCAGCCCGAGCAAGATATGTGCCCGGTCGCGCGCCTTGTTCAGTTCGAACTTGGTGCGGCGGGTGATGACCTGCTCGCGAAACGAGATGAAGGCCTGTATTATATCCCGCAAATCCAGTACTTCGGGCCGCCCACCGCGAATGGCGAGCATGTTGGCCGGGAAGCTGGACTGCGCCGGCGTGTGCCGCCAGATTTGGTTGAGCACGACTTCCGCGGTGGCATCGCGCTTGAGATCGATGACCACGCGCACGCCCTCGCGGCTGGATTCGTCGCGGACATCGGTGACGCCTTCGATCCGCTTTTCCTTGGCGGCCTCGGCCAGCTTTTCGACCAGGCCGTTCTTGCCGACCTGGAAAGGGATCGATGTTAGCACGATACGCTGCCGGTCGCCGCCGCGTTCTTCCACCTTATGGCGGCTGCGCTGGAGCACCGACCCACGCCCGGTCGTATAGGCGGCGCGGGCACCCGACTGGCCGAGGATCAGCGGCGCGGTCGGAAAGTCCGGCCCGGGAACATATTCGATGAGTTCTTCGGCAGTTATGCCGGGGTTCTCGATAAAAGCGAAGCACGCATCGATCACTTCGCCCAGATTATGCGGCGGAATGTTCGTGGCCATGCCGACCGCGATCCCGCCGGCACCATTGACCAGCAGGTTGGGGAAGCGCGCGGGCAGCACGGTGGGTTCCTGCAACGACCCGTCGTAATTGTCCGCGAAATCGACCGTATCCTTGTCGAGATCGTCCAGCAGGCTGTTCGAAACCTTGGCCAACCGCGCTTCGGTATAGCGCATCGAGGCGGGCGGATCGGGGTCCATCGAGCCGAAATTGCCCTGGCCATCGACCAGCGGCACGCGCATCGACCAGTCCTGCGTCATCCGCGCCAGCGCATCGTAAATCGCGCTGTCGCCATGCGGGTGATAATTGCCCATCACATCGCCGACGATCTTGGCGCTCTTGCGGTAAGGCCGTCCGGCGACGAAGCCGCCTTCGTTACTGGCGTAAAGTATCCGGCGGTGCACCGGTTTCAGACCGTCGCGCACATCGGGTAAAGCGCGCGCCACGATCACGCTCATCGCGTAATCGAGGTAGCTCGTCTTCATCTCCTCGACGATATCGATGCGGGGATGTTCCTCGGGCGAGGAAGGGGGTGTCAGTGTATCGGTTTCGTCGCTCACGATGGCTCTTTTCTGGCGCACCTGCACGGTGCTTCGGATTGCCCGTCACGATAGGGGAAAGCGCCTGCGAAAGCCAATTTTGCGCGCCCTTGCGCCTATCATTCGCGTGCTTTTTCCACACCCTTGAACAGGGCGGCTCAAACCCCTGTAAAACGGCAGGTTTTCGGGTCGTTCAATCGCTATTCAGCCCGGATTCGCTATTAAACCATCAACCCGGCGCGCAACCGAAGGTTCGAATGCGCGTTGATCCGATATAGAGGGCTGGAAAAGCCCGATAACCAATCCACTCTTGGGAGTTTTCTAAGCATGTTTTCACTTACTCGAAATTCGGCCAGCCCGAAGCGCACCGGTTCGCATTTTGCCCTGGCCATCGCATTGGCCACCGGCGCCGCCCTGACGGCGGGCGCGATCGCCGAACCGGCCTACGCGCAGAAAAAGAAGAAAGATAAGAAGGCCAAGTCCGATTATTCCAAGGGCTTCGTGGAAGTTTTCTCGCCGATCCAGCAGGGCATGAACGCAGAAGGTGCCGATGCCGCAGCTTTCACCGCGCAGATCCCTGCGATGATGGCGGCCGTGGAAACTGCCGACGACCGGATGGCTGCCGGGCAGACCATCTATAATATCGGTGTGAAGACCGAAAACCCCGTGCTGCAATTGCAGGGCGTGGAAACCATGCTGGCCAGCGGAAAGATCGCACCGGAAGCCACTGGTCAGTACAATTTCCTCGCAGCCCAGCTGGCTTACAATCAGGACATTTGGCCTAAGGCTCGCCAATATGCGACCGCCGCACTGGAAGCTGGATATTCGAAGAACAGCCCCGAGCTGATCGTTTCGGAATCCTATTTCAGCGAAGACCAGACCGCCCAAGGGCTGACTTATCTCCGTCAGGCGATTCAGAACCGGATCGATGCCGGCCAGACCCCGCCGAACGACTGGGTCCGCCGCGGTCTTTCGCAGGCCTATAACAACAATCTCGGGCCGCAATCGGATGATTTCAGCCTGCTGCTGGTCCAGTACTATCCCGACGATGCAATCTGGGCCGACACCATTGCGATCCAGCGTAACCTGAAGAATTACGAGGGTGACGAGCTGCTCGATCTCCTGCGGCTCGCCCGCCGGGTGAACGGCCTTCGGTCGGAGCGTGACTACGAAGATTACGTGCAGGCCGCCGATGCCCGCAAGCTTCCGGGCGAAGTCGACGCGCTGATCAAGCAGGGATCTTCTGCCGGCATCATCACCGGCGGCAACATGTTCATCGCCGATGCCAAGGAAACCGCAAGCGGCCGCATCCGCGCCGATCGGGCGGAACTTCCTGCGTTGGAGCGTGACGCCATGGCATCGGGCGCAAACCTGCGCACCGTGGTGGCGGCAGGCGACGTGTTCCTGAGCTATGACAATTACGCCAAGGCGGAGATGTTTTACGCCAAGGCTTTGACCATGCCGGGCGTCGACACGGCGGAAGTTCTCAACCGCCTGGGCATCGCACAGATGGAACAGGGAAAGTATGACGAAGCGCGCAACACTTTCGCGCAGGTCCAGGGTGCTCGACAAGCGATTGCCCGTCTCTGGGGCGTCTATGCCGAACAACGCGGCGGAGCCGGTGCGGCAGCGGCAACCGAAAATACGGCGATGGATGCGGGCAATACGATGTAGGCTCTGCGATTATTCGCTGTTAAAACGACAAACGGCGCGAACCCCCAGGTTCGCGCCGTTTTTCTTTGGCCAGCAGCGATCCGCGTTCAGCGCATCCGCTTGACCAAAATCTGGTTGTCGTCCGTCCGCTCCAGCGCGAAATTTTCCAGCGAGCCGAACAATTCGGACAGGCTTTTATAGCCGTAATTGCGTACGTCGAAGCTGGACCGGTTGCCCGCGATCTGGCCAACCTGCTGCAATTTGGCAAAGCCGCGATCGTCCTTCTTCGCCTCTTTGTAAGCGGCGCCGATCAGGTCCATCAGATCGTCGTCCTCGGTCGCCTTGTTACCGCGCGAGGCTTTGCCCTCGATGCGGCCGCCGCCATCCGAGGCATTGTCGATCAGCTGGTTGATTTCGATAAAACGAGTGCAGACCGATTTGAACGCTTGCGGCGTTTTCTTCTCGCCAAACGCATAGACCACGATCCCGTCCTGCCTCAGCCGGGTGACGAGCGGGGTGAAATCGCTATCCGATGTCATCAGGCCAAACCCGTCCACCTTGCCTTGGTAGAGCAGGTCGATAGCATCGATGGTCATCGCCATGTCGGTGGCATTCTTGCCCTTCGATACGTCGAATTGCTGCTGCGGGCGGATACCGAACTTGTTGGTGATCTTGTCCCACTTGGACAGGTTATCCTTGGCGAAATTGCCATAGGCGCGGCGGATATTTACCTGGCCCAGCTCTGCCATCACGGTCAGTACGGGGTCGATCCCCTGCGGCGTGGTGTTATCCGCATCTATCAGCAGGGCGATGTTTTTGAGCGTTGGTTCCGACATTGCGCCTCCATGACGGTTGGCGTGGTTACGCGCAACCGATCAATCGGGCGATCAGGCGGGCGATCAGGCGGGGGAGAAGCTGCCATCGGCTTCGTCGAGCTGGTTTAGAATTCCGGTTGCGATCGCAAAATGTGCGCCGTGCAACGTCAGCTCGCCCGCCTGTTCCTTTTTTGCTACGAAGGGGAAGCTGCGAAGATTGGCCAGGCTTTGCCGAACGGCTGCCATTTCCATGGCGAGTTCTGCGTGGGCATTATCGGTGCCGTGTTCGTCCGCCACCTGCTGGCTGACATCGTCCAGCATCCCGACCCAATGCGCCACGAACCCACCTTCGCCGGGGGCGGCGCCGTGAAGCCTGCGCGACAGGGCGGCCTGGCACCCGCCGCATGCGCCGTGGCCCATCACCAGGATTTCACGCACTTTCAGGAACTGCACGGCAAATTCCACCGCCGCCGATACGCCGTGCTGGCCCGGCGTCGTCTCGTATGGCGGGACCATTGCGGCGACATTGCGCACGACGAATATCTCGCCCGGCGCCACATCCAGAATCTGCGCGGGATCGACCCTGCTATCGGAGCATGAGATGACCATCACTTGCGGTGCCTGCCCCTGGCTCAGCGAGGCCCAGCGCTCGCGCTGTTCCTGCCAGTCGCCATCGCGAAACCGGTGATAGCCTTCGATGAGTTCGGCATAGTTTTTCGTTGGGCTGTTCATGGCGCGATCAATGCCGCGCGCCATTGCCTAAGGCAAGAGCGCGCCTTAGATGGGCGAACATGAACGATCTGTCCTCCGCCCCGCAGCCAAACGAGCGACCTCCGCGCCAGCGCAAGCCGGACTGGATTCGCGTAAAAGCGCCCGTCAGCAAAGGTTACAACGAGACGCGTAAATTGATGCGCGAGCTCAATCTGAACACGGTTTGCGAAGAAGCGGCCTGCCCCAATATCGGCGAGTGCTGGACCAAGAAACACGCCACCGTGATGATCCTGGGCGATGTTTGCACGCGCGCCTGCGCGTTTTGCAACGTGAAAACCGGGATGCCGCGACTGGTCGATCCGCTGGAGCCGGAACACACCGCGGTTGCCGCAGCGAAGCTGGGGCTGGAGCATATCGTAGTCACCAGTGTGGACCGCGACGATCTGCCCGATGGTGGGGCAGGGCAGTTCGTAAAAGTGATCGAGGCGCTTCGCCGCGAGACTCCCAACACCACGATCGAAATTCTCACTCCCGATTTCCGGGGCAAGATGCGCCCGGCGGTTGAGGCGATTTGTGCAGCTAGACCCGATGTTTACAACCACAATTTGGAGACCGTGCCGCGGCTCTATCCCACCATTCGGCCCGGCGCGCGCTATTATGCGTCGCTGCGGTTGCTGGAGGAGGTGAAGGCGCACGATCCGATGATTTTCACCAAGTCCGGCATCATGCTGGGACTGGGCGAACAGAGGCTGGAAGTGCATCAGGTAATGGACGATATGCGCTGCGCGGATGTCGATTTCATGACCATGGGCCAATATCTCCAGCCAACACCGAAACATGCCAAGGTGGAAGACTTCGTCACCCCCAAGGCGTTCGATGCGTATGGCTCTATCGCCCGCGCGAAGGGGTTCCTGCAGGTCGCTTCCAGCCCGCTGACGCGCTCCAGCTATCACGCGGGTGACGATTTCGCAGAGATGCGCGCCGCGCGGGAGGCTAAGCTGGCGAAGGCACGGGGCTGAGAGAGTGCCGGGCATCCACCAGATTCGCCAACTGCCCTATAGCGCAGAGCAGATGTTCGACCTGGTGGCCGATGTCGGCCGCTATGGCGAATTCCTGCCTTGGGTGGTTGCCACCCGGGTTCGCTCCGACAGCGAGACGGAAATGGTTGCCGACATGGTCGTGGGGTTCAAATCCCTGCGCGAAAAATTCACGTCGCGGGTTGTAAAGCAGCGCCCGGAGCGGCTGGAAGTCCACTATATCGACGGACCGATGCGCGATCTGGATAATCGCTGGCAGTTCAAACCGCTGGCCGGCGGCGGATGCGAGATCGATTTCTGCGTCGATTTCACGTTCAAGAACAAGGTATTCGAAGCGTTGGCCGGGCAGTATTTCGACCGCGCCTTTCGCAAGATGATGACGGCGTTCGAAACTCGCGCAAACGCGCTTTACGGCAATAAAAGCTCCAGCGCCCAGATCGTCGCCTGAGCGCGGATTTCGGCGCGACTTTTCGCGCCGAAGTGCTTCAATTCGCCCTCCGGCTCGGCTTCGGAGCCGCGAATCGCGCGGGCAAATACCACCGTGCCCACGGGTTTCAACTCGGTCCCGCCACCCGGACCTGCCACGCCGCTGATCGCCACGGCCACATCTGCGTTCGATTCTTCCAACGCACCATTGGCCATCGCCCACACGCAGGCGATCGACACCGCCCCGAAGGTCTCGATGATTTCGCTGGAGACGCCCAGGCTCTCCATCTTGGCCTCGTTCGAATAGGTCACAAAGCCGCGATCGAGCACGGCGGAGCTGCCGGGCACTTCGGTCAATGCCGCGGCGACCAGCCCGCCCGTGCAGCTTTCGGCCGTGACGATCGTGCGCCCAGCCTCGCGGTTGGCGGCAACGACTCGCTGCGCCAGCTGTTCGATGTCTTCGGGAAGCAGCCGGTCGGTCACTTGCGGGTACGATCGCCTTGCGATTGCTTTTCGTTCTTCTCGCGCTGGTCCATCTCGACGATGAAGCCTACGATTTCCGCAATATTCTCTGCCGGAAGCGGATCGAGCAATTCCATGCCGCGCTCTACATCGGCGCAGCTATCGGTGGTAATTTCCTTGGCAATCAACTGAACCAGCATCGTATCGACGAATGGCTGTAACACCTCGTCGGGCATAGCGGTGAACATCGCTGCATCGGCGCCCATTTCTTCGCCGCCAAACGCCATCAACGCCTGTTTCGCGTCCGGCCAATAAGCCTCGGAGCCTTGCGAAAACTTCGCGTCGAGCCGCGAGCCGTTTTTCGCCAGATAGCCACTGGAATCGAGTACCGGGGCGCAGCTGTTCCGCACGCCTTCCAGCATCAGCGGCAGCGCATATCGTATCGCAGGCGCAACCTCCTGCGCGGTGAGTTCCTGCGCCGCCGCGGGGCTGCCGAACAGCGCTGCGAGCGATGCGAAACCTGCCAGTGCCTTGTTCATCGTATCGTCTCCATCAGATGCGGGCCACGGTGGCGATAGCCTGGGCGGCAATGCCTTCTCCGCGGCCGGTAAAGCCAAGCCGCTCGGTCGTGGTGGCCTTCACGCTCACTTGCACGATGTCAACGCCCAGCAATTCGGCAATCCTGGCCCGCATGGCGGGGCGGTGAGGGCCGATCTTGGGCGCTTCGCAAATAATCGTCAGGTCGACATTCCCGATGGCATAGCCGGATTGCTGCACGATTTGCGCTGCATGGGCGATGAACCGGTCGGAAGAAGCGCCCCTCCATTGCGGGTCGCTGGGCGGAAAATGCTCGCCGATATCGCCGGCCCCAACCGCACCGAGCAGGGCATCGACAATGGCGTGAAGCGCAACATCGGCGTCCGAATGTCCGGCCAACCCCTTGTCGTGCTCGATGCGTATGCCGCCCAGGCAGAGCTCGTCGCCCTCGGAGAGGCGGTGGACATCATATCCCATGCCGGTGCGAATTGCGGGTGTAGCGGTCACGAAATCCTCCGCGAAAGTAAGTTTGGCAAGGCGCTCGTCACCTTCGACCAATGCGACCTCTCCTCGGGCGGCACGCAGCACCTGCGCATCGTCACCGGCATTGCTGGCCCCGCTCCATGATCGATGAGCGGCAAGAATATCGGCATAGCGAAATGCCTGCGGCGTCTGCACCCGTCGCAACGTATCGCGCTGCGCAGTTCCGGCCATCAATCCGCCGCTCTCTACCGCCAGGCTATCGACCACCGGGAGCACGGGAATCGCGCCCGGTCCGCTGTCGAGAGCAGCAAGCAGCCGGGCGATCACGGCGTGCGGCAGATCGGGCCTTGCTGCATCGTGGATCAGAACGTGGCCGGGCCCATCGGTGTGCAGCGTTTCGAGCGCGGCGCGGACCGAATCCTGCCGCGTCGCTCCGCCTGTCACGAAGCGCACATCTGCCAGACCTTGCAAGGCGTTATCGGCCACTTCTTCCGCACCTTCGGGGATTGCGACGACCAGCGGGTTCGCGCCTGCGGCCAGCAACGCCTCCGCCGAATGGCGCACCACCGGCTTGCCGCGCCACATGGCGAATTGCTTGGGCAATGGCTGACCGGCTCTCACGCCTTTCCCGGCGGCCACGATGATCGCGGCGAAGGGGGGCTGGGGGGTCGCTTCGGCCATGATCCGGCCCGCTACAGCCTTGCACCGCTCGCCGCAATCCACTAGCGCTCTGCACAAATTTTAGGCACTGCGCGAAATCATGATGTCTCTCCCCAATCCCCCGGCTCTCAAACCGATCGAGATCGGCCCTGTGACCATCGCCGACCCGGTGGTGCTAGCTCCCATGACCGGCGTGACCGACATGCCGTTTCGCGCGCTGGTGCGGCGCTATGGCAGCGGGCTCAATGTGACCGAGATGATCGCCAGCCAGGCGGCCATCCGCGAGACGCGTCAGTCGCTGCAAAAGGCCGAATGGGCGCCGATCGAGGATCCGGTTTCGATGCAACTGGTCGGCTGCGATCCGGTCAGCATGGGCGAGGCGGCCAAGCTCAACCAGGATCGCGGCGCGGCGATCATCGACATTAATTTCGGCTGTCCGGTGCGCAAGGTGACCAATGGCATGGCCGGCAGCGCGCTGATGCGCGAAGTACCGCTCGCCACGAAGCTGATGGAAGCGACCGTCAAGGCGGTGGATGTTCCGGTGACCGTAAAGATGCGGATGGGCTGGGACCATGCCAGCCTGAATGCCCCTGAACTCGCGCGCATCGCGGAAGACCTCGGGGTGAAGATGATCACCGTCCATGGCCGCACGCGCAACCAGATGTACAAGGGCAGCGCCGACTGGTCGTTCATCGCCAAGGTGAAGCAAGCGGTATCGATCCCGGTCATCGTCAATGGAGATATCTGCACGATCCAGGACGCAGCCAATGCGCTGGAACAATCGGGCGCGGACGGGCTGATGATCGGGCGCGGCGCCTATGGCAAGCCGTGGCTGCTGGGCCAGGTCATGCATTGGTGGCGCACCGGCGAGACGATCCCGACACCTTCCTTCGCCGAGCAATATGGGGTGGTGGTGCTACATTATCGCGGAATGCTGGACCTTTATGGCCGCGATGTCGGCACCAAGGTCGCGCGCAAGCATTTGGGCTGGTACACCAAGGGGATGCACGGGTCCGCCGAGTTTCGCAACCATGTGAACTTCATCGACGATGCGGACGAGGTGCTGGGTGAGCTCGAGCGGTTCTATACGCCCTTCATCCTCGCCCCCGCCGACCGCCAAGCGGCGTGACGCCAGCATGAGACTGGCATGACTGGACCCCCCGATACGGCGCTAGCCGATCAGGCAGAGCAACCCGCTATGCCTGATGCTGCCACGCAGCTGGCCGGAATGATCTTCGCGGTGATGCTGGTCGATCCCGATCTGGTAATCCGGCAGGCCAACCCGGCCACCGAAGACCTGCTGGGCCGCAGTGCCAAGCGGATGATCGGCTGCCGGCTGGACGAGGTGCTGACCTTCGAAGACGAGCGCGTGGCCAACAGTTTCACCGCCGCCGAAGCCCGCTTGCTGGCACGCAACACCTTTCTGCGATCGGGTAACCGGGCCGGCCGCTTCAACCTGACCGCATCGCCGCTATCCAGCCACGAGGGCTGGCGCGTGGTCACCCTGTCGGACACCAAGCAGGACGATAGCGGCGGCGAGGATGGCGGACGGGCCCTGCGCGCGCCGCAGGTGCTGGCGCATGAGATCAAGAACCCCCTCTCCGCCATCCGCGGTGCGGGCCAGCTGCTGGCGCGCAAGCTGGACGACAAGGACAAGCCGCTCGCGCATATGATCGGCGACGAGGTGGACCGCATCGCGCGGTTGGTGGACCGGATGCAGCGGCTGGGCAGCGAAACACCTGATCCGGTCGCGCCGCTCAATCTCCACGAAACGATCCGCGGCGCGATGGCCACGGTGCGTGCCGCCGATCCGAAAGGTGCCCCGCTGGTCGAGGAATTCGATCCCTCGCTGCCCAGCGTGCTGGCGAATGGCGACGCGCTGGAACAGGTGCTCATCAACTTGCTTGCCAATGCACGCGATGCCTGCTGCGCTGCCGAGCAGCCGCAGGTAAGCGTACAGACTCGGTTCGTCGGCGGGCTGAAGCTGCGCGCGTTGCTACCCGGCCGCTCGATCGCCTTGCCGATCGAAATCGCAGTTAGCGATAATGGCCCGGGCATTGATCCGGCGCTGACCGATCAGATTTTCGAACCCTTCGTTTCCTCCAAACCCCAGGGGCAGGGGCTCGGCCTGGCGCTGGTGCGCAAGCTGCTGCGCGATATGAACGGCCGGATCGTCCATGACCGTGACGAACGCGCCGGCGTGACGTATTTCCGGATCCGACTTCCCGTTGCGCAAGACGAGGTGGCCGCATGAGCGGTGCAGTACTTCTGGTAGAAGACGATCCCGGCATCGCAACCGTCATAACGGCCGCGCTGGAGGATGAGGGGTTCACCGTAGATCGCTGCGATAGCTGCGCAGGACGCGATGCCCTGCTGAAGGCGGGAAGCTATGACGCGCTGCTGACCGATGTGATGTTGACCGATGGGGACGGGCTGACCGACTTGCCTGCCATTGCGCAGCGGCATCCCGGCCTTCCCGTCATCGTGCTATCGGCGCAAAATACCCTCGATACGGCAGTGCGGGCGAGCGACACCGGTGCATTTGAATATTTCCCCAAGCCGTTCGACCTGGACGAGCTGACGCGCACGGTCGTGCGGGCTGTCGGCGCGCGTCCTGCACCCCGCACGCAGCCGGAGGAGCCGGGCGAAGGGCTTCCGCTGGTCGGGCGCAGCCAGGCGATGCAGGGTGTTTACCGTATGATCACGCGCGTGTTGCGCAACGATCTCACCGTATTGGTGCTGGGCGAAAGCGGCACCGGCAAGGAGCTGGTGGCCGAGGCAATCCACCAGCTCGGCCAGCGCAAGGGTGGGCCATTCGTCGCGGTCAATGCGGCGGCTATCCCGGCCGAGCTGATCGAAAGCGAATTGTTCGGGCACGAAAAGGGCGCGTTCACTGGCGCGATCGGGCAGGCCATCGGCAAGTTCGAACAAGCCAATGGCGGCACGCTGTTCCTCGACGAAATAGGCGACATGCCCATGGAAGCGCAAACCCGCCTCCTTCGCGCGCTACAATCGGGTCGCATACGGCGCGTCGGGGGGCGGCACGAAATTACCACCGATGTGCGGATCATCGCCGCGACCAACCGCGATCTCGCCCCGATGATAGCAGCCGGCAAGTTTCGAGAAGACCTGTTCTACCGCCTCAACGTGGTCCCTATCGACTTACCCCCGCTGCGCGAGCGGGCCGACGATATCGGCGCGCTGGCCCGTCATTTCCTGGCCGAGGCGCAGCGTGAAGGCCTGCCCCGTCGGGTATTGAGCGCGCCGGCCGAACGCGCGCTCGCACAGCGCGAATGGCGCGGGAATGTCCGCGAATTGCGCAATGCGGTGTTCCGGCTGGCCCTGATGGCCCGCGACGATATGATCGATGCCGAGAGTATCGTCGACATATTGGGCGATGCGGACCGCGCACGCCATGATAAGGGCCCGGTGGGTTACGAGCGTGCCTTGAAAGAATGGGTGGCGGAGCGGCAAGTGCCCGCCGGCACACTCTATCACGGCGCATTGGCGGCATTCGAGAAGCCGTTGTTCGAACACGCGCTGGCCGAAACCGGCGGCAACCAGCTGCGCGCCGCACAGATGCTGGGGATCAATCGCAACACGCTGCGCAAGAAGCTCGGCGAGTTAGGAATAGAGGCAGACAGCTTCGCTCGCCGCGCCTGAAGGTCGGCTGGGCGCGGTCGCTGCGAATTAACTTGCATTATTGCAACAGTGTCGTTGTAAAAGCGCCACGATGGCTAGCGCAGCTGCAAAAACTTCCGGCTCTCCGCCGCGCTGGTGGCGTCGCTTCATCGTGGCATCGCGCCGCGCCAATATCTATCGCATCCTGGAGCTGATCTGCACGCTGGCTTTCATGGCGATGGTGCTGACGACCTATTTCGTATTCTCCAATGCTCCGTCCGACGGTCAATTGTTGCCGTCGCGTCAGGTTGCCGCCTTGCTGATCGGCACGCTGATACCGGCGATCGGCCTGCTGGTCCTGCTCGGGAGACGGTTGGCGATCCGCCGCGCGGCGGGCAGCACCGCCAAGATGCATGTGCGGCTGGTGTTTTTCTTCTCGCTGATCGCGGCCATCCCGACCTTGCTTGTATCCGGCTTTGCCGCCGTGCTGTTCCAGTCGGGCGTTGATTTCTGGTTCAGCGACGAATCGCGCGGATTGATGGAAAATGCCAACGCTTTGGCGCGCGATTATTATGAGGAAAACCAGCTGGAAGTGGCCAATGAAACCATCGCCATGGCCGGTGACATGCGCTTTTTCCTTCAACGCGGAACCCTGGCGGACAGCCAGTTCGTCGATTTCTACCAGTTCCAGATGCAAGGCCGCAAGGTCAGCGAATCCGCCATTCTGCAGCAGCTGGAAGATGGCAGCTTCCGCACGGCGGCGGTGTTCGGCCTGGCACCCGATACATCCCCGGCGGACCTTGCACCGCAAGTGCTCGACCAGGTGGCCCGAGGGGAGCAGGTGGTAACCGCCGCCAATGAAGAGCGGGTTGCCGCGATCAGTCCGATCGACCGGCAATCGGGCATCTATCTCTACAATGCCCGCACTTCCACTTCCGGGGCGTTCAGCCAGTGGCAGCGAGCGCAGAATCTGACCGACAGCTACCGCATTCTTACCCAGCGGGCGCGGGCGTTGCAGCTGCGATTCAACCTGGCGCTGTTCTTCGTTTCGCTCGCGCTGGTCGGGCTGGCCGTGTGGTTCGCCTTGCGCTTCGCGGACCGGCAAGTTGCGCCTCTGACCGAACTGGTGAGCGCATCGCGCAAGGTCGGCGCGGGCAACTTCGCCATGCGGGTGGAGGGGCGCACCGGGGCGGACGAGATCGGTATGCTCAACCGTGCCTTCAACCGAATGACCGAACAGATCGAGGAGCAGACAGACGCACTGGTCGGCGCGAACGAGCAGCTCGATGAACGCCGCGCCTTCATGGAAACCGTGCTGGAATCGGTTTCCGCAGGGGTAATTTCGACCGATGCCGAGGGTCAGGTGCAGTTGATGAACGGCTCGGCGCAGAACCTGCTGCTGGGCGAGCGAACGCCCGCCGCATCGGGCAAGCCCTTGCTGGAACTGGCGCCCACGATCGCTGCGCTGGTCGCCGCCCGGCTCTCCAGCGGGATCGTCAATTATACCAAGGACGGTGAGATGCTGACGCTCGCCGTGAAAATCGCCGCCGGGCCGGATGGCAATGTGATTACCTTCGAGGATATTACCCGCCAGCTGATCGACCAGCGCCAAGCGGCCTGGTCCGATGTCGCGCGGCGCATCGCGCATGAAATCAAGAATCCGCTCACCCCGATCCAGCTCGCGACGGAACGGCTCAAGCGGCGCTATCGCACGCAGATAGAAACCGATGGCGAGCTGTTTGACGAGCTCACCGCCACCATCGTTCGCCAGGTGGGCGATCTGCGCAAGATGGTGGACGAGTTTTCCAGCTTCGCCCGGCTTCCCAAGCCGAATTTCCGGCAGGAAGACGCGGTGGACCTGGTGCGCCAATCGCTGTTCCTGCAGGAAGTGGCTCATCCGCAGCTCGATTTCGGTCTGTCCGGCGATGTCGGGCAGCCCGCTATGATCGCCTGCGACCGGCACCAGTTCGGCCAGGCGATGACCAACGTCCTCAAAAACGCAGTCGAGGCGGTCGAGGCCAAGGCGCGCCATGCCGAACCCGATTATCGCGGGCGCGTCGATGTCACTCTGGAAAGCGGCGAGGATTCGCTGACGGTGACTGTCCAGGATAATGGCGTAGGCCTGCCGCAGGATAGTGAGCGGATCGCCGAACCATACGTTACCACCCGCGAAAAGGGCACTGGCCTGGGCCTCGCGATCGTGACCAAGATCGTCGAGGAGCATGGCGGCGAAATGCATTTCTATCCCGTCGATAAAGGCGGCACCCGCGTAACCCTGAACTTCGCGCGCAATCCTCTCCCGCAGCAGGACGAGGCCGCCGAATGACACCGACCCCCCAAAAGGCGAATTTCTGAAATGGCTCTGGATATCTTGGTAGTCGACGATGAGCGCGATATTCGCGAGCTTGTCGCGGGCGTGCTTTCCGATGAAGGCTATGAATGCCGTACTGCCGGCGACAGCACCGCAGCACTCGCCGCGATAGACGAGCGGCGCCCGAGCGTGGTGTTGCTGGACGTGTGGCTCCATGGCAGTCCGATGGACGGGCTGGAGGTACTCGATGCGATCAAGGCGCGGGAGCCGGAAGTGCCGGTGATCATCTTTTCCGGACATGGCAATATCGATACCGCGGTATCTGCAGTCAGCCGCGGCGCGATGGACTTCATCGAAAAGCCGTTCGAATCCGAAAGGTTGCTGCATCTGGTCGGTCGCGCGACCGAGACCGAGCGCCTTCGCCGCGAAAATACGCGGCTGCGCCAAGGCTTTGCTCCGGGCGAGGAGTTCAACGGCAACTCCGCCCTGATCAACCAGGTTCGTGCCACGCTGAAACGCGTCGCGGGCACCGGCAGCCGGGTGATGATCAACGGACCGGCGGGTGCCGGCAAGGAAGTGGCCGCACGGCTGCTGCACAGCTGGAGCCTGCGAGCCGACAGCGCCTTCGTGATCGTGAACTCCGCGCGGATCACCCCCGAACGCTTCGAACAGGAACTGTTTGGCGAGGAAGTGGATGGCAAGCTGGAGCGGCCCGGCCTGCTCGAACTCGCCGATGGCGGCACGCTCTATCTGGATGAGGTGGCCGATATGCCGCTCTCCACCCAGGCGCGGATCCTGCGCGTGCTGACCGAACAGAGCTTCGTGCGGGTCGGCGGGAACCGCCAGATCGGGGTGGATGTCAGGGTCGTTTCATCGACATCGCGCGATTTGCAGGAAGAGATGGACGAGAAGCGGTTTCGCGAGGACCTGTTCTACCGCCTCAACGTGGTACCCGTAACCATACCTTCGCTGTCCGAGCGGCGCGACGATATCCCTGCGCTGGCCGAGCATTTCTTCACCCGATACGCCTCCGAACAGGCAGTGCCGCCACCTTCGATCGGCGAAGAGGCAATGGCCGCGCTGCAGGCCTATGACTGGCCGGGCAATGTTCGCCAGTTGCGCAATGTGGTCGAGCGGACAGTCATCCTGACGCCGCGTGACGAGCTGGATCCGATCGAGCCCGACATGCTGCCCGGCGAAGTAACCGGGGGCAGGCTGGCCGGGGGAGGGGGCGTCTCCGCGCTGATGGGAGTGCCCTTGCGTGAGGCCCGCGAATGTTTCGAACGCGAATATTTGTCCGTCCAGATCAGGCGTTTCTCCGGCAATATTTCGAAAACCGCGAACTTCATCGGGATGGAGCGCAGCGCTTTGCACCGGAAGCTGAAATTGCTCGGTATGGCGGACCGCAAGGCGGATGAGCGACGGGGCTGATCGGCCTATCTTTAGCCCTCGGCTGGGGCGATATGACCGATAAAAAACATTGCGAAACCACCGCCCGTCATTAATTATAACGCGTCACGCGGGCTTTCCTGTAATATTTATGCGGGAAGGCCGGGATTGCGGACTGTGAAAAACAGCCGCCAACAAAATAAAACGGAGCCAGAACATGTCAGAATCACGGACCCTCTCCGCCAGGCCTCGGCCCAGTGCGCCCGAACCGGATAAGACCCCCTCCACCAAGTCGGCCGGCAAGAAGGCCGGATTGCAGGATGCCTTCCTGAACCAGCTGCGCAAGGACAAGGTGCCTGTCACCATGTTCCTCGTAAAAGGAGTGAAGTTACAGGGGATTGTGACTTGGTTCGATAATTTTTCGATCCTGCTCCGCCGCGATGGGCAGTCGCAGCTGGTATATAAGCACGCGGTCTCCACCATCATGCCCGGATCACCGATGGATGCGGATCTGTTCGCCAGCCAGGATAGCAATCGCAAGCAGCGTATTTTGCAGGACGTGTTCCTCTCCCGCCTGCGCGAGGCGGAGGTTCAGGTGACGATGTTCCTGGTCAATGGCGTGATGTTGCAGGGCAGGATCGCGGCCTATGATCTCTTCTCCGTCATGCTGGAACGCGATGGATATGTGCAGCTTGCCTATAAGCATGCGGTTTCGACGATACAGCCGGCCACCCCGGTCGACCTGACCGAGGATTGGGAAGACGAAGACTGATTTTCAACGATGACGAACTGATCGGCGAGGTCACCCGAGGCGCGCGTGCGCTGGTGGTGACCCCCGACATTGCGCGCCAGCGCAGCGACCTCACCGCGCAGGAGCGGCTCGAGGAAGCCTGCGGACTGGCGCTCGCAATCGGGATCGTCGTGGCCGAAGCTCAGATCATTTCGGTGCGCCAGGTTCGCCCGAACACGCTGTTCGGTTCCGGGCAGGTGGAAAATATCGCCATCGCCTGCGAGCAGCACGAGGCGGAGCTGGTCATCATCGATGGTGCGCTGACGCCGATCCAGCAGCGCAATCTGGAAGACCGGCTGAAACGCAAGGTGATCGACCGCACCGGGTTGATCCTCGAGATTTTCGGAGAGCGCGCCGCAACCGCCGAAGGGCGCTTGCAGGTCGAACTGGCCCATCTCGATTACCAGCAGAGCCGCCTGGTGCGCAGCTGGACCCACCTTGAAAGGCAGCGCGGCGGCTTCGGCTTCCTTGGCGGGCCGGGTGAAACCCAGATCGAGGCGGATCGGCGCATGATTCGCCAGCGCATGGGCCGCTTGCGGCGCGAGCTGGAACAGGTCCGCCGCACCCGTGCGCTCCACCGCGAACGGCGCGGCCGGGCTCCGTGGCCGGTGATTGCGCTGGTCGGCTATACCAATGCGGGCAAATCGACCCTGTTCAACCGGCTGACCGGGGCGGAGGTGATGGCGGAAGATCTGCTGTTCGCAACGCTCGACCCAACGATGCGCGCAATCACCTTGCCGGGTATCGAGAAAGCGATCCTGTCCGATACTGTCGGGTTTATCTCCGACCTGCCGATGCAGCTTGTGGCGGCATTTCGGGCAACCCTTGAAGAAGTTACCGGCGCGGATGTGATCGTGCATGTCCGCGATATTGCCAATTCGGCGAGCGGAGCGCAGAAGTCGCAAGTGCTGGAGGTACTTTCGGAGTTGGGCGTAGCCTCCGATGGCGAAGAGGGCGGGCCGGACGATGGATCGGACCACGAGCAAGGCGCGGGCACCGCAATCCCGATAATCGAAGCGTGGAACAAGCTCGACCTGCTGGAAGAGGACGAAGCGGACGAACTGAGGGACGCTGCAGCAAATGACGAGCGCGTGGTCGCATTGTCGGCCATCGACGGGGAAGGGGTGGACGGTCTGACCAAGGCCATTGCCGATATACTGACCAAACACGCAAAGACTTACGAATTCACATTACCAGTATCTGCCGGTCGCAAGATCGCGTGGCTGCATGCAAATGGTGAGGTTCTCGCCGAGGCATCCGCAGATGAAAGCGCGTCGGGGCCCCAGGTCAATGTGACCGTGCGCCTGGACAGCAAGGCACGCGGCCAGTTCGAAACCCTATGAAGTTTCGTCCAGCTTGACTTGATTCCAAAGTTCTTCCTGCTGATCCAGCGACAGTGTCGCAAACGCCCCCTTCGCTTTGTCTTCCATCGACCGAAACCGCCGCTCGAACTTGTCATTGGCGGCGCGCAGAGCGTTTTCGGGGGCAATTCCATGGGCGCGGACCAGGTTGACGGCAGCGAATAGCAGGTCGCCTGCCTCTTCGAGCTGTTTTTCCGTTGGCGCATCGGCCAGCTCTGCCATCTCTTCGGTCACCTTGCCGGCCGGACCATCGGTATCGGGCCAGTCGAACCCTTCGCGTGCAGCGCGTTTCTGCAGCTTTTCTGCACGCAGGAGCGCGGGCAATGCCCGTGCAACTCCGTCCACCGCGCTGCGGGATCCATTATCGGCGCGTTCGGTAGCCTTCAGTTCCTCCCACCGCGTCTCCGTCATCGTACCGCCGGAAGTGCCGAAGATATGCGGGTGGCGGCGCTCCATCTTTTCGGAAATGGCGGCTGCGACATCGCGGAATGCAAAGTGACCGGCTTCTTCGGCCATGCGCGCATGGAACACGACCTGCAGCAGCAGATCGCCCAGTTCATCGCGCAGATCGGCAAAATCCTCGCGCTCGATCGCATCGGCCACTTCGTAGGCTTCCTCGATCGTGTATGGTGCGATGGATTTGAAATCTTGCGCCAGATCCCATTCGCAGCCGCCATCAGGGTCGCGCAAACGGGCCATGATCGACAGAAGGCGGGTCAATTCATCTGACACGAGAAATGCAGCTCCGTTAGATTGATAATATATATTATGTTAAATTATATCGCAGACTGTGGTGGGGCTTCTGCCCCCCTGCTTCATTCCACAAGTGAAAAGACAAGAAACACCAGCGCGAAGATCGATGCCCAGATGAGCGCCAGGACCAGACCTTTCTTCCAGCTCAACCGATAGGCCGCCAGTGCGCCGCCAGCCAGGATCAGCCACCCGAACAGGTAGATTAGCTGGATCGTCCCGATTTCGTTCATGCCGTCATCTCCAGTCCATCATAGCCTACCAGTACGCCTTTCGGAACTTCACCGGATAAGGCGGCATAATCCATGCTCTTGTCCAGATGCGTCAACACAAGGCGCTTGGCGCGGCTGCGCTTGCCCAGTTCTAGCGCCATCGCCAGATTGGCATGTGTGGGATGGTCCTTGCGCCTCAGACAGTCGGTTACGAGCAGATCGACGCCCTTGAACAGCGACACCATCTCTCCCGTAATCTCGCTGAAGTCCGTCGCGTAACCAATTGTCTTTCCGTCGCTTTCGAACCGGAATGCGGTGCTTTTGGCCGGGCCATGCGGCATTTTCACCCAGTCCACGGCGAAGCCTGAGCACAGCCTCGGCCCGGCGAGTTCGTTCAGATCGACGATTGTGGGGTAGCCGAATTGGCCCTCGAAGACATAGTCGAACCGATGCCGCAATCGGCGGCAGGTTTCCGGCGTGGCAAAGCCCGGCAAGGGATTGCTGCGATCGTAACGCATCACTCTGAGATCATCGATCCCGTGGCAATGATCGGCATGATCATGCGTCCAGAACACCGCATCGACCCGGTCGATCCGGTTATCGAGCAATTGCTGGCGCAAATCGGTGGAGGTATCGACTAGGATCCGCTGGCCGCCTGCATTCTCGACGATGATCGAGACCCGGGTACGCCGGTTCTTGGGCTCCGCCGGATCGCAGGCCCCCCAATCATGACCGATCCGAGGCACGCCGGTGCTGGTGCCCGATCCGAGCATAAGCAGCTTCATGCAGCCGCCTTGGTGAACAGGTTGAAGAAATTGGCAGTTGTCTTTTCAGCCAATTCCTCCAGAGGCTTACCGCGCAAATCTGCTACGAATTGTGCGGTGTCGCGGACGAAGGCGGGTTCGCACTTCTTTCCGCGATTGGGGACGGGCGCGAGGAACGGGCTGTCGGTTTCCACCAGCAGGCGGTCATCCGGCACCCATTTTGCCACCTCCTGCAAATCCTTCGCATTCTTGAAGGTGACGATGCCCGATAGCGAGACGGTAAGCCCCAGATCCAGCACCGTGCGCCCGAAATCTGCCGAAGCGGTGAAGCAATGGATCAACGCCGGAAAAGCGCCCTTGCCCAGCTCATCTTCCAATATCATCGCAGTGTCTTCTTCCGCATCGCGCGTATGGATGATGATCGGCAAGCCGGTTTCCCGGGCAACACCGATATGCATTCGAAACAGCGCCTGCTGAACCTTGCGGTCGGACTTGTCGTAATAGTAATCGAGCCCCGTTTCGCCGACGGCGATAACTTTCGCATGGTCCGTGGCCGCAAGCAACTTTTCCGCCCCCAGATCGGCGTGTCGATCGGCCTCGTGCGGGTGGATGCCGACGCTGGCCCAGACATCGCTTTCACGCTCGGCCGTGCCGATTACCTGTTGCCACTCGCTCTCGCGCGTCGAGATGTTCAGCATCCCGGACACACCGGCGGCGCGGGCATTGGCGAGCACTTCCTCGCGCCGGTCCACCAGTCCCTCATATTCCAGATGGCAATGGCTATCGATTAGCATCAGGCCGTTTCCTCGGGCATATCGAGCCGGGGGAATACGCCCTCGGGCTTGTCCAGAACAAAGCCGCTCTGCGCCAATGCGCCGAACCATCCATCGTCGGCACTCGCGGCATAATCGCGGCGATCGGCGGCGATGCCTATCTGGTTGAGCAATTTGTCGGCACTGGTAGGCACCACCGGGCGGATTGCAATGGCGAGATCGTGGACGCAGCGCAGCAATATCATCAACACCGCCTCCATCCGCTCGGGATTTTCCTTGCGCAGCGTCCAGGGGGCCTGCTCGTCGACATATTGGTTGCAGGCGAACACCGCACGCATCCAGGCCTCGATCCCTTCGCTGAACGCGAGGCTTTCAAATTTGTCGATCAGTTCGGAAGTGGCTGCACTCACTTCGGACAAGAGCGCCCGATCCTCTGCGGCCAGCTCGGTATCGCTGCGAAGTTTGCCGTCCATGTTTTTGAAAATCATGGAAAGACTGCGCTGTGCCAGATTGCCGAAACTGTTAGCCAGCTCTGCATTGGCGCGGGTCACGATGGCCTCCGGCGAATAGCTGCCATCCTGCCCGAACGCCACTTCGCGCATGAGGAAATAGCGCAGGGTATCGACGCCGAACTGCTCGGCCAGCGCCATTGGATCGGTCACATTGCCTTCGCTCTTGGATTCCTTGCGCCCGCGGTTCAGCACAAAGCCATGGCCGAACACCTGCTTGGGCAAATCGATGCCGGCGCTCATCAGGAACGCCCACCAATAGACGGTGTGGAAGCGCACGATATCCTTGCCGATCAGATGCAGATCGACCGGCCAGAACTTGGCCATATCCGCAGTTTCGTCCGGATAACCGAGGCCCGTCAGATAGTTGGTCAGCGCATCGACCCACACATACATGACATGCCCGGAATGATCGGCGCCGCTGCCCGGCACCCTCACGCCCCAATCGAAACTGGTGCGCGACACCGAAAGATCGCGCAGCCCACCTTCGACGAAAGCGATCATCTCGTTCCGGCGACTGTCCGGTTGGAGCATGTGGGGATACTCGCGGAGCAGCTTGAGCAGCGGTTCCTGATACTTGGACAGACGGAAAAACCAGCTTTCCTCCATTGTCCATTCGACCGGTGTGCCTTGCGGGGAAAGCTTGGCATCCCCCTCGCCTCCCGTCAGTTCGCTTTCGTCGTAATAGGCTTCGTCGCGGACCGAATACCAGCCCTCGTACCGGTCGAGATAGAGGTCGCCGGCCTGTTCCATAGCCTGCCAGATTGCCTGGCTGGCGCGGTGGTGGTCTTCATCAACCGTGCGGATAAAGCGGTCATAGGTGATGCCAAGACCGTCGCACATCGTTTTGAAATATCCGGACATCTCGTCCGCCAATTCGCGCGCTGTCTTGCCCTGCTCCGCCGCCTTGCGGGCCATTTTCAGACCGTGCTCATCGGTCCCGGTCTGGAAGCGCACCTCGCGCCCGCGCATCCGCTGGAAACGCGCGATGACGTCTGCGGCGATCGCCTCATAGGCGTGTCCGATATGCGGCCGGCCATTGGGATAGCTGATCGCGGTGGTAATATAATAGGGTTCAGGCATTGGCAGAGGCACTAGTTACCCCTGCCCTGGCAAGCAAGCCGCCGATTTCCATCACCAGCAGGCCTGCATCGAAATTGTAGGTCGGCGCCTGCCCTGCAAGCGTGACTAGATTTGCGTGGGCATCGGCCAGCGCGGTTCCCTCGCCCGGCTGCGCATCGCCCATCCGCTGCGCCAGAACCGCACGGGCGAGGTCGAGGATCGCCTGGATCCGCTCTCGCTGCGGGCGAGCGCCGATTTGCTGGGCGAGCCGCCCGCGCAGGGTGAAGTCGGCATCGCCCTGCTGCGCGATCTGCTGCATCAGCTGCGCCATGGTGCCAAGCTCCATCTCCACGAAACCAAGCGCCGCACCGGGCGAGCCTCCGCAGGCGGCGATTGCGGCATCGCGCGTCGCATGGTCCGCCTCCGGCGCGTGCTCGGACAGGAAATTGGCGATCTCGCCCGAGGCCAGGGGCTGGAAGCGCAGCACTCGGCAGCGCGACCGTATGGTCGGCAAAAGCCGCGCCGGGGCATGGCTTACCAGCAAGAAAAACGTCCCCTGCGGCGGTTCCTCCAGGCTTTTGAGCAATGCATTGGATGCGCCCTTTTCCATGTCATCCGCCGGGTTCACGATAATTGCGCGTCGGTCCCCCAAGGTTGGCCGGGTGGTGAGGCGGCGCTGCATCGCGCGAATTTGCGCCACGGTGATGTTGCGCTTCACCTCGTAAGGCTTGCCCTCGGACCGCTTGCGCTCCTCCTTGTCGTCTTTGGGCGGATGGGTAAGCGTGACGATATCGGGATGGTCGCCGCTTTCCGCCGCGCCCAGCAAGGCGCGCGCAGCCGCATCGGCAAATGCCGCCTTGCCGAGGCCGCGCTTGCCCGCAAGCAGCCAGGCGTGGTGCATCCGCTCGCCAGCCATCGCCTTGCGCCATTCGCGCCAGGCAGGCTCGTGGCCGGGCAGGGTCATGCCGTGTCGTCCAGCAGCGGTGCGATGGCAGACATTACGCGGGCGTGGACGGTCTCGCTGTCGGAATTGCCATCGATAACCGCAAACCCGCTTGGGTCTTCGGAGGCAAGAACGGCAAAGGCTCGGGCAACTGCCGCATGATATTCTCCTCCGCGTCCGCCAATGGCATCGCTCGCGCCGCCATCGCGTTCGGCCAGGCGGCGCGCCACTTCATCGGGCGATACATCGATCAGGATCACCAGATCGGGCCGCAATCCATCGCTGCCTATGCGGTGCAGCGCGCGCACTGCATCGTCGCCCACGCCGCCTGCCCCGCCCTGGTAGGCGCGGCTCGAATCGACAAAGCGGTCGCAGCTCACCCAGCGTCCTGCGGAAAGCGCCGGCCGGATCGCTTTTTCGACATGATCGGAGCGAGCCGCGGCAAACAACAGTGCCTCGGCCCGCGCGCCCCAGCCCTCACCCGGTGGCGCCAGCAGCAATTGCCGGATTGCTTCCGCACCCAGCGTGCCGCCCGGCTCGCGTGTGAGATCGGCGGCCAACCCGCGTGCGCGCAGTGCCTCGGCGAGCAACCGGGCCTGCGTACTCTTGCCCGAGCCTTCGCCGCCTTCGAACGCGATAAACTTGCCGCGCGTCATCCGAACATCTCCGCCAGCCCGTTCATCAGCCGCTGCCAAGGCGATGCCTTGGGCACGTCGTTCTGCGCCGCGAGAGGCACCCGGTACGGTGCCAGATCGCCGATAGTAACCTCCAGTTGCGCCACTCGCTCCCCTGCAGCGATCGGAGCGCGCAGCGGCCCTTCGTACCGGATGGCGAGCTTGACCGGTCCGGCCTGACCACCGGGCATCGCCGCATCGACCGGATCGGCCGCAACCAGGCCAACGCGCGGACTATCGCCATCCTGTACCCGCGCCGATCCGATTGCCTCGCCGCGCGCATAGATACGGCGCTGTTCGAAATTGCCGAAGCCCCATTCCATCAGATCGCGCGCCGCCCGGTTCCTCTCGGAAGCCCGGTCCACTGCCGCGACCACCATCAGCAGCCGCCTGCCATCGCGCTTCGCCGTGCCGAGGAAGCCATTGCCGGCCTGCCGCGTAAAGCCTGTCTTGATCCCGTCCGCCCCTTCGACAACCCCGCTGATCGGATCGCGGTTGGCCTGCGCGATGCCATTATAGGCGAAGCCGGGCTGCCCGAAAAAACGCGCGAACTTGCGCGGATGGCGGCGGATCATGGCGCGGGCGAGCTTTTCCAGATCGCGCGCAGTAGTAAAGGTGCGCCCGCCATCGGGCCAGCCATTGGGCGTGCCGAAATGGCTGTCGCGCATACCCAGTGCGCGGGCCTGCGCATTCATCATGTCGAGCCAGTTCGCCACCGAGCCTGCCGCCCCTTCTGCCAGCACGATCGCACCGTCATTCGCCGAGACCCCCGCGATCCCCCGCAGCAGATCGGCCACGCTGGCCGTATCGCCTTCATCGAGGAACATGGTGGAGCCGGTGCGGTGCCATTCTTCCGCCGCCGCCTCGCTCATTGTGAAGCGGGTATCCAGCGCCAGATCGCCGCCTTCGATCAATTCAAAGGCGACATAGGCAGTCATAACCTTGGTGATCGAGGCCGGAATGAAGCGGCGATCCGCCTCGCGCGCCAGCAAGGTCTGGCCGCTGCCAAACTCGACCAGCAGGGCGATCGGAATTTTATCGAGGGATTCGGGTGCGCCCGGTGGAACGTCGTCTGGTTGGGCAGCGCGCAGCGGCGCAGCCGGAGCCTGCGCCCCGCCACTCGAAACCGTCAGCAACAGCGCCAGCGGCGCCAGGACCCATCGCAGATATTGAACCGTTTTCGCTCCTGCCCGTCGGCGGGAGGCCGGAGGGTCAACCCGCGTTCGTGAATACGCGCGCGTCGCTATAGCCCGCCGCACGCACCTTGGCGAGCGCTGCCTCGGCCTGTCCACGGGTCGTGAAAGGCCCGGTTCGCACGCGGTAGAATTTGCCCGAACGGGTCACGAAACCGTCGATAGTGTCGGCCGCGCGGGCCGCATTGGCCTGGCTGGAAAACGCAGCTGCCTGGACGACGAATTTCCCGGTCTGCGTCGGTGCTGGCGCGCTCGCCCGAGCCGGCTGGACAGCCGGTGCAGACCGGGTCGCTTGCGTGCGCACATTCGGCGCGGCTTTGGCGCGCGCAACCACTACCGGACGCGGGGCGGGCTGTGCAGCCTGCCGCGTTACCGGCGCGGCGACGCTGGCGAGCGGGCGTAGCGGGTAGGCGGTAGAATGCTGCCTCTCGCCGCCGAAAACCTGCTGGAAGCGATTGGAACTGCGCGGCCGTGAAACTGGCCGTGACGACGGCTGCGGTGGGGATTCGGCAGCAGGCGCGCTCGCAACGCGAACCGGCTCCTTAGCCGGTGGCGAGGATTCTGGCTGCGTTGGGGCCGCGACCGCGACCTCCGGGACGGCCTGCGCATTGGCCACGCCGGAAGGCACTGGCGGAGCCTCTGCGCTGCGCAAGCTGGCGGAACCACGTTCGGGCAACCGGTCGCGCAATACTTCGGCGAGCGACATCGGCGTTTGCAGGCGTTCAGCCACCTGCTTGCCTGCGCGCAGTTCGGCACGCTCGATCTCCGGCGGGTTGACACGGCGCACGCGTACCGCCCCGCCCTCGCTTATGCCGAGCTGCGTGGCCGCACCCTGCGACAAGGCGACCAGGCGACTGCCGGTCATCGGGCCGCGCCTTTCCGCGCGGGCCAGGATGGTCTTTCCGCTATCCAGCGAGGTAATCTCGACATAACTCGGCAGGGGCAGGGTGCGGTGCGAAACAGTCACCCCGCCGCCCTGCGGATCGAGCCCGGCATAGCCGACCTCGTCGTAATTCAGCGTATCTTCGGGCGTGTAGAGCTGCCCGTCCACGGTGAACGGATCGCCCAGAACCACCGGGTAATCGGCGGCAGGGCCGGCCGCATTAACCGTCTGCGCATAGCTCGCCATGCGAGTCATATCTGGGGCCGGGCTGGCGCAGCTGGCCAGCGCGAACGACAGTCCGACCGCCCCGATTACTCGGGGAAAAGGACCGAAACGGACATTATTGGGCAATCTCATCTGCAAGCAATCCCACACTCATAGCGTAGTAGTTCGAGCAGTTATATTCGAGGATAACCCTATAATTTGCGGTTAAGAGCCATGCCGGCGCGTTAACTCCGTCCGGTTGGAACAGCGAAACCATGGCATCATCGGGCAACGGACGCTGCGGCTGTACGCCCATTGCGCGCCATTCACGCACAGTCATCCAGCGGCTGTGGCGTTCATGCACTCGCGGACAGACCGGCGCGCGGACCTTGTTCTCGATCGCAGCGCGGTTGAGGCTGGCCGGGACCGAGGCGCGCACGCCCCAGGGCTGGCCCGTGCGCCAACCGGCATCCTGGAAATAGCGCGCAATCGAATGCAGAGTATCGGCGCGGTTGTTGAAGATATCCGCGCGCCCGTCGCCATCGCCATCGGTGGCAAGGCGCAGGTAAACACTGGGCAGGAATTGCGGGTTACCGAAAGCGCCGGCCCAGCTGCCGACCAGTTGCGAGCGGGGGAAGCCCCGGTCGGCAATCTTCAGCAGATCGACCCATTCCTGGCTGAACAATTCGCGCCGCCGCCCTTCCCAGGCCAACGTGGCGAGGGAGCGGGAGAGGTCGAAATTACCTTTGTAACCGCCATAATTCGTCTCGTGCCCCCAGATCGCGATCAGGATTTCGGCCGGAACGCCATATTCTCGCTCTATCCGCTGGTGCAGGCTTCGCGAATTGGCAAAGGCGCTGCGCCCTCCGCTGATTCGCGCATTATCGACGTGGCGCGAAATGTAATTCGCCATCGAGGGAAATCCGCTGCTCGATGGCGAGCCGGGCTGGCCGCGATCGAGCTCGATCACGCGGTTGTTGGGCGAAAGCCCCTCGGTCATGGGCCGAATGGTCCCCTCGCTCACCCCCTCGGCCCGCGCGCGGGCGATCAGCACCTGCATATATTCATCGAATGACAGCGACTGCGCTGCGGCGGGAACTGCTGGCACCGAAAGCAGCGCCGCGCAGAGCGGCAGGAACAATTGTTTGAATTTCATACCAGCCTTTTCTCACACGGTGGCTGAACCGCAAACAACTTATCGCTGGTGACAGCCGCCATTCGTCGCGCTAGTCGCTCCGGTGAACGGACAGGTGGCAGAGCGGTTGAATGCACTGGTCTTGAAAACCAGCAAGGGTGCAAGCCCTTCGTGGGTTCGAATCCCACCCTGTCCGCCAGATAAGGGGCGCGCCGCGACACCATGATCACCGATGACCGTATCATCCTCGGCCTGCTGGCCGCAGTGCTGGGCTTTATCTTTTTTACGCGCGACAGACCGGGCTGGACCAAGTTCTATACTTTCATCCCGATCATCCTGATGGCGTATCTGCTGCCATCGCTGATGGTCACTTTCGGCCTGATCGACGTGTCCGAATCGAATCTGTGGCCGGTGGCGAAGGACTATTTCCTGCCCGCTGCGCTGTTCCTGATGACGCTCAGCATCGATCTGAAAGGCATCATCGGCCTCGGCCCCAAGGCGCTGATCATGTTCTTCACTGCAACTATCGGCATCGTCTTGGGCGGGCCGCTGGCGCTGTATATCGTGGCGCAATTCGATCCGGCGATCCTGGGCAGCGGAGAGAATGCGGCCTGGCGCGGCTTGGCGACATTGGCGGGCAGCTGGATCGGCGGCGGGGCAAACCAGACGGCGATGCTGGAGGTCTATGGCTATAATATCGAACGATACTCGGCGCTGATCGCTGTCGATATCATCGTTGCCAATATCTGGATGGCGTTCCTGCTGTGGGGCGCGGGCGATCCGCAGCGGATCGATCGGTGGCTGAAAGCCGATAGCAGCGCAATTGACCGGCTGCGCGACAAGATGGCGGATTACACCAGCTCGGTGGAGCGAGTGGCCAAGGCGAACGATTACGTGCTGCTGTTCGGTGCGACGTTTGCCGTGGTCGGCCTTTCGCATTTGCTGTCGAACTTCCTGTCGGGCTATTTCGGGGCGCTGAATCCGGAAGGCGTGCTGTCGAGCCAGTTCTTCTGGGTGGTGGTTTTCACCACGACCTTCGGCCTGCTGGCTAGCTTCACCCGAGCGCGGGAGCTGGAGGGGATCGGCGCCTCCAAGTTCGGTACCGTGTTCATTTTCCTGCTGGTCGCTGTGATTGGCACCAAGATGGACATTACCAAGTTGGGCGACGCGCCCAGCTTCATGGTGATCGGGCTGATTTGGATGACCTTCCACTCGGTGCTTCTGCTCGGCGTGGCACGCATGATCCGCGCACCGTTCTTTTTCGTGGCGGTGGGCAGCAAGGCGAATGTCGGCGGCGCAGCCAGCGCGCCGGTAGTGGCCAGCGCCTTCCACCCCGCGCTGGCTCCGGTGGGCGTGTTGCTGGCTGTACTCGGCTATGCGCTGGGCACCTATGGCGCGATATTGTGCGCCGAGATGATGGCGTTGATCTAGTCAGCTTTGTCCCGCTTCGATTTGGAGGGCGTGACCAGCGACTGGGCCTTGCGATCCTCGTCCGGATATTGATCGGCGGAAACGGAGGACTGGTTTTTCAGCGCGTTGTGATCCTCGATCACATGATTTTCACCGTCTTCGCTGCGTTGCTTCTTCTTGAGAGCCTCTTCCGCCGGATCGGGGCGGCTGGGCACGGGGGTTGCGTCGGTCATTGGAAACTCCTTTGCCCGATCAACGCGCGACTCTTGCGCCAGTTTCAAGATCGAAGAAATTGTGGCTGGCGGTCCGGCCTAACCTGAGCTCATTTTCCGCGTTTGAGGATTTCGTCCATCTGCTCGCGCAGCACGGGATCCCATCGTTCGCGCAATTCCTTGACCTTGGCGATCAGCGGTTCGTTCTGGTGATAGGGCGTTTCGAGATCGTAGAGATCGGCGACCTCGCGCATCGAGGAGCGGTCCATCTCCTCGAACATATCGCGCGCGGCCTGCGCCTGTTCCTGGTCCATCCCCAACGCCTGGAAAGCGGAGCGGCCCATGCGCAGCGATGCGTCATAGGTTTCGCGCACGATATCGCGGCAACCCATCGCCCATAATTCGTAAACATGGTTGCGGTCCACAGCGCGCGCAGTGACGTGCAGCCTGGGGTGATTGGTGAGAGCATAATGCACCAATTTGTCGATCTGCTCGCGCTCATCCAGCGCCACCACCAGCAATTTCGCATTGGCGATCCCGGCGCTTTCGAGCAGGTCGGGGCGCGTGGCATCGCCGTAATAGCTGCGAAAGCCGAACTTGCGGACGATCTCCAGATGGCTCGAATCGTAATCGATCACGGTGGTATCGAACCCGGCGGATTGCAGCATCCGGTCGACTATCCCACCCATCCGCCCGCGCCCGGCGATAATCACCGAATTCGTCTCGTCGATCGCATCGGCCTCGGCGCCCTGCCCCTGGCAGTAACGCGGCGCGATGATCTTGTCGTAGAGGATGAACAGCAACGGCGTGACCAGCATCGTCAGCGCCACGATCAGCAGCAGCAGGTCGGCCGTAGCCTGATCGAACACGAAATTGGCAACCGCAAAGGCGATCAGGACGAAGGCGAACTCGCCCGCTTGCGCCAGGCTCAGAACGAACAGCCACTTGGCCTGCCGCTCGATCCCGGCGAGCTTGGCGATGCCCAGCAAGATCACGATCTTGACCGCGATAATCACCGCCGCCCAGAACACCACCTCGTCCCATTGCTCCAAGGCAAGCGCGAAATCGATTCCCGCCCCCACGGTGATAAAGAACAGGCCGAGCAGCAGCCCCTTGAACGGGGCGATATCGGATTCCAGCTCGTGCCGGTATTCGCTGTTGGCCAGCACTACGCCTGCCAGGAAGGTACCGAGCGCGGGCGACAGGCCGACGGCCGTCATCAACAGCGCAATGCCGATCACGAACAGCAGCGCGGCGGCGGTGAACAGTTCGCGCAATTGCGCCTTGGCGATGTATCGGAAGATCGGCCGAGTCAGGAAATGACCGATCAGCACCACCGCGGCGACGGCTGCCAGCGTGGCGATCCCGCCTAACCAGGCAGGCAGGTCGGCGATGAGGTTCATTCCCCCACCGTGGCCGCCCTCCCCGCCATGCGGGGCTGCCTCGCCCACACCGGCGGCCAGTTCGGGCAAAGCCAGCAACGGCAGGATCGCCAGCATCGGGATCACCGCGATATCCTGCACCAGAAGCACGGAGAAACTCGCCTGCCCGCCCTCGCTTTTCAACAGGCCCTTTTCCTCCAGCGTCTGCAGAATGATCGCGGTGGAGCTAAGCGCCAGCACCATCCCGATAGCGAGCGCGGTGCGCCAGTCGTTACCGCCGATCAACGCGATCCCTGCGAGCACCAGTGTGGTCAGGATTACTTGCCCGCCGCCCAGCCCGGCCAAGCGCCGCCGCATCTCCCACAATCGCTGCGGTGCCAGCTCCAGCCCGACCAGGAACAGCATCATCACCACACCGAACTCGGCAAAAATCTGCAGCTGTTCGATATCGACGTTCAATTCGCCAAGCAGCGGGCTCAGCGCCATGCCGGCAAGCAGATAGCCCAGCACCGATCCCAGGCCGAACCGCGTGGCCAGCGGAACCGAGATCACCCCCGCAACAAGAATGATAAACGCCAAAAGAAGGAAACTGCCCATCGGCCCGTCCTAACCGGGTTCGCTACATGTGCCCAGCGCCGAGGTGCGCGTTTCACATGTGGAGTGTGCGCCCGTAAGCGTCGAGCACGCTTTCATGCATCATTTCCGACAGGGTCGGATGCGGGAAGACGGTATTGATCAGTTCCGCCTCGGTCGTCTCGAGTACCTTACCGACTGTGTAGCCCTGGATCAGTTCGGTAACTTCCGCGCCGATCATGTGCGCGCCCAGCAGCTCGCCGGTCGCGGCGTCGAACACGGTCTTGATGAAGCCTTCCGCCTCGCCCAGCGCGATGGCTTTGCCGTTGCCGATGAAAGGGAAGTTACCGACCTTGACCTTGTGCCCCGCCTCCTTGGCGTTGGCTTCGGTCAAGCCGACGCTGGCGATTTGCGGGTGGCAATAGGTGCAGCCAGGGATTGCATTGCGGTCGAGCGGGTGGGGATGCGCGTCCTTATTGCCCAGCTCCTGCGCGATAGCCTCGGCGGCGGTCACGCCTTCATGGCTGGCCTTGTGCGCCAGCCACGGGCCCGGCGTGCAATCACCGATGGCCCACAGGCCTTTCGTGCCAGTCCGGCCGTAATCGTCGATCTGGATGAAGCCTTTTTCCAGCTTGGCCCCAGCCTTTTCCAGTCCAATTTTTTCGGTGTTCGGCTGGATACCGATGGCGACGATCACATGGCTGAAATCGCGGGTGGACACTTTGCCGTCCTTGCCCTTGATCTTGGCCTGCACACCCTTGGCGGAGGTTTCGATGCCCTCGACCCCGGCAGAGGTTTCGATTGCAATACCTTGCTTCGTCAACGATTTTTCGAGGAAGACCGAAACGTCCGCATCTTCCACCGGCACGATCCGGTCGAGCATCTCCACCACCGTCACCTCGGCGCCCATATCGTTATAGAAGCTGGCGAATTCGATCCCGATCGCTCCGCTACCGATCACCAGCAGCTTTGTGGGCATTTCGGATGGGGTCATGGCGTGGCGATAGGTCCAAACGCGTTTGCCATCTGCGGGAGCAAACGGCAGATCGCGCGCCCGCGCGCCGGTGGCTACGATGATATGCTTGGCGGTGAGCTTTTCCTCGCCCTTGTCGCCTTTCACCGTCAACGAGGTCGGCCCGGTCAGCGTACCCTCGCCCATATGCACGGCGATCTTGTTCTTTTTCATCAGGTGCGTGACGCCCTGATTGAGCTGCTTGGCCACCCCGCGGCTGCGCTTGACCACGGCATCCAGATCCGCCTCGATCTTTCCAGCGACGGACAATCCGTAATTCTTGGCGTTCTGCATATAATGCAGCACCTCTGCCGAACGCAGCAGCGCCTTGGTCGGAATACACCCCCAATTAAGGCAAATACCGCCCAGCAACTCGCGCTCGACAATTGCCGTTTTCAGTCCGAGCTGCGAAGCCCTGATCGCCGCGACATAGCCACCGGGACCGCTGCCGAGAACGATTACGTCGTATTTATCAGCCATTATACCACCAGCCCCATCGGGTTCTCACACAGGTTCTTGAACGCCTCCATCAGTCTCGCGCCGTCTGCGCCGTCGATGGCGCGGTGGTCGAAGCTGCCGGTGGCGCTCATTGCCGTGGCCACACCCAGCGCGCCGTCGATCACGTGGGGGCGCTGTTCACCCGCGCCGACGGCCAGGATCATAGCCTGTGGCGGGTTGATGACCGCGTCGAACTGCTTGGTGCCGAACATGCCGAGATTGGAGAGGCTGGCGGTGCCGCCCTGATATTCGTGCGGCTGCAGCTTGCCATCGCGCGCCTTGCCCGCCAACTCCTTCATCTCGGTGCTGATCTGGGCGAGGCCCTTGGACCCGGCATCGGCGATGATCGGCGTGATCAGCCCGCTGGGCGCGGCGACCGCGACCGACACATCCTGCCGCGTGTAGGTCCACAGCTCCTCACCCTGGAAGCTGACATTGCATTCAGGCACGCGCTGCAACGCGCGCGCGAGCGCCTTAATCAGCAGATCGTTGACCGACAGCTTGACCCCATCCGCCTCCAGACTGGTATTCAATTGCTTGCGCAGGTCGAGCAGCGCATCGAGCCGGACATCCACGGTGAGGTAGATATGCGGAATGGTTTGCTTGGCCTCGGTAAGCCGCCGCGCGATCACCTTGCGGACATTATTGAGCTTGGCCGCCTCGTGCGGGATGCCGGTATCGGCGGGTTTCGCGGCGGCAGCGGCGGGCGCTTTCGCTTCGTCCGCCGGTTTGGCCGTTCCAGTCTCTGCCGATTCGACATCCGCCTTGACGATCCGGCCATTGGGGCCGCTGCCCTGTATTTCCGAAAGGTCGAGACCTTTCTGCTCGGCGATGCGGCGTGCCAGGGGCGAGGCAATAATGCGATCCCCCGACTGTTGAGTCGGCGATGTCTTGGTCACTTCCTTGCCGGCGTCCTGATCCCCCTTCGAGGCGGGGGTTTTGCTTTGCTTGGCCGATGTTCCGCTTTCATTTGCCGAGGCGCCCGCGTCCGAGCTTTTCTCGCCCTCGTCCGAGCTAGTCTCGTCAGCTCCGGCAGCCTTTGCCTCGTCCAGATCCTCGCCCTCTTCAGCCAGCATCGCGATTACCGTGCCGACCTGCACGCCCTCGGTCCCTTCGTCGACTTTGATGGCCGCGATGATGCCTTCATCGACCGCCTCGAATTCCATCGTCGCCTTGTCGGTTTCGATCTCGGCCATGATGTCGCCGGCGGAAACTGTGTCGCCTTCCTTCACCAGCCACTTGGCCAAAGTGCCTTCCTCCATTGTGGGAGAAAGGGCGGGCATCTTGATCGGGGTGGGCATGGTGAGCGGATGTGTCCTGTGTCCGGGGAGGGTCGCTGGCCTGTCTGGCGAATTTGGCCTTACGCGGCAAGACCGTTTGCCCGGCAAGGTTCTTGCCCGCGAACTAAAACTGCCCGATAGGCCGCATTGGGAGGCAATAATGTCGCGAATTTACCTTGTGGTGATGGACGAGACCAGAGAAGCGCGCATCGCCATGCGCTACGCTTCGCGGCGGGCCGAGGCGACGGGGGGCGCGGTGCAGATACTCGCTCTGGTCGAACCGCAGAATTTCAACGCTTTTGGCGGGGTCCAAGCTACTATCGAGCAGGAAGCCCGCGACCGGGCCGAGGTTCTGGCCACCGGCGCGGCGGGCGATCTTTACTCCGAAAGCGGCAAGATGCCGATGATCTCCGTCCATGTGGGCGAAGGCCAAGCGGTGCTGCGCGAATATCTCGCCGAACATCCAGAGGTGGCCGCCCTGGTGCTGGGCGCGGCCACGGACGGATCGCCTGGGCCGCTTATCAGCCATTTTTCAGCGCATATCGGCAGCCTGTCCTGCCCGCTGATCATAGTGCCCGGCAATCTGGACAAGGATCGTATCGACGCGCTCGCCTGAGCGCCGCATCAGGTTGCGGTGCCGCGCGGCGGGTAATCCTTCTTCTGAACGAAATCCACGCCTTGCAGCAATTGATCGATCGCGGGCCGGGTGAAGGGCGCGCTCTGGGTCTGCGCAAAGAACAGCGTGCCATCGGGGCGGATCAGGAACAGTCCTGGTTCGGAAAAACGCTCCGGCTCGTCGCTGCCTTCGCGCGCTTCCGAAATATACAGGCCCCATTCGCGCGCCTGGTCCTCGCTCATCCCGTAAACTAGCGGCAAATTGCCGGTATCCCATTCGCTATCGACCTTCATCGCGCGCTCTTCGTCATCCATGCAGATGGCGAAGGGAGAAATCCCGCGCTCGGTTATATCGCCAAGCCGCTTGCCGATTTTCTCCAGGTAATCTTTGCAAATCGGGCAATGACTACCGCGATAGAAAACCAGCATGGTGAAGGCATCGGGGGTCTGGGCGGACAGTTCGAAACGCGCCTGAATGGTAAGTGGCAGGTCGATATCGGGGGTCTTCTGACCGGGAATTAGCATTGAGTTCTCCTTTACTTACTCAATGGCCGCCCTGCCCACTTCGTTCCCCGACCGTGCGATTGGATCGACGTTTGCATCAACGTTTGCCTCGTCCCTGGTGGCGGATGTTGCCCGGCCTGCCCCGCTTGCCCTGCTTGAACCCGCCCTTACCGCGTTTCTTGTGTTCTGCCCGGTTGCCGCGCGGCTCCACCCTGCCACCCTCGCCATCGGGCAGTTCGAATTTCAACGCGCCGGTCAGCGGATTGGCCTCTGCCAGTTTCAGCTTCAGTCGGCGGCCCGGCTCGTAGGTCTCGCCGCTTTTCTCACCGGTCAGCGCCTGCGACTTTTCGTCATAGGTGTAATACTCATTGCCCAGCGTGGACACAGGCACCAGCCCGTCGCCGCCGAGCCCTTCGATCGTAGCGAAGAAGCCGAAACCCTGGACCCCGGTGATACGAGTATCGAACGTTTCGCCGACCCGGCCGGACAGCCATGCGGCAACATAGCGGTCGATCGTATCGCGCTCGGCCTCCATCGCGCGGCGTTCGGTCTTGCTGATGGCTTCGGAGATGGTGGCGAGGTCATCCCGGTCGCGTTCGGAGAGTCCGGAGCTGGCGGGAATATCCGCCTTGGGCCTGGGCTGCTCCAGCTTGAACCCATCGACCAGCGCGCGGTGGACCAGCAGATCGGCATAGCGGCGAATGGGCGAGGTGAAGTGGGCGTAACTGCCCAGCGCCAGCCCGAAGTGACCGGCATTATTCGGCCCATAATAGGCCTGCGTCTGGCTGCGCAGCACAGCTTCCATGACCTGCGCCTTTTCATTGGCGTCGGTCACGTCCTTCAACATGCGGTTGAACAGGCCCGGCGTGATGACCTGCCCCAGCGCCAAATTCTTGCCCAGCGAATCGAAGTAATCCTTCAGCGTCACCAGCTTTTCGCGGCTCGGCGGTTCGTGAACGCGGTAAACCACGGGGGAGGATTTGCCCTCCAGCGCCTTGGCTGCGGCGACATTGGCGGAAATCATGAAATCTTCCACCACGCGGTGCGCATCGAGCCGCTCGCGCACGGCGATTTCGGCAATCTTGCCGTCCTCGTCCAGAACAACGCGGCGTTCGGGCAGATCGAGGTCGAGCGGATCGCGCTTGGCCCGCGCAGCAGCGAGGATTTTCCAGCACTCCCACAGATTTTTCAGGTTCTCGCCCGCGCGGCCTTCGTCCATGCGCGCCTGCGCTTCCTCGTAGGGAATAACTTCGTCGATTTTCACCAGCGCGCGGGTAAAGCGCCATCCGGAAAGCTTACCGGTCTTCGAAATCTTGAGGTGGCACGCCATCGCCGCGCGTGCCTCACCCTGGCGCAGGCTGCAGACATCGGCGCTGAGTACTTCGGGCAGCATCGGTACGACGCGGTCGGGGAAATAGACCGAATTGCCGCGCTTGCGCGCCTCACGGTCCAATGCGCCGCCGGGGCGAACGTAGAAACTGACATCGGCAATGGCGACCACGGCATCGAAACCGCCTTCGCCATCGGGCTTTGCCCAGATCGCATCGTCATGGTCGCGGGCATCGGCGGGATCGATGGCGACAATGGGGAGATGACGCAAATCCTCGCGTTGCTCCTCGCTCAGCGGCAGCTTGGCCGCGCGCTCCGCCTCGTCCAGAACATCCTGCGGGAAAACATGGGGAATGCCGTGCTTCTCGATCGCGATCAGACTGAAGGAACGCGGAGCCAGCGGATCGCCCAGCACTTCGACGACCTTCACGCCCTGCCGCGCCGAACGTCCGGCAGGCTCGACCAGCACCAGCTGGCCATTTTCCGCCTCGCCATGATCCGCGATCGGCAGCGAATTGCGCTGCTTCTTGTCCACCGGAGCGAGCCATGCCTTGCCGCTCTTGTCGAATTCGACCACGCCCATCATGCCGCTGGTGCTGGCAGGCAGTTTCTTGATTACATGCGCGCGCCAGCCATTTCCGGCCTTCTCATTGCGCGCCAAGATTCGGTCGCCGACTTTCAGTGCCGCCCCGCCATGTTTGGGCCTGTGCTTGCCTTTCTTGCCGCCCTTGCCCTCGATCACACGCAGGCGCGGCGCGGGCGTGCCGCTATCGCCATCCCAGTTTTCGGGCACGGCGAAGGGTTCGCCGTCGTCGATCTCCACCACCTTGAGAACGGTTATGTTTGGTACGCCGCCTTTGGGGCGATAATCTGAACGCCGACCGTCGATCTGTCCGTCTTCGGCCATTTGCTTGAGCAGCGCCTTGAGAGCGATCTTTTCTTGCCCCTTGACGCCGAACGCTTTGCCAATCTCGCGCTTGCCGGTCGGACCGTCGGTATCGCGGATGAATTCGAGTATCTGCTCACGGGTCGGCAGGCCCTCTGGCCGTTCGCCGCCGGAGCGTTTGGTATTCTGTGTTTTCGTCATAAGCGCGCTATATGGGGATGGGCGCGCGCGAAGTCATGGTTTTCCTTGGCAGGACGATCCGCCAACGGTTCAGAAGCGCACCGGCTCCTGCCCGTATCGGTTGGGTCCGTCCGACTTTATCACGCCGAATATGATCACGACGAGATAACCGACCCAGCCAAGCAGCGAATATCCGATCGTCTCGCTCTGCATCGCCTGCATCGCGCCTGGATCGTCACCCATCGTCCGCATAGCCTCGCTCATGATATCCCACACTTCGAAACTGGCCCAGATTGCCCCCAATTGCAGGGCAACAGGTAAAACCGCCCACCAGCCCGAGAAGCCCGCATCGTGCAGCCGCCTCACGAAGGCCGCCAGGAACAGGCCGATGATCAGGAGGCCGATCACCGCACCGATTGTTACCTGCTGTTGCAGGCTGCCGGAAATGCCGGCCATCATGTTCGCTTCCATCGTGTCGGTATCGACACCGGACCGGGCAGCATCCATCGCGCCGGAGAACATTTCGATATACATCGGAATGGCCGCAATCATGCTGATCAGGAATTGCAGCACGATCAGAAACAGCACGTAATACCAGAACGTCTGCCGCGCATCGCGCCCGCCGAAATCGGTGAGATGCGACAATTGGTACTTGATGGATTCGATCATGCTGCTTTCCCCCGATTGCCGATCAATAAGCCCGCGCAACATATATCCGCTCGACCGCCGGCTCACCAGTGAAGATGCAGCTTCCCCCCGCTGGCTCGGCATTGCGCGGCACGTTGCGCACGGTCAGCTTGAGCGCCTTGAGCTGTTCCACGACCTTGTCCAGCGCCGCTCCGGTTGGTTTGGCCCACTGAACCTCCGCCCAACCGGGGTAACGCTGCTTACCGCTGTAAAATGCTTTGAGGGCATCCATCGTATCGATGCCGCGAGTGATGTTTTCGTCGCGGCGCTGGGCGGCCTCTTCGAACAAGGCGCGCTGAATATCCTCCAGCAGACCGGCTACCTCACCCACGAACTCGTCTTTGCCGATGAAGCGAAATGCGGGCTTGCCATTGTCCTGGTTCCACAGCGTATCGCGGCGCAGCAGCGCGACATTGCCCTTGTCCATATCGCGCGGGCCGACCTCTACGATAAGCGGAGCACCCTTGCGTACCCAGTCCCACCTTTTGGCCGCCGCTTTGCCGGGCTTGCGGTCTAGCAACACGCGAACCGGCTCTCGCAGCGCGTCCTTTGCAGTCAGCCCGGCCGCGATCTGCTCGCAATAGGCGAGCAATGCTGCATCGCCATCATCGTCGCGCAGCATCGGCAGGATTACCACCTGATAGGGCGCGATGGCGGGCGGCACACGCAAGCCGTCATCATCGCCATGTGTCATGATCACTCCGCCGACCATCCGGGTGGAAACCCCCCAGCTGGTGGTATGGCACAGCTGCTGATCGCCCTCGCGGTCCTGATATTTGATCCCCGCCGCCTGGCTGAAATTGGTGCCGAGATAATGGCTGGTCCCGGCCTGCAAAGCCTTGCCATCCTGCATCATCGCCTCGATCGACCAGGTTTCCACTGCCCCGGGAAACCGCTCGTGTTCCGGTTTCTCGCCGGCGATCACCGGCATGGCGAGATCGTCCTCGGCGCAGGCGCGGTACACTTCGAGCATCCGCAGCGTGTGTTCCTTGGCCTCGGCCATATCGGCATGGGCGGTGTGGCCTTCCTGCCAGAGGAATTCGCTGGTGCGCAGGAACATCCGCGTGCGCATTTCCCAGCGAACGACATTGGCCCACTGGTTCAGCTTGAGCGGCAGGTCGCGCCAGCTTTGCACCCAGCGCGCCATCGCATCGCCGAATATGGTTTCCGAGGTCGGCCGCACGATCAGCGGTTCTTCCAGCCTTGCCTCGGGATCCGGGATCAGCCGGCCCTCCCCATCGCCGATCAGCCGGTGATGGGTGACGACCGCCATTTCCTTGGCGAACCCTTCCACATGCTCCGCCTCACGCTCGAAATTGCCGAGCGGGATGAAGATCGGGAAATAGCAGTTTTCGTGGCCTTCCGCCTTGATCCGGTCGTCCAGCAGACGCTGGATCCGCTCCCAGATGCCGTAACCCCAGGGCTTGATCACCATGCAGCCGCGAACGCCCGATTCCTCGGCCATATCGGCGGCAGAGACGACCTCCTGATACCACTTGGCGAAATCGTCTTCGCGTTTGACTTTCAGGGCGTGACGGATCTTGGACACTGGCGGGGCCTGTCTATGAAATTGTGCTGAGCGGACCGACGGTCCGGATTACTTGCCGAGCTTGTCGAGCTTCTTCTGCATTTCGGCCATCTGCTTGCGCAAGGCTGAAATATCGTCATCCTGCCGGGGCGCAGGTTCTGCCGCCTTACCGCTCTTCGGCAGCAGCGCGTCGGCCACGCCCTTCATCATCGCCAGGTTGGTTTCGGCCATCTTGGCAAACGGATTGTCGCCCAGGCGCTTTTCGAATGCAGCGGCGAACTTGGCCTGGTTCTGCCGGAAATTCTGCATCGATGCCTCGAGATAGGTGGGCATCATCGCCTGCATCGAATTGCCATACATGCCAATGATATCGCGCAGGAAGCTTACCGGCAGCATAGGTTTGTCGCCCGCCTCGGCCTCCATGATAATCTGGGTGAGGATGGCGTGGGTGATATCTTCCCCGCTCTTGGCGTCGACAACCTGGAAATCCACCCCGTCGCGAACCATTCCGGCCAGATCATCCAGCGTGATATAGCTGGAGGTGCCGGTATTGTAGAGCCGCCGATTGGCGTATTTCTTGATGGTGACGGGCTGGCCGTCATTGCTGCGTTTGGCCATGTTCGCGATCCGGATTAGCTATCAGAATGCTGCGCTTAGCACTTGCAATATGTGCGGTGCAACAACGCATCATTTATCGCGCGAAACGCTGGCCCAGAACGGTCAGCAATTCATATTGCGAAAGCCCGCTGATCGCCGCTGCCTCTGGCAAGTAATAGGGTACGTCGAGCCAGTCTCCCTCGCCCAGTTCGGGCGCACGGGTGAGGTCCACCACCACCATGTCCATCGATACCTTGCCCAGCAGCGGCAACGCCCGGCCGCGGTGTTCCAGTGCGCCCATCGCGCCCCAGCTACGCAGGAAACCGTCGGCATAGCCCAGCGAAATCACGCCAGCGCGCATCGCACGCTCGGCGGTAAATTCGCCATTATAGCCAACCCGGTCGCCCGCCGAGAGCTGCCTGATCTGCATGATCGCGGCCTGCGGAAAGGCGACCTGCCTGATCACCCCGCGCAGTTCGCCGCGCGGAATTCCGCCATAGAGCGACAGGCCCGGCCGGGTGAGATCGAAGGTAAAATCGCCGCCCAACGCAATCCCCGCGCTGTTCGCCAGGCTAAGTCGTTGATGCGGGATGACCTCCTTCGCTTGTTGGAAAGCGAGCAATTGCCGCGCATTCATCGCGCTATCCTCATCGGCATTGGCCAGATGCGACATCAGGGTGACGATCTCCAGCTGCTGCAGCAGCGGCTCGCCCACATCTGCCATCGCGACACCCAGGCGGTTGATCCCGCTATCGACCATTGCATCGCAAGGGCCACCCCCGCTATCGCGCCATAGCCGGGCCTGCTGCAACGAGTTGATAACCGGCCGCGCGCCGACAGCCCGGGCATAATGCGCGTCGTCCTCGTGCATCAGCCCGTGCAATACGGAGATCGAGCGCGGGTCGACATGCGCGGCCACGCCGGCAACCTCGCTCCAATGCGCGACGAAGAAATTGCGCGCGCCTGCCTGGTGCAGCGCGAGAACGCAGCGCTCCACGCCGAGACCGTAGCAATCGGCCTTGACCGCAGCGCCAGCCTGCGCGCTGCCAGACATCGCGTCCAGCGCCCGCCAGTTGGCCGCCAGCGCATCCGTATCGACGCGCAGCCTCAAAGTGGGCGGCGGGGCGTCAGTCACCGATGGTCACGGTAGCACGGGCGATACGGGCGGAGCCCGGTGCGCATCGTCCACGAAATCGCGCGGGGGGCCACCCTTCAGCCCCCACAGCGCCACGATCAAGCCGAAGCCGACCACCGCAATCGTGTACCACAGGCCCGAATAGATATCGCCCGATCGAGCCACGATTATTCCCGAAATCAGCGGCAGAAATCCGCCTAGATAGCCCGCCCCGATATGGTAGGGGATCGACATCGAGCTGTAGCGAATGCGCGGTGGAAACATCTCGCTGAGCAGCGCCGCGACCGAGCCGTAAGTCAACGCCGACAACACACCCAGACCCAGCAGGACCGCAATGATCCCCAAAATGTTCGCCAGCGGCGGTGTCTGCCGTTCGAAATCGAAGCCCCGGCTGGTCAGCGCGGCGAGCAATTCGGTACGCAGCACCGCGCTATCTTCCAGCCACTCGCCCCGCAGCACAAGTGGATCTCCGCCGACGCTGACGCCGAGCGTCTCGGCGGGCGCGCGGTCGTAAGCCACGCCTGCAGCGGTCAGCACTTCGAGCACCTTGCCGCAATCGGTCTGCGCGCTGTCGGTCAGTTCCGCGAACGGGTCGGTGGTGCAATTCCGGCCCGATACGACCACCGGATTGCGCTCTGCCGCCTCGGCCAGTCCCGGATTGGCCAGGCTGCCCATCGCCCAGAAAGCGGGAAACAGCAGCGCCAGCGACAACACCGCGCCGATGATGATCGGCTTCTTGCGGCCCACCGTATCCGACCATTTGCCGACGACGATGTAAAAACTCATCGCAATCGCGCCCGCGATCAGCATGATCCATTCCACCAGACCATCATCGAGCCGCATCGGGCCGCGCAGAAAACTGAGGCCAGAGAAAAACGCGGTATACCAGATGGTGGTCAGGATCCCGGTCACACCGAACAGGGCGACGAAAATACGCTTCGGATTGCCGGGATAGGTCAGGCTTTCCTTGAACGGATTGGCAGCGGTCTCACCCGCTTCCTTCATCGCCTGGAACACCGGGCTTTCGGAAAGCTTCAGGCGCATCCACAGCGAAATGAACAGCAGGATGATCGACAGCAGGAACGGCACACGCCAGCCCCACGCGATAAAGTCATCCTCCGGAATCAGCGCGCGGCAGGCGATGACCACCGCGATGGACAGAACGAAGCCGCCTGCCACGCTCGCCTGGATGAAACTGGTGTAAAAGCCGCGCTTTTCGGGCGGAGCGTGCTCTGCAACATAGATCGCCGCGCCGCCATACTCGCCGCCGAGCGCGAGGCCTTGCAGGATACGGAAACCGATCACGATGATCGGCGCTGCGATACCGATGGTCGCCGCACCGGGGATCATCCCGACCCCGGCAGTGGCGACGCCCATCAGCGTGACCGTGACGAGGAAGGTATATTTACGCCCCAGCCTGTCTCCCAGATAGCCGAACAGAATGGCGCCCAGCGGCCGAAACCCGAAACCGACGGCAAAACCGGCCCACACCAGCAGCAATTGCAGCGTCTCGTTCCCGCTCGGGAAGAACGCCGCCCCGATCAGCGAGGCCAGCGTACCGTAGATGAAGAAATCATACCATTCGAACACTGTCCCGGCGGATGACGCGGCGATGACCAGCCGGATTTCCTTCTCGCTCGGTTGCCGCTGTGCGAGCGCTGCATCGCTCATCTCTAATTCTCCCCCGGGAATTCAATCCGGCGGCATTAGCGCGGCGCAGGTGCCATGGAAAGCGCGCGTATGGCGGCGGTCCAAGGTAGCAATATCGCGGCGTGCCGGCCGCTATGCTCGCGCGCCGGTTCGAGAGCGTCGATGCCCGGCCAATCGGGCAGATCGCCGCGTCCGCCGAGCCAGTCCTGCAATTCGTCATGGGCGGCACGTACTGACGATTCGTCCAGCCCGCTGCACGCGCTGGCAAAGATGGCCGCTGCAGCCTGCCCCACCGCGCAGGCGGCCACCGCCATGCCGACATCGTCGATACGTGAATTGGTGTCGATCGCGAGACCCAGCTCGAGCGTACTGCCGCACGTCTGCGAGCGCGCCTGTCCGTGCAACGGCAAGCCTTCACGCAGGGGATAATTGGCCAGTCCCACCGCCAACGCAAGCAAGTCCGGCGTATATAGCCGGGCAGCAGAACCTGATCGGGGCAGCGCGTTCATTCCGCAGCGGCGGCTTCGTCGCTACGGATCTGGTCACGGCGCTGCTCGATCATCTGGACCAGCGCCTGAGACCCGGCATCGACCAGCTGATAGGTCCGCGCGGTCTTGATCCAGTCGGGCCGGCCTTGCAGTCCCCAGACCGTATCGTAACCCAGCACCAGCAGCGAGAACCCGGCAATCACGATAACTCCGCCCTTGATCGCGCCGAAAGCGAATCCGATTACCCGGTCGATCGGGCCGAGAATGGAAGTGCGCGTCGTCTCCCCCATTCGGCCCGCGATCAGCTTCATCGCAGCGTAGGGGATCAGCAGCAGCAAAGTGAAGGCCAGCACCGCCGCGCCTGAAACGCTGCCGACATATTCCAGCAACCATGCGGTCAGCGGTGAGTGCAGGAAGTGAATGGCGAAAATGGCCAGCGCCCAGGCGGCCAGCGAGAGGATTTCCTGCACGAAGCCGCGCAGGAATCCGCCGATTGCAGCCACGCCGACGATAATCAGGACTATGATGTCGAAACCTGTCATGGTTCCTCCGCATTAATGCGTCACCAACGCTACGGTCAACGCGCCATCACCCGGTCGACCAGATTCGCCAGCTGATTGAGCCCATGAAAGTTAAGTTTCGCTGAATCCGCTTCGGAATCGGCAGGTCCGAAACCGGCGGAAAAGCCAAGTTTCGCAGACTCTTTCATGCGCAACCCGGCATGGGAGACCGGGCGGATTTCTCCTGCAAGCGAAACCTCCCCGAACCATACGCTACGGTCGGGCAATGGCTTGTCGGCCAGGGCCGAAACCAGCGCCGCGGCCACCGCCAGATCCGCTGCGGGATCGGTCAGTCGGTATCCGCCGGCAATGTTCAGATAGACTTCCGCCGAGCTGAAATTCAGTCCGCAGCGGGATTCCAGCACCGCCAGCAGCATCGCCAGGCGGCCATTGTCCCACCCCACCACCGCGCGGCGCGGGGTCGCGCCCGATTGCAGCTTCACGATCAGCGCCTGCACCTCGACGAGTACCGGGCGCGTGCCTTCCAGGGCGGGAAATACCGAGCTTCCGGCGAGCTGCTGATCGCGGCCCGAAAGGAACAGCATGGACGGGTTCGCTACCTCCTCAAGCCCTGCCCCGGCCATGGCGAAGACGCCGATTTCGTCCACCGCGCCGAAGCGGTTCTTCAACGCGCGCAGGATACGGTACTGGTGGCTGCGCTCCCCCTCGAAGCTCATCACCACGTCGACCATATGTTCCAGCACGCGCGGCCCGGCGATGGTGCCGTCCTTGGTGACATGGCCGACCAGCACCAAGGTCACGCCGTTTTCCTTGGCATAGCGGATCAGTTCGAACGCGCAGCCGCGCACCTGGCTGACCGTGCCTGGTGCACCCTCGATCGTGTCCGAATGCATCGTCTGGATCGAATCGATTACCAGCAGATCGGGCGCGGGCATCGTGCCCAGCGTGGTCAGAATGTCGCGCACCGAAGTGGCCGCCGCGAGCTTGATAGGGGCTTTGGACATGCCGAGCCGGGAAGCGCGCATTCGCACCTGTGCTGCAGCCTCCTCCCCGCTGACATAGACTGCCTGCCCGCCATTTTTGGCGACGTGCCCGGTTGCCTGCAACAGCAGGGTGGATTTGCCGATGCCCGGATCGCCGCCCATCAGGATTGCCGAGCCCGGCACCATACCGCCGCCCAGGGCCCGGTCGAATTCCGCCAGCCCGCTAGGGCGACGCTTCAGCGGTTCCGAAGGCGCATTGAGCGGTTCGAATTCCACCTTGCGCCCGCCGCTCGACAGGTCGTGCTTCTGGCTGAACACGGTCGCCGGCACGTCCTCCGCCAAGGTGTTCCATTCCGCGCAATCACCGCATTGCCCCTGCCAGCGATGGGAGACGGAGCCGCAAGCGGCGCAGATATAGCGGTTCTTGGGCTTGGCCATGCCCGGTCGGTAGGCGGAACGGATAGGGAACGCAAGACCCCGGTGTTGCAACTGCGCGCGGGCGGCGGCACAAGCTCGCCATGCGGCAAAAGGAACTCAGGATCGCGCTCGTCTGTTACGGCGGGGTCAGTCTTGCGGTCTACATGCACGGGGTCACGAAAGAGATCTGGAAGCTGGCCCGTGCCAGCCGGGATTTCCATTCGAGCGGCTTCGATGATGATCGGCCCGGCGAGAGCGTCGAGCAGGTTTACCGCGACCTGATGCGTCATATCGAGGATACGCACGGCCTGCGGCTGCGCGTGCTGCCCGATATCCTGACCGGGGCTAGCGCTGGCGGGATCAATGCGGTGTTCCTGGCCCAGGCCGTCCATTCGGGCCAATCGCTCGAACCTCTGACCGAGATGTGGCTGAAAAACGCCGATGTCGACCGGCTGACCGATCCGATTGCCAAGCCCTGGTCGCGCTTCACCAAGTTCTGGGCGATGCCGATCGTCTGGTGGCTGCTGCGCCGTCCCGGCAACGCGGTTTCGCAAAGTGTGGCGGCCGAAACGCGCGAGGAAGTGCGGACCAAAGTATCTCGCTTGATTCGCTCACGCTGGTTCGCGCCGCCCTTTTCCGGCGACGGTTTCTCCAAGCTGCTCGCCGATGCCTTGATGGCGATGGAATTCGCCCCCGCGCAGGAGCCTCTGCTGCCGCCGAACCACCCGATCGACTTGCTGGTAACGGCCACGGATTTTCGCGGCTATCTGGAGCTACTCCGGCTCCATAGCCCGCCGGTAGTGGAGGAAAGCGAACACCGCCTGCCAATCGATTTCCACGCAGCGACACCGCGCGAAAGCGGCCACACGCTGGCACCGCTGCCAGAACTGGTGATGGCGGCCCGCTCCACCGCCAGTTTTCCGGGCGCATTCCCGCCTTTGCAACTGGCCGAGATCGACCGGCTGGCCGAGCGGATCGGCGAGCCCTGGGATCACCGGGGACTGTTCCTCGACCGGGTCATGCCGACCCATGTTCGCCGCGGCGAGACGGACGATGTCTCGCTGATCGACGGATCGGTGCTGGTCAACGCTCCATTTGCCGGGGCGATGGCGGCCCTGCCGGGACGACCGGCGCAGCGTGAGGTGGACCGCCGGTTTATCTATATCGATCCCCGCCCGGACCGTTTCGGATCGCTCAAGAGCGATGAGCAGGACGCTGACGGGCAGGCCGAGGGAAAGCGACCGGTCGGGTTTTTCTCAGCCATCATCGGATCGCTTTCGACCATCCCGCGCGAACAGCCGATCCGCGACAATCTGGAGGCGCTGGAGGCCCAGTCGCGCGATGCTGCGCGCCTTCGCCGGATCGTCGCGGATTTGCGGCCCGAGGTGGAGCGCGCGGTCGAAAAGCTGTTCGGGCGCACGCTGTTCCTCGACAAGCCGACGCCGAAGCGGCTGAATATCTGGCGCGCCAAAGCCCAGCAATCGGCGGCGGAGCAGGCGGGCTATGCCTTCCATTCCTATGCACAGACCAAGTTTACCGGCATCGTCGAGCAGCTGGCGCATACGGTTCTGGCAGCGGCCCCCGAACTCACCCTGCCGGATAGCGATCCGATCGTGCTCGTGCTGCGCGAAGAGCTATTGCGCCGAGGGCTGGATACGGTTTCGGCAGAGCGCGGCGGTGCCAGCGAGCAGGCCATCGCGTTTTTCCGCGCGCATGATGTGGGTTTTCGCATTCGCCGCCTGCGCCTGCTGGCCCGCCGGCTGGCGCGCGACTGGGATGCCGATCCGTCAATTCCCGACGATGCGCTGGAGGATGCGCGGGAGGCGCTTTACAAGATCATCGCGCTGTATTTCAAACGCGGCAATGTCGATAATCTGGGTGAGGATTTCTCCGCTCTGGCCAGCGAAGTGATGCAATCTCCGGGCCCGGTGCTCGATGCGCTGGAGCAGCGCCGTTTGCTTCCCGATGTGGATTCGCAGGCCGAGGAAATGTTGAGCGAGGCGCTGCAGGCTGTACCCAAGGATTTGCGGCGCCTGATGCTGCTGACCTATCTGGGCTTTCCCTATTACGATGTCGCCACCCTGCCGTTGCTGCGCAATGAAAGCCTGACGGAATACGATCCGGTCAAGGTGGACCGCATCTCGCCCGACGATGCGCGCAGCATTCGCGAAGGCGGGACTAGCGCAACCTTGCGCGGCACGGAATTCTACAATTTCGGCGCGTTTTTCAGCCGTGCCTACCGCGAAAACGATTATCTGTGGGGCCGCCTGCACGGGGCGGAGCGGATGATCGACCTGATCGCCTCGACCGTCGATGACGGTATGCCGGATGCCCAAAGCACGCAGTTCAAGCGCAGGGCATTCCTGGCGATTCTGGACGAGGAGGGCGAGCGGCTAACCGCCGATCCGGGACTGGTCGAGCGCGTCAGGGCCGAAGTCCAAGCGCGAATGAGCGGGGATAGCGGCTAGTTGCCATGCGCCTCCAGGCTGGTCCACACGAAGGTCGTGAACTGGTCCTGGTTAATGAATCCGCCGCCCTCGCTGACATAATCGGCCAGCGGCTTGGCAGTGACCGCTTGATCCAGCGACAGACCATCCTCCTTCAGCGCCTTGACCCTATCCACCATCGCTCCCAGTCTCGCGCGGTAAGCACTCAGACCCAGCTTGTCGCTCACCGGACCGTGGCCGGGGATCACCACCGTCTCGCCATCCATCATGCGCAGCGCGGCATCGATGGATGAAAGCGCGTGCAGAATATTACCGCCGCTGGAGGTGTCGATGAAGGGAAAGCCGCCAGTATTGAAGAACAGGTCGCCCATATGGACGACATTGTCTTCCCGCCAGCGCACGATGGAATCGCCATCCGTGTGGCCGCCGCCGGTGAACATCACATCGATCGTATCGCCATTGCGGTTCAGCGTGACCCCCTGGCCATAGCTGACGACGGGCAGTGCAACCGGGGCAGCGGGCGGTATCTCGTTGCCGAAAATCGTGCCGCCGCTGACCATCCGTGCCCGGACATTCTCATGCGCGAAGATCAACGCACCGGCCTCGCCAAAATTTTCATTCCCGCCGGCATGGTCGAAATGCCAATGGGTGTTGATAAGATAGGCGACCGGGCTGGCGCCAAGGTCCGCCACAGCGGCCATGATCCTGTCCGATAGCGGCGCGTATTGATCGTCGATCATCACGGTGCCATCCTCGCCGTAACTGACCGCGATATTGCCGCCGCGCCCGAACAGCACCGCGATCCCGGGCGCGATCAGCTCTGTACGGATTTCGACGTCGCTGAAATCCTGCTGGGCGGCGACTGGCGCGGCCAGGCAAAGACTCATTAAGGCGCCAGAAGCGGCGGCGGAAGTTACGGTGCGGATCATCGACAAGTCCCCTTTTCGCGCTCTTGCTAAGCCGCGTAAGGAAACCTGTCGAGCCTAGGCCCCGAAGGCGTCCTTCAGCTTGTTGAAAAAGCCCCGGCTTTCCGGACACTCGTCGCCGGTTTCGGTCTGGCGGAACTGGTCCAGAATATCACGCTGAGCCTTGGTCAGCTTGGTCGGCGTTTCGACCTGCACTTCGACCACCATATCACCGCGACCGCGCCCCTGCAGCACCGGCATACCGGCACCGCGCACGCGCAGTTGCTTGCCCGACTGGATGCCTGCGGGGATATTCACCGTGTTGGTCTCGCCGGACAGGTCGGGAATATCGACGCTGCCACCAAGCGCCGCCGTGGTGAAGCTGATCGGCAGACGCGTGGCCAGCACTGTGCCTTCGCGCTGGAATACGCTGTGCTGGCGAATATGGACGAAAATATACAGATCGCCCGCAGGCGCGCCGCGCGGACCGGCTTCTCCCTTGCCGTTGAGGCGAATGCGGGTGCCGGTATCCACGCCGGGCGGAATATCCACTTCCAGCTTCTGTTCGCGGTCAACCCGGCCCTCGCCGCGGCAATCGCCGCACGGGTTTTCGATGACCTCGCCGCGGCCGTGGCAATTTGGGCAAGGCCGCTCGACCACGAAGAAGCCCTGCTTGGCGCGGACCTTGCCGATGCCGCCGCACAGGTTGCAACCCCGCACTCCGGTACCGGGCGCTGCCCCCGAACCGTCGCACGTATCGCATTGGCGAGAGACTTCGATCTCGATCTCGGTGCTCTTGCCATGAAACGCCTCTTCCAGGCCGATTTCCATGTCATAGCGCAAATCTGCGCCGCGCCGCTGTTGCTGACGGCCGCCGCCCGGCCCGCCGCCGCCGAAGGCGCTGCCGAAGATGGTTTCGAAAATATCGCCGAGGTCTTCGAAGCCCTGCTGACCGCCCTGCCCCCCATGGCCGCCATTCATGCCCTGCTGGAACGCAGCATGGCCAAAGCGATCGTAGGCCGCCCGTTTCTGCGGGTCTTTCAGGCAATCATAGGCGGCGCTGATCGCCTTGAAGCGCGCTTCGCATTCGGCATCGCCCGGATTGCGGTCCGGGTGATAGCGCATCGCCAGCTTGCGATAGGACGACTTGATCGTGGCCCCGTCGGCATCGCGGGTGACTTCGAGCAGTTCGTAAAAATCTATTTCTGATGTGGGCAAAACCGGCCCCCTTGGCAAACCGCTCGCCACCCCCGTTTACTGCGGGGATGGCGAGCGTGCTTGTTCATGTGAAGTCGCTTAGGACTTTTTCTCGTCGTCGGCGTTGTCTTCGCCGTCTTCGGTCACTTCGGAAAACTCGGCATCGACGACATCGTCATCCGCGCTCGAAGTGTCGGACCCGGCACTCTCGCCGCCTTCACCAGCCGCAGCATCCTGCTCCTGCTGATAGATTTGCTGGCCCATCTTCATAGCCGCCTCGGTCAGTTCCTGAGAGGCTGCGTTGATGGCTTCGGCATCGCCGCCTTCCAGCGCGGTCTTGGTAGCGGCAAGCTTGGTTTCCACGTCGGACTTGGTATCCGCGTCGATCTTGTCGCCATGCTCTTCCAGCTGCTTTTCGGTAGCGTGGACGAGGCTGTCGGCCTGGTTGCGTGCCTCGGCAGCTTCCTTGCGCTTCTTGTCTTCCTCGGCGAACTTTTCCGCATCCTGGACCATCTGTTCGATGTCGGATTCGTTGAGACCGCCAGAAGCCTGGATCTTGATCGTCTGCTCCTTGCCGGTGCCCTTGTCCTTGGCAGAGACGTTCACGATACCGTTGGCGTCGATGTCGAAAGTCACTTCGATCTGCGGCACGCCGCGCGGTGCGGGCGGAATGCCGAGCAAATCGAAATTGCCGAGCAGCTTGTTATCCGCCGCCATTTCACGCTCGCCCTGATGCACCTTGATGGTCACGGCGTTCTGATTGTCTTCGGCGGTGGAGTAGGTCTGCGTCTTCTTGGTCGGGATCGTAGTGTTGCGGTCGATCATGCGAGTGAAAACCCCGCCCAGCGTCTCGATACCCAGCGATAGCGGGGTCACATCGAGCAGCAGCACGTCTTTGACATCGCCCTGCAACACGCCTGCCTGAATGGCAGCACCCATCGCCACGACTTCATCGGGGTTCACGCCGGTATGCGGCTTGGATCCGAAGAAGTTTTCGACCACTTCGCGCACCTTGGGCATGCGGGTCATGCCGCCGACCAGGATCACTTCGTCGATCTCGTCCTTGGACACGCCGGCATCGGTCAGCGCCTTCTTGGACGGCTCCAGCGTGCGCTGGATCAGCTTGTCGACCAGCTTTTCAAGGTCCGACCGGCTGAGCGTTTCCACCAGGTGCAGCGGGGTGGACGAGCCACCTTCCATGCGCGCGGTGATGAACGGCAAATTGACTTCGGTGGTCTGCGAACTGGACAGCTCGATCTTGGCCTTTTCGGCGGCTTCCTTCAGACGCTGGAGGGCCAGCTTGTCCGAGCGGAGATCCATGTTCTCCTTCTTCTTGAACTGGTCCGCCAGCCATTCCACGATGGCCGCGTCGAAATCTTCGCCGCCAAGGAAGGTGTCGCCATTGGTCGATTTCACTTCGAACACGCCGTCCCCGATTTCGAGGATGGAGATATCGAACGTGCCGCCGCCAAGGTCGTACACGGCAATGGTCTTGCCGTCATTCTTGTCCATGCCATAGGCGAGCGCGGCCGCAGTCGGCTCGTTGATGATGCGCAGCACTTCGAGGCCGGCGATCTGGCCAGCATCCTTGGTTGCCTGGCGCTGGGCGTCGTTGAAATAGGCCGGAACGGTGATAACCGCCTGCGTCACGTCTTCGCCCAGATAGCTCTCGGCGGTTTCCTTCATCTTCTGCAGGATGAAAGCAGACACTTGGCTGGGGGAATATTCCTCACCGCCCGCTTCGACCCAGGCATCGCCGTTCTTGCCCTTGACGATGTCATAGGGGACCAGCTCCATGTCCTTCTTGGTCAGCGGATCTTCGAACCGGCGACCGATCAGGCGCTTGATCGCGAACAGCGTATTGTCGGGGTTGGTCACGGCCTGACGCTTGGCCGGCTGGCCGATCAGGCGCTCACCATCCTTGGTGAAGGCGACGATCGAAGGCGTGGTGCGCGCACCTTCGGAATTCTCGACGACCTTGGGCTTGCCCCCGTCCATCACAGCGACACAGCTGTTGGTGGTGCCGAGGTCGATACCGATTACTTTACCCATGATTTCCCTATTGCTCCGTATTCACTTGGTTGGACGCCGCCGGTGGGGTTCCCTGCTGGGCAGGCAAACCCGGTGGGCAGCTCGATTATGCAGCGCGATATAGGTGCGCTTTCTATTGGCACAAGGGAGGTTCCCGGTTAGAAATCCGCCACGCAGAACAGGGGTATGAAGCAATGAAGACGAACATTCTGGCGCCGATGGCGCTTGTTTTAGGCACGCTTGGGCTGTCCGCCTGCGGGGGCGAGGCGGAGCAAGTCGAGCAGGCACCCGAGGGTATTGCCGGGCTGGACATAGAAGACCCGCGGCTGGTGCTGAACGCCGTTTCGGGCAATCCTGCGGCGCTTTACATGGACATCAGCTACAATGGCGACCGCTCGATCATGGTCCGCCGTTTCGATATGCTGGATGCCGGGCGGACAGAATTGCACGGCTATCTGGAGATGGTCACCGGCACCGAAATGGTCGAAACCAGCCCCTTCACCGTGGGCGATGGCGAAACGGTTTCGCTGGAACCGGGGGCGATGCATGTGATGGCATTCGATGTCTCGCCCGATCTGAAGGCAGGCGACGTGACCGAGGTTACGCTGACCATCGCCGGGGGTGACAAGCACAGCTTCCCGGTCGAAGTCCGCGCCGCCGGGGAAGAGCGCTGAGCCAAACCGTCGGCGCAATATCCGGGTCCTGTCCGGTTGGCGGGGAGCGATCCCTGACCGCTGGCGAGATCGAGCTCGCCCGCGGGGTTTTCGGCGAGGCCATCGACTATAAGGCGGTGAAAATCCGCCGCCGCAAGTGGTTTCCCTTCCAGCCGCGCCGGGTCACCATGGCCCCGCGCGGTCATATCCATTTCCACCCGTCGGGCACCGCCTATTGCGACGATTTCGCGCAGGAAGGTATGATCCGGCAGGGGTTGTTTATCCACGAAATGGTGCATGTCTGGCAGGTCCAAACGCGCGGGCGCTGGTTCCTGTTGCTCAACCGGATGCCTTGGGCACGCTACGATTACAGCCTCAAGCCGGGCTGGCCGCTGGCACGCTATGGGATTGAACAGCAGGCGGAGATCGTAAAGCACGCCTTCCTGCTGAGAAACGGCGTGAAGATCGCCGGGGCGGCCGACGTTGCAGCGTATGAACTGCTGGTGCGGTTTCCCCGCACCGCCTGACCGCCCCGCACCCTAGAGGTGGACGATCCTACCTGAAATAGCGGGAATAACGGCTGTCATTGCGGCAATCATCGTCGACATAGCGACCATTGCGGTCGTAAAATCCGTCGCAATCATTGTCCTTATCCTTGAAATAACCCGCAATGCCGCCGATCGCAGCGCCGGCAAGCGCGTAGGTTTCCAGGTCCTCACCGGTAATCGCAGCAGCAGCAGCACCAGCTGCCGCGCCCAGCCCTGCGCCTTCTACGGCATAGTTCTCGGCACATGCCGATAGCGATAGCGCCGAGGCGGCTGCCAGTGGTACGAGTGTCTTGCGAATATTCATGGCCGGTCTCCTTAAGCTCCCGTTCGTAAACCGGAATAGACGAGACAAGCTGAACGCGGCCATGCCGAAACGGACCTTCAGGGATCAGTCCGGCTTCTTTGCGACACCGACCATCGCAGGACGCAGCAAACGGTCGCGGATCATGTAACCGCTCTGCATTTCCTGGACCACGGTGCCTGCCTCGGCATCGTCGGTGGGAACTTCCATCATCGCCTGGTGCTGGTTGGGATCGAGCGGCAGGCCGACTGCGGCCACGCGGGTAATACCGTGCTGGCCGAACACCTTGTCGAGCTCACGCTGGGTCGCCTGGATTCCGGCAACAAGACCCTTGAACTTGCTATCCTCGCGCAGATCTTCGGGAATAGCATCGACCGCGCGCGACAGATTATCAGCCACCGCCAAGATATCGCGGGCAAACCCGGTCGCGGCATAGGCGCGCGCATCGGATACGTCCTTTTCCATCCGGCGGCGGACATTCTGCGTTTCGGCGCGCGCATAGAGCACGTCCTGATTCGCCTTGGCGAGTTCCTCGCGCAATTCGGCCAGCGCGTCTTCTACGCTCTGATCCCCATCCGCGCCTTCTTCGCCGTCATTATCGGCCAGCATTTCTTCGGGCACGCCCTTCAGTTCCTCGGCCTTTGCCTTCTCGTCTTCGGAGAGCGCTTCGGCTCCCGGTTTCTCGTTTTCGCTCATAATGGTAGATTTTCGCCTGTTAACCGGTCAATTTGCCCATCGCCTTTTCCAGCGAGCGGGCCGTGAAATCAACCATGGGCACGACGCGGGCGTAATTCAACCGCGTGGGGCCGATCACGCCCAATACTCCCACCACGCTGCCCTCGCGGTCGCGATAGGGCGAGGCGATCACGCTGGAGCCGGACAGGCCGAATAGCTGGTTCTCGCTGCCGATGAAAATGCGGGTCGATTCCGCGTCGCGCGCACTGTCGAGCAATTCGGCGACCGACTGCTTGTTTTCCAGATCGTCGAGCAATTGCCGCACCCGTTCCAGATCGCCCAGCGCCTCTTCATCGAGCAGATTGGACTGTCCCCGCACGATCAGCACCGGGCGCTGCGCTGCATCCTTGCTCCACACCGCCAGCCCGCGTTCCACGAGGTCGCGGCTGACCTCGTCCAGCTGCGAGCGGCCCGAAGCCAATTCGCTTTCCATCGCCTTGGCCGCCTCCGCCAGAGTGCGGCCCGCCAGATGCGCGGTAATGTAATTACTGGCACGTTCCAGCGCAGATGGACTTGCCGTACCGTCCAGCTCCATCACCCGGTTCTCGATGGCGCCATCTTCGCCCACGACCACCGCAAGCGCCTTGCCCTGTCCCAATGCGACCAGCGACAACTGCGCGAGCCGTGGTTCGCGCCGGGGGACCAGCACCATGCCCGCCGCGCCCGATATGTCGGATAGCACCGCGCTGGTCTGCTCCAGCGCCTGCTCGATCGGGCCGGGTTCGGACAGTCGCTTCTCGATCGCGGCGCGTTCGGCCCGGGTGGGTTCGGCAACCTGCATCATGCCGTCCACGAACAGCCTCAGCCCGGTCTGGGTCGGAAGCCTCCCCGCGCTGGTATGCGGCGCAGCCAGCAAGCCAAGCGATTCCAGCTCCGCCAGGACGGAGCGGATCGAGGCCGGGGACAAGTCCACTCCGCGCCCGCCCGCCAAGGTCTTGCTGCCGACTGGCTGGCCGCTATCGATATAGCCTTCCACAACCAGCTGGAAAATGGCGCGGGCGCGGTCGGTCAATTCGGTTACGGGCGGGGTCGGCATGGGTACAGTGTAGAGACTACCCTTGCAGCCTCAAGGGCCAAGCGCCTAACGCGGCTGCCGACACAATCTATTCAAGGACAAGTGCAGATGCGACCATCCGGACGCGCGCCCGACGAAATGCGGGCCGTCACCATCGAAACCGGCTTTACCAAACATGCCGAAGGGTCCTGCCTGATCTCGTTCGGCGAAACGCGCGTGCTGTGCACCGCCAGCGTGGAAGAACGTATTCCGCCCTGGCTTCGCGGTAAGGGCGAAGGCTGGGTGACCGGCGAATACTCGATGCTGCCCCGCGCAACCCACACGCGCGGCAGCCGCGAGGCGGCGCGCGGCAAGCAGAGCGGGCGCACGCAGGAAATCCAGCGGCTGATCGGACGCTCGCTGCGTTCGGTGGTCGATCTCACCAAGCTGGGCGAGCGGCAGATTACCCTCGATTGCGATGTCCTCCAGGCAGATGGCGGCACGCGCACCGCGGCTATTTCCGGCGCATGGGTGGCGCTGCGTCTGGCGGTGAACAAGCTGATGGCCGACACGCTGATCGCCGAAGACCCGATCCAGGGCAAGATCGCCGCCATAAGCTGCGGCATCTACAATGGCGATCCGGTACTCGATCTCGACTATGCCGAGGATTCCAACGCCGATGCGGATGCGAATTTCGTGCTGCTGGAAGGCGGACGCATTGCCGAGGCGCAGGCCACGGCAGAGGGTGCGACCTATGACGAGGAAGGCCTGCTGCGACTGTTGCGCCTCGCCCGGATCGGCTGCGACGGTATCTTCGCCGCTCAGGAGCAAGCCATAAAATGACGCAACGCCTGGGTTCCGGCAAGCTGGTGATCGCTACGCATAATGCGGGCAAGCTGAAAGAGATTTCGGCCTTGATGGAGCCGCGCGGGCTGCAATGCATCTCCGCCGGATCGCTCGGCCTGCCGGAACCCGAGGAAACCGGGACCACATTCGTGCAGAACGCCGTGCTGAAGGCGCGTGCCTCGGCGGAGGCTTCGGGAATAGTCTCGCTGGCCGACGATAGCGGGCTGTCGGTCGCCGCACTGGATGGCCGCCCGGGCGTCTACACCGCCGATTGGGCGGAACGGCAGTGGTTCGAAGGCGATCCGGGGCGCGATTGGTATATGGCAATGGGCAAGGTGGAAGGCATGCTCGCCGCGAAGGGGCCCGACACACCGCGCGATGCGTGGTTTTCCTGTGTCCTCGCCTTGGCCTGGCCCGATGGCGAGACTGCGGTCTATGAAGGGCGCATCGATGGTTCGCTGACCTGGCCGCCGCGCGGCGAAATGGGCTTTGGTTATGATCCGGTGTTCGTGCCGGGCAGTCAGGCGGGCGGCCGCGAGCAGACTTTTGCGGAAATCGACCCGGCGGAAAAGCACGCCATGAGCCACCGCGCCGATGCTTTTGCCAAGCTGGTCGCGGACCAGTTCGACTGATCAATCGATATATTCGCCGATCACATTGCCCGACGGGTAATAGCGGCACACGAGCACATCGTTGACGCGCGAACGGGCCACCGCGCAGCCCACTTCGCGCGTATCGCGCCAGATGATCTGCGTGTAATGGCCCACATCGCTCCAGCGGCCGGTGCGCGAGACATCGGGGAATTGGCCGGAGCGAAAATCACGCTTTTCCGACAGGAAACCGCCGATCATATCCTGCGCCCAGTAAAGGCCTGCCGATCCCATCCAGAGGTTTTCGCCAGCCTTGCTGCGCTGTTCGTAGCCGGCATGCTCGAAGCGACCGGTACGTGCCAGATGGTCCGCCCATCGGCGGGCATCGTCTTGTAAAGCACGGCTCCAGCGCAAGTCCGGCGCACCGGTCAGCGCCCGTTCCCGGTTATGTTCGTACAGCAGCGCGCGAGAGAATGGATCGAGTCGCTCCCGCGCCTCGTCCTGCGCCTGTGCAGGCAGAGCGAGGGCGGTAGCCGCGAAAGCAGCCATCATCCCAAAAGCGCCGCCCAGCCTCGCTGAAATTCCTCCCGATCCCATCCACGCATCTTGACTTCACGGTGTTAACGGATTCTGAAAGCCGGATGGCGCGCGCACTTTACATCCACTGGCCCTTCTGTGCGAAAAAGTGCCCCTATTGCGACTTCAACAGCCATGTCCGCGACCAGGTCGATCACGATCTGTGGCGCGCATCCATGCTGGCCGATATGCGGCACGAGGCGAAATTGGCTGCGGACGAGCCGCTGGACAGCGTGTTTTTCGGCGGTGGCTCGCCCTCGCTGATGCCGCCCGCATTGGTCGCTACGTTGCTGACCGAAGCAGAGGCATTGTGGGGCTTCGCTGCAGATATAGAGATCACGCTGGAAGCGAACCCATCCTCGGTCGAGGCGGCGAAGTTCGCCGGGCTGGCGGCGGCGGGGGTTAACCGGGTTTCGCTCGGGCTACAGTCGCTCGATGATGAGGCGCTGCGGTTCCTCGGCCGTCTGCACGGTGCGGCCGAAGGACTTGCCGCGCTCGAAACCGCGCAGGCTGTGTTCCGCCGGGTGAGTTTCGACCTGATTTACGCCCTGCCGTGCCAGAGCGAGGTGCATTGGCGCGAGCAACTGCAACGCGCGCTCGGCTTTGGGACGGATCATCTGTCGCTCTACCAACTGACGATAGAGCCGGGGACGCGTTTCGCCACCGATGTCCGGCGGGGACAGTTCACTCCGCTCGGCGGCGACCCGGCGGCGGATCTGTTCGACGTGACGCGCAGCCTGACAGACGCTGCCGGAATGCCCGCCTATGAAGTGAGCAACCATGCGCGCGCCGGCCAGGAAAGCCGCCACAACCTGACCTATTGGCGCTACCGCGACTATTGCGGCATCGGCCCCGGCGCGCATGGTCGTCGAGGCGGCCACGCGACCTTGCGCCACAAGAAGCCTGAAAACTGGCTGGCGGCGGTTGAGGCAGAGGGGCACGGCCTGTCGGAAGAGCGAGCCCTGCCCCACCGCGAGCAGGCATCGGAGGCGCTGCTTATGAGCCTGCGGCTGGCAGAGGGTATCGCGCCCGGCGATCTGGCCGAACGGTTCGCCATTTCACCCGGCCAGCTGATCGATGCGGAGAGGCTGGCGCTTTACCGCGACCTCGGCCTCGCTTGGTCCAGCGGCGAGCGTATCGGGGTGACACCGGCCGGTATGCCGCTGCTCGATGCGCTGCTGGCGGAGCTGGTGCCCGCCGAACTGGTGGCTTGATGGCGCGGCCTGATCTGCTGGAGCAATGGCGCGGCCATCTGACCGACAATCTGCGCCGCAGCCCGCACACCGTGCGCGCCTATCTGGCAGCGGCAAACCGTCTGCTGGATGCACAGGATTTGACCGATTTTGGCGAGGTCGCCAGCTTGCAAGCTCCGGCGCTGCGCGCGCATCTGGCGGCTCGGCGGGCCGAGGGTCTGTCCAACGCCTCAGCCGCGCGGGAGTTATCCGCCATGAAGGCGCTGATCACCTTTGCCCGCGAGCAGGAGGGTCTGGACAAAGCCGGCGCGCCACGGCTGCGCGGACCGCGTATAAAAAAGGGCTTGCCACGGCCTGTTACCCCGGACGATGCGGCCAATCTGGCCGATCTGGTGGCAGGCAATGCCAGCGCCGACTGGATCGGTGCGCGGGACCGTGCAGTCCTGCTGCTGCTTTACGGATCGGGCCTGCGGATTGCGGAAGCCCTGTCGCTGTCCGGCGGCGACGTGCCGTTAGCGTCAACTTTGACGGTCACCGGCAAAGGCGGCAAGCAACGGGCCGTGCCGATCTTGCCCATCGTCCAGCAGGCGGTGGCCGACTATGTGAGCAAGTGTCCGTGGCCGATTGCTGCCGATGCGCCGCTGTTCCGGGGCGCGAAGGGCGGGCCGCTATCGCCCGGCATGGTACAAAAGGCGGTGGCGCGCGCGCGCGAGGCATTGGGACTTCCGGCAACCGCCACGCCCCATGCGTTGCGGCACAGCTTTGCAACCCATTTGCTGGGGGCTGGCGCCGATCTGCGTTCGCTGCAGGAATTGCTCGGACATGCGAGCCTGGGATCGACGCAAATCTATACGCAGGTCGATGCGGCAACGTTGCTGGATGCCTATCGCGGCGCCCATCCGCGAGAGAAGGACTAGGCCCGCCCCCGATGGCCCAAGCCTACATGTTTGCGTGCCGCCGCTCGATCGCGTCCCAGATCAGCGCAGGTGTGTCGGTGCCGTTGAACTGGTCGATGGCGACGATTCCGGTGGGCGAGGTAACGTTGATTTCCGTCAGCCATTTTCCGCCGATCACATCGATCCCCACGAAGACCAGCCCGCGCCGCTTCAACTCCGGCCCCATCGCCGCGCAAATCTCTTCCTCGCACGCCGTCAGCGTCGCCGCCTCGGCATAACCGCCCTGGGCGAGATTGGAGCGGAATTCGCCCTGTCCCGGCTTGCGATTGATCGCGCCGGTAAACTCCCCATCGATCAGCACGATACGCTTGTCCCCTTCGGCCACTTCGGGGAGGAACGGCTGCACCATGTGCGGTTCGGGCCAGGTCTGGTTGAACACCTCGAACAAGGCGGACAGGTTCTCGCCATCGGCGGGTACCTTGAAGATCGCCTTGCCGCCATTGCCGTGTAGCGGCTTCACCACCACCGGGCCGTGCTTGGCCTGGAACGCGCGCACATCGTCCAGCTGCCGCGCAATCAGCGTTGGCGGCATATATTGCGCGTAATCGAGCACGAACATCTTTTCAGGCGCGTTCACCACCTCACGCGGATCGTTGACGACCAGCGTCTGGCCTTTCAGCCGGTCGAGCAGCAGGGCCGCGCTGATATAGCCGAGGTCGAAAGGCGGATCCTGCCGCATCAGCACCACGTCGATATCGCGCGCCAAGTCGATGCGCTGGCGCTCTCCCATGGAGTAATGGTCACCCTCAACCCGCTGCACCGATACCGGCGCGGCATGTGCAGTCAGGCTGCCGCCCACCTCGGCGGTTTCCCAGGCGAGCGAGCGTGCATCGTAATGCCACACCTCGTGTCCGCGCGCCTGCGCGGCCAGCATCAGGGCAAAGCTGGAATCGCCGCCAATCTTGATCGAGTCCATCGGGTCCATCTGGACGGCTATTTTCAGGGGCATGCGCACTCCAATTACGGCATCCAAGCGTTTTCGATGTGGCGCGGGCGGTGGCCGGGTGCAAGCAGCATCACGTCCACACGCATATCCTCGCCGCCCAGAACATAGTCATGACTTACGCATTGCACAGCGGCAGCCACGCGGCGCAGGCGATATTCGTCGATCGCGAAGTCCAGTTCGCTGGCCTTGCGCCGCCACTTCACTTCGACAAATGCCACGATATTGCCGCGCTTCATGATCAGGTCGATTTCACCGACTGGCGTTTTCACCCGCTTGCCGAGCGTGCGCCAACCCTGCAGCGCCAGCCATATCTGCGCGAATCTCTCGCCCTTCCGCCCGCGTTTTTCGGCGATTTGCCGCCTCATGAACCGCGCAATTCCAGCGCGCGGGCATAGAGCAGCTTGCGGTCGAGGCCGGTCGCCCTGGCGACCTTGCCCGCCGCCTGCGAAGGTTTGTCATGCGCCAGTGCCTCGCGCAGCAGGCTGTCCATATCAACGGCGGCTCCGTCGCCCGGCACTGACGGCGCGACCAGCAGGACGATCTCGCCCTTGGGCGGGTGCGCCGTGTAATGGGCGCCAAGCTCCGCCGCCGCGCCGGTCCGGCATTCCTCGTGCAGCTTGGTCAATTCGCGCGCGACCGAAACCTCGCGTTCGGGCCATAGCGCATCGAGGGCATTCAGCGATTTCACCAGTCGCGGACCGGTTTCGTAAAAGATCAGCGTAGCATCCACATCGGACAACTCTTCAAGAGCCTCGCGCCGTGCCTTTTCCTTTACCGGCAGGAATCCGGCAAACAGGAACCGCGCATTGGGCAATCCGCTCAGCGTCAATCCGGCAATTGCCGCGCACGGCCCAGGCAGGCTGGTAATCGGCACACCCGCCGCGCGCGCTTCCTTTACCAGGCGATAGCCGGGATCGGACACCAGCGGTGTGCCCGCATCGCTCACCAAGGCAACCGCGCGGTCCGTCATCGATTCGATCAGCCGCGCCCGATCACGCTCTCCGCTATGATCGTCATAGCGCCACAGGGGCTTGCTCGCGCCCAGATGTTTCATCAATTTACCTGTGACGCGCGTGTCCTCGCACGCCACACCGTCACAGCGCCGCAATATATCGGCTGCCCGGACCGTTATATCGCCGAGATTGCCAATCGGGGTGGCGACTATATAGAGTCCGGCGCAAAGAGGTTCGTCGAATTCAGACACGAACCCCCAATGAACACGCTTCGGGAGCGCGGCAAGCATGAACGGTTTTTCGAAATTCAAACCTGGCTTCAGGAAAGCCTTGGCAATTGCCAGCGTCGCGGTGCTGGCGGGTTGCCAGATCGTGCCCAAGACCACCGCGCCCGACCGGCCCGATGCCCCGGTAGTCTCGCGCCCGGCCCCCGAACCCAGCGCGACCGCCCTGCCCAGCGATGCGACGCGTCACCGCGTGGCGTTGCTGGTGCCATTGTCCGGTGCGAACGGGGCGGTGGGACAATCCATCGCCAATGCGACCACGATGGCGCTGCTCGATACCAATGCGGATAATCTGCGGATTACCACTTACGATACCGCGGCCGGGGCGCGTAATGCGGCAAGCCGGGCGATCGGCGATGGCAATGCGCTGATCCTCGGCCCGTTGCTGGCGGATAACGTCCCCTCCGTGCTGGCGGAATCGCGGGCGGCCAATATCCCGCTGATCTCGTTCAGCAACGATGCGACGGTGGCCAGTCCCGACGCCTTCGTCATGGGCCATATTCCCGAGGAATCGATTGCCGCGACGGTCAAATTCGCGCGCAGCCGCGGTTCTGCCAATTTCGCCGCACTGGTTCCCAACGGCGCCTATGGCCAGCGCGCCGAAGCGGCACTGGCGGCGGCCTTGCAGACCCATGGCGGCACGCTCGTGACGACGGAGCGCTATGCACGGGGCAACACCTCGATCATCAGCGCGGCGGAACGGATCAAGCAGCGCGGCGGGTATGACACCGTGCTGATCGCCGAAGGCGCGCGCCTGACCGCCCGCGCCGCAGCCACGTTCGATGCCAACACCCAATTGCTCGGCACCGAATTGCTCAGCGGCGAAAGCTCCATCACCCGTACACCGGCAATGCGCGGATTGCTGTTCTCCGCCGTGCCCGACCAGCGCTTCAAGCGGTTTGCCGATAGCTACAATTCGCGCTTCGGCGGACAGCCTTACCGTATTTCGACCCTGGGTTATGATTCGGTGCTGCTGGCGCTGAGAGTGGCGCGCGACTGGCGGGTTGGCGACGCCTTCCCGACCAGCGCATTGCGCGACGAGGGCGGCTTTCTGGGGCTGGACGGGGCTTTCCGGTTCCAGCGCAGCGGCGTGGTTCAGCGGGCGATGGAAGTGCGCGAGGTACGCAATGGCCAGGTAGTAATCGTCGGTCCTGCTCCTGCACGTTTCGAAGACTGAGCATCAAGGGTGCGGATTAACGCACGGCTGCGCTTGTAGCCGCGCGAATCTGCGGCCTATAGCCTGACGCATGTCCGAAGACCTGTTCGCAGATACGCCCACCTCCAGCGGCGATTACGATTCCTCGTCGATCGAAGTGCTGGAAGGGCTGGAGCCCGTCCGCCGCCGCCCCGGTATGTATATCGGCGGCACAGACGACCGCGCGCTGCACCATCTGGCTGCCGAAGTGCTCGACAATGCGATGGACGAGGCGGTGGCCGGACACGCCACCCGGATCGAGGTTTCGCTGGAGGAAGGCAACCGCCTGTCCATCGCCGATAATGGCCGCGGTATCCCGGTGGATGAACACCCGAAATTTCCCGGTAAATCCACGCTGGAAGTGATCCTGTCCACGCTGCATTCGGGCGGCAAGTTTTCCGGCAAGGCCTATGCCACCAGCGGCGGCCTGCACGGTGTCGGGGTGAGCGTTGTCAACGCGCTGTCCTCCGACACGCGGGTAGAGGTCGCGCGCGACAAGCAGCTTTACGCGCAGAGCTTTTCGAAAGGCGAAGCGCAAGGCCCGATCGAGAAGCTCGGCCCCACGCCCAACAGGCGCGGCACAACGGTCAGCTTCACCCCCGACACCGAAATATTCGGCGACCGGCAATTCAAGCCGAAGCGGTTGTTCAAGCTGGCCCGGTCGAAGGCCTACCTGTTCGCCGGTGTCGAGATCCGTTGGAGATGCGCCGAGAGCCTGGTTTCGGAGGATGTTCCGGCAGAGGCGGTGTTCAAATTCCCCGGCGGGCTGGCCGACCATCTGGCCGAACAGATCGGGGAGCGCGAATGCGTCACCGCGCAGCCCTTCACCGGCAATCAGGACTTCGCCATCGCCGATGACGGGATCGGACAGGGCCGCGTGGAATGGGCGATCGCCTGGCCGCTTTATTCCGAAGGCGCGACCAGCTGGTATTGCAACACCGTGCCCACCCCCGATGGCGGCACGCACGAACAGGGCTTGCGCGCTGCGCTGACCAAGGGTTTGCGCGCTTTCGGGGAGCTGACCAGCACGAAGAAGGCGAAGGATATCACCGCCGACGATGTGATGAACGGCGCGGAGATCATGCTGTCCGTCTTCATCCGCGATCCGCAATTCCAGAGCCAGACCAAGGACCGTCTGACCAGCCCCGAAGCCGCGCGTCTGGTCGAGAACGCCGTGCGCGACCATTTCGACCATTTCCTCACCGACAATATGGACCGCGGCAAGGCGCTGCTGGGACAGGTGATGGAGCGGATGGACGAGCGACTGCGCCGCAAGCAGGAACGCGAGATCAAGCGCAAGAGCGCAACCAACGCCAAGAAGCTGCGCTTGCCCGGCAAGCTGACCGATTGCACCGGCGAGGGTGACGGCGAGACCGAACTGTTCATCGTCGAAGGCGATTCCGCCGGCGGCAGCGCCAAGCAGGCGCGCAACCGTAAGACGCAGGCGATTTTGCCGATCCGCGGCAAGATCCTCAATGTCGCCAGCGCCACTCGCGAAAAGATCGGTGCAAACGCCGAAATCGCCGACCTCTCGCTGGCGCTGGGCTGCGGTACGCGCAAGGATTGCGACCCGGAAAACCTGCGCTACGACCGCGTGATCATCATGACCGATGCCGATGTGGACGGTGCCCACATCGCCACGCTGCTAATGACGTTCTTCTTCCAGGAAATGGCCGAGATCGTGCGCGGCGGGAATCTCTACCTCGCCCAGCCCCCGCTATACAAATTAACCGCCGGGAAAGAGAGCCGCTATGCTCGCGACGACGCGCACCGCGCCGAGCTGGAAGCTACGGTCTTCAAGGGCAAGAAGGTCGAAGTCGGCCGGTTCAAGGGGCTCGGCGAGATGAACCCGGCGCAATTGCGCGAAACCACGATGGACCCGGAAAGCCGCAGCCTCATCCGCATCACCCTGCCCCCCGAATTCGAACAGCGCGCGGCGGTAAAGGAACTGGTCGGACAGCTGATGGGCCGCAACCCGGAACACCGCTTCAATTTCATCCAGAACCGTGCGGGCGAAGTAGACCGGGATATGATCGATGCGTGATGGTCTTAGGGGTTGCTGCCCCTCATCCGAGCTATGGTAGCGAGCAAGCTTGCAATCCTCGCTATCCGTCTCCCCTAGGCGAAGTTGGATGAGAGGCCGCAACCCCTGCAATCACCCCGCCCCCATAGTATGCACGTGCAACACCCCCTCCAGCGTCCGGTGTACGGGGCACTTATCCGCAATCTCGATGATCCTCTCGCGCTGGTCTTCGGTTAGCTTGTCGCCGTGCACCTCGATCCGGCGATTGAGCGCCTGGACCGGAGCCTTATCCGTCACCATCGCAGCTTCTTCGCAATCATCCGCATGATTGCGTTCATGCGTCACATGGACTGTCGTGCCCTCAAACGGCCAGCCCTTGCGGTCGGCATACATCTTCATCGTCATCGCGGTGCAGGTTCCCAGCGCGGCCCCCAGCAAATCGTAGGGCGTCGGCCCGGTATCGTCGCCGCCATAACTCCTCGGTTCGTCGGCCACGAAGCGGTGGCTGACCGTATGGACTTCGGTGCCGAACTTGCCATGGCCGGTTTTCACTACCACGCCGTCTTCGGGCATCGGCCAGTCTTCGCGCATGTCGAGGTAACGGGTCGCCCAGCCAGCGATCATTGTGGCGGCGAAGTGCGCGTCGCGTTCGTCCAGCAGCAGGTGATCGGCGCCCGCCAGGCTGACGAAGCTCTTGGGGTGTTTCGCCGCGCGGAACAGCGCGCTGGCGTGATCGACCGATACGATATCGTCCACCGGCGAATGCAGGATGAGCAGCGGAACGCGCAGCTTGCCGACCTCTGCCAGCAAATCGGCATCGACCGTCTTCTCGATAAACTCGCTGCCAAGCGAAAATGCGCGCCCACCGATCGAAACCTCGCCATTGCCATCCCTGCGAATGGCGTCGAGATCGCCCTCGATCCGTCCGAGCACGTGCGGAACATCGGATGGCGCACCGATAGTCGCCACCGCAGCGATCCTGTCCGCCCCGATATCGTCGACCGCTGCCAGCACCGCCGCTCCGCCCAGGCTGTGCCCAACCAGCAGGAGGCGGCTGGCGAAGCGGTCATGCAGATAGCGCGCCGCACTCTCCAGATCGGCCACATCGGTGGCGAAACCGGCGCGGCCGAACTCGCCCTCGCTTGCCCCGAGCCCGGTGAAATCGAACCGCAGGCACGCAATTCCGTCCGCCGCGAGGGCGCGCGCCGTGGCCACCGCAGCCTTGCTTGCCTTGGTGCAAGTGAAGCAATGCGCAAACAACGCCGCCCCGCGCACCAGACCCGTCGGCAGTTCGAGCGAACCGGCCAGATCGTGCCCGGCATCGGTGGTAATGGTAAGGTTTTCGGTGGGCATTCTGGTGGCTCCGCAGGCTGAATGGCTCGCCAGCATAGGCAAGTTTGCGCAGCGGGGTAGGAAAATAGCGGCGCTTGCCAATCGCCCGGCGCATCCTCCATGTTACGACAAGTCACTCAAATCGCTGTCGGAGCCAGTATGAAAGCCGCCTTACCCATCGCACTCGCCGCACTGTGCCTGATCCAGCCACCCGCCGCTCTGGCGCAAACCCAGATGGAGGCAGGCTCGCGTGCCGAGCAGTCGATAATGGATAGCCGCGCCGACGACGTCGTGGCCGTGCTGAACGGCGAATTGCCCGCCGCAGACGTTTTTTCGGCCAATTTCCTTGCCGCCGTTTCCGAACAGCAGCTGGAGATCATGAACGCACAGCTATCGGCGCAATTCGGCCCGCTGCTGGCGGTGGAATCGGTCGATCCGGTCAGCAGCACGGGCGCGCGCGTGGCCTTTCGCTTCGAACGCGCCACCGGGTCCGGCGGGATGGAGATCAGCGCCGCTCCTCCTTATCTAATCGAGGGGCTGCGCCTGTCGAGCTTCGCTGCGATCGACGATGATGCCGCCAAGATCGCTGCCGATCTGGACGACTTGCCCGGCCAGGTCTCCGTATATTTCGGACCGTTGGAAGAAGGCGAACCGCTATTCGCGCGCGATGTTGCGACTGCCTATCCCATCGGCTCGACGTTCAAGCTCTATGTCCTATCCGCCCTCGCCCGGTCCATTGCGGCAGGTGAGCGCGCGTGGAGCGACGTTGTCCCGCTATCGGTTGCATCGCTGCCGAGCGGCCGCCTGCACAACTGGCCGCAGGGTACACCGATCACGCTGCAAAGCCTCGCCACCATGATGATCGCGGCCAGCGACAATACCGCCACCGACCAGCTGATCGCGGTGCTGGGGCGCGCGGCGGTGGAGGCGGAATTGCGCGCCAGCGGGCACGGCGATCCGGACGCGACGCTGCCCTTCCTGACCACGCTGGAAATGTTTGCGCTCAAGACCCGGACCACGCGCGGCGCGGCCTATGCGGAGGCTTCCGAAGACGAGCAGCAGGAATTGATCGAGGCGCTGGCGGCGGAGCTTAATGGCACCCCGGAAGGGACCGGGATCACGCGCTGGAGCGAAGCGCGGCTGATCGAGGAAGTCGAATGGTTTGCCGATATGGACGACCTGCGCGGAATTCTCGCTCGTCTGGCAGAGCTGGAAGATCCGGTTGCGCGGCAGATCATGGCGGTAAACCAGTCTTTCCCCGGCGCTATCGCCCGGAAATGGGATTATATCGGCTATAAGGGCGGATCGGAGCCGGGTGTGCTCAACTTCACCTGGCTGCTGCGCGATAAGCAGGGCGCGTGGCACATGCTGGCCATGAGTTGGAAGGATCAGAGCAACAGCCTGGACGAGCAAAGCTTCCAACTGTTCGCCCAGCGGATCATCGCTCTGCCCCGCGACTAGCGGTCTTGCCCTTCCTGCCGGGTTTCCTTAACGCACACGTAAAGCAAACCAGTTGCACAGGGAAACTTCATGGCCGACCAACGCTTCACCGGAACAGACGACTACATCGCTACCGACGATCTCAAGGTTGCCGTGGATGCCGCCGTAACCCTGCGCCGTCCGCTGCTGGTGAAGGGCGAGCCCGGCACCGGCAAAACCGTCCTCGCGCACGAAATCGCCAAGGCAATCGGCGCGCCGCTGATCGAATGGAATGTGAAGTCCACCACCAAGGCGCAGCAGGGCCTGTACGAATATGACGCGGTGGCGCGGCTGCGCGATGGCCAGCTGGGCGAAGAGCGCGTCCACGACATCTCGAACTACATCAAGAAGGGCAAATTGTGGGAAGCCTTCACAAGCCCGCAGCTGCCCGTCCTGCTGATCGACGAGATCGACAAGGCCGATATCGAGTTTCCCAACGACCTGCTGCAGGAACTCGACCGGATGAGCTTCGACGTCTACGAAACGAAGGAGCGGATCGAGGCGCAGGAACGCCCGATCGTCGTCATAACCTCCAACAATGAGAAGGAACTGCCCGACGCCTTCCTGCGCCGCTGCTTCTTCCACTACATCAAATTCCCCGACCGTGAGACGATGCAATCCATCATCGACGTCCACTTCCCCGGCATCCAGAAGACGCTGGTGACTAAGGCGATGGACGTCTTCTACGAACTGCGCGAAGTGCCCGGCCTGAAGAAGAAGCCCAGCACCAGCGAGCTGCTCGACTGGCTCAAGCTGCTGCTGAACGAGGATATGCCGCTGGAGGTGCTGCAGGATTCCAACCCCAACAACGCCATCCCGCCACTCCACGGTGCGCTGCTGAAGAACGAGCAAGACATCATGCTGTTCGAACGGCTGGCGTTCATGTCGCGGCGGCAGACATGACCAAGTTCCTTCGTCATTGCGAGGAGCCAAAGGCGATGTGGCAATCCATAGCGCAGGTCCATGGATTGCTGCGCTACGCTCGCAATGACGAAATAGGGTAATTCGATGTTCTTCAACTTCACCGACGAACTTCGCTCCGCCGGGATCGGCGCGTCTTTCAAGGAGCATCTCACGCTGCTGGAAGCGCTCGACAAGGATGTGATCGAGCAGACGCCTGAGGCGTTTTACTACCTCTCCCGCGCGACATTCGTGAAGGATGAGGGGATGCTGGACCGGTTCGACCAGGTGTTCGAAAAGACATTCAAGGGCTTGCTGACCGATTACGGGCAGAACCCGGTCGATATTCCGGAGGACTGGCTCAAGGCCGTCGCCGAGAAATTCCTGACGCCGGAAGAGATGGCAAAGATCGAATCCCTCGGCGATTGGGACGAGATCATGGACACGCTCAAGAAGCGGCTGGAGGAGCAGGAAAAGCGCCACGAGGGCGGCAATAAGTGGATCGGCACCGGCGGCACCTCGCCCTTCGGCCATTCCGGCTACAACCCCGAAGGCGTGCGCATCGGCGGTGAGAGCAAGCATAAGCGTGCGGTGAAGGTGTGGGAAAAACGCGAGTTCAAGAACCTCGATTCCACTCGCGAACTTGGCACGCGCAACATCAAGATGGCGCTACGCCGCCTGCGCCGCTTCGCCCGCGAAGGCGCGGCGGACCAGCTGGACCTCGACGCTACGATCGAAGGCACGGCCAAGCAGGGCTGGCTCGATATCCATATGCGCCCCGAACGCCGCAATGCGGTGAAATTGCTGCTGTTTCTGGATGTCGGCGGATCGATGGACCCGTTCATCAAGCTGGTCGAAGAACTGTTCAGCGCCGCCACCAGCGAGTTCAAGAACCTGGAATTCTTCTACTTTCACAACTGCCTGTATGAAGGCGTGTGGAAGGACAACGCCCGCCGCTGGCAGGAACGCGAAAAGACGTGGGACATCCTCCACAAATACGGCCATGATTACAAAGTGATCTTCGTCGGCGACGCTGCGATGAGCCCCTATGAAATCACCCACCCCGGCGGCTCGGTCGAGCATATGAACGAAGAATCCGGCGCCGCTTGGATGCAACGCGTCACCAACACCTACCCCGCGACGGTATGGGTCAATCCCGTGCCCGAAAAGCAGTGGAGCTACTCGCAAAGCACCAAGGTGATGAAGCAGCTGGTGAACGACCGAATGTACCCGCTGACCATCGACGGATTGGACGACGCGATGCGGGAATTGACGCGGAAAAATGGGTGAGGGTCGAGGCAGGCCGCACCACTGCGATATTCCGTCATCCTGAATTCGTTTCAGGATCTATCTACGACCTTGGCGCTGAGCCTGCGGACTACTGTGCAAGACCGAAAAATGGATGCTGAAACGAGTTCAGCATGACGAAGAGTAAGGCGAAGAGGATTGGGCAGGCACATTCGCGCTTTTACCGCATCCGCGCGGCCTTGGAAGCATACGCGCCGCCACCAGGCCTCCCCAGCTACTTTTACGAATTCGCGCTGTTCGTGTTCAAGCAAGGCTGGGCCTGCCTGTTCGGTGGCTTGCTGCTGGCGCTGTTGCTCGGCACACACCTGTTTTACCCCGAAGACGCAGCGCTGCATCGCTACGATTTCCTCACCCTCGCCGCCATCGCCATTCAGCTCGCGCTGATCGCATTCCGGTTGGAAACGTGGAGCGAGGCGCGGGTGATCCTGATCTTCCATGTCGTCGGGACGGTGATGGAGCTGTTCAAGACCAGCGTCGGATCATGGACCTATCCTGAGGCCAGCGTGCTGCATATCGGCGCGGTGCCACTATTCTCAGGGTTCATGTACGCCGCAGTGGGCAGCTACATCGCGCGGGTGTGGCGCATTTTCGACTTCCGCTTCACCCATTACCCGCCGCATTTGGCCGTCGCGGCACTAGCGGTGGCGATCTACGTCAACTTTTTCGCGCACCATTATCTGCCCGATGCCCGCTGGATGCTGTTCGCGGCAACCGCGGTGATATTCTGGCGCACCCGCGTCTATTTCAGGGTGTGGCGCAGCCATCGCTGGATGCCGCTGCTGATCGGCTTCGGCCTGGTCGCGCTCTTCATCTGGTTCGCCGAAAACATTGCGACCTTCGCCAATGCATGGAACTATCCCGACCAGTCGGACGGTTGGCGACCGGTGAGCCTCGCAAAATATGGTAGCTGGTACCTGCTGATGCTGATCAGCTTCGCACTGGTGTCGATTGTTAGTCCGGTTCGGGATTTGCAAGCCGGGGACGATATGCGTTAACTTGCTTCTCGAAGGAGCGCCCGATGAAACTACCCATAGCCCTGATGAGTCTTGCCTTTGCTGGTTTCGCCCATGCGACCGAGCCAGCCCCAATCGCCTCACCTGACACGGAATTCGATGAGCCAACCGCGCAAATTCGCGATTTCACGCCCGAACAGCAAGAGCGTTGCAACGATGCAATCCGTGAAGTGCGCGACGAGCGCGGGTTGCCTGCGCTCGAACAGGATGCCGATCCGAGCGATGATGGACAACCCTTGCTAGACCGCAGACCCGCCACGCCGGATGAGGGCCTGCTGATCGCGGCTGTCGAACAGCGCGTCGATGGTTGTCCGGTGCTGGTGATGCATAACGACAAAAGCGATTGGCGGCCTGTGCCGGAGGGGCGCGCCGAGCGGGTGCGGGTATTTACTGCAGAATAAGTTAGTGCTCGTAGGTACAGCGTCTGTCTGGCCCCACCAAGATACCAATAACGAACCTTAGTTATCATTCAAGCCGTTTGGCCAGTTCGTGACTAGCCTTCGTTTCCAACTTTGCTCCAGCCGGACAACTTCGTCGTTTGGCGCGTCTGGAGAAACGCGCTCCAAAATCGAAAAGCGAAATTTCGCCGGTGAGCGTTTTTGCAAATGCTTATTTCCACCATGCCCGGTTATTGCATACTCGTTCCAGCGTTGCAGGATGTTTTCGGAACCTGAAGCTGAACCGACATACTGCTTGCTATCGGTGCTATCAGTAATCAGATAAATGCCGCGCCAGTGTCGCAAAGCATTCTGCCATTTTTGCGGCAAAACCTTGAGTTCGGCCCATGTTGGACAGATCTGCTGCCAAGATGGCATCTCGGTTTGTATTACCGAATCCTCGTTAACGGCCTTAACTTGAAAAGTTCCGCGCCCGGCCCATTGATACCATGCCCGGTCGATACCCGGCCATTTGATAATCATTCGTTGTTGCCAGTTCTGCGCCCAATCTGTTTTGGCCAGGTTGAATTCGGCAATGATGTCAGACCGTCGCGTTGCGAAATCGCCGCTCATTCCCATCTGCACCAGTTTTTGATGCAATTCCCTAGATTCAATCTCGGCGGCAGAACGAAGTTTGTGTCCATTGACGGAATACAGGCCGATAAAGACAGCGGTTCCGGCATCATGCCTAATACACGCAGCTAAGTGCTTTGCGTTCTTCAACGCTGCTTCGGTACGAGGGCCGTGAGTGGATTGGTAACAGTTGAACAGCTCATGATGTTCGGCTGCGATGCTATCAAAGACTAAATTCAGTGAAGGCTCCCAAGGTCGGTGGCGCATCACAAGCACGCCATTAGGATCAATGCCGCTCTTCTCAAGCATCTCGTTGAACGTCGGTAATTCGGGCTGCCGCATATCAATAACGTAAATGAACGGAAATATTTGCGCGCCACCCTACTTCATCTAGCTTTGCGTCCGCATCTAAATCACCAGCCTCAGCCCCAGCATCGTCCACCCACTCGCGTAGCTGCGGCCCGCCATTGATGACATCGATAGCCAGCCGGTCCAACTCATACTCATACGGAAAATCGCGCCATAACTCGTAATCCGGGTAGAGCCGCCGGATCGCCTTGAAAGCCAGGGCCTGCAAGCGCCACGGGCGGAACGCCGCGTGGTCGTAGAACCGCCCCTCGGCGTGGATCATCAGGCCGTTGCATAGCTCTCCAGCGTGCTTGTGGAAGGTTGGTTCGAACCAGCATTCGCGAAGGGCGCAGCCAGTCAGCCACTCGGGCGCAAATCGCTCCATCTCGACCAGAACCGACTTCGCGTCCAAATCGGGCGCGCCGAGCAAGACTTCCAGCGGGCGGGTGGTGCCCCTGCCCTCGCTCAAGTTCGTGCCTTCCAGCATCACGGTTCCGGCATAGGCGCGGGCCATGTTGAGGCTGGCGGCGTTGGGGCTGGGGTTGATCCAGATGCGGTCCTCGGGCCAACCGTAGCCGGGCGCACTGTCCGGCTGCCAGCCTTCCATTTCGATCACGCGGTAGTCCACGTCGAGGCCGAAATGGTCGATGAACCAGTGGCCCATTTCGCCCATCGTCAGGCCGTGGCGCATCGGCATCGGGCCGGCACCGACGAAGCTCTCCTGCCCCGGCTCCAGCAACGTGCCTTCCACCGGACGGCCGGCGGGGTTCGGGCGGTCCAGCACCCACACTTCCTTACCGTGCTTCGCGCCCTCCTCCAGCAGGTAGAGCAGCGTGGTGACGAAGGTGTAGATGCGGCAGCCGAGGTCTTGCAGGTCGAAGAGGAACACATCCGCGCTGCTCATCATCTGCCCTGTCGGGCGGCGCACCTCGCCATACAGGCTGAATACCGGGATGCCGTATTGCGGATTGGTCTCGTCCGCCGTTTCGACCATATTATCCTGCTTGTCGCCCTTCAGCCCGTGCTGCGGACCGAAGGCGCTGGTGACATTCATCCCCGCCGCAATCAGCGCGTCGAGGCTGTGAGTGAGGTCTTCCGTCACGGAGGCAGGATGGGCGACGAGCGACACCCGCTTACCCTCTAGCGGGGCGCGCAGCTTGGGGTCGGCCAGCAGCCGGTCGATGCCGAATTTCACGCTCATCGCCCAGACTCCATAATACCACTCTCCAAGTGGATGGCGCGACAAACCTCGCTATGGAACTCCGGCTTGCCTTCGGGAAAGTCCAGTGCCCAGAACTGGATGTTGCCCTGTCTGTCCTCGACAATTGCGTTCAGAGCGACCTTCGCTGGCAGCGGCAGCCGCGAGGCGATGCTGGCTTCCAGCACCAGCTCGTCTCCGGTTGCGGAGCAGGCGATGGATATCGATTCCACCGGCGCATCCCGGCTGTTGAGGCGGAACCCGTCGAAATCGTAACACGCCCATTTGCTCGATGGGGAGAGGTTGAACTCGCGGTAATATGCGCCCTCGTCCGGCTGCCAGAAGATTTCGAAACAGGTGGTCTTCCACAGATTGTCTTCCCGCTCGGGATGAGTGTGGCCGGGAACCTTGATCGCGCCGATGTCGCCGCGCAGCGTAAACCGCGCGCGGCAGCCGCTTTCGGTGGGCTCTATCGACGCCGTAACCGCCTCTATCGGGCCGGGCGAACAATCGGGGTGGAGCGTAAGGGCGTGGTCGGGCATCATGGCCGCAATCGCTAAGGCCGCAGACCCGCCTGCACAAGCCTCTGTCCTACACGCTTAGCCATGCGCTAGGCCGCGCGCCATGAAACCCGCACTTCCCCTTGCCTTTTCGAACTCCAACCAGCAATCCGGCGGAGAGCCAGTTTTTACCCCTGGACCGTGTAACATGCGGTCCATGTGCCCCACCCTATCGACGAACCGAGCCCAAACGCCATGACCTCCTACAAATCCGATCTGATGCGCCTGCTGGACGAGCGCGGCTACATCCATCAGGCCACCGACGCCTCTGCGCTGGATGCGCTGGCGGCTAAGGAAGTCGTCACCGGCTATATCGGCTTCGATGCCACCGCACCTTCGCTGCATATCGGGTCGCTCGTGCAGATCATGCTGTTGCGGCGGATGCAGCAGACCGGCCACCGCCCAATCGCGCTGATGGGCGGCGGGACCACCAAGATCGGCGATCCTTCGGGCAAGGATGAAAGCCGCCAGATGCTGACGCCGGACCGGATCGACAGCTATATCGCCTCGATCCGCACCGCGTTCGAACGAATGATCGATTTCGGGGATCAGCCGACTGGCGCGGTGATGGTCAATAATGACGACTGGCTTAGCCAGCTGGGCTATGTCGACCTGCTGCGCGATGTGGGGCCGCATTTCACGGTCAACCGGATGCTTACCTTCGATTCGGTCAAGCTGCGGTTGGAGCGGGAACAGCCGCTGACCTTCCTCGAATTCAATTACATGATCCTGCAGGCCTACGACTTCAAGGAACTGGCCGCGCGCTATGACTGCCGTTTGCAGATGGGCGGCAGCGATCAGTGGGGCAATATCGTCAACGGGATCGAACTTGGCCGCCGGATGGATGGGCGCGAGCTGTTCGGTCTGACCACCCCGCTGCTGACCACCGCCGATGGTGCGAAAATGGGCAAGACCGCTGCGGGCGCGGTCTGGCTGAACGAGGATGCGCTGCCCGCTTACGATTTCTGGCAATATTGGCGCAACGTGGACGACCGCGATGTCGGCCGCTTCCTCAAGCTGTTCACCGATCTGCCCCTGGACGAGATTGCGCGGCTGGAGGCGCTCGAAGGGGCGGAAATCAATGCTGCAAAGATCGTGCTGGCCAATGAAGTTACCGGGCTGGTGCGCGGCGAAGATGCTGCTCGTGCCGCTGAACAGACCGCTTCGGAGACCTTTGCCGGAGGCGGCATGGGCGAAGATCTGCCCTCGCTATCGCTGGGTGCGGAAGGGATGCGGATCGGCGCGGTGCTGACCGGATTGGGATTTGCCGCATCGGGCAAGGAGGCCAAGCGCAAGCTGGCAGAAGGCGCGGTAAAGCTGGACGACGAGGTGATCCGCGATCCCGGCCATATGGTCACCGCACCGCAAAACGGCGAAATTCGTTTAAGCTTGGGCAAAAAGAAACATGCGATACTGACCGGCTGATAACGTCTAAAATCCGCCAATTCCCAAGGATTTGTGCCATTATAGGACAAAAAAGCTTAACCTAATGTCAGCCATTTTCGGGCACCAAGCCGTTCGTGACGAATGGATGGAGGGTCGGTTTCCGATGAATGTAGGAGCCCAGCTCAGTGTAACTGATATGCGGCGCGCTTCGCGCTGCCCAATTGATTATCCCGTGATCGCGGAACACCACGATCTCGGTGACGTGAAAATGCACCTGTGCAATATTTCAGCCAACGGTTTCATGGTGGATGACGCGCAGGAGCTTGAGCGCGGCCAGCGCGTAATCGTGCGCTTGCCTGTCGTAGGCCGGATCGAAGCCCATGTGATGTGGCAACGCGACAAACGCGCCGGCCTGCAGTTCGAACGCATCATTCGCCTGGATGATTTCCTGGCGATGATCGAGGAACTGCAACCCAACCCTAAGCTGCGCCGCCAGCGTTAAGGTGATACGCAGCTAAAGACACTTTCCTAGCCTCACCGCGCCTGTCATGGCGGGCCGGTGACCGATGCTACGCACCCTCTCCAGGTTCCGAATTTCCGGGCCTACCTCATCAGCCGATTGAGCATGACGCTGGCGCAATACGCCATGCTGTTGATCATCGGCTGGCAGACATACAATATCGCGCGCGATAGTGGGCTGAGCGAGCAGACCTCCGCCGGCTACCTCGCCATTATCGGCGCGCTGCAATTCGTGCCGCTGTTCCTGCTTACGCCGTTTGTCGGGCTGGCGGCGGACCGGCTTAACCGCCGCAAGGTGGCGCAGCTCAGCGTCGCGCTCCAACTGCTATGTGCAGGCTTGCTGGCCTGGGCCACCTACGCTGGCACGATTTCGCTGAACTGGTTGTTCGTCGTGGCGGTGTTGCTCGGGGTTGCGCGCGCCTTTGCCGGACCGGCGCTGTCGGCGCTGGCACCAAACCTGGTACCCAAGGCGATCCTGCCGAACGCCATCGCCCTGTCCTCCATCGCCTGGCAATCGGGCATGATTATCGGCCCCGCATTGGGCGGCTATCTCTATGCCGTGATACCCACCCTGCCCTATGTGATTGCCGCGGCTCTGTTCGCGGTCAGCGTGGCGGCGCTGGGGTTCATCGGACAGGTCCCGCGTACTCCAATCGCCGGGGCAGGCCGTCCAATCGGCCAGATCGTCGACGGGCTGCGCTACGTCGTGCACAACAAGATGGTGCTGGGGGCAATCACCCTCGATCTGTTCGCCGTGTTCCTGGCGGGGGCGACCGCTTTGTTTCCGGTCTATGCGCGCGATATCTTGGAGGTCGGGGAAACCGGACTGGCGCAGCTGGCGATGGCCCCTGCCGTGGGTGCGGCGCTGGTGGCACTGTATTTCTCGTTTCGCCCGCTGAAGACGCAGGTCGGGCCGAAGATGCTGGGCGCGGTGGGAATCTTCGGGCTGGCGACGATCGCATTCGGGTTCTCGACATCGATGCCGTTCAGCCTGGCCATGTTGTTCATCGTGGGCGCCGCGGACATGTTCAGCGTCTATATTCGTCAATCACTGATCCAGCTGCACACGCCCGATGACAAGCGCGGGCGCGTGTCCTCCGTATCGCTGCTGACGATCAGCGCATCGAATGAAGGGGGCGATGCGTTTTCGGGCAGCCTGGCCTTCCTGATCGGGCCGGTGGCGGCGGTTGTCGCGGGCGGCATCGGGGCCATCGCCACGGTCGCCATCTGGTCGGGCATCTTCCCGGTTTTGCGCAATACCCGGACCTTTGACCCGCCGCCCGAGTTGGATGACAATACACGAGCAAGGAAATCGCAGGAGCACAGCCCATGAAGGCCGACAACATTCTCGCCACAATCGGCAACACGCCGCACATCCGCCTGTCGCGGATGTTCCCCGACCATGAAGTCTGGATTAAATCCGAACGCGCCAATCCTGGCGGATCGATCAAGGATCGCATCGCGCTTTCCATGGTGGAGGACGCGGAAAAATCGGGCGCGCTGAAACCCGGCGGTACGATCATAGAGCCGACCAGCGGCAATACCGGCATCGGTCTTGCCATGGTGGCGGCGGTGAAGGGGTACAGGCTGGTCCTGGTCATGCCCGAATCGATGTCGCTGGAACGGCGACGCCTGATGCTGGCCTATGGCGCGACGTTCGATCTCACCGCCAAGGAAGGCGGGATGAAGGGCGCAATCGAGCGGGCGACCGAATTGACCGAGCAGGATGACAGCGCGTGGATGCCCAGCCAGTTCGAGAACCCGGCCAATTACAAGGTCCATATCGAAACCACTGCGAAGGAAATTCTCGCCGATTTTGCCGATAGCCCGATCGATGCCATGATCACCGGTGTCGGCACGGGCGGACACATCACCGGCTGCGCCGAAGCGCTGAAGAAGAGCTGGCCCAAAATGAAGGCCTGGGCCGTCGAACCCGAAGGCTCCCCCGTTATCAGCGGAGGCCAACCCGGCCCTCATCCAATCCAGGGCATCGGCGCGGGCTTCATCCCGGACAATCTGCACACGCAGTCTATCGACGGGGCGATCAAGGTCGATCCCGAAGACGCCAAGGAGATGGCGCGCCGCTCGGCCAAGGAAGAGGGTATACTGGTGGGCATATCGTCCGGCGCCACCCTCGCGGCGATCGCCAAGAAACTGCCCGAACTCGATGCCGGAGCGCGGGTGCTCGGCTTCAACTACGACACTGGCGAGCGGTATCTCTCAGTGCCCGATTTCCTGCCCGAGGGCTGAGTCGCTTCCAAACAAAAAGGGGTCGCCGAGCAAAAGCCCGGCGACCCCTTTTTAGTGGCAAACAGCTTTACGCTGCCGTGGCGAAAGCTTCCTCGCCCAGCGCCATCATATTGTCGCTGCCCGCCTCTAGCTTGCGCCGCAGTGCACCGGCATCGGGAAGGAAACGTTCGGCATAGTAACGCGCGGTGGTCAGCTTCGCTTCGTAAAACGCCTTGTCTTCCGGCTCGCCTTCCAGCTTGTCCAGGGCAACCTTGGCCATCCGCAGCCACATCAGGCCCAGCGTCACGATGCCCATGATGTGCATGTAATGATGCGCGCCAGCGCCAAGATGGTTGGGGTTCTGCATCGCGTTCTGCATAAACCACATGGTCGCCGCCTTCTGCTGGCCCAGCGCTTTGTCCAGCGCCTCGGCAATTTCCGACAGGTCGCTATTGTCCTTCGCCCATGCAATTTCGTCGTCGCACAGCTTGAAGAATGCCTGGATCGCCGCACCGCCATTGCTGGCCAGCTTGCGGCCGCACAGATCCATCGCCTGCACACCGTTGGTGCCTTCGTAGATCATCGCGATGCGTGAATCGCGGACGAACTGCTCCATGCCCCATTCGCGAACATAGCCATGCCCACCGAATACCTGTTGCATGTTGTTGGCGATGTCATAGCCCTTATCGGTGCCATAGCCCTTGATGACAGGTGTCAGCAGGCCGATGATCTGGTCCGCCTGCGCCCGCTCTTCCTCGCTCTGCGCCTTGTGCGTCAGATCGACTTGCAGCGCGCCCCACAAGGTCAGCGCGCGCATCCCTTCGTTGAACGCCTTGGCATCCATCAGCATCCGGCGCACATCGGGGTGGACGAAGATTGGATCGGCCTTCGCTTCGGGATCGGCCGGGCCGGTCAAGGCACGGCCCTGGCGGCGGTCAAGTGCGTAATTGACGGCGTTCTGGTAAGCGACTTCGGCCTGGGCGAGGCCTTGGATACCGACGCCCAGACGCGCGGCGTTCATCATGATAAACATTGCAGCGAGGCCCTTATTCTCCTCACCGACCATCCACCCGGTTGCGCCATCGTAATTCAGCAAGCAGGTCGAATTGCCGTGGATACCCATCTTCTTCTCGATGGAGCCGCACGTCACACCGTTGCGCTCGCCCGGATTGCCGTTTTCATCCACGATGAACTTCGGCACGACGAACAGGCTGATACCCTTGGAGCTGTCTGGCGCGCCCGGCGTCTTGGCCAGCACAAGATGAATGATGTTGCTGGTGAGATCGTGCTCACCCGCCGAGATGAATATCTTGGTACCGGTGATCGCATAGGATCCATCCGCCTGCGGTTCGGCCTTGGTCCGGATCATGCCGAGATCGGTCCCGCAATGCGGTTCGGTCAAGTTCATGGTGCCGGACCATTCGCCCGAGATCATCTTCGGCAGGTACATGTCCTTCTGTTCCTGCGAGCCCTTGGCGATCAGTGCGGAAATCGCCCCGCTGGTGAGGCCGGGATACATGGCAAATGCCTGGTTCGCCGTGCCCATATATTCCTCCACCACGAAGCCAAGCACGTGCGGCATGCCCTGCCCGCCGAATTCTTCCGGCGCAGCCAGCGTGCCCCAACCGCTCTCGCGATACTGCTCGTACCCTTCCTTGAAGCCGTCGGGGGTGGTGACCGAGCCATCCTCATGGCGCGTGCAACCCTGCTCGTCCCCAATTTGGTTAAGCGGCGCGATCACTTCGCTGCAGAATTTGCCCGCTTCGTTGATGACCGTGTCGATCATATCCGGTGTGGCGCTCTCGAAACCGGGCAGGTTGTTATAGCTCGACAGGTCGAGAACTTCGTTGACGATGAAGCGGGTATCGCGCGTCGGGGCGGTATAAGTGGGCATCAGCTATCCTTTGGCGGTTCGAGTTCGAGCTGGTCGAGCTGTTTGATAAAACTGGAAAGTTCTTTGATGGAACTGTCGATATCGGCGCGCTGCTGCTTCAGCTTCGCGACATGCGCGCGGCATTTTTCCATAGTGACGCGGCGCTGTTCGATGCGGCCGTCGCCCAGATCGTAGAGGTCGATCATCTCGCGAATTTCCGACAGCGAAAAGCCGACATTCTTCGCCCGCATAATCCATGCAAGCCGCGCCCGGTCCCGTTTCGAATAGACGCGGGACAGGCCGACACGCTTGGGCGCGACCAGTCCTTCATCCTCGTAAAACCGCAACGCACGGGCGGTGCAGTCGAATTCCTGCGTCAGATCGGAAATGGTGAAGTGTTCGCGCGCGAGCTTGTCGGGCCGCTCCAACAGGGCGCCCATGTGCTTCGTGTCGCTGGATTCGGCATTTGTGGCCATGCGGGCGTTATACCTGCCCTTTACGTAAAGGTCAACATCAGATCGGGGCCAGCCTGTCTCCGTCCAGCTTGCGGTAGAAGCAGCTGGTTGCGCCGGTATGGCAGGTTGGCCCGGCCGGATCGCAGCGCAGGATTATCGCGTCCTGGTCGCAATCCACCAGTATTTCGCGCACGCGCAGCATGTTGCCCGAGGTCTCGCCCTTGCACCAAAGCTCGCCGCGCGAACGGGAATGAAAATGGGCTAGTCCGGTCTTCCGTGTCGCCGTCAGCGCTTCTTCATCCATGAACGCCACCATCAACACTTCGCGCGTGGTTGCATCGGTTACGACTGCGCTGAGCAGCCCGTTCGCATCGAATTTGGGGATGAAGCGAAAGCCGTGCTCCACCAATTCCTTATCGGGGCTATCCGCCATAAATTTCGAAATCCTTCGTTGAATACGCCGGGCCGAACTGTTTTTCAGCCGCGACGAGTTGTTGCAGGATAACCACATCGATCGTTCAAAATCTACCAAAGCCGCGTTTGAGACTTTCCGAAAGTGGTTCGTAATGGAATTAGGCTGCTTCGGTCCGCAAGGATCGGCGATGGATTGGGTACCGCAAGAGTGCCAGGTTCAGGGAAGCGGAGTTGCTGCCACCACCGCCGGTTGGCGCCTTCGCAACAACGTTGAGGGATTGGGCCGCGTATCCGCTCTGGGGGGAGAGGATGCCATGCCGCAAGGCTGGTCCGTTTGGTTTCGTCACGTGGCGCCCGGGGTTGAGAGACCTCGGGCGTTTCGTTCTTGATGCGCCGGCAATTTCACAGCGCCTCGTCGAGCACCCGCGCAAAGCAGCCCACCACCACATTCGCGGCGCCTCCTCGCTTGAGCGCGGAAACGCAGGCATCGCTGGTGGCCCCGCTGGTCAGCACATCGTCAACCAGCAGGATATTCGCGCCCTTGATCCTGTTCGCATGGCGGCGTTCGACTGCGATCGAGCCAGTCAGTGCCCGCTTGCGGGCTTTCTTGCCCAGCCCGCCCAGCGGCGGGGTACGTTTCGCACGCACCAGCGCGCTGCGATGCACCGTCTTTCCGGTCAACTTACCCAATTCGCCCGCCAGCAAGGCCGCTTGATTGAAACCCCTTTGCCACAAGCGCCACCGGTGGAGCGGCACGGGCACGATCAACCAATCGGCATCCATCGGCGGTAACCGCGCCGCTATCAATCGCGCCAGCATCGGTGCGAGCGCGATGCGCCTGCCATGCTTGTATGACAGCACCAACTGGCGCGATGCGTCGTTGTACAATGTGCCGGCCGCGATGCCGTCATGCGTTGGCGGATCGGCCAGACACGGCGCGCAGACGGCATCCTCCTCCATCCGCTCGCTGGCAAAGGGGCGCTGACAGGTTGCGCAGGCGGGCTCGCCTGGAATGGCCAGCTCTCCCCAGCATGCTGCGCACAGGCCCTTCTGCTCCGCAATCGCATTGCCGCACAGCGGGCAGCGCGGGGGAAACAGCAGATCTACCGCCGGTGCCAACCCGGCGACCAGTTCCTTGCCGATTTTGCCTCCGATTGCGCCCTGCTCACCCATCGCACCGGTTTGCCCGCCTTGCCTCTCTGCTGCAAGCCGTGCAGTGGCCTGCCATGACCGCCGCCGGACCGCCGACAATCTTCGCCGCCCCCCGCCGGAAGTTGCGCGCCGCGCGAGCACTTTCGCGCCAGGCAAAGGATGATCCGGCGACTTTCGTTCTAGACGAGATAGTCGAGGAAATTGATGAAAGGCTAGGCTTCATGCGCTTCGAAGCGAAGCGCGCGCTGATAATCGGGGAGCAGACCGGCAAACTTGCCGCATATATGGCCGCCCGCGGGACCGACATCGTCACCCTTCCAGTCGGGGCGATCGACGAGGAACAGCCCATCACCGGCGGCGAGTTCGACTTGGTCGCCAATGTGTTGTCGCTCGATACCGTAAACGATCTACCCGGCGCGCTGATTCATTTGCGCGGTGCACTCGCGCCGGGGGGCATAGCCTTCTGCGCCCTGCCCGCCGCTGGCAGCCTGCCCGCCTTGCGCGCATCCATGCTAGCCGCCGACGGGGAGCGTCCGGCGGCACGGATACACCCGATGGTCGATGCGGGCAGCGGGGCGGCATTGTTGCAGCGAGCGGGATTTTCGCGGCAGGTAGCCGACAGTTTCCAGGTAAAGGCCTCTTATACAACGCTGCCGAGGCTCGTCGCCGATCTGCGTGATCAGGGATTGACCGGCATCCTCGCCTCGCAGCCGCCAAATCTTAGCAAGTCGGCTTGGGCACGCGCCAAGGAAGCGTTCGCGGCACAGGCCGATGAGAGTGGCAGAACCGTCGAAACGTTTGAAGTTCTGATGTTGACCGGCTGGAAAAGTTAGGCTTTTTCTCTCAGGGATGCCTGTGCGGCAGCCAATCGCGCGATCGGCACGCGGTAGGGTGAGGCGCTGACATAATCGAGCCCGACCTTCTCGCAGAACCCAATGCTCGCCGGATCGCCGCCATGTTCACCGCAAATACCCAGCTTGATATCCGCGCGGGCATTCCGCCCACGTTCCACCGCCAGCTCGACCAGCTGGCCTACGCCGTCCACATCCAGGCTGACAAAGGGATCGCGTGCGAAGATTCCCTTATCCACATATTGCGCGAGAAAGCCCGCCGAATCGTCCCTAGAAACGCCCAGAGTAGTCTGGGTCAGATCATTGGTTCCGAACGAAAAGAAGCGCGCTTCCTCGGCGATTTCGCCAGCCATCAGCGCAGCCCGTGGAAGCTCGATCATCGTGCCGACGAGATAGTCCACCTCCGCGCCCTTTTCGGCAAAAACCTCCTTCGCCACCCGGTCGATATCCGCCCGCAGCAGCGCCAGTTCGCGCTGCGTGGCCACCAATGGCACCATGATCTCCGGCACAGGCGCTTCGCCCGAACTCGCCGCGACCTCGCAGGCCGCTTCGAAAATCGCGCGTGCCTGCATCTGGTATATTTCAGGATAGGTGATGCCGAGCCGGCACCCGCGATGACCCAGCATGGGGTTGAATTCATGTAGTTCCGCAGCCCGGCGCCTCAGATGATCCACCCCGACCCCGACCGCATCGGCCAGATCGGCGAAGTCTTCCTCCGCCGTTGGCAGGAATTCGTGCAGTGGTGGGTCGAGCAGACGGATGGTGCACGGCAGACCGACCATGACTTCGAAAATCTGGCGAAAATCGGCGCGTTGTTCGGGTAGAAGCTTGACCAGCGCGGCGCGCCGCCCGGCTTCGTCATCGGCCAAGATCATCTGCCGCACTGCGCTGATCCGACTAGCTTCGAAAAACATGTGCTCGGTGCGGCACAGACCGATGCCTTCCGCCCCGAACTGCCGTGCGCGGGCGCAATCGTCGGGCGTTTCGGCGTTGGTGCGAACGCCCATCCGGCGGTGCCTGTCCGCCCATTCCATCAGCGTGGCGAAATCGCCTGCCAATTCAGGCTCGATCGTGGGCACCAGTCCGGCCATCACTTGGCCATTCGCACCATCGAGGGTCAGCAGATCGCCTTCAACCAATTCGCGCGAGCCAATGCGCAGCGTTCTTGCCTTCGTATCGATGGAAACTTCCGAAGCCCCTGAAACGCAAGGCCTTCCCATACCCCGTGCAACCACAGCCGCATGTGACGTCATGCCGCCACGCGCCGTCAAAATACCCTGCGCGGCGTGCATTCCGTGGATGTCTTCCGGGCTGGTTTCCACGCGGCACAGGATCACCTTCTCACCGCGCGCAACCCATGCCTCAGCCGCATCCGCGTCGAGCACGATCTTGCCTGCCGCGGCGCCCGGAGAGGCCGGCAGGCCGCGCGTCAGCACATCGCGCGGCGCATCGGGATCGAGCGTCGGGTGGAGCAACTGGTCCAGTGCCATCGGATCGACGCGCAGGATCGCCGTTTTCTCGTCGATCAAGCCTTCGGCCGCCATATCGACCGCCATTTTCAGCGCGGCCTTGGCAGTGCGCTTGCCGCTGCGGGTCTGGAGCAGCCATAGCTTGCCCTGCTGCACGGTAAACTCGATGTCCTGCATGTCGCGGTAATGCCGTTCCAGCAGGTCGAAAGTAGCTGCCAGCTCGCCATAGGCTTCGGGCATCGCCTCTTCCATGCTGAGCGGCTTCGCACCGGCAGCTTCGCGTGCGGCAAGCGTCAGATATTGCGGCGTACGGATGCCCGCGACCACGTCCTCGCCCTGCGCATTGGCCAGCCATTCGCCGTAAAACGCTCGCTCGCCGGTTGCCGGGTCGCGGGTGAAGGCGACACCGGTGGCGCTGGTGTCGCCCATATTGCCGAACACCATCGCCTGGACATTGACGGCGGTGCCCCAATCGGAGGGAATATCGTTGAGCCGGCGATAAACCTTCGCGCGGTCGGCATCCCAACTGTCGAACACGGCGGCGATCGCACCCCATAACTGGGCCTGCACATCTTGCGGGAAAGGCTTGCCGAGCTCGGTCTCGACGATAGATTTGAACTCGGCGACGAGCGCCTGCCAATCTTCGGACTCCATCTCCGTATCGGAATAGAGGCCCTTGTCTTCCTTGGCGATTTCCAGCGCCTCTTCAAACAGGTCGTGATCCAGGCCGAGCACCACGTCCGAATACATCTGGATGAACCGGCGATAGGAATCCCAGGCAAAGCGCGGGTGCCCCGAAGTCGCGGCGAGCCCCTCGACCGTGTCATCGTTGAGGCCCAGATTGAGGACTGTGTCCATCATGCCCGGCATGGATACGCGCGCACCCGACCGGACCGAAACAAGCAGCGGATCGGCCGCATCGCCGAAACGCTTTCCGACTGTCTTTTCAACATGTTCCAGCGCGCTTTGCACATCGGATCGAAGCGCGTCGGAAAAATCTGCGCCATCCTGCAAATAGCGGACGCATTCCTCTGTCGTGATGGTGAAACCGGGAGGAACGGGCAGACCGATGCTGGCCATCTCGGCCAAGTTCGCACCCTTGCCGCCGGTGATGTTCTTGTCCTGCTGCCGCGCATCGGGCGCCGGGGCGTTTCCGCCGAAGGGATAGACCGTTTGTGTCATTTCATCATTTCCAGCAACATTGTTCAGCAACGCCCGGGCCGCCGGGTTCGCGGTTCGGGAGAGAATATTCGACGATCCGATCAACCTTCGATTCGGCTGAAATCGGCCACCCGGTGAACCGCATCGCGGAACCGGGCGAGCAGCGCCAGCCGGGCGCTGCGCTTGGCGGGATTGTCGTCATTGACCGTGACTTCCTCGAAAAACGCATCGATCGGCGCACGCAAGGTGGCGAGCGCGGCCATGGCATCGCCAAACCGCTCATCCTCGACCGCCGCAGCGGCTTGCGGCTGGGCGGTATCGAGCGCGTCGATCAGCGCCTGTTCGGCCGCTTCGGGCGTGTAGCCGAGCGCCTTTTTCTGTTCCACACGCGCCGCGATCACCTCGCGCATCGCGGGATCGTCCACCAAGGCAAACGGATCTTCCTCGCCATCATGCGGCTGAAGCAGATCGTCGTCGGGTTCGCTCGCGTCGTAATCCTCTTTCTTGAGAATATTGGCCGCGCGCTTGTACCCGGCAAGGAGGTTGGTGCCGTCTTCGGTTTCGACAAAGGCTTGCAGAGCATGGACACGGGCGAGCAAGCGAACGAGGTCATCCTCACCACCAAGCGCGAACACCGCGTCGATCAGGTCATGGCGGACGCCTGCTTCGCGTTGCTGGACTTTAAGGCGGTCGGCAAGAAATCTAATCGTGTCGGAATAGCTAGCGTTAAAAGAACGCAAGCCCCTGATGAGAAGATTCGGATAATTGCGTTCTGACAACCGCGTGCCGAACTTTTTCTCTTCCCCAGCCTGCAGGAATGTAAGTTCCCATTTTTTCCATTGACCGAGATCGTCAAATTGAAATGGGTACATAATGTACTCATCGTCTTTTTCCGGATTTTGCAATGCATCTGTCGTATGGAGGAATATGGGGATTGGTCTGACTGATCGACCAAGTGCTTCATAGTCCAGGACTGCTTGAGCTGGGAGCTTTTGCCCTAATTTGACTTCGTCCTCGAATTTGTCATAGACTAATTGGTTATCTGCTGAAAACATAGCCTGTGCATAAAATAAATAGAAGTTTTTCAGAGCAATATTTTGTGAAAAGCGAATGTTAGCGAAACTAAGCAAGGTTAAAATTGCAATTGCCACCCTTCGCAGTGCAAAAGGATCTTTAGAACCGGTAGGTTTTTCGTCGATGGCGAAGAACCCAAACAAGGTATCTAGCTTATCCGCCAGACTAACCGCCACCGTCACCGGTGCGGTTGGGACCTCATCGCCCTGCCCCACCGGCTTGTAGTGATCGCGAATGGCGTCGGCGACTTCGTCCGGCAGCCCTTCGGCGCGGGCGTAATAGCCGCCCATCAGGCCCTGCAATTCGGGGAATTCGCCGACCATTTCAGTGACGAGATCGGCCTTGGCCAACCTCGCGGCCTGTTCGGTCATATCCGGGTCCGCCCCCTTGACGATTCCCTCTTCCACTAGCCAGCGGGCCAGCTTGGCCACCCGCTCGACCTTATCGGCGACCGTGCCCAGTTTCTCGTGGAAGGTAATCCGCTCCAGCCCCTCGGCGTGCTCGGCGAGGGTTTTCTTGCGGTCTACGTCCCAGAAGAAGCGCGCGTCGGCCAGCCTTGCGGCGAGCACCTTGCGATTGCCATCCACGATCGCCGCGCCGCCATCGCTGCCCTCTATATTGGCGGTGCAGATGAACGCGTTGGCAAGCTTGCCGTCAGCGTCCTGGCAAACAAAATACTTCTGGTTCACCCGCGCAGTGAGCTGGATGGTTTCGGGCGGAACTTCGAGGAAATCCTCTTCGAACCGGCCTAGCAGCGGGATCGGCCATTCGGTCAGCCCAGCATTTTCGACCACCAGCCCCTCATCCTCGACCAATTCAAGTCCGGCCTCGGCAGCGACATGGGCCGCGCCCTTGCGGATCAGATCGGCGCGCTCCTGATGATCAACGATGACATGGGCGGCGCGCAGCTTCACCGCGTAATCCACGGCGTTGCCTATGGTGATATCGCCAGCGTGGTGGAAACGGTGGCCGAGCGTGACCGCGCCGCTGGTCACGCCGTGAACTTCGCATTCCACGATGTCATCACCCAGCAACGCGACAATGCCGGACAATGGACGCACCCAGCGCAGGCTTTCGGTACTGATAGAAGCCCGGCCCCAGCGCATGGATTTTGGCCAGCTGAAGTCGCGGATAATGGCGGGGATGGCCTCGGCCAGCACGCCGCTCACCGCCCTGCCCGGCTTGTCGATCACGGCGAAATAGGTCGGGCGGCCCTTCACGTCGCGCACTTCCAGCTGGTCGCGGGTGAGGCCGGTCTTGCGGCAGAACCCGTCCACCGCTTGGTCGGGAGCGGCCTCTGGCGGTCCCTTCGATTCCTCGCGCACCGCCTGCGTTTCGTTCGGCAGGTCGCGGGCGATCAGCGCCAGGCGGCGCGGTGTGGACCAGACGGTGATATCGCCATGCGAGACACCCGCAGCGTCCATTTCGCGGCGGAACAGCTTTTCCAGCTCGCCGCGCGCACCGGCCTGCATCCGGGCCGGTATCTCTTCGGAGCGGAGTTCGAGGAGAAAGTCAGTCATGCCGCACCCCCCTCGTCATTGCGAGCGAAGCGACGCAATCCATCGCGCGAGGTCGCGCACACTCGCGACGATAGAAGAGATGCGCGACCTCGCGCCATGGATTGCCGCGTCGCCTGCGGCTCCTCGCAATGACGAAACTGGGGAGTCATGGCGACCACTCCGGAAACTTCTCCGACCATTCCGGCGCTTTCAGCTCGGAATATTTTTCGCAACTGCCGCGCGCCAGGTCGCGTACCCGGCCCATATAGCTGGCGCGTTCCTGCACGCTGATCACGCCGCGCGCCTGCAACAGGTTGAAGATATGGCTCGCCTCCACCGCCTGTTCATAGGCGGCGATGGGCACATCGGCTTCGAGCGCCTGGCGGCATTCAGCCTCGGCCTTGGCGAACAGGTCGAACAACGCGTCCGTCTCGGCCACTTCGAAGTTCCATTTCGACATCTGCTTCTCGTTTTCGAGAAACACTTCGCCATAGGAAACGCCGCGCCCATTGAAGTCGAGGTCGTACACGCTGTCCACGCCCTGGATATACATTGCCAGCCGCTCGAGCCCATAAGTCAGCTCGCCCGCGACCGGTTTGCAGTCGAACCCGCCCATCTGCTGGAAATAGGTGAACTGGGTGACTTCCATCCCGTCGCACCAGACTTCCCAGCCCAGCCCCCACGCACCCAGCGTGGGCGATTCCCAATCGTCCTCCACGAAGCGGATATCGTGCTTCAGCGGATCGATGCCGATGGTGCGTAGGCTTTCGAGGTATAGCTCCTGAATGTCCGGTGGGCTTGGCTTCAGGATAACTTGGTACTGGTAATAATGCTGCAGCCGGTTGGGGTTCTCGCCATAGCGGCCATCGGTGGGGCGGCGGCAGGGCTGCACGAAGGCAGCATTCCAAGGTTCCGGCCCTAGCGCACGCAGCGTGGTTGCGGTGTGAAACGTGCCCGCGCCCATGCGCATGTCATAGGGTTGCAGGATCAGGCATCCCTGCGCGCTCCAGAAATCATGGAGAGAGAGAATCATGTCCTGAAAACTGTTCGCAGGATCGCGGACTGCATCGTGTGAAATTGTCTTTTCCATGTGGGGTGCGCCATGGCGCAGAGGCGAAAATGCGTCAATGCCAGGGCGCCCTGGGGTCGCAGTTTTGCGCGATTTTCCAAGCGATTTTGAGCATCGAAATGTCAGGCGAGCCGCACTTTATGTCAGGTAGTGTTGACATGGTCAGAGAGTCACGACATAAAGTAAGGGCAACCTGACATTCGGAAAGGTTGACGTTACATCGCTCACTTGCTTTGAAGGATCACACTATGCGCTTCTCCCTCTCGCTCGCCGCCATCGCACTCGCAGCCGTCGCCGCTCCGGCTGTCGCTCAATCGGCACCGACAGCTACTGTCGAAACCGGCGATCTGGACCTCAACACCGCCGAAGACCGCGAGCGTCTCGACACTCGTATGAACAGCGCAATCCGCAAGATGTGCCGCAGTGGTGGCCGCGATACGGTTGCCCGGCGCATGGAAAACCAGTGCCGCGAAACCGCGCTGGCCAATGCAGAGCGCCAGGCGGATTTTGCCATCGCTGCGGCCAAGCGTGACAAGGCAATCCGCATTGCTGCAACCGCCAACGCCACTGCCGGTTGAATGTTAGCTTCGTCGCGTGCAGTCGGTCAGCCCCCACGGATCCCTACCGCGATCTCGGCTGCACGCGGCGTTTCTTCTCTTCTTCTCCAGCACCCAGGTTCGACACATGACTAGCACCGCCAAACCCCGGTTCCGCGACAATCCGCAGGTACATTTGCGCGGCGCTTTGATCGCCATCGTTTCGCTTGCAGCATTGCTGATCGGTAAATCGGGAGTGCTGCCCTTCGACATATCGGCCTTTGCCGTCGTCGGCCTTATGACCAGCCTGGCGTTGATGTTCATAACGCGCAAAGCAGATGAATATGTCGCCGCATTATGGTCTGCCGGGACGAGTGCCGCTTTTGTCGTGGCGGTGGTCTGGCTGCTGTTTGCGCCAGTAACCGAAGGCTTCATCGACGGGCTGTTTGCTATCGAGGGCGGGATGGACTTCCCGGTCGATTTCGTCAGCGTCGCAGCGCTTACCGCGTTCCTGATCGCCTTTTACTGGCGGCGGCTGCGCGGTTGAGCGCGCTCTTCGCTGATAATCCGAGGAATTACGAAGCACCATGGCATACGAACCAAACGCACCGACCGCCGAAGAACGCGATGGCATTCATCGCCTCGTCTGGCTGGGCGCATTTCTCAGTCTGGTGCTGGTCATCGTTGTCGCCTTGGGCGTCAGCCGCCATGTCGAAACGTGGGCCGGCCTTATCGTCGGGCTGTATATCGCCACGTTCTCTATCACCAATCGCGCCGACGATTACTTTCGCGCGCTGGCCCGTAATGGCGCGCGCTGGGCGGTGATCGTGGTCGGGCTGTGGATGGCCGGGCAGACGCTAATGGGAATCACGGAGGGGTATTACGGCGCAGGCTTCAGCGCCGGTGGCGCCGCGATACCCGCAGACGACGTGACCTGGCAGATACCTGCATTGGCCAATAACGCGTTCTTCCTTGCCAGTTGCGCCGCCCTCGCCTTCCATGCTGGCTTCCTGTTCCAGCACTTTCGAGGGCGCGAATGAAAAACCAGCTCAAAGTGCTGCGCGCCATGCGTGATTGGAGCCAGGCGGAGCTTGGCATGGAGCTCGACGTGTCGCGCCAGGCGATTAACGCGATCGAGACGGGCAAGCACGACCCATCCCTGCCACTCGCCTTCAAGATTGCCCGGCTGTTCGACATGCCGATCGAGGAGATTTTCGATGACCAGCAAGACTAATCCGACGGATCGCGACATCGACGATAGCTGGTACGACAGCCGGTGGGCCGGGTTCAAGCGCGTTATGATCCCCGCAATGGTTTTCGCCGTCGGGCTGGGCCTCGCTCTTGGCGGCGTATCCGCGATGGCGGTTATCGGGAGGAAGGGAGAGCTGGGGTTGGCGCGTATCGCCATGGCCTTGCCATTTCTGCTGATCGGACTGGGCATTATCGTCTACGCCTTCCGCAAGTGGCCCACCCTGCGCGTGGGCGATCCCGATACGCCGCGCACGCGTCGTCTAGGCAAGGGCGTGTATGTGCTGATGATATTCGCGATCGGCACTGCCATGATCATGGTCACCTTTATGCCGGAGGCGCGCGGCCCTAATTCCTTTTTCGGCAATGGCCCGATCCCCCCTGCCTTGGGCGCGGTCATGGCTATCGGGTGGATGATCTTCATGCCGATCCTGTCGATCTACAACCGCCGCAATGTAGACGAGGTCGATCGCACTACGTTCGAGTTCGGCGAAACGGTCGGTTTTCAGGTCTTCGCCGTGCTCGCACCCGTATGGTGGGTGGCATGGCGCGGCGGGTTCGTTCCGCAGCCCGATGTCATGATCATCTTCGTGATCGTGCTCGTCGCCTCCACCATCGGCAATCTGTGGAAGCGCCTTGTTTGACGAAGCGTCTGTAAAGCGTCACGGATGCAGCATAATTACCACCGCGATGCGATAATGCTCTTTTAGAAAGGTCGCCAATGCCCTGTATTAAGAAGCTCCTGACTACCGCCATCTCCGGCACGATCCTTGTCACGACCGGTGCCTGCGCGCAGCAGACCCTGCCCAGCCCGGTTGAAACCACTATGGTCGCGGCTTCCGAAGTTGAGATGGGCGGTCCGGCGCTGTGGAAAGTGGCGGATGAGGATACCACCATCTACCTGTTCGGCACTGTCCATGCCCTGCCGGACGATGTTGACTGGTATTCCGGCCCGGTGGCCCTGGCGCTCGACAATGCGGACGAGCTGGTGACGGAAATCGATATGACGCCTGAATCGATGGGCGCGATGGGGGCGCTGGTCGCGAGCAAGGGGATGTTCCCTGCCGGTGAAACGCTGCGCAGCAAGATGACCGATGAGCAGCGCGCTACATACGAGGCGGCGCTGGCGGAAGTCGGCCTGCCTGCCGAACCGTTCGACCAGATGGAACCTTGGTTCGCCACGCTGGCGCTCGCCAACCAGGCGATGGCAATGGGCGGGTTCGACCCGGCCAATGGCGTCGAGACTGTGCTGGAGAAAACCATCAAGGAAGGCACGGCACGCGGCGCGCTGGAAACCATCGAGTTCCAGATCGCAATTTTCGACGAGCTGCCGATGGAAAGTCAGATCGAATATCTGCTGGAGACGGTCGAAGGCTTCGACGAAATCGAACCCATGCTGCAACGGCTGGTCGACGAATGGGCCGCCGGCGATGCCGAGGAACTGGGCGCGCTGATGAACGAAGCGATGTCGGAAGACGATGTGCTCTCCACCCGCCTGCTGACCGAACGCAACGCCAATTGGGCGGAATGGATCGACACGCGGCTCGACACGCCGGGAACGGTGTTCATGGCCGTGGGCGCAGGGCATTTGGCGGGTGACGACAGCGTTCAGGAAATGCTGGAAGAACGCGGCATCGAAAACGTGCGGGTGCAATAGGCACCGCGTATCGTGAGGCTCGTCGGGCGGTTATTATTGGCAATTGCGGGGGCCGTTGCGCTCGCTGGATGCCAGCAATCGCCGCCCGAAGGCTTCGCGGAAGCGCCCTCGCCCGCCTTGTGGGAAATTCGGGCCAATGGTGCGGTGCGCGGCTGGCTGTTCGGGACGATCCATTCTCTGCCGGACGGGGTTGAGTGGCGCAGCGAAACGCTTTCCCGCGCGCTTGCCCGGTCCGATATTCTGGTGGTCGAAGTGGCCGATCTGGACAATCCGCAGGGCCGCGCAGACAGTTTCGCAGCGCTCGCTATTTCCGGCGAGCAGCCCCTGCTGAAGGACCGCATCGCGCAGAGCGAGCGCCCTGATTTGCTCGCCCTGATGGAACGCGGCGGATTTCAGCAAGGCCACTTCCACCGTACCGAAACCTGGGCCGCCGCGCTCACGCTGGCGCAGATTGGCCGCGAGGGAGATAGCGCGAACGGAGTGGACCGCGCCTTGGCCGTGGAATATGCCCCGGGCCGACTTATCGAATTGGAGGGCGCGGCCAGGCAGTTGGCGATTTTCGACCGACTGCCCGAGGCAGAGCAACGCGATCTGCTGTCGGGCATCGTGCAAGAGGCGCAGCGCAGCCAGCAGCAGCCCGGCCGCCTCGCCCGCATCTGGTTTGCAGGCGATATGCAGGCGATCAGGCAGGAGCAAGAACGCGGCATTCTGGCCGATCCCGAAATTCGCGGCGCGCTCCTCACCTCCCGTAACCGCGACTGGACCGCGCGGATCGTCCCGCTATTGGAAAATGACGACAAACCGTTCGTCGCAGTTGGTGCGGCGCATTTGCCGGGCCCCGATGGGCTTGCGGCGATGCTGCGCCAGCGAGGCTATACCGTCGCCCGCATTCAATAGAGCCGCCCGGTAATGCTTGCTTTTGCGCCGTGCGGCCCGTAAGGGCGCGCCTCTCCCGCTATGGTCATCCCTGGAGGCGCAGCGGGCGAAAACATTTATAAACACGCATTGAAAGGCAAGTACCATGAGCGAAGCTCTGACCCTGCCGGCCGAAACGCGCGAACGGGCAGGCAAGGGAGCCTCCCGTGCATTGCGCCGCGAAGGCCGAGTTCCCGCCGTTATCTACGGCGGCAAGGAAGAACCCACCCCCATTCACGTCGAGGCCAAGGAACTGATCCGTCAGCTCGATACCGGTCACTTCATGAACTCCATCGTGATGATCGATGTCGGCGGCAAAAGCGTGCGCGCCTTGCCGAAAGACGTGGCATTCCACCCCGTCACCGACCGTCCGGTCCACGCCGATTTCTTCCGCCTTTCGAAGGATGCGAAGATCGAAGTCGAAATCCCGGTCGTGTTCGTGAACGAAGAAGACAGCCCCGGCCTCAAGAAGGGCGGCGTGCTCAACGTGGTTCGTCACGAGCTCGAGCTGGTCTGCGAATCGGACAAGATCCCCGATCAGATCGAAATCGACGTCACCGGCAAGGAAGTCGGCGATTCGATCCACATCAGCGAAATCACCCTGCCCGAAGGTTCGGTCAGCGCGATTACCGATCGCGATTTCACGATCGCCACGCTTGTCGCTCCGTCCGCGCTCAAGAAGAGCGAAGATGAAAGCAGCGACGAAGAAGTCCCCGCAGATGGCGTTGCCGCGACCGAACAAGGTCCGGATGCCGATGCAGCCGCAGAACAGGAAGACAAGAGCGAGTAATCCTCGCCCTGACCTTTCAGGTAATAAAAAACACCGGGCCTCTCAGGGAGGTTCGGTGTTTTTTGTTTGAGTTTTCGTCTGGCCTTTGGACGCCGGGCCACCGCATCCGCTGCCGTGGCTTTCTGGCAAAAGGTCGGGCGACTGGGCGGCCTTGAGGGGCACGCGCAGCGTGCTACAGGAAAGCAATGCAAATTTGGGCAGGCCTTGGAAATCCCGGACCGCGTTATGCGCTGCACCGGCACAATATCGGCTTCATCGTCGCGGACACGCTTGCCGAATTTCACGATTTCGGCCCGGTGCAGAAGAAATTTTCCGGCTGGGTGCAGGAAGGCCGCATTGGCGGGGAGAAAATCCTGCTGCTCAAACCCGCCACCTTCATGAATGAAAGCGGGCGCTGCGTGGGTGAAGCTTTGCGGTTCTACAAGCTGGGAACCGATGCGCTGACAGTGTTTCACGACGAGCTCGACCTTGCCCCGTTCAAGGTCAGGGTTAAACGCGGCGGCGGCCATGCCGGACATAACGGCTTGCGCAGTATCGACCAGCATCTCGGCCCCGATTTCCGCCGGGTGCGGATCGGCATCGGCCATCCGGGCCACAAGGACCGTGTTCATGGCCATGTCCTCGGCAATTACGCCAAGGCAGAGATGGACGATCTCGCCAGCCTGCTGGGCGCTATTGCGTCGGAGGCGGATCGACTGGCCAAGGGCGAGGATGAGCGCTTCGTCAACGATGTCGCGCTGCGGATGCAGGGGTAACTCGCAAAAGGCGGAAATCTGCGATAAGGCAGCGCCAAACCCGCTTTACCGGAGACTTGCCTTGCCCAAAATCAACCGCCGTACCCTTCTTGCCGGGGCAGCCGCCACCGGTGCCTTGGCAGCAGCCGCTTCGGCCCATGCGATGGACGATCATGTCGCGATGAAAACCGATTTCACCGGCAAGAACGTTCTGATTACCGGTTGTTCCAGCGGGTTCGGCTATCTCTCCGCGCTGCATTTTGCGCGCAATGGCGCAAAGGTATTTGCCACCATGCGCCGCCTTCCCCGCGCCGAGGCGGATGATCTGACCAAGATCGCGGGCGAGGAGAATCTCGACCTCACCGTGCTCGAAATCGACGTCCGCGTCGATGCGCAAGTGCTGGCCAGCGTGGCCGAGGCCGAGCGACTGGCCGGCGGCGCAATCGATATCCTGATCAATAATGCCGGCATTTCGATTTCCGGACCGATCGAGATCCAGGACATGCAGGCGACGCAGCAGATTTTCGACACGAATGTGTTTGGTCCCCAGCGCCTGATCCGCGCCGCATTACCGAAGATGCGCGCTGCGAAATCGGGGATGATTTTCAACGTCACCAGCCAGCTCGGCCGGGTGATGCTGCCCGCTTTCGGCCAATATTCACCGACCAAATTCGCGCTGGAGGCTCTCAGCGAACAGCTTGCCTACGAGCTGGTCCCTCACAATATCGACGTCACGGTGATCGAGCCGGGCGGCTACCCTACGAAAATCTGGGAAAATGCGCGCAAGCTGACGATGGATCTGATCGAGCGCGCCGACGATCATCATACCGACGGCTATCCCACCTTCATCGCGGCGATGATGGCGCAATCGAGCGGCGGCGGCGATACCGATCCGATGGACGTGCCCCGTGCCATGGCCGAAATCGCTGCAATGCCTGCCGGAAAACGGCCTTTGCGCAGGCCGGTCCACCCCGGCCCCAAACCGCAGATCGCCATCAACGAGGTTTCGGCAAAAACGCAGGTGGAATGGCTCGGCGAGTCCCCCTATGGCCCGCTGATCAAGGCAGTCCACAACGCTTGACTGCCCTTTTTCCCAACTGACGAAAATCGGACAATTTCATGGGTTTCAAATGCGGTATCGTGGGCCTGCCCAATGTTGGCAAGTCCACTCTTTTCAACGCTCTGACCGAAACGCAGGCGGCTCAGGCGGCTAATTACCCGTTCTGCACGATCGAGCCGAATGTCGGCCAGGTCGCGGTTCCGGACGAGCGGCTGGACAAGATCGCGGCCATCGCGAAATCGGCCAAGGTGGTGCCGACCCAGCTGGCATTCGTCGATATTGCCGGGCTGGTGAAAGGTGCGAGCCAGGGCGAAGGGCTGGGCAACCAGTTCCTCGCCAATATTCGCGAAGTGGATGCGATCGTCCACGTGCTGCGGTGTTTCGAGGATGACGATATCCAGCACGTGTCCAACCATGTCGATCCGATCGCCGATGCCGAGGTGGTCGAAACCGAACTGCTGTTGTCCGATCTGGAAAGCCTGGAAAAGAGGGTTCCCGCTGCGCAAAAGCGCGGTACGGGCGGTGACAAGGAGGCAAAGATCCTCGCCAGCGTGCTGGGTCAGGCGCTGGAGCTGTTGCGCGAAGGCAAGCCCGCCCGCTTGACCGAGCCTAAGGATGACGAGGAAGCGCGATTGTTCGCGCAGGCGCAGCTCCTGACCGCCAAGCCTGTGCTGTATGTCTGCAACGTGGCCGAGGAAGACGCCGCCGAGGGCAACGCGCTGACCGCCAAGGTGTTCGACAAGGCCGCGGCGGAGGGCGCGCAGGCCGTCGTCGTATCGGCAGCCATCGAAGCCGATCTGGTCGCGATGGAGGGCGAAGAACGTGCGGAATATCTCGAAGCGATCGGGCTGGAGGAAAGCGGCCTGGCCCGCGTAATCCGTGCCGGATACACGCTGCTCGGCTTGCAAACCTTCTTCACCGCCGGCCCGAAAGAGGCGCGCGCTTGGACCTTCCCGGCGGGCGCGAAGGCTCCGCAAGCCGCTGGCGAGATCCACACAGATTTCGAACGCGGCTTCATCCGCGCGGAGACCACCGCCTATGATGATTTCGTATCGCTGGGCGGCGAAGCGGCTGCGCGCGAGGCAGGCAAGCTGCGCCAGGAAGGCAAGGAATATCTGGTACAGGATGGCGACGTGATGTTGTTCAAATTCAACGTCTGAGGCGGTAAACGTCGCCGGCTCCTGCGGCCCGCATGTCCAGTAACCAATTGATAACCATACTGTCGGATCGTTTTACAGCGGCTCTGTCATTAACCACCCACTTGCGCAGAGATACGTATCTGGCATGATGTTTGCGGAACAACCCGTTAACGAAAGGGTGCACGTGCTGGGCAAGATCAAACGGTTATTTGTGATCAAGACACGCTGGGAAGCGTATCTGATTATCTATGCGCTGGCACTGGGTGCCACGACGCGCGGTGCGGATTACCTGGTGCAATATCCCGGGTTCTTCGGCTGGTCGCTGTTTTTGGCCTGCACCGGGGCGGTGTTCCTGGCCGGGGCGAAAATTCTCGATTGTCTGAAGTTCGAGGCCGCCGAGCGCGAGGCCAAGGCAGAAGCCCGACCAGAACGTTTAGGCTGAATTTTGTCGTTGGCAGCCAGCGAAAGGCCACGGCCGGTCACCGCGGCAAATCCAAGCCGGAAATTATGAAATGCTGAAAAATAGGGAATAAGGTGGGGGTTTCTGTTGCTAGCTACCCCCGGAGCCCCGGAATCCGCTTCTGTTGCCCGGTGGGTCCAACCGCGCTTAGCTTTGTAAATTCAGGCCGCTAGGCCCTAAAATTACGCAGCGATTGCGAGTGCTTCGTTATCGTTGGCACTTGTGAAATGAGTCTTTTGCGCAATACTCAATGCGGGCAAAAACAGTGCTTTTCAGAACACGTCGATCCTAGTTCGGCCCCATCAGGACGAGCGCCCCAATCGCGGGAAAGCGCTCATTTTGGTGGAGCCGCCGGGTACTGCCCCCGGGTCCGTTGTACCTATTGCACACTGCAATTTATCACCATAGCCGGCCGAAACCGGCAGACCCCATATAGGCGATGGTAGATTAATTGGAAGTGACTTGATCGCCCGGTGCAATTGCGTCGCGCGCTTTCAGCTCTTTCAGGATGGCTTTCAGCACGTCCAGCTGCGGATCGGTCGGGATCTCGTCACTGGTCGAGCTATCTTCGGTAGCCTTCTGTTTTTCCTGCATTTCATCCAGCACACGGTTGACCGACTTGATCAGCAAGAACAGTGCGAAGGCGATGATCAGGAAATTTACGAGTTGGGTCAGAAAATCGCCATAGCCGATCATCGCCACGCCGGCTTCCTTCAGTTCCGCATAGTTGGTCACCGAACCCTCATACCCACCGGGAATCGGTCCCAGGCGGAAGAAATAGTTCGAGAAATCGATATCGCCGAACACCCAGCCCAAAAACGGCATGATGATGCTTTCGGTCAGCGCGGTCACGATTTTGCCGAATGCCGCACCGATCACTACGCCCACGGCCAGGTCCAGCACATTCCCGCGTGCGATGAATTTCTTGAATTCGCCCAACAACTCGCTTCACTCCGCTATTCAGAACTTACCGAGGAACTGCCATCCCGCATCCTTGCGCGCAATAGGCTGCGGCGCACCTTCCCCGCTTGAACGGTTCGCGGCGTGTGCTATCTGGGCAATACAGATTTGTTACCCCCTGATTTCGAGGACTCCGAGCTCATGAATTTCTCCCAAGTCCGGCGCTTTGCTTTCGTCGCCATCGCTTCGCTGGGCCTGGCGGCCTGCGGGATCAACTCGGTCCCGGCGGCGGAGGAGACCGCCAAGGCCAAATGGGGCGACGTGGAAGCGGCTTATCAGGAACGCGCCAACCTCGTCCCCAACCTTGCCGAAGTCGCTCGCGGCGCGGCCGAGAACGAGCGCGGCATACTGACCGACGTAATCGAAGCACGCAGCCGTGCAACCAGTATCAATATCGACGCCAGCGATCTGGGCGATGCCGGGAAAATGGCCGAATATGCCGCAGCGCAAGGCCAGCTCAGCCAGGGTCTTGGACGCCTGCTTGCCAATGTAGAAGCCTATCCGCAGCTGCAATCGAACCAGAATTTCGTGATGCTGCAAGGCCAGATCGAAGGGATTGAGAACAAGATCCGCATCTCCATCCGCGACTATAACGAGGCGGTGCGTCAGTATAACACCACGATCCGTACCTTTCCGGATACGATCGGCGCTAACCTGATCCACGGCGCGGAACCGCTCGAGCCATATCAGGCCGTGACCGAAGGTGCCGAAGTCGCGCCTACGCTGGACCTGACGCCGAACAGCTAAGCCACGCAAATGCGCCCTTTCGCCCTCCTGCTCGCGGCCCTCATATGCACAGGTGCCGCTGCCAACGCCGCGCCATCCGCTATGGCCCGGCAGGCTGCGCCGGGGCCCCAAACCGAGCGCCCGGTCCCGCCGCTAGCCCTGACTGGGCGAGTGGTGGACGAAGCACAGGTTATCGCTGCCGAACCGGAGCAGGCGATGACCGACCTGCTCGCCCGACTGGAACGCGATACGGGCGTACAGTTCGTTGTCGTAGCGACGTCCGATCTCAAGGGCATGCCCATCGACCAGTACTCGCTGGCATTGGGCAATGGTTGGGCGTTGGGCGATCCCAAGCTCGGCAATGGCTTGCTGCTGGTGGTCTCTCCTAGCGCAAGGCAGGCGCGGATCGAGGTTGGCAGCGGGCTACGGCCGATACTGACAGAGGAATTCGTTGCCAGGGTGAGCGCATTGATGCTGCCGTCTTTCCGCGCCGGCGATTATGCCGATGGGATGATGATCGGGGTGGTTTCGCTGGATACCCGGCTGCGCAAGGTCGCGGCGGACCAGGCCGGATGATCCGCACGCTCGCGCCACTTGTCGCCGCGCTCGCGCTGATCTTCAGCCCGCCGCCTGCCACCGCACAGACTTTCCCCGAGCGCGGCACCGAACCGGTGGTCGATGCAGCCGATATCCTGCCACCCGATGTCGAGGCGGAACTGACCCGGAAATTGCTGGAACTCAACACCCAGTCCCAACGGCAATTCGTTGTCGCAACTGTCCCCAGCCTGGAAGATTATCCGATCGAGGATTACGGTTACCGCCTGGGCCGCGAATGGGGCCTGGGCGATGCGGAACGCAATGACGGAGCGATCCTGCTGGTCGCGCCGAACGATCGCAAGGTCCGGATAGAGGTCGGCTACGGGCTCGAACCCATACTGACCGACGGCTATTCGACCCTGATCGTGCAAAATATCATCCTGCCCCGCTTCCGCGAAGGGGACTTGCCGGGCGGCGTGGTTGCCGGGGCCGATGCCATTATCGAACAGCTCACCTTGCCCGAAGAGCAGGCGCGCGAGATTGCCCAATCGGCCAACCAAGAGCGGGAGCGCGATGGCGGTTTCCCGATCGGCGCACTGTTCTGGCTCGGCTTCATGTTCTTCTTCTTCGTCCTGCCCATGCTTCGCGGAGGCGGGCGGCGCAGGCGTTACCGGCGCGGCGGTATCGGCGGCGCAGTGGGCGACATTATCCTGTGGGAAGCGGGCAAGGCAGTCGCTCGCGGCCTGTCGGACGGTGATGGCGGCTGGGGCGGCGGCGGCTTTGGCGGCGGCGG